>ERZ857840.2-NODE-2-length-644089-cov-72.696887_pt1 | contig 644089 bp, 600 predicted proteins | sample MGYA00519760_ERZ857840 | MGnify/ENA primary metagenome ERZ857840 (study PRJEB31778, sample SAMEA3449371) | human gut metagenome | biome: human gut; feature: human-associated habitat; material: faeces | place: United Kingdom | collected 2010/2012 ... | reverse complement strand
TCTGGCGAAATTGATGTGTCCGAGATTGAGTTTTAAGCCGCTAAATTATTGTTTATCGGAGGAATAAATGGGTATTTTCGATAAAGAAAACGAAATAATAGAATACTTTCAGACGATTGTTTCTCCGCCAGAGGTGGCTTTAATTCCTGAAAATGATGAAATGGAGAGAGTGTTTCAGTCTATTTCTGATGAAGAGTCTTGGGCAAAATGGACTGATACATCAGGAAAGAACGATCCACCGCCAGACTTTTATTGTGACGAATACGGTTTGATGATGGATGTGATGCGAGTCGATGACCACGGCTATATTAGCGAAAAAGGGAAGACTGTCAATCCGACACTTACAAGAGAACGCGAAGTAACGAAGGAATTACAAGAAAACGGTATCTTGGGACAGTTTCCCGGTGTTAAACTGCATTTGCTCGTAGATACGAAATTGCCGACAGAAGAAGACCACAACTATAGATTTTATAGGGATAACTTCGTCAGAACGGTAGAGGCACATAAAAAGAAAATACATAGATATAGAGAGAATCACCCAAACTGCAAGGTAATATTCTTTGTGTTCGATGAGTCATCGGCATATATGGAGCCTTTGCGTAAAACGAATAACCTCGTTAAAGGGCAACTCCATTGCGGAAGAGTGCATGTTTGGTTTAACGATTCAGCGTTTATAAAAGTATTGAAAGATTCGGATATCGACTACCTTGTGTGGTTTACCCCATACAAAATGATTGAGTTTTTGGGAAAAGGCTTGGAACTGCCAAGAGCAGTGGTGTATAATATCAAAGAACTACCACAGGAACAATTTGAGTACAACGAAGATTGTATGATGAGCGTTGAAGTGTAGGAGGAGAACAAAATGGCATTTGACGAAGGGAATTATGAGAATTCAGTAATTGAACTCTTCAAGGGTATGGGCTATACATATTTGTATGGTCCAGATGTCGTGCGCGATTTTTACGACCCGCTATACGAAAGTGAGTTGATTGACGCACTTTATCGCATCAACCCAGATTTGCCCGAAGAGGCAATTCAAGACGCGCTATTCAAACTGAAAAACTTTGAGAATGCCGAGTTGGTACAAAAGAACCAACTGTTTATGGACTACCTCCAAAACGGAATACAAGTCCGCTTTTCGGTCAACGGTGAAGAAACATCGGACATCGTTTATATTGTTGACTATAAGAACCCGGACAAAAACTCGTTCATTGTGGCAAACCAATGGACATTTATAGAGAACAGCAACAAACGCCCGGACATTATCCTATTTATCAACGGTTTGCCGTTGGTATTGGTAGAATTGAAATCTCCGTCAAGGGAAGAAACCGATGTTTCGGAAGCGTATAGACAACTGCGGAACTATATGATTGAAATCCCCAGTATGTTTATTTACAACGCAATTCTCGTTATGAGCGACCACCTTACATCAAAGGCGGGAACGATTACTTCCGGGGAAGACCGCTTCATGGAGTGGAAGACAAAGGACGGAAGCTACGAGAACACGCAGTTCGCTCAATTCGACACTTTCTTCGAGGGAATGTTCCCAAAAGAACGTCTGCTCGATATTATAAAGAACTTCATTTGTTTCAGCAACGAAGGACTCAAATCGTACAAGATTTTAGCGGGATACCATCAGTATTTCGCAGTTAAAAAAGCGATAGAATCAACCAAGCGCGCAACCGTAACAGATGGCAAAGGCGGCGTCTTTTGGCATACTCAAGGGAGCGGAAAGTCGCTGTCTATGGTTTTCTATGCACACTTGTTGCAAGAAGCCTTGGAATCTCCGACCATTGTTGTGTTAACCGATAGAAACGATTTGGACGATCAGTTGTATGGTCAGTTCTCAAAGTGTAGCCATTTCCTGCGTCAAAAGCCAGTACATGCCGACAAGCGCAAATTGTCCGAACAGGATAAAGAACGCAATTCGCATTTGAGAAAGGGCGAGCAACCGATAATCGGACTTAAAGATTGGCTTGACGGTCGCAAGGCAAACGGTATCATTTTCACGACCATGCAAAAGTTCGAAGAGTCGCACGAACCGTTGTCCGAAAGGCGAAATATCATCGTTATGGCGGACGAAGCTCATAGAGGACAATATGGTCTTGCCGAAACTGTTAAAATGGTAAAGAACGATGATGGGGAAGAAGTAGCGAAAAAAGTTATTGGTACGGCGAGAATCATCCGCAACAGTTTGCCGAACGCAACATACATAGGCTTTACGGGAACGCCTATTTCATCAAAAGACCGTAGCACAAGAGAAGTCTTCGGCAACTACATAGATGTCTATGATATGACGCAAGCAGTCGAAGACGGCGCAACTCGTCCTGTGTATTACGAAAGCCGAGTAATCAAGTTGAAACTTGACGAAGCAACGCTCCGATTGATAGATAACGAGTATGAAGTAATGGCAAACAATGCCGATCCTGCCGTTGTCGAAAAGAGCAAGCGCGAACTCGGACAAATGGAAGCCATATTAGGAAACGATAAGACAATCGATTCCTTGGTAACCGACATCATCGAACACTACGAAAACAACAGAGAAAACCTGCTGACAGGTAAGGCGATGATAGTCGCATACTCGCGTCCGATTGCTATGAAGATCTACAATAAGATTTTGGAACTTCGCAAAGGATGGACGGACAAGGTCGCAGTCGTTATGACTTCCGACAATAAAGACCCGGAAGAGTGGCGCAAAATCATCGGCAACAAGCATTACAAAGAGGAGCTTGCCGCTAAATTCAAAGACAACGATAGCCCATTGAAAATCGCAATAGTTGTGGATATGTGGCTGACCGGGTTTGACGTTCCGTCCCTTGCGACAATGTATGTTTACAAACCAATGTCGGGTCACAACCTAATGCAGGCAATCGCAAGAGTAAACAGAGTATTCCGAGATAAAGAGGGTGGACTTGTCGTTGATTATGTAGGCATCGCAGCAGCACTCAAACAAGCGATGAACGATTACACGATACGCGACAAGAAAAACTATGGAGATACCGATGTTGCAAAGGTCGCACTTCCTAAATTCCTCGAAAAACTCTCGATTTGCCGTGACCTATTCCATTCGTATGACTACAGCAAGTTTATGAGTGGCACAGACCTTGAAAGAGCGAAAACGATAAGCGGAGCCGTCAACTTTATTATTGCGGTAGGCAAAGAAAAGGATAGAGAGGCGTTTATAAAAGAAGCCTTGATGCTCCATCAGTCCCTGTCGTTGTGTTCTTCCTTGGTTGAAGAGGAACTTCGTTTCGAGGCGGCATTCTTCGAAGCTGTTCGCGTCCTTGTTGTTAGACTTACTAATACGGGCGGCGGTCAAAAGATATCTTTGCCAGAGATGAACGCCAGAATCAATGAACTGTTAAAACAGAGTATTAAGAGTGACGGCGTAATCAATCTATTTTCTGACATTAAGGAAGAGTTCTCTCTGTTCGATCCGAAATTCCTCGCAGAGGTAGCGAAGATGAAAGAGAAGAACCTTGCCGTCGAACTCTTGAAAAAGTTGATAGCCGACCAAGTTTCGATATATCGCCGCACGAACGTTGTCAAGAGCGAAAAGTTCAGCGAAATAATGCAAATGGCGATGAACAAATACTTAAACGGTTTATTGACCAACGAAGAAGTCATTCAAGAGTTGCTTAACATAGCCAAGCAAATCGCAGCGGCAAAGAAAGAAGGGGATTCCCTTGGTTTGACAGCTGACGAGTTGGCGTTCTATGATGCGTTGACCAAGCCACAGGCGATTAAAGACTTTTACGAAAATGAAGAGTTGATTGCTATAACCAAGGAGTTGACGGATACACTTCGCAAGAACAAAACAATCGACTGGCAAAAGAGAGAGTCCGCTCGTGCAAAGATGAGAATGCTTATAAAGAAACTTCTCAAAAAGCATAAATATCCGCCAGAAGGAATGGATGACGCCGTTCAAACGGTTATGACACAGTGCGAGCTGTGGACGGATAACATAATGGACTAAAAGGGGTACTCGAAATGGATAACGAAAAGAAAGGATATATATACATACTTACAAACCCATCGTTTAGCGAGTGGGTTAAGATTGGTTATGCAGATGATGTTCAACAAAGAGTTGCTCAATTAAATCGAACTGAATGCACTCCATTTGGTTTTAGGATTTATGCAACATACGAAGTAACAGATAGGTTAAAGGATATCCCTGTACATACCTTGATTGACCAACTAAATCCGTCTTTGAGAAGTAAGGATGAGATAGAGGGAAAGATAAGAATTCGTGAATTCTACAATATGACACCAGAGGATGCTTATGGTATCTTGGAAATGGTTGCAAAAATCAATGGTCTTGAGTGTAATTTAAGAAAATATGTTCAAACAAAAGAAGAAGTTGCGGACGAACAATTAGCAGAGCGTGTAAAAATTGCAAGTGCCAACCGACATCATTTCAAGGATATTGATTTTGCTTCAAGTTTAACAGGAAAGAGATATCATGGAACTACCGCTATCGATGGAACATTAAGCATAATTGATGTTGCCACAGGGGAAGAGGTCCCTAACAACAGCAAACCATCTAAGAAGTCAATCATTGGGCAAGCAATACTTGATCTCGGTGGGGAAACAAGCAAGGAAGAAACGCTGTACCAAAGATATCATAAACTAACAAAAATCATTTTATCCTCATTAAATCAATAACAAAAACGCGCTGTTTGGGAAATCCCAGATAGCGCGTTATCTTTATTTGCGGTCAACTTTGATGATGTCGACTTGCTTGCCTTTGGCTTTGGCATACTCAATTGTGTGCCAAGTCCCGCCAGACTGCTCACCATTCCAAATGGCAAGCACCAAGTAGGAGTGGTCTACCATATAATCGTTCCGCACAAGCATACAGGCACGGAAGTAGTGGTCATTGACCATCGTAACCTTGTCTGCTTTATCAAGGATAGCCTTGTATCGCGCCGTTTCGGCGGGAGACCATTTCAAGGTCTGATTCGGACAGGGGATAGCGCATTCCAACTTGACGTCAAGGTCGTAATGCTCCCTAAATTGAATGACAGTTTCGGCAAAGTCCATATCGACGCCGAGAGCCATACCAGTAATAAAATGGTCATAGCCATTTTCAAGATAATCAGCAATAGTGCAAGCAAGGGACTCGATATACTCATCGTAATCGGGTCCTTCTTTTTTATAACCCCAAGGCAACTTTGCGGGTCGATGCCCGGTAACGCACACAGTCTTCATAATTCGCTCCTCTCATAAACGATTATACCAAAATACTGGGCGAAAATCAAGCAATACTAAACTTACGCACAGTATTTTCAAAAAGAAAAAGTTTATACTAAATGCATAGCCAAAGTTTAGTAAAAGGAGGAGCAGTCATGACAATAGCAGAAGCCCTGTCAGCGAGATTGACGGAACTGATGGAAGAAAAGCATTTGACCGCATACCGCCTTTCAATGCTTACGGGCGTGAATCAAACAACGATAGGGGATATCAAACACAAACGCAATGTGGCGGTCAATGTCCGCGTTCTTTTTGAATTATGCCAAGGGTTAGGCATTGAAATCGTGGAGTTCTTCAACAGTCCGCTATTTGCGACCGAAAATATCATAGATTAAGTAAATCATGACAAATATTTTGGTGGGGTGTGCATGTTCTTGCACACCCCTATTTTTATACCTTTCAGGCTCTTGACAGTGAAAGTGAAAATGAATATAATAGAGGTATCAAAAACGGACGGAGCGTCCGTTATTGAAAAGTGAGGGCCATCACGAATGCAAACGAAGAAACAAGACTTGACGAACAAAATTAAACACTTTATTGAAGAGTATTACGGTCAGTACGGGACAAGCCCGTCCATCAGGTGTATAGCGGAGAACGTCGGTTGCAGTAAGAGCAACGTAACGATATACATCGACTATCTAAAAGAGCAAGGACTCTTGGGGATAGGGGAAGACGGATACGAAACCGAAGTGACGCGAGCGACCGAAACGAACGTTGTTGCCGTGCCGAGACTCGGATACGTGCCTTGCGGACCGTTATCGGAAGAGTATGAGTGCATAGACGGATACGTCAGACTCCCGGCATCGTTTGTCGGAAATGCGAAGAAGTGTTTCCTACTGACAGCGTGCGGAAACTCGATGATAGACGCAGGAATTCATGACGGAGACCTTGTGCTTGTCAGACAACAAGAAACGGCGAACTATAACGACATCGTAGTCGCACTCGTAGACAATGAAGTGACGCTCAAGCGCTATCGCCCGGATTTAGCGAACCGAAGAATTATTTTGCACCCTGAGAACAAACGAATGAAAGACATCGTAGTAGAAGAGTGCAAGATACAAGGTGTAGCAACCAAAGTAATTAAGAATTTAGAAAGTTAAAAGAGGAGGATAACATGAGAACTCAAAAACATTGCGGACGATGCGGCCAAAGGCTTGATATCGAGTACGAAGTCGATGTCCCCGTCAGCCTTGATTGTCCGAAGTGCAAAGCGCACATGATATGGACGTTTGATAAAAACGGAGACTTTGACGAAGTCGTGAGATACAAAGACGGCGATGAAATAATCGAAGAAACAACGAGAGTGGAAATGCCATGACGTATGATGCAAAATGCCCGATATGCGGCAAACTTAACAAGGATATGTACCTCGAAGAAACAGAGGGGAGATTTATCTGCGACAAATGCGGAAATGAAATTGAGATTCCGCAATTCAAAAAGCCGAAACGGATACCTATCTATGATAGCCGAACGCTTGTCGCAGCCTTAAATAATCGTTAAACTCAACGGACACAGCCCCGTTCCGATGAGTGTGTATACGAAGGATACAGCGGCTTTTCTACTTCTGTGTAGGAAGTCCCGACCGCACAATAGCAGTAGAAAAAATCCAGAACCGAAGTATCAAAGGGAGAGAGGAGGCAATATAACAACTATGCTCTTTAAAGATGGCGATGTCCCTATAAAATGGGTGTGCCTGAACTGTCGAAGCATTATAGTAGGCTTTCAAGGCGAAGACGGTCTTATACGAATAAAGTGTCCGCACTGCGGCACGGTAACGGTTTCAAAACTAATCAGCAGACGTCACGTCCAAGTGGATGTGTTTGCACCGCAAGGTCAAGAACTGTTACGCTCTAACTAAATAAACTTGCGAAAGGAACTTGGTCGGTCTGAAATAGGGACAATGTAAAACCAAGACAACCAAATTGCATTAAAGCGGTAGGTTAAACCAGTATTGAGAGGCCACCGATTAACGAAATCCGAATAGGAGAGTAGTTAGTCGGTGGCCTTTTTATTTTCCCCAAAACAAATTCAAAAAAATTAAAATTTTATTTTCAAACCGTAGAAAACCCCAACGGTTTGACCTTTAGAATACAGCCATCAAGAGCAAAGGAGGTGAGATAAGTGAAAGCGAATGAACGACGCATGGCGATATTAGAAGCCTTATGCGAGAGAAGACACGAACAAGTGGCAAACTTGGCGTTCGAGTTCGGCGTGACGGAATGGACGATTCGCCAAGACATTCTGACGCTTTCCTTATCTTACCCGGTGTACACGGTGCAAGGACATGGTGGTGGCGTTTACATAGCCGATGGATACCGACTGGGGAAAAAGTATTTCTCCCAAAAACAATCCGAGTTTCTTGAAAGAATCGCAGAAGGGCTCACAGGAGAAGACTTGGAAATGATGAAAGGCATTCTCAAGACATTCAAAGAGCCGAAGAGAGGTAATAAGTGAAAGTAAATACAAAGAAATTCATCCGAATGGTAAAGGACGAATGCGGAAGTCTGTCGCTGTTCTGCATCGAGTTCGAAATCAGCAGAGCGGAACTAATGGCAATATTGCTCGGCGGTCTTCCGTTCAATTACGAGCAAAGCGAACGAATGATAAACGCATTCGGCGCGGAGAAGATGGTCAAGGTTATCGACTGGGAGGGAATGAATGTACGCTGTCCGATCTAACGAAACGATACGAATATACGATTCGTTCGCATATCGCGGGAGTATCAAGGATATGCAGGACAGGTTCTACGATGCGGACGATAAGTGTTGGGTAGTCCCGCTCACGAAAGAAAATGTGGCAACGCTCGGACTGCTCGGAGCAACGCTTGACGAAGAATTACAGGCTTTGACGGCAGATAGCACGGACACCAAAGGAAATGCCGAACCGACCATAAAACCGCCGATAAAGGGCAGTCTTTACAGCCACCAAGTAAAGGCATACAACTTCGCGTTAAAACAGTTCGATACGGGCAAGGCGGTAGCGTTCCTAATGGATATGGGAACGGGCAAGACAATCACGACTATTGCGCTAATAGGTGCGTTAAACAGTCAAAAGCGTGTCGGTAAAGTGCTTGTTGTGTCACCGAAGTCCATAGTCGGTGTGTGGGAAGAAGAGTTTCAAAAGTTTGCGGATTATCGGTATGCGCTGACGATTTTGGACGGCTCAATAGCCAAGAAAAAAGCAGCGTTCGGATATATGAACGGCTCGGCATTGCAGGTCATAGTCGTGAACTACGAATCGGCTTGGAGACTTGAAACGGAGATAGGAAAGTGGAATCCCGACATGATCGTGTGCGATGAATCGTCCAAGATTAAGAACCCGGCAACGGCGCAGTCCAAGGCACTACATAAACTCGGCAAGAAGACAAAATTCAACGTCATACTCACGGGAACTCCCGTCACGAACAATCCGCTGGACTTCTTCTCGCAGTATAAGTTCTTGGACGAAGAGATACTCGGACCATCCTACTACTTGTTTCGCAATCGCTATGCCGTGATGGGCGGTTACCAGAACCACCAAATCGTAGGGTACAATCATCTCCCAGAACTTGTGGAAAAGGTGCATAAGATAGCGTTCCGAATCAAGATACAGGATGCGGTCGACTTACCGCCATTCATAGACGAAGTGCGGACGATAAAACTCGAACCGAAAGCCGAGGCGGTGTATCGGATGATAGAAGAGGACTGCTACGCTCAACTCTCCGCCGATACGGAAGTGACAGCAAGGAACATTCTGACGCAGCTTTTAAGACTGTCGCAATGCACGGGCGGGTTTATCCGTGACGATGCAACCGCCAAGCCGCAGACAGTAAGTACGGCAAAGATAGAGGCTCTCGAAGACATCATCGACAGCTGCGTGGAAGAAGACAAAAAGGTAGTAGTGTTCGCACGGTTCGTCCCGGAAATCGAAGCCATAAAAGCAATGCTCGAAAAGAAAAAGTTGGGCTATAGGTTGATGTACGGCGCAACGAAGGACAGAGCGGAGCAAGTGAAAGACTTCCAAGAGAACCCGGATGTAAAAGTGTTCGTAGGGCAACTGCAAACCACGGGAATGGGACTGACGCTGACGGCGGCAAGCGTGGCGGTGTTCTATTCGTTGGACTTCTCCTATGCGAACTATGAGCAGAGCCGAGCAAGAATTCACCGAATTGGGCAGAAAGAGAAGTGTCTATACATTCATCTCGTGGCGAAGAACACGGTAGACGAAAAGATAATGAACGCATTAAAGCACAAAGGCGATATTGCGAAACTGATGGTAGATAACTGGAGGACGTTACTGCATGGGAAAGTTTAAGGATTTGACGGGAAGACAGTTCGGAAGGCTTACGGCAATAGAACCATTGCCACCGCACGGGAAGAACACGGCTTTGATGTGGGAGTGCAAGTGCGAGTGTGGCGGAACGGCGATAGTACGGGGAACGGACCTTGTCAACGGACACACGATGTCGTGCGGATGTTACCGAAAGATGCAAAAGGCGATGCCGAACGGAGAACTGCGACTGCATCGAATATGGGCGAATATGAAACAGCGATGCGCTAATCCGAAGAGCAAAGACTTCAAGTATTACGGCGCAAAAGGAGTGTGCGTGTGTGCCGAGTGGGAAGACTTTGAGACATTCTTCTACTGGGCAATGTCGCACGGATACAAAGACGGCTTGACGATAGAGCGTATCGACAACGGCGGAGATTATTGCCCGAATAACTGTAAATGGATACCTAAACACAGGCAGAACAGCAATACGAGCCGAACGAAACGATATGTGATGTACGGGAAAGTGTTCACGCTTGCGGAAATTTGCAGGATATACGGGGTATCTCGTAGCACGGTCGCGTCTCGATTGAAGAAAGGTATTCCGCTTGAAAAAGCAATCAAACAAAACAGGAGGTATCAGATGAATACGAAACTATTGGAACTGTCCGACAGACTCAAGGAACTGCGGATGCAAAAGAGCGACCTTGAACGTGAGGTCGCTATTTCTACAACGCATGAAAATCCCGTATTTAACTATGTTGGTAGAAGTGCAAATAATAATGGCGTAACCGATATAATAGATGAAATAGCTGGAGAAAAGGTATTTCCCGCTGGTGCAATAACATTGCCGCTTGGTGGTAGTATAGGGGCTTGTTTTCTTCAAACAAAACCTTTTTATACTGCTCAAAATGTGGCGGTGTTGTTAGAAAAAGTACCTTTGTCAATTGCCGCAAAAATGTTTATAGTGAGCATCATTAAAACCGAGTGTTTAATTAAATTTCAGCCATTTGGTCGAGAATTAAATGCCCATTTTAGAAAAGATTTTATTCTTAGATTGCCAGTCAAACATAATAGGGGGAAAATAGAGATTGACAGCAGAAATATTTTCTCAGATGAAGGCTATATTCCAGATTGGCAATGGATGGAAAACTTTATAAAAGAACTTCCTTATAGTGATAGAATATAACCTTTAGGTAAATAAAAGTACTTATCGTCCGACACACTCCCGAAAAGTGCCTTAAAAACGAGATTTTGTCATACATACACAAAGCAAACAAAAACGAACCGTTAATTCGGTTCGTTTTTTCATATCTTTGGTTTGCAACAGGACTTGTGACAATGCAGGCATTGTCCGCATTGCTAATAATAATGCCAAGAATAATACACAAAACGAGGAAGAGATGATATAATAAAAAAGCGTTATGATATGTTGTGTATGAAAACGGGGAAGGTGACAAATGAGAAAGATCGAGAGCGAATACGAAATCGATAAACAGAAAAGGAAGCAACGACTTGTCAGGAATGAGTTTTTGTATAACGGGGAAAGCGTCGGCGCATACGATATGCCGCTCATAAGAAAGCAAGAAATCGATGTTGAAAAAATACAACTTCTTTGCTATGCGGACGCAAGAAACGGCGACGAACAAAACAAGGATAAGACCATTCATTTTTTCACATACGACCGGAAATTTGGAAAGGTTTATGACAATTCCGACGAAGAACTTGAAAAACTCGGGCAATATTATGCCTTATTCAGCCCGGATTTCAGCGTTTTTACAAACATGCCGCTTGCGCTTCAAATCGAAAGCGTATTCAAAAATCGCTGGTGCGGGGCGTTCTGGCAAAGCAGGGGGCTCAGGGTAATTCCGACGGTATCGTGGGGCGACGAAAGGTCGTTTGATTTTTGTTTTGACGGCATCGAAGAAGGCTCGGCGGTTGTGGTATGCACGTATTGCCGGGAGAATTGCGAAGAAGATTTTATGCTCGGCTACAACGAGATGATGAAAAGAATCAAACCGAGCGTTGTTTTGTGCTACGACGAGCCGTTTCCCGCAATGACGGGCAATATCAAGGAATTTTTACCGACCGCCTATGAATGGACGAAAAATCTGAAATACAAAGATTTGGCGCAGTTCAAATGGGAGAAACGCAACAGAAACGTTTCGGGGCTTGATGCAAAAAAATTCAAGTTTTTCAAATACGACGATCCTTACAAAAAAGACGAAATTGTGAAGTGTCCGGTGTGCGGCGGCGTCGCGTTGCAGGACAGGTACGGCAACGGAGAGTGTGAAAACTGCGGATGGAAATTTGAAAAGGACGCGGATATTCTGGAAAAACAATGGGGAATAAGTTATCCCATGCTGGTTTCGACGACAACCGCAAAAAACAATATGAACAAGGATTGCCGTTCAAAGCGACTTTTGACTAGTTCGTGAACGGGCTGTACTTTTACAGCGAAATGCTTTTTACCTATGAAAACGTATCATACGAAGTGTTTCTAAAAGGGAGCGAAACGGTGGTGTTTTGCTCGGAAGATATGCAACAGGAGTATGGTTCAAAGGAGGAGTTTGAAGCAAAAGCGAACATCGACGGAGTACTGCTGAAAGACCTTTGGGCGGACGTGAGTTTCGCGGGATTTATGTACTGCGGATAACGAGTGCGTGTCGCTGGCAATATCCGTATCCCGACAAAAAACAATGTTTAACACTCAAAAAAAGACCGATAAAACGTCGGTCTTTTGTTTTTGCGGTTTGGGGGAATGTGATTAGTTTTCGTCGGTGAAAATCTTTTCCTGCTTTTTGAAAGATGTTTTGAACGTAAGGAACGAGAACTCGTTTTTCATATTTTTGAAACTTTCGGGTTTTGCCTTAAACCAGATAAACCCGACGATCGATACCGCGACAACGGCGATGCCGATGCCCGACAGCGCGCCCAGAAAATCGATTGCGACGTCCTGCCAGGTTGCGTATCGTCCGCTTGTGAAAACGGGCAGTTGGAACATTTCCGAAATGCCTGCGACGACAAACGCCGAAAGCAAGGAAAGGGGCAGCGACACCCATCTCGGCTTAATAAGCAGGAAGAACGTGCCGAACAATCCGAACCCCAGCACAAGGAAAAGCGAGAAGTGTCCAAGCCCTTTTCGTATAAGCGTGTGGAAGGTGTCGAAGACGGACACGGTAATCGTCTTTTCGACGGTAAGGTCGGGGCGGCTGACGTACGTTGCGCGCACGGTAACTTTGCCCGATTTGTCGGACGTAAACACACCATTTTCGTCGATTGAGCCTTCGCCTTTGACGACTTCCCATTTCACGTTTTTCGTGACGTTGCCGCCCGTATAAGCGGTGAGATCGATTTTGCCGCCTTTGACGCATCTGTCGGGGGCGACGACGGTAAGTCCGTCCACGACGTCGGGCACGGTGACGTGCAGCGTTGCCGTTATTGTATTGTCGTAAATTGAAAAGTACGTAATCGTGGCGGTGCCCGGTTTATATGCGTGCAGGTGCGTTGTGTCTGCGCTGACGACGTTTGTATCGGACGATTTGCTGATTATGTTTGACGGCGCGCCTTCGCTTTCGTTTTCTGCCCGGAAGCCGAGTTGGCTTGTGATGACCAGGTGTTCGTCTTTTTTCATTGCAAGGCTGAACGAGCCGTCGTCGTTTTTTGTGACGCGTTGTTTATTACCAAAAGTGAATCCGGTGGCTTCCGGTTTCGAGCCTTCCACGATTCTGATTTTTTGAGAAACGGTTTTATCACCCAGTTTTATTTCAAGAGTTAAATCACCGTCCGTTGTTTTTAACGGATAAAACCACTGCTTTGCGGGAAGGAAAAAGATTTTGTCGTTGGCATTATGCTTTTCCCCATTAATCAGAATTTCTGTTTCGATAGTAGAGACGCCGTAACCGTTGTATTCGTCGCCGGTGACAGCCAGCACCGACAGTCTGTATTCTTCACAGGTTTTAAGCGTGATTATCCCGTCTTTGGCATCTACTAAGTCGCTGCCAAGATAGATTTTTGTTTTTATTCCTTTGACTTTGTCGGGGTTGACGCCCTCGTTGTATATTTTTAAATCGTACAACACGTTGTCGGGGTTGTCTTTCGACTTGACGACCACCCTGTGATAGCCCCATTTGGAAAGTGTGACTTCACCGTTTTCTTCGACATTTATGTAATTTTCGGACGCGTCAAAACCGCGCTCGAAGTAAAGTTTTGAGGTGTCGGCGTTTTCAGGAAGACACTTTACGCCAAGTTCCAGAACGTCGCCCGTATAATAATGATCGACGTCGGTCAGAACTTTGCCGTCACGCCTGACGCTTTTGACAACATAGCCCGTAACGGCGGAAACAGGGGGCGCGGGCTCATCGGATTTCATTGCCGACTGAATGTTGTCGGACACCTTCATCGACTGAATCGCGCTTTTATCGCCGGGCGTCAACGCCTCGCCCCAGATAAAAATGGTGAGCGCAATCGTACAAAAAAGGGCTGTTAGCGCAAGCGCGCGAAGCCCTTTGAAATATTTGCGTTGACTTGTAGTTTCCACAAAATCCTCCCGTCCCGAAATTATTTATCGGATTTATTGTATGCCTTCACGGATTTGTCCAGCATGTCTTTGGTAATTTTCGAGTTGCAGTACGGACAAACGCCGACGTCGTTGATAAGCGCGAACTTCGCGTTGCAGAAAGGGCAGTGGACGAGGTTGAGCGTCCCCGCGCGTTCCGCCTCCATCATTTCGTAATCCTTGTCGCGCATTGTGGTTTTGTCGATGATTCTTTCGTTGTCGAGGACGAGATAACCGTCAAGATAACCTTTTTGCACCATCGTTTTGACGTCGTTTGCCACGACTTCGGGGTTTTTGTTGTGCACTTCCGCAAGCATTTTCACGCTTTTGATGCCGTCGCCGACAATCTGCGCTTTGAGACGCGAGAAATATTTAAGCTGACCGAAATGAATCCATACCAACGGCGCGCCGTAAAAGCCCATAACGATAAGGATAATGCCGACGATGCCCATCGCGCGGAAAGACTGACCTTTCGTAAAACCGATGACGGTCATCGCGATTCCCAAAGGGAAACCGACCGAAAGGAAAATCGCCCATAAAAGAGTCCTTCTTGTTTTTATATCGATTTTGTTCATACCTGTCTCTTAAATCGTGTCTTTGAGCCCCAAAAGATAGTCGGAAGATACGCTGAACACTTTCGCAACCGCGACGATGTAACTTGCCTTAGGCTCGTTTACGCCGTTTTCCCAGAACGAAATTGTGCTTTTCGTAACGCCGATTTTTTTTGCGAGCTGGTCGCTCGTCATGCCTGCGTCGATGCGCAGATCCTTTAATCTTTCAGAAAAAGCCGATATGTTCATATTATACACCTCGTATAGAATATTGTAAAGAATTCAAAACAAATATAAGCATCAATTTAGAATTCAAAACGATACTAAAAGGCGTTGAAACGAGAATGCAAAACGCTTAAAGCTGCGCGTAACGGTTGGCGTTTTTGAAAAAGTATGATAAAATTGACAATATGAAAGTTACGGATACTTACCTTGCCGAAATTACCGACTTCGGACTTGACGGCAAAGGGTTTTCAAAAATCGAAGATATTGCGGTGTTTACGCCGTACACGGCGGCGGGCGACCTTGCGAAAATCAAAATCAAAAAGGTTTACAAAGGAGTTGCCGAGGCGGACGCCGTGAAAATCGTGCGCCCCGCAAATTGCCGCGTCGTTCCGCCGTGCAAAACGTACGGGGAGTGCGGCGGCTGCGTGTTGCAGCACGTCGATTTTCCGACCGAAAACGAACTGAAACGAAAACTCCTTCAAACCACGCTGAACAAGGCGGGGATAAACGTTCGGGTTTCGGACACGGTTTTTGACAAGGAGTATGAATACCGCAACAAACTGCAAATGCCTTTCACCGTCGACGTCGGCGAAATCACGCTGGGCTTTTTCAGGCGGAACACGCACGACGTGGTCGCGCTGTCCGGGTGTATGCTGCACGGCGATTTCGCGACGAAAATAATAAACGCCGTGAAAATTTGGACAAACGACGAAAAAAGAAGGCAAAAACTTTCCGTTTACGACGAGGCGACGGGCAAAGGGTTGCTTCGGCACTTTGTCGCAAGGTACGTCGACGGGCTACTGTTCGCGACGGTTGTGATAAACGGGAAAGAACTGCCGTACGGGCGCGAACTTTTTGAAATTTTGTCAAAAGATTTCGAATGCGTTTTGTATTCGTCCGTCAACGAAAAACGCACGAACGTCATTATGGGCGACGACGTGAAAAAACTATATGGTGCGGAAAGAGACGTCGATATCGACGGCATAAAAACCACGCTTTCGCCAAAGTCGTTTTTGCAGGTCAACGACGGGGTCAGACAAAAACTTTACGACGGGGTAAACGCCGCGGTGAAAAACGCTGACGTAATCATCGACGTTTATTCGGGCATAGGAATCCTTACGTCGATGCTTGCAAAAGCCAATAAAAACGCAAAAGTTTACGGCGTGGAAATCGTGAAAGAAGCGGTTGAAAACGCAAACGATTTGATGAAGAAAAACGGGCTGTCGGGGCGCGTCGAAAACATTTGCGGCGACGCAACGAAAGTGCTGCCAAAACTCGTAAACGATATTTTAAGCAATGAAAAATCGGGCATAAAGCCCGAAATATGCGTGGTTATTGATCCGCCGAGAAAGGGCGCGACCGAAGAAGTGCTGGACGCCGTGATAAGGTCGGGCGCCGAAAAGTTCGTGTACGTTTCCTGCAATCCGAAAACCTTGCAACGCGATGTAAAATACGTTGGTGATACTTTTGAAGTCACGTCGGTAACGCCTTACAACATGTTTCCGAAAACGGCGGAACTCGAAACCTTGTGCGTGATGAAACGCAAGTCTTTATGACATGTTTTTGAGATAAGGCAGGGCGAATCTAAAGAAGGTTTTATACGCCTTGCATTTTTCAACGTCGCGCCTTTCGCGCTTGCAGCCGCCTTTGCAAAGCATATAATATTCGCACGATTTACAAGTCTCGTCCACGACGAGGCTTTCTTTTATGAATTCGACGGCTTTGTTCGTGTGTTCGAGCGTGAAAAAATCTTTGTCCGAAATGTTGCCAAGAAGATATTCGTCGGTGCAATAAAAGTCGCACGGATACACGCTGCCGTCCGATTCGATCACGAACTGGTGCGTGCAATGCCCGTTCATACCGCACTGTTCGGCGCGCTCGAAGTGAGCAAGTCGGACGAAGTTGTCAAACTGGCGTATCGACGTGTAATCGCCGTTTGCCATATCTTTCTGGTACAACGCGAACGCCGACAATAAAAACAGGGCGTAGCTTTTTTCGTCAAGGTAAAAATCGGGGTTTTCGACCTCTCCGGAAAGAGGTTTCAGACAGGGGATAAACTGCAACCGTTTGAAGCCTTGCGACGTGAAAAACGGATAAATCTTGCCGATTCTCATCGCGACGTCCTTTGTCAGAACGGTAAGGATATTGAAATTTACGTCGTGTTTTTGAAGAAGTTTTGCCGCCGCGACGACCTTTTGAAAAGTTGGGTTGCCGTCCTTGTCCACGCGGTTTACGTTTGCGGTTTCGTCGCCGTCAAGAGAAAGCCCGACAAGGAAGTCGCCTGTTTTGAAAATCTCACACCATTCGTCGTCGATGAGTGTGCCGTTTGTCTGGATTCCCAAAAACACGGGCGAGTTTTTGATATTTGCGCGGGAGATGAGATTAAGCGTCGCCCTGAAAAACGCTTTCCCGGCAAGCAGCGGTTCGCCGCCCTGAAAGTTGAACCAGACGGGATTTCCGTCGGCATAGGCAAACGCTTTTTTGACGACGGTTTCCGCCGTTTGAAGGCTCATTGCGCCGTGCGACGGCGTTTCGCGGTTTTTTGCGACGTCGTTGTAAAAGCAGTATTTACACCGCATATTGCACGTTGACGACGCGGGCTTAATCATTATCGAAATCGGCGGCATTACTTAATCCCCCTGCGGTTTTCTTTCAACGATTTTCTGAAATCTTTAAGCGCTTCTAAAAGGGTATCGGCGACGTCGGGATAGGTCATCGAGATATTGTAGCCTTCCGCCGGGTCTTTATCGAGATTGAAAAGGTAGTTTTTGTATTGCTGGTCGATGAACGCCGAGTTTTCGGTGCGTACTTTCTGATAATACTTGAAATCGTACGTTACGCCGCCGACTTCAACGGGCATCTGAACGGCCTGAACCGTGCCTTTTTTCATATAGAAAAGGGCGTCGTGCACTCGGGAATCGGGGGCGACCTCGCCGCTCCAAAGCGATTTCAGATTCACGCCGTCGATAATACGATCCGAGGGGAGAACGTCCACGCCCGCGTACGACAATATCGTCGGAAACAGGTCGGTGAGCATTGCGCTCGATTCGATTTTATATCCGCCGGTCGAGTTTTTAATCGTGCCGTTTCTTACGCCCGTAGGGTAACTTACGATCATCGGGACTTTCATGCCGCCGTCGAAAGTGGTGTTTTTCCTTCCGCGGAGACTTCCCGTCACGCCTTCACGCCCCGGACCGTTGTCGGACGTAAAGATGATCATCGTGTCGTCAAAGACGCCTTTGTCTTCAAGCATATCGAAAATTTCGCCAAGCGACTTGTCGAATTCTTCGATGCAGTCGACGTAACTGTCGTCGGTGGTGTCGCCTTTTCCGTTGCCGTTGTTATCCGAGAAAATGGGGTAATGCGGCCACGGCGTCGCGTAAAACGAGAAGAACTTATTGCCGCTGTCGATTGATTTTTCGAGTGTGGATTTCAATTCCTTGGTAAATTCCTTCGTGGATTCGGACTGGTCAAGATTTTCGGCGTGAGTACGCACTTCTTCGGCTTTCCCTCCGACCTCGCGCACCCAGTTATAGGGCGTCATATCGTTGACGTAATAGCTGCCGTAGAAATAATCGAAACCCTGATTCGTGGGGAGATATTCGCCATAGTCGCCAAGGTTCCACTTTCCGATGCACGACGTGTCGTAGCCGACCGCTTTCAACGCTTCGGCAATGGTGATTTCGTCGCCCAAAATACCGTCTACGTTGTTTAAGAACTGATATGGATTGATAAAATGGGTGATTGAGTATGGATCACTGTCGCAAGGCGTCGGGAAAATAACGTTGTCGATATAGCCGCGCGTGGCGTAACGACCGGTAAGAAGACTGAACCTTGACGGGGTGCAGACGGGTGCGGATGCGTAAAAGTTTTCCATAAAAATCCCGCTTTCTTTCTGATAAGTCACGCCGTCCTTTTCAAAAACTCTACCTTCCGAAAGGGAGTCGATGTTGGGCGTTTTAATGGTGGCGTTTGCTTTTCCGAGATAACTGTACGCCGAAATGTCCGAGTACGCCATATCGTCCATAAGTATGATAAGAACGTTGGGCGCGTCGGCGTCGGCTTGTGTTTTCGACAGTTCTTTAAGGTATGCGTCGTGTCCCGCCTGCAAACTTTCGACGGTCGGACGGATTCTCAAAGACATATAAAAGACGTAGCACAAAGACGTCGCTGTCATCGCAAGGGACAACGCTGCCGTCGCAAAGCGTTTAAGAGTGCCGTCGGGAAGTTTTTTGTCAAGCGCGTAAAGCATAAGTCCCGAGAAAAGCGGCAACGCGGACAAAATAAGATTATACCACACGATTTTGCCGAACTCGTCCGCGCCCCAGAAAAGGAAATACACGAACAATTCAAGAATCATATAAGCGTACGAGACGACGAAAAGCGGCTCGAACTTTTTGTTGAACAGCGCGCGGATAAACACGATAAGCGCGGTAACCGCCGCAATCGCCGCCGCAAACGGTGCAAGAAAATTGTATCCCGTGCCGAGCAGCACGACGGTGTACGCGATTGAAAACAAAAACCATACAAGGGCAAAGCCCGAACGTTCTTTTGAATTTTTAAGCATAATTTGACCTCTTACCGTATGATTATAACATAATGGGAATGTATTTTTCAAGCAATTATGGCTGCGTAAACCATACGTTTGACCTTTTACCATATGATTATAACATAATGGGAATGTATTTTTCAAGCAGTTACGGCTGTGTAAACCATACGTTTGTCCAAAAATATCGCTTTTATGTAATTTCTTGACACCATGCGCCATATTTGATAAAATAGATATGTATTTTTTTAATACTTTATCTACAAAAGGAGCGTTTAATGCTTAAATTAAAACACATTACCAAGGATTACGTCACAAAACAGAACACGGTTCACGTTTTGAAAGGCATCACCTTGAACTTCCGCGAGTGCGAATTTGTCACGATTCTGGGACAAAGCGGCTGCGGCAAAACCACGTTACTGAACATTATCGGCGGTCTTGACAGATACACCGACGGCGACATCATTATCAACGGAAAGTCGACGAAGGACTTCGACGACAGAGATTGGGACAGATATCGCAATAAACAAATCGGCTTTGTTTTCCAAAGTTACAACCTTATCCCGCACCTTAGCGTGCTTTCCAACGTCGAGCTTGCCTTGACGCTTGCGGGGCGCAAAAAGGAAGAATGCGAGGCAATTGCTCTCGAAGCATTAAGGAAAGTCGGGCTGGAAGATCAGGCGTATAAAAAACCCAACCAGCTGTCGGGCGGACAAATGCAAAGGGTTGCGATCGCAAGGGCGCTTGTCAACAATCCCGCGATAATTCTCGCGGACGAACCCACGGGCGCGCTTGACACGGAAAGCGGCAAAATGGTAATGAACCTGTTGAAGGAAGTTGCCAAAGACCGCCTTGTCATCATGGTGTCGCACAACGCCGATCTTGCGGCGGAATACAGCACGAGAACGGTCAGAATCGTCGACGGAAAAGTCGTTGACGACACCGATCCGCTTATCGATCCCGACGACGTCGAGGAAGAAGTCGTCCTTGACGAATCAGGCGAACCTTTGCCCAAAAAGAAAACAATCCGTCAGCGCATCAAAAAAACATATCAGCAGATAATACACGAAAGACGGGAAGAACGCAAGGTTTCCATGGGCAGCGCGATGACGATAAGCATATCCGCCAAAAACCTTTACAGCAAAAAATGGCGCACTTTTCTTACTTCGTTTGCGGGCAGTATCGGCATTATCGGTATTGCGCTTGTTCTGGCGTTGTCTTCGGGCGTGAATAAGTATATCCGTCATACCGAAGAAAGCGCGCTTTCTCTTTACCCACTTGAAATCAGCCAGAGCGGCGCCGATCTTATGGAGCTTGCCAACATGCTTATGTCAAAGAGCGAAGGGCAAAAGTATCCTTCGGGCGCAACGGTGGGCATAAACCCCGTCGCCGGGCTTCTTGTGAAAGATATCGGAAGCCTTTCGGAATTTTTGAATTCCAGCACACTGTTTTTCAACAACGACCTTAAAGAAATCAAAGCCTATCTTGACGATCCCGACATCGGGCTTAAAGACGCCGACGGCTACGTAAAATACGTTTATTCGTCAAATCTTAACGTTTACAGGCGTATCCCCGTCAGAGATTCCGTGAACGGCGGAACGTATTATACGACGGGACACAAAACGGACGGCGTGCTCGATAACGCGGCGGATGCCGACGGAAACATCGACTGGTCACAAGTCCCTTATACGAAAATCAATCCGTTTGCAGACTCTATGGAGCCGATGATGGAATCCATGGGCTTTACAAGCACGTTCAGAGATATGCTGGGCGAATTCAGCGGATATCTTGACGCGTTCAGCGTGTTTTCGGAACTTATTTCCAACCAAAAAATCCTTGAACAGCAATACGACGTCATCGCGGGCGCATGGCCCGAAGACGCAAAACAAGGACGTATCGAAGTCGGCGAAGACGGCAAAGAATACAAAGTTTTCGACTGCGTGTTGAAAGTCGACGAATACAACAAGATTCAGGACTTCATGCTGTTTGCGGCAGGTCTTGTACACCCCAACGAAGTTGAGGATATGTTCGGCGGGACGAACAGCGGCAACGGCTATGGATTCTACGACAGATATTTCACGGAAGGGGAACTGCTTGACATCGAATATGCCGTTCTTTGCGACAGCGATTATTTCGACGCTGCGGACGGAAAAATTACGAAATCGTACCTTAAAAACGGAAAACGCATTGAAGACAGCGGCACGTTCGTTGACGGACACTGCGGCATAAAAATGAAAGTGTCGGGCATCGTACGTCCCAACAAAAACGCGTCTGCTTCGGCAATTCAGGGCGTTGTCGGATATCCCCACGCCGTTGTCGAGGCGCTTGTCGAGCGTTGCCAAAGCCTCGGTATCATCGGTTCGCAATTCACGAATTGTTATCAGGTCGTACCTTATGGCAGCGATTATAAGGTTGTGGGCGACAAAACGGTTGCAACAATCGACGAAGACGGCAACCTCGTTTACAGCGTGAACAGCGGGTTAATCGCTTTCGTAAGCGTGCTTGACACGATCGGGAAGGAAATCAAAGATGGCGAAGTAATCGATAAATCCAATTTGGTTGCGGTCGGTAAGTATGACGGAAAAGCCGAACTTGAAAGCAAGGTTCTTTCTTATATGAAAACCACTTTCGGATATGCCGAACTCGATAACCCCGACAGTATTCAGATTTACGCGGCGAATTTCGAAGGTAAAAAGAACATCTTAAAAGTCCTTGACGATTATCAATATTACGTCAGAGAAAGCAACGACGACGGCACGTACACATGGGTGAACACCGGCGAAAAGGACGAAAACCACTCCATCAAATACACCGACATGCTGCAAACGATTATGGGCTACGTCGAAAAAATGACCAACGCCATGATCACCGCGCTTATCGCGTTTTCGGCGGTGTCGCTTATCGTTTCGTCGATAATGATTTCAATCATCACTTATACGTCCGTCCTTGAAAGGCGCAAGGAAATCGGCATTCTGAGAAGTATCGGCGCAAGGAAACTCGACGTAAGCAACCTGTTCATTTCCGAAACTTCGATAATCGGTATGATTTCGGGCGCGCTGGGTATCGGCTTCGGCTATCTTTTGATTTACATCGCAAACGTGATCATTAAGAAAGTCATCGAAATTCCCAACCTGTTGCACCTTGACTGGTATTACGCCATTTCGCTTTTCGTGATAAGTTTCTTCTTGTCGATGATTGCGGGCATTATCCCCGCGGCGATTGCGGCAAATAAAGATCCCGTCGAGTGTCTGAGATCGGAATAATCAACCGCTTGAAAACTGTCGCGATATGCGGCAGTTTTTTATTGTCCAAAATGTCAAAAAACATTGACTTTAAGTATATTTAGTTATATAGTATAGTAATATTTAGGATTACCATTTAAAAGGGCCGTTTTATGAACTATTACGAAATCTTATTGCCGCTTGCGCTCATACTGCTTTTGTCCAAGTTTATGTCGATTCTGTTCAAAAAACTCGGGCTGCCGCAGGTTGTAGGGATGTTGCTTGCGGGCATACTCCTCGGGCTTATCAAGTTTATCCCGGGACAAACGATATTCAACGCCACCGCAATGGAAGGCATTTCTTTCCTTGCAAAAATCGGCGTAATTTTCATAATGTTTTCGGCGGGGATAGAAACCGACCTGAAACAATTCAAATCCACGGGGGCAGCGTCGGTTGTCATCACGTTTTTCGGCGTGGCGTTTCCTTTGCTGTTCGGATTTCTGGTTGCAAGCGCGTTCAACGGCGGATTTCACGTGTCGCGCTCACAGATTCTTTCCAACCTGTTTTACGGCACGATACTTGCGGCGACGTCGGTCAGCATTACCGTTGCCGCGCTTAAAGAGCTGGGAAAACTGCAAACGCGCGTCGGCACGTCGATTGTCAGCGCGGCGATTCTGGACGACATAATCGGCATTGTTTTGCTGTCGCTTATGATCAGCCTTGACAAAAGCGGGAACACCGCGGACGTCTGGGTTGTCGTCGCAAAACTTATCGCATTCTTTGCAATGGCGATACCGATGGGCTACGTCGCGTTGTTCATAATCCGCCGCATAGATTTAAGATATCCGCACACAAGACGTATCCCGATTCTTTGCGTCGTGGTGTGTTTCGTGTTCGCTTACTCAGCGGAAAAACTCTTTGGAATTGCTGACATTACGGGGGCTTACGTTGCGGGACTTATGCTTTCGGGCATTGCCGACAGGACGTATGTCGACCGCCGTATCGAAATCAGCAATTATATGATTTTCGCGCCCGCATTTTTTGCAAACATAGGGATAAACCTTAATTTTGACCACTTTAACCCCGCTTTTGTGGGATTTGGCTTTGCATTCGTTGCGGCAGGAATACTTGGAAAAGTTGTCGGTTGCGGTCTTGGCGGATTGATTTGCGGATACGGAATAAAAGACAGTTATCGCGTGGGTATCGGTATGATGGTGCGCGCGGAAGTCGTGCTTGTCTGCACGCAAAAGGGCATCGACTACGATATGGTCAATCCAAGCATTATGCCGTTCGTTCTCATACTAATTCTTGTGACGTCGCTTATCACGCCGCTTCTTTTGAGACTGTCTTATAAGAAGGAAGAAAACGGCGGCAAACTTCCGCCGATAAATCCCAATGCAAAAGTAAAATTGTACAGTACCGACGACAACGAATCTGACTTCATAAAAACCGACACGGACAAGACAATCTAATATGACGCCGAAAGATACGATTTATAACGGCGCGGACGAAAAAACAAGAGCGTTCAGCGCAAAACTTATACCGACGAAAAAGGCGATAATCGGGCTTAAAACGCCTTTTGTCGAAAGCGTCGCAAAAGATATTGCGGCGGGGAAATACGGCGATGTACGCATCGTCGTCGGTTCGCTTTCCGATGACGTGTACGAAGAACTTTTGATAAAAAGTTTCGTCGTTGCAAAGCTTAAAACCGACGACGAAACGAAAAGGGCGGATGTAAGAAAAATCGTTGCCGCAATTGACAACTGGGCGAATTGCGATATGTTCGTCGCAAGGTGTAAGTTCATCGGGAAAGACCGCGAAAAATGGTTTGATTATCTGACGGAATATCTTGAAAGCGATAAGGAATACGACCTGCGCTTTGCAATCGTCGCGATGATGACGTATTATCTCACCGACGAATATATCGACCGAGTGCTTGCGCTTTCGTCAAAAGTGAAAAGCGACAAGTATTACGTAAAGATGGCGGTTGCCTGGCTTATGGCGACTGCGCTTTGTAAATTTCCCGACAAAGCTCTTGACGTGATAAAAAGTAACGTCTTGGACGTATGGACGCACAACAAGGCTTTGCAAAAAGCGCGCGAAAGTTTCAGAATCGATAAGTCGCAAAAGGATTATCTCAACATTCTCAAACGAAAATAATCAAAAAAGGCATAAAAAAACCACCGGGATTTTTTCCGCGGTGGTTGTTTTTTTGAAGATTACATAATCTTTCTGAAAATCGCCTCGACTTCCTTTCTGTCCCAGATTTGCGGGCAGGGATACAAGGGGTTGGCTTCGTGCAGGGCTTTCGTGATGCAGTCGTCAAGGTCTTCTTCCTTAATGAGCTGGCTGCCGTCTTTCGCGCGGATTTTGTCGGGAATGTTCATGGAAGAGTTCATATCCCTGATCCACTGAATGAAAGCGTTTGCTTTTTCGGCGTCGTCTTTGCCTTGGATACCGATGCAGTCTGCAAGGCGGGCAAGTTTCTTATGCGCGCTCTTTCCGTACGCTTCGAGAACGTAGGGAAGGATAACCGCGTTTGCAAGACCGTGAGGCACGCCGTAGTGTCCGCCGAGCGTATGTGCGATTGCGTGTACGTATCCGACGTAGGAACGGGTGAACGCGCGACCTGCGATGAACGAAGCGTATTGCATTTTGTTTCTTGCTTCAAGGTTGTCGCCGTGCTCGTAAGCCTCTTTCAGATACTTATGGATAAGTTGAACTGCCTCGACGCTGTCCTTTTTGGTTTGTGCGGTGTTTTCGCCGCCGATGTAACCTTCGACTGCATGAGTCAAAGCGTCCATACCGGTGGTGGAAGTAATGTGAGGGGGCAGACCGATTGTGAGTTCGGGATCCATCACGATATACCGCGGTATAATCTTCGGGTCGTTAATGGGGTATTTTTCGTGCGTATCGGGATTGCTGATAACAGCGGCAAGAGTTGCTTCCGAACCTGTGCCGGACGTCGTGGGAATCGCGACGAGCGGAGGAAGTTTTCCGAAAGGTTTGCCCAAGGTAACTTTCAGCACGCCTTTAAGCTGGGGTACCGATTTTTTGGGAAGCATGACGCGCGCGCCGATGCCTTTTGCACAGTCCATGGGAGAACCGCCGCCGAGAGCGATGATGACGTCGCAATTGTTTTCCTTGTAAATGCGAAGACCGTCTTCGATGTTGGTGATGGTGGGATTGGGCACTACGTCATGGTAAATGACAGCCTTCATTCCTTCTTTTTCAAAAGCTTCTTTAATGGGGTCGGCAATACCGAGTTTGTACAAGCCGCCGTCGGTAACGATAAGCGCGCTGGTGCAACCTTCTTTTTCCTTGATCCATTTGGGAAGTTGTTTGATTGAACCTGCGCCCGAAAGTGTGCCTTTGTTCTGATGCCACGGCAAGAACCACATTGCAACCCACATGGATTTCTGGAATACTCTGTAACCGAATTTAGTTAATCCGTTCATTTTATTCCTCCTGATTAAGATTATACGAAAATTATACCATCTAAATGCAAAAAAGAAAACGATTTTTACGAAAAAAAGAATAATCGTTCGGTTTGCGCCAAAGAACCGCCGGTTTTTTCGGCAAAACAGACAGCCTTGTCCGCCGCCGTATATAAAAAACGTAAACCTTTTCGACGGCGCATATATTGACTTTGAAACTCACTTAGTGTAATATATATTATGTCATAAAGACAGGGAGGAAATTATGTCTGAATCTATCTCAAACGAAAGGTTAAGCAAACGTAATCTGTGGGGCTACTCGATGGGCGGTATCGGCAGAGATATGGCTTATCAGCTGGTCAACACGTACCTTCTGACGTTCATCACCTTTACGAAAGGGCTTTCGAACACCGAGTTCGCAATGGTTGGCGTCATTATGGTTATCTGCCGTATTTTCGACGGCTGCAACGACCCGTTCATGGGCAGCCTTATCGAAATCACAAGGACGAAAATCGGCAAGTTCAAGCCGTGGATTCTTGCGGGCGTATTTACGAACGTTGCGGTTATCATCGCGCTGTTCTGCGTGCCGCTTCGCGGGACGAGTTATCTCATTTTCTTTGCGTTCGGATACCTTCTGTGGGGTATGACCTATACGATGAACGATATTTCGTACTGGGGTATGATGCCTTCGCTGACCTCAAACCCCGGCGACCGCAACAACCTTACGACGCTTGCAAACATCGGCGCGGGCGTCGGCGCGGGGCTTTCTGTCCTTGCAATCCCGTCGCTTACGCAGGGCAACCTGGCAATCGCGTCCAACGCAAGCAAATCCTACGCAATCGTGTCGATTATCGTCTGCATAGTTTTCTTTGTATGCCAGATTATGACGGTTTTTGTCGTAAAAGAAAAACCTTTGCCCAAAGTCCGCGTGGACGACGGCGAAAAACGTTCCTTAAAGGAAATGTTCAGGGTTATCTTCAAAAACGACCAGTTAAAACCCGTTATGGCGGCGATGCTCCTTTACAGTATAGGCAGCGGTATCACGATGGCTCTTGCGAGTTACTGGATTTATTACCGCTTTGCGTATCAGGGACTTCTCGTTACGCTGTTCACGGTTATTTCGGGTATTTCGACGGTTGTCATCGTATTCTTCCCGATTCTGTGCAAAAAACATTCAAGGCGCTGGATTTCGAAACTTTCGATGATTATGATTATAGTCGGATATCTTCTGATGTTCATAATAAGCCTTGCGACGGGCGCAGATCCAAAAGCGGACAAAGTCGGTTTTAATGTCGGCGAAGTCTTTATCCCCGTAACGTTCATTTTCACGGGGCTTTCGGGAGCGTGCGCTTTCTTCGGACAGACGCTGTTTTATCAGGTGCTTACAATCTCGGTCGCAAACACGGTCGAGTACAACGAATATACGACGGGAACGCGCGACGAAGGCGTTATATTTGCGTGCCGTCCTTTCACGACGAAACTCGGCAGCGCGGCGGTCGTCGGCATTACGACGCTTGTCGTTCTCGCGCTTGGTCTTAACCCCACCAACAAGGCGATTTCCAACGCCGACTACGAGGCGGGACAACTTGCGATTCAGGTGGAACAACTCGTGAAAGACGAAACCCCGAATTTCGACTCCCTTTCAAAGGAAGAGCAGACGAAACTTATCGAGGCAAAGAAAAAGTCCATCGAAACCGAAAACGTCGCAAAAATCGAATACATCATTCACACAAACGAAGACACGAAGGTCGCAAAATGGCAATATCAGACAATGTTTGCGTTCATGACGTTGCTGCCCCTTGTGATTCTCCTTGGAAGTTTTGCGATATACTTTAAGAAGTACAACATAAACGAGGAACGTTACGACGAAATCTGCGCCGAAATCGCAAGGCGAAAACTTGCGGCGGAAGGCAACGCGGAAGTCGTGCTTGACGGCGCGGACGTAAACGAACTCGAAAACGATTTAGCATCTTCCGATGCGGAAACACCGGATGAAATTTTTGAACAGGAAGCGGCGGCGGACAAAATATCGGAAGCCCCGGACGAGGTTGAAAAATAGTCAATGATAGTTGCGGTTATTCTCGGAAACAGAATGAACGATAACGGTACGTTATCCGCGCTTGCAAGAAAGCGTCTGGATCTTGCCGAAAAACTTTATAAGGAGTATTCGCCCGAAGAAATTATTCTGTCGGGCGGACGCGCCAATCCCAAAGTGGACGTCACCGAAGCCGACGCCATGCTCAAAGAACTGAAACGCCGCGGCAATATCGACGAAAGCGTAATCTTGCTGGAAGGGAAATCCATGTCGACCAAAGAAAACGCGAAGTATTCCGTGCCGATGGCGCTTAAATTCCACCCCGATAAGATTATCGTGTGCACCACGCGCGAACACGCAACGCGTCCTTATCTCAATCCGCTCAGACTTTTCCGTCGCGCGGTCAAAGACAACGGAAGCAACGTGCCCGTTGAAATCTATACAAACAACAAATAACATTTTTGGAGATATAATATGTCTGAAATCAAAAGCGACGTCCTGATCATAGGTGCGGGACCGTCGGGTATTTTCACGGCGCTGGAACTTATCCGTAAGAACAGCAACAAAACCATCACCATCGTCGAACAGGGAAGAAACATCGACAGACGACACTGCCCGAAAAACAAAACGGGCAAGTGCGTAAATTGCAAACCTTATTGCAACATCACCACGGGCTTTTCCGGCGCGGGCGCGTTTTCCGACGGGAAACTTTCGCTATCGCCTGAAGTCGGCGGCGACCTTCCCGAGCTTATCGGCTACGACATCGTGCAGGAACTTATCGACTACACCGACGGGATTTATCTCGATTTCGGCGCGGATAAGAAAATCGAGGGCGCAAACAGCGAAGACGTCAAGGTCAAAGAAATTCGTCGTCGCGCAATCGCAGCAGGACTGAAACTCGTCGATTGTCCCATTCGCCATCTCGGAACGGAAAAGGCGCACGAGGTGTATTCCCGCATTGAAAAATTCCTTATCGACAACGGCGTGAACATTCTTTTCGACACGTCGGCGGGCGACCTTATCATAAACGACGGAGTGTGCGAAGGCGCGCATTTCATCAACAACGTTACAAAGCAAGAATTCGTCATAAAGGCGGAAAGAGTGGTTGTGGCAGTCGGTCGCGTCGGCGCGGACTGGCTTGACGATCTGTGCAGAAAGTACGGCATAAAACGCCGTGCGGGCGTCGTCGATATCGGCGTCAGGGTTGAGTGCCGCAACGAAGTTATGGAAGAAGTCAACGACGTGTTGTACGAAAGCAAACTTATCGGTTACGTCCCGCCGTACAACGATAAAGTCCGCACGTTTTGCCAGAACCCCGGCGGATTCGTATCGCAGGAAAATTACGAAGGCGGGCTTGCCGTCGTAAACGGACACAGTTTCAAGGATAAAAAATCCAAAAATACCAACGTCGCGATTTTGTCGTCGCACCACTTCCGCGTACCTTTCGATCAGCCGATCGAATACGCAAGAAAGGTCGGGGAACTCACGAATATGCTTGGCAACGGACAAATCCTCGTGCAACGCTTCGGCGATATCCTTGACGGCAAACGCACCTGGGAAAAAGAACTTGCAAGAAGCAACGTGCGCCCCACGCTTCCCGACGCGGTTGCAGGCGATATCACGGCGGCAATGCCTTATCGTCCGATGTCGAATATCATCAACTTCATAAAAGCGGTCGATAAAGTCGTGCCGGGCTTTGCGGGCAAGGAAACCCTGTTATACAGCCCCGAAATCAAGTTTTACAGTAATAAGGTGGAAATTGACGAGCGATTTGAAACGAGCGTCAGAAACCTTTATACTCTCGGCGACGGCTCGGGCTGGACGCGCGGACTTATGCAGGCGTCGCTTATGGGCGTGCTCACCGCCAGAAATCTTTTCTCGGAATAAGAAAAACAAAATACGAACAAAAAATAAAAGCCTTGCGTTCTTGCAAGGCTTTTCGTTTGTTGGTGGATTAAATTTTTATGCCGCGCGTTCGTAAATTTCGTTTTCGCGACGTTTTTTAAGGACGGGAAGTTCCGCAACGCGGAAAAGGTGGAATTTTCCGTTTTCGTCCTTTGAGAACAATAAAAGGATTTTGCCTTTCACGACGCAGATGCCTGCGGCAAGCGGCTCAATCAGGAATACGACGCCAAGGATTGCCATAAACACGAATACTACCCAGATAAACGCGCCGTCCTTGAACCACATTTCAAAGCCTTCGTAAATGGTATGTACGCCCATAATGTTGCCGAAGCCCGAAAGTCCCAACGCTTTTCCGGCGGCTTCGTTGACCTGCGCGGTCGTGTACTCGGGATGAGCAAGGCGCGCCGCGTCGATTGCATTTTCGACGTCCGCCATATTGTACTTTGCGTGGAAGGGAAGCATTGCGATGAGTACGTAAGTTAAAGGAATTGTCAGAATGAACGCAAACGCCGTGATGAAAATCGTCAGACGTTTTCTCAGTTTATCGTCTTCAAAGCGCAGTGCGACGTTTGAAAACAGCATAATGCCCGTTGCCATTACTAAAATGACGACAAGATATTTTGCAAGGGGGTTTTTGATTGCTGCATAACTTTTGTAAAAGTTTGCAACGCCCATCGCGTTGACAAGGAACAGTATGCCGAACACCATAATGACGCACGATAAAATAATACCGTAAACGCATTTTTTGTCGTTTGACGAAAGATTTTTCATAATTTCTCCTTACCCTGAAAATCGGTTGCCCGTAAAACCATAATAACAAGCGCAGCAAACGTGTGTCAAATGTTTTTTGATATACAATATATTTTTATTATACTGTATTTATATTGTATGGCATAATCGGCGGCAATTTCTTGCCTTTCGCGCCGCGTTATGATAATATTATATGGAAAAACAAGAGGTTGTATATGAGTTACGCAGACAAAGTATTCGTTGAAAACGTCAAAGATATTCTTGAAAACGGCGTGTGGGATACCGACAAGGAAGTCCGCCCGCATTGGGAAGACGGCACGCCCGCGCACACCGTCAAGAAATTTTGCGTCGTAAATCGCTACGACTTGCAAAAAGAATTTCCGATAATCACCGTAAGGCGGACGTTTTTCAAGTCCGCAATCGACGAAATTTTGTGGATATGGCAAAAAAAATCCAACAACGTCCACGATTTGAAAAGCAGAATCTGGGACAGTTGGGCGGACGAAAACGGCAGCATCGGGAAAGCGTACGGATATCAGCTTGCGAAAAAATCAATTTATAAGGAAGGCGAGTTCGATCAGGTCGACCGCGTGCTTTTCGATTTGAAAAACAATCCGCAAAGCCGCCGCATTATGACGAATATTTATAACTTCGACGACCTGCACGAAATGAATTTGTATCCTTGTGCATACAGCATGACTTTCAACGTTTCGGGCGACACCTTAAACGGTATTCTGAATCAAAGAAGTCAGGACACACTCACCGCAAACAACTGGAACGTCGTGCAATACGCCGTGCTTTTGCATATGTTTGCACAGGTTTCGGGGCTGAAAGCGGGCGAACTCGTGCACGTCATCGCCGACGCTCATATTTACGACCGTCACGTGCCGATTATCAAGGAAGTCATTGAAAAGCCGCAGTATCCCGCACCGAAGTTCTGGATAAATCCCGACGTCAAAAACTTTTACGATTTCACCGTCGACGATTTCAGGTTGGAAGGCTACAAATTCAACGACCTTGACAAAAAAATCGAGGTGGCAATCTGATGAAAACGATAGTTGCAGTCGACGAAAAATGGGGCATCGGCAAAAACAACGGGCTGTTGTTTGCAATCCCCGAAGATATGAGGTTTTTCCGCGAAACGACGCTTAATAAAGTCGTCGTGATGGGCAGCAACACGTTGAAAAGTTTCCCGGGCGGCAAACCCCTGAAAAACCGCGTCAATATCGTGCTTTGGCCGGACGCGGACGAGCGCAACGACGTCGTCATCGTGAGAAATCTTGACGAACTCTCAAAAACCCTTTCCGCCTACGACACCGACGACGTGTTCATTATCGGCGGGGCAATGTTTTACAAAACCATGTTGCCTTATTGCGATACGGCGTACATCACGAAGGTCAGGGCGGACGGGCAGGCGCAGGTCTTTTTTGAAAACCTTGACGAGATTCCCTGCTGGTCGCTTGAAAAAGAATCGGAACTCATAAACAACGGACAATACGAGTTTTCGTTTTGTACTTATAAAAACAAAAACCCGAAACCGTTTTAACGAAAAAACACAAGCGCATCGCACAGGCGGTGCGTTTTTTATATGGAAAAACGGCGCAAAAAAACCTCGGCAGAAACCGAGGTTTTTCGTTAAGTTCAATTAGTCGTTAAGGTTCTTGTAATCGTCTTCCTTCTTCTTGGAAGTCTTTTTCTTATCGACTTGTTGTTTGCCTTCCTTGTGTTTGGGCAGGTACTTTTTGATGAAGAATGCCGCAACTGCGATGACGACGATTGCGCCGAACGCTACCGAAGTGAAGATAACCCAGTTGAAGTTCTTGCCGCTGTCTTTGTTGTTTTCCTTATCGGGCTCTTTATCGGGAGTGGTTTCTTCTTCTTTGTCGATTGCGCTGTACTTGACGGTGTTGACCGTAAGGTCTGCGTGTGCCGCCTTGAAGTCGTTAACGTGTTTGTCGAATTCGTCCGCTTTCACGTCGAGTTTTTCGATAAGGACGTCGTCGAACAGCACGTATCCGCTTGCTTTATTATCGGCAGATTCGCCAAAGCCCAGACGGATTTTGAGAGAAAGGTCTTTCGCATTTTCGCCGTACTTGTCGATTTTCGTGTCGGACGAGGGCGCTTTGATGAAGAACACGTACTCTTTCCATTCGGTGCTGTTGACATCGATTGTCTGCGAAGCGTAGTCAACGTACTTGCTGTTTTCGCCGTAGTTTGTCGCGACAAGCGTGATATACGCTTTGCCGGTGTGACCTTCGGACAGTTTCGCCCAGACGGAAATCTTATAGAAGCCGTCTTTCGTAAGCGTCTTTGCATCGCTTGCGTAATAGCTTGCGCCCGCCGTGTTAAGGTAAGGGATAATCAGGCAGGATTCGCCGCTGTGCGCTTTGTAATCGGTGCTGTAAATGACGCCGCTTTGAAGTTGTTCGGTATCGGTATCCTTAGTCAGGGACGTCTTTGTCCAGCCTTTCGGGGAAGTGGGTTTGTTCTCGTCGGGGGTGGTTGCAAGACCGAAGCTGTCCAGGTTCATTTCGACGCGTTTGGTTTCTTCGTACTCGTCGGCGGCAGACGCCGTTGCGATTGCGGTTTTTGCATTGTAAACGCTTTCGGAAATGTCTTCCTTGATGACGTAGTCGAAGAGCACCGTGCCGCCTTTCGCGCTGTCTTTGTAATTATAAGTTTCGGTGGCGTCTTTATGGGTGTTCTTATTGTAAACTTCGTATGCGCCGTCGACTTTGACATACTTGCCGTTAAGACCGTCCGCAAGCACCATATTCGCGTCGGTGAGGGCAATATCGACGTCTTTACCACCGAGGTACAATCCCAGCGTTGCGCTGATTGACGAGAATCCCGTCTTGACGTAGAAGGTGTAGCGTTTCCAGCCGCCTGTTTGAGAAGCCATGGATGCTTCGATGTTTTCAAACTTGCTGTCGACGTTGGTTTCTGCGATGTTGTTGTCGGTCATAAGGTAAACGCTTGCTTTGCTGTCGCCCATGACCTTGACCATAACGCTGATTTTGTAATAAGAGTTCGCGTTGAGCGTGAAGCTGTTGGACACGTAACCTACGCGCACAGATTCTTTCGCAAGACCTTCAACGTCCGCGGAATTGATGAGCAGGTAAGAGTCGCCGCCCGCATAAATGCCGAATGTTTCAACGTCTTCTTCTTTGCATTCAAACGGTGCGGTTTTGAGCGTGTCGACAGGAACGCCGAGTTTCGTTGCAAGGTTAGAAAGAAGCGCGTCGCGATTTACGTCGACGATGCCCGCAACTGCCTTGTCTTTTTCGCCTTTAAGCGTCCAGCCGGAAGGTACGCCGAAAGAAGTGCTTTGGAATTCGTCTTTTTCGTTTACGCCGCCTTCCTTGAAGAACTTCGTATCGGAGTAATTGTATTTCTGGAACTGACCGTTGGTGAACGTTTCGCTTGAAAGCGTTTCATACCAGTCGTATTTCTTTTCGTACGTGCCGGAAGCCGACGCGCCGTTGTATTTTGTATAATCCGTTTCGACAAGAGACGCGTTTGCGATATAAGCCGTGCCGCTGAACAGGGTGGAGCTTGTGAACGCGCCGCCGCTGCCCAAAGAAATTTCAAACGTTACGTCCTGATTTTGGAGCGACGCGGTGTGGAAGTAGCAAACGAGTTCGCGATAGCCGTTAAGGCTTGACAAGCTGTCCGCAAGGTCTTTGTCGGTGGTAACCGCGGCAAACGTCGCGATTGCTTTTGCGGCAGAGTTAGTGTCTTTATCGCCGTCGTATACGGTCAGGACAACGCCCGAAGTCGAAGGAACGTCAACAGTCCTTACCCATACGCTGAAACGGTAATATGTGTCTTTTTGAAGTGTTGCCTTGGTCTGGAATTTCGCAATGGTTGCTTTCGCCGACGTGAATTTTCTATTTCTTTCCGAGAAGTTTGACGAAACGTAAGGCGTTTTGTCGTCTACCGAGAATTCTTCGCCGTCGCCGGTGATGGTCACGGGAACGCCGTTGATGTCGGTGCCGCTCTTGTTGACGAAAGCGTCGGTGAGTTTATTGTCTGTCGGTTTGAAACGGTTGTCGGTGACGTAGTCGCCGGTCTGCGTGGTGTCGTTGGTTTCTTCGATTTTAAGGTCGTCGACAAGGATATAACCTTTCGCTTTGTTGTCGCTGTCTTTACCGAGACCGAAGTGGAAGTAAAGTTCGTCCGCGGTATTCTCGTTTGCGTAAACGTAGAAAACGTGTTCTTTCCAGCCGGGGTTTTCGGTGTCTTTTCCGACGGGGATAATTGTATTGTCGGACAAATCTTTGCTCTTGCCAAGGGCAAGGTACGCGCTGCCGCTTTCGACGTATTTCGTGTTCAGAGAAACGGTTACTTTGTAATATCCGCCGCGCTTGAAGTAAAGGGGATTCGTGGTATAAAAGCCCATTCTCGCGTCGGCGACGTTATAGATTGCGAAAACGCTGCCGTGTCCTTCGACCGCAGCCGCGTCAACGGCGTATTCGTTCACAAGGGTGATTTTGCCGTCTTTTGCGTCGACTTCGTTCACAAGACCATAGTTGCTGTTGGTGTCGGTTGTCGTAACTCTGTTGTAAAGATAAGGATAATCCGACGTGGTTTTGTAATCGAAGCTGCCGTTGGGAACGGAAAGGGTAATCGTTTTTACGTTTTCGGTGGGCAGGACGGTATCGTCTTTGATGGTGTTCAGACGGATATTGTCAAAGAAAGCGTAACCGCTTGTTTTGTATTCGTCGCGCAGGTTGTTGTTGCCCAGCATGAGTTGCAGTTCAAGCGATGTGCTGCCGTTGTATTTTCCGTCGATAATGAAGGAATAAGTCGTCCATTCGCCGACGGTGATCGCGTCGAAACTTGCATAGCCTTCGGTTGCGGGAATCGACGAGCCCGAAGAATAACTTTTTGCGATTTTGATCGTCGCGCCTTTTTTCTCGCCGCCGTCAAGGTTTGCCGTTCTTACGTCGACCTGCAAAAGGTATTTCGTGTTTGCCGCCGCGCTGAACTCCGAGGATCTGTACATATAGTAACGGGCTTCCGTGTTGTTTATCATAAGAACGTTGTCGTCCTTATTATAATTTTTCGCGTCTTCTTCGTCCGTCAGGCGTTTCGCGTCGAACTTCGAGAACATGCACCATGCGCCGAGATTTTGATAATCCGCAAGGTTGATAACGCCGCGTTTTACGGTTTCGAGCTTGGGAAGGGTGCTGCCTTCGGTATCAGACGTCGGCGAACCGGTGAAACTCGACGGGGCGTAAGGATATCCTTTGTCCGACGTCGTGTAAGACCTGAAATTGCCGTTTGTGAATGACGGAGAAGCGCTCGTATTGTCTTCGGTCGAACCTTTGTTGTCGTCCTTTTTGTTGCATGCCGCAAGAAGAACGACGGACACGATAAGCGTCAGACATACGAGAAGTGTGAGCAATTTTTTAAGATTGAGTTTGTTCATTTCGACTCCTGTATAGTGTGTACTATGCGCACGTTGCGTGCGATAAAAATAAAATATACATATTGCATTATAATACATATCAATATTTTTGGCAAATAAAAATGATTATTTTGCACTGTTATTTTGACGTCGTGATGATAACACGCCGGGTTAAAACAAAACTAAAAGACGGCGCCGTATTATTTTTTGAAAAATCAAGATACTACGGTTATGCAAAAATACGCGCGGGTCGAAAAGAAAAAAGAAGTTTTAAGGACGGCGGCGTTGATACTTTCCGGCGCGGTTACGGGGATACTGTCGGGTTTTTTCGGCGGCGGGGGCGGAATGCTTGTCGTGCCTGCGCTGACGCTTATTATGAAACTTACCGAAAAGCAGGCGCACGCAACCGCAATCGCGGTGATTCTGCCCGTAACCGTCGTCGGCGCGGTAACTTATCTTTTGCGCGGAGTATCCGCGGGGGATGGTTTTGCGGGGACTGCCATAGGCGTTGTTATTGGTGGTCTTGCGGGCGCGATGCTCCTCAATAAATTGTCGAATAAGTTTGTTTCGTTTTTGTTTTACGGCGTGATGATTGCGGCGGGAATAAAAATGGTTTTGTGACACAAAACGGTGTTTAAGTTGTGAAATGAAAGTTTTATTTATCGTTTTCGGAATAATCGGCGGATTGCTCGGAGGAATGGGCATGGGTGGCGGAACGTTGCTTATTCCGCTGCTGACTCTTGGGCTCGACGTGCCGCAACAGACGGCGCAACTTCTGAATTTATTGACGTTCATCCCGATGAGCGCGTTTGCTCTTATCGTCCACGCCAAAAACGGATACGTCGCAAAGAAGCGTATCTTTTTCGTTATTCTGCCTGCGCTGGCGTTTGCGATTTTGGGCAGCGTTTTCGCAACGAAAATATCCGCAGAAGTTCTGAAAAAAGCGTTCGGATATTTTCTGATACTTCTCGGCGGCACGTATTTCATAAGTTGTTTCGTCAAAAAAATTCGTGATAAATAGAAATAATATGAAAAATGTTTGAAAAAATCGCGGGAAACGCCGTGATTTTTACCAAAAAAACGTTAAAAAATTAACTTTCTATCAGTTTTATTTTTTTATTTTACAAATATTTATAATAAGTGTTATCATAAAATTATCGTGAAATAAGGAGGGACATAATTTTTGATTTTCACTTTTAAAAGAGGCGTTCACCCGGACGGCAAAAAGAAGTTGACGGAAAACGTCGCGCTTTCGGATTTTCCGACGCCCGTTTCAGTCTGCATACCTTTGTCGCAACACATCGGTGCGCCTGCCGAACCCGTCGTCAACGTCGGTGATTACGTCAAAGAAGGGCAACTTATCGGAAAATCGACGGGATTCGTTTCCGCAAACGTGTTTTCGTCCGTTTCGGGCACGGTTACGGGATTTATGACTTTGCCGACCGCTCCCGGCGGAACGTGCAATCACGTCGTCATCGCAAACGACGAAAAATACGACAAAGTTACGCTTCCCGCTCTGAACAACCCTTCGCCCGAAGAAATCGTGCATAGGATTCAGGAAGCCGGTATCGTCGGTATGGGCGGTGCGACTTTCCCGACTCACGTCAAACTTTCGCCGAAAACCCACGTCGACACACTTATAATAAACGCCGCCGAGTGCGAGCCTTACATCACCTGCGATTATCGTCTTCTTCTTGAAAAGACGGATGAATTCATCGCAGGCGTTTTGTTGCTGAAAAAGGCCCTCGGCGCGGAACACGTCTTTATCGGTATCGAAAAGAACAAGCCGGAAGCGATCAAAAAACTTATCGCCGACTGCGTGAATACCGACATCGTCGTTGCGCCGTGCAAGGTGAAATACCCGCAGGGCGCGGAAAAACAGCTGATTTACGCCGTGACGAGAAGAAAAGTTCCCTGCGGCGGACTTCCCGCGGACGTCGGCGTCGTCGTATCGAACGTTCATACGGCTTATTCGGTGGCGCGCGCCGTTTATAACGGTGAGCCTTCCTACAAAAGGGCAATGACGGTATCGGGAAGCGGCGTGCAGAATCCCGGCAACTTCTGGGTAAGGACGGGTACGTCTTATCAGTTTATATACGACACCCTTGACAAAGACGTGTCGTTGCCCGAAAAGAACGTAAAAATTATATCCGGCGGCCCGATGATGGGATTCGCTCAGCCGTCGATGCGAGTCTGCACGACAAAAGGCAGTTCGTGTCTGCTGTTTCTGACGGAACAGGACGTCGAAAACAAGCCCCGTACGCAGTGCATCAACTGCGCCGGCTGTGCAAAAGTCTGTCCTATGCACCTTATGCCGATGAAAATCGAGGCGGCGGTTCTTTCGGGCGACTGGGAAGACGCGAAAAAATACGGCGTTCTTAATTGCATCGAATGCGGTTGCTGCGCTTATAACTGTCCTGCGAAACGCCCGCTCACTCAGGCAATCCGTCTTGGCAAGAAAACCATAAAGGAGAAGAAGATTTAATATGAACGACAGCAGTTATAAATACATAGTTTCGACTTCTCCGCACATCACGAACGGCAGAACGACAAGGGGCGTTATGTTTGACGTAATAGTCGCGCTTATGCCCGCGGTAATAGCGTCGTTTTTGCTGTACGGACTGTACACTTTGCTCATGACGGCGGTTTGCGTCGCGAGCGCGGTTTTCGGGGAATATCTTTACAACCTTATCAGGAAAAAACCGCACACCGTCAACGATTTGTCGGCGGTCGTAACGGGCATACTTCTGGGGCTCAATCTCACGCCGACCGTTCCGGTTTACGTGCCGATTATCGGCGGAATTTTCGCGACGCTTGTCGTGAAGATGCTTTTCGGCGGTCTTGGCAAAAACTTTGCAAACCCCGCAATCACGGCTCGTATTTTCGTTATGCTTGCCTGGACGACGGCGATGACGACTTTCGTCGCTCCCATCGATTTGTCGAACGGCGGCGCGGAACTTATCAAATATTTCAACCACGATACTGTCAACGCTCTGACTTCGGCAACTCCGCTCGTCGGGCTTAAAGAAGGCGCGGTGAACGCGTCCGCGCTCGATTTGTTCCTTGGAAGAACGGGGGGCTCTGCCGGCGAAACGTGCGCGCTTGCGCTTATCATCGGCGGCGTATACCTTGCGATAAGAAAGGTCATCGACGTTAAAATTCCGCTTATCTTCATACTCACGTATTTCCTTGTCACGCTTGCGATTTACAAGGACGCGAACGTTGCGGGCTGCGGCATTTTGTCGGGCGGACTGCTTCTCGGTGCGATATTTATGGCAACGGATTACTCCACGTCGCCCGATACCGTTATCGGCACGTGCATTTATGCGTTCGGTTGCGGGCTTCTCACGGCGATTTTCAGAAAGTACGGCAGTATGCCCGAAGGCGTTTCGTTTGCAATACTGCTTATGAACGTCGTTACGCCGCTGCTTGACAAATACATTCGTCCCCGTCCTTACGGTTACGTCAAACCGGTTAAACCGAAAAAGGGCAAAAAATCCGAAAAGGAGGCGCAGGCATAATGGCAACGAAAGAAAGAAAACCCAATAAACTCGTCGTGTGGCTGAAAGACCACCCGATGCCCGCTTGCGTGATAGTATTGTCGTTGATCGCGCTTATCGCCGGGCTTCTTCTTGGCGGAGTAAACCAACTTACCTATCAGTCGCCCGAAGAAAAACTTGCGAAAAACCTTAGCAAGGCTTACGCAAGCGACGCCGGCTGGACAAAGGTCGAAAACCTTTCGGATTACAACGTTTCGCCAAGCGATTCTTCAACGACGCTTACGGCGGCTTACAAGAGCGCGGCAGAAGGGAAAGACGTTTATATTTACACGACTTCCGCAAAAGGATACAAGTCGGGGCTTGAACTTATGATCGTCGTCGAAAACGATAAAATCATAAAGATTATGAAAACTTCCTCGTCCGAAACCATGGGCGTCGAAAGCAAGGAAAGTTTCCTTAATCAGTTTTACAACGTCGACCTGACGACAATCAACGGGTTCAGAACAAACAAACAAAAAACGACAGTCGGCAAGGAAGTGTCCGCCGTGTCGTCGGCAACGAAAACGTCCAACGCGGTTGCGTCGAGCGTCGATATTGTCGCAAAATACCACAAAGCAATCAAAGGGGGTAACAAATAATGAGAGCAGGAAAAAACCCCAACAGTAAATGGAAAATCGTGACGAACGGCATTGTCCGCAATAACCCCACGTTCCGTCTGGTTCTTGGCACTTGCCCGACGCTTGCGCTGACGACCGCGGCGATGAACGGCATATATATGGGGCTTGCGACGACCTTCGTCCTTGTGTGCAGCAACGTGATGATTTCGCTTCTTAGAAACATCATTCCCGACAAAGTCCGTATCCCTGCGTACGTCCTGATTATCGCGACTTTTGTCACCGTCCTCGATATGGCGATGGAATACGCTTTACCCGACGTTTATGAAATATTGGGACTTTATCTGCCGTTAATCGTCGTTAACTGCATCATTCTGGCAAGAGCGGAATCGTTTGCGTCCTGCAACTCCGTCGGCGACAGCGCGCTTGACGGGCTTGGAATGGGGATTGGATTTATGTGTTCGCTCACCGTTATGGGCTGCATCAGAGAAGTCATCGGCGCAGGTACTTTCTTCGGTATCGCAATCGGAAGTCTTCCCGAATATTCGATGTCGGTAATTGCGATGGCTCCCGGCGGATTTTTGGTGTACGGACTTATGATGGCTGCCGTAAACTACATCAGCAACAGAAAACGCGATAAGGCTCTTCGCGAAGAAATCCGCATTGAAGAACTGAAACCCATTATCATAAAGGAGGGTAAATAAATGTCGTACTTATACCTTATTATCGGCGCGATATTCGTAAACAACTTTATCCTCACGCAATTTTTGGGAATCTGTCCTTTCCTCGGCGTGTCCAAAAAGACCGACAGCGCGCTCGGCATGGGCGTTGCGGTTATCTTCGTTATGGGCGTCGCGTCGATTATTACTTACGCGGTCAACCTTCTTCTTATTAAGTGGAACGTCGAATACATTCAGACGATTGCGTTCATTCTCGTTATCGCCGCGCTCGTGCAGCTTGTCGAAATCGTGATCAAGCGTTTCAGCCCGGGCTTGTATAACGCGCTGGGCGTATATCTGCCGCTTATCACGACGAACTGCGCCGTTCTGGGCGTTGCGATCGTCAACGTTACGCCGTCGTACGGATACAACCTTATACAAGCGTTTCTGAACGGCGTTTTCAGCGGCGTCGGTTTCACGCTCGCAATCGTACTTATGGCGGGCATACGCGAGAAATTGCGTCACAGCGATATCCCCGAAAGTTTTCAGGGTTTCCCCATTACGCTTGTTGCGGCGTCCATTATGAGTATGGCGTTCACGGCGTTCGGCGGTATGATTTAAGGAGGGCGGAAATATGATTAATTTATTAGCGGCTTCAAAAGCGCTTCAAGTATTTATCCCCGCTTTAATCCTTCTTGTCCTTGCAATGCTGTTCGCGATTGCGCTTGCGTATCTCGGAAAGAAACTTGCGGTAAGCCGCGACGAACGCATTGACCAGGTCAGGGATTGTCTGTCGGGCGCAAACTGCGGCGCGTGCGGATACGCCGGTTGCGACGGTTTTGCAACCGCTCTTGTCGAAGGGAAGGCGGAACTTTCCTCTTGCAACGCAACCTCAAAAGAAAAGAAAGAAGAAATCGCGGAAATTCTGGGACTCACCGACACCGGCGAAGCGACGAAAGTCGTCGTTTGCTGCCACGGCGGTCAGGACGCGAAAGATAAATACGATTACGTCGGATACGGCGATTGCAGAAGTATGGAACTTCTTGCAGGCGGTCGCAAACAGTGCGCCTGGGGCTGTCTGGGAACGGGTTCCTGCGTGGACGCGTGCCAGCATCACGCCGTTACCGTAAAACAAAAAGGATATTCCGAAGTGTCATTAAGCAAGTGCATTTCCTGCGGCAAGTGCATTTCGGTGTGTCCGAAAAAGATAATAAAAAGGATCCCCGCAAGCGCGACTTATTACGTTGCGTGCAGCAATCACCAGAAAGGTAAGGAAGTGCGCGAGCTTTGTACGAAAGGCTGTATCGCGTGCGGTATCTGCGTGAAACAGTGCGAGGTCGGCGCGATAACCATCGTCGACAACCTTGCCACAATCGATTACACGAAATGCATAAACTGCGGCAAATGCGCCGCGAAATGTCCGCAACGTTGCATAGTCTCGACGGATGCCAACAGATAATAATACGAACTCAGGTTTTACGCCGTGTTTTTGACTAATACTGCGTTACGCTCACGGCTTATACGGTAAAGTATTAAGCCGCTCGCGTGCCTTGTCTTATTCTAAAAACACGACGGAAAACTTGTTCACAACCGAAAACGCCGAGATTTCAGATGATTTTTGGAAAAGGCGAACGCAGTTGTACTGTATGTACTGCAAGCGAGCATTTTTCATAAAAGCGTTGAAATATCGGCGTTTTGGCAACGTTCGTATTATTATCTGTTGGCATAGCGTGAAATAATAAAATCGCATTCTTCAAAAACGTCCCCGCGCAATGCGGGGATTTTTTTGCGCGTTATTTCAAAAAATCGTCGAAAACCGCCCGAAAAAATTGTCAAAAAGTGCAAAAATTTGAAAATACCCCCTATACAAACGTTTTTTTATATGTTATAATTCCATTAGTTTTAGGTTCAATAATAAACAACAATATACAAGTTTTAAGGATTTTTTTATGGAAAAGATTGCAATTATCGATTTAGGTTCAAATTCCGCGCGTCTCGTACTCGTCAACATTCTCGAAGGCGGATATTTTGTCGTTTTCGACGAATTGAAGGAATCCGTACGCCTCGGGCAGGATATGGACTGGGACGGCTTTTTGAAGCCGCAACGCATCGCGCAAACGATAAAAACGCTGAAAATGTTCCGCCGTCTTTGCGACGCGAACGGCGTTGAAAAGATTTACGCTTACGCAACTTCCGCCGTACGCCGCGCCAAAAACCAGAAAAGTTTTCTTGACGAAGTCGCGGTTTCGTGCGGTATCAAAATTCAGGTTCTGACAAAGGACGAGCAGGCAAACCTTGTTTATCAGGGCGTCATCAACAGTCTGGAAGTGCCCAAAGGGCTTATTATGGACATCGGCGGCGGCAGCACGCAGTTCATTTACTACAGCCGCAAGAATATCCTTGCCAGCGAAACGCTGCCTTTCGGCTCGGTTACGCTTACCGACCTTTTCAAAAACGATAATTGTCCGCCCGAAGAAAAGGCGAAAAAAGTTCAGGATTTCATCAAAGAACATCTTGACAGGATCGAATGGTTCAAGGAAATCGATCCCGATACGCAATTCGTCGGCGTCGGCGGCACGTTCAGAAACCTCGGTCGCATAAGCAGGAATATCAAAAAATACCCGCTCGATATGATGCACAATTACCATCTTTCGACGGAAGAATTCAATCAGATTTACAACACCATCAAAACGCTTGACCTTGACCGCACCCAAAAAATCAAAGGGTTGTCGTCGGGACGCGCCGATATTTTCCCGACCGCGCTTGCAGTCGTTAAGGAAGTTATCGATTACGTCGGTCTCAACGAAATCATCGTCAGCGGTTGCGGACTTCGCGAAGGCGCAATGTTCCGCTATGCCGTGCCCAGCACCAACGAGAAGCCGTTGTCGGATATTCTGGGACACAGCATTCAGACGCTCATGCACTATTTCGACGCGAACATTTCCCATGCGGAACATGTGTATAATCTGTCGTTACAACTGTTTAAGCAGTTAAAAGTGCTGCATAAACTGCCCAGAGCGTACGTTAAGGTGTTGCGCGTCGCCGCGCTTCTGCACGACAGCGGCATGCGTATCAAGTTCTATGACCACCATCGCCACAGCAGTTATATCATCTTAAACAGCAACCTATACGGCATTTCGCAAAAGGATCTTGTCGTGGCGGCGTTCGTTGCGGGCGGTCACAAAAAGAGCGACTTTAACGAGCTCGATATGAGCAAATACCGCGTCCTGCTTTCTCCGGAAGACGTCGAGGCAATCAAAAAACTTTCGGTCATTCTGCGTATTGCGGAAAGTTTCGACAGAAGCCAGAGCGGGCTTATCACCGGCATCAACTGCGACGTGCTCGGCGACAGCGTGATTATGAAAACGGAAACCGAAGGAGACTGCTCGCTTGAAATCAAGGAAGCACTCATGGCCTCGTCCGAGTTCAAGCGCGCATATGGTAAAAACATTGAAATCTTATAATGACGTAAAAGTGGTTCTTGCGTCGGGTTCGCCCCGAAGGAAGGAACTTTTAAGGGAGATTTTTCCCGAATTTACGATATCGGTAAACGACGCGCCCGAAAAGAAAATCGGGCGTTTTCCGTCAAAACTCGTCACCGATAACGCGCGCGAAAAAGCAATAGCGTCCGACGCTTTGGACGCGCTTGTCATCGCAGCGGATACCGTCGTTTTTATGGACGGCAGATATTTTCTGAAGCCCAAGGACGAGAACGACGCCTCGGAAATGCTGAAAACCTTGTCAAATCGCACGCATTTCGTTTATACCGGCGTCGCGTTGAGATTCAACGAAAAAATCACGACTTTTTACGTCGTGTCGAAAGTTAAAATGAAAAACCTTTCGTCGGATACGATTAAGGAATACGTCGCAACGGGCAGCCCCCTGGACAAAGCCGGCTCGTACGGCATTCAGGACGACGTCGTCGTGGCGGGTTATTCCGGCAGTTTCTCAAATATTATGGGCTTGCCCGTCGAGGAAACGTCCGTGCGTATCGACGAATTTTTAAGGAGTATTTATGGCACTCATGGAACTTGCCGTTGATTTCGGCTCGTCTTACATTACGATTTATAAGCGCGGCGAAGGCATCGTTCTGAAAGAAGCGTCGGTCGTCGTCGTCAGCACGCACAAGAAAAAACGCGAAGTCGTGGAATCGGGAAACGCCGCGAAAAACTACGTCAGAACGACGATGGGAAACGCGCGTGAAATTTATCCCGTGCGCGAAGGCGTCGTTGTGAGCGTTGAGGACGCGTCGCTTATGATGAGCGAATTTATCAAAAGACTTTTGCCCGAAAAGATTTTCAAGCCGCAAATCCGCGCGGTCGTGATGATCTCGTCGGGACTTACCGTTGTCGAAAGGCGCGACGTCGAAACGGTTATGCTAAACGCCGGCGTGAAAGACGTCGTTCTTGTTGAGTCGCCGCTTGCGCTGCTTGCATACACTAACAGCGTCGGCGGACTGTTTCTGGATATCGGCGGCGGCACTGCGGAAGTCGCAAGCGTCACGAAAAACGGAATTTCCGCGGCGTGCAGCGTGAATATCGCGGGCGCGATGCTCAATTCCAAAATCATTGATTATTTCGTTGAAAATTACGGCTTAAAAATCGGCGATTATACCGCGGAGAAGTTGAAACTCGACGTTGGCAGTATGTACGACAACGATTTGTCGGCAACCGAAATCAGCGGTCGCGACGTTCTGGACGGAACGCCCCGCAGTATGGAAGCGTCGGCAAAAGACGTGCGCCGCGCCATTTCAAAATCCATCGACGCTCTTATCGAAGTCGTTGAAAACGTCCTGAATATGACGCCGCCCGAACTTGCGGGTGAAATCGGCAAAAAGGGCATTTTCATTTCGGGCGGCACGTCGGAACTTCCGGGCCTTATCGAATATCTGGGCGTCAGACTTTACCTGCCAATAACGCAACTGAAAGACTATGACAATGCCGCGGCTCTCGGCGGCGGCGTGCTTCTGGAAGACGGCAAAGCGTTAAGTCAGATGCTTAATATGAAGGTTGATTGACGGATATTTATCGAAACCGTCCGAAAAATCAATAAAAACATATAAAAACAAGCAAAATCACGAAAAAACACATTGAGTGTTCTTTTGACACAAAAGACTGTGGTTTTGACATAAATCGACATAATCGGCGTTTCTTTTACGAGAAACGCTTTTTTTTGCAAAATTACACGGTTTACCATATATGCGGAGGTAAATTGTGGGAAGAAAAATTGTTGTTACATCGGGAAAAGGCGGCGTCGGCAAAACGACGCTTACGGCAAGTCTAGGAATCGCGATTGCGGAAACAGGCAAAAAAGTCGTGCTTGTGGACGCCGATATCGGGCTTAATAACCTTGACGTCGTGCTTGCGGTCGAAAACAAGGTGGTTTACGACGTTCTTGACGTCATATCGGGGAAATGCAGACTGAAACAGGCGTTGATTCAGGACGTCGACAATCCCACGCTTTACGTTTTGCCGTCGGCGAAAATTCAGGACAGTCCGCTTATTACGGCGTGCAGTTTCCGAAACGTCGTGGACGCGCTCGCGCTCAACTTCGATTTCGTGATAATCGATTGTCCCGCGGGCATCGACAATGGATTTCACCGCGCGGTATCGGCGGCAACCGAGGCAATCGTCGTAACGACGCCGCATATTTCGGCTGTGCGCGACGCCGACAAAGTGTTGTCGATACTGTCCGGGTACTGTCTTATGAGCGTCGGACTTGTCGTGAACCGCGTGCGCGGCGATATGGTATCGAAGGGCGAAATGATGAGTGCGGGCGATATAGTGCGCGCCGTCAGATGCGAACCCGTCGGAGTTATCCCCGAGGACGACTATATCACGATGTATTCGCAGACGGGGAAAGTGCCTTTCGACACGACCTCGGGGCGCGCTTTCAAGATGCTTGCTTCGAACGTCATAAACGGCACGAAAAACATTTACGACTGCGTTTCGCGCGCGGGGCTCGGCACAAGAATCAGGAGGTTTTTCGGACTGTGAAAAAAACTGCAAAACTTGCAAGCGAAAGATTGAAAAACGTCATTTTAAGCGATAAAGTTTCCCATCCCGACAGGCTCAACGACCTTTTGAAAAGCGACGTAAACGATATGCTGAAAACTTATTTCGAGCTGTATCCCGGAAGCATAAAAGTGTGTCTGAAAGCGTCGGAATACGGGCTGGATATTTTTATCGACGCAACCGCCATACGGGTTAAGGATTTCGGAAGTTTCGGGGAATAACCTCGCTGATTTTTTTAGAAAGCGGATTGTTCAGAATTAATCGCTGCATATCGTCTTCGCCAAGTTTACACACGACTTCGTTGTTTTTCATAACGTAAAAAATATAACGATAATCGGGTTTTATAAGGCATAAAACTCGCTGTAAAGTTGCGTTTTCGTCAATATACAGCGTTTGACCGATAACGCCTTTGTCATAATTTTTCACAATCGGGGAAGCGTTGTTAAGGTATTTAAGGTCTGCCGCGTCGCTTGGGAATATGTTGTAAATCATCAAAAACGCCGCCATCAAAAGAAAGGTGAAATTCGGCGTGGTTTTTAGCGAAGACAGGTAAAATATCAACAGCGCGAGCGACAGGATTATCCCAAAAATTCTGAGCAGTTTTATCACTCTCGGTTTGTATCCCGAAATCGCCTCGATAACCCTTGCGCCGTCCAGCGGAGTTACCGGCAAAAGATTGAAAAGCCCCGTCCAGAGATTTGCGTAAAAAAACGTTTGAAGATTTGCAAAACTTTCGGGAAAAATCCACCATATCGCCACGGTAAAAAGCGCAAGCGAAAGGTTCAGAAGCGGCCCTGCAAGCGCGATTATTACGTTGGATGTTTTGTCGAAATCGTGATTGTTGTAAAGCGTCGCGCCGTAGGGCAAAAAAATTATCCGCTCGGACGGATAACCTCTTATTTTCGCGGCGATCGCATGGAAACATTCGTGCAGAGTAACCGCAAGAACGCTCGATAAAAACGCCCCGATGCCGAATTTCCACACGAGAAGGGCGGCAACGATTATCGACATCGGGTGAATTTTGATTTTCACTTTTTCAGGTCAATATCGAAGTAAGCGCGGCAATGCTTGCGTATTTTGCGATTTGTGCAATCAGAAAGCCGAGGGAAATCGCGGTAAGCGCCATAAGCGGCAGAATCAGCAGACTGCCCGTGCCTTCCTTATTGAAAGAGCCTTTGATTTTCTCAAAGAATTGCCGCGATTTGCGCGCGGGTTTTACGTCGTACGAAACGTAATCGTTGTTGATAATCTGGTTTTCCACGTTATCGATGTCTTCGTATTTCATATTTGTCACCTCACGCTATTATACGGCGGATTTTCACGATATATGCCAACGACTTAAAATCCCATATCCCTTGACATTTTTTTTCATGCATATTACAATATTTAATTGCATAAATGAATGAAAATCGAATAATCGAATTCGGTTGAATATAATTTTGTCGGATGCGAAAAACACCGTTTGCACGGCGGAATTTTCAAAAATCCGACGTTTTATAAGGAATTTTTATGAAAAAACTCTTCATCGACTACCACCCGAAGCGCGTTTGCGTCGCAATGACCGAAAATAACGAGTTGAAGGAATATTACGTCGAAAAAGCAACGAAACCGAAAATCGTCGGCAACATTTACAAGGGCAAAGTCGTCAATACCTTGCAGGGAATGAAAGCGGCGTTTGTCAATATCGGGCTTGAAAAAAACGCCTTCCTTTACGCGGGCGAAACGCTTGTCGACAAGAACACTTTGGGCGATGGCGCGCTCGTTATGCCGCAAAAACTCAACGTGTCGCCGGGCGACCGCATTATGTGTCAGGTCGTTAAGGATTATTTCGGCACGAAAGGCGTCAGGGTTTCGCAAAACATATCGTTGCCGGGCAGGCTCGTGGTCATTATGCCGCAGATGGATTACGTCGGCATATCTCATAAAATTTCCGACGAGGCAAGAAGAGTCGCGCTTTTGAAACTTGTCAAAGAAAACTGTCCCGCGGGCGTAGGCTTTATCATTCGCACCGCCGCGCAGAACGCCGACGACGCGGATATCGTCAAAGAAATGAATTCCCTTGTCCAGAAATGGAAAAGCATCGTGCAAAGTTACAAAACCGCGCAGGACGGCGACGTCGTTTACGAAGAGGGCGACCTTATCTTCCGCACAATCCGCGATATTCTGGACTCCGACATCGACCGTATTATCGTCAACAACGAAATCGTTGCCCGCGACCTTCGCCAGAGTCTTGTCGAAATTTACGGCGACAGAGACGTTGTGGAACTTTATACGGGCACCGAAAACCTGTTCACATATTACAATTTGCAGTCGCAGATTTCAAAACTCATAAAACGCAAAGTAATTTTGAAAAACGGCGCGTATATTGTCATCGACCGCACCGAAGCGTTGACAGCAATCGACGTCAATACCGGAAAATACGTCGGCGAGAACGATTTGGAACAAACATTCCTCAACACCAACTTTCTGGCGGCGGAAGAAATCGCCAAACAGTTGCGCCTTCGCAATATCGGCGGTATCGTCATCGTCGACTTCATTGATATGGAGCTGGAAGAAAGCCGCAAAAAACTGCTTGCCGCTTTTGAAAAGGAACTCAAAAAAGACCGCGTCCGCACAAGTAAACCCGTCATGACCACTTTGGGACTTGTCGAAGTCACGCGAAAGAAAACAAGAAGCAGCGTTTACGATCTGCTGCTTTCGGAATGTCCGTATTGTCAGGGCGACGGGTTCGTTTTCTCGGAAGAATACGTCATTATGCGTATTCGCGAAGCCCTTATGAATCTTATGAGCGACGAGGATCCGCGTTCCATCATCGTTACCGCAAACCCCGACGTTTACAACAAAATATTCGCTTTGCGTTACCTTGAAAGAGAGTGCAAAACGATTTGGAAAGGCAAGCGCATTTACATTATTCCCGACGCGCTTTTACACCGCGAAAAGTTCAGCCTTTCGCCGACGAACGAATCGGTGTTGACCTTACCCGAAAACGCCAAACTCCTTTATTAAAAAGTCATAATTTTGCGATATTTTGCTTTTTCGGCGGAACCCGAAAAATCGTGTACGCCAAAGTACACTGGATTTTTCTGAACCCGCCGAGAAAAACACAATCTCATCAAAATTCTGACTTTTTAAGAGAACTATATTTAAGCACCCAAACGGGTGCTTTTTTTGTTAGAGTGATTTTAATTCCGTGCAACGCACTTAATGTCATTGCGAGGAGCAAAGCGACGTGGCAATCTCCCGGAAGGGCAACCGCATTATAAAACCCACGCAAGATACTTTCGTACTTGCGTGGAGAAAAAAGCGCACACAAGCAAAAAAGTGAGCATTATTGCTTGCAATAATGTGATTTCAAAAGTGCAGTGTGCGACGCAACTTTGGCGTAAGCCAAAATATAACTTTGACGGAGTCAAAATAAACGGCGAAGCAAATATAACCGTTTTTGTCATTGCCACGGTATCGCTCGATACTGCGCGATGACAAAACTTCAAGGAACGGCGTTTGGTTGGACGTGAAAATTATGCGTAAAAATGCGGTTTTTCGGGCGCGCATATATTATTTATATAATAAAATTGGTTGACATTGCCGATTTTTTTTGTTATATTACATTTCGTGCCGCGTAGAAAGGGTACAAAGTGCGCTTGCGCCACCCCGATAGCGAGACTGGAGAGAGGAGGTATTTAATATGTACGCTATTATCGCAACCGGCGGTAAACAATTCAAAGTTGAAAAGGACCAGATTATTAAGGTTGAAAAACTCGACGCCAACAAAGGCGACAAGGTAACTTTGGACGTAGTTATGCTTGCGGACGACGGTAAGGTGCTTGTCGGCGACGACCTCAAAAAGGCCAAAGTCGAGGCGGAAGTTTTGTACAGCGACAAATCCGATAAGGTTATCGTTTACAAATACAAAGCAAAGAAAAACGAGCGCAAACGTCAAGGACATCGTCAGCCCTACACCGCACTCAAAATTTTGTCCATTAAAAAGTAATGACAAAGGTCAGGATTCAAAAACATAACGGCAGTATCGTAAGCGTTGAATGCGACGGGCATACGGGATACGGCGTTGAAGGCGAAGATATCGTTTGCAGCGCGTTATCGTCCATCGTACAGACGGCGGCTTTGGGGCTTATGCAGGTTGCCGGCATCGATCTCGATTACGAAGTCAGGGAAGAAGACGGGTATCTTAAATTCACGCTCCCCCCGCTTTCAAAGGAAAGACGCCGCGACGCCGATATGATTCTGAACACACTATATCTGGGAATCTTCGATTTGCACGAAGGCTTTTCGGATTTCATTGAATTGGAGGTAAAGTAATATGTTTATTAATATACAATTATTTGCTCATAAAAAAGGTTCGGGTAGCTCGCACAACGGACGTGACAGCGCGGCAAAACGCCTCGGTCCCAAGCGTTCCGACGGACAATTCGTGCTTGCAGGCAACATTCTTATGCGCCAACGCGGTACGAAAATCCATCCCGGCACCAACGTAGGTATCGGCAGCGACGATACGCTTTACGCATTGAAAGACGGCATCGTCCGTTTTGAAAGAAAGGGCAAAAACAATAAACAAGTTTCGGTTTACGAAGCGGAATAAGTTGAAAAACGAAGCACCCTGCGAGATTTCGCAGGGTTTTTTTGTGCGAAAATTCTCACGCGCGCGCATATTTATGGATAAATAAAGCAAAAAAACGCTTGACAGCGGTATTTTTCCGGATTTAATATAATCCTAATGGATTATATTGTCGAAAAAGGTAAAATTACCGTAATAAATCCCCGTGACTTCGATATACGGAAAACTCTGGAATGCGGACAGGTGTTCCGATATAAAAAAATCGACGACGGATACGAAATAATCGCGAAAAATCAGCGCGCCCGGTTAAAAAACGTAAAAAATAACGTAGAAATAGCCTGCACGGACGAAATTTTTTTTGTAAAATACTTTGATTTGTGCAAAAACTATGATATAATTAGGTTGAAATTGGGTGATAAAGGCCTTTTTCGTGCGGCAATCGATTTCGGACAGGGGATAAGAATTCTTCAACAAGATCCGTTTGAGACCTTGATAAGTTTCATAATTTCGGCAAATAACCACATTCCCCGCATAAAATCGATTATCGAAAGGCTGTCGACGGCTCTTGGCGACAGGTGCGACGGTTTCAATGCATTTCCGACGGCAAAAGCGTTGTCCGAAAAAGACGCCGATTATTACTTCAAGGCAGGGCTCGGGTATCGCGCCCCTTATATCGTCGAAACGGCGCGTGCGGTGAAAGATGGTTTTGACCTTGACGGTCTTCAAACTCTTTCGACCGACAAGGCAAGGAAGGAACTTATGACGCTCAAAGGCGTCGGGCCGAAAGTTGCGGATTGCATACTGTTGTTCGGTTTCGGGCGAGAAGACGTTTTCCCTGTCGATACCTGGATAAAAAAGGTTTACAATTCCTACTTCGGGCACGAGGACAATCCCGCAAAAATCAGAAAGGCTCTGACGGATAAGTTCGGCGACCTGTCGGGATACGCACAGCAATATTTGTTCTTTTATAAAAGAGAACTTGAAAAATAATATACATTGTTAATAAATGGAGGGTTATTTATGAATACCAAGAAAATCGTTGTTTTAGCCGATATCGAAAGTGTCCGCGTACCGTTCACTTCCTTTGAAAAGGCATTGAAAGAAGTATCCAAGTACGGCGACGTCGCAGGTTGCAAATTCTACGGATACAGCGCAAAACGTACCAAAGACTACGCAGACTTCATCGCAGACAATAACTATGATGCGTTGTCCTCTCTCGCAGGAAAGAGAAAAGGTAAACTTGACCTTCGTCAGGTCATCGACGCCACCCGCATTGCGGAAAACCGCAAAATCGACGGTATCTTCCTTCTGTACGGCAAAGGAAACATTAAACCTTTGATCAGCTATCTCCGCAACCTCGGCATCGAAGTTTACGCAGGCGTTATCACGCCCGACGAAAACAGCGCGAAATGCAACCAGACCATCATCCTTGAAGAAGGTTTGCTCTATACGCAAGTATCGCACGCTGCTCCCAAGAAAGCGGCTCCCGCTCCCGCGCCCGCAGCACGTCCCGCGGCACGCCCCGCAGCAGCGAACGACGATGACGATATCATCGCAAAACTCGCAGCGCTTCTCGGTGACTGATAACTACATAAGGTAAGAGGGAGAATGCCTTATAAAAAGGCGGTTCCTTCACGAGCAAAAAAGAAAAACACCGCCGACGATTGTCGGCGGTTTGTATATTAAACAGAGGTTTATTATGGCAAAAATCATCATCAATACGGAGGCTTGCAAGGGTTGCGGATTGTGCACGCTTGCCTGTCCCAAAAAAATTCTTGCCATCTCGGCGCACAGCAATAACAAAGGTTATTATTACGTCGAAGTCACCGATAAGGAAAAATGCACGGGTTGTTCTTCGTGCGCGATCACTTGTCCCGACGTCGTTATAGAGGTGGAAAGATGAAAAAACTTATGAAAGGTAACGAAGCAATCGCGGAAGCCGCAGTACGCGGCGGCTGTCGATTCTTTGCGGGATACCCCATCACCCCGCAAAACGAAATTCCCGAATATATGAGCTGGCGTCTTTTTGAGGTCGGCGGACAGTTCGTGCAGTCGGAAAGCGAAGTTGCGGCAATCAATATGGTTTACGGCGCGGCGGCAGCCGGCACTCGCGCAATGACAAGCTCGTCAAGCCCCGGAATCTCGTTGAAACAGGAAGGCATTTCGTATATCGCCGGCGCGGAACTTCCGTGCGTAATCATCAATATGGTCAGGGGCGGCCCCGGACTCGGCGGTATTCAGCCTGCACAAAGCGACTACTTCCAGGCGACGAAGGGCGGCGGACACGGCGATTATCATATGCTCGTTTACGGTCCCAACAGTGTGCAGGAATGCGTCGATATTTTGTACAACGCTTTTGACAAAGCCGACGAATATCGTATTCCCGTCATGATTCTGGGCGACGGTATGCTCGGTCAGATTATGGAAGCGGTCGAACTGCCCGAAATGAAGGATATCGAAAAACTTCCAAAAAAAGACTGGGCGGCAACCGGAAGCGGCGTCGGTGAAAACCGTCGTATCGTCAACAGTTTGTATATCGAGCCCGACGCGCTGGAAGAACTTAACCACAGACAGTTTGAAAAGTACGACCTTATCGCAAGTCGCGAAACGAGATATGAAGAATACCTTTGCGACGACGCCGAAATCGTACTGACGGCATACGGCACTGTCGCGCGTATCGCGAAATCCGCCGTGAACATTCTGCGCGAACAGGGCATAAAGGCGGGACTTTTAAGACCTGTCACGTTGTACCCGTTCCCGAACGAAGCGTTTTTGAAAGTCGCAAACAACCCGACTGTCCAAAGATTCGTATGTTCCGAACTTTCGATGGGACAAATGATCGAGGACGTGAAACTCGCAATCGAATGTAAGAAACCCGTCGACTTCTTCGGTCGCACCGGCGGCAACGTCATGACGCCCGAAGACATTGTCGAATTTGTGAAAGGGGAGGTAAAAAAATAATGGCAAAAGTATTTGAAAAAACCAAAATGTTGACAGACGTGCCGTTCCATTACTGCCCCGGTTGCACGCACGGCATCGCGCACAGACTCGTTGCGGAAGTTCTGGAAGAACTCGGCGCGGAAGGACATTGCATAGGAATCGCTTCCGTCGGATGCAGCGTGTTCTCGTACAATTATTTCAACTGCGATATGATTCAGGCGTCGCACGGTCGCGCACCCGCAGTCGCAACGGGAGCAAAGCGCGCCAATCCGAACAACGTCGTGTTTGCTTATCAGGGCGACGGCGACCTTGCAAGTATCGGTATGGCGGAAATAGTGCACGCGGCGACGCGCGGCGAAAAAATCACCGTCATCTTCATCAATAACGCGATTTACGGCATGACCGGCGGACAAATGGCTCCGACCACCCTTGACGGGCAAAAATCAACGACTTGTATTTACGGCAGAAATCCCGAAATCAACGGCAACCCCGTGAAAATGTGCGAGCTTTTGTCCACGCTTACGGGCCCCGCTTATATCGCAAGACAAAGTTTGTGCGACGTAAAACACATCGTCCAGGCAAAGAAGGCAATCAAAAAAGCCTTTGAACATCAGATTAACGGCGACGGTTTTACGATGGTGGAACTTTTGTCAAGCTGCCCGACCAACTGGCACATGACGCCCGAACAAGCCCTTCAATACGTTGCGGGCGATATGGAAAATCTGTACCCGCTTGGCGTTTTTAAGGAGGTATAAGTATGGAAAAGATAATCATCGCAGGTTTCGGCGGACAAGGAGTTTTGTCGCTCGGACAGTTTATCGCATACGCCGCCTTATACGAAAACAAAGCGGTAACCTGGCTTCCGTCGTACGGTCCCGAAATGCGCGGCGGTACGGCGAATTGCAGCGTTGTCGTTGACGATACGGAAGTCGCGTCGCCCATCATCGCGGTGCCCGACACGCTTATCGCAATGAACAAACCGAGCCTTGACAAATTCAAAAACAAGGTGCGTCCCGGCGGACTTATCATCGTCAACAGCAGCCTTATTTCCGACAAGGTGGAGCGCACCGACGTTACCACGATTTACGTCCCCGCAAACGAACTCGCGCACGAAGCGGGCAACGACAAGACGGCGAATATCGTGGTTCTGGGCGCGTATATGAAGTACAGCAACCTCTTCCCGAGGGAAGTAATGCTGAGCACAATCGAAAAGGTTTTCCACGCAAAACCCAAGGTAATCCCCGTCAACCAGAAAGCGTTTGACATAGGTTACGGTTTATAAAATTCACGCCCGGCTTCGGTCGGGCTTTTTCATTGAAAAAAAACGATATATTTGCAAAAGAGCAAGTTTATCGTACAAAATAAAGGGGTAAAATATGAAAAATAGAGTAATGCGTACCGATTATCCGATAAGAAAAATTGCCGACGACACTTATATGATAAGCGACTTCGGCATCGCGAACTGTTATCTTTTAATAGGTGAGGAACGAGCGCTGCTGATCGATTGCGGGCTGGGTATAGGCGACATAAAAGGCGCGGTTGAAAAAATCACCGACAAGCCAATTTTGGTTGTCGCGACGCACGGACACGTTGACCACGCGGGCGGCGACGGACAGTTTGAAAAAATTTACGTCCACACCCTCGACACGGGAAAGACGTATAAGTTTATGACAAGTTATATCGTCAGGAAACTGTTCCTTATCGGCTCAAAGGGGGTTGTCGATAAAAGCATAAAAGTCAAAGATCTGGTAAAGTACGATAAGCGTCCCGAAGTCGTCGGCATAGACGACGGATACGTTTTCGACCTTGGCGGACGACAAGTGAAAGTCGTTCATTCCGTCGGGCATACTTACGGCAGCATATTGCTTTTGGACGATAAAGCGAAAATTGCTTTCGTCGGCGACAATATGTGTCCGTCGCCGTGGCTGTTTCTGCCGAACGCGTCGTACGTCGACGAATGGCTGGAAAGCGCAAGGGAAATTTTGAAAATTTCAGACGAATACGCGATATGGTGGGGACACGAAGGCGGCTTTCTTTCGCAGGGACTTATCGAAAACGTGATTAAAATCGGCGAAGAAGCAATCAAAAAGTACAAGAAAAACCGCACATTGTTCCGTGTGATTTTTTATCCCTGCAACGACAGGGTGAACGGCAGCGTGGTATTCAGAAGCACCCGCCTTATCAAAAAATCGAAATAGCGGGGCAAAACTTTTCAAGGACGGCGCGAAGAAAGAACACATAATATAAATATATTATTGTGTTTTTTCTTTGTTTATGGTATCATTTTCATAGGAGAATTCCGAGAAATTAAAAAAGGAGCCGGGCTTATGACTTTTGATATTGCGCTTTTGAGCACGTTTTCGGAAGAAATAGTTTTTCTTTTTCAGGAGATGAACGTTGCTTCGGCGATTTGTTTTTTCGTCGGACTTATATTCATTATCGTGGAAGTATTCACGCCGGGTTTCGGCTTTTTCGGGATTTCGGGCATAATACTTTCGATAATCGGCATTGTTCTTCGCGCGACGCAGGGCGGCAACGGCAATCCCGTCATACAGGCGCTTTTATTGTTGCTGATATTGCTTATCGCGTGCGTGATAGCGTTCGTATTTATGGCGGTGTCGTCCAAAAAAGGCTGGTTGTCAAAGACGCCTTTCGTCATGAGAGAGAGCGCGGTTTCGACGGGCGTGTCGGAAGGCACGGCGGATTACAGCGGACTTCTGGACAAAACGGGGAAGACGCTTTGCGCGCTTCGTCCGTCGGGCATTGTCGAAATCGACGGTAAAAAATACGACGTCGTTGCCGAAAACGAATTTATCGACGCGGATACGGAAGTAAAAGTAATAAAGGTCGAGGGCGTGCGCGTCGTCGTCACGAAAAAATAGTTTAATTTGTAGATTTTTGGAGGTATAAATTATGTTGTTTACCGCACTTTGTCTTACAAGTGCCGTTACCACGCTTATCGTGGTGCTGGCGGTTCTTGTCGTGTTTCTGGCAGTGTTTTTCGCGCTCGTTCCCGTGGGAACGTGGTTTCGCGCGTTGGTTTCCGGCGCAAGAATTTCAATGGGACGTCTTATCGGTATGCGCCTTCGCCGCATCAACATCAGAATGATTGTCGAAGCGTATATCAACGCCGTGAAAGCCGGGCTTGAAATCGACGTCGTGGAACTTGAAACGCATTATATGGCGGGCGGCGACGTTCTGAAAGTCGTCAACGCATTGATATCGGCGCACAGCGCAAACATCGACTTGTCCCTGCGTACCGCAAAAGCCATCGACCTTGCGGGACGCGACGTCCTGAACGCGGTGAAAGTCAGCGTCAACCCCAAAGTCATCGAAACCCCCGCGATTTCCGCAATCGCCAAAAACGGTATCGAACTTCGCGTAAAGGCGCGTGTTACCGTCCGCGCAAACATCGCGCGTCTTGTCGGCGGCGCAGGCGAAGAAACCATAATCGCCCGTGTCGGCGAAGGTATTGTCACGACAATCGGCAGTTCCAACACTCACGAAGAAGTTCTTGAAAACCCCGACCGTATCAGTAAGACGGTTTTGCAAAAAGGTCTTGACGCGGGCACGGCTTTTGAAATTCTGTCAATCGACATAGCGGATATCGACGTCGGCAGAAACATCGGCGCGCAACTCCAAATGGATCAGGCGGAAGCGGATAAGCGTATCGCTCAGGCAAAGGCGGAAGAACGCCGCGCAATGGCTGTCGCTCAGGAACAGGAAATGAAAGCCCGTACGCAGGAAATGCGCGCGGAAGTCGTCAAAGCGGAAGCGGAAGTCCCCGAAGCAATGGCGGACGCGTTCAGAAACGGCAGACTCGGCGTTATGGATTACTATAATATGCAAAACGTAATCGCCGACACCGCAATGAGAAACGCGATAAGCGGCAAAAAACCCGACGAAGATAAAAAATAATGATTAACGCACTTTCGATGGACGGAATGTTCGTTTTAGTCATCGCCTTTTTCGTAATGGTGTTTTTGGTTATCACGTCGATGACAATCAAAATACTGAAAGGCGCAAACGGGAACAAAAAATCCGGAAACGATAACACGCAGAATAATCGAGGTCGGACGACGAACCCCGACGAAGGGCAGAAGAAAGATTCTGCCGAGTCCGAGCACGACGAAATTATGAAACGTCGCATGGAAAACATGCAAAAAGCGTCGGGCAGTCGTCAGAATGCGTTCAATGCGAGAAAGGAAGTAAAAACCGTCGACGACACGTCGGGCAACGTCGTAAGGTCAAAGGATATTTGCGACGCCGCAAAAGCCCCCGTGCCGCACAAGCACCCGTCCGCAACCCCGACAAAAGGCAAAGTAAGGGTTGAAAAGAAACCGCATATCGCAGGCGAAGGCGACGAAGGTTGCGCGCATAACAACGTGCGGTTCGTGCTGGACGACGTGATGCCGAAAGATAATTCCGACGAAAACGTGAAAGAACTTCAACGTATCGTCGTGTGGAACGAAATTCTCTCGCACCCCAAATTCAAAAAATAATTCAGATAAAGGAAAGCGGCAATTATTTTGCCGCGCGCATTTTTATGAGCAAAGTTAAACTTGACGAAAGACTTATTGCGGTAACGCACCCCGAGGCGTTGAAAAGCAGCGTGATTTTGGGCAAAAATTTCCGCATAACCGTGCTTACCGACAGGCTTTTCCGCGTGGAAACGTCCGTCACGGGGAAATTCATCGACGACGCAACGCAATCGGTATGGTTTCGTAACCTCGAAACGCCGAAATATAAGGCGGAAAACACCGAAAACACGGTGAAAATCACAACCGACGCGGTTACTCTCGTTTTCGACAAAAAAAGCGAAAAATCGAAAATCGTAACGAAGTCGGGCGCGGTCATTCCCGCAACGAACAAGGGCAACCTGAAAGGCACGATGCGAACGCTTGACGGCAACTTCGGAATTTACTTCTTCAAACTTGGCATAATGAGCAAGACGGGCGTTGCGGTATTTCAGGACAAAGGTCTTATCCTGAATAAGGACGGCGAGGTCGAGGCGCGAAAAACCGACACAATCGATAAATATATTTTCGCATACGGCACCGACTACCGCACCGCGCTCAAAGACTTTTTCAGGATTACGGGCGGCGTGCCCCTTGTCCCGAGATATGCTTTCGGCAACTGGTGGAGCAGATATCGCGCGTATACGCAACAGGAATACGTCGACCTTATGCAAAGGTTCATCGACAAAGATATCCCCATCACGGTCGCGACGATCGATATGGACTGGCACTGGGTGAACGTGGACGAAAGGTTCGGCACCGACTACAAACATTCCGCGGCAAACAGATTCCAGGGTCCCGGCTGGACGGGATACAGCTGGAATACAGATTTATTCCCCGACTACAAAGGCTTTCTGAAATGGCTCAACGAAAAGGGATTTAAGGTGACGATGAACCTGCATCCCGCCGACGGCGTGCGGCATTTCGAAGACATGTACGAAGATATGGCGCGTGAAATGGGCATCGATCCCGACACGAAAACCGACATACCTTTCGACATGACCGACAACCGCTATATCAACGCGTATTTCAAAACCGTGAATCACCCGTACGAAGACGACGGCGTGGAATTCTGGTGGATTGACTGGCAACAGGGCAAAAAGACCGCATTGTCGGGGCTCGATCCCTTGTGGGCGCTCAATCATTACTTCACGCTTGACAACGCGCGCAAACATCGTCCGCTCATTTTGTCAAGATACGCGGGCGTGGGCAGCCATCGTTATCCGCTCGGTTTTTCGGGCGACTGCATCGTATTTTGGTCGGCACTCAGAAAGCAGCCGTATTTCACGAATAACGCCGCAAACGTCGGCTATACCTGGTGGAGCCACGACATCGGCGGACATATGTTCGGCATACGCGACGACGAACTTTATTTAAGGTGGGTGCAATACGGCGTATTCAGCCCGATAAACAGATTGCATTCGTCAAACAGCGACCTTTCCGGCAAAGAGCCGTGGTCGTATCGCGCGGACGTCGATCACTTCGCGACGGAAGCGTTGAAATTCAGGCACAAACTCATCCCGTATATTTATACGATGAACTATAAAACGCATACGGAAGGGCGCGCTATCTGCGAGCCTATGTATTACGCCTATCCCGACGAAAAGGACGCCTTTAAGGTGAAAAATCAATATATGTTCGGAAGCGAACTTATGGTGTGTCCGATTGTCAGCCGTATCAACAAAAACACGGGTACGGCGGCGGTCAAAGCGTGGCTTCCGCACGGCAGATGGACGGATATTTTCACGGGACAGGTTTATCACGGCGAAAAATTCCTGAAACTTTTCCGCGGCGAATCGTCAATCCCCGTGCTTGCAAAAGAAGGCGCGATTATCCCGCTTTCGGGCGACGGCGGAAACTCCGTGAAAAACCCCGAAAATCTGGAATTTTTGATTTATCGCGGAAACAACGAATTCACGCTTTACGAAGACCAGGGCGAGGATTTGTCGTATGACGTATCGTTTGTCAAAACGAAAGCGGAAGTGTCCGAAAACGACGGCAAAGACGTTACGTTCACGCTGTATCCGTCGGAAGGCGATTTGTCGCTTATCCCCGAAAAACGCAATCTGAGTTTCTCGTTCGCGGACGTGTCGAAAGCACAGGTCAAAGTGTACTTAAACGAGGTTCTTCAAAGTGACGAAACGTGCAATACGCAACCGATTGTGTGCTTAAACGGCGTGAAACCCACGGATAAAGTTACGATTGTGTTGACTGACTACAAAATCCGCGTCAATCCCGCAGGCAACGAAGTTATTGCAAAGGTCATGGCGCGCTGGCAAAAAGGCTATTTCAAAAAGAACATACTGTATTCGGAAGTCAAAAAGAAAGTGAAGTCGCGCGATTATAAATCGGCGGTGAAACGCAGTCTTCTCCCGAAACGGTTGAAAGAAGAAATTTACGAAAATCTCGATTAACGGACGAGGGGGAAATTATGGCGTATATTTACGTTCTGGCGGCGATAACCGCCGTTCTCAGCGTGGTCGTCGTCGCGCTTGAAAACAAGGGAATCCTTGCACTCAAATACGTTCTTAAAACCGTCGCGAGTTTGTGCTTTGTGATGATTGCGCTGCTTTCGATGGCAAAGGGCGGATACGACAACTGGAAAATTCTTGTTATCGCCGGGCTTGTTTTCGGTATGCTCGGCGATATATTCCTGTCAAGCAACAACGTGGTTGCCGACAAAAAAACGCTTGGCGTACTCACGATTGCGGGCGGACTGTTTTTTGCGGTCGGCCACGTCATATACGTCGTATGGCTTCTGCGCTTTGTGGAAGGGTTCAACTGTTACACGCTTTTCGCGGTGTTCGGAATTCCGGCGCTGTTCGTGGTGCTGAGTCTTCTGAAAGTGATGAAAGCGGGTAAGATAACTCCGCTTGTTACGCTGTACGCGGCGTTTCTCGGCACGATGCTTATGGGCGCGATTAACGTGTACGTTTTTCTTTCGCCCGAAAAAATCGCGTCTTTGATACTTGCGGGCGGCATACTGTTCACGACGTCCGATCTTGTGCTTGCATACTATAACTTCGGGCATACCGAACAAACGAAAGTAAAATATATTTATATGACGACATATTACGCGGCGCAGATATTGTTTGCGCTTACATTATTATACTAAGGAGAAAATTCAACATCATGTACGACTTTAACAAAATCATCGACCGAAAAGGAACAAGCAGCTGGAAATACGATTTTTACGAAGAATACAACAAGCCCTCGGACACTCTTTCGATGTGGATTGCGGATATGGATTTTCCGACCGTTCCCGAGGTCGTAAAAAAGATGGAAGACGTCGCGACCTTCGGCATTTACGGATATTCCCGCCCGATGTCGGGCTATTACGAAGCCCTTAAAAACTGGTACAAAACGCACTTTGACGCCGACTTTGAAAACGAACAGGTAGTGTTCACGCCCGGCATAGTTTTCGCGCTTAATATGGCGGTCAAAACTTATACGAACGAGGGCGACGGCGTGCTTGTTATGCGCCCCGTGTATTACCCGTTTCTGAATGCGATCAAAAACAACAAAAGGAAACTTATCAACAGTCCGCTTGTGTATTCGGACGGCAAATATTCGATAAACTTTACTGACCTTGAAAAGAAAATCGTCGACGAAAAAGTGAAACTTATGCTGTTTTGCAATCCGCACAACCCCGTGGGACGCGTTTATACGAAAGACGAGCTTGACCAAGTTGCAGAGGTTGCAAGAAAACACGGCGTATTCGTGTGCGCGGACGAAATCCACAGCGACTTCGTTTACGGCGACAACAAACATATTTCGTTTTTGAATATCGACAGGGAAAACTGTATGGTCTGCACCGCGCCCAGCAAAACTTTCAACCTTGCGGGATTGCAGACTTCCAACATAATCATTCCGTCCGATTCGCGCCGCGCGGCATATCGCGAAACGGTAACTTCCACGGGCTACGAATACCCCAATATTTTCGGGCTTAACGCTTGCGAGGCGGCTTATCGTCACGGCGAACAATGGCTGAAAGAACTGCTTTCTCATATTTACGGCAATTACGAATATATGGTCGATTTTTGTAAAAAGAAAATGCCCCGCGTGAAGATTGCCGACCTTCAGGGCACGTATCTTCCCTGGTTCGATATGAGCGCATACGGGCTTTCCGACGAAGAAATATTGACAAAACTTGAAAAAGACGCAAGAATCTGGCTGGACGAAGGCACTTTGTTCGGGACGGAAGGCAGCGGCTTTATCCGCTTTAATATCGCTTGTCCGCGAGATACCGTGGTTCAGGCAATGGACAGACTTTACGAGGCTTTTGAAAAATAATGGCTAAAAAAGAAAACCGCAGGAAAAGCGGTGACAAAACCAAAATCGAAAAGGGAACGCTCAGACGCATCTTCCCGTTTTATAAACCTTACAAAGGCTTATTCGCGCTCGATTTGTTGTCGGCGTTTATAATGTCGATTGCGGGGCTTGTGTTCCCCGTGCTTGTAAGGGTTCTTATGTACGACGTTCTGGGCGACGACTTCAAATGGGCGTTTTTGTTCCAGATCGCGGGGATAATGATTGCCGTGAAAATTGTCGAAGTCGCGTGCAGATACTACATGACGACCGTCGGACACATTATGGGCGCGCGCATCGAAAAGGATATCAGAATGAGCCTTTTTAACAAGTTCATGCGCCTTCCCACAAGTTTTTACGACGACAACAAGGTCGGCGAACTTATGAGTCGCAGCACGACCGACCTTTTCGACATTACGGAATGTACGCACCATTGTCCCGAAGAAATTTTCATCGTCATCGTGAAATTCGTCGGAACGTTCGCGTACCTTATGACGATCAACGTCGAACTCACGCTCATAGTTTTCGCGACCATTCCCGTTTTCGCGGTGGTAACTTATTTTTACAACAACCGCCTTAACAGGATTTTCAGGCAGAACAGGAAAAAGATTGCGGAACTTAACACGCATCTTGAAGACACTTTGTCCGGAATCCGCGTCGTGAAATCGTTCGCAACCGAGGATCTGGAAACGAAACGCTTTGAAAAGGACAACGAAGACTTTGTAAAAATCAAACGCCAAAGCTATATGAATATGGGCGGATTTTTCTCGTCCATTACGCTGTTTTCAAGCATCGTGTACATTTTGACTGCGGTTACTGGCGCGGCGTTCATCCAGAAAGGGCATATCAACGCGGCGGATCTTATCACGTACTTGTTGTTCGTAAACACGCTGCTTGGCACGGTCGATATCCTCGTACAGTTTACCGAGCAGTATCAGCAGGGTATCGCGGGCTTCCAGAGATATTGCAACCTTATGGACACGCCCGAGGATATTTCCGACAAACCCGACGCAATAGATATCGAAAGTTTCGACGGCGAAATCGAGTTTTCGGACGTGTCGTTCAGATATAACGACGGCTCGGACGTTCTTAACCATTTGTCCGTCACCGTCGAAAAGGGCGAAAGCGTTGCAATCGTCGGACCGTCTGGCGGCGGCAAAACCACGATGGTAAGCCTTATTCCGCGTTTTTACGACGTGAATTCCGGCGCGGTCAGAATCGACGGGAAAGACGTAAGGGACGTAACGCTCAGATCCCTTCGGAAATGTATCGGCATCGTGCAGCAGGACGTTTATCTGTTCAACGGCACCGTCGCGGAAAACATCGCCTACGGCAATCCGTCGGCAACCCGCGAAGACGTCGTGAAAGCGGCAACCGCCGCAGGCGTCAACGAATTTGTCGATAAAATGTCGGACGGCTACGACACCGTCGTCGGCGAACGCGGCGTAAAACTGTCGGGCGGACAAAAGCAACGCATAAGCATCGCAAGGCTGTTTTTGAAAAACCCGCCCATTTTAATTCTGGACGAAGCCACGAGCGCGCTTGACAACGAGTCCGAAAGAATGGTGCAGAAATCCCTTGACAGACTTGCCGAAGGGCGCACGACGTTGACAATCGCGCACAGGCTCACGACAATCAAAAACGCCGAAAGAATCCTGGTGCTTACCGAAAACGGTATCGCCGAAGACGGCAACCATAAAGAACTGATGGAACGGGGTGGAATATACGCAAATCTTTACCGCACGTATGAAAATTGAAAATTGCGGAAAAAACTGTTGCAATTTAGTGTAAGAAAGCGTATAATTTCATACATTAAATATTTCACCGGAGGTAGTTTTATGATAAACAAAGGTCCATCACTTCAACTCAGAACAACAGAAACGGCAATAAAGCTTATCAAAGACAACTTTGAAAGACTACTTGCCGGCGCACTCAATTTACAGCGTGTTTCCGCACCCCTTATTGTTACGTCGGCATCGGGGCTTAACGATAATCTGAACGGCGTGGAACGCATCGTGTCTTTTGACGTTCTGAACAACCCGGGCGTCGAATGCGAGGTCGTGCAATCGCTCGCAAAATGGAAAAGATACGCTTTGAGTTATTACGGATTCAAGGTCGACGAAGGTTTGTACACCGATATGAATGCAATTCGTCGCGACGATAAACTCGACAGGCTTCACAGCATTTACGTCGATCAGTGGGACTGGGAAAGGGTGATTTCCAAGGAAGAAAGAAATATCAACTTTCTGAAAGGCATCGTTACGAAAATCGTCGGCGCGGTTGCCGACACGGCAAACATCGTCAACATGCATTTCCCGCTCAACATGACGAAAATCAACCGCGAGGTTAAATTCGTCACCACGCAGGAACTTGAAGATTTATATCCCGATAAGACTCCGTCCGAAAGGGAACAAATCGTCACTCGCGAGTACCGCACCGTCTGCATTATGCAAATCGGCGGGAAACTGAAAAGCGGCGTTAAACACGACGGACGCGCGCCCGACTACGACGACTGGTCGTTGAACGGCGACATATTCTTCTGGCTGGACAGCATCGATTCCGCAATCGAAATTTCCAGCATGGGCATAAGAGTCACGCCCGAAGTTATGAAAAAACAGTTGGAAGAAGACGGCTCCACCGACAGGCTTGAACTGCCTTTCCACAAAGCCCTTATGAACAACGAACTTCCGCTGACCATCGGCGGCGGTATCGGTCAGTCAAGGCTTTGCATGCTGCTTCTCGGGAAACGTCACATCGGCGAGGTGCAGGCGTCTGTCTGGCCCGACGATATGATTGAAAATTGTGCAAAACAAGGCATTTATCTGCTGTAACAGGCGGATAAACTCCTGAATACAACAAGGAAATTTTTATGAACACAACACAAATCAAAAGCCTTTATGCCGATTTTTCGTCCTTTGACGGAAAGACGGTGGCAATCTGCGGCTGGGCGCGTACCATCCGCGACAGTAAAAACTTTGGATTTATCGAACTGAACGACGGCAGCTTTTTCAAGAACGTTCAGGTTGTTTTCGAGCGTGAAAAACTTGGAAACTACGACGAAATCGCACGCCAGAACGTCGGTGCGTCGTTGCGTGTCGAAGGCGTTCTCGTCGTGACGGAAGGCGCAAAGCAACCGTTTGAAATCAAGGCGACGAATATCGTCGTCGAAGGAACGTCCACGCCCGACTATCCCCTGCAAAAGAAACGCCACAGTTTTGAATTTTTAAGGGAAAAGGCGTATCTTCGTCCCCGTACGAACACGTTCAACGCTGTCTTCCGCATCCGCAGCGAAATCGCGTTTGCGATCCATAAATTTTTCAACGAACAGAATTTCGTTTACGTCCACACGCCGCTTATCACGGGCAGCGACTGTGAAGGCGCGGGCGCAATGTTTCAGGTAACCACTCTGGATCTTGACAACGTCAAAAAGGACGAACAGGGCAAGGTCGATTATTCCGAGGACTTCTTCGGCAAGAAAACCAGCCTTACGGTATCGGGACAACTCAACGTCGAAACTTTCGCAATGGCATACAGCCGCGTTTATACTTTCGGGCCCACTTTCCGCGCCGAAAAGTCCAACACGACGCGTCACGCGGCGGAGTTCTGGATGATCGAGCCCGAAATGGCTTTTGCCGACCTGAACGACAATATGGATATGGCGGAAGCAATGGTCAAATACGTCATCGGGTACGTTATGAACAGTTGCAAGGAAGAAATCGCATTCCTTAATCAGTTTGTCGATACGGGGCTTATCGCACGCCTTGAAAACGTTGTGGGCAGCGATTTTGAACGCCTGACCTATACGAAAGCCATCGAACTTTTGCTCCCCCATAAGGACGAGTTTGAATTCCCCGTATATTGGGGCTGCGATTTGCAGTCGGAACACGAAAGATACCTTACCGAACATATCTTCAAAAAACCCGTGTTCCTCACCGGTTATCCGAAAGAAATCAAGGCGTTTTATATGCGCCTGAACGACGACGGCAAAACCGTTGCCGCAATGGACCTTCTCGTTCCCGGCATCGGAGAACTTATCGGCGGCAGTCAGCGCGAAGAACGTCTGGACGTTTTGTATCAGCGCATCGACGAAATGGGGCTTAAACGCGAAGACTACTGGTGGTACACCGACCTTCGTCGTTTCGGCGGCACCGTTCACTCTGGCTATGGTCTGGGTTTTGAACGTATGGTAATGTATCTTACGGGCATAACGAACATACGAGATGTGATACCGTTCCCACGCACGGTTGGCAACTGCGAATATTAAAACGGCGACAATTCGCGATATTCTGCTTTTTCGGCGGAACTTGAAAATTCGTGTACGCCTAAGTACACTGGAATTTTCAAAACCCGCCGAGAAAAACACAATCTCATCAAATTCTCGCCGTTTTAAGGGATTTTATTTAACCCTTTTACCCCCTTTTACTTTTTTTGAAAAACGCGGTTATCAAAGAAAAGAACAGCGGTAAACCTTATAAATCGTAAAGTACTATGACCGAACATGAAAAGGAACAAATTTTAAGGAAAATGAAAAATCGTGAGCAGGGCGACGTCGCGTCAAATGACGACGACCTTGTCCGTAGCGAAAAATACATGAAAAAAGGTCAGTACGCCCGTTCAAAGTATAAGGAGTTTTACGACGACGTGAAACTTTCCATAAAAGAAGACTGGTAACAGAAACAGTATTAAAAAGAGTACCGATTTCGGTACTCTTTTTATGTGAAATTCAAAATTTTGAATTAAATAAATTCGCAAGCGAATTAGTGATATTCGCAAAATGCGAGTGATATTTGCCTTCGGCAAGATAAGGATAATAAAGAAAATATGAGATAAAACGAAAAGAAATTAAACGCGCGATAAGTAAAATTGACAAAAGGGAAGAAAATTTATATAATTTTCTTATGAGTATTTTTGACGGAAAAATGAATTTGTCGGTTACGTCCGCAAGCGGTATCGAGGCGGTCACGAAAAGGGAACTCGAAACACTCGGATACGAGGCGGGCCCCGCGGTTTTCGGGCGAATCGGTTTCAATGGCGATATGACCGCGCTTGCCCGCGCGAATATGTTTTTAAGGACGGCAAATCACGTTTACGTCAATCTTTTTTCGTTCAAGGCGACGACTTTTGACGAGCTTTTCGACGGGCTTACATCATATCCTTTCGAAGACGTTTTTGAAAAAGACGCGCGCATTACCGTCGACGCAAAAAGCAATAAATCGGCGTTGTACGCGCTGTCGGCAATCCAGAAAGTCGCAAAAAAGGCGATTGTCGAAAGGCTGAAAAAGAAATATAAAATCGAAACGCTGAGTGAAAGCGGCGCGGCGTATCACGTCGAAGTAAACGTCGCGTACGACGAAGTTACGATATGCCTGGATACGTCCGGCGAAGGGTTGCACAAAAGGGGATACCGCCCGATAATGGGGCTTGCGCCGATGAAAGAAACGCTTGCCGCGGCAATAATAATGCTGTCGGTATGGAACAAGGATCGCCCGCTTATCGACTGTTTTGCAGGCAGCGGAACAATACCCATCGAAGCCGCGCTTATCGCGCAAAACACCGCGCCGGGGATAAAACGGCATTTCGCTTTTGAACAGTTCAAAGGTGCGCCGCAAGTCATCGACAAAGTGCGCGATGAGGCGTTAAGCGTGCAAAATCTTGACGTTAAAACCCGAATTTCGGGATTTGACATTGACGGCGACAGCATAAAAATGGCAATGATACACGCCGAAAACGCAGGCGTCAACAACCTTATCCATTTCCAGCAAATGGACATGCGCGACGTGTCCACAAAGCAAAAATACGGCGTGCTCATCAGCAATCTGCCGTTTGGCGAAAGGCTGTTGACCGAAAAGGAATTGAAGCCGCTGTATCGGGATTTCGGAAAACTTTTCAAGTCTTTGGACACGTGGAGTTTATACGCTTTCACAAGTTATCCCGACTTTGAAAGGAACTTCGGTCGCCGCGCCGACAAAACAAGGAAACTTTACAGCTCGCAACTTGAATGCGTGCTTTATCAATATCTTGGACCTCGTCCGCCCAAAAAATCACAGGACGAAAAGGAGCAGTTATGAAACGCAACGGAATGTGCCCGATTTGCTTTGTCAAAAGATTTTTCAACGTGCCGTCAAAGGTGAGCGAAGTTTATCCAGCCGACTTTTACGGCAACGGCGCAGCGCTCACGCCCCCGATGGGCTGGTCAAGCTGGAACACTTTCAGAAACCGCATTGACGAAAACCTTATTTACGACACCGCCGTCGCGATGAAAGAAAAAGGGCTTGTCGACGCAGGGTATCGTTTTGTCAATATCGACGACAACTGGGTTGACAACGCGCGCGACGACGAAGGAAGAATTCAGGCGGACAAGCTGACTTTCCCGAACGGTATTCCCGCGCTTGTCGAAAAGGTGAACGCGATGGGAATAAGCCTTGGCGTGTACAGCAGCAACGGCACGGCAACGTGCGAAGACCTTACGGCAAGTTTATATCACGAATGGACGGACGCATACACCTTTGCAAAGTGGGGAGTGGAGTATTTCAAATACGACTTCTGCCACAATATTCCGCTGTCGGAATACGCGCCGCTCGTTTACGCCGTGACGATAAGCAAAAACGGAATCGGCCGCACCTACGACTGCAAGGAAGCGGAACTTTCCGGGCTTGCCCGCTATATGAAAAAGAAAGGCTTTGACGGGAAATACGTGTCGGGGCTCGATCGCCGCGAAGGCGCGATGTCTTTTGACAATATCGAAGTGGCAGAAGACGGCGTTTACAACGTAACCGTCCATATCGTGAAGCACGGACAGTACGAAAAATGCCTGATGCTGGAAGCAAACGGCAGTGAGCGGGAAGTTCTGATTTTCCCGTCGCAAAAACGCTTTAATATGACAGCGAAGTTCACGGTGTCGATGCGCCTTAAAAAGGGCAAAAACACCCTTAAACTTTTCAATCCCATCGGTACGCGCGCCGACAGCGCAATGCTGCAATACGTCAACATGGGACGACAACTCAAAAAAGCCACCGAAAAAGTCGCGCGGGACGCCGGCAAACCCGAAAAACCCATCACGTTTTCAATCTGCGAATGGGGCTTCAATCAGCCGTATAAGTGGGGAAGATACGCGGGCAATTTGTGGCGTACAACCCCCGATATCCGCCCGATATGGCCGTGGATCAAAATCCTTTACAACCACACCGTCAAACTTTATAAGTACGCGGGCGTGGGCGGCTGGAACGATCCCGACATGCTGGAAGTCGGCAACGGAAAACTCACGTTCGAGCAAAACCGCTCGCACTTTGCGCTGTGGTGCATGATGTGCGCGCCGCTGATTCTCGGCAACGACCTGAGAAATATTTCGGACGACGTTTTGAAAATCGTCAAAAACCCCGACCTTATCGCAATAAATCAGGACGCGCTCGGCGTACCTGCAAAACGGGTGATAAAAGGCACTGTCGATGTGCTTGTTAAGCCGCTTGCGGACGGAAGCGTCGCGGTGTGCGCGTTTAACAAGGGCGGAAAGAAAAAGTATAACCTGAACCTGAAAAAGGTTTTGTCCGACGAATACGCAAGGTGCAAAAAAACCGAAAACTTTGTCGCGACGAACTTATGGGACAAGTCGGAAACGACGACAAACGGAGTGCTTTCGGTTTCCGTCAACAAGCACGACAGCGCAGTATTTATCGTAAGGTAAAATAGAAAGCAAAAAAAAAGGGCGGCACTCTCTGCCGTCCTTTTTGTTTGGTGAAAATCAGTTGCAGAATTCGCGGGTGTTTTCGCCGGTCAGCCAATTTATCGTCCATACGCCGGACTTGCCGTTTTCGGTGAAGTACACTTTTGCGGTGTTGTTGCCGCGATAATCGACGTGGGTGACGACCGCCTCGGACTTTGTATAAATCTCGTTCAAAAAGTCAAGTTGCTTTTGAGAAAACTCGCCGACGTTGTCGGAGATGAACAAAAGCCTGCCGAAAGTCTTGTTGACCTCGGCGACAAGTCGTTTTTCGGAATCTGTGTATTTCAGGTTGACCTCGCGCATGAAGAAGACGTCGGGATCATTGCCGAACGCGCGCCCGTCAAGGCCGCGACGGAAAATCGTATTCTGAATCGACGTCTGGGTGGACACTATTTCGTTGTTCGTGAGCGAGTAAATGAAACGCGGCTTGAACTGAATATCGACGTCCGAGCCGATGCGGCAGTAATCGAACCTGCCGAACGCGGGGAACAGCGGCACGCCGCAACCAAGAATGTATTTGTCGCCGCAGCAGTCGCGAAGGAAGGCGCAGGCGTCGTCCATAATCTCGCCGCGGGTTTTGTTGCCGAAGGGGACAAGGCATGCCGTGTACAAGAAGTCGAGCTTGACCATATCGTAGCCCCATTCGTTCAAAATCACGTCAAAGAAACGGCGGATATAGTCGGCGCACTCTTTGATGTAAAAGTTGAGCGTGAAGCACGGACGAGTGCCAAGCATGCCCTTTGTGGGTTTGCCGTTGGCGTCTTTCAGAATCCAGTCGGGATGAGTTTTTGCCACGACGCTGTCCTTTTCGATATAGAAGGGCGCAAGCCAAAGCCCCGCCTTGTATCCGCTTTTGTGGATTTCGTCGGCGATGAACTTCATACCGTGCGGGAATTTCTTTTTATCGGTGGACAGCCAGTCGCCGACTTTCGTCTGATGGCCGTCGTCAATCTGGAAAATGTCGATTTTGTCCGAGCGGGCAAGACCTTCAAGGTCGCGCAGGATAATCTTTTCGTCGATTTTCGTGAAGTAGTTGTACCAGCTCGTGTAGCCCGTGGTGTGGTTTACGCGGCATTTTGAAACGTCCAAAGTTTTGAAATAAGCGTCGAAAACCTCGTCGTAACTTCCGTTGAAAAACGCGACGTCGAAAAGCGTGAAGTCGCCTTTTATCGTTTTTCCTTCAACGTCCTTTTCAAGCGTGATAAGGTTTTTGTTGAAGTCGAAATTGAGAATTGTCCAGCCGGAGCGTTCGTTCAACGAGCCGATAAACTCGTGCGTGAAGCCGTTTCTGACATAGCCGAACGAATATCCGTGGAAAAACCCCGCGGTTTTCGGATAAGTTTTGAAGTTGTAGTCGCCGTTGATTGCGGCGATTTCCCTGCCGAACTTAATTTTGTTCACGGGGAAGCGGATACCTTTTTGCAGTTCGTCCCTTTTCCATTCTTTCGTGAGCGACCAGCTTTGATAGCCGTTTGCAAGGACGGACGTTTCTTTCTGGAAAGAATAATCCGTTGCGATTTCGGCGTGGACAAGTTCCATCTCGCGCTTGGGACAGATCTTTACGAAAAGACGGTTGCTTTCGCGCGTGATTTTCAGGTCAAAGTCGTCGTTTGCGCCGTTTGCAACCCGTCCGCTGTCGCCGACGTTGTAATATAAGGTAAGTTTTGACGTTTCAAACATAATCGGTATCCCCCCGCGTTGTTTAATACATTACGATATAGTCTTCGCGTTCCGCGCCGACCGACACGTATTTGATTTTGCATTCGGTCGCTTTTTCGATAAAGCGGATATAATCGACGGCTTCTTTGGGTAGATCTTCGGGCTTTCTGCATTTTGAGATGTCGCACTTCCAGCCTTTAAGGACGGTGAATTCGGGCTTTGCGATATTAAGGTCTTCGCCAAAGGGGAACTCCGTCGTGATTTTGTCGCCGACTTCGTACGCGGTGCATACGGGAATCGCGTCAAGATAAGAAAGCACGTCAAGTTTCGTCAGGGCGATTTCGTCCGCGCCTTGCATTCTGATGCCGTAACGGCTTGCAACGACGTCGAACGCGCCGACGCGACGAGGTCTGCCTGTTGCCGCGCCGTATTCGCCGCCCGCCTCACGCAGGTCGTTTGCGAACTTTCCGAACGCTTCCACAGTGAACGGGCCTTCGCCCACGCAGCTGCTGTACGCTTTCATAATGCCGATGACGTTGTCGAGTTTAAGGTTGGGCACGCCCGCGCCGATGGGTGCGTACGCCGCAATCGTGTTCGACGACGAGGTGTAAGGATTGATGCCGAAGTCGATGTCGCGAAGCGCGCCGAGCTGCGCCTCGAACATAATGCGTTTGCCCGCCTTGTTGCTTTCGTTAAGGAAGACGCCCGTGTCGGTGACGTAGGGCAGGAATTCGTCCGCAAGTTCTTTCAGATGTTTTTTCAGGTCGTCCGCGTCGATGGGGGTGCTGCCGTAAGCCTTTTCGATGAAAAGGTTTTTCCATTCGACAATGCTGTCGAGGTGCTTATCGAGAGCCTCGGGGAAGCGCAGGTCGCCCATGCGAATGACTTTTTTCAGATATTTATCGCCGTAAACGGGTGCGATACCGCGGCGGGTGCTGCCGTATTTCGCGTCGCCGAGCCTGTCTTCTTCCAGACAATCCTGACGGACGTGATAAGGCATGCAGATTATCGCGCGGTCGCTGATTTTAAGGTTGTCGGGAGTGATTACGACGCCTTTTTCGCGAAGGGACGCGATTTCTTTATGAAGGTGAGTAAGGTCGATAACCATACCGTTGCCCATTACGCAGGTAACTTCGGGACGAAGTATGCCCGAGGGAAGAAGATTCAGAATAAATTTTCCTCTTTCGTTCACGACGGTGTGTCCCGCGTTGTTGCCGCCCTGATACCTGACGACGATATCGTAATCCTGGCTTAAAAGGTCGACCATACGGCCTTTACCTTCGTCGCCCCAGTTGATTCCAACGATTGCTGTAAGCATATATATCCTCCGAACTTATATTCAAAAATACATTAGTATTATATCTAATAAACGATTGCCGTGTCAAGGTTAATCGTTAGCAAAAAAAGAAAAGGTTTACTTAAAAACCTTTTCAAAATTTTCGTGCAGTATCATTTGTTTTTCTTTTTCGGAAAGCGGCAGGCTCAAAAACCTTTCAAGCTCGTCTTTCGGTCGCCACATTGGGAAGTCCGTGCCGAAGAAAAACCTTTCGACGCCAAGATTTCTTAAAATTTTTACCGCCTCGGTTTTGTCAATGAGGGGGAGCGTCGACGACGTGTCGAAATATACGTTGTCAAGCCCTTTGTACAAAAGCGAACTTTCCCATTCGGAATAGCCGCCGAAATGCGCGCCGATGACGATTTGCTTTGGATATTTTTTCGCAATTTTCACAAGCCTTTCGGGGTTGCTGAAATTATATCTTTTGTCGCCGGTATGGAAAAGTATGGGAAGACGACCGTCCAGCGTTTTGTAAATTTTTTCGGCGCGCGGCTCGTCGATGGCGAACTTCTGAAAGTCGGGGTGAAGTTTCACGCCGCGTATGCCGTGCGATATCGCAAAACGTATTTCGCCATCCATATCTTCTTCGTTCATATCGGGGTGAAGCGTCATAAATCCGATGAACTCGGGATGGGCTTCTGTCTCCGAAACGATATATTTATTGATATTTTCAACTTGTTTAACCGTCGTTGCTGTCGAATGAACGACAAATTTCGTAATTCCGGCAAGGCGTCCTTCCTGCAATAAAATGTCGGGCGTGCCTGCCGATTCGGTCATTTGTATGCCGTAAAAATCGCCGATTGCATCGGTTGCTTTTTTGGCGATTTTGTCGGGAAAAATATGTGCGTGAGCGTCGATAATCATTTTCTTTTCGTCCTTTTCAACGGGTTATTTTATCATATCGCGCGCCGCCTTGCAAGCATATGAAAACGATGTCCTATAAATTATGATTTTTTTTGGAAATAAGTTGATATCGCCCATAATATATGTTAATATATTCTTATATTTTATAAAGGAAGGAAATTATGACAGAATCACTCGATAAGCCCAAAAAACGGGTTTTAGGCCTTACGGGGAATATGTGGATTTACGCCTTTGGCGTGATGGGCATCAACCTTGCGATAGGTCTTGTCAACAGTTATCAGGCGGAGTTTTTCGACAAAATTATGAGACTCAATCTTGTCGGAATCGCGCTTATTATTCTTGCGGCAAAGTTTATAAGTATCGTTGCCGACTTTGTAATCGGAAATCTCATTGACCGCGCCAACTTCAAGGCGGGTAAAATGCGCCCGTGGATTTTGTTCTCGGCGTTCCCGCTTTTCGTATTCACGATGCTTTCGTTCGCGTTCATTCCGTTCCCCGAAACGAAGGGCGGCGAAGTGGGTAAATATATCTACATTACCTTCATTCTTATCCTTTGGAACGTAAGCATGACAATGGCGGATATTCCGTCGCAGGGTATGCTGAAAATGGTCGCGGGCACTCCCGAAGACACCAACAACGCCGCCGGCTGGGCGAATACGCTTAAATCGGTTGCGCTTGCATGCTCCGGCGTGTTCATCACCGTCGTTTGTATGATAACGGGCTCCGGCGCGGTAGGCTGGAAAGAATACCTTATCACCGCCGCGATTCTTTCGGGCGTCGGGCTTATTCTGCAACTGCTGATGTACTTCAAGGGCAAGGAAGAATACAAGGTCAACACAAGTTCCGCAATGAGTTTCAAGGAAATGTTCCGGGAACTCAAAAGCAACCGTATGATTCAGATTGTTCTTGTAACGTACCTTTTGGGATTTGGCAGGAATATCGGCTTGTCGATTGCGGTGCAGGCGTCCTGCATTATGATCCGCGATGGCATCGACCTTACGAAACTCGGGCTTGGCGTTATGAGCGGCGACGCGTGCAGTTGGGCAATCGGTCTGACCTCGGCAATTTCCAGCATGGTCACAATCATTCTGAACCCCGTCATCAACAAGAAACTTGGCGAAAAGAAATACTTCATCATCGCGGGCTTTTACGGCTTTGCGGTCAGCTTGATTTCGTTTTTACTGTACGTTCTCACGCCTGCGGAAACCGCGACGGGCGGCGTACCGTTTTTGAGAAGTATCTGGGCAATCTGGATTTATCAGTTCTTCCTCGGGTTCGCGTACGGTCCCAACGGCTATCTCCCCATGGTCATGACGGCAGATATCGTCGATTATCAGGAATGGAAAACGGGCAAACGTACCGAAGGTACGCAGTTTGCAATCCTGTCGATGTCCAACAAACTCAGCAACGCTTTGTCGGTGTCGTTGGGGCTTTTATTCATCGGCGCAATCGGATACAGCGCAAACAACTATGCGGACGCGGTTAAGGTCGGCGTCGAAATTATCGACAAGAAGGAAGTCATCGTCGATGCGGTCGCGCACACCAACGCGATTCACGCCGCAGTTCCGGGCTCCATGCAAAACAAGGCGTGGGCAATTTACTTCTTGCTGCCGGGGCTTTGCATGTTGGCAAGTTCTTTGGTAATGTTCTTTTATAAAATCGATGAAAAAACCAAAAAGCAAATGCGTGAAGAGCTTGCTTTAAGACGCGGCGAAGCGAGAGAAGAAACCGTTGCGGAAAACGCGGTGGACGCTTTGTCGGAAGCGAGCGAAGATTTTGAAGTTTCCGAAGAAAACGACAAAACGGAAGAATAGTTAAATTCGCATCAAACAAAAAAAACGCACCTTTTCGAAGGCGCGTTTTTTTTGTTTACTTGGTTTAATTTTGCCCGTCACATAAAAAAGTTGAAATTTGTCGAAAAAATTTGTAAATGGTGAACCACGTTGTCATATTTAGTGTGAGATAATACGAGTATGGGAGGAGGGTTATGGAAATGAATTTGAACGGGAAAAGAAAGGAACTGTTAAGGGCGTTGTCCGAAAAAGAATTTTCCCTTGACTTTCATATCTTTGTGACGGAAGCCGTGCAGGACGCGCAGTATATAAGCGAAGAAGACGCGGAAAACGTCGCAAAACTTATCGTGGATTGCGTGAACGCGGGCGACGGCGAAGACGAGATAATCGAAAAGGCTCGGTTTAAGGTTGATTACGCAAAGTACGTTTTCGGCGTTAAAAAGGCGCTTTACAGGCTCGGCGTCGAAGACGGGCGCGTTGAAAACCTGATGTCCCTTTACAAGGAAGATCTTATGAACGCGTTCAATCACGGCTGGTCGGCAGAGTGCGTTGCCGAAAACATGAACGACATTTTCTAACTCCTCATTATTTTATCAAAGGAAAAGGTGCGGAATTTCCGCACCTTTTTTCTTGGCTTTATTTTTCAACAAGCCTATAATAGTTTATTGTTTTGCCATTTTTGGTTTTGCCGGCGTTTTCGATAAAGATTTTGAACAGATATGTGTTTTTGGTAGTGTCAAATTCATATCTTATTTCAAACTTCCAGACCGCGTCTGCCTTAAAATATCCTTTTTCAATCGTCGTATCGGTCACGTAATAGAATGTGTACGCCGGCGGCTTTTTGCTGAAATATGCGGAAAGGGCGGTTGTGTTCTCAATTTTGTAATAATACTCTGAAAAATTCATGGTATTTGAGTAACAATCTGCAACGCTGAAACGTCCGTCGTATTTGGACTTGAAGTAATTAAAATACACCTTGGCGTTTTGCGTGAACGTGTCTTCGTCGGAACATGCCTGATTGAACGAATATCCGTCGTTGTACCAATTCAGGTCAGAACTCATATCGCCGCTGAGTCCCGTGGGAGCGGGAAGAGTGGACAATCCTTTTTTGGCAAGTTCCGCTTCCGTAAACCATTAATTGCTGTTGCGCGGCACGTATGTATCGCCGCCGCCTTCTCCGCCGCCTTTGTTGCACGCGGCAAGAAAAACGCCGCACGTCATGACAAACGACAGGCACAATGCCATAATAATAATTATTTTGAGTTTCATAATAAAACTTCCTTTTTGTTTATTTGATAATAAGATTCAACTTTATTATCAGAATTGCAATATCCTATCTGAAAAATGGCATAAAAAAACCTTGCGAATAACGGCAAGGTTCAAAATGGAGCGGGTAACGGGAATCGAACCCGTGACCACAGCTTGGGAAGCTGTTGTTTTACCTCTAAACTATACCCGCAAGCAATAATAATTATATATATTTTGACAAAAAAATCAACTGATATTTACAATATGGTTTTCTTGTTGTATAATATTTTTCAGACGGAGGCAATTATGAAAATCAATTTTAACGAAATGACGGAACAAATCATACCCAATTTCTTAGGCGGCAACGGAAACTACAACGTGAAAATGTACGTCGACGGCGAAGGCAACAAGATGATGGTCGGAAGACTTGCGCCCGGCTCGTCGCTGGGACTTCATAAGCACGTGATAAATGCGGAAGCCATTTACGTTTTGTCGGGCGAGGGCGTCATGCACACCGACGAAGGCGACGAATACCTGAAAGCCGGCGAATGTACGTTTTGCCCGAAAGGTCACGAACACAGTTTTGAAAATCAGAGCGAGAAGGACCTTGTCTTTTTCGGCGTGGTGATAAAATAAGAACAACGCAATAAAAAAGCACCTGCAAAACTTTGCAGGTGCTTTTGTTTTTGACGATTATTTGTCTTCGTTTTCTTTTTTGGTTTCGTCTTCCGCCTTGTCTTCAAGGACGACTTCAACCTTTTCGTCGCTGTCGATACCGACGTCGATGGTTTCGGTTGCCGCCGCTTTTTTGGCTTTTTTCTTGTTAATCATAATTTGCGCGAATGCGAATAGAGCGCAGAATACGATACCTACCATAAGCGACAAGCTGCCGATGTTGGTCTTGCCGTGCGAAACGCCGCTGATAAGGGCGGAAAGTCCGATAAGGATTGCGCCCGGGATAGCCGCCATTTTGGGGTTTTTGACGATATATTTTCCGCCAAGGCTTCCGAACAGAGCGTATACGACGCAACCGAATGCGGGGGTAAGGTAAGGTGCCTTTTCAATGGATTGCTGCAAGGGCGATACCGCAAGGCACAGCACCATAACCGCAATGATTAGCACCGTTACAAGCGAGCTTATCGCAACCGCAATCGTGGACACGAGTTCGTTTTCTTCGGTGCCGAGTTCGGTTTCCGCAATCTCGTGCGCTTTGACGACGCAAGGGATTTTCAGGTTGGAAAGGTTGCCCGTGATAAACGCCAGGTATTCGCCGTTGGTGCCGAGCATCGGCGCGTAAATGACGGGCTCCGAGATTCCCGAGCCCAAGTTAATTATGATAAGCGTCCATATACCGAGATTTCCGAAAACCGTCCAATTTGGGGTGACTTTCAACGAAAAGCAGACGACAAACGGCACTGAAAGAATAAGCAAAATACCGATGGTATTCCAGATTCTGCCGATGGTGTGCCATTTTTTATTGTAATCGAAAAAGTCTTTTTCTTTTTGAGACATCGCCTCGTATTCGGCGCGTTGTTTTTCTTTTTTCTGCTCACGCGTTAATTTTTCTTTCTTACTCATAGTGTTCGCGCCTCCTTAAAATTGTCCCGTCGTGCCGCTGATAATGCCGACGATCAGCATTGCAAACAGCATTGAAAATGCAACCGAAAAGTCGTCCAGCCATTTCCAGTTGAGTTTCTTCACAAGGAAATCGGAAAGGACCATAAACAATGCCGCCACGATAACCGCAATGAAGTTGTAATAACTTGTGATGCGACCGGGCATTGCCGCAATCGCGCCGATGGACATTGCAATGTAGCCGATAATCATACCTATGAAGGACACTTGGAACGCCAAGTCGCCAAGGTTGATGCCGTTGGGGTTTGCCTTTTTCGCGTCGCTTTCCAGGTTTTTCGTCGCCGTATCGGGATCGACCGCGCCGCCGACTTTCATCGCACCGAGTTTGGCAAGTTTCGGTTGAAGTTTTTTGTAAAACAAAACGACAAGAACGGGGCCCGCGATGATTGCAACCGTCATAAGGGTGACAATTGTTGCGTAATCCTGAGCGGTAACGCCGCGTTGTATAAGTAACGTTAAGCCGTCGGTGCTGCCGGTGATTGCCTTTGCCGCGCCGTCAGCCATCTGCGTCTCGTATTGCAGCGCGCCGATGACCGAAAGCCTGATTGCGGGGACGGTAATTCCCAGCGAGCCGATGAGCGTAACAACGCCGATACCGATACCGATTGCGGGCAAGACCGAAAAACTTGCGGACGTCTTGATGACCTTTTTGATTTTGGTCATATCCATGCCGATTTGTTTCGCTTTCTTTACCGATTTTACAAGATAAAAAATTGCTTCTGCCGAGATAAACACGACGATAAGGGCGTACATCAGATACATCACCCACGAGTCGGGGTTGAATCCGTTGAACCAGCCGAGGGAAGTATAAAACATAAAGTTCTCCTCTTTAATAAATTAAAGTATTAAGTTTATTTTACATTACGCGTATATAATAAGTCAAGATATTTTTTGTTTCGCACGGTAATTTGCAGGATATTTCCAAAAAAAAGCGCAAAAAAAAGCCTCTCCGAAGAGAGGCCTTGATTTTGTCGTTTCCGATTACTTCTGAGTCTTAACCCATTTGGTAAGTTCGGTAAAGATGACGCCGAGACCGTATGCGCCCGCGTCGGGATGTCCGATGGACTTTTCGCCGACAACGCCCGCGCGACCGAGTCTTGCGGTGATTTGTTTGGTGTATTCCGCACCTTTGACAGCAGCGCGTGCGCCTTTTTCCATTGCTACGAACAGGCTGTCGCCTTCTTCCGCCGCTTTGGTAACTTCGTCTGCACAGGGAACAAGAGCGTCGATAAGAGTCTTGTCGCCGACAACCGCGCCGTGACCGAACGAACGTTCACCGGTGGTTTGTACGCCTTTGACCGCGCCTTGCAGAATCTTGCCGAGAAGGGTTGCGTCAAGTTCGTCCGCACTTCCCGCCGCTTTGCCTGCATAACGGAATCCGCTTCCCCAGATGGGGCCCGACGCGCCGCCGCAATATTCCATAATGATATCGCTTGCGCTTGTAAGGAATGCGCCGATGTTGGCTTTGTCGCGGGTTGCCCAGTCTTTCTTCAACTGTCTGAAACCTTTTGCGATGCTCATGCCGAAGTCGCCGTCGCCGCAGCTGTCCATATCGCAGAAGTGAACTTCGTTTTCGATGATGACGTCAGCCATTTTGTCAACGAGTGCAACGAACGCAGCCGTATTCATTTTGGGTGCGAACACGGGTTTTTCGGTGAGTTCGTAAACCGCTTTCTTTTCAGCCTTCGCGGCTTTTTTCGCGGTTTCCGCTTTTTCCGCACATTCTTCTTTTGCGGCGGGAACGACGTTCATCGCTTTTGCAAGAGCGCGAACCGCAACGAGCGCGGCTTCCGCTTCTTCGCTTGCCGCCTCGCCCCAGGTAAGAGCGGGGGTGTTTACGGGAGCGTCAAGCAGTGCTTTGAGTTCGTCATCGAGCTTTAAGAAAGTAATCGACGCGCCTTCCATATCAAGGGAAGTCATGTAGTTGCCGACAAGTGCGCGGTGCACTTTGAAGCCTTCTTTTGCGATGACTTTGTTGACGGAGTTGTTGAGTACGTAAAGTTCCGACAAAGGAGTGCCGCCGAAGCCGTTTACGATAACCGCGATTTCGTCGCCTTTTTTGAGTTGGATGACGGCGTTGTCTTTAACGCGCGCGACCATCTTTTCGGCAAGTTCGTCGGAGGTGACGAATTTTTCGGTTGCAACGCCGGGTTCGCCGTGGATACCTACGCCGAATTCCATGTTTTCGTCCGCAAGTTCGAAAATAGGCGTGCCTTTTGCGGGGGGCGTGCAGGAAGAAATCGCAAAGCCGATACTTGCAACGTTATCGATGACTTTCTGAGCGATCCTTTTGACTTCGGGAAGGTCCTTGCCTTGTTCCGCCGCCGCGCCTGCGATTTTGTGTACGAACATCGTGCCGGCAACGCCGCGACGACCGACGGTGTACAAAGAGTCGGTGACGGCAACGTCGTCGTTTACGAATACGGCGTCGACGTTAATGTCGTCGTCTTCTTTGGCGCGTGCGCCTGCGTTGTTGAAGTTCATGCAGTCGCCCGAGTAGTTTTTGATGATAAGCAGCGTGCCTTTGTCGCTTGCGGTCGCCTTAATCGCTTCGTAAACCTGAATTTGCGAAGGGGACGCGAATACGTCGCCGCATACCGCCGCGTCGAGCATGCCTTTTCCTACGAAACCTGCGTGTGCGGGTTCGTGTCCGCTGCCGCCACCCGAAATAAGGGTGACTTTATTGCGGTTGATTTCCTTTTTCTTGACAACCTTAAACTTTTCAACGAATTCGAGCTCGGGATGCGCTGCCGCAAGACCGTGGCACATATCGTATACGAAAGTTTCGGGAGTGTTCATTATTTTTTTCATATCGCTAAGCCCTCGATTCGTCAGAGATTAGTGGCAGCAACCGCATTCTTCGTCTTCGCAGCCGTATTTGTATGCGTGGCCGATTGCGTCCGCAGTCTTGATTGCCGCAGCGACCATGTCGGGCGTAACGGGGAACGGCATGTTGTGGACGGATTCGTCGGGAATGCAGGTCTTTTCCGCAACCGCTTTAAGAAGGTCGTCGTCGATGCTGTCGGTGCCGAGGTCTTTAAGGCAGACGGGAAGTCCGACGGACAGGCAGAAGTCAAGAACTTCGTAAAGTTCGTCTTCGGGGCTGTTTTCAAGAACGAGTTGGCAGATCGTGCCGAACGCTACCATTTCGCCGTGGAAGAATTTCGTGTGAGCGGGAAGGAGGGTAAGACCGTCGTGGATTGCGTGCGCCGCTGCAAGGCCGCCCGATTCGAAGCCGAGACCGGAAAGCAGAATGTTGGTTTCGATAATTCTTTCAAGAGCGGGGGTTACGACGTGCTGTTCGCATGCGGCAAGAGCCTTCGTGCCGTCGGAAAGAAGGGTTTTATAGCAAAGTTCCGCAAGGGATGCCGCAGCCATCGTGCCGTAGCCGAGCATTTCGCCGGTTGCACGGTTTGCGCCGCAGGGAAGTCCTGCGTTGACGTTCGAGAACGATCTCACGTTTGCGCGTGCTTCGAAGTAGGTCGAAAGAGCGTCGCCCATGCCCGATACGAGGAAACGTGCGGGAGCGTTTGCGACAACCGTGGTGTCGATAAGTACTACGCTGGGATTCTGTTTGAAGTATGCGTAATCGTCAAAGTGATGATCGTCGGTGTAAAGAACCGCCGAGTGCGAAGTGGGAGCGTCGGTTGCGGCGATCGTCGGGCAGATAATCAGGTTGTTGCCCATAGCGACGCATTTTGCGGTGTCGATTGCTTTGCCGCCGCCAAGACCGATCGTGCAGGCGCAGTTGTTTTTCTTTGCGAATTCTTGCATTTTCTTGACTTCGTTTCTGGAACATTCGCCGCCGAAATCGCAGGAATACAATTTAATGCCGAATTTCTTTTCGGTTGCCGCAAGCTTGTCTTTGACAAGATTCTTTGCGAACGGGTCGGCAATAAGCAACGCGCTGTCGCCGAATGTTTTAACGAAATAACCGAGGTTAAGAAGTTCGTCTTCGCCCTGGACGTATTTGCTGGGGCAGATAAATGCTTTTCTCATAATAAGTCTCCTTTATATAAATTATATTGATTTTTATTCTTGGAAAACCAAGCAACAACTATATTATAAAACAACATAGCATAAATTACAATAAAAAAATCGGTCGAAAAATAAAAAAATTTTGAACAATAATGAGATTATTTTGCACTGTATCGACGGGAATATTCAAAAACTGTCAAAAGGACATATAAATTGACACAAAAGTAAATTGTTTTTTCGCGATTATGCGAGTAAATATACAAGACAATCCGCAAAATCAATAGGAAAATTCCGACAATTCGTAGGAAATTTTTTCAGCATTATCGAATATTTTTGAACAAATTTTTGAAAAAGCGTTGAAATTGCCGCGCCGATGTTGTATAATCGCGTTGAGGGAAAATATGATTAACTACGAAAGCGAACTTGCTGCAACCATAAGAAATTGCGATTTCCAGAAATTACAGGACGAAATGGCAAAAGCCACAAAACTTGCGTGCATTACGGTGGACTATACGGGAGCGCCCGTTACCGCGCACAGTTGTTGCACGGATTTTTGCGCGCTCGTAAGAAATCACCCGGAATATAAACACCTTTGCGAAAAGTGCGACAGTCGCGGCGGGCTTGAAGCGGCAAGGAATAAAAAACCGTACACTTACGTTTGTCATATGGGCGTCGTCGACGTTGCGATTCCCATTATTTACCAGAATCTTTACGTCGGCGCGGTTATGTGCGGTCAGATTTTACTGCCCGAGGCGGACAAAGCGCATATCGAGAAAATCTTTTCCGAAAAAAGCGCGGTCGACTTCGCCGAAAACGCAAAAGCTTATTACGATAAGCTCACCATTATGTCGAAAGCAGACCTCGACGCAAACATAAGCCTTATAAATTACCTTTGCAATTACCGCTTGTCCAACGTTTTGTCGCAGTCCGGGAACGGCGCACTGCCAGAAAATCAGACGTTCAGGCGCATCAATAAAAACGCGTCGATTATCCAGCCCGCGATAAACTACATAAACGACAACTATACTTCGCCCGTGAAACTTCAAACCCTTGCGTCGATGTGCGACGTCAGCGCAAGTTATTTCAGCAAACTTTTCAAAAAAGTCACCGGCGAAAACCTTATCGAACATCTCAACCGCCTTCGTATCGAGCGCGGGAAGAACGAGCTTCTTACGACAAACAAATCCGTGCAGACCATTGCAAAAGAAATCGGTTTCGACGACAGCGGATATTTCATCAAAGTTTTCAAGGGGGAGGTGGGGTGTACGCCGAGTGCGTTCCGCGACCTCAACTCTTTCTAAAAGTCATAATTTTGCGATATTCTGCTTTTTCGGCGGAACTTGAAAATTCGTGTACGCCTAAGTACACTAGAATTTTCAAAACCCGCCGAGAAAACCACAATCTCATCAAAATTCTGACTTTTAAGGGATAGGGGACCCCGCGGGATACTGTGTACCCGTGGGGAAAAGGAGCAAACGAGCAAAATAGTGAGCATTATCGTTTACGATAATGTGATTTCAAAAGCGAGATTTGCGACGTAATTTGCGCCTTTTTGAGTTTTTGGCAAAACCTTACTCGGTTACGTACGCCAAAGTACGCGTCCTCGTAAGAACTTGCCAAGAAACGTCAAAAATCCATCAAATTCTCGGCTTTCAAAGGGGGTTTTTATCATAATTCTGACTATTAAGGAGAACTATATTTAAGCACCCAAGCGGGTGTTTTTTTATTTGATTTTATCCGTGCAACGCACTCTGTCATTGCGAGCGCAGCGTGGCAATCTCCCGGAAGGGTAACAATATAATTACTTAATAATCAGATTGGGAAACAGTTAAAAGTAAAATTGGAAAATATTGAACAAAATTTGGAAAATATTGTCAAAACAAGGAAAATTCCGCCGTGGGCGGATTTTTTAATGGGAAAAAATTGCATTAAAAAAGGCACGCGGTTTGCGTGCCTATTTCGCTTTTATTTGTTATAAAGTGTTGTTGCCAAAGGTGTTTTCCTCGTCGGACGAAATGCTGAAAACGGGGCGTGCGGGATCGTTTCCATTGTAGTATGCGCGTCTTACGTCGTCATAGAATTTCACCGTCGAAGTCATAACGTACGGCGTCAGCCAGATATAAAGGATACCGAACGTGAACGCGCCCAGAATAAACCAGCCGACAAAACTCAGATACATCAGGAAAAGTTTGCCCTTATAGCCTTTCATAATGGCTTCGCTCTTTTTGAGAGTCTGCCATACGGAAAGGTCGGGCTCGTCGCGAAGGACGTAAGGGTACATCGAATACGCAAGTCCTTTGATAATGCCCGGAACGACAAGAAGTATCGCCCAAAGCGCGCACAGAATCGTATTCAGCACGACGACGCCGACTTGTTTGAAAAATATCTTTGCGGAATTGAAGCCTCCGAAAAGCACTTTCCATTTATTTACGTCTTCGCCGCGTGACCAGGCAAGCACGTTTTGAGCAACGCCGATATTCAAGGGGATAAGAACAATCGTAATAAGCACGTTCAGAACGTAATACCAGCCGAAAACGCTTGACGAAATCTCCTTTGGGATATTGTCGGGATTGCCTGCGATTATGTCGGAAAGATTTGACAATCTGTCGCCGAAAATCCATTGCGGCAGCGAGTTTGCCAAAGACTCGATAATACCGACGACAAGAAGTACCGACCAGAACATCCAGAGCCTTCCGCGAATGAAATCGCGCGCGTTTGATTTTATTACTTTGTTATCAAGCGGTGTGTAAAAATTATCCATATTTTTATTATAACAAAATCCGAATACATATTCAAGAGTTTGAAAAAAAATCTTGTAATAGATTATATGATATGTTATAATATCTAATAACTCCATACGGAAATTTTGACTTTTGGGAGAATATAATGAAAATCAGCGAACTTGTTAAAATTGTCGACGCCACGGTGTACGCACCTTCAAATAAAGACGTCGAAGGCGAAATCATGGGTGCGTTTGCATCCGATATGATGAGCGACGTCCTTGCGTTTGCGAAAAATCAGGACGTACTTATTTCTGGGCTTTGCAACCCCCAGACCGTACGCACGGCGGTAATGCTGGATATGAAATGCATATTGCTTGTACGCGGCAAGATTCCAACCCCCGACATGATTACGCTTGCCCGCACAAACGACATCGTGCTTTTGTCCACGATGTATAAAATGTATACCACCTGCGGTATCCTTTACGAAAAAGGGCTGGGCTCAGGCGAATATCACGAATAATGAACTGTATCCACGTTGAGTTCGAAGTGCCCGGCAACAATTTTTTGTCGGCAGGGAGCGCAAGCGACTCGGTAAAAAGCACGCTTAAAAAACTCGGAGTGCCCGCGCCTGCGATAAGGCGGGTGGCGATTGCGATGTACGAGGCGGAAATCAATATGGTGATTCACGCCGGCGGGGGAAGGTGCTATGCCGATATTTTCGACGACCACATAAGAATAGTTATGAAAGACGAAGGCAACGGTATTGCCGACGTCGATCTTGCAATGCAGGAAGGCTATTCCACTGCGACCGATGACGTCAGAAATCTGGGTTTCGGCGCGGGAATGGGGCTTCCGAATATCAAAACGTATTCCGACAGATTGAAAATCGACACCGAAGTCGGCGTCGGCACGACGCTTACCATTGAAATCGACTTCGATTGACAAAATCGGTAGTTTAAGAGGGAAAAATGAACGAAGAAATTAAATCTATGCTGAATACCGTTATGCTCGATCCCGACAAATGCAAGGGATGCATAACCTGTATGAAACGATGTCCGACCGAGGCAATCCGCGTGAGAAACGGCAAGGCGAAAGTCTTGTACGAACGGTGCGTTGCGTGCGGCGAGTGCGTAAGGCTGTGTCCGCATCAGGCAAAACTCGCAAGTTTTGACTCGTTCGACGTGATCAATAATTATAAATACAAAATCGCCGTGGTTGCGCCCGCTCTTTACGGGCAGTTCAACAACCTGGACGATATAAACATTATACTGAACGGGCTTTTGCATATCGGTTTCGACGACGTGTTTGAAGTAAGCCGCGCGGCGGAACTCGTAACGGCTGCAACGAAAAAGTATATGAAACATCACAAGTACCAGCAACGCCCGATAATTTCGACGGCGTGTCCCGCGGTGCTCGAACTCATACTTGTCAGATTCCACTCGCTCGCCGACAGATTGCTGCCGATGAAAGCGCCCGTGGACATCGCCATAAACCTTGCAATGGAAGAGGCGGTGAAAAAGGGCGTGAAAAAAGAAGATATCGGCGTGTTTTTTATTTCGCCTTGTCCTGCGAAAGTGTTTGCGCTGAAAACGGGAATGGGGCTTGAAAAACCCGAAGCCGACGGCGTTCTTTCGATTGCGGAAGTGTACAAAAAACTGTTGCCGGCAATGAAAAGCCTGACCGAGGTGAAACCGCTTGCAAAATCGGGAAGTCTCGGGCTTTCGTGGGCGTCGAGCGGCGGCGAAGCGGCAGGCGTATGTGACGTCAAGTTTCTGGCTGCCGACGGCATCGAAAACGTCATAAACGTATTGAAAGAACTTGAAGACGATAAACTGCAATATCTTGACTTTGTGGAGCTTAACGCCTGCAACGGCGGTTGCGTCGGCGGCGTGCTGAACGTTGAAAACCCGTTTGTCGCAAAGGCGAGAATAAGGGCTCTTCGCAAGAATCTGAAATACACCGCAAGCGAGCCTATCGCCGAGGATAAGGACGAATCGTTTTACCTGTGGGATAAAATGCCGGAGGTCAAAGACGTATTCCGCCTTGACGAAAACAGGCGCGTTGCAATGCAAAAACTTGCCGTTATCGAAAACGTATTGTCAACCCTTCCGGGGCTTGACTGCGGCGGTTGCGGCGCACCGAGTTGCAGGGCTTTTGCGGAAGACGTCGCTGCAAACGAAGTAAGCAAGGACGAATGCGTAAGATACGAAAAATGAGGTTTATATGAAACTTTCGGAACTTAAAACCAAACTTTGTGCAAGAGAATTATATATGCCCGATCCCAAAAGGGAAGCGGACGGCGGTTACTGCGGCGACTTTCTGAGTTTCGTAATGCAGCGCGCTCCCGAGAACAGCGTATGGTTTACGGTGATGACAAACGTCAACGTTGCGGCGGTTGCGTCGCTTACGGGCGTTGCTGCCGTCGTTGTGTGCGAAAGCAGTAAGTGCGACGCCCAACTTGTCGAAAGAATCAAAAAAACCGAAGTTGCGCTTTTTGAAACCGACCTGGATATTTTCGGCGCGGTGAAGGCGTTTTTAGGCGTTGAATAATGACGAAAATCCTGTATGATTTGCATATCCACAGCGCGTTGTCGCCGTGCGCGGACAACGATATGACGCCGGTGAATATCGGCGCGATGTCATCCGCCAAAGGGTTGCAAATCATTGCCGTTGCCGACCATAACGCGATTGCGAACGTCGCTGCGGCAAGGGAAGTCGGCGAGGCTCTGGACGTTATCGTCGTGCCCGCGGTCGAATTGCAAACACAGGAAGACGTGCATATTCTTTGTCTGTTTGAAACGTTTGAAAACCTGCAAGGTTTTTTTGACGAAATAAGTTTCAAGGATTTGAAAAACCGCGAGGAAATTTTCGGCGAACAGCTTATCGTGTCAAGCGACGACGAGGTCATCGGCCGGGAAGAAAGGTTGTTGCTTGCAGGCGCGAATTTGTCCGAGCCCGATGTAAAGCCGCTTGTCGAAAAACACGGCGGAGTTGCGGTGCCGGCGCACGTCAATCGCGACGCAAACGGAATCGTGGCAATCCTCGGCGACGTGCCGGATTATTACACGGCGGTGGAACTTTCGTCCGACTGCGACGAAGAAACTGCCGCGATGTACGCAAAAAAATACAGGCTGATTTACGACAGCGACAGCCATACTTTAAGTGATATCGGCAAAACACAAAGATATCTTGAAATCAATGAAATTAGCGAAAGGGGAATTTTATCATATTTAAGAGGTGAATAAAGTATGTTAAATTGCAAACAAGAAGTTGAAACCCGCGTTGAATGGATAAAAAATCTTCTGAAAACCACGGGCGCAAAAGGTATCGTTTACGGTAACTCCGGCGGTAAGGATTGCACCCTTGTCGGTATCATTTCCAAAATGGCGACCGACAACGTAACGGGAATAATCATGCCTTGCGAAAGCAGCCGCAATTTCGGTATCGACAGGGAACACGCGATACTCGTCGGCGAAAAATATGACATCCCGCAAATCGAAATCGACCTGACGCCGGTCAAGCAAGCGTTCCGGAACGTGCTTTCGGACAGAATCGGCGACTGCGCGATGGCGTATGCAAACATAAATCCGCGCCTTCGCATGACGACGCTTTACGCATACGCTTATAAAAACAATCTTCTTGTCGCGGGCACCGGCAACCGCAGCGAAGCGATGATGGGTTATTTCACGAAATGGGGCGACGGCGCATACGATTTCAACGTCATTTCCGACCTGACCGTCAGGGAAATTTACGAGATTTTAAGGTATCTCGGCGCGCCGAACGAAATTATTGAAAAAGCACCGTCGGCAGGTTTGTACGAAGGGCAGACCGACGAGCAGGAAATGGGAATCAAATATTCGGAAATCGACGACTATCTTCTTCTTGGAAAGGGCGACGAAAAAACGATTGAGATTATTAAAAAGCGTATAAAGAATACCGCACACAAGAGAAATCCCGCCGTTACTTTCAAAAAAACCAAATAAACATATAAAAAATGATAACCCCGTGAAAACCGGGGTTTTTTCACGGCAAAAACAGCGGAAAAACGAATGCATTTTATTTATTTATAAAGAATATATATATTTTGATATATTACAACATATTTTATATGCGTTTTGCTTTTCAAAAGCGCGCGGATATGTTATAATAGCAATTAGTTAAATTTTTCACAATTATTCTAGTTTTACTCAGAGGGAAAGAAAATTTATCAAAACAAATCAGTAGGAGGACAAAATGGCAAAAATCAAACTCACGAAAGTTCCGTTTGCCGGTACGCCCGAACAGGACGCGAAACTTACCGAAAAACTCGACGAACTGAAAGGCATTCCCGGTGCGCTTATGCCCGCGATGCAGACAGCGCAGGAAATTTACGGATACCTTCCCGTCGAAGTTCAGAAAAAGATTGCCGACGCACTGGACGTTTCGCTTGAAAAAGTTTTCGGCGTCGCGACATTCTATTCTCAATTTTCGTTGAATCCGAAGGGGCAATATCAGATTTCGGTATGTCTCGGCACGGCATGTTACGTAAAGGGCAGCGGCGATCTTCTTGCCGCGATCGAGCGTGAACTCAACATCAAGCACGACGAATGCACGTCGGACGGCAGGTTTTCGCTGCTTGAAACAAGGTGCATCGGCTGCTGCGGACTTGCGCCCGTACTTACCATCAACGAAGACGTGTACGGCAAACTTGTACCCGCGGATATCCCCGGCATTATCGCAAAATACAAATAAGATATGAGAGAATTGTCGCTTAATATCCTGGATATCGTTGAAAACTCGGTGCGCGCCGGCGCGACGCTTATAAAAGTGTCGGTCATCGCGAAAGACGGTTTTCTCACGATTGAAATCGCCGACGACGGCAAGGGTATGAGCGAGGAGTTTTTAAGGAGCGTTACCGATCCATTCACTACGACGCGCACGACGCGCAAAGTCGGAATGGGCATCCCCCTGTTCAAGATGGCGGCGGAAACCGCAAACGGCAGTTTCGATATAAAGTCGAAATTGGGGGCAGGTACGACGGTTACCGCAAAGTTCGAAATCGACAACGTCGATCGCGCGCCTCTCGGCAATCTTGCGGAAACGGCAGCGACGGAACTTTTCGACGGCACGCCCGACTTTGTCTGGACGTTTACCGTGGACGACCGTTCGTATTCGTTCGATACCCGCGACCTTAAAAGTCAACTTGACGGAATTTCCGTCGACAATCCCGAAATAGCGCATTTTGTAAAAGAATTATTAACCGAAAATTTTGAAACAGTCAGAGGAGGAACCGATTTATGAAATCAATAGCCGACATCAAGGCAATCAGAGATAAAATGCAAGCCGACAAAACGACGCGCGAAACGTCGAAAGACGGCGACGTAAGAATCGTCGTCGGCATGGCGACTTGCGGTATCGCTGCGGGCGCACGTCCCGTTTTCAACGCGCTTATCGACGAAGTTGCGAAACGTGATCTTGAAAACGTCAAGGTTACGCGCGCAGGCTGCATCGGTATGTGCAAACTTGAACCTATCGTCGAGGTTTTCGTGCCCGGCGAAGAAAAGGTAACTTACGTCAAAGTCGACGCCGACAAGGCGGTCGAAATCATTGAAAAACATATCGTCGGCGGCAATGTCGTCGAAGAATATCTTTTGAACGAATAGGAGGACGGTTATGTTCAGGTCACACGTTTTAATTTGCGGCGGTACGGGCTGTACCTCCAACCACAGCGCAGATCTTATCACGGAGTTCGAGCGTCAGATCAAAAATGCACACCTTGAAAACGACGTGCAAATCGTTAAGACGGGATGCTTCGGTCTTTGCGCGGTGGGCCCCATTTGCATCGTTTACCCCGAAGGCGCGTTTTACAGCGAAGTCAAGGTCGACGACGTCAAAGAAATCGTTGAGGAACACCTTGCGAAAGGTCGTCTTGTCGAAAGACTTCTGTACAAAGATCACAAGACCGCCGAAACCGTAAAATCGCTGCACGACAGCAACTTTATGAAAATGCAAACCCGCGTTGCGCTTCGTAACTGCGGCGTTATCAACCCCGAAAACATCGACGAATACATCGGCACCGACGGCTATCAGGCTTTGATCAAAGCATTGACGGAAATGAAACCGCAGGACGTCATCGACGTCATCAAGGCTTCGGGACTTCGCGGAAGGGGCGGCGGCGGCTTCCCCACCGGTCTTAAATGGCAATTCGCGAAAGACCAACCCGGCGACGATAAATTCGTATGCTGCAACGCCGACGAAGGCGATCCCGGCGCGTTCATGGACAGATCGGTTCTCGAAGGCGACCCCCACGCAGTGCTTGAAGCAATGGCAATCGCAGGATATGCAATCGGCGGACATCAGGGCTATATTTACGTTCGTGCGGAATACCCCATCGCCGTTCAACGTCTGAAAATCGCAATCAAACAGGCAAGGGAATACGGACTTATCGGCAAGAATATCCTTGGCACGGGCTTCGATTTCGACATCGACATTCGTCTGGGCTCCGGCGCGTTCGTATGCGGTGAAGAAACCGCTCTTATGACCTCGATCGAAGGCAACCGTGGCGAACCTCGCCCCCGTCCTCCGTTCCCCGCAGTCAAAGGTCTGTTTGGAAAGCCCACCATTCTTAACAACGTAGAAACGTACGCAAATATCGCGCAAATCATCTTGAAAGGCGCGGATTGGTTTGCTTCGATGGGCACCGAAAAATCCAAAGGCACGAAAGTTTTCGCACTTGGCGGCAAAATCGTCAACACCGGTCTTGTCGAAATCCCGATGGGCACGACGCTTCGTACCGTTATCGAAGACATCGGCGGCGGTATCCCCCACGGCAAAAAGTTCAAGGCGGCGCAAACGGGCGGTCCTTCGGGCGGCTGCATTCCCGCGGAACATTTCGATATTCCCATCGACTACGACAACCTTATCGCAATCGGCTCCATGATGGGCTCGGGCGGTATGATCGTCATGGACGAAGACAACTGCATGGTCGATATTGCAAAATTCTTCCTTAAATTCACCGTCGACGAAAGCTGCGGAAAATGCACGCCTTGCCGTATCGGTAACAGAAGACTTCTGGAATATCTTGAAAAAATCACGTCGGGCAAAGCAACGCTGCAAGACCTTGACGAGATGGAAAAACTTTGCTACTACATAAAGGCAAACAGCCTTTGCGGACTCGGTCAGACCGCGCCCAACCCCGTACTCTCGACGCTTCGTTATTTCCGCGACGAGTACGTGGCGCACGTTGTCGACAAGACTTGCCCCGCAGGCGTTTGCAAAGATTTGTTGAGTTACGAAATCACGGACGCGTGCAAAGGCTGCTCGCTTTGTTCCAGAAAATGCCCCGTCGGCGCAATCGACGGCGTCATCAAACAGAAATTCCATATCGACAAATCGAAGTGCATTAAGTGCGGCGTATGTATGGAAAGCTGCAAATTCAACGCTATCGTTAAAAAATAAGGTGGTGCGACTATGAGTGAAATGATTAACGTAAAAATTGATAATATTCCCGTTACCGTCGAAAAGGGCACGACTATCCTCGACGCGGCAAGAATTGCAGGCGTCAAAATCCCGACGTTGTGCTACCTTAAAGACATCAATGCTATCGGCGCGTGCCGCGTTTGCGTGTGCGAGGTCAAAGGCGCTCGTTCCCTTGTTGCGGCGTGCGTTTATCCCCTTGACCGCGAAGGCACGGAAGTGTTCACCAACACCCCGAAAATCCTTGAATACAGAAAAACCACGGTCGAACTTATTCTGAGCGACCACGACTACAACTGCACGAGCTGCGTCAGAAACAGAAGTTGCGAACTTCAAGAACTTGCGCTTGAACTCGGCTGCGATTCCGAACGCTTCAAGGGCGAAAAATCGGATTATCCCGTCGATACGAGCACGTCGTATCTTATCCGCGACAACAACAAGTGCGTGCTTTGCCGTCGTTGCGTGGCTGCCTGCAAAGAATATCAGGCCGTCGCGGTTATCGGCGCAAACGCCCGCGGATTCGACACGCATATCGCTTGCGCGTTTGAAACCAACCTTTCGGACAATCCTTGCGTCGGCTGCGGTCAATGTATCGAAGTATGCCCCACGGGCGCACTTCGCGAAAAGGACGAAATCGACGACGTCATCCGCGACCTTGCGAACCCCGATAAGTACGTTATCGTCGGCACCGCTCCCGCAACGCGTGTTGGCATCGGCGAAGAATTCGGATATCCCGTCGGCAGCAATACCGAGGGCAAAATGGTTGCGGCTTTAAGACGCCTCGGCTTCAACAACGTCTTTGACGTCGACTTCACCGCCGACCTTACCATTATGGAGGAAGGCTATGAGTTCCTCGGAAGAGTTACGAACGGCGGCGTGCTGCCTATGATGACTTCCTGCTCGCCCGGCTGGATTAAGTTTGTGGAACATTATTATCCCGAACTTATCCCCAACCTTTCGTCCTGCAAATCGCCGCAACAAATGTTCGGCGCGGTGTGCAAAACCTATTACGCAGAAAAACTCGGTATCCCCGCGGAAAAAATCAGCGTAGTATCCATTATGCCTTGTACCGCCAAAAAGTTTGAAAAAGGTCGTCCCTTCCAGAGCGCGGCGGGCGTTCCCGACATCGATCACGTCCTGACCACAAGGGAACTTGCAAGACTTATTAAACGCAAAGGTATTTTGTTCAACAACCTTCCCGACGAAGAATACGACGTGCCGTTCGGCATCGGCTCGGGCGCAGGCCTTATCTTCGGCGTAACGGGCGGCGTTATGGAAGCGGCTCTCCGTACCCTGCAAGACGTCCTTACCGGAAAATCGCAGAACAAGATCGACTTCACCGCAGTGCGAGGCGTCGAAGGAATTAAGGAAGCGAAATACGTGCTTCCCGTCAACGGCAAAGATACCGAAATCAAGGTTGCCGTCGCGTCCAGCCTGAAAAACGCAAAAACCCTTATGGACCTTGTCAAAGCGGGTAAGGCTGATTATCACTTCATCGAAATTATGACTTGCCCCGGCGGTTGCGTAAACGGCGGCGGACAGCCCATTAAGGACGCTTATACGAGAAATACCACCGACATTCGCGCAGAACGCGCAAAGGCCGTATATGACACCGATAAGGGTATGAAACTGCGTAAATCGCACGAGAACCCCTACGTTAAGGCTTTGTATGAGGAGTATTTCGACAAGCCCAACAGCCACAGGGCGCACGAAGTGTTGCACACGAAATACGTCGTCCGCGGCAAATAAGCATAACCCAACCCAAAACAAAAGCACCGAGCAATCGGTGCTTTTTCATTATAAAAAAACTGTTTCTAATAATTCAAGCGGTTTTCTCACCCGACATAAAAGAAAAACCGATACTTCCGTATCGGTTTCTTCAAAAGTGGTCTGGGTGAGAAGATTTGAACTTCCGGCCTCTTGAACCCCATTCAAGCGCGCTACCAAACTGCGCCACACCCAGTAACTGTCAACGCAAGATATTATAATCAATATCTTATTATTTTGCAAGTAAAATCAAGGCGTTTTTCAGTTTTTGTTGCTTAATTTTTTATTGCGGCGGCTTATCACGAAATACAGTGCGGTAATTAAAACCGTTGCGGACGCAAGGACGATTGCCGCGATCTGCCCGCCCGTAAGACCTTTGTCGATTTTGAGTGCGGAAGTCAGGATATAGCCTTGCTGACCGTTGTATTCGACAAGGGTGAACTTTGCCGACGCGTCGTAATCTTCCAGAAGTTTCAGTTTTGCGCCGTCGGGAAGGTCGAACAAGACGCGCGACGTATCGTCGGGCATTGCGTAAACGTCGACGGTCGTGCCGACTCTTTGCGCCTTGGCTTTTGCATATACGTCTTTTTTCGCGCTTTGGTTTGCCGCGACGTAGGACATAACGCTGGTTTTATAAACGTATCCGTATTTCGTTTTGCCGTCAATTTCGTAGGAAATTTTCAGAAATTCGCCGTTTATACCAAAGCCCGCGCAGTCGTCGACAAGGGTAAGGATTTGCGATTTGACAAAGGGTGTGCCGGTTTTTGCGCCCGGGTAATCGTACACCGAAACGTTGTCGAAAAGGGCAACGACTCTGCCCGAAAGCTCGGACGGCTCTTTGCGGATAAGGAAGGCGTCGGAATTCAACGTATATCCGAACTTTTTGTTTTTCGTCATCACGAAAAGCATATCGCCTTTTGCGTCGAGGATCGCCATTACGTCGCCTGCCGGGACAGCGTCGGAAATATCCAAAAAGTTATTGATTGACGAGTAAACGAGCGTGCCTTTCGAGTACGCGTAAGAAACGGTTTCGGACGAAATTTCGTCGGGGTTACACGGCTTATCATAAGCGGTATCTTTGTTGTCGAAAGAATACGTCGTTTTCAAAAGCACGTTTTTAACGTTGTCGACAAAGTAAACGTCGCCGTTTGACGATAAGTCGATTGCAACGCCAAAAAGACTTAATATTTCAAAATTGCCGTGTAAAGTTGCGGTTTTTGCAACTTCCAGTGCGCCTGCCATACGAGCGACGGTTTTCAGGACAAAGCCCCGGTCGTCTTTGGACAGCACGACGGCGTTGCCGGTGTTGTCGACATCAAACGAAATCGCGTTTTTCACGGATACCGAAAAATCGGTTGTTTTCGTTACTGCGGACAGTATACCGTTTGCAAGGGTGTAAACCGTCGGATTGTTGCCGCCGATTGCTTTGATTTCGGTCACGCCCGCGCGGGAATATGCGAACAATGATAACTCGTTGCCGGAAAGCCCCGCGGTATAAATCGCCTTGGAATTTTTGTCGTATATCGCAACCGCGTCGTTTGTGAGAGAGATTGCGCCGACGTTTTTGTCGGTGTTAATCTCACGCAAGGAGAAGTCGGCGTTGTTCACGACGTAAACTTTTTTGCCGTCGGTGTAAGCGGTGTGAGTTGTATTTACGGCAACCGACGTTGCGTTTTTTGAAACCGAAAGTTTTTTGTAAGTGCCGTCGCTGAAAAAGAATTGAACGCGCGCGTTGGATTTATCCCAAACCGCGACGTTACCATTTTCGGAAAACACTTTTTCGGGGGAGTCGAACCATTTGTCTTTCGCGCTTTTGGAGCCGTAAGTTCCCTTTTCGTTCAAAGCCGAGTCGTATGTAATAATCGCGTTGTCACCGTAGGGGATTGTCGCGAAGAATTTGCCGTCCGACGTAGCGTTTCTGACGGCGGGAAGGGCTGTTTTGACAAGAGTTTTATTTTCAAAATCGACCTTTGAAATTCTGCCGTCCGACACGGCGTACACGTCTTTTCCGACAGCGATAAGCGACGTTACGTTTTCGGAAATCGGAAATTCCGTCGTTTCGCCCGACGTGTAATCGAGTACCAGAAGTTTTCCTTCGTTTACGAAAAATGCAAATTCGTCATTTGCCGCAAAAGCGGTCGATTTTATGATTTTGTAGCCGTTATCCTTATAGGAAGAAAAAATATTGCCGTTGTACGCCCACACGTTGACAAGAGAGTTGTAAAGGTAAAGCATACCTTCGTACGCCGAAATATCGGTGACGATTTTGTCGCCGAGATCGACGTTGTTCTGCGCTTTGACGTCGCACAAACGGGAGCGGTTCGTGAGATAATAAAGCGTGCCGTTGGCAAATGCCAGATTTATGATTTTTTCACTGTCGGAAAGCGTCGGGGTGTAAACAAGATGCTCGTCGCCCGCCGTGAAAATTTTGTTTTCGTCCTTGTCGTAAACCGCGACGACGTCGTCCTGTATCGCCACGAGCGCAGGATTATTGAGATAAAGATATTTGTTTATGTCGGGGGAAATAACGGCGTATTCGCACGAATCGGCGGCGTCTGCAAACGAAACCGAGCCCGAAAAACCGCAGAAAACCGAAAGTCCCGCGGCTGCAATAACAAAAAAAATAATAAGGTTTAATACTCTCTTTCGCATAGATAATATTATAAATAAGAATATATGATAAGTCAATTGCTAAATGATGTCAAAGTCGCTTGAAAAATGCCGCCCGATGTGTTAAAATATTCTGCGAGGTAAAATATGGCAAATAATAATAAATCGAGACACCGCCGTTTCGCGCCGCAGGTCGAGGTCAAGGGCGATAAGGAAGTTTTGTCCGCGCCGATCGAGTCGCTGGGGCTTCCCGAAGAAACGCTGGTTCTTTTGAAAAATAACAGGTTCAACACGGTGTTCGACATCGCGCGTCGTACCGAACGGGATATGTTCCGCGTGCAGACGTTCAACAAAAAACACCTTATCGCAGTCAAAAAAGCGATAAACGCAAAAGGTATAGATTTCCTGCCGTTCGTCAAGGAAGAAAAACCCGACGAACAAAAGAAACAGGATAATTTGCAGGAAAAATCCGCCGGAAGATCGCCCGATGCAAAACCGCAAGATGTAAGACACGGCGAAAAACCGCAAAACAGGGATAATCGGCAGCAGAAAAACCGCGACCGCGGGAAGTGCGCTCAGCAGGACAACAGACTTTCCAAACCGCAAAACCAAAATTCCAAACAAAATCAGAAAAACGGACAAAAACAAAAACCGCAACAGGAAAGACGTCCCAAGATCGAGTTGCCCGTCGAAGAATGGCTGAAAATTTCAAAAAACGGCAAATGGGGATTTTCCAACGGATTGACAACGGTAATCGAGCCGCGCTTTGACGAGGTGTTTTGTTTCAAAGACGGCGTGGCGTGCGTCGACGACAACGGAAAGTTCGGCTACATCGACACGAAAGGCGATTACGTTATCGAGCCGAAATTCGAATGTGCAATGTCCTTCTCGGAAGGGTTAGCGGTGTTTTTCGAGGGCGAGAAGTGCGGATATATCAATAAGGAAGGAAACGTCGTGCTTCCAGCAAAATACGACGCTGCGACGGCTTTTGAAAACGGCAGGGCAAAGGTGAAAGAGTTCGGCAAATGGTCGACGATCGACACGGAAGGAAACATGCTCTGGTCGAAATAACGAAAACATAACGAAAACAAAAACTCTTGCGAAAGTGCAAGAGTTTTTTTTGTCGCAAAATTGTTTTTCGCCGCGATTTTTACGCAATAGAAAAAGGCAACCCTAAGGTTGCCCCAATGTTTGTCTTTTTGACGTCAATACGTCGAAAAGACTTTGTATCGAAAATTATTCAGCCTTTGCCGCCTTTTTGGTGGTTTTCTTTGCAGGTGCGGCTTCGGCAGGTTTAGCTTCCGCTTTCAAAGCGTCAAGAGCGCGAGCAAGCGTCGCTTTCTTTCTGGAAGCGGTGTTGATATGATAAATGCCGTCGACTCTTGCGCTGTCGATTTCGCCGATTGCGGCGCGGTATGCGACTTCTGCGGTTGCAAGGTCTTTTGCCTCGACTGCGGCATTGAATTTTTTGATTGCGTTTTTAACTTTGGTTTTCTTTGCGCTGTTTCTTGCGTTTTCGATTGCGCTGACTTCTACGCGCTTTGCTTGTGATTTAATGTTAGGCACAACAATAATCTCCTTTCAACTAATGTGCCTATAAATACTAACATAAAGAAAAAGAATTGGCAAGAAAAAAGCAACAATTTTTGAATTTTTCGCATAATATTTTTATGAAAAACGGCAATTTCAGGCTCGATATGGCAGAAGAAAGCGCGGATTTTTTGAAAATCGACGTAAAAACCGCGCAAAAAAGAGTCGGCGAAAACGTAACCGTCAGGGTAACTTGCGTGCAAAAAGACGAAGAATCCCGCGCATTGAACCGCGATAAAGGCAAATATATCACCGTCGACGCCGAAAAAAACGTGGCGTATCCGTCGGTGAAAAGGGACGTGACGGCGGCAGTAAAGGACGCAATCCGAAATCTGTCGTCAAAGGCGTTCAGGGAAAGACCGCGCGTTCTCGTGGCGGGGCTCGGCAACAGATACGTTGCGGCGGACGCGATAGGTCCGAAAACCGCCGACAATATCGAAACCGCGGGGAAGACCGAAATGTATGCGATTTCGACGGGAATTTACGCGATGACAGGGCTTGAAAGCGCAACGATAATAAGGGCGGTCGCGCGGGAGACGAAAGCCAATCTCGTCATCGTCGTGGACACGCTCGCAACCGCAAAACCTATGCGAGTTTTCAGAAGTTTTCAGCTTACCGACGCGGGGCTCGAACCGGGCAGCGCGACTCAGGCGGGGCGCGACAAAATTAACTTCAAAAGCGTGGGTGTACCCGTCATTGCAATCGGCGTCCCGACGTGCGTTTACGCAAGGCAAATCGTGCTCGATACACTTGAAAAATCAGGCGGATTAAGCCTTGCCAAAAAGTACGAAATCACGCACGAAATATTGAAAGAAAACGTATCGGCACTGTATTGTCCGAAGGATTCCGAAGCCGCCGCAACCGTTGCCGCCGAAATAATAAAAGACGCGATAAACGGAACTTTTCAGGGGAAAACGCACTGATTCCGACTTATGAGCATATAATCATATATGCACAAAATCGGTATTTTAGACAGCGGAATAGGCGGATTAACAATCTGTTCGTACATTTTTAGTGTTATGCCCGACGTCAATATTTTATACTTCGCCGATACATTAAACGCGCCGTACGGTAGTAAGTCGCGGGCGGAAGTTTACACCGCCGTAAAAGCGGGCGTAAGTTATCTTTTCGACGCGGGCTGCGACGAAGTCGTCATCGCCTGCAACACCGCGACCACAACGTGTATCGGTGAACTTCGAGGGGAATTTTCAAAGCCGATAATCGGCACGGAGCCCGAACTTAAAAACGCTTTGAGCGGCACGGAAAAACCGCTGCTTCTCGCAACGCCGCTCACATACGAAAACATAAAAAACGATTCCTTTGAAACCGCCGATACGACAAGCCTTTCAAAGATTATCGAAGAGTCGGTATTCTGCGAAAAAATAAGAAAAGATATTGCGTGCGCGCTCGTTTCCGAAAGCCGCAAAAAGGTGGTGCTCGGATGCACGCACTATTTGTATCTTGAAAAGTTTTTGTCCTGCAAAACATACGACGGCGGACGGGGAGTCGCAAACAGGGCGAAAAGCGTTCTCAGCGCAAATTATCGGAAAACCCGTCGTGGCGGCAATTTGTTTATTGTGTTTTCGGGAAAGAAAAGTTTCATAAAATATCTGACGGCGTTTTCGGATTTCGACGCATACAACCGAAACAAAGTAGAACGATAAAATTCGTAATTCAAAATATAAAAAATCTTCTTGCCATATCGCCTTATATAAGTTATAATAGAAAGCGTTTTGATACTAAAATCCAATTAAGAGGTAAAATATGAGCAAGGTTACAACTGATATGATTCGCAATATCGCTTTAATCGGCCACTCCGGCGAGGGCAAAACCTCGCTTGCCGAAGCGATGTTATTCAACGCCAAAAGCATCGACCGCCTCGGTAAGGTCGAAGACGGCAACACTACGATGGACTTCGATGCCGAAGAAATCAACAGAAAAATTTCGATAAGCCTCGCAGTCGCGTACGCAAACTGGAAAGGAAACAAAATCAACATTCTAGATTGCCCCGGCTTCTTCGATTTTGAGGGCGAGGTCGTTTCGGCACTTTCCGTTGCGGACAGCGCGATCATCGTTACGAGCGCAAGCGGTTCTCTTTCGGTAGGCACCGAAAAGATGCTGGAAATGTGCACCGACAGAAAAGTCCCGGCAATGGTTTTCATCAACCAGGTCAACAAGGACAACGCGGATTTCCGCGGCACCTACAACGCAATCGAACAGGCGTTCGGCAGCAAGGTTCTGCCCATTGAACTGCCCGTTATCGAAGGCGGCAAGATGACGGGTTGGGTTGATATCCTTACCGGCAAAGCATACAAACTTTCGGCACCCGAACAGGAAATCGACGTTCCCGCCGATATGAAATCGGAAGTCGAAGAACTGAAAGGCAGACTTGTCGAACTCGCGGCGGAAACCGACGACGCTCTTATCGAAAAATACTTCGAGGGCGAAGAACTCACCGCGGAAGAGCTTGAAAAAGGCGTACGTCAGGCAATCCTTAACGACAGCCTTATGCCTTTGATGGCAGGAAACGCAACCACCAGCGTCGGCGTTGCCAACCTTATGGACAAGATTTGCAAGTTCATGCCGTCACCCGTTCGCGACGTCAAAAAGACCGTCGACGGAAAAGACGTTGCATGCGACGCAAACGGCGCGTTCTCCGCACAGGTATTCAAAGCGGTTGCCGACCCGTACGTCGGAAAACTTCTTTACTTCAAAGTGTATTCGGGCGTTTTGCACAGCGGCGACCAGATGCTCAACACCTGCTCCGAAAAACCCGAAAAAGCAAGCTCGCTTTACGTCCTTAAAGGCAAAAAACAAGAAGCCGCGGACGAACTCGTGGCAGGCGATATCGGCGCTCTTGCGAAACTCGTGTCCACCAACATCGGCGACACCCTTTGCGCGCCCGACGCCAAAATCAGATTTGCCCCCATCGACTTCCCCGAACCTGTTATCAGCCTTGCGGTAACAAGCGTGAAGTCCGGCGAAGAAGACAAAGTCATCAACGGTCTTAACCGTATGCTCGAAGAAGACAGCACGTTCAAACTTGAAAAGAACGCGGTCACCGGCGACGTCCTTATGAGCGGACTTGGCGAATCGCAACTCCAAATCATTTGCGCGCGTCTTAAAAATAAATTCGGCGTCGAGGCAAAACTCGCAGACCCGAAGATCGCATATCGCGAAACCATCCGCAAGCCCGCCGAAGCCGAAGGCAAACATAAGAAACAATCGGGCGGCGCAGGGCAGTTCGGCGTTGTCAACATTAAGTTCGAGCCGGGCGCGGCAGACGGCGATTTCGAATTCGTCGACGCTATCGTCGGCGGCGCAGTCCCCAAACAGTTCATTCCCGCAGTCGAAAAAGGCTTGCGCGAAGCAATCAAAAACGGCGTCCTTGCAGGATATCCGATGGTCAACCTCAAAGCAACGTTGTTCGACGGCAAATACCATCCCGTCGACAGTAAGGAAATCGCGTTCATCACCGCTGCGAAACTTTCCTACAACGAAGCTTGCATGAAGGCAAATCCCTGCTTCCTTGAACCGATTATGGACGTCAAAATCACGATCCCCGACAGCTATATGGGCGATATCATGGGCGACATCACCAAACGTCGCGGCAGAATTATCGGCACCGATACCGTCGGCAAGAAGATGGTCCTGACCGCGGAAGCCCCGATGGCGGAAATGTTCCGTTACGCAACCGACCTCAACAGCATGACGCAAGGTCGCGGTCGTTTCAAAATGAGCTTCAACCGCTATGAGGAAGTCCCGTCGACTCTCAGCGCAAAGATTATCGAAGACGCCAAAAAGAGAGCAGCGGAAGCCGCAAAATAATTAGTAAATAATTGCTAAATCAGTTGCAAAAACAAAATTGTTGTGCTACTATGATTTAGCAATTTGTGCCGGTGTGATGGAATTGGCAGACGTAGTGGACTCAAAATCCACCGGTAGCGATACCGTGCCGGTTCGAGTCCGGCCACCGGCACCATAAAAAAAGACAACCGTTTTGGTTGTCTTTTTTTTATGCCGCCGATGGCCCGTGGCAAGACCCCCGACGCTTTGCGTCGGCGTTCGGCGGCTGTTTACAGACGCTTGCGTTGTGCAGCGTGTTTGTTAAGCAGGAAAGATTGTAGCGTTATGAAAAAAATAAATAGTACGAACAATGCAGAGCAGCCACGGCCACCGGCATTTAATGTGTAGGTTGCATTATTGGCGTTCGGTGACCGTAGGGAACTTTTGCACGAATGTGCAAAGCTCCGGCCACGCGTCGCACACTTCGCTTTTGAAATCACGTTATCGCAAGCGATAACGCTCACTCTTTTACTTGTGTGCTCCTTTTCTCCACGCAAGTACAAAAGTATCTTGCGTGGGATTTAAAATGATTCCCTTCCGGGAGATTGCCACGTCGCTTTGCTCCTCGCAATGACATAGTACTTCGTACGTAATACTACAAGGGTTAGTGTCTTGCAAGGGCATACTTTAATGTTAGATATATCAACTTTATTCAATAAGATAATCTGCTGGGAAATCGGCGGATTTATTTTTCTTTGATAATCGATAAAAGATTTGTGTGAAGGGCGGCGGCGATTTTTTGTGCGCTTGCGACGGCAATGCCTTTTTCGTTTTCAACGTTTTTGAGTGTTGAGTAGGAAATACCCGCATTTTTGCAAAACGAACCTTTTGTCATATCATTGTAAATGATATATTTTTCGATTTTTGAATAATCCAACAATGCTTTCATAACCTTATTATATTAGGTCAATTGACCTATGTCAAGACTTTTGACCTAATCGCTAATATGATGAAGATATGGTTATTCAAGAAATTATTTCCGATATTATGGCAAAAAACAATTTATCGCAAGAGGGTATGGCAAAGATACTCGGCGTAAATCAAACGACCGTCGGGCAGTGGCTGAACGGGAAGAAGAAACCCGGCTACGACAGTATTTTGCTGCTGTACGAAAAGTTCGGCGTTACGCCAAACGAATTGTTCGGGATAGACTGAACCGAGAACTGCAAGAAGCCGAGAAGTCGGCTTTTTTATTTATAAAAAAGCGGCATCGGATTGACTTTTCCGCCGAGCCGGTGGTATAGTTTTATCGACAATATTTTTATGGGAATTTTTATGAACACGGTTGAAGAAAAACTCAAAAGAGCGCAAAAACTTATCACAAAAAACATAAGCACGGAAGAAATGCTTGAAGTATTGAAAATCATCGGCGTTGGAATGACGGCGGACGAAATCGAAAGTTATCGTTTGTGGGGCGACTACATGCCGCTCGGAGACGAGCATCCTTACACGAAATCCGAAAGGTATCTGCATATTTTGTGGGAGCTTATCGACAAAGTGCCGCTTGGCATAAACTGCACGTTCGCGATTCCGTTCAGGCAGACGATTGCGAAAAATCTTTTCAAAAAGTGTGGCGAAGGATTTGTCGCGGCGGAAGGTTGCAGGTTTAATTACGGACACCAGATCGAGGTTGGCGACAACGTCAGCTGGAACATGGGCTGCTATATCGACAGTAAGGGCGGCGTATCGTTCGGCGATTTCGCGATGCTTACCGAATACGTGAAAATTTTCTCGCACGGGCACAGCGAAGGCAATCATATGGAAAGGGATTATAGGCGCGTCGTCATAAAAGATTTTGCGAAACTTTACACAAACTGCACGATTCTTCCCGGGATAACGATCGGCACGGGCGCAATCGTGGCAACGGGCAGCATCGTCACGAAAGACGTGGATGATTATGTTCTTGTCAGCGGAATCCCCGCAAGGCCGATGAGAAAACGCGCCCTTGAAAGTACGAATCCCGATGACTACAACCAATATATGATGAAAAACAAACTTTTCCAAAAGTAACGAAAAGCGCAGAGAAATCTGCGTTTTTTATTGAAAACTTTTCAAAAAAAGCAAATGTTTCCCCGTCAATTTTTTGCAATAATCGTCAATATATAGTATAATATTGTAAATTTACAGGAGACACGAGTATGAATATCTGGCACGATATCAACGAATCGCGAATCAAAAAAGACGATTTTATCGCTTGCATCGAAATTCCGAAGGGCAGCAAGAACAAGTACGAACTCGACAAGGAAACGGGGCTGCTGATTCTTGACCGCACGCTTTACACCTCGACGCACTATCCCGCAAACTACGGGTTTATTCCGCGCACTTTAAGCGACGATAACGATCCGTTGGACGTCCTTGTGATTTGCAGCGAGGTTATTTCGCCGCTCACTCTTGTCAGGTGCTACCCGATCGGCGTAATATCGATGATCGACGACGGTATGGTCGACCATAAGGTGATTGCAATTCCGTTCAAAGATCCGATGTGGAACACTTACGACCATATCGGCGAGTTGCCGCCCCACATTATGGACGAAATGACGCATTTTCTGAACGTTTACAAACAGCTTGAATACAAAACGACAACCGTTCTTGAAGTAAAAGAAAGGGATGTAGCCGAAATTATTATCGAGCAGAATATCAAACATTACCACGAAAAATTTGACAAAAAGGATAAATAAATTATGTATGATTGCATAGTTATCGGCGGTGGCGTCGTAGGCACCGCAGTTCTCGACGCGCTTTCGACAAGGGGCTATAAAACGCTGCTTATCGAAAAAGAAGACGACGTGGCGTCGGGGGCAAGCCGCGCAAACAGCGGCATAGCGCATGCCGGATACGATTGCGTCCCCGGAACGCTGAAAGCAAAATTCAACGTCGAAGGCAACAAAATGATGCCGTCGCTCACACGTGACCTTGACGTCCCGTTCAGAAAAACCGGAAGCCTTGTGCTTGCAGGTCGCGGCGGCGAAAAAGGTCTTTTAGAACTTCTGGAACGCGCGAAAGCGAACGGCGTCGACGCGCGAATCATCGACCGCGAAGAAATCGACAAAATTCAGGACGGCGTAAATCCCGAAATCGTCAGCGCGCTTTACGCAAAGGACGCTGGCATCGTTTCACCGTACAAGCTCACGATCGCGCTTTGCGACAGGGCAATTCTGAACGGCGCGGAAGTCCGCCTTGAAGAAAATATCGAAAGCATACGCTTTGACGGAAAGTTTATCGTAAAAACCCAAAACGGCGAATACGAATCAAAATATCTTGTCAACAGCGCGGGCGGCGGCGCGTCCGATATCAACGCGCTTCTGTCCGACGAAACGTACGAAACCGCTTTCAGAAAAGGCGAATACTTCGTACTTGACAAGACCGAAGGCGCGCGCGTCAAAACCGTACTTTTCCCGCTTCCCGACGAAAACGGCAAAGGTATTCTCGTTGCGCCCACGGCGGACGGCAACGTGATTTACGGTCCTACGTCCGAAGCGTGCGAAGAAGACGACACGGCGTGCACGGCGCAAGGACTCGATCTTGTGCGACAGGGCGTATCAAAAGTTTTTGCAAACCCGAATTATCGCGCGGTTATCCGCGAGTATGCGGGCGTTCGCGCGGTGGTCGGCGAAGACTTCATCGTGAAACGCTCCGAAAAATACCACGACTTCTTTATCCTTGCGGGGATCTGCTCTCCGGGACTTACGTCCGCGCCTTCCATCGGCAAATATATTGCGGACGAAATCGAAAAAGAGTATAAGGTCGAAAAACCCGAAAACCCCGTGAAAGTCTTGCACCACGACAGGCTTAAAAATCTCACGGCGGAAGAACTTAACGAAAAGGTCAAAAATAATCCGAAATGGGGCAGAATTATCTGCCGTTGCGAAACCGTGACGGAAGCCGAAATCGTAAACGCGATTCATTCCCCGTTGCCGGCAACAACCGTCGACGCCGTAAAACGTCGCGTGCGCGCGGGTATGGGCAGATGTCAGGGAGGATTTTGCGCGCCCCGCGTCATAGATATCCTTTCAAGGGAACTCGGTATCCCCGTAACCAAGGTTAAAAAAGGCGGAAAAGGGTCGGAACTTGTAAAATGCCGTATCAAGGAGGATAACTGATGAAAAATTACGACGTGGTGATTATCGGCGGCGGTCCTGCCGGAATGGCGGCGGCGGTCGAGGCGAAAAAGAACGGCGCGGATGTACTGATACTTGAACGCGACAATCGCCTGGGCGGCATACTCAATCAATGCATTCACAACGGCTTCGGTCTTCATTATTTCAAGGAAGAACTGACGGGGCCCGAATATGCGGCACGTTTCAAGAAAATGGTGGAAGAATGCGGCGCGGACGTCGTGCTCGAAGCCATGGTGCTGGAAATTTCAAAGGATAAATCGGTTACGTTTTTAAGTCCGAAAACAGGGCTTGAAACGGTGCAGGCGAAAGCAATCGTCCTTGCGATGGGTTGCAGGGAAAGGACTGCCGGCGCAATCCAACTGACAGGCACTCGTCCCGCGGGCGTTTATACCGCCGGTATGGCGCAAAGGCTTTCCAACGTCGAAGGCTATCTCGTCGGCAAAAAAGTCGTGATTCTGGGCAGCGGCGACATCGGGCTTATTATGGCGCGCCGTATGACTTTCGAGGGCGCAAAAGTTTTGAAAGTTCTGGAAGTCATGCCGTTCAGCAGCGGACTTAAACGAAACATCGTGCAGTGCCTGAACGACTACGACATTCCGCTTTTGTTCAATCATACGGTAACTCGCCTTGTCGGCAAGAACAGGTTGGAAGGCTTGTATTACGCCGAGGTTGACGAAAACCGCCGCGTGAAACCCGAGACCGAACAGTTTATCGAGTGCGACACGCTTTTGCTCTCCGTCGGTCTTATCCCCGAAAACGACCTTGTGAAAGAACTGCCCATCGAAATGAGCACGGTAACGTCGGGCGCGGTCGTCGACGAATATCGCCAGACGACGCTTTCGGGCGTATTCAGCGCGGGCAACGTTCTGCACGTGCACGACCTTGTCGACAACGTTTCGGCGGAAGGCATTATTGCCGGCAGAAGCGCGGCTTTATATGCACAGAACAGGCTTGTAAACGGCGAAAGTGTGCAGGTTAAAGCAATCGACGGCGTGAGATACGTACTTCCGTCAAGGGTGTATAAGGGCGATGGTTTCGTCACGATTTACTTCCGCGTCGGCGCAGAATACAGGAACGTCTTCCTTGAAGTTTTAAGCGGCGATACCGTCGTCGTGTCCAAAAAATGCCAGATTCTCGCACCCGGCGAAATGGGTACGGTTATGGTCGATAAATCCAAAATTTGCGGCGATATTACCGTAAGAGTGAGGCGCGTATGAAAACAATTTGCATAATGTGTCCGATGGGCTGCCCGTTGGATATCAATAAGGTCGGCGACAAAATCGTCGTTACGGGGAACACCTGCAAACGCGGCGAAATCTATGGCACGCAGGAATTCACCGCGCCGAAACGCGTCGTTACAAGCCTTGTCAGGCTGACTTCGGGCGGCGTTGTTTCCGTCAAAACCGATGGGCTTGTGCTGAAAACGCTTATCCCCGAAGTGCTTTCGGAAATCGGAAAACTCAGGTTGTCCGCACCGCTTAAAATCGGCGACGTCGCAAAAGAAAACGTCGCGGGCAGCGGCGTGAACCTTGTCGTTACCGAAGATATTAAATAAAAGAAAATGAAACGTCTTGTCAACAAAAGACCGATATGTTTTGCCGCGCTTTTTATGGGAATCGGGATTTTTTTGACGGGAATGTATGAAGACGCCGTGTGGGCAAGGGTTTTATTCCTTGCGGCGGCGTTGATTTTTGCGGGCTTCGTCTTGATTTTCAAAAAGGCGAGGCTTTTGTATATCCCGATATTTTTCGCACTGGGCGTATTACTGCTTTCGGGCGTCATCGACGTTTATAAAAGCACGGCGATAACTTTGGAAAAGGCGGAAATCACGGGGACGATATCGACTGAGATTGCGTCCAAAAACGAACATTCGTATTATTTCAAAATCGACGACGTAACGATCGACGGGGAAGAAACGGGAAAACAGGCGTTTGTCGTGTCGGGCTTTTTGCCAAACGCGCGTGCGGGCGATAAGGTGAAAATCGTCGGCGATGTCAGCACGTACGATATGGGTTTCCGCGATTTTACGAGTTACGGTGCGCGAGGCACGAAATTTTACGTTAAGTCAAGGAAAATCGAAAACGTCGGGCAGGGCGTTTTGTCATTCGACAAGCGCGTGCTGATAAAATACAAGCGACTTTTGTACGACAACTGCGACGATATGACGTCGGACACCGCACTTGCGCTTTTGTTCGGCGACAGGTTTGCGATTGACAGTCAGTATTCGCACAACGTCAAAGACGCCGGCATTTTACATATTTTCGCCGTGTCCGGTCTGCACGTCGGTATGCTTGCCGCGGTGACGGCGTTCCTTGCAAGGAAACTGAAAAAGAAAAAGGCGTTGTACCTTCTTATCGTGGAGATACCGCTTATCCTATACGGGTGGATTTGCGGGTTCGGCGCAAGCGTTTTGCGCGCAATCGTAATGTCGACGGTATTCATCGTGTCGGGGCTTACGGGGCGACAGCGCGACAGTCTGAACTCGTTGTCGCTTGCAGCAATTATTGTCCTTATACTGAACCCGACCGATATGTTCACAAAAGGTTTCCATTTAAGTTTTGCCGCGCTTTTGGGGCTTATCGTCATTGTGCCGCGGCTCACGCGAAAGGAACTTTCCGGCGTAAAGAAGAAGGTCAGGGATATATGCGCGACAAGCGTCGGCGTAAACGTTATGCTGTTGCCGTATATGGTCGGATTTTTCGGCGAGGTGCAAACGCTGTTTGTTATTTCCAACCTTATCATATTGCCGATTCTGCCGTTTATCTATACAATTTCGCTGGTAATAAGCCTGTTTGTGATGATATTACCGTCGTGCGCCGTGATTCTCAACGCGCTTTCCGTGGTGCTGTTCCCGATAAGATTCGTGGCGCAGGCAATCGGTTCGCTTCCGATATCGAGCGTCCCCGTTCAGGCAGTCGATATGTTCGGACTTGCATATCTTCTGACGATATTCATTATGTCCCGATACGTGTTTTTGCCGCGCATAAAAAAGATGGCGTTGTCGCTTGTCGTATGCGCCGTGTGCGTTGCGATGATACCCGTAATCCCTTTACTTTGATTAAAAATAATGGTATATTGAATTTATGATTAACGTTTCGGATCTTAAAAAAAGATTGTCCGTCGAGATTTTGCCCGTGTACTTTCTGAAAGGGCAGGACGCTTACGTCAAAGAACTTGCGATCGGCGTTTTGAAGGGGCTTCTCGACAAGGATTTTTCGGATATGAACCTCACCGTCTTTGAGGATTCGTCGGATATGGAGGCAGTCGTGCAAACGCTCAATACCGTGCCTGTTTTCGACGAAATACGGCTTGTCGTCGTGAAGTCGACGGAAGGGCTTGACGACGCAGGGCGTGTCAAACTCGAAGCGTATCTCAACAATCCGTCAGGGTTTTCCGTGCTCGCGTTTTCGGACGACGCGATCGCGCGCGACGATTTTTCCAAAAAAGCGAGCCCCGTTTTTAAGTTGTACGGAAAAGGCGAGGTAGTTGACGTCAGCGGCGCGGACGAAATGCAATATCCTCGCATTGTCGAAAACGAAGTCGGCAAAAGAAACTGCACGATCGAAAACGCGGCGATAAGCCTGCTTTCGACGTACACCGCCCGCGATATGACAAGAACGATGAACGAAGTCAATAAACTTTGCGCCTTTAAAGACGGCGGAAAAATCACGAAAGACGACGTGGAAAACCTTGTCGCTGCCGATACCGAATACAAGACGTACACGCTTGCCGACGCATTGTCGCGCGGCGATAACGACAGGGCTTTGGACGTACTGAAAACGCTTTTGTCCGACGGCGAAAGCCCGTCGTCGATACTTGCGTCGATGACGGCGCAGTACAGGAGAATGTTTGAGGCAAGGATAAGCAGTCTTTCGCAGGACGACCTTGCAAAGGCTCTTTCGGTGCGTCCCGGCGCGATAAGCATCGCAAAAAACGTCGCTGCAAGGTACACCCCGATGGAACTTAAAAAGTACGTCGATACCTTGCACAACCTTGAATACGCCTTTAAGTCGGGCGAAAAGGAAGAAGCGCAGGTGTTGCACGAAGCGTTTGCCGTTCTTCTCAAAAAGCGCACTTAACGCACAAAATTTTAATGCTTAAACAACTGTATTTGTCAGGATACCGCCAAATCGGCGGTATTTTTTTGCAGTGAAACACTGCGTCCGACTTATAAATTTTGCAAAACAAAATATAGACAATTTGTTGTATATTCGTAAATTATATGATATACTATCCTATATTTATTGAAATCGAATATATTTTCATAGAGGGAATCTCATGGATAAGATTTACGCTTATTTCAAAAACATAAGTTTACTTGCAATCGTTGACATCGCGACGTGTCTCTTTTTGCTGGTGCTTGCGTTTATGTTCTTTTACCATAAGCGCAGTTTACGCGTGTTTTTGACGCTCATAGGCGCGATTGCCGCAAAAGTAGTCATCGACGCGCTGGGCGTATTCCTCGGTAACAACGCGTTTGCGCTTTGCAGCGAAGTGCTCAGGTATTTCTTATTGTTCCTGCTTGTCGCGGTTGTCGTCGTGTACCAGTCGGACCTCAGAAGTATTTTCCAGCGCATCGCAACGCCGCACGGCATCGACTTGTTCCAGGAAGGCTTCGGCTCCGACGACGATCTGCACGCCGCCACGGACGAACTTTTGTCGGCACTTCAAACGATGGCGAAACAAAACACGGGCGCAATCATTATCATCACCCCGACCACTATGGACAGCAATATTCTGGAAACAGGTACGGAACTTAACGCAAAAATTTCCGCGCCCCTTCTCGTCAGCATATTCAACACGAAAGCACCCTTGCACGACGGCGCGGTTATCGTGAAAGGTAACAAGATTCTGTCAGCGGGTTGTTTTCTGCCTCTTACGCAGGAAGCGGGCGTTGCAAAAGAACTCGGCACGCGTCATCGCGCCGCGCTCGGTATCACGGAAGAAAGCAACGTTATGGCAATCGTCGTGTCGGAAGAAACGGGTATCATTTCCGTTGCTAAGAGCGGACAGCTGCAACGTTACATGACCATCGACAAACTGAAAGAAAAGATCGAGACGATTTACGGCATATCTCCGCTTGCCATCGAGGCCAAAGCCGACGTTGCGGACAAAAAGAAAAGGAAAAGGTTTTTTAACAAGTGAAAACGGTAAAAGTCGAAAATATATTGTTGCCGAAAGACGGCGTCGATTTTGAAAAATGGGCGGTCGTCGCCTGCGATCAATTCACGTCGCAGCCCGAATACTGGGAGAAACTCGCCGCATACGTCGGGGCGGCACCCAGCACGCTCAATCTGATTTTCCCCGAAGTTTATCTTTCGGACAACCGCGAAAACCGCATTAAGAAAATAAACGAAAATATGTATAAGTACATGGACGAAAACGTCTTTAAGGAAATCAAAGACAGTTTCGTTCTGGTGGAAAGGGATACGCCGTACGAAAAGGGCAGGCTCGGTCTTATGATGGCGGTCGACCTTGAAGAATATGACTATACCCCGTTTGCGCCCGTGGCGATCCGCGCGACTGAAGGCACCGTTCTGGAACGTATTCCGCCTCGCGTCGAGATTCGTCGACACGCTCCGCTGGAACTCCCGCATATTATGTTATTGATCGATGACAGGGAACACACGGTGATCGAGCCGCTTTACGAAAACCGCGAAAAGCTGGAACTTTTGTACGACACAAACCTTAATATGAATGGCGGACACGTCAGGGGCTGGCGCGTTCCCGATACCGCCGCCGTGCTTGAAAAACTTTACGCGCTCACGTCGGACGAAGTACAAATCAAAAACTACGGCAAGGTTACCAACTTCCTGTTTGCCGTCGGCGATGGAAACCACTCGCTCGCAACCGCAAAAGCGCACTGGAACGAGGTGAAAGTCGGGCTTTCGGACGCGGACAGAGAAACGCACCCCGCGCGTTACGCGCTTGTCGAGGTTGAAAACCTTATGAGCCCCGCGCTCAAATTCGAACCTATTCACCGCGTTGTGTTCGGCGCGGACGAAAGTTTTGTGAAAGAACTGTCGGCAAAGACCGCGGGCGGACGTAAAATCAAGGCGTTCACGAAAGACAAATCGTTCACGCTTTCCGCACCCGACGACAGCATCGACGCAATCAAGGAAATTCAGGACTTTATCGACGGATACGTGAAATCGCACGAGGGCGTCGAAGTCGACTACATACACGGCGAAAACTATCTCGAAGACGTCGTGAAAGAACGCGGCGGCGTCGGCATAATCATGCCCGCCCCCGAAAAAACAAATCTCTTCGACTTCATCATAAGACGCGGCATTATGCCAAGGAAGTCTTTCTCGATGGGCGAGGCGGAAGAAAAACGGTATTATTTCGAGGCAAAGAAAATCAAAAGGTAGGTATTTATGAAGGATATAAAAGTTTGCAAGTTCGGGGGAACGTCAATGGCAACGCGGGAAAGCATAAACCGCGTCATCGACATAGTTTCCGCCGATGACAGACGCAAATTTGTCATTGTATCCGCGCCCGGCAAAAGGAATAAATGCGATATAAAGGTCACCGACCAACTTTATAAAATCGTCGAAGAACAAAAAACCACCGGCAATTTCAAAGAATCTTTCGACGCGCTCAAAGAGCGTTTCGTGTCCCTTACCAAGGAACTCGGCGTCGATTTTGACATTATTTCGGAACTTGACAATTTGGAAAAGGCAATCGCAAACGGCGCGACGGCAAGTTACGCTGCCTCCCGCGGAGAGTACCTTTCGGCAAAACTTCTTTCGGCAAAAACGGGCTGGACGTTTATCGACGCAAAAGATATCGTGCGCTTCAACGACTGCGGCGTGTTCGATCCCGAATACACCAACGACACGGCGAAAGCACTTTTGCAGAACGTCAAAGGCAGGGCGGTTATCCCCGGATTCTACGGCGCAAGCGACTGCGGCGATATTTTCACGTTTTCAAGGGGCGGCTCGGACATCACGGGCGCAATCGTCGCGCGCGCGACCGACGCAATCGTATACGAAAACTGGACGGACGTCGACGGCTTTCTTACCGCCGATCCGAATATTGTCGAAAATCCCAAACAAATCAACGTGCTGACGTATGCAGAACTGCGCGAACTTTCCTATATGGGCGCGAACGTTTTGCATCCGGAATCGACTTTCCCGCTTCGTTTCACGAAAGCGCCGATTAACATTCGCAATACTTTCCACCCCGACCACGACGGCACGATGATCGTGTCGGCATACGACTCTACGCACGAAAGGCGCATCGTTACGGGCATTGCCGGACACAAAGGCTTCACGTCGATCAACATCACAAAGTCGATGATGAACAGCGAACTTGGTTTTGGCAGGCGCGTATTGTCGGTGCTCGAATACGCGGGCGTACGTTTTGAGCATATCCCGTCGGGAATCGACACGCTGTCCGTTTTCGTTGCGGACAATGAGATTGTCGGAAAAATGGAAAAAATTATTTCAAGAATCCGCGAGGCGGTAAACCCCGATACGATTGAAATCCACAGCGGAATGTCGCTGATCGCAACCGTTGGTCAGGGAATGAGCGACCGCACCGGTACCGCCGCAAGGCTGTTCACCGCGCTTGCAAAATCCGGCGTGAATATCCGTATGATCGATCAGGGCAGCAGCGAAATCAACATAATCGTCGGCGTGGAGTCGTCGGACTACGAAAGGGCGATTAACGCGATTTACGAGGAGTTTTTTAACTGAAATTACAAAATAAGATTTATCGAATTCGGCGCGATTTTCGCGTCGAATTTTTTATTTTCGAAAAGTTCCCCGTCAATGTCGATAAGGGGTTGATTCGTTTCGATAACGACGTGTTTTCCTGAAAAATGTTTTACGATTTTTCCGTCGATGAATCCTTTCCCCGTCGGCAGTTTCGAAAGAGTGATAAGGGTTGAAACGGGGTTGCGTTTTTCAACGACGATGACGTCCAAAAATCCGTCGTCGATTTTTGCGGGGGAGCAAAAATGCATGCCGCCGGCAAGCACTGCGCCGTTCAGAACGGCGGCGACAATGCCTGTCGTTTTAATTTCATTCCCGTCGATATGTATGCAAAAGTCATACTTTATACCCTTAAAAATGCACAATAAAATCTTTTTAAGGTAACTTGACGAAGTTTTCTTTTTTGACGCGTTGACCATGTTTACAACATCCACGTCGATGCCGCGACAGGCAAAACAAATCTCGTAAGTGCCGTCGATTTCGATGGCGTCGACGGGTTTTGCGGTGCCCGACAAAATTCGGTTTGTAGCCTCTTCCAAAGACAGCGGAAGGTTTGCCGAGCGCATAAAATCGTTGCCCGTTCCGGCAGGAATGAGAGCAAGGCGGGTAACGAACGGTTTGTCTTGTTTTTCAAGCTCGCGTCTTGCAAGGATAATGCCGTTTACAATCTCGTGTATAGTGCCGTCGCCGCCGACGGACACGATTGTTTCGGCACCCGATAAAGTAAGATTATACGCAATCTCGGTCGCGTGTTTTTTGCGCGCGGTATAATGCGGCGCAAACTTTACGTTGTTTGCGTCAAGGATTTCAAATACTTTTTTCGCGTCGGTTTTTGCGCGGCCGCGCCCCGCATACGGATTTACGATAAGGTCAAGCATTTTAAGTTCCGTAAAATATAATGATTTAAGTATATCATTGTCCAAAATATTTTGCAACATTAAAAAACCTTGAAATTTCGGGGCGGCTGTGTTATACTGTTTACATAATAGGAAATTATCGGGTTTAGGATATGGATAATCTTGACAGCACCGTCAATAAACTAATTATCTTGTACATTTTCGACGCAATCGAAATGCCTCTTGCCGAGGACAGCATCGTCGATATTTGTTACTATGACCTGAAATGCATGCAGTATATCGACTGCAAGGAAGCAATCGCAAATCTTCTGGACGCCGGGCTTATCGTCGACGCGGGCGGCGCGGGCAAGGCAACTTACAACATTACCCGCGACGGATACGAGTGTCTGAAACATTTTTACACGCGCATTCCGTCCCACTACCGCGACCAGATTATGACCTATTGCAAGGAAAACCGCCTGAACCTTCGCAAAAAACAGGAATATTTCAGCGATTACTTCAAAAACGACGACGGCAGCTACACCGTGCTCCTGCGTATTCTGGACAAAAACCTTGTTATTATGGAATTGAAATTCATCGTCGCAAGCCGTAATAACGCAAAATGGATTGTCAAAAACTGGGGCGACAAAGCGGCGCAGATCTACGGCGTCCTGTACGAATCACTTATGGAAAACTAGGAGGACATATATGCCAATTTACAGAACAAAAGGAACTTGCTCACGAGAAATTATTTTTTCGGTCGACAACAACATTCTGACAGACTTGAAATTCATCGGCGGCTGCTCGGGCAATTTGCAGGGCATCCAAAGACTTTGCATCGGTAAACCCATCGACGAAATAATCGCTACGCTTTCCGGCATCAAGTGCCGCAACGATACGTCGTGCCCGGATCAGTTGGCGAAGGCTCTTACTGAATACAAAACCAAATAAAACGGCATAATTTTGCGCCTTTTCGGCATTTTGACAGAACCTTGCTCAGTTACGTACGACCAAGTACGCGCCTTCGCAAGAACCTGTTAAGAATCCCAAAAATCCATCAAAATTCTGCCGTTTTAGAGAGATTATTAAAACACCCGAACGGGGTGTTTTTATTTTATTGATAAATCAGGATCCCCACGGGATACTGTGTACCCGTGGGGCTTAATAACATCAAATTCTCGCCGTTTTAAGAGAAGTTTTCAGATAACAAATAAAATCCCGCTTTTCGTAAGTGGGATTATTTAAGACAATGAAAAACGCCGCGGTTGCGGCGTTTTGTCGTTTTAATATATTTTGTTATTTGTTCATTATTTCCAAGCATTGCGCGAAGAACTGCGTTGCCTTTTCCATTGCGTCGATGCTGACGCGTTCGTTGATGGCGTGGATACGTTTCTGGTCGTCCAGCGTCATCAAAAACGGGGTGAAGCGATAAATATTGTCGCACACGTCGCCGTAATAGCGGCTGTCGCTGTTTGCGATGAACATATAAGGCGCGGTGACCATTGTCGGGAAAATCTGTTTGATTGCGACGTTCAGGTCGTGCCACGGTTTGACGTCGATGGGTGAAACCGCCGTTGCTTCCGTACCTTTGCCGTGTCTTTCGACCTTGACGTCCTTGCCCAGAAGTTTTTGGGTATAGGCGATGACCTCGTCGCTTGAAACGCCGGTGATGATACGGGTATTGATATTCGCCGTGACCTTGGGCGGAATGACGTTTTCGGCGTCGCTGCCGTGGAGCATCGTCTGCGCGAAAGTCGTGGAGATGAGAGCATTCGTCAAAGGAATCTTCTTGAAAACGAATTTAAGAAGCGGGCTTAAAATATCGCGGTTTACAAGGACCATTCTGATGGGGAACTTCATATGCGGCGCAAGCAACTTAAACGTTTGTTTGGTTGCGGGCGTCCATTTGCTGGGCATGGGGTGTTTGTCGAGTTTAATCAACGCTTTGCCAAGAATTGCCGCCGCGGAAGGTTTTGACGGATTTGACGCGTGCCCGCCCGACTTTTCGACGGTGAGCGTCATATTAAGGTTGCCTTTTTCGCACGTTGCTATAAGGCCGAAGAGTTTATCGACGCCGATCATATTGCCGTCGATAATGGTGCCGCCTTCGTCGATAATGTATTCAAACTTAATGTTTTGTTGTTTGAGCCACGCGCAGATATGCGCCGCTCCTTCTTCCGTCCAGGCTTCTTCGTCGTGACCGAAGCAGAAATAAACGTCGCGTTCGGGCTGCCAGCCTTCGGACAGAAGTTTTTCGGTGGCTTCGAGGATTGAAATCATCGTGCCTTTCATATCCTGCGTGCCGCGTCCCCAGATGAAACCGCCGTCGATAGTGCCGCCGAACGGCTCGTAATCCCAGCCTTCTTTCGGAGCGGGGACGACGTCCTGATGTGCAAGGAACGCGCCGGGGGCAAGCGTCGGATTTTTACCTTTGAAGCGATAAACCAGGCTGTAATTGTTGATGACGGTTTTTTCCGCCGTTTTATGGATAAGAGGATAGGTCTTTTCAAGCCAGGCGTGATAGTCGTGGAAAGGTTTGTCCTGACCTTCAAACTCGCCGACCATCGAAACCGTGGGGATTTGCACCGCCTCGGACAAGTGTTTTGCGATAAGGTCTTTGTCGAAATCTCTTGCTTTGAACTCGCCCGCGTCGATTTCTTGCGGTTTGCACAGCAAAGTGCGGATAATCATCGTGGTTAATAACATAACGTAACTCCTTCGATTATTGTTATAAACATTGTAATACATAGTGTATGAATTTGCAACTTTTGTAAAAATAAATATTGCGATACGCGCGGATTTGGTGTATCATATAATCATAGAATAAAATGGGGTAGAATGGTTTCTGCCGCATTGAAAACAAGAATTTATTATGGAGGCATATACAATGACGACCAATAAAAAAGTTTTACAGTTTGTCGACGAAGCAGTGGCTCTTGCCAAACCCGATAAAGTGGTTTGGATTGATGGCAGCGAAGCTCAACTCGAAGCGTTGAGAAAAGAAGCGATCGCGTCGGGTGAAATGATTAAACTCAACGACGAAAAATTGCCGGGCTGCTTATATCACCGTACGAAACCCAACGACGTCGCTCGCGTCGAGGGCAGGACTTTCATTTGCAGCAGAAGAAAAGAAGACGCAGGTCCCACCAACAACTGGATGGATCCCGAAGAAATGTACAAAAAACTCAAAGCCATCGCGAAAGACAGCATGATCGGTCGCACGATGTACGTTATCCCGTTCTCGATGGGCGCGGTAAACAGCCCGTTTGCGAAAATCGGTATCGAAACCACTGACAGCATTTACGTTGTCCTGAATATGGCGATTATGACCAGAATCGGTCAGAAAGTCCTTGACAGGCTCGGCGACAGCGAAGACGTCGTGCGCGGATTCCACGCAAAATGCAACGTCGACGAAAACGAAAGATACATCGTTCAGTTCCCCGAAGACAATGCAATCTGGTCGGTCAACAGCGCATACGGCGGAAACGTCCTTTTGGGAAAGAAATGCTTTGCGCTTCGTATCGCGTCGTATCAGGGCAAAAACGAAGGCTGGATGGCTGAACATATGCTCATTCTCGGCGTCGAAAAACCCAACGGCGAGACGAAATACGTCACGGCGGCGTTCCCGTCGGCTTGCGGCAAAACCAACCTTGCAATGCTTATTCCGCCCGAGATTTATACCAAAAAAGGCTATCGCGTTTATACGGTCGGCGACGACATCGCGTGGCTTCGCGTAGGCGCGGACGGCAGACTTTACGCAATCAACCCCGAGGCGGGCTTCTTCGGCGTCGCTCCCGGTACGAACGAAAAATCGAACCCCAACGCTCTTGCTTCCACAAGAAAGAATACCATTTTCACGAACGTTGCAATCAATCCCGAAGATAATACCGTGTGGTGGGAAGGTCTTACCAAAACTCCGCCCGCACGCCTTATCGACTGGAAAGGCAATCCCTGGACGCCCGATATGAAAGACGCCGACGGCAAACCCGTCAAAGCGGCGCACCCCAACAGCCGTTTCACCGCACCCGCAATCAACTGCCCGTGCATAAGCAGTGAATTCGAGGCTCCCAACGGCGTGCCCATCAGCGCAATCATTTTCGGCGGACGTCGCGCGGCAACCACTCCGCTTGTATATCAGTCCAGAAGTTGGGACAACGGCGTTTTCGTCGGCAGCATTATGGCTTCCGAAACGACCGCTGCGGCGGCAGGCGCGGTAGGCGTCGTACGTCGCGATCCGATGGCAATGCTGCCTTTCTGCGGATATCATATGGGCGACTACTTCCAGCACTGGATCGATATGGGCAAAAAGATTAAGGTTCAACCCAAAATCTTCAACGTCAACTGGTTCAGGACGGACAGCGAAGGTCACTTCATCTGGCCGGGATTCGGCGACAATATGCGCGTGCTTGACTGGATTTTGAAACGTTGCGAAGAAACCGTCGACGCGGACGAGACCGCAATCGGATACGTTCCGAAACCCGAAGACATCAACCTTGAGGGTTGCAGCGTGGACGAAGAAACCCTGAAAGGTCTTCTTAACGTCGATACCGAAACCTGGAAGAAAGAAGCCGAAGGCATTAAGGAATTCTATAAGAAGTTCGGCGACAGGCTCCCGAAGGAGTTGGAGGCAGAACTTGCCTCGCTTGAATCCCGCCTTAATTAAAACGGCGACAATTAGCGCCTTTTTGGCGTTTTGACGGAACCCTGCTCAGTTACGTACGACAAAGTACGCGCCTTCGCACGAACCCGTCAAGAACCCCAAAAATCCATCAAATTCTCGCCGTTTTAAGAGAATATAGGTAAACTATTAAATCCCGCTTTTTTGGCGGGATTTTTTATGTCCTTGTGGGAATTGCCAATTATGGGGACCCCGCGGGATACTGTGTACCCGTGGGGAAAAGGCGCACACGAGCAAAAGAGTGAGCGTTATCGCTTGCGATAACGTGATTTCAAAAACGAAGTGTGCGACGCGTACACTGGGATTTTCAGAACCCCGAAAGAATCGTCAAAATCTCATCAAAATTCTGACTTTTTAGAGAACCTAATATTAAAAAAGCACCGATTTTTTGGTGCTTTTTGTTTGTTTTTCTTCCGTGCGAAGCGCAATGTCATTGCGAGCGTAAATCAGGGGCCCCCACAAGATACTGTGTACTTGTGGGGCTTAAAGACATCAAATTCTCGCCGTTTTAAGAGAATATAGGTAAACTATTAAATCCCGCCTTTTTTGGCGGGATTTATTTATGCGTTTTATGGCAGTTGGCATATGAAAAACGCATGATATTTTCAATTTTTTTTGCTTGACAATCAAAAAGTATCGTGTATAATTATTTTCAACAACATATAAAGGCGTTTATGAGGACGTGACAAAGTTTTGGCAGCACAGAGAGCCGTCGGTCGGTGTAAGACGGTATGCGGATTTTGTCTTATCACCTTCCAGTCGCCCGACAGAACGGAAACTATTAAGTCGGGACGGGCGCTCCCGTTACAGAGCAACGCATTGATGGATGCGTAAGTGGCTGTTAAAGCAATTTGAGTGGTACCGCGGATTAATTCTCCGTCTCAAAACGAGACGGGGATTTTATTTTATAAGGATAAAGATATGCAACTTTACGAAAAATACGTTACCGAAACCGTTGACGAAAAAACGGGCAGACTGACAAAAATCGATTTTCATATTCCCGACGACTTCAACTTCGGGTTTGACGTGGTGGATTTCTGGGGCAAAAACACCCCCGATAAAACCGCGCTTTTGTGGGTTGGCGAACATCACGAAGAAAAAACGTTCACTTTTTCGGACATGATGCGTCTTACAAACAAAACGGCAAATTATTTCAGGTCGCTGGGCATTAAAAAAGGCGACAGGGTAATGCTTATTCTGCGCCGTCATTATCAATTCTGGTTTTCAATCGTTGCACTGCACAAAATCGGTGCGATCGTCATTCCCGCAACGGATCAGCTTATGAAAAAGGACCTTGTATACAGGTTCAATCTTGCGGGCGTGAGCGCGGTCGTCATCAGTTCCACGGGGAGTATCGTCGACGAGGCGGAAAAAGCCTTTGAACAATGCGATGTCAAAACGAAAATACTTGTCGGGGCAAGCCGTGACGGCTGGCATGATTTCGACGCGGAATTTCAGGCGTTTTCGGACGAGTTCAAGCGTGGCGAAGGCGTTGACGCAACTTATAAAAACGACGCCGCTCTTATGTTCTTTACGTCGGGCACGTCGGGTTATCCGAAACTTGTCATGCACGACCACGCATACGCAATCGGACACTTTATCACTGCCAAATGGTGGCATAATATTGACGGAAACGGCGTTCATCTGACGATTGCGGACACCGGCTGGGGCAAAGCGGTCTGGGGCAAACTGTACGGACAATGGCTGATGGGCAACTGTGTTTTCGTTTACGATTTCACCCGTTTCAATGCCGACGATATGCTGTCCGTCATCGAAAAGCACAAAATCACGACGTTTTGCGCGCCGCCCACAATTTTCAGGTTCCTTATCAAGGAAGACTTGTCAAAGTACGACATTTCCAGCATAAAATACGCGACGATCGCCGGCGAAGCGCTGAATCCCGAGGTATATAAACAATTTTTGAGCCTTACCGGAATCAAACTTATGGAGGGCTTCGGACAGACCGAAACGACGCTGACGCTCGCAAACCTTCTTCATATGAACCCGAAACCCGGCAGCATGGGCATGCCGAGTCCGCAATATAAAATCAAACTGATTACCGCCGACGGCAGACTTGCCGCAAACGGCGAAGAAGGCGAAATCTGCGTCGATATTTCGGAAGGCGCGCCCGTCGGACTTTTCCGCGGATATTACAACAACGAAGAAGCGACAAAAGCGGTAATGCACGACGGACTTTATCACACGGGCGACACGGCGTGGCGCGACGAAGACGGCTATTATTGGTTTGTCGGGCGCACCGACGACATCATCAAATCGTCGGGTTATCGCATCGGACCGTTTGAAATCGAAAGCGTGCTTATGGAACACCCCGCCGTACTTGAATGCGCGATAACGGGCGCACCCGATCCCGTGCGCGGACAGGTTGTCAAAGCAACGATTGTCCTTGCGAAAGGTTATACCCCGTCGGAAGAACTGAAAAAGGAAATCCAGCAATACGTGAAACGCCTTACCGCGCCGTACAAATACCCGCGCATCGTGGAATTCGTGACGGAACTTCCAAAGACGATTTCCGGCAAAATCAGGCACGCCGAAATAAGAAAACAGGATAATCAATAAAAGAAATAATATGACAAAATCCACGGTTTAACCGTGGATTTTTGCTTATAAAAACATTGTTTTGTTATTTTGATTTGATTATTCTTACGATTTGTTCAATGTAAAGTTTCTTGAATTCCTGGTCGTTAAGGTTGAAAATTTGTCCGAAGTGATTGCCGTTTAAGATATTGAACGTGCTGAAAAACGGAGTCAGGAAAGTTGACAGAAGGACGAGGTATCTTGCCTTCAATTCGTTGTCGCTTGCCGCGCTTGTCGCGCGCATATACGAAATCACCTTAAAGCACAAATCGGAATCCGTTGAAAACATCTGGCTTACCGTTTTGTTGAAATAGTTGTTGTATTCCACGTTTTCGGGGGCGAGCATAAAGTTTATGACGTTGATGTTTTCGGCGCAGTATTCGTGGCAGGCGTTGAAAAATGCGGAAATGGTTTCCTCGGGATGAGTGTTCAGTTCCGCCAAGTTTGCGACAAGGTTGTCGGCAATTTTTTTGAAGTCGGAAATCGTGCGCCTGATGACGACGGAAATCAGCGATTTTTTGTCGGTGAAATGATAATTTATCGCAGCAATATTCACGCCGGCGTCGTCGGAGATCTCCTTAATGGTAACTTTCCCGTTGGCTTTTAAGAGTTTAACGGTGCTGTTGATTATTGCGGTTTTGGTAAATTCGGTCTTTTTCATAATTCAAAAATATCGTGTGTATTTTTCAAATATATATTAATGATATTATGAAATCCGCGATTTGTAAAGAATTTTTTTGACAATTGAAAAATTGTCGGAAATTATCTTGTGTAACGGCGATTTGACTTTCACAAAATTATTAAAAACACCCGTTTGTAAGTATTTTTTTGCATAAAAAAGGCGGGATATAATCCCGCAATCTGGCACCCCCTAGGAGAATCGAACTCCTGTTTCCGCCGTGAGAGGGCGGCGTCTTAACCGCTTGACCAAGGAGGCACAATATATTTAGCGTTTATAATCTATCATAATTTATCGCAGTTGACAAGCGTTTTTACGAATTTATCGGCAAAATATTTTCTTGACAACGCCGTCGCTTTGGCATATCCTTTTTATTATGAAGTTTTTTGAGAAGAAAAAGAAACCCGTTTACGATATGGCTGACCAATCGTTTGTCGCAAGCGTTCTGGACGCTTTGAATTTGTCGCACGGCGACGCCGTCCTTGAAATATCGAAAGACAGCGTGCTTTCCGAAAAATATTTTGCAAACAGATACGGCGCATACGTAAAGCACCTGAAAACCGCAAGCGAATTTACGGGCGGATTTTTTGAACTCTCGGTGATGATCGACGTGGTTTCCGACTTTGAAAACCTGTTTGAAATCGCAAGGGAAAACTCCGAACAGGTCGCCGTAATATATCTTAAAAAAGGCGTTGAAGAAATGCCACAGGGATTAAGCGGCGCGCCGTGCAAAACGAGCGTTGCAAGCGGAAATTATAAATTCTTTTTATTCTGACGTAAAATCGCGCATTGTGCGCGAATTTTTAAATTAAAAAACAACAACGAAAAAGACCGGAACGCTTATCACGTTTCGGTCTTTTGGAGCTGGTGGGCGGATTCGAACCGCCGACCTGTTCATTACGAGTGAACCGCTCTACCTGCTGAGCCACACCAGCAAAACATTTGTTATTATATCATAAATTATCAAATTATCAAGCAAATTTAAGCAGTATCGAAAAATTTTTCGGGAAAAAGCGAAATATAAAAAACGTCGCGCGGGCAAAGCGCAAAAAAGACCGCCGCGACGAGCGACGGTTTTATCGCCAAGTTGCCGACTGTAACTTTTTGCGCAACCTATGCGCATAGGTGGGCAAACTATCCGAAACCGCTGTTTTCCTTCATGGTCCGTGAGGACAAGGCGTAACATAAGAGACGGAAATCGTAATCCCTGAAAAAGTTGTGGTTGGAAAATAAGTTACATATCGTACAACCCAGGTACATCTTAATTATATCGCATTATGGCGTAATGTCAATACAATTTTATCATTTTGTCGATAAATCGTGTCAAAGTGTTAGTTATTTTGACATAAAACGTTTGACAGCGTTTTCGATAATATGTATAATTAAAACATAATAAAACAATGAGGTTCGTTTATGACAAGGGTTGCAAGGGGCAGCATTTTCAGCGGTGCAAAACATTTTCACGTTCTCACGGACGGTCTTCCCGGGCTTGACGTTTTCAGAGAGCCGAATATGAAAAACTTTTATCTGGTCACGGTTGAGGAGAAGGCAAAGGACACGGGCGTTTCCGTCCTTGCGTACTGCGTGATGCAAAATCACTCGCACCTTATCGTGACTTCCGACGATGTCCAGAACATTTCGGAGTTTATGCGAAGGGTGAACACGACTTACGCCAAGTTTTTCAACCGCATAAACGGCAGGAGCGGATACGTCTTCAACGGAAGATACGAAAGCGACGCTCTTAAAACCTCCGACGAAATCCTTTCCGCGATATATTTCGTACACAACAATCCCGTGAAAGCGCGCGTCGCCGTCAACAGCGGGGAATATCTGTACAGCAGCGCGAAAGATTATCTCAATCAGCTGAGTTTCATCGACTACAAGGAATTGAAAAGGCTTTTCAAAAAGGTGCCGGAACTTTCCTCGTACGGCGGCAGTACCGACGAATATAAATTCAAAGAGGCAAAACCTTACGAAAACTGCGACGACGTTCTGATGGACCTTATTCGTCGGTTCAACATCACCGACAAAGCCGCTCTTCAAGATCCCGAACTTCTGAAAACGATTATTTACGAATTGCAGACGAGAAGCGGCGTGTCCCTTCGTGACGTTGCGGTGCTTGTCGGGCTTGACCGCGAAAAGATCAGACGCACGGCAAAGAAAATAAATTACAACGTTTAATAAAGTTATATAACCCCCAAAAAATTATATTGAAACAAGGCGGACGACGTATATTTCTCTCCTTTTATACGCCGTCCGCTTTGTTTTATCCCGCGTTTTTTGACAAAAGTAAAAATTAAAAAATCGCAAGTCGTTTTTTTACAATTTGAAAAAATCCGCCGTGTAAAGCGCGATTTTCCTTCGATTTTGGACGCCTTAAAAACAAAACTTAGGATAAATATTGACTTTAATATATTTATATAATAAAATATATGCACAAGAGATATTTTCTCAAATAAAGTATTATCGGCAAAAAGAAGGAAAATTTTATGAAAAAACTTTCGAGGTTGCTTTTAGTTTTGACGCTCGTACTGCTTATCGGATGCACGTCCGTGCTTCTCGTCGCGTGCGATGACGATACGGATCAGGGTCCCGCCCCGACCACGCCGTCTTTCAGGGTGTCTTTCATGAAAAACTATCCCGAATCCGGCGAAGAAGACGTGGCTTTCACCAACGTCACGGTGCGACAGGGCAGAACGGTCAGCGCGTATGAGATTACCGAAGACGACCGTCCCGCGGGATACGATTTCGTCGGCTGGTTTGTCGAAAAAGACGGTGACGAAAAGTTCGATTTCGCAACGAAAATCACCCAAAACGTCAAAATTTACGCCCACTGGACGGAAAACGGAAAATCCACGGAAGCCGACCTTAAAGGCGGCGTTTTCACGCAGGAAAAAGTGAAAATCAAAACCAAAGAAGGCGAAAAGGAAGTCGATAACGGCGTTTGGAGATACGTCACGGGCGCAAATAACGAAATCGCGCACGAAGAGTCGCGTTTCGACTTCGGCACCGACGTTTTAAGAAGGTTAAAAGCGGCAAGCCCGAAAACCACGTATTCGGTATGGAAGGACGAAGAATGCAGCCTGACCATAAATAACGACGCAACAAACCTTGTCGTAAACCTTAAAAACGGCGACAACGTTTACTATATCAAAGCGGTTGCGGAAGACAGCAAAGTCACCGCTGTTTACAAAATCAACGTATATCTTGAACCGAAATACGACGTGAGCGTCATAAGGATTCAGGGTAATTACGAGTCCGAGGTTAAAATTTCCGCCGTCGCAAAGGGACAAAAGGCCACCGCGCCGAGCATCGCCACGTACGTCGGACACACCTTCGACGGTTGGTATTATTACTCGGAAGAAAAAAGAAACGATAAAGGACAAATTGTCGACGCGGACGAAGACAGCGGCAATATTCTTGTGAAAGTCGGCGATAAGTACTACCTTGCGGACGAAAACGGCAACAGAAGGTTCGCATACGAAGACGCAAACGGCAGAAAAGTCGTATTGTATAACGGAAAATATTATTTGACCGATAAATCGGGCGCGCGCACCTCGGAAGAAGCGACCGAAATCTACAACCGCCTTGACGAAAACGGATTGCCCGTTTACGACGAAGGCAAACCAATCAAAGTAGGCTCGAAAACCGAATATAAATGGGACTTCGACATAAACGTCATTGACCGCGAAGACATCACCGTGTTCGGTAAATGGACAACCAATACATACTCGATCACGCTCAAAATCTCAGAAGCGGATAAGGCAAAAGGCGCAAAATTCGCAAAAACCAACGAAACCGAACTCTTTATCGGCAGCGTAAACTTCGGCGCGACCGCAAAAGCGATTGAACAACTCGTAAACAACAAAATCGGCGAAACAACCGACAGCAGTCGCCCGGTTGAAAAACCTTTTGCAACGTTCGCAGGGTGGTATTATACCGATGAATCGGGCAACGAAATCAAAGTCGTTGACGAAAACGGCAACGGCGTCCATGCGTTCGACTTTGCAAAAGATATCGATCTTGTCGCAAAATTCAACGCAGTCACTTACAAACTCGTTGTGAACGCAAACGACGACTCCATGATGCAGGAAGTTACGGGCAGCAACGACGCGTGGCCTTACGACCAGAAAGCGACGTTCACCGCAAACCCGAAAGACGGCTATACGCTTGTCCGCTGGCTTCTGAACGGCGAAGAATACGCCCCGTTCGGCGCGAACAAGAGCGTTGAATACAATATCGACGAAAAGCACGCCATCAATAAGACGATTACCTTCACGGCAGTATTTGCCCCGAAAGACATCAACGTAACCCTCGTGGACACCGTTGACAACTACGGCAAGACGTTCGTCGTGAAATACAATTCCGACGTCGTTTTGGGACAAGACGCGATCCCCGACGTCCCGAAACTTTCAAACGACGGGACGAAACGCTTCATCGGCTGGTATTATCTTGACTCGGAAGGCACAAAAACTTACGTCGTGAAATACAACGTCAACAAAAACGAAATTCTTGTCGGCAAATGGGCGTTCACGGAAGACGTAACTCTCACCGCGGAATGGCAGCCGTACGAGTTCCATATCGCGATTTACAAGGCAAAATCAAAGATCGCAATGCCCGACGCGGATATGGGTACGGTCAATATCGTCACGGGTTGGGACGCTTGGACGAAACTTACCGGAAGCACCGAAGACTACGACCTTGAAGGCTATACGAAACCTTTTGACAACAACGCCGAATTCAGCGTTACGGCAAGCGTTTCGGACAACAATTATTACGCCTTCATATGCTGGAAACGCCTGACTGCGGACGGACAACTCGTGGACGTTGCGGAAGGCGAAGTTGAGAATAATCAACTTAAAGTAAAAGTGCAGGAACAAGACGTCGCGTACGTTGCGATTCTGGACTATAAACCCGTAACCGTTACGTTCGAACGCGGCGACGCACCCGAAACGGTTGTCGTTCCCGAAAACGTGAACGTCGACTTCAACAAACCGCTGGCACTCAAAGTGCCCGAAGGCGCGCCCACCGAAAAAACCTTTGCGGGTTGGTGGTACGGCGAAGTTCAGTACACCGGTGCGGACGGCACAAGCGTCGATTACAAAACGATTACCGATCCCGAATTCATTAAAAACGGTATCACGCTTACCGCAAAATGGGTTCCCATCGAATACTTCGTCATCGAAAACGGCGTCATCGTCGGCATCGACGAAAACAAGGCGAAGAAGGGCGATTCCTATAAAACCGAATTCACGATAAACTTTGACGACGCAGTCCACGCAATAAAAGACGGCGCGTTCAAAAACAATAAGTTTATCAGAAAGATTACGATAAAAGGCAACATTCAGACCATCGGCGAAGAAGCATTTGCAAACAGCAATATCGAAGAAGTCGTGTTCGAAGGCAACTTCAAAGGGCTTGCCATCGGCGCGGGCGCGTTCCGTAATTGCGTCAGGATCACGGCGATCACGCTTCCCGACAACGTGGAACAAATCGGCGATAACGTGTTTGAAGGCTGCTATAACCTTACAAATCTTGCGTACTCCGCAGAAATCCCGCTCGGCAGACTGTTCACGACCGTAAACCCGCAAAACGACAATTGGTATAAGGCGGAACAGGGCGGCGTTACCTATTATCTGCCCAAGAAACTGAAAGAAATCGTCGTTACCAACACCGCTACGGCGATTGCGGATTTCGCCTTCCAGAACGCAACGCAAATCACTAAAGTTACGCTTGCAACCCAAAACGGCGATAAACCTTACACGACGGAAATCGGCAACTATGCCTTTGCAAACACCGGCAGTATCGAAGTAAATCTCGGCAGCGTCGAAATTATCGGCAACGCCGCGTTCAGAAACAGTGGCATCGCGACGGTTGAGTTCATCGCGCTCAAAAAACTTGGCGTAGACGCATTCAACGGTACGACGAACGTTACGGTTGTAAGTTTCGCCGGCGCACCCATCGACAACGTTTCGGCAAGAGCGTTTGCAAACTCATCGATTGCAAGAGTCGACCTTGGCGGAATTAAGACAATTTCGATGAGCGCGTTTGCAGATAGTGGGCTTTCGATTGTTTCTGCCGGCGAGAGCGTCGAATCGATTAAGAAGATGGCGTTCTATAAGACCAAAATAACATCGGTTGGTATTTTCCAGAACGTCGTCGATATCGAAGAAAAAGCGTTCCACGAAACGGACTTCTTCAATAATGAAAGCGGACTCGTTGTCATCGGCAAAGTTTTGTATTCCGCCAAGAGCGAAGGAGGCACTATCACACCTAATACGACCGTCGTTTCGATTGCGCCGTATGCGTTTGAAAATTCGCAATATGCAGCGCTCGACCTCGGGGGCTTCTCCAACCTTAAATATGTTGGAAGTTTTGCCTTTGCAAACAATAGTAGCATTGTGGAAATAATTCTTCCCGCGTCGCTTTCCGAAATCAAGGACAGCGCGTTCACAGGTTCGTCAATCAAGAAAATCAACCTGTCGGAATGCAGCAATATTTCAAGAATCTGGCAATATGCGTTTGCGAACTGCGAAGCCCTTGACACGATCACGTTCGCAACCTTTACGTCAACCGACGATATGGCTGTGAAACTTGCGATAAACGACTACGCTTTCAGCGGTTGCACGGCTTTGAAAACGCTCAATCTGCCCGAAAACCTCGGCACGCTCGACTCGTACGCATTCAAGGGCTGCACGGCTCTTACAACGGTAAACTTCGTCGCAAATGCGAAATTCATTACGCCCGAACCGACGGGAGGCGAAGAACCGACAACCACGGCTTACGACCCGGCAGGTCTCGTTACGACAATCGGCGACGGCGCGTTTATGGATTGTACGTCTTTGACGACGATAACTCTGCCGTACTTCATCGCACGTATCGGCAACTCCGCATTCGAAAACTGCACGGCGCTTGCTACTTTCACGACGATGGACGGCGCAGACAACAAGACCGCCGCGCTTCGTACAATCGGCGACAGAGCGTTCTTCGGCAATACAAGCCTTAATAACGTTGACGTGAACACCACTAAGAGCGTCAACACCATCGGCGTATCGGCGTTTGAAAACTGCGAAAAGCTTGCAACGATTAACCTTAGCGGCGTGACCAGGTTTGCAGAAGGCGTGTTCAGAAACGCAAAAGCGTTGAAGAGCGTCACCATGAGCGCAAACGCAAGCATTTACGTCGGACAAGAAGCGTTCAGAAACTGCGTGACCTTGTCGGATATCACTGCAAGAATCGCGGCGGTTGACGACGGCGCGTTCAGAAACTGCATAAGTTTAAGGGCGATTACGTTTGTGTCAAGCGGCATCGAATACATCGGCAGCAACGCGTTCAACGGTTGCGTGCTTATTCAGAAAGTTTCGATACCGTCATCGGTCGTCGCAATCGGCGACTCGGCATTCGACGGCTGCCGCGGCATTACGTCGCTCACGTTTGAATCCAACGAAACGCTGCAAACGATCGGCTACTCGGCATTCGGCGGCTGCTCGCTTCTGACAAGGGTTATTCTTCCTTCGTCGCTTGTCGAACTTAACGCGACGGCATTCTATGGCTGCTCGGATCTTGAATACGTCGAATTCGGCGAAAATATTCAGACTGTCGGCGAGGACGCTTTCGCTCTTTGCGCGACCGGTCTCGAAGTAAGATTTACCGGCAAGACCGTTCCCGTCTTCACGGGCGACATCTTCACCGCAACCGAAGGAGCGAAAATCAGCGTAAGACAGGGCTACAGAACCACTTTCGAGGCGGTACTCGGCACCAAGTACACGATCGTCGAATACACCGCTTAATCGAAATTAAGCATACTTCCTCACGGCGAAAGCCGTGGGGAATTTTTTTGAATTATGAAAATTTACGACCTTATTATCGTTGGCGGCGGTATCGGCGGAATGACCGCTGCCGCCCGCGTTAAAAACAAAAGCGTTCTGATTCTGGACGCAAACGACAGAATCGGCAAAAAACTGCTGTCGACGGGCGCGGGGAAGTGCAATTTCCTGAACGAAAACTTCGACGTCGGGAAATATAACGACGAGAATTTCGTTTCGGCAACGTTTGAAAAGTACGGTTTTTTTGAAATCAAACGGTTTTTTGAAAGTCTGGGACTGCTTATGCGGTTTGACGAAGAAGGCAGGGGTTATCCGCTGTCGGAGTCGGCAAACACTGTGCTTGACGCATATCGCCGTGCGATTCAAAAAAACGGGGTTGAAGTTAAAACGTCTGCACTCGTCACGAAAATTTCGAAACAAAACGACGTGTTCAAGGTTTCCTGCGACGTTGATTATTACGGGAAAAACGTGTTTTTCGCGACGGGCAGCAACGCAGGATTCGGGTACGATTCCACGGGCGTTCTTTCGGACTTTGCAAACGTCAGGAAGTTTACGCCGTCGCTTGCGCCGCTTTCAACCGACACGACGTACATCAAAGGGCTGAACGGCGTCAGGGTAAAGGCAAAGGTCGGCTTAATCGTTAATAACAAAGTCGTGCACGAAGAATACGGTGAGGTACTGTTCAAGTCGTTCGGGCTGTCGGGCATTGCGACGTTCAATAATTCGGCGTACTATGCGCGTCTCGGCGCGCCGAAAAACGCATATCTTTCGTTAAACTTTCTGAATGAAAACAAAAACGAAACTTTTTTGATACTGAAAAGGCTGAAAGAATTTTCAAATGACGTCGGGGAACTGCTTTCGGGCGCGTTCCATAAGATGATCGCGCAACAGATTCTGAATATGGTGGGCATACAGGGAAGTGAGGAAGCGACCGACGAAAATCTGCAAAAACTTGCCGACGTCGTTTCCGATTTCAGAATCAAAATCACGGGCGTTTCCGATAAGTCGCTTGCACAGGTTATGAGCGGCGGTATCGACGCGTCGTGCGTAAATAAAAACACCCTTGAAATCAAGGGCGTTAATAATCTTTTTGTCGGCGGAGAGATTCTCAATATCGACGGGCTTTCGGGCGGCTACAACATAATGTGGGCGGTTGCGTCCGCAATTAAAGTTTCCGACGAAATATCAGAAAAGCCTTAAATCGTTGCCGTCAATGTTGGAAATAATCGTTTTGTTCACGTTGAAAAGTCGTGAGAAAACGCGCTCGTTGTAAGAGTTTTTGAGTTGTTCTTCGTTGAGGTTTGTTGTCACAAACACGGGTTTATCGGCTTTTTCGCGCTCGTCAAGTATCTTTAAGAGATATTCGTCGGTAACGTTTTTGATTTTTTGCTCGCTTCCCAAATCGTCTATGATAAGCAGGTCGCAGTCGATGACGTCGGCAAGGTATACGTCGCGCTCCGACACGAACGACGTGTGGTACGACAGCATAAGGGAATTCAGTTTGATTGCCGAAACGTACAAAACGCTGAATCCGTTTTTCATAAACTCGTTTGCGACGGCGTACATAAGATAACTTTTGCCGACGCCCGTGCCGCCCATTATGATGGCGTTTTTATATTTCACGGAAGGATATTTGTCGCAATATTTTTTGAAAAGTTTATAGTTGGACTCTAACTTTTTTCTTTGTTTCGCGTCCTTGATTTTTGAAAAATCCACGTCGGAAAACGTGACATTTCGGATTTGCCCGATGCCGAGAAAATCGCATAAAGTTTCGTAATAACGCTTTTTGAAACAATCGCAGAATTTGCCCGAAAGCACGCCCGTGTCGTTGCACGTTTCGCAGTCGAATTTCGGCAAAAAGTCGCTTTCGCGCATGCCCATACGTTTAAGGGTTGCGGCGCGCTCCTTTGCAAGAAGTTTTATTTTTTGAAGTTCGTCCGACGCGTCCTGTTTTCTCGCCTGTTTTAATACGACGTCGAAGTTCAGAGAAGATAGCTCCTTTGTTATGCGTCTGAAATCGTCGTTTTCCATTGCGCGGGCAAGGTTATTGTCGGCGACTTCGACCGCGCGGTCGTGTTTCAATTTGTATTCGTCCTTAACGGCAAGGACGATTTTTCCGCTTTTCATCATATGTCGTATTCCTCGATGTCGGGAACGTTTTTGAAGATGCTGTCAAGTTGTTCCTTGGTGTATTCGCGTTCCGTGAAGTTTTTCGCCGACGACTTCGGATTTTCGACGGCGATTGCCGATTTTTTGGCTTGTTCCAGCGTGGTTATGCGCGCGTCGTGCCACTTTGCAAGTTGCTTATTGATAAATTGCAGGGGGAAGCGGCTGTTTGCGGCAAGTTCCGCGGCGTACAGAATAAGGTCGTCGGGCATGCCCCATTCGGTGCACCAGACGCGGTAATATTCGCGGTCGTTTTGCGAAACAAACCTGTTTGTCCCGGCAAGCGACAGAACTTTTTTGATGAACTCGTCGTTCTGGATTTGTCTGTCGATGTAATCGCGTATGGATTCGGACGTGATGCAGCCTTCCTTATAAAAGTGCATTACGGTCAAGTTCATACCCTGCAAGGTTTTGACGTTTGAAGTGAAGCAATATTTCGCGATGTCAAGCAGGGCGTCGTCGTCGAAGCCTTTTGAAAGCCACGGGCTGACGTACGTTTCGATAATATAATCCAGGCTGTCGTAAAACACGCCGATCGTGCGGTTGATTTTTACGGCAAGGTCGTGGTAATGTTCGCGCTCCTTGACGTACTCGCTCATTTCGGACTCGGTAAACTTATTCAGACGGTAATATTCGTCCAGGACGGCGTCCAGTTTTTTGAAGCCGCCTTTGTTTTTGCATTGTTTTGCCGCAAAAAGTATCGCGGGCATATCGAAGCCCCAGTTTTTCGTCCATTTGACAAGCATTTGTTTTTCTTCGATATCGGTTGAACCGCGGCGACCGAGAGCGCGCATAAGAGAGCGCATATCTTCGTCAAGAGAGTTGAACTCGTTGAGTTTCGCCTCCACGTCCTCGACAGTCCTTACGCCTTCGCGCGCCCAGTTTCTTGCAACGGCGTTGATGTAAGGATAGCGCACGGTCGTGCCCTTATAGTTGATGCAATACTGGATAATCATAAGCATTGCGTCGGGCTGAATTTTCGTGCTGTCCATCACGTCGTAGTACTGCAAATACTCGTTGGGCATAATCTGACGGGTGTTGAAAAGTCGTTGCGCCTCCACGTTGAAATCGGCGAATTTCCCCGAAGCGTACTTTTTCGGGGGCTGTTTTGCGCCTTTTATTGACAAATATCTGACTTCCAGCGGTTTCACGGAAATGATTTCCAAAAGCCCCTGATCCTGCCAATACTTGAAAATTTCAAGGATTTTATCTTCGTCCATATCAAGGACTTTCGCGAAACTTTCAACCGAGTTGTCGCGCCCCGACGGATTTGTGCAAAGATATAACCCATAAAGGTATACCTTTATGTACCCTTCTTCGGCATAGGGCAGATATTCATTCATAAAAAGATTATCGACGAGCGTGAACGACTCCATCAGATAATCGCTTGAAAACTTGCAAAACGACATTTTTATAACCCTTTCAAAAAAAATCGACCTTGTAATTTTCGTTACAAAGGCGTATAATAAACGGTAAGTGAAAGTATAGCACGAATCGCGCGCGAATGGTAACCAAAAATACGCGATTTTGAAAATTTACAATATATTGTGATAACAAAAAAAACCGACACAAATGCGTCAGTTCTCTTTCGTCTCGTCGGCGGGGGTTTCGTCAAGAAAAGCCTTTCTCGTCACAAGCGACGGCACTTTCTTTTTGATAAGCAAAACAAGCGGCACGCCGATGAAGAATATCACGACTGCTTCGGACAGAGTAATCGAAATAAGATTTACCCAGTACGCCGCGTCCGTGCCCAGAAGATACCACATAAGCGGCAGCAAAAGAGCATTTAGAAGTACCGGCGGCAACCCGGAAAGCCAAGCGTTTTTAATCTTTGACGTCAGTATGCCGGCAATAAGCGTCGCAAGCGAGCCGAAAATCACGTCGTACACGGGGAAGGTCGAAAACGCGTTTGCGGCGGCGCAACCTATCGTTATCCCCAGAATGCTTTCGGGCATAATATAAGGAAGCATGACAAGTGCTTCGCTCAGCCTGAACTGGATGGGACCGAACGATATGGGTTGCAGTAATAAGGTCAGCGCGAAATACATTGCCGCGACCACGGCGGAATAAGCGATTTTTTTAACGGGAATCCTTTTCACAAAGCACCTCGGTTTTTTTATTGATGTGTTTTCCGAAAACCATCAAGCGCACTATAACACAAAAAAACGGAATTGACAACACTTTTAAGGAGATATTTATGGCAGAATTCAAAAATGTGGAAGAAATGCTGAAAAACTATACAACGCACGGCTGTTTCGTCGTCGCGGGCGAAAGACCGAACGTTATGACCGCAAGCTGGGGCTTCTTCGGAGAAATGTGGGGCAAAAAAGTTGCGGTTGTCCCCGTGCGCGACAGCAGATTTACAAAAGGTATTATCGACGAGAAACAGGAATTCACGTTATGCGTACCTTTTGGCGATAAGTACAAAAAGGAACTTTTGTATTGCGGCACGAAGTCGGGAAGGGATTGCGATAAGGTGAAAGACCTTTCTCTTAAAATCACGCCCGCAAAAAAAGTGAACACGTATGTTATCGACGGGTGCGGGGCGTATTACGAATGCAAGGTTTTGCAGGTCATGAATTTTTCGGGACAGGAAATTTCGCTTTTCGTGAAAAAAGCATACGGCGAAAAGCCCGATTACCACAACTTTTACTTTGCGGAAATCGTCGAAGAATATTAAGCGTAAAAAAAAGGGACTGCGAACAGTCCCTTTCGTTTTTAAGTAATCAGTCTTCCTTTACGTTCTCCACGACGAGCTTGTCGAAATCGACGGGCTCCACAAAGTCACGGGGCAGAAATTTCACGCTGTTGTAATTTGCGAAATGGTGAAAGTGTTGCGACAATACGACGGGCGTCGAAAGGTCGAAAGCGTCAACCGCTTCTTTCAGCATTTCATCGAAAACGTCGCGCGAAACGCCTTTTTTCGACAAAACTATCGAGTTTGTGATTTTGTCGCCGACGTAAGTTTTTATCCAGAGTTTCATATTAAAACCCGCAGTAGGTCATAAAGCGGTCGAACGCCTGCTCGCCTTTTTCGTCGTGCTTGAACACCGCCGTGCAATCGAGAATACGGACGCAGGCATCGTTGATGTAATCGGTGACGCGGGTTGCCGCTTCTTCTTCGGTCAGACTTGTGCCGAAGTCGTTTGCAAGCTGCGCGATCATGCCGATATGCTTGCTCAAAGGATTGCTTTCGTCTGACAATGCCTTGAAGTCAAGCGGGGTTTTGCCGGTTAATATATCGCGGATACCGTGCGCTTCGGACGCAAGACGGCCGGGAAGAATGAAAAGTCCCAGAGCCTCAATAATTCCGATGCCTTCTTTTTTGATGTTGTGCAGGTCTTCCGTGGGGTGGAAAATACCGAACGGGTGAGCCTTGTCTGTGCGGTTATTTCGCAAAATCATATCGATAACGTAATGATTTTCGTCGTTAAACCTTGCAATCGGCGTAACGGTGTTGTGCGGCTCGTTTCTTGTCTTTGCGGAAATATCGACGTTTTTGTCGCTGTATTCGCGCCAGCATTTGAGGATATGCGCGGCAAGTTCTTTCACTTCTTTCCTGTCCTTTCCTTCAAGGCGGATCACGCTGTTGTACCAGTCGACAATCGACACTTTGACGTTTTCAAAGGAACTGTGGGTGAAAAACTTTTTGGACGGCGCGCTCATTTCGGGCAATACCTTACTGCCGCCCTGATAATGGTCGTGCGACAAAATGCTGCCGCCGACGATGGGCAAATCCGCGTTGCTGCCGATGAAGTAATCGGGGAAGAGTTCCACAAAGTCGAACATTCTTTCAAAGGTATCGGCGTCGATGTGCATCGGGCGATGTTCGTCCGAAAGCGCGATGCAGTGGTTTTCAAAATATACGTATGGCGAAAACTGGAAATGCCACACCTCATTGTTGAGGATAATCGGAATCGTACGAAGAGTCTGACGGGCAGGGCGTGCGGCGTTGCCCGAAAACCCGACGCATTCCTTGCAGAGCATGCATTTGGGGTAAGCGGTCTGCGGCGCGTTTTTCGCGGCGAGAATGGCTTTCGGGTCTTTTTCCGGCTTGCTGAGATTTATGGTAATCATAATATCGCCGCGCGGATTCGCGACTTTCCAGCCGATGTTTTTGTCGATGTCGACTTTCCTTATATAATTGCTGTTGACGGACAGGTTGTAAAGATATTTCGTCGCGAGAGCGGGATCGCTTGCGGCAAGTTGTTCAAACGTGGTGATAACCTGAAACGGCATCGGCATAAGAAGCCCCATGACGCGGGTTTCGAAGTTGATTTTTTCCCATTCTTCGGCAAGGTGGTTTTCCGCTGCGTATTCGTTGACGTCGTCCAGAATTTCCTGCAAAGGACGGCAGTTATCGACGGGCGCTTCCGCGGGTGCGTCCACTTTCAGAAGGTCCAAAAGGTTATTCCTTCTCAGAATATAATCTTCCTCGTACATATCGAGGTTTTTGCCTGCGTAAAAAAGCAATTCTTCAATAACAACTTTAATATCGTTTGTCATCGTCAAAACTCCTTATAATAATTGCAATTATTATACGATTGTGTTATAATCGCCTTATCGTTATTCCCGAAAAAGCAAATTTATTTTAATGTAATTCGGGGAAATATGCAACGGATTTACGGGTAATATGCAAAAAATCACGTCAATCGACGAAATTACTTGTTCGTCGGAGTTTGAAAAAACAGTAACCAATCTTTACGGCTCGGCGGAAGGTCAGACCGAAAGATACAAAAATCTTTACCTTGCTCACGTTGAAAATTTCAACCTTGCGGAAGGGGAATTCTTTTCAAGCCCCGGCAGGATCGAAGTTATCGGCAACCATACCGATCATAACCACGGGAAAGTGCTTACGGCGGCAATCTCCGTCGATACGCTTGCGTTCGTGACGAAAACCGACGACAATATCGTCAGAATCAATTCCGAAGGATACGCCCCGTTTGAACAAAGCCTTGACGACCTTTCTTTCGTCGAAAGCGAGGCGGGCAACAGCAAAGCCCTTGTGAAAGGCATTGCGAAATACTTTGTCGATAACGGTTGCAACGTCGGCGGATTTACGGCAAGCGTTACTTCGTGCGTTCCTGCGGCGGCGGGCGTTTCTTCGTCTGCCTCGTTTGAACTGTTGATTGCCGAAATCTTCAACGTGCTTTACAACGACGGCGCGGTGTCGAAAATGAAAAAGGCGCAGGCGTCGCAATATGCGGAAAACGTTTATTTCTTAAAGCCGTGCGGACTTATGGATCAGTCGGCGATATCTTTGGGCGGCGTTTCGATGATCGATTTCGAAAACGTTGAAAATCCCTTTGTGCTCGGCGTGCAGTATCCGTTCACCGACACCGACATCGTCATCACGAATACGGGCGGCAATCACGCCGACCTTACTTCCGACTACGCCGCAATCCGCGCGGAAATGGAAGAAGTTTCCGAAAAGTTTTCGGAAAAGTATTTAAGGCTTGTCGATTATCAGAAGTTTTTGGACGCGATACCCGCGCTGCAAAACGAAGTTTCGGGCAGGGCGATTATGCGCGCGATACACTTCTTTGACGAAAATCTGCGCGTCGATAAGGCGGTTTCCGCAATCAATATGAAAAACGCCGACGCTTTTTACAAAATCGTAAACGAAAGCGGCGACAGCAGTTTCAAACTTCTGCAAAACTGCTACGTTCCTGCGGATACGGTTCAGCGCATACCTTTAGGTATCGTACTTTCGCAACACGTCACGGGCGTGAAAGCGGTGCGCGTGCACGGCGGCGGCTTTGCCGGGACGATTATCGCTTTTGTCGAAAAGGCGGAAACGCACGAATACGTCGAGCATATGAGCGAAGTTTTCGGCGCGGAGCACGTTTATAAACTTTCAATAAGACAGGAGGGCGCTTGTCGCGTCGAATTCTGATGTTATACGACGTTCTTATGAATATAAATCCCGTGGCGTTCCGCATCGGGAATCTTGAAGTAAGGTGGTATGGGCTTATCATCACGTGCGCGATGGTGCTGGGGCTTATCATTCTTATTTTCATGGCAAAAAAGAAAGGCATTTCTTCCGACGACACGCTGGAACTTTTCCTGTGGGTAATTCCGCTGGGCATAGTTTTCGCGCGTATTATTTACGTATTTGCAAACAATAAGGAATACGGATATTTCCCCATCGAGTCGTGGGACGATTTCGTAAACTGCATCGCGATCTGGGACGGCGGTATCACCATTTACGGCGGTATGGTCGGCGGCGTTTTGGGCGCGTTTATCTTCTGCAAAAGGAAAAAAATCAAACTCGGCACGATACTCGATATGCTTGTGCCGATTGTGCTGTTGTGTCAGGCAATCGGAAGATGGGGCAATTTCTGCAATCAGGAAGCCTACGGGCAACTTGTCACCAACGAGAAACTTTTCGGGCTGCCGTTTTCGGTTTATATCGACGCGGCGCACGCCGTGAACGGGGCGGGTTGGTATCAGGCGACTTTTTTGTACGAATCGGTCTATAATTTCATCGGCGCGATTTTGACGTATTGTCTGTGGCGCAAAAACAAAGTGAACGGCGCGCTCGTTTTCTTTTACGGCGTATGGTACTGCGTGATTCGTCTTATCCTTGACTTTTTGCGCGTGGACGGACTTTTGTCGACGAAAATCGCCTGCGTCATCGTTATACCCACGTTCACCGCTTTGGGTATCTGGTATTATTTACACGGACTTAAAAAACTCGACCACGATAAGGCCGCGCTGGAAGTCGAGGAAATGCTCGCTTCCGACGATTAAAGGAGAAATATGAGAAACTTAACCTTGCTTACCGACTTTTACGAACTCACGATGATGAACGGATATCTGAAAGAGGGCATCGCCGACAACGAGGCGTGCTTTGACGTTTTTTATCGTGGCGGAAACAAGCTCGAATACGCAATGTGCGCGGGGCTGGAACAAGTCGTGGACTACGTCAACAATTTGCACTTCGACAAGGAAGACCTCGATTACCTCGACGGGCTGAACGTTTTTGGAAAAGAATTTATCGAAAGGCTGAAAAACTTCAAATTCACGGGCGATATTTACGCCGTGCCCGAAGGTACGATTATTTTCCCGTATGAGCCGATATTGACAATCAAAGCGCCCCTTTTCGAGGCGCAACTTCTGGAAACCGCGATACTTTGCGTGCTTAATCATCAGACGCTCATCGCGACGAAAGCGGCAAGGCTTTGCCAGAATACCGACGCGAAAATTATGGAGTTCGGATTAAGGCGCGCGCAAGGTCCCGACGCAGGCATTTACGGCGCAAGGGCAGCGTATATCGGCGGTTGCAGAAGCACCTCGAACGTGCTTGCCGGACAAATGTTCGGTATCCCCGTGAAAGGCACGCACGCCCACAGCTGGGTTATGTCTTTCCCCGACGAACTGACGGCGTTTCGCGCGTATGCGGAACTTTATCCCGAAGGGTGCATGCTGCTTGTCGACACTTACGACACCTTAAAAAGCGGCGTACCCAACGCAATCAAAGTCTTTGACGAGCTCAAACAAAAAGGATATAAACCTCTCGGAATCAGGCTTGACAGCGGCGACCTTGCGTATCTTTCCAAAGAAGCGCGCAAAATGCTGGACGACGCGGGACATTCCGACTGCATCATCTGCGTTTCAAACGACATCGACGAGCAGGTTTTGCTGAGTCTGAAAGCGCAGGACGCGAAAATCGACCTTTTCGGCATAGGCACCCGCCTTATCACAAGTTACGACGCGCCTTCGCTCGGCGGCGTTTACAAACTTTGTGCAATCGAAGAAAACGGAAAACTCGTGCCGAAAATCAAACTGTCCGATACCCAGGCGAAAATTACCAACCCGGGACTTAAAAAGATTTTCAGGATTTACGACGAAAACGGCTTTGCAAAAGCCGACCTTATCGCGCTCAAAAAGGACAAAATCGACACGGATAAACCTTTGACGATTTTCCACCCGCAATACCCGTGGAAGAAAACCACGTTTGAAAAATACAGCGTGAGAGAACTGATGGTTACGGTGTTCAAGGGCGGAAAACAAGTGTATAAACTGCCGACGCTTGAAGAAATCGCAAAATATGCCGACAACGAAATCGCGCATTTTTATCCCGAGTATTTAAGGACGGTGAACACGCAGGAATACAAGGTCGACCTTTCCGACAACCTTTACAATCTCAAAATCAAAATGCTCACGAAAAACAGCAAAAAAAGATAATTATCGTCGTTTTTCGACAAAAAACTCAAAACTTCAAAAGACCTTCGTCGGTTACAATATAGCCACGGAGGTTTTTTTGTGGGTAAAAAAAATTTAACGTTCAAAACGGAACTTAACGGTTACAAAAAATGCGAGGTCGACGAAAGACTTCAAAAAGACGCAAGGCGCATCGAGGTGCTGGAAGCGCAGGTCGCGCTCGTCGACGGGTTGAAAGATGAAAATCAAAGACTTGCGTTGGAAGTCGAAAAGTACAAAAAATGCGAGGACGAGGTCAAGAACGTGCTTGCCGTCGCGACGAAAAAAGCGTTTGACATCAAAACGGATATGAAACTTCAATACGCGCTGGAAACGGAAAGGCTGAAAATTTTCAAGGCGAAATGGACAAGCGCGTACGACGAATTGAAAAGGAAATACGGCTTCGATACCGACGCCGCAATCGTCGAAAGCACGGTTACCGACGTATCCTTGAAAATCGAGGCTATTCTCAACAAAGATTTCGGGATACGGCTGACCGACGACGCCACCGACGCCGAAAAACAACTTATGGAAGAAGCGGACAGGCTTTCAATCAGTCAGGACGAAATAAATAAACTTGTCGAAAAATTGAAAGGGGAGCTTAAAAACGTGTCGTAGCCGCTTGAAAACGCGCACTTATTATTGTATAATATAAGTATGGAAGACTTATATTTATATACTACAATTGCAATTATCCCGCTTGTCGTGCTGACGCTGATTGCAGGATTCGTCGTTCAGTTCAGGTTTGCAAAGTACTCAAAGGAAAACAATCTTTCGGGACTTACGGGCGCGCAGGCCGCACGAAAAATTCTGGACGAACACGGGCTTTTCGACGTCGCAATCGTGAGAATCGAAGGAAATCTCACCGACAACTTCAACCCGAAAACCAACGTCGTGTCGTTGTCGCCGAAAGTGCACGACGGCAATACTATCGCCGCGGTTGCGGTTGCCGCGCACGAGGTCGGACACGCGATACAGCACGCGGAAGGCTATGCGCCGATGAAACTTCGCGGCGCGCTTGTTCCCGCTTGCGTCGTTACCTCGAAAGCGGCTGTGCCTCTTCTTCTCATCGGCATACTGCTGGAAATCTTTCTGAGCCAAAATCCCGCGTCGAGCATACTGTTTTTCCTGGGAATCGCGTGCTACGCATTGTACGCACTGTTCACGCTCATCACTCTTCCCGTTGAGTTTAACGCGTCGAGAAGGGCGGGTGAAAACCTTGTCGATTACGGCGTTATCGACGCCCGCGACGAAAAGAAGGTCAACGCAATGCTTCGCGCTGCGGGCATGACTTACGTCATGAGTTTTGCGATGGCACTTTTGCAAATGCTCAGGATCATCGCGATTTTCGGCGGATCGAGAAGCAAGAAAAAGTAATCAGTTTATATCGGTTATAAATCCGTCTTTTACTGTGAAATCGAACACGCGGGGCGTGATAATCGGCTCGGCTGAATAAGAAATCAAAGCGACTTTTTTAAGGTCGCTTATTTTTTGCGCGTTTTGGTGTTTTATCGGCGAAATATCGTCAAAAGGCTTGAAATAATCCAAAAAAACTTCGGGGCTTTCCCTGATATCCGGCGCAAGACACGCCGTCGCTCTTTCAAAGTCTTTCGCAGCAAGCGATTCCAAAAATAAATAAGGGATAAGTTCGTCCGGATAAACGCGGTCTTGAAGATACGAAAACTCGGTTTTGCTTTTTACCGCCGCGCCCGAAAACGAATACGTCGTGGTTTTCACGCGGGAGAGCATGTCTTTCAGATATTCGGTTGCAATTACGCCCGCGTATGAAAACGACACGTCGTCCGCTTCGACCGACAATAGTTTTTTGAACTCGCCGTCAAAAAGCATGACGAGGACGTATTGTATTTTAGCGGTTCCCGAAATCACTAAGAGCAGTCCTTCCTTTGTTTCGGAAAAGGAAATTTTCGGGGAAGAAAGCGGCGGGATTTCCACCGTCTTTACGCCGCCCGAACACTCGAAAATAGCGCGGGTTTTCGTGTCTTTATATATCGTCACAAGTATTTCGTCGCCGTTATAAGTCGTCGAGTTTTGCGCGATAGGGACGGGCGGGGCGTATTCAAAGTACTTTTGCGGCTCGATAATCACGTCGTACGCGCCGTTTTGCCAGTCGATAAGTTGCGCCGAGCCATAAACCCGCACGGTATTTTTCACGCCAATGACGGCATAGGATGGCACGTATATTTCGTTTTTGCAGTTTTCCTTTGCGGCAAAAAGCATAATTGCGCCGTCGTTTTGTTCAATCGAGAAAGGCGCGTCGTGCGACGCGTTGTTTGCAACGATAAGCCCGTTCGGGGCAAAATAAAACCTCGCCATACAATAAATATACGGCGAGGCGGTTTGTTTTATGAAATTATTATGCCTTGGTTGCGGACGCGTCTTTTAAGGTATAGGTGAAATTGCCTTCCACGAACTCCACAAGCGTTTGTTTGAGTTTGTAGTGGTTTGAAAGCGCGATTTCCGACTTTGCGTAGTATGCGCGGAATGCCTGATTTGTCGAAACGGGGGCGGAAGTAAGGGCGATATATACGACCTGACAATCCGTTGAGTTTGCTTCGCCGCCGATCGTGTATCCCTTGTTTTCGGTTGTGCCCAGGGAGCATTGAAGTTTCACGACGTTGTTTTCACCCGGGGCAAAAGTGTTGAACGCAAGGTTAAACTTTTTGTCGAAACTCGCGCCGCGGATAATCGTGTAAAACTGCATATTGTCGTAGTAGGGCGAAGAAATATCGAGTTCGGATGCCGCCGTTCCTTCGGGAATCGTGTCGCCGTCCGCCTGATAAAACCTGACTTTTTTGCCGTCGTAGACAACTTTCTGCGTTGTTTTGACGCCGCCTTTTTCGGTGGTCAGCACGCTTTCGGACGGCAGGAAACTGCCAGATTTCGAAAAGCTGACGCTGCCGTTAATTGTGGTGCCGTCGTCCATCGTTTGTTGTCTTTCGATGACGTAGCCGCTTCCGGCGGGTTTAATGGTGAGAGTAAGCGTGCCCGTAACGAGCGTTTCGCCGACTTTTCCGGATACCGAATAAGTAAACGTTTCCGTAAAGCCGCCGTCGCACCAGTTAAGGCGCAAAAGTTTGTCCGTCGCGACGTTGCTGTTGCACGCGGTAAGCGAAAACGCAAGAACCGACGCAATAATTACCGTTAAAATAACAAGAATAACCTTTTTCATATCGGATAGTATAACATACTTCCGAAAAAAAGCAAAGCATATATAAAGTATTTTGTGCGCGCGCGTTGCTTTAACGATAAAAGTAATGTATAATTATTATATATTTATACCTTATTCTATTTATTGATTATGAGCGTTAAATTTATTCTTTCAAACACGTTCGGTTTTTCCGCCGACAATATGTATCGGCTTATCGCAAAAAACGTCGGAAACGGCAGGCAAATCGTCATCGTACCCGACAAGTTTTCACTTGCTTTTGAAAGGAATATATTAAAAAAACTCGGGCTGACCTCGACGTTCGACGTGGACGTTACGTCGTTTATGCGACTTGCCGTGAAAGCAATGCGTGGGAAAAACAGGAAGTGTCTGACGCCCGAAGGCTCGGTCATGCTGATGAAAAGGGCAATCGACGAGGTGAAAAACGACCTTACCGTTTATAAAGACGTCGACGACGTGACTTTTCCCAGGGAAATGTACGCCGTCATCACCGCTCTTCGAAACAGCGGCGTCAATGCCGAAAACACGTTGGCGGTCGACGACGAAAAACTGAAAGACGTCGGTATTATTTACGAAAAATATCTTGAAATACTGCACAAATCGTTTATTGATTCGACCTCGCGGCTCGAAGCGTTTTCTGCGGGCATCGGCGACGACTTTTCGGACGCCGACGTTTATATTTTCGGATTTCCCGATTTCACCGCAACCCAGTATGAGATAATTTTCCGTCTTTTCGTCCACGCAAGAAACGTGACCGTCGGACTTATCGCGCCCGAAGACGACGCGAAAAACAAAAGACTGTACCCGAGCCGCGCTTTCAAAAAACTCACAAGCGGGCTTTCGGACGCGAATATCGCATACGACGTGACGTACGCTTTCGTCGGGCTCGATAACGTCAAAAAACAACTTTCAAACCTGTTTTCATACGCCAAACTTCCTTCCGTCGAAACCGACGGGAAAGTTGAGATTATCGAGGCGAAAAACATCATGGACGAGATGGAATACGTCGCAAAAAATATTCGCCGCGCGGTAATCGAACAAAAACTGAGATACAAGGACTTCGCCGTCGTCGTGCCGTCGTCGGACGATTACGAAAACGACGTCAGAAACGTCTTTACGCGATACGACGTGCCTTATTTTCTGGACAAAAAAATACCTTTTTCGTCCGCGCCGCAGGCAAGATATATTTTGTCGGCGATAAGATGCGTGTCCGACGGCTTCGATTTTTCGGACGTCAACGCTCTTATCAAAAATCCGCTGTTTTACAAAACGAACGACGGCTACGAAAGTGTGCAACTTTTTGAAAATTACGTGCTGAAAAACGCGCTTTCAAACAAACTCCACAAAAAATTCAAAAACGAAGCGGCGGAAAGCGTCAGAAAACGCATATTCGACGTAACCGCGCCTTTTTCGGGACTTGACGGAAAGGACGTCAAAGAATATGTCGCCGCGCTTAACGCTTTTTTGGAAAACGAAAAAATCAAGGAATATTCGGAAACCGTCTCTGACGAAATCAAAACCGTCGAAAGCAAGGCTGCCGAACAGTTTTACGATAAGTTCGTCGATATCGTCGACGAAATGCAGGTCGTCTTAAAAGACACGACTTTCTCGCTTTATGAGTTTTCGGAAACCTTGAAAGGAGTGTTTGAAAACGTCAAAGTCGCGCTTGTGCCGATGTATCTCGACAGCGTTTACGTCGGACAAAGCGACGAAAGTTTCTTTGACGGAATAAAAATAATGTACGTGTGCGGGGCGGTCGAAGGACTTGTGCCGCGTTCTGTCGCAAATACTGCCGTGCTTGGCGTAAAGGAAGAAGAAAGCCTTCTGAAAAACGGGCTCGATTTATACCCGTCGAAGAAGGAGAGCGTGAAAAACAACGCGTTTGAACTCATATCCCTTCTGACAAAGCCCGAAAAAGTCGTCGTGTCGTATCCCATAAATTATAAGGGAACGGAAGGGCGCGCGGCGGCGTTTGTCGCGTCGATGACGGATTACTTTACCGTCGGCGGCAGTCCGCTTTCGCCCGTTCGCACCGACAAAAAACGCGCGTTGACCAAGGATGAGGAGTTGAAAGAGTACGCCTTTGACACGGCAACTTACGAAAACGGAAAATACAAACTTCTGCTGTCGAAATCCGCAAAATCGAAAGTCGACGCCGGCAGTTTCTTTTCGCTGTTGCCCGACGAAGAAAAATCTTACGTCGAAAAACTTATTGAAACGTCCGACTCGCAAGAAAGCGTGAAAATCAACACGTCGCTCGATCGGGGTGTGTTTTCGGCAAGCCAGCTGGAAACGTATTTCGCCTGTCCGTACAAACAGTTTTTGCGCTATGGCATAAGGCTGAAACCGCGCGAAGAAGGTGTGCTTCGTACCCTTGAAACGGGCACGCTTATGCACGCGATTATGGAAAAGTTCGTGAAAGAAAAGGCTTACGAAAACCCGACGGACGAGATTATCGCAAGCGTTTGCGACCGCGCCGTGAAAGAACAGCTCGAATCCCCAGATTTTATGCAGTTCGACGCCGCGAAAAACAAGCTTTCTTTCGACCGCGTGAAAAAGGAAGGCGCGAAAATCTGCAAGGAAATCGCCGCGCAGTTCCAAAAATCCGACTTCAAGCCGTACCTTGCGGAAGCGAAAATCGGAAAGAAGGGCGAGGCGAATTTCGAAGGGCTTAAAATCAAAAAGGACGGGAAAGAGTACGTCCTTGTCGGAAGTATCGATCGCATCGACGAAAATGACGGATATTTCGCGATAATCGACTACAAAAGTTACTCAAAAAATCTTTCGGTGAAAGACATTTACAGCGGCGAAAAAATCCAGCCCGTTTTATATATGGACGCCGCGAAAAATAAGGATCTGAAATATCCCGTCGGTATGCTTTATCAGCCCGTTTCGGTTGGGTATAAAACAAAAGGCAAAAACCGCTTCAAAATGAGCGGATTCATAATAAATAATCCCGATATTATTTCGATGATGGACAACACGCTGACTGCGGGGGAAAGCAGCGACTTTCTTCCCGTTTCGCTGAAAAACGACGGAACAGCGGGCAGTCGGAAAAACGTCGTGGCGGATACGGCATTTCTCGCATTCGAAAAGTACGCCGAAAAACTGTCCGAAAAGGCGATCGGAGAAATTCTGGACGGCAACGTCGCGCCGTCTCCGCTCAAAGAGGCGTGCGGCTACTGCGACTATAAGGATATGTGTCCGTACGAGGGCGACGAACGGTTTGTTCGCGACGGCTTCCCGAAAATATCTTCGCCCGAAGACCTTATGACGCTTGCAAACGGCGGCAAAATCGAAAGCCGCATCGAGAAGGAGACGAACGAAGATGACTAAGTGGACGAACGAACAAATTAACGTCTTTGACGCAAGCGGCAACGTTCTCGTGTACGCCTCGGCAGGCAGCGGGAAAACGTCGGTCATGGTCAAAAAAATCGTCGATGACGTCGTAAAAGGAGTGCCTGTCAAGGATATTCTCGTCGTGTCGTACACGAAAGCGTCGGCAACGGATATGCGACTGAAAATCATCAACGCGCTGTTCGACGTCGCAAAGGACGAAAACGTCAAAAACGTCGACAAAATCCGCGAAGAAATCGACAACCTTCCGTTTGCCGAAATCGGCACGATGGACTCATTTTTAAGCAGACTTATCAAGGAAAATTTCGAATACCTTAAAATCTCGCCGAAAGCGCAGCAAATGGACGAGACCGAGTCCAAGGATATGAAACGCCGCGCCCTGAAAAAGGTGATGAACGACGAATACGAAAAACAGGCGGAAGACTTTATCCGCGTTGCGTCGCGCGCGTCGGGCATCGTCGACGACACCCCGCTTTCGGAAATAGTGTTGAGAATTTACGACGCGATTTCCATAAATCCGCGTCCCGACGAGTTCAAGGCGATGCTGCTTTCAAGCGTCACCGACAACCCCGACAGCGTTTACGGAAAAGTAATCCTTGATTTTTACCGCGACCTTGCGGCGGAAACTTTGCCGTTTGCAAGAAGAGCGATTGACGTGACCTCGCTCGAAGACGCGCCTGTTTACGCCGCCGCACTCGGACATTCTGTGGAAACCCTTGAAAAACTTTCGGATATGCAAAACTCCGACGACGCGAAGAAAATAATCGAAAGATACGTAAAGCCGAATTTCAGGGGAGGAAAACCCAAAATTTCCGACGAAGATAAGGTGCTTGTCGCGACGGCTCGCGACAAAACCGCCGAAATAATCGAGAATCTTTCCGAAAAACTTTTTGTCGATTACACAAACTATAACGTGGACGACGCAAAAGAGTTTATGCGCGTCGTTATGCGCGTCGTCGAAGAATTCGACCGCGAGTACGAAAGACTTAAAAAACGCGAAAACAAAATCGACTTTGCCGATTTGTCGAAATACGCCGTGAAACTTCTGAAAGACGAATCCCGCGCGGAAGAAATAAGACAAAAATTCTCGCTCGTGTTCGTGGACGAATATCAGGACATCAACCCGTTGCAGGAAGAAATTCTTCTGAAAATCACCGACGGCAATCTGTTTATGGTCGGCGACGTCAAACAAAGCATTTACGCCTTCCGAAACGCCGACTCCAAAATCTTCACCGACAAAAAGAAGTCGTTTGAAACGGGAAGGTCGCAAGGTCGCGCGCTGCCGATGACCGCGAACTTCCGAAGCGAAAAGGGCGTTCTGGAATTTGTCGACCGCGTATTTTCGGGGATAATGACGCTCACTCACGGCGGGTGCGATTATAAAAACGAAAGCCTTTTCATAAAAGACGGATTTAAGGGCGAAATGTCGGAAAACGCGCGCATTATGCTTGTGAAAAACGATCCTTCGCGCGAAGAAACCGAAATTTCCGGCGTTTACAGCGTAATGTCGCACGAAAGAAACTCGTCTTTGGACGAAATAAGCGGTTATACGGAAGGCAGCGCGGTTGCCGAAGAAATCAGGAAAATAATCGGCAAAAAGTATATAAAAGGCGACAACTCGCCGCTTGAATACAAAGATATCGCGGTGCTTTTCAGGAAAAGGGGAAGCGGCGCGGACGGATTTTTGCGCGCGCTGACCGACAACGGTATTCCTTACGCCAGCGACGGCTTTATCGAAGGCGCGGGCAAACGATATATAAAAGAACTTTCCTGCTTTATAAAAGCGGTCGACAACTCGCTGGACGATATCGCGTTCGTCGGGTTTTTAAGGTCGCACTTCGGAAAATTTTCGGATGAGGACGTCGCGAAAGTCGTGAAGTATTATAAAAGCGATTTCGTTTACGACGCCGTGAAAAAGTGCGCGGAAAAGCCTGACGAACTTTCGGAAAAATGCCGAAACGCTCTGGCATTTTTGTGGGACGAAAGAAAAAGAGCGGCGTTTTGCGGCGTGAAAGACTTCTTGTACGAAGTGGTCGGAACGACCGCGTTCGACGCATACGTCCTTGCCGGCGAAAACGGGAAAGACGATATGACGGCGGTCAGAAAATTTATCTCGGACGGCGCGGCGTATCCCGATTTGCAATCATTTGCGGCGGCGATACGAAACGGCGACGACGACGATTGCACAAACCCCGACGACGAAGCGGACGCGGTAAAAATCCTTACCGTCCACGCAAGCAAAGGGCTTGAATTCCCCGTCGTATTCCTTGCAAGGTGTGACGCAGGCTGGGGCGGCGAAGTGAGAAAAAGCGACATAGTTTTTGACAGAACCCTCGGCGCGGGCATAAAACTTTTTGACGAGGAAACAAGGTTAAAGGCGGATTCGCTTGCCTATACCGCAATAAAACTGGAAGCGAAACGCAGGGAAGCGGACGAAAACATAAGGCTTTTGTATGTTGCGCTGACGCGCGCGAAAAACCGCATTTACGTCACGGGAATGACAAATAAAGCGCTTGAAAAGAAGTTCGATTTCCCGACGCCGGTCATCTCGTCAATGAGATTTTCCGACCTGATTACGTACGCCGCGGCAATCGACGGGGACTTATACGGGCTTATCGACTTCGTGGAGCCGACCGTTGAAAACCCGAATGAAGTCGCAAAAAACGGACTTTATCTGTCAAAAGGAGACGATAAAACACGAAATGCGTTGAAAAAGGTGCTTGATTTCGTTTATCCGTTTGAAAAATCGAGCCGTATAAGCCCGAAATATACGGTAACGGAGATAAACAGGCTTGTCCGCGACGAAGAAAACGAAGGATTCACGCCGAGTATGATAAATCCGTCGTCGGATAATCGCCGCACGGGTATCGCGTACCACGCCGTCATGGAAAATATCGACTTCTCGACAAGCACCGTGAGCGAGATAAACTATCTTTTGAAAAACCTTGTCGAAAACGGCGTCCTTCAAGACGGCGACGAAGAACTTGTCGACGCAAACGATATTTTAAGGTGTATTCAAAGCCCCGTCATTCAGGAAGGGATAAAGGGCAGATATATCCGCGAAAAATCGTTCATGCTTTCGTTGCAAGCGGGGGAAGTCGGCGGCGACTCGTCCGACGATATTCTGGTGCAGGGCACGATAGACCTTGCGTTTTTCGGCGAAGAAAACGTCATAGTCGACTTCAAATATTCGGGACTTTCCGACGAAAAACTTGCAGAAAAGTATGCGCGACAGCTCAAAACGTATAAAATCGCCGTCATGCAAGCCTACGACGTCAAAGTTGATAAAATCCTGTTATATTCTTTCAAAACCGGGCATTTTATAGATGTAAAGTAATTTTTTTTGCTGAAAAGTGCGCGTAATTATTTGCAAATAACTAATTTTATGTTATAATAGCATAGATTTGTAACAAGCATTGTTTTACTACGCGAAATAAAGGATGTGTTTTATGGTTGCTCAATTGTTGTCAACAGTGGAATTTTGGCAGGCTTTCAGCGTTCCCGAAAGGGCACTTTTCTGCGGTTTGGTTAGCGTACTCGGGCTGACGCTTATCGCATTCGTCGTATTCGGCGGTATTCTCGGAAAATTGTCGGGACGCAGGTTCGTTAAATCCTGCAAAACAATCGGCAATTTCGCAAACGAATCCGGCGTTATCGACGATGGTAATCTGGAACAGTTCGAGGCAACTTGCTTCAACGAGAAAACCGACAAAACTTTTATGGAAGGTTGGGAGGCGTTCAAAGGCGCACGTTTCGATTATCCCAGCAAATACGTCGATTCCGACACGATAAAGGCGAAATATTCCGGCAAAAAGTTTAAGGTCGGGCTTATTTCGACCGCAATCGCATTGTTTGTTTTCGCACTTGTTTTCGTGGTTTACGGGCTTGTTCAGGTCAAGAGCGCCGGAGGCGTCGATATCGTGGTTTACTGCGTGGTGCTTGCGCTCCCGATTATTCTTATGTTGTCATACGTTTTCGTAAAGCCCGAGAAGAAGACCGGCGCCGCATTAGACCAGATGCTGGAAGACCTCGACACCGCGGTGAAACTCCAACGCCACGTTGAACGCAAGGTTGACAACAGCCGCCTGTACGAAATCGAAAATCGCATCCGCGACGTCATCATTCACGAACAGTCCAAACCTATTCCTTCAAAGAAGGATCAGCTTGAAAAACAAAAAGCGCAGGAACTTGAAATGGCGGACGAAGACCTTGACGATATCCGCGACGAAATTTTCGCCGACGACAATGTTGAAGAGCCTGTTGCGGAAGAACCTGTTGCGGAAGAACCCGCGGCGGAAGTCGAAGCACCCGTCGAAAAACCCAAAAAGGTTATCCCGTTCGAGCCGTTCGTAAAAGTCCTTGACGAAGCCATCGAAAAAGGTTATTCCAAAGCGACGATGCGTAAAATGGCAAACATTCTCGTGCTTGCTTTCGGAAAATTCCAGGAGCCCGCTCAACGCGAAACCCTTAAAAACTCCATCAGAAAATTCATCGTCCAATACAAAGCGGCGGTTGAAAGAGAAAGGGCGGCGGAAGCAGAATATGTCGCGGCAGACGCAGCGACTCAGCAGGAAGCCTACGGCGAATGGCAAAACCCCGACGCAGAATAATATAAAATGCAATATCCCCGACAAATCGTCGGGGATTTTTTATGCGATTAAAACGGAAAACGTCGCAAAAACACGGCGGTTTTCTTTGAAAAAAACTCTTTTTTTCCGTAAACGCGGTTTTTTTCTTGCCAAAAAAATTTTGAAGTGTTATTATTTCATTATCTTTTTGAACACGAGGTGTTAATAATTTACTATGGACGACCCTTTAAGTAAAAAGCAAATCAATATTGTTGACACCGCTCTTTTTGCGTAAGTAATTCTTTCCTTGTACGATGAGCGCGGTGTCCCCGTGCTTTTATTTTGTATTGGAGGAAGGAGAATGCTTCAAATTTACTATACCGACGAAAATAATCAGCTTTTGTCGCTTGACGTCGAAAACGGCGTCGAAAACGTCGATCTCACCGGAAAATGGATTAACCTTTCAAACCCCACGGACAAAGAAATCGAACTCGTGAGCCGCGTTACCGCGCTTCCCGAGGACTATATCAAAGCCGCGTTGGACGAGGAAGAGCGCGCCCGTATCGAAGTCGAAGACGGGAATCTTCTGACGCTTTTCGATATCCCGGTTATGGAAGACGACGAGGACAGCGACTACTATACTTATTCAACCTTGCCGTTTGCTTTCATTTCAAACCAGAAAACCGTCGTTACCGTTTGTCTGAAAGAAAATATCATCACGCAAAACTTCATTATGAACCGCGTGAAAAGTTTCGCGACGTATAAGCGCACAAGGTTTTTGTTGCAACTTATGTACGTTTCAAGTACGAAGTTTTTGCAATATCTGCGCCAGATCGACAAAACCAGCACCCGTATTCAGGCGGAGCTGAACAAAAGCATGAAAAACAAGGAACTTATCCAACTTCTGGATATCGAGAAATCGCTTGTTTACTTTTCGACGTCCCTTCGCGGAAACAGTTTCGTCATCGACAAGATTCAGCGTACCGAAGGCGTGAAATTTTATGAGGAAGACCAGGACCTTTGGGAAGACGTCGGCATCGAAAACCGCCAGGCAATCGAAATGTGTAATATTTATCGGGACATTCTGACGGGGACGATGGACGCGTTTGCGTCGGTCATCAGCAACAACCTGAATATCGTCATGCGTACGCTTACCATTCTGACGCTGCTTGTCGCGATACCTTCCATGATTGCGGCGTTCTGGGGAATGAACACCGGCGTGCCGTGGGAAGGGAAACTGTACGGTTTCTGGATTGTCGTGGGGATTTCGATTGCGATTTGTCTGGTTTTGGGCTTATTTATGTTCAAGAATCGCGGCAGGAAGAGATAACACGGCGGTTAAAATTGACATAAAAGCATTTCTTTGGTATAATTTACCCTGAACTTTTGTTCAGGGTGATTTTTTTATGCGCAAAAAAGTTTTATTAAGTTTACTGATTTTAATAATTGCGGCGTCGGTGCTTACGGCGTGCAATAAGGATAAGGACAAAAACCCCGCCGTAACTTACGGCGATATTTACGTGCAGCACGGCGGCATTGTGAGAAAAGCCGATTACGACCACGATCGTTCGTTTGCCTTGCCCGAAGGGCTTATGCCGTATTACGAGGAAAAAGGCACGGTCAATACGTACAAGGAGTACGTCAATGCCTACGACAAGGAAAACGGCGTGTTGAAGGTCAGGAAAGACATCCTTGGCGAGAACGGCAAGGTCGCTTCGTCCAGGTACGGTTTCGTCAGCCTTAAAACGAAAACCCTTATCGGAAGCGGCGCGGTGTATTCTGCGGACTTTTTTGTCGAAAACGGATTTATCGGCGCGTACAATGCCGACACGAATAAATATGAACTTTTCAGAAATGACGGCACGCGGCTGAACGTTCCGGTGAGTGCCGATTCCAAAAAAACGTCCGAAATGTTTATGACGTTGTCGGAGGACTATTACGCACTTTCGGACGGCAATAACTCCTGGCAGATTTACGCAGCAAACAATTCCGCGTCGCCCGTTGCAGGCGGCAAAAAGTTTTCAACCTATTATTTCGACGAGCAGGCGCAAAAGGCTTATGACGTGTCGTATATCGTTGCCGACAATTACATTATCGCAACCCGTATGATAAAAGCGACGTCGGTGTTTTCAAAGGACGCTGTCGTCGACGTTGTTGCATACGACCTTGCAAGCGGCAACGAGATCACAAGTATGTTCAAGGGCGTCGGCGCATATTCGTCGGGCGCAATCCGCGCGGCGTATTACCTCGGAGGCGACAAATTTTATTGCTATGAACAAACGTCAAGCACCAAAGACGACGGATATCAGTACAAGGTGCTGACCAACCCCGAAGAGGAAGAAATCGACAAGCGATACACTTATTACAAAATTTCGGTGTGGACGTACGATATGAAATCGGGTGCGAAAACCCTTATCGTTCCCGACCGCATTTTCTCGACAATCGTCAATAAATATTACAAAAAGAGCGTTGGCCGCGATTTGTCGGAATATATTAACAACGGATACAGCTGGGTGTCGGTCGCAATCACCAGAGACGCCGACCGCGTTGCGACGCAGGATCAGCAATACGTCATCGACAGCAATCTGAATATTTACGTTTCGCTGTCGGATAAGTCGGGCAGCGCGACTCGTTACGACGAAGGCTCCAACGATTATCGCTACGTCAAACTGACTTTTGTCGACGGCTACGGCTTTGACGAGGACTCCACTTCCGACCTTATTATCTATGACAAACAGGGCAACACCGTTTTAAGAAAAGAAGGCACTTACAGCAAGGTCTTTTACAACAACGGTATCGTTACCGCGGTCAAGGAAGTTGCGGACGGAAGAAAGTCCGTCGTCGCTTATAAACTTGACGGCACGGTCGTCTTTGACGAAACGAGAGAATACTCGGACATCGTCGGAAGCACTTATAACAACGACCGTCTGGCTTTCGTCGGAAAGTATGCGATGGTCAAAAAAGGCACGACGTACTATCTTGTCGACAACACGGGACGCGACGTCGGAAATCCGTCGGTCAGCGATATGTACACGACAAATAGAGGCGCGTTCTTCTTCAACGGCGTGTACGTCACGCAGGATAAAAAAACCTTGAAATTCGGGCTTAAAAACTACGACGGCGACGTTATTTTCGAAAATCAGTTCAAAGAAGTGATCATCGACGCGAAAAGGTTCGGCGACGTGGCGTTTTACGCAAAGGACGAAAACGGAGTGTGGAACGTATACTTCGTATAATCAAGAAGGGCGTTTGACAAACGTTATCGTTTACGACGTTCCGGCAGATATTTTTGGAGCGGCGTTTATATTATTTATTCACGGATTATGAAAACGCAGGTTATGGGAGCGGAAGGCATCGACCTTGCCGCAAAACTTATAAGAGAAGGAGAAGTCGTCGCATTCCCCACCGAAACGGTTTACGGGTTGGGGGGAGATTGTTTCAACGATGACGCCGTAAAAAGGATTTACGCGGCAAAAGGACGTCCGTCCGATAATCCGCTTATTGTGCATATTTCGACACTCTCGGACGTTTACAGGGTGGCGAAAGACGTGCCCGACGCGTACTTCCGCCTTGCCGAAAAATTTTTGCCCGGCCCCCTTACGGTAATTCTTCCCAAAGCGGACGATCTGCCTTTGTCGTGTACGGGCGGGTTGGATACCGTCGCGGTGAGATACCCCGCGCACAAGATGGCGCGCGACTTCATAAAAGCTACGGGAACGCTTATTGCCGCGCCTTCGGCAAACGTGTCGACTCACGTGTCGCCGACGACCGCAAAACACGTTTACGACGATCTGAACGGGCGTATTCCGCTTATCCTTGACGGCGGCGAATGCGAGGGGGGAATCGAAAGCACGATAATCACGTTGTGCCGCGAAATCCCCACGATTTTACGCCCCGGCATAATCACCGAGCGCGACCTTTTAGGTGTTTTGAACGAGGTGGAATTGTTCAAAGGCAAAGTGGAAAAAGCCGAAGCCCCCGGCATGAAATACAAGCACTACGCACCACGATGCAGGGCGGTGCTCGCAAGTACTCCCGAGAAGGCGATTGAATTGTACGATAATGCAGTAAAAGACGGTTTATCGCCTGAAATCCTTGCGTTAACCGAACATATTGCAATTTACGGTAACAGAAAGCTTATTGATCTCGGCGGCGACGAATATGCCGTTGCGCGCCATATTTACAACGCTTTGCACGTTGCGGAAAACGACGCCGACTTCATCATCATCGACAATCTTACGGGCGGCGGCGTGTATGACTCCGTGATGAACCGAGTGATGAAAGCGGTTGCGGGAAAGGTGGAATGATGCGCGTGGTTTTCGTATGCACCGGGAATACTTGCAGAAGCCCTATGGCGGAAGCGATTTTCAGGTTTTACGCCAAAGAAAGCGGGGTGAAAGCCGACGTTTCGTCGTACGGACTTTTCATAAATCCCGACGAGTGCGAAACGCGCGGACAAGCATTGATTGCGGTCCGAAAACTTAATATCCCGATCAGGAAGAAAAAGTCGAAAGTCATCACGGAAGACGTCGTGAAAAACGCCGACTACGTCGTTACGATGACCAAAAAACAAAAAGACGCATTGCCGTACGACAACGTTTTTACTTTTTCGGAACTCGTGGGAGGCGGCGATATTCCCGATCCGTACGGACTTGACCAGAACGCATACGACGTGACAGCTTTCAGACTGAAACTCGCGTCGCAGAATTTATTGAATATCATTTCGGAAAAAAGGTGAAAAAATGAAGTTTGAACTGAAACTCCTTGACTGGTGGTGGAACAAACAGGTCTTAAAAAGCGACCAAAAACGCGCGGCGAAACTCACGAAAACCACGGGCGTGTCCGCGATAAAAGACCTTGATTATTTCGGCGACGGCAGCAAATGGCACCTTATGGACGTGTATCGTCCAAATGGCACGGAAAACGAAAAACTGCCCGTTATCGTCGATATTCACGGCGGTGGCTGGATGTACGGCGACAAGGATCTGAACGCGCCGTATTGCGAAGCGCTTGCAAAACGCGGTTTCGTCGTTGTGAGTTTTTCGTACAGTCTGTTTCCGAGCGTGACTTTGCCCGTCCCCGTGCAGGAGATTTTCAGGGCGATAAACTTTGTTTACGACAACGCCGAAAGGTTTAATATCGACCTTAACAACGCCTTTATCACGGGCGACAGCGCAGGCGGGCATTACGCAGGGCTTGTACTTTCGATTATCGCGGACGAAGAACTTGAAAAACTTTACGAGGTCGAAAAATGTCGTATGACTTTCAAGGGGGTTGCGTTTACCTGCGCCGCGTTTTATCCGAACTCGATTGCGAATTTTCCCGTGCACCTTGCAAAGACGTACGTCGGGCTGTTTTACGGCGGTGCGAAGAAATATGAAAATCACAAGTTTTATAAAAGCGTCGATATAATTAACAATAAGGTGGAAAAGTTCCCGCCGATGTTCATCAACAGTTGTTTCAACGATATGTTGAAGGGCGATACGAACAGGTTTATCGAATGTTTGGACAGAAAGAAAATCCCGTACACCCTCAATTTCCCGACGTCGGACGAATGCGAAAACAAAATGGGACACGTTTACGCCGTTTTGTATCCCGAAGATTGGGAAGAGAGCAAAAAAACAATCGACAAAACGTGCGAGTTTTTCAAAGAACAGATGAACAAATAAAATCAAACGGAATAATTGACAAAAAAACGGCGACGAGCGTAAGCCCGTCGCTTTGTTTTCAAAAAACTGCGCAACCGTAACCTGACAATTTGCACCGAAGTGATACAAAAACAGGTAACTCCTTCAAGGTAACCTCGTGGCACACGCCGTTAACCGCTTAATGCTGCTGCGGTCAAGCTCTGACATGGTTCACGGGACGACATTGCACAAGACCTTGATATCAACGCCCCTTATTTTTGCCGACCAACCATACAAAAGGCCGCATACGGCATTCAGCCCCGCATATAGAGGGTTTCGGATTACAGGGTACCCCTAGTCCCCCGCCTAGCGCAGTAAGCGTATTGTACCACCAACGCGCGATAAAGTCAAGAAAAAGTTTATCGTTAATGTTCGGTACGGGTTGACTGAAAGAGAGAAAATGTTGTATCATAAATAATATGAAAAATAAAAAGTTGATTTTAATCTTAATTGCGACGATTACGGTTATCGCGGCGGCAACCGTCCTTTCTGCGTGCGACAAAAATAAGGGCGAGTTCGTGGACGTCGGTATCGAGTTGTATTCCGCAAAGCAATATTACGTCGAGGGCGAAACTTTCACGCCCGAAGGCGGTATCCTTAAAGTTTACTCTTACAACGAAAAAACGAAGGAAGAAAAATACCGCTTCGTCGATCTTACCGACAAGGACGTTACCCTTGAAAACACGACGGGAGCGCGCGTCGATACGTACACCGTTACCGCAAGATACAAAGGGCTTTCGACGCGGTTCAAGTATATCGTGCAAAAAGAAGAAAACGCCGTTGCGAGTGTTGATTTTGTGCTGTCGGAAGACCATGGCGCGCCTGTGTATTCGGTGTCGGATATTCGCAGTGAAATCGATTTTTCGGACTTTATCGGTATGAAATTTGTGATAAAGTACCGTAATACGGAAAAACAAGACGAGGAAGTTCCGCTTTGGGACGAAACGAATTACTATTTCGACAAGGGTATAAACTACACAGGTTTCGACGTCAAAACGGCAGGTCTTAAATACATCACTTTCACTTGCATCGCGACCGACGTCGTGCTGCCGTATAAGGTGACCGAAGACGACTTCGTTTACGACTTCGAATTTGTGAAATACGATAAAGAAAAAAAGAAATACGTTTCCGTCAAAAAAGAAGACAGCGTGAGAAGAAATTACCTTGTCGGCGAAAAGTTTGACGCGCAGAACACGAAAATCAGATATATTTACAAATCGCTGAAAAAAACGGAGCCCGTCGATATTTCCGAAAGCCAGATTTCCGGTTTCGACACGACGAATGCTTCCGACAAAAAAATGTTTATTCTTTCGTTACTCACGGGGGTTGAAACGTTCAATTATTCGGTATTCGAGGAAAACGCCGTCAAAGGCGTTACGCTGAACAATAAAGATTTTTCGCAGCCCACGCCCGGATTCAATGACGTATGGACGGAAAAAACGAAAGGCGAATGGAAAGAGTACGAAGAGTATATCGCCGCCATAAAACTGTGTCTCGTTCTGGACGAAGACGGCAAGCAATACGTACCCGTGACGGGCGCGGACGAAGATATTATTTTGTATTACGTCACGCCCGACGAACAAGACCTGAGCCTCAAAAAGGAATTCACGAAAGAAGTTTTTGACAAACTCAAAAAGACGGAGTGCGAATACGAAATAATTGCGGTTTATCGGAAAAATCCCGAAGCGTACGCAAGGAGAATCTTCTTTACCGTGAAAAACTTTATCACGGGCATAGATTTTGTAAATCTGAACGTTGAAAATCTCACGTTCACGGAAGGCGACGCGTTCAGTTTCGGCGAAGCAACCGCAACAGTGCATTACGCCGACGGAAAGACCAAAACCGTAAGATTGCAGGACGAATACGAAAAAACCGACGAAAACACAAGGCAGATACGAATGAAAAACACGAAAGCGGTCGAGGCGAAAACATTCGATATGAGCGCAGGCGAGCATAAAAACCAATATTATATCACTGCAAATATCGACGTTTCAGATTACGAAGTGACCGTGAACGGCGAAAAATTCGTCGAAGACAACGGATTCAGGATTTATATAAGTTACGTCGTGCAAAAAGCGTAAATCAAAAAGATTTTTCAGGGGCGAAGGCAAAGGCTTTCGCCTTTTTCGCGCGCTTTTCTTGACAATTCATAATATATTTTCTATAATGTCTTGAAATATATAAATTATTGAGGTTTTTCAATGTACAAAAAAGTTGACAACGGTCTTGATTTTGTGGCGCGCGAAAAGGAAGTTCTGGACTTCTGGAAGGAAAACCACATCTTTGAAAAAAGCGTCGAAAAAAACGTCGGCAATCCCGAGTTTTCGTTTTTCGACGGTCCGCCTACGGCAAATGGACGTCCCCACATCGGGCATATTCTCACCCGTGTTATGAAGGATATTATTCCCCGCTATAAGACGATGAAAGGTTATCACGTTTTAAGGAAAGCGGGCTGGGATACTCACGGTCTTCCCGTCGAACTCGAAGTGGAAAAACAACTGCACATCGACGGCAAACAGGAAATCGAAAAGTACGGTATCGAGCCGTTCATCAAGCAGTGCAAAGAAAGCGTATGGAAATATAAACACGAATGGGAAGTCATGTCCGACCGCGTCGGTTACTGGGCGGATATGGAAAACCCCTATGTCACCTACGACGACAATTATATCGAGTCGGTGTGGTGGAGCCTGAAAGAAATCGACAAAAAAGGACTTTTATACAAAGGCTATAAAATCGTTCCTTACTGCCCGCGTTGCGGCACGGCTTTGTCAAGCCACGAGGTCGCGCAGGGATACAAGGACGTCAAAGAACGTTCCGTTTTCGTAAGGTTCAGGCTCGTTGACGAAGAAAACACGAGCTTCCTTGCCTGGACGACCACCCCGTGGACGCTCCCCAGCAACGTCGCGCTTTGTATGAACGCGAAAGAAGACTACGCCAAAATCAAGGTCGGCGACGAATACTTCATTATGGCAAAGGCTCTTATCCCGTCCCTTTTCAAGGAGGACGAATACGAACTTGTCAGCGTGAAAAAGGGCAAGGATTACGAATTTACGAAATATAAACCCCTTTTCGATTACGTCAAAGACACGTCGAAGGGCTGGTTTGTCACGAACGCCGATTACGTCACTCTTACGGACGGCACCGGCGTCGTACACATCGCGCCCGCATTCGGCGAAGACGACGCGCAGGTCGGCAGACGTTACGACTTGCCTTTTGTGAAATTCGTGGACGACCGCGGCAGACTCACCGACGACGTTTACGACTTCAAAGGTCTTTTCGTGAAAGACGCCGATCGTCCCATTATCATGAAACTGAACGAAACGGGATTGCTGTTTAAGGATATGCTTTACGAACACAGTTACCCGTTCTGCTGGCGTTGCGACACTCCGCTTATTTATTACGCACGCGAAAGCTGGTTCATTAAGATGACGGCGGTTCGCGACGAACTTATGAAACGCAATCTGTCGGTCAACTGGATGCCGCCGACAATCGCGACGGGACGTATGGGCAACTTCATCGAAAACGTCATCGACTGGGGCATCAGCCGCGAACGTTACTGGGGCACGCCGCTTCCCATCTGGATTTGCGACAAATGCGGACATAAACACGTCGTCGGCAGCCGCGAAGAACTTTGCAAACTCGGCGGGCTTGAAAAAGCACCCGAACTTCATAAACCTTATATCGACGAGGTCACGTTCACGTGTCCCGAATGCGGCGGCGTAATGCACCGCGTTCCCGAAGTGCTGGATTGCTGGTACGACAGCGGCAGCATGCCTTTCGCGCAGTGGCACTATCCGTTTGAAAACAAGGAAATTTTCGACGAAGTGTATCCCGCCGACTTTATTTCGGAAGCAATCGACCAGACTCGCGGTTGGTTCTATACCTTGCTTGCGATTTCGACGCTTCTGTTCGACAAGGCAAGTTTCAAAAACTGCATAGTTTTAGGACACGTCAACGACAAAGACGGCATCAAAATGAGCAAACATAAGGGCAACGTCGTCGATCCGTTCAGCGTGCTCGACAAGCAAGGCGCGGACGCCGTGAGATGGCATTTCTATACGTCAAGCGCACCCTGGCTTCCTTCGAGGTTCTATCCCGAAGCCGTCAGCGAGTCGCAGCGTAAATTCATGGGCACGCTCTGGAACACCTATGCGTTCTTTGTACTTTACGCCGATATCGACAAGTTCGATCCGACGAAATACAACCTTAAAGATTGCAAACTGTCGGTCATGGACAGATGGGTGCTTTCGGGGCTCAACAGCCTTATCAAATACGTGGACGACTGCCTGAACGAATATAAGATTTTCGAAAGCGCAAGGAAAATTCAGGACTTCGTGGACGAACTTTCCAACTGGTATGTCCGTCGCGGTCGCGAAAGATACTGGGGAAGCGAAATGTCCGACGACAAAATCGCCGCGTATATGACGCTTTACACCGTCCTTACCGAACTGTCGAAACTCATCGCGCCGTACACCCCGTTTATGGCGGAAAACATTTATCAGAACCTTGTCAGGTCGTTTGACAAAAACGCGCCCGAAAGCGTGCATCTGACCTCGTTCCCCGTGGCGGACGAAAGTTTCATCGACACCGCGCTCGAAGACGGCATGGAAGAAGTTATCCGCGTTGTCGTTTTGGGACGCGCCGCAAGAAATCAGGCGAACATCAAAAACCGCCAGCCCTTGCAGAAACTGTACGTGACCGGCGTTGAATTCGACGACGAACTGAAAGCCCTCGTTTCCGACGAAATTAACGTGAAAGAAGTGCTTAACGCGTCGGGCGAACAGGACTTCGTAACGTACGAAATCAAGCCGCAACTCAAAACGATTGGTCCGAAATACGGAAAACTTTTGGGCAAAATCAAGGAGCATCTTGCGAATGCCGACGGAAAAGCAATCGTGAACGCAGTCGCAACCGGCACGTATAAGGTCGATATCGACGGCACGGAAGTCGAGTTCTCAAAGGACGATATTCTCGTGTCCGTGAAAAACAAGGAAGGTTTCAGCAGCGAAGTCGACGGCGATATTTCGGTAATCCTCGACACCGCGCTTTCCGCCGAACTTATCGAAGAAGGCGCAATGCGTGAAATCGTCTCCAAAATCCAGACGATGAGAAAGGAAGCGGGTTTTGAAGTTACCGACCATATCACGCTCGGGTTCAAAACAGATTCCGCGCTCCTTACAAAGATTATGAACGACAACACGACGGTCAGAAACACCGTCCTTGCCGATGAAGTCAGAAACGATATAGACGGCTACACGAAAGAATGGGACATCGGCGACGATAAAATCACGTTGTCCGTCAAAAAGAAATAATGCAAGTCAATTCCGAGTGGAAAGATTACGAGGTCATCGCAACCGGCGACGGCAATAAGCTGGAAAGATGGGGCAAATACATTTTGCTTCGTCCCGATCCACAGGTCATCTGGCCCGAATCTTTCCCCCTTGAAAACTACAAAGGTCTGACGGCAAAGTACGTGAGAAGCGCGACGGGCGGCGGCCATTGGGAATACCTGGAACCCATGCCCGAAAACTTCACCGTGAGTTGGCGCAATCTTACGTTTAAATTGAAACTTATGGGCTTCAAACATACGGGGCTTTTCCCGGAGCAGGCGGTAAACTGGGCGAAAATGATCGACCTTATCAAAAACGCCGGAAGACCTGTTAAAGTTCTGAACCTGTTTGCCTATACCGGCGGCGCGACGGTTGCGTGTGCGTCGGCGGGCGCGGAAGTTACCCACGTCGACAGCGCGAAAGCGATGGTCGAAAGGGCTGGCGAAAACGTACGTCTTTCGGGACTTACCGACGCAAAAGTCAGATATATCATCGACGATTGCTTAAAATTCGTCCGTCGCGAAATAAAGCGCGGCAGGAAGTACGACGCAATCATCATGGACCCGCCGAGTTTCGGCAGAGGTCCCAACGGCGAAATGTGGAAAATCGAGGACAATCTGTTTTCGCTCATCAGGGAAACGAAAGAAGTTTTGTCGGACAATCCGCTTTTTTATCTTCTCAACAGTTACACGACGGGGCTTCAACCCACCGTTATGGCAAATATGTTGAAACTCGGGCTGAATACGTCGAAAAACGCAGTAATTACCGCCGACGAAATCGGTCTGAATACCAGGGAGGAGGGTATCGTCTTGCCAGCAGGCGCAAGCGCCCTTGCGATATTTTAATGGAAAATAATGCAATCAAAGAATATCAAGGCGTAAAAATCATTTACGAAGACAACCATATTCTCGTTGCGGTGAAGCCGCAGAATATGCCGTCGCAGGAAGACGAGTCGAAAGATCCCGATATTCTTTCGATTCTGAAAAATTATCTGAAAGAAACTTACGATAAGCCCGGCGACGCGTATCTCGGGCTTGTTCACAGGCTTGACAGAGTTACGGGCGGCGTTATGGTTTTCGCAAAAACGTCAAAGGCGGCGGCAAGACTGTCGGAAGCAATCCGCGAAGGCGAGTTTGAAAAAACTTATCTTGCGGTCGTTTACGATACGCCCAAAGAAAAACAGGCGGTGCTTGTAAATCACCTGAAAAAGGATCCGAAAAGCAATACCGTCCGCGTCGTCCCGGAAGTCACCGAAGGCGCAAAATATGCGGAACTTACTTATAAAGTGTTCGAGTCCATCGGGAAACTTTCGCTTGTCGGCGTGAAACTTGCAACCGGCAGAAGTCATCAGATCCGCGTGCAGATGGCGCATATCGGAAACCCGATCGTCGGCGATATGCGATACAGCGGAAATCGTCCGAAAGCGCAATGCAATCTCGCGCTATGGGCGGCGGAACTTCGTTTTAAGCACCCCACGCTCGACCAGACGATGGTATTCAAGGTTTCCCCGCCGGAAGACGAAAAACCCTGGAATTATTTTAATCTCGAACCTTTCTTCCGCGTCAGCGTGAAAGACGCTATGGCGGAAACGTTATAAACTTATGGAATTTATCGAAAACACTTTGGGCGGCGTCCTGGACGACCTCTCAAAAAACAATCCGAACGGCTGGGCGGTAAGATATACCGACAGAAATTACTTCCGCACCTGGAAAGAACTTAACGACGAGGCGGATCTCATCGCACGCGGCATGATGTCTTTGGGCGTCAAAAAGGGCGATCACGTCGCAATCTGGGCAACCAACACGCCCGAATGGATTCTGACGTTGTTCGCGGCGGCGAAAATCGGCGCGGTGCTTGTAACCGTCAATACCAATTTCAAAATTTTTGAGTTGGAATACCTTTTGAGGCAGTCGGACACGAAACTTCTCGTGATGATCGGCGGATTCAAAAACAACGACTACGTCTCAACCGTGAACGAGCTTCTGCCCGAACTGAAAACGACTTCCGGCGAAATAGAGTCGGAGCATCTGCCGTTTTTGAAACGCGTCGTTTTTGCAGGGAAAGAAACGCCCGAAGGAATGCTCAATTTTGAAGACCTTAAAATTCTGGGCGGCGATTTCCCCGTCGAAATTTACGAGGAAAACAAAAAAACGCTGAACACGCACGACGTCGTGAATATGCAATATACCTCGGGCACGACAGGCTTTCCGAAGGGCGTAATGCTCACGCACTACAATATCCTGAACAACGGCAAAACCATCGGCGACGGTATGAAATTTACAAAAAACGACAAACTTTGCATCACCGTTCCGTTTTTCCACTGCTTCGGACTTGTGCTTGCGATGATGGCGTGCATTACTCACGGCACGACGATGGTGCCCGTCGAAAGATACAGCCCCGTCCCCGTCATGAACGCAATCAGCGTCGAAAAATGCACGGCGGTGCACGGCGTACCCACGATGTTCATCGCAATGCTGGAACACGCGCAGTTCAATAATTTTGATTTTTCAAGCCTCAGAACGGGCATTATGGCAGGCTCGCCTTGTCCCATCGAAGTGATGAAAAAAGTCATCGACAAAATGAATATGCGCGAAATCGTCATTGTTTTCGGACAGACCGAAGCGTCGCCCGGCTGCACGATGACGACGACTTCTGACAGCATCGACAAACGAGTAAACACGGTCGGCCGCGCCTTCCCCGGCGTAGAGTGCAAAATTATCGATCCGGAAACAGGCGACGAATTGCCCGTAAATACCCCCGGCGAATTTTGTGCAAGGGGATACAATATAATGAAAGGGTATTACAAAATGCCCGAAGCGACCGCGCAAGCCATCGACAAAGACGGCTGGTTGCATACCGGCGATTTGTGCACCGTGGACGAAGACGGATATTATAAGGTTGTAGGACGTATCAAAGATATGATTATCCGCGGCGGTGAAAATATTTATCCGAAAGAAATCGAGGAGTGCTTATATACGTGCGACAAGGTTTCCGACGTGCAGGTCATCGGTGTGCCTTCCGAGGCGTACGGCGAAGAAGTCATGGCGTGCGTCATTCTGAAAGAGGGCGAAGAAATGACCGAAGAAGAAGTCAAGGAATTCGTCGGCGCAAGAATGGCAAAACACAAGGTGCCGAGATACGTCAGGTTCGTGGACTCGTTCCCGACGAACGCGGCAGGCAAAATACAAAAATTCAAGATGCGTGAAGAAGCGATCGAGATTCTGAAACTGCAAACCGCCGCTTCAATCGAAACTGCATAACAAGGACTTTAAGGAGGAATTTCAGAGATGAAACTTGCTTTTTCGACAATCGGTTGCCCGAACTGGTCTTATGACGAAGTGGTATCCACCGCGTCCGATCTCGGCTACGACGGCTTTGAAGTGCGTGGTATCGGCGGCGAAATCTATGCGCCAGACGTCAAACAGTTCAAACCCGAAAACATTGAAAAAACCAAAGAAAAATTGAAAAGCCTCGGGCTTGGCATCACTATGCTTACGTCGGGTGCGTCGCTTGCGGTGTATTCCGAAAAGGAAAAAGCGGTTGCGGAAGCCAAGGCTTATATCGACCTTGCCGAGTCGCTCGGCGTGCCGTACATCAGGGTAATGTGCACCAACAGACCTATGCCCGACGGCGGCGATATCCAACTTTGCAAACGACTTTACAAGGAAATTTTAAGTTACGCAAGCGGCAAAAACGTCCTGCCTCTTATCGAAACTAACGGCATCTTTTGTGACACGAAACTGTTGCGCGATTTTGTCGAAGAGTGCGACGGCGGCGTGCTGTGGGACATAAATCACCCGTATCGCTTCAACGGCGAAAGTATCGAAACAACGCTCAAAAACCTTGGCGGCAGAATTTGTTACGTCCATATCAAGGACAGCGTCGTCCAGAACGGAGTAACGAAATATAAAATGCTGGGCTATGGCGATATTCCCGTCAAAGACGCCTTGCGCGGATTGAAGAAAGCCGGATACGACGGCACCGTTTCTCTGGAATGGGTGAAACGCTGGGAGCCCGACCTCGAAGAGCCCGGCATCGTGTTCTCGCAGTTCATAAGCACGATAAAAAGATATCTGAAACAATTATAAAAATCCGAAACAAAAGTCGCGCCGATTGGTGCGATTTTTTTGTGCAACGCAACCCGCTTTCCGCATATAATGATAAAAACGCGGAGGGCTTATGAATAACGATAAACGACTGGAAATAATTTTCAACCATATTAAAAACGGGGTGGAATTTATATCGACGGACAATGTCTTTATCGACGAAACCGTGCGTATCGGCAAACACACGCGAGTTTTTCCCGACCAGTACATAAGGGGGAATACCGTGATCGGCAACAGTTGCGTCCTGGACACCGGAAACGTCATTGAAGACAGCATAGTCGGAAACGGCGTAACAATCATAAAAAGCGTGTTAAGGAATGCAAAAATAGGCGATAAAACCACTGTCGGGCCGTTTGCCAACGTTCATACCAACGCTGACGTCGGGAAAGAATGCAGGGTAGGAAACTTTGTGGAAATCAAAAACGCGACCGTCGGACAGCGCGTCAAGGCGGCACATCTCGCGTACGTCGGCGACGTCGATATCGGCGATTTGTGCAACGTCGGGTGCGGCAGTATCTTTGTGAACTACGACGGCAAAAACAAGCACAGAAGCACCGTCGGTGAGAGCGTTTTTATCGGCAGTAACAGCAACGTCATCGCGCCTGTCAACATTGAAAACAACGCTTATATCGCGGCGGGCACGACCGTCACAGTTGACCTTCCGAAAAACTGTATGTGCATCGGTCGAAGCCGCGAAACCGTCAAGGAAAACCGCACGAAGTACGTCAAAAACCAGTTTGATATGAAATACTTCGGCACGGATGGCATACGCGGGATTTACGGTGAAACACTTTGTGACGACCTTGCGTACCTTGTCGGAAACTTTCTGGGTTATTCCGCGGACGGCGGCAAAGTCGTGCTCGGCAGGGATACGAGGATAAGCGGCGAAAAACTGTCCAGCGCGATTATAAGCGGCATTATCGACGCCGGCGCGGACGTGATAAATCTCGATATAGTGCCGACGCCCGCCGTGTCTTTCGTCACGCGTGAAATCGACGCAAACTACGGCGTTATGATCAGCGCGTCGCACAATCCGCCCGAATACAACGGCATAAAAATCTTTATGAGCGACGGACGAAAACTTTGCCGCATCGAAGAAGCCGAAATCGAAAAACATATCGAAAGCAAGCGAAAAGTCGTCGCAAACGAAAAAGGCAAGGTCGAAAACGGGGCAGCATATTTTGAAAACTACGTGCGGGCGGTGACGGAAATCGCCGACGATTTATCGGGGCTCAAAGTCGTTTTAGACTGTGCAAACGGCGCGCTTTCACACGTTGCGAAACACGTTTTTGTAAGCCTTAACGCCACCGTATATTCCTTTAACGACGAAGGGTGCGGGCGAATTATCAATCACGAGTGCGGCGCAACCGACACAAAATTTTTGCGGCAGAAGGTGAAAGAACTTAACGCCGACGTCGGATTTGCGTACGACGGCGACGCCGACCGACTTATCGCTGTCGACGAAAACGGCCGCGAAGTCGACGGGGACGAAATTATTTTCATCATCGCGCGCGAACTTCTGAAACAAGGAAAACTCAATAAAAAGAAAGTCGTTTGCACGGTTTTAAGCAATATGGGCGTTGAAAGAAACTTAAATTCCATGGGCGTTAGTATGCTGCGCGTGGACGTCGGCGATCATAACGTGCAGGCGGCGATGGCAAAAGGCGGCTACGTCCTTGGCGGCGAGCAGTCGGGGCATATAATCCTTGGCGAGTTTGCGGCGACGGGCGACGGACTTCTTGCAAGCGTGTACCTTGCAAGCACGATAAAGAAAACGAAACTGCCGCTGAGCGTCTTGTCAAAAGTTACGCGATATCCGCAAATCAACGCAAGTTTCGCCGTGAAAAACAAGTCGGAAGTCGTCAGGAACAAGGATTTGCAAAACTACGTTTCGGCAATAAAAGGTGAACTGCCCGAGGGCAGAATCTTGATCCGCGAAAGCGGCACGGAAGAAAAAATCAGACTTACCGTCGAGGCGAAAGACGAAGAAATAATGAACAACGCGTTCAAAAAAATGTCGAAGTACATAAAAGAAAAATTTATGTAAAATAAAACAAAAAGAAAGAAGCAACGCGAAATGCGTTGCTTCTTCCGACTTAAAGCAAATATATATCAGATTTTTGATATATCGAGGTTTTGGATTTTTGATATATCGAGTTTTGTTTGGAAGCCGCCGTACATTTCCTGTGCGACGTCGTTATAGCAATCTTTGCCCAAAAACAGGGTATAGATTTCGCGCGCCTTTTCGACGTAATCGAAGTTGAGTTTTTCGGGGGCGATATCGTGATACTGCACCCACGCGTCGAAGTATGCGTCGGCGTAAGCGGTTTCGAGATTCGTGTAATAAGCGTTGTAGGGCATTTGCAGATAAATCTCGCCGTTTTGGAAAGCCGAAAGGTTGTTGAATATTTCGGGTTTTTCTTTGAGTTGGGTTTTGAGAATATAAAGTCCGCCGGCGTCAAGGATAATCCTTTGAGGATTCATTTTTACGAGTTTTTCAAGGTCGAGCGATTTCTGGTATCCTTTGTAGCCGTTCTCGTCCAGAACGTTTCTGATTTTTGAAACGTCGAAGATGGAGTAATTTGCCGACGAACTTTCAATGCCGTGCGTGCCGTAGTTGCTCTGGCAGCCGAGATACACGGTTGCTTTTTTGGACTTGTCGATGCCTTCGCCAATGCTCGAAAGATAGGTTTCCGTGTCGGAAATGAACGATAAAAGTTCGTTTGCGCGTTCTTTCCTGTTCAGAATGTCGCCAAGAAGGGCAATGGATTTTTTGACGTTTGCGTCAAACGCTTCCGTCTTGCCGTAACTTAATACCACGACGGGTTTCCCGATTTTTTGCTGTAAATCGTCCATCGCCGCCTTGTCAGAAGTGTAAAGGGAGAATACGATATCGGGGTTTAACGCAAGAATCTTTTCGGCTTCGGGCGAGCCTTGTGGACCTCCCTTGCCGCACGACGGAAGGGTATTGAACAACTCCTTGTTGACCATTTTATACGGTCTTATCGAAAGTGTTGCTCCGACGCCCGTGCCGTCTTTATCGACGTCTTCGACGCCGACAAGTTTCGACAAATCGCCGACGTAGGTGTAAAGGCGAAGAGAGCCTGCGCCGATGCATACGACGCGGTTGATTTTTTCGGGCACGGTAACTTCGCGCCCCAGAAGGTCGGTTACGGTTTTGCCGTTTGCGGTGTCTTTGTTTTTATCGCAAGCCGAAAAAGCGAAAAGCGACGACAGAGTAACGATAATCATCAAAAGAATCAAAGCAGATTTTTTCATTGTCAGTCCTCGTATATAATCGTTTTTTTGCCGTTTATTTCAACAACGTCGGTATTCACGTCGAAAGTGTCCTTAAAGTCTTGTGCGGTTACGTCGCATGACGGGCATTGGCGCAGGATTTTCCCATCCTTCATAAACGCGATATCGTCCGCAAATCTTAGTGCCAGCGACAGGTCGTGCACGATCGCGACGGTAATTACGTTTTTGTCCACGGTCAGTTTTTTGATGAAAGACAAAACGTCTGCCTGATTTTTCACGTCAAGATTGCTTGTAAGTTCGTCAAAAAGCAAAACCTGCGGTTCTTGTGCAAGGGCGCGGGCGATGGCGATTTTTTGTTTTTCGCCGCCCGAAAGGCTGTCGACGTTCCGCATTGCGAAGTCTTCCACGGAAAGGTCGGTGAAAAGTTTTTCCACAACGGACAAATCGTTTTCGGTAACGCCCCATCTGATGTAAGGACGTCGCCCGAGAAGCACCGCGTCGAACGCGCTCCCCGACGGGAAGAAAACGTTTTGCGGGACGTATCCCAGAAGTTTTGCTTTTTCGCGCGGTTTAAGCGACGATAAATCCGCATCGTCAAGGGTGATTTTGCCGAAAGTCGGAGTCAATAACCCCAGAATATTTGAAAACAAAGTTGTCTTTCCCGCTCCGTTTGCGCCGAGAAGGAAAGTGCATTTCCCCGATTCCGCCTGAAAATTCACGCCGTCCAGGACTTGTTTTCCGGAGGAATATTTGAACGATAAATCAGATATTTTCAGATTCATTCTTCTTCCTCCTTAAAAGTATTGCCAGAAATACTGGGCCGCCGATAAGCGACGTTACTACGCCGACGGGAACAGACGTGCCGAAAATCGGAAGTCGTCCCAGAATATCGGATATTAACAGAAGCAGCGCGCCCGCAAGGAACGACGACGGCAAAAGATATCTGTAATCGTCGCCGACGATGCGTTTCATAAACTGCGGCGCGGTAAGCCCGACAAACCCGATTATGCCCAGAAACGATACGGTAACCGACGTGATGAGCGACGCAAGCAACAGCGACATAATCGTCATAAACCGAGTGTTCACGCCAAGGGTTTTCGCATACGCAAGCCCGCCCGACATCGCCGAAAAATCCCAACGCTTCAAAAAGAAGAACAACGTCGAAACCGCAACGACGATAAACATAATAAGGTCGGTTTTGTAGGACGCGCGCCCAAGATCGCCGAAAGTCCAGTACACGGCGGAAGCAACCTGCGTGTCGCTTGCAAAATATTGAATGAGCGTCGTGCCTGCCTGAAAAATCGCGGATACCGCAACGCCCGCAAGCACTATCGCCGAGGCGTTCAGATTTTTAAGCCGCGCAAGAAGAAGAATCGAGCCGGCAGCGATAATCGCCGACAAAAACGAGAAAGTCGAAACGAGATAAGGATTGCTTATCGAAAGCCACGAGCCGTGCGTAGAGTGGAACGCGCCCGCCCCGACGACGATGATTGCAAAGTTCGCCCCGAAAACGGCGGCGTTGCTCACGCCGAGCGTCGTGGGGGAGGCAAGCGGATTTTTCAAAACCGTCTGCATGACAAGCCCCGACACCGCAAGACCGCCGCCCGCAATAAGCGCGGCGATGACGCGTGGAAACCTTATGCGACGGACGATAAGCCGCGCCGTTTCGCTGCCTTTGTTGAATATTGCAAGGAAAACTTCTTTGAACGAAAGCGTGCCGCTGCCGACGAAAACGCTCACGACGAAAAACAAAAAAACAAGCGCGAGAAGTATAAGGATTATCGCGATTTTTTTTGCTTTGGCGACGTTGTATTGTTCGCTTACGGAAAGCGTTTTTTCGTTCTTTCTGTTCATATCGATAAAATTATGCAAAAAAAACAGTAGTTTGTCAAACAATATCTTTGATTTTGTTCGGATAATTTAATTATAACTATACTTTACCGAACGCAATGTTTGATATGTTGAATTTTACCGAACAAACAGTATTGACAACCGAACACGTCGTATGATAAAATAATAAAAGGAGAACACTATGAATAAAAAAATCGAAGATACAAATGAGAAAATCTACAACGCCTTTTCGGAAGTTTTGCTCCTTAAAGACTACAACGACGTGAGGATTCAGGACGTGCTGGACAAAAGCGGCGTCGCAAGAAGTACCTTTTACGCGCACTACAAAACGAAAGAAGATTTATTGAAATCGGTCTGCACGACGATATTTTCGCACGTGTTTTCGCATGTACTGAAAGAGGAGAAAAGCCACGACTTTTCCCGCTCGTCGATTTTTGATTACAAGCATTTCATAACGCATATTTTTTATCACATAAAGGACGAAAGCCGCCTTATACACGCGATTTTGCTGTCGCAAAGCAAGGCGATTTTCCTTGATTATATGCGAGAAGGCGTCAGGGAGTTTGCAACGGCGTGCGTCGTCAACGGTTTCGTCGACCTGAAAGGATTGCCCGAAAAACTGAAAGTCAGAAGCGTTATCGAAAGTTTCATTCTTATCATCGAGTATTGGAGCGACGCGGGATTTTCGGACACGCCCGAAAAACTCACCGATTACTTCCTGAAACTCAACGTATAAATCTTTAATTGCGACATTAAAAAGCACGCCGTAAAAAGCGTGCTCTTTTATTATAAGGTAGTAAGGGGAATTACAGTTTACTTGCGGCTTCTTTGTCAAGAATCACCGTGACCGACGGGTGCAGCTGCAATACCGAGGCGGGACAACTTTCGTCAATTTTCCCCGAAATCATTCTGAAAACGGCGTCCGCTTTGTTTTTGCCGCTTGCGAGCATAAGGATTTTTTTTGCGCGCATTATCTCGCCGATGCCCATCGTGATCGCGCTTTTCGGAACCTCGTCGATGCTGTCGAAAAAGCGGGAATTGTCGCTTATGGTTTTTTCTGTGAGCCATACGCGGTGGGTGACGCTGTCGAAAGGCGTGCCCGGCTCATTAAAAGCGATATGTCCGTTGCCGCCGATGCCCAGAACCTGAATATCGACGACGGCGTTTTGAAGCAGGGCGGAATACCTTGCACATTCTTCGTCGACGTTTTCCGCCGTGCCGCAGGGGATATTGACGTTTTTCATATCGACGTCGATTTTTGAAAACAGGTTGCGCGTCATGAAGTTTACGTAACTTTCCTTGTGCGACGCGGGAAGCCCGACGTATTCGTCAAGGTTGAAAGTCCTGACGTCCTTATAAGACGTGCCGCGATCACGGTGGTCTTTTACCATTTCCGCGTAAAGTGGCAGCGGAGTCGAGCCCGTTGCGAGCCCGAGCGTTGCGGACGGGTTGTTTTTGACGACTTTGTAAACTTCGTTGAACGCGGCCTTGCCGAATTCTTCTGAGTTTTCAACGATTATTATTTTCATATTTTACCTCGGATTAAATTATACTATTATCAGGCTATCGGAGTCAACACAAAAGCCCGGGTAAAGCATTATATTATATGTTGAGCGCGCGCTGTTGACACCCCGTTTTAGGTATGATAAAATATTACGGAAAAGAATTTTATGGATAACGAAAAAAAGAAATTTGCAGTCATCGTTGTCAACGACAAAAGCGGGCGCGGAAAACACGCAAACGTCGATAAACTCAAAAAAACGATGCTGAAAACGTACGACGTACGCGTGTTTCATATCACTGACGGCGAAGGGTTTTCGTACGTGCCGTGCGACGTTATCGCTGTATTCGGCGGCGACGGCACTCTCAACTCCGTCGTGAATATGTACGCCGACAAGGAAACGAAAATTATTTACGTTCCGTCGGGCACGCTTAACGAATGCTCGAAAAACGCCGACGGACATTTTGAAATCAGGTCGTTGGGACACGCCGACGAAAAATATTTTACTTACGTCCTTGCGACGGGCACGTTCACGCCGCTCGGCTACAACGTCGATAACAAACTGAAAAGGAAAATAAAAGCGCTTGCGTATATTCTGGGCGTTTTCAAGGAACTGAAAGTTTACAGAATCCCCGCAAAAATTTGCGCCGACGGGAAAACGCAAAAGGGCGAATATTCGCTTATTATGGCGATTAAGTCAAAGCAATGTTTTAACCTTAAATTCAACCGCGCTTACAAAAAAACGGGCGGGATATACCTTTTGACGATCGCCGCGCCGAAGCACGATAAACTCCTTGGACTTATCGAACTTTTCTTCCCGTATTTCAGGGCGTTTTTCGTCGGATTTTCAAAGGAGTATTCGTCAAAGCGGATTAAGTTTTTGAAAATAAACAATGCAAATATCACGATAGAGGGCGGCGCGACGTTCTGCGTCGACGGTGAAAAGCGAGATATGCCGCAGTCGTTTAATATTGCGGAAGTAGGGCTTAATCCGCCGATTACGGTCATATCAAAGCGTTGTTTTGATAAATTGCAATAAATAAGAGGTGTCTTATGCAAACACGAAAGGTCAGAAAAGCCGTTATCCCGGCAGCGGGGCGCGGCACCAGGTTTATGCCGATTACGAAAAGCGTCCCGAAAGAGATGCTTGTACTTGTCGATAAACCCGCAATCCATTACATTGTCGAAGAATGCGCCGAAAGCGGCATCGAAGAAGTCGCGATAATAGTCAGCCGCGGCAAGGAAGCAATCGAAAGATACTTTACGCCGACCTTAAACGACACGCCGGAACTTAAAGCACTTCTTAAAAAAATCAAAATCACCTTTATCACGCAGGAAACCCTGAACGGGACGGGCGGGGCAATATTGCTTACGAAAGACTTTGTCGGGGACGAACCTTTTGCGGTGCTTTTCGGCGACGACGTCGTCGTGAACGACGTGCCGTGCATAAAACAACTTATCGACGCGTACGACAAAACGGGCAAAACAGTTGTCGGCGTGCAGGAAGTCGAAAACGAACTTGCGGTGCTGTACGGCGCAATCGAAAAGGGCGAATCGCACGGACGTTTTACCGAGTTTAAGAACCTTATCGAAAAACCCGACATAAACAATCTTCCGTCAAATCTCGTGAGCCTTGGACGTTTCGTGCTGTCAAACGGGATTTTCGGCGCGCTGGAACAAACGCCGATGCGCGGGACGGAACTTGTTCTTCCCGAAGCGGTCTCGACCATTGCAAAGACGGAAGGCGCGGTCGCTTATACTTTCGAAGGGGCGCATTACGACATCGGAAACAAGTTGGGATATGCTATCGCCGCCGCCGATTTTTCGCTTGCGCGATTCGGCGACGACTTCAAAAAACACATAAAAACTATTTTGTAGTATTCTTTTTAAGAACCGTTATAAAGACGTCGCTTTTGCCGTAGTTTTTGTTGAAAGCGCCGTCTTTTTTGTTTGCCGAAAATGCGACAACGCCGCTTTCAAAAACCTTTACACACGCCGCCGACGCGGGATATTTTTCGATTTTTTCAATGCTTACGGCGTCGTACGAATACAACGCCACGTGTTCGCCGTCAAAGAGCGCGATTCTCCCGGATTCGTCAAAATACGGCACAAGCGTCGTTTCTAAATCGTACGTGCGCGTTATCACTTCGTCAAGGTGCGTGCAAAAAAGCGAGAGTGTCGTTTTTCCGTTTTGCGACGATACGAGCATAAGGTTTTCGCCGTTTTTGAGAATTTTCGTAAATCCTGCGGGCGGGAGTTGTTTTTCAAAAGACACGACGGCGTTTTCGTCTGCGGTAAACAAGAACTTTTCGCCGTTTTCAAGGTAGATTCCCGCAAATCCGCCGTTGAAAGGCAAAATTTCATCGATTGTTTTACCCGCCGTTTCGTCGGACGTCAGGAAACCGTAAAAGTCCGAATACCTAACCTCGGCATAACTTTTTTCAAGGTTCACGAACATATTGATCGTTTCGTCCCTTTCGTAACACAGGGCGATTTTCGGGGACGAAAGATATATCGACGACGATTTTTCAATCACTCCGTCGCTGCCGATAACCCGCACGGACAAGGAAGAATCGCTTGTCGTTATCGAAAGAAGTTTTCCGTTTGTTTGAAGGTGCAGCGTGCCGTCGACTTCCTTTTCAAAAACCGTTCTGTTGATTACGACAAGGTCGAAATTCATTTTGTACAACGCAACGTACGAGTCGGATTTCGTAAGGACAAAAAACCCGTCGCCCGTGATTTTGGACGAAAGATAATATTCCGCACCGTCGCCCGACAATGTTACGGTTTTTTTAAGGGTAAGATTTTCGTCGACAAGGGCGCACGCGACCGACGGCGCGGCGGTTTTCACGTCGTATCCGTTTGACGAAGTGTCGAAAAAGACGTATGCGGTTTTGCCGAAAGTATGTACGTTTTTAAGGATATCGTCATCGTCGCCGCCGATATTTTGGAATTGTTGCCCGTTGTACGAATACGCGCTTTTAGGAAGAGTGTTGTAAAACACGGGACGTTCGGGCTTGTCCGTTTCCGCCGTGTGTTCGGTTTTGGTTTCCGCGACGGCTGGGGCTGTCGATTTCTGGATTTTTTCAAGATATAAAAGACAAAATACGCTTATCGCAAGCATAAGCGTTACCGTAAGCCATTTGTAAAGTTTTACGTTTTTCATATTTCACCTCAGGTGAAAGTGTAGCACCCGAAAAACGTTATTTCCCGCCTTTCGCAAAAGAAGTCAGAATTCGTGCAATTGTCCTATTTCCCGCGCAAGATATGGGGCGAGTCGGCACGGTTGTGCGATATATTTCGTTTATGAAAGATTCTTCCGAAAGGTTTTCTTCGTAAAGAACGCGCGCGCCGAAATTTCTTGCGTATTCGGCGTTGTCAAGCTGATCCCCGCGCGAAGCCGATTTTGAAAGCGGGATAAGGAGCAGCGGCTTTTTGAGATAAGTCAGTTCGCATATCGCGCCCGCGCCGGCACGGGATACGACAAGGTCTGCGGCGGCGAATAAATCGCCGATATCGTTTGTGAATTCCACGGGGTGATAGCCTTGTTTTTCGGGAATTTCGTTTTTGCCTTTTCCCGTGACGTGCACGATTTCGTAGTCTTTCAACAGTACGTCAAGAGACTGCGTCAGAACGTCGTTCAACTTCTTTGCGCCCATACTTCCGCCGATGACGAGAAGGGTTTTTCTGGTCTTGTCAAGCCCGTACTTTTTCACTGCCGCGCTTGCGTTTCCGAATTCCACTTCTTTGCGTAAAGGAAAGCCTACGTATATAAAATCGTCGGATAAAGTCGCTGTTTTGTCAAAACCCGTCAAAATCGTCGCGCCTTTTTTCCCGGCGATTCTGTTTGCAAGGCCAAGCGAAAGATCGCTTTCGTGGGCGACGCACGGGATTTTGAGTTTTCGTGCCGCAAGCACCGTAGGCAGGGATATAAAACCGCCTTTTGAAAACACGACGTCGGGGTGGATTTCTCTTAAAAACCTTTTTTGTTCTCTGACCGCCTTGAACAGCACGAAAGGGATTTTCAGGTTTTTGAAAACGTGCGCGCGGTCGAGCCCTACGGTGTGTATTTCGTGATAGAAAACGCCCGCGTCTTTCACAAGTGTTTTTTCGATACCGCTGCCGCCGACGAAGTATATTTTGTCAAAGTTTTCTTTTATCTCGGGCAGAAGCGCAAGAATGGGAATCACGTGTCCGCCGCTGCCGCCGCCCGTAAGCACGATTGTCTTGTTTTTCATAGCGTCCATAGTAAAATATATCCTAAGGCTTGCAAAAAATACCGAAAATTCAAAAATGACTTGCAAAGTATTGCGTTATGTTGTTATAATTAAACATGACTTGAAAATATGATACGTTATGAGGTGAATTATGAAATACGTTAAATTTACATCTTTCGACAACACGATTTTGCAGGCATACGTCTGGGACGACGTGAAAATGCCCAAGGGAGTCGTGCAGATTGTACACGGTATGGCGGAACACGCTCGCCGTTACGACGACTTTGCAAAGTTTCTGAATGCGAACGGATATATTGTTTTTGCGGACGATCACCGCGCCCACGGCAACACCGAAAAGAAAAACGACATCGGATATCATGCGGGCGATATTTACGGCGACTCCGTCAAGGACGAACTTTTTATCACGAAATACCTTTCCGAAAAATACGCGCTCCCCGTGGTATTTCTCGGACACAGCTACGGCAGTTTCATCGGGCAACGCTATCTTGAAAACGACAGCGACGCGGTCGGCGTTATTTTGTCGGGCAGCGCGCGTCAACCCGGCGTCGTGGTGGGCGCGGGCAAGTTTTTCTCAAACACCATCACAAAGATGAAAGGCGAACAGGCGAAAGGCAAATTTATGGACAAAGTCGCTTTCGGCAGTTTCAACAAGCCTTTCAAAAAAGAAGGACACAACTTTGCCTGGCTTTCGCGCGACGTCGATCAGGTCAAAAAGTACTGCTACGACGAACAATGCGGATACGTCATGTCCAACAACTTCTATAAATGCTTTATGAACGGGCTTTCGGAAGTTTACAAAAAGGAAAACCTTGCAAAAGTTAATAAGGATCGTCCCATTGCGATTTTCAGCGGCGAAAAGGATCCCGTCGGCGGAAAGAACGCGTCGAACGTCAAAAAACTTGCCGAAATGTACAAGAGGCTTGGCGTGAAAAACGTCAGCATCAAAATTTACAAAGATTGCCGTCACGAAATATTGAACGAACTTAACAACAAGGAAGTTTACAAGGATATGCTTGACGCCATCAACGGATTCGTCGGCAAATAACACGGCAAAACGAAAAGACTTTCAAAAACACGCTTTCGGGCGTGTTTTTTTGCGTCACATTTCTCCACGCAAGTACAAAAGTATCTTGCGTGGTTTTTTAATATGGTTCCCTTCCGGGAGATGCGTCGCACACTGCACTTTTGAAATCGCATTATCGCAAGCGATAACGCTCACTCTTTTGCTTGTGTGCGCCTTTTCCCCAAAAGTACAAAAGTATCTTTTGGGGTCCCCTGTATTTCCGCTCGAAATGACAAACTTATTGCATTTGGGCAATAATGTCAAAGGGACGATGATATGCGCCAAAGGGACGCACAATATTTTGTGGTTTTTTTCAAAAACCAGCCACAATTTACTTTTTTTATTTATAAAAATATGTTAAACTAATTTGGTAGTTTAATTTTGAAACTTTTAACGATTTTGTGAGAGGAAAATAATGTCATCTAATTACAGCGCAGAAAAAATCGAAATTCTGGAAGGTCTTGAAGCGGTAAGACTTCGCCCCGGTATGTATATCGGCGGCACGGGCAACCACGGGCTTCATCATATCCTTTGGGAAATTATCGACAACAGTATCGACGAAGTCGCAAACGGATACGGCAACACCGTCGAAATCACTCTTATGGGCGACAACGTCGCGCGCGTTGCCGACAACGGCCGCGGTATCCCCGTGGATATTCATCCGAAACTGAAAGTCAGCGGCGTGGAAGTCGTTTTCACACAGTTGCACGCGGGCGGCAAATTCAATAACGACTCGTACGCGTATTCGGGCGGTCTGCACGGCGTCGGCGCAAGCGTCACGAACGCACTGTCCGAGTGGCTCACCGTCGAGGTTTATAAGGACGGCAACGAATATCGTCAGGACTTCCATTCGCCCGAAGTCAACGGAAAAATCAAGTCGGGCGTTCCCGTCGGCAGTCTGAAACTTGTCGGGAAAACCAAAAAGACGGGCACGCAGGTTACGTTCAAGCCGGATACGCGCGTTTTCAAAAACGAAAAATTCAATTACCAGATCATTGCGACGCGTCTTCGCGAAATCGCTTTTCTGAACAAGTCGATTACGCTTATCCTGAACGACAACCGTCCCGAAAACGAAGGCGGCACCGGAAAACAAAGCGTTTATCATTACGAAGGCGGACTTTCGGACTTCGTGTCGTATATCAACGCCGAAAAGGACGCGATTTACGCAAAACCTATTCATATCACGGCGGAACAGGACGGCGTACAGGTTGACGTCGCGATGCAGCATACGACGGGTTATACCGAAAACATTTTTTCCTTCGTCAACAATATCCCGACTCCCGACGGCGGCACGCACGAGATAGGGTTCAAGTCGGCTTGCACGAAAGTCTTCAACGCGTATGCACAAAAAAACAACCTTATCAAGGACAAAAAACTTTCCGCGCTTATCGGTGAGGACTATCGCGAAGGAATGACGGCGGTAATTTCCGTAAGGCTCAAAAACGTGCAGTTCGAAGGGCAGACGAAAACCAAACTCGGCAATCCCGAGGTCAAGCCGCTTGTGGAACAACTCGTGTCGCAGAAACTTGACGAATTTCTGAATCTTAAATCGTCAAAGTCGATTGCCGAAAAGATTGTGGAAAAGGCAATGGGTGCGGCTCGCACGCGCGATAACGTACGCCGCGCGAAAGAACTGAGCCGTCAGCAAAAGAGCATAAACAACGCAAACCTTGTCGGAAAACTTGCGTCCTGCACCGGGAAAAAGCCCGAATTCAACGAATTGTTTATCGTCGAGGGCGATTCCGCAGGCGGCAGCGCAAAGCAAGGTCGCGACCGCACTACGCAAGCGATTTTACCCCTTCGCGGAAAGCCGTTGAACGTCGAAAAATCGTCAATCGACAAAATCCTTGAAAACGAGGAATTCAGGACGCTTATAAGCGCACTGGGCACGGGGCTCGGCGACGATTTCAACATCGATGACCTTAAATATCACAAGATAATTATCCTTGCCGATGCCGACCAGGACGGCGGACACATCAGGGCAATTCTTCTCACGTTCTTTTTCAGATATATGCGGCGACTTATCACCGACGGCCATGTTTACATCGGTATGCCGCCCCTTTACAAACTGCAAAAGAAAGACGAGGTCGAATACTGCTATAACGACGAAGAACTTGAAACGAAACGTCAGAACTTCGGCAGGAATTATACCTTGCAACGTTTCAAGGGACTTGGCGAAATGAACCCCGAACAACTGTGGGAAACGACGATGAATCCTTACAACAGAAGCCTTACGCGCGTTACCATCGAGGACGCGACGGAAGCGGAAAAGAGCATTTCGACGCTTATGGGCGACAAGTCCGAGCCGAGAAAAGAATATATCAACGAACACGCAAACTTCAACCGTGAAGATTACTTCGATAAGGTGGTGAACGGATAATGGCAAAGAAACAAACGGAAATTGAAAACAAATCGCAACTTTTCGAAATGTCCGTCGAAGAAGTCATGCACACTTCGATGATGCCGTACAGCGAATACGTTATCCTTGACCGCGCCATTCCGCGCGTCGAAGACGGTCTTAAACCCGTGCAACGCCGTATCCTTTACGCTATGTACGAACTCGGAAACACCCCGGACAAACCGCATAAGAAGTCGGCGCGTATCGTCGGCGAATGTCTGGGCAAATTCCACCCCCACGGCGACACGTCCGTTTACGACGCTATGGTCAGAATGGCGCAACCTTTCAATATGAGAGAAGTGCTGATCGACGGCCACGGCAACTTCGGCAGTATCGACGGCGACGGAGCGGCGGCAATGCGTTACACCGAAGCCCGCCTAAATCCCCTTGCGATGGAAATCCTGAAAGACCTGGAAAAGGATACCGTACCATGGCAATGGAACTTCGACGATACGATGAAAGAGCCGGTGCTTTTGCCGTGCCGATTCCCCAACCTTCTCGTGAACGGCGCAAACGGCATAGCGGTCGGTTTTTCGACGAATATCCCGACTCACAATATCGGCGAAATCATCGACGGCGCGGTTGCGGTTATCGATAATCCCAAAATCAAACTTGACGAACTTATGAAAATCGTCCCCGGCCCCGACTTTTCGACGGGCGGCATAATTATCGCGGGGGACGACCTTGTGCAGGCGTACTCGACGGGCAAGGGCAAAATCACTCTGCGCGCGAGAATCCACATCGAAGACGGCGAATACGAAAAGAAAAACATCGTTATTTCGGAACTGCCGTATCAGGTTGAAAAAGCCGACCTGCTGCAAAAAATACTGCAACTTCGCGAAGCGAAAAAAGACATACTCGGCGGTATTTCGGACATTGTGGACGAGTCCGACAGAAACGGTATGCGCGCCGTAATTAAGGTGCGTAAGGACGCCGACGCGCAGAAAATCGTAAATTTTCTTCTTGCACATACCAAACTTGAAACAAACTTCAATATCAATATGGTGGCGATCGCGGAAGGCAAGCCCAAACAACTCGGACTTGTCGAAATGCTGGTGCATTACGTCAACTTCCAGCGCGACGTGCTTATAAAACGCTGCAATTTTGACCTGAAACAGGCGAAAATCCGCGCGGAAATCGTGGAAGGACTGCTCATCGCAATCAACAATATCGACGAAATAATCAAAATCATCAAGACGTCGAAATCGGCGGCGATTGCGTCGGAGAGAATGCGTCAGAGATTCGGACTCACCGAAAGACAGGCACAGGCAATCCTTGAAATGAAACTTCGTCGTCTGACGGGGCTTGAAGAAGACGCGCTCAAAGCAGAACTTGCGGAACTTAAAAAGACAATCGAGGAACTTACCGCGATTCTTAACAGCAAGAGATTGCAAAACAGCAAGATAAAATCCGACCTTCTGGACGTCAAAAAGCGTTTCAAATCCCCAAGAAAAAGCGAAATCATCGGCGAAAAGGAATCGAAAAAGGAAATCCCGTTCAAATCCGACGAAACCGCTTATAAGGAAGGCGTCGTGGTATTGAGCGACTCCGGCACGCTGAAATTCGTCGGCACACGCGGTTTCCAGCAGGCGGCGCGCAGGGCGGCGGACGTCGACAAAAACACGACCGTCAAAAAGGCGGAATTCGTCAACAATCGTTTGAAACTCATCGCGTTTTCAAACCTCGGCAATATCTTCAAAATCGAAATCGACGACCTGCCCGAAAAGAAATACCGCGACAAGGGTATAAGCCTTGCGGAACTTAACAAGGACGCGCTTGCGAAAGAATACGCCGTACAGATTTTTACGGCGGAAAACTTCCCCATCGGCGAGGCGTTGATTTTCACGAAACAAGGCATGGTCAAACGCACGTCTTTTGACGAACTTAACGTTTCGAAATCGGCGTACAAGGCGATAAATCTCACAGACGGCGACGAAGTCGTGTCGGTCGAAGTCGTGAAAGACGGGCTCAACGTGTTCACTGCAACCGAAAACGGAATGTGTCTTGCGTACGAAACGCAGGAAATCCCCGTGCAGGGCAGAAACGCGGGCGGCGTAAAGAGCATACAACTCGACAGTGGCGACAGCGTGGTGTTTGCGGGGCTTATCAACGACGAAGGCGAAATCCTCGTCGTCAGCGAAACGGGCTTTGCAAAACGAGTGTTCGCGTTCACTTTCGACTTATCCAAACGTTACAGAAAGGGCGTGAAACTCATTGATATGCCCACAGGTATCAAAGTCGCGCTTGCGGCGTACGTCAAGGAGCCTTACGACATCGCGGTGTTCGACGGCGAAAACGTATTCGGATTTTCGACCGAAGACGTGAAACTCGACGGGCGCACCACGCGCGGCAAACAACTTCAAAAATTTGCGGGAAAAATAACTGCCGACAAGCACGTTGTCGATTATTTCAGACCGCTCAACGTATAAAAAGAGGTACTACTTATGAAAATCGGCTTTGACAGCGAAAAGTATATGCAGATTCAGTCCAAGCATATTCTGGAACGCATCGACAACTTCGGCGGAAAACTTTATCTTGAATTCGGCGGAAAACTCTTTGACGACTTGCATGCGTCAAGGGTGCTTCCCGGGTTTGACGAAAACGCAAAAATCAAACTTTTGCAGAAACTCAAAGACAAATGTGAAATTATCTTTTGCATCAGCGCGTCGGATATCGAAAGAAATAAAATCCGCGCGGACTACGGCATCACTTACGGCGCGGAAATTTTGCGGCTTATCGACGCGATGACTTCAATGAAAATCAAGGTCAACAGCATCGTTATCACAAAGTTTGAGGATCAGCCGTCGGCGATTGCGTACAAAAACAAACTTGAAGCGCGCGGCATTAAAGTTTATATGCACGGGCTCACGAAAGGTTATCCCACCGACGTCGATACGATTGTGTCCGACGAAGGCTATGGCAAAAATCCTTACATCGAAACGACGCGTCCTTTGGTTGTCGTAAACGCCCCGGGCCCCAACAGCGGAAAACTTGCGACGTGTCTTGGGCAACTTTATCACGAATACAAACGCGGCGTGAAGGCGGGCTATGCGAAGTTTGAAACCTTCCCCATCTGGAATCTTCCTTTGAAACACCCCGTGAATATCGCGTACGAGGCGGCGACCGCCGACATCAAAGACGTGAATATGATCGACTACTTCCACTTGCAGGCGTACGGCGTGCAGACCGTAAACTACAACAGGGATATCGAAGTGTTTCCCGTCGTGCGTTCCATTTTGTCAAAACTTTCGGCAAACGAACTCGACTACAAATCCCCCACGGATATGGGCGTAAATATGGCGGGCTACTGCATTTTCGACGACGAAGCGTGTCAGGAAGCGTCGAAACAGGAAGTCATCCGCCGCTATTACAAGAGCTGCTGCGACAATAAAAACGGCAGAGTCGACCTTGCGACCGTAAAACGTATCGAACTTTTAATGGGCGAACTCGGCATCAAACCCGCGAACAGGGCGGTTGTGCAACCCGCGCTCGATAAGGAAGCCGCGTCCGGCGAACCCGCCTGCGCGATCGAACTCAAAGACGGCACAATAGTTACGGGCAGAGATACGAAACTTATGTCTGCGCCCGCGTCGACCATTCTCAACGCTTTGAAATCGCTTGCGAAACTTCCCGATCGTTTGAAACTTATCGCGCCGCAAATCGTCAAACCCATTATGGACTTAAAACAGCAGTTTTTGCATGAGAAAAACTACAAACTCACGCTCAACGAAGTGCTTGTCGCGCTGTCGATCTGCGCCGCAACCAACGAGGCGGCGGCTATGTGCGTCGATTGCATAAACGACCTTGCGGGCTGCGAAATGCACAGCACGAGAATGCTCCTTAAAAGCGATGAGGACGCGCTGAGAAAGATTAAGGTCAATCTTACGTCGGAACCCAAGTTTTTAAGCGACCAGCTTTGCGATTTTTAATTTATTTGCCGCTTGAAAAACGACCTACCGCAACAGGTTGTGGTTTTGTTTTTTGACGACGAATATCTTTGATTTTCGCGGCGGATAAGTATATACTTATTATAATTTTTCAATTTGGAGGGCTTTATGGCAAAAATACCCGAAAGAAAATCGGTAAAAGACAAATACAAATGGAATCTTTGCGACCTTGTCAACGGCGACGAGGCGTGGGAAGAAAAATATAACGAACTTTCAAAAAAAGCACCGTCTTTGCAGGAATACAAAGGAAAACTCGGAAACGACGACGTCCTTTTGGAATTTCTGAAAAAGCAGGACGAAATCGCGATTGACCTTATCAAGGTTTATTGTTATTCGTCGATGAGCAATCATCAGGATCTCAGGGTAAAAAAATATCAGGAAATGAACGCAAAAGCCGAAATGCTGGCAGTAACTTTCGGCACCGTTACCGCTTTTGCGGAGCCCGAAATTTGCGAACGCTCGGAAGAAGAACTTCTTGCGCTTTCCAAAAAGCCCGAGTTTTCCGATTACAGTTATCGTTTTGAACGCCTTGCGAAAGACAAAAAACACGTCTTGTCCGAAAAGGAAGAAACGTTGCTTGCGGAAGTCGGAAACTTTTCGGGCAATTTCCAGGACAGTTTCCAGATGCTCGACAGCGCGGATATTAAGTTCGACCCCGTGACCGTCGACGGCAAAGAAGTCGAAATGTCGCACGGCATGTACGGCGTGTTACTGCAAAATCCCGACCAAAGCGTCAGACAACAGGCTTTTGAAAGCATGTTCAACGCATATAAAAACCATATCAACACAATCACGTCCCTGTATGCTGGCAGCGTCAAAAAAGACTGGTTTTTCAGAAAAGTGCGCGGATTTTCGTCTTCGCTCGAAGGCGCGCTTTCCGGGACGGACGTCGACGTAAAGGCTTACGAAAACCTTATCAAAGCCGTCGATAACAACTGCCGCTATATGCACCAGTACATCGCTTTCAGAAAGCAGGTTCTCGGCGTCGAAACCCTTAATATGTGGGATTTGCATTGCCCGATGGTAAAGGGCGCGGACATCGCCGTTCCTTACGAAAAGGCATGCGATATGGTGAAAAAAGCCCTGAAACCTTTCGGCGACGAATACGCCGCGCTCCTTGACAGAGCGTTCAATGAAAGATGGATCGACGTCGTTGAAAACAAGGGCAAACGCAGCGGCGCGTACAGTATGGGCACGTTCGGTTGCCATCCTTACGTCCTGCTCAATTACCAGAAAAGCACGCACGAAGTTTTCACGATCGCGCACGAACTCGGACACGCAATGCACACCTATTTCAGCTGCAAAGCGCAACCTTTCGCAAAAAGCGATTACGAAATTTTCGTTGCCGAAATCGCGTCGACCGTCAACGAAGTCCTTATGCTGAAATACCTTCTTGCAAACACCGACAACGTCGACACGAAGAAGTTCCTTTTAAGCTATTATCTCGATATGTTCCGCACGACGTTGTTCCGTCAGACAATGTTTGCCGAGTTTGAACTCAAAGCGCATAACCTTGTCGAACAGAATCAACCGCTTTCGGCGGAAGGTTTGTCGGATATTTATATGGACCTCAACAAAAAATACTACGGCAAAGCCGTCAGACATAACGACCTTATCCGTTACGAATGGGCGCGTATCCCGCACTTCTATACGGCGTTTTACGTTTATCAGTACGCAACGGGTATCACCGCCGCCGTTTCGATTGCAAATTCGATATTAAAACACGGCGACAAAGCGTTTTACAACTACAAGAAATTCCTGTCGGCAGGCGGAAGTATGCCTCCCGTCGAAATTTTGAAACTCGCAGGCGTCGACCTTACGACAGAGCAACCTTTCAACGTCGCCATGCGTGAATTCAGGGATACGCTCAACAGCCTTAAAGCGTTGTACAATGAAGAAAAGTAAAATCTTTTTAAGCATAATTCTTGTCGTCGTCGCCGCATTCGCGCTTACCGCGTGCGGCACGCTCGACTTTACCTACGTCCAGAATTCCGACGGCACTTACACGCATATCGTGAAAGTTACGCTCACCGAAGAAGGGGTGGATGCTGCGGACGTGGGACTTACTCTTGACGAAGCGCTGAACGCCTTGAAAGAAGGCTTTATACGCAAGGATTATTTCGTAAGCGCAGACGGGAACACCGTTACCGCAAGGAAAAATTTTGACAGCGTGCAGGCATTGCAAAACGACCTTATCGGAAACGGCATTATCACAAACGACGTGAAAAGGGACGAAAACGCTTTTGTCGTAAAACAGACGATATTTGGCGATATTAAGGTTTCCGGGAAGTTTATAAGCACAAACACCTGGTGGTTTGCAGGGGTTTTGACAAGCGGCGGACTGTCGCAGATAAACGCCGAGAAAATCGCCTTGAAACTTTCGGGTGCCGACACGTCCTATACATTCGTTACGCCGTACGAATCGACGACGTCCAACGCCGACAAAGTCGTGAAAACGGAAGACGGCGATTACATGCACGTGTGGAATTTCGACGGCGGCAACGACACTGCGGAAATCACGGTGATGAAAATCAAGGGCGCAATGTGGTATGGCATCGCGATTATCGCTGCGGTTTTTGTCTTCCTTGTTTTTGTCGTAACAAAGGAAATAATGTCGCACAAAAATACGAAACGCAACAATTCTTAATTTTCGCTCATACTAACTGTATCAGCGTTTAAGAGGTAAAAATATGGCAGATAAAGTTATGAAAATGCCCGTAAACTACGAGGCGGAACAGGCGATGCTCGGCAGTATCATGATGGACACGAACGTCGCAAACGACTTCACCACGCTTCTTCGCGAGGACGATTTTGCATTGCAGCAGCACAAACAAATCTTCCTTGCAATCTACAATCTTATTCAGAATAACGAGCCTGTCGACGCTTTGACCGTCGCGGACAAACTTGCGACAAGCGGGAAAATCGCCGAGGCGGGCGGTATGGAATACATCGGAAAACTCGCAACCGGAATCCCCAGCACCGCAAACGCCGACAAGTATTTTGAAATCGTGAAGCGCGACAGCCTGTTAAGGGGCATTATCGAGGCGGGCAACAAAATCAGCAAAAACGCCTACACCGCGGAAGACGCGAACAAGGCGTTGGACTTTGCCGAACAAACCGTTTTCAGAATTTCCGAAGAAAAGGAAGCAAGCAAACTTGAACCTATCGTCGAAGCGTCGTCGGAAGCGCTCAATAGAATCAACACCATGCAGCGCGGCGATTACGTCGACGAGGGCATAAAGACGGGATTTAAGTTGCTGGACAGAAAAATCGAAAGCATGAAGCCCGGCGCATTGTGTATTCTTGCGGCGCGTCCGTCCGTCGGTAAAACGGCGTTTGCGCTTACGGTTGCAATCAACGCCGCAATCCGCAACAATAAAAAAGTCGCGATTTTCAGCTTTGAAATGCCTACGGTACAACTTGTTCAGCGTATGCTGACGACCGTTTCGCAAATCTCGTTCAAGCGGCAAAAACAGCCCGGTATGCTCAATTTCAACGAAACGCAAAGGCTTTTCAACGCGCACGAGGCTCTTTCAAACAGTAAAATTTTCGTCGACGACAACTCGGGCAACACCCCGGGCGATATCATCAGCAAATGCCGCCGTATGAAAAACACGGTGGGGCTTGACCTCGTCATTATCGACTACCTGCAACTTATCACCCTCGATACGAAGTCGAAGGCCGAAAACCGCCAGCAGGAAGTCTCGACGATGAGCCGTCAGATGAAACTTTATGCAAAAGAACTCGGCGTGCCGTTTCTGGTGCTTTCGCAGTTGTCACGCGGTACCGAGCAGCGTGGGGAAGAACCGCAACTTTCCGACCTTCGCGAATCGGGCGCAATCGAACAGGACGCCGATATGGTAATGTTCCTGCATCGTCCCAAAAAGGTCGAAAATCCGAAGTCAGAAGAAAGCAAGTTCGCCGCAAGTTACGATGACGACGGCGATCATAAGTTTGTAAAAATGCTCGTCGCCAAAAACCGTAACGGCGAAACCGGCAACGTGTACTTCGACTGGTGCGGCGATATGCAGACGTTCAAACCCATCGACATAAGAGAAATGTCCACGGCGGAAGAAAAACAGCCCGCGGCGAAACTCAACACAGAAATCACGTCTGTCGAACAAATGCGCTCGGACGACGACGCCTTCGACGATATGAAAATGGTGGACGACGACGGACAGAAAGGTACGGTCGAAATCGTGATGGACGACACCGCAACCCCCGCGACGATAAAAGAAGAACCGCTTGACTTTTCGGACTCCGACGGTATGACTTTCACAAACAACGAAAGCGGCGACCAGAGTATAAATAACGGCGACTTGCCTTTTTAACGATACGTTTTAGTCTATGACGTACATTGCCGAAATCAAGGATATTCCATACGACAAAAAACGCGCCGACGTCGTTTTAAGCGACGGCGAAATCTGTCGCGCGTTCAAAGCCACGATCAAGGAATACGGGCTTGTCGAAGGGAAAAATATCGACTTTGCGGAACTTAAACGCATCGCAAAGGAAGGCGAGGAACACATCGCTTTCACGACGGCAATCGACAGCCTGTCGCGCGGGATAAAATCGCAGAACGAAGTACGGAAAAATCTGAAAACCAAAAAGTTTTCGGACGACGCCGTAAACGTTACCGTCGAAAAATTGCTCAGTTACAATTACCTCGGCGACCGTGCTTACGCCGAAGCATACGTTTCGTACAAAGGACAAAAAACCGGACGAAGAAAAATTATTTACGAGCTTATCACCATAAAAGGCATTGATAAAAACGTCGCACAGGAAGTCGCATATGCGAAACTTTCGGACGAGGAAGAAATCGAAAAAGCAATTTCCATGGCGCAAAAGTATATCGAAAAGGAAAAGAAAAAACGCACGCGACTTAAAGAGCGCGCCTATTGCTTCCTTGCGACAAGAGGGTTCGACACCGATATTATCTCGTCCGCAATGAACAGCCTCGATTTTTCGGAAGAAGAATAAATCACATTACGACCTTGCTTGAACGGCAAGGTTTTTTCATGTTTTTTGCATAATCGCAAACGATACGGCATTTTTTATAAGTAGAAAAACCGAGGTGCAATTTATGAAAAAAACATTTTTATTGATTCTTACGATTATTCTGACGCTCGGCACGGTGTTTTCGCTTTCGGCGTGCAAAAAGAAAAACAAACAGAACGAAGTCGATATTTCAAAAAACGTCAGTTACGCCGAAACACATCGCTACGTCGGCGAGAACGAAGACTTCAAAGTTGCCGTAACGAGCGGCGTCAGGGAAAAACTTTTTATTGCGGACGGGAAAGCGACGGATGTAATTAACTTCACGGAAATCACGCTTATCCCGCTTAAAGCGAATCTGCAGAACAAGACGTATACATTTGTGTTGAATTACGAGGGCGGAAGCGCGGAAGGCGAACTCAAACGCGACGTCGTAACGCACAATTTCACGGCGGTTATCGACGCTGAAAGTTTCAAGGATACGATAAAGTCGATTGTGATAAAATACGACAAGGTTGAAAGCGAAATACCGCTTGAAAACGCACTTAACGGCAAAATTGATTACTGTAAAGTGCTGGATATTGCAAAAACCGCATTGAAAGACGAAATCGGCGCAAACACGACGGACGGCATTTTCAACCGCGAAATCATGGTCAAACTCGTGCGGGACAGACGCGCGCCCGACAGCCCGTATTACTGGTACGTTTCGTTTATTGCTGGCGATAACGGATACTGGGCTTTGCTTATAAATCCCGAAACCGGCGACGTCGTATCGAAGAAAAATTAATCGAAAAAAGGCATGAAAAATCCCCGAAATAACTTCGGGGATTTTGTCGTATTTTTGTTATTTAAGTTTTCCGAGACCGAACGACATTCCTTGCGATTTGCCGATTTCTTTTCTGGTTTTCCCGTCGATGAGATTCACGCAGTTGATGAACGTCTGAATTTGCTCGTACATAAGGTCAAGGTTGAATTTGTCCATATGTTCGTTGCCCGTCGGATCGACCGAGCAGAGATAATCGGGGGCGGTAACGAGCGCGATTTCGGGGATATGCTTTTTGGACAGCGGCTGTCCTTCGCCGAAGTGCATCGTGTTGTGCGCGCGAAGGGTGGTTGTCCTGACGTTTTTCCTGTCTTTTATCGCCTCGTAATAAATCTTATCAAGGTTTTTGTTGCCGGTGTAAACAAGTTCGGTATCGATATCGTTGGTTTTTGTGTAAACGCCGTTAACGTCTTTCCATTCTGTGCAGCCCAGATGTTCGACAGACACGCCCGCGACGGCTTTGTACGTTTTGCCGTTCCAAAGGTTCTTGTTTTCGGCAAGCCATCTTCCCGTCGCCTGATTGGACGTCATAATACCTTCGCGGAAGACGGGCAGGCGGAAGTGTCCCGTTACGAACACGAAAATAAGCGTGCGTTTGGTGGGGTGCGCCTTGAAATATTTCATCATGGGCAGGATACCGATCCCGCCGTTTTCTTCCGAGAAGTTGCAGCCGTCGGTGTGGGTGTTTATGATGATTGCCTCGTTCGTGTCGCCGGTGCCTTTAAGGATTGCGTGGAAAGATTCCGTCTTTGCGTTGTCGTCGATATTGCCGACAAGGCGCAACGTTGCGGATTTTTTGTTTTTCGCCGCCGCAAGGACTTTTTTGCCGTTTGTTTCGTTCACCCAAAGCATGGGTACGCCGAGATATCCCAAAATAAAGTTGAGAACCTGACCTTCGACCATTGCGTCGGACATATCTTCCCAGATGCAGATCATGCCTTTCATGCCCGACAGTTTCGCCGCCCAGAACGAGAGCAGCGTTTTGACGAAAGACGTGCTGACGGGGCCGCGGTAACTCTTTTCGATTTCAAGGTTTTCGGGCACGGACGCGCGCTTATTGAATGCGATTTTACTGCTGATTTTTGAAAGGTTTTTGATGCGGCATACCGCAATTTTGCCCCTTGCGCGCTGGAAATCCAACGGGTTGTTGAAAACGGTAACGAGTTTGCCGGTCACGCCTTTTTCGTCGGTGAGTCCGCTGTAAGGGAAGGGGGAAGAAACGTCGATATTTTGTCCGTCGACCGTCAGCGACCAATCCGTCGCCTCCCATTTTTTGAACGTGTATTGCTTGTCGACAACGTCGTAGCCCATTTTTGCGATTTCGTCTTTCAGCCACGCCGTGTAAGCGTTCTGACCTTTCGTACCCGTCAGACGGCTGCCGAAAGAGTTCATCTTTTGCATATTTTCCATCACGCTTTCTTTTGAAGGCAAATCATTGAGAAAAATTGTCATAAAACCCCTCTTAAAAATAAAATTTGTGGTTATATTATATATTTTCGACGGCGATATGTCAATGAATGACGGAAAAAATCGAATCGCGACAAACCGCATTCGACGCGCGGGCGCAAAATCGCTTGATTTAGGAAAGATAACAGTGTAAAATATAAAAAACAGGAGATATTATGGCAAATTCGTTTTCAAGGTCGGAACTGATTTTAGGGCATGACGCAATGCAGAAACTTGCCGCGGCAAGGGTTGCGGTTTTCGGCGTCGGCGGCGTCGGCGGATACGTCGTGGAAGCGCTTGCAAGGACGGGAATCGGCGCGCTCGATCTCATCGACAACGACACCGTGTGTCTTACCAATCTTAACCGTCAGATAATCGCAACGCACGATACGATAGGGAAGTATAAGGTCGACGTTTTTAAGGAGCGCGTGCACGCGATAAATCCCGATTGCAAGGTCGCGACTTACAAGGCGTTTTTCCTGCCCGAAACAGCAGGCTCTTTCGACTTCAAAAACTATGACTACGTCGTGGATGCAATTGATACGGTGGCGGGGAAAATCGCCATAATCGAAAAAGCAAACGAGGCGGGCGTTCCCGTGATTTCGTCGATGGGCGCGGGTAATAAGACGAATCCGACTGCGTTTAAGGTTGCGGATTTGTACGACACGTCCGTGTGTCCCCTTGCAAAAGTGATGCGAAAAGAGTGTAAAAAACGCGCTCTCAAAAACGTGAAAGTCGTGTATTCCACCGAAAAAGCGGTGAAACAAAAATCCACGCCGGACTCTGACGACGTGAATCCTTGCCGCCGCTCGACGCCGGGATCGCTTTCTTTCGTTCCGTCGGTCGCGGGACTTATTATCGCCGGCGAAGTGATCAAAGACGTCTCGGGCTACGTCCCCGAATACGACGACTGATTTCGGCGCGACAATTTCAATAATGCGGTTGACAAAATACGCGATAATTGCTATACTTTCAACCGTTGTAATAAATGGAGGAATATCGAAGCGGTCATAACGAGGCGGTCTTGAAAACCGTTTGGGTGAAAGCCCACGGGGGTTCGAATCCCTCTTCCTCCGCCACAAAAACCCGACAAATATTGTCGGGTTTTTTGTTGTTACGGAAGAGTGATTCTCGTGCAATCTATGATTGCACGCGGCTATGCCGCCGAACCCCCTACCACGGGGCTGACGCTTCGCTTATGTGAGTAAACTCACTCGCTCCGCTATTAAAAGAATCCCTCTTCCTCCGCCACAAGGGAATAATACGAACACCGAGAACAATTCGGAGTTCGTATTATTCTTTTTTAACGACTTTTTCGGCATAAAAGTCGATTTGAACAGCAAAATGAAGAAACTGCTGGGCGTTTAATCGCTCGGCAGTTTCTATGCTTAAAAACAGGTTTTCGCTAAAGAAGTTCTTGCAGACGTTGAAGAAATATTTGAATATGCTTAGGAAATACCTGATACTTTTTCCAAGCGATGTCGAGATGCGAAATTAGTTCGGGATAAAGCGGACGGAAACATAAATTTGAATTGCCGCTCGTGTTGATTATTTTATCCAGACTAACGGCATAGCCCACTCCTTGCTCGACCAAAAGCGACATGTTATACAAAAGATTTCCCGTCGCAACTATGTTGAGTTCGTCACTGGTTTTTATAAACCATTCGCTTATTCTGTTTTTGCCCACCGATTGACGCGATCGTATAAGCGGTTTATCCCACAAATCTTCAGGTGTTATACGCTCCTTTGCTGCAAGCGGACTATCCTTTCGCATGAGTACTCCCCACGTGTCGTATAGCGGCAGTCTCAGATGGTCGTATCGGCTTAAATCGAAAGGTTCGATAAAAATTCCGAAATTTATCAGTCCTTTATCGAGCCTTTCTGAGATTGTTGCGCTGTCGCCACTGAACAGATGAAATTTTACGTTTGGATAATCGCTTTGTACCAAGCGTATCGCTTGCGCTATAAGCCCCATAGCGTAACTTTCTCCGCCTCCGATGTAGACGTCGCCTTTTACTTCGCTAAAAGGTTTGTCGAGTTCCGCTTCCGTCTGATTATATAATTCGATAATTTCTTCCGCACGCTTACGAAGTAGCTGTCCTGTTTCGGTGAGCGTGATTTTTTTCGTCCCGCGTATAAACAGTTGCTGTCCTATTTCTTTTTCGAGATTTTGCATTTGTCTGGACAAATTCGGTTGCGTTGTATAAAGTGCCTCGGCTGCTTTGGAAATGCTTTGTTCGCGCGTAACCGCTAAAAAATATTTTAATTGTCTCAATTCCATTTTGTCACCGTCCTATACGATATATTATAAAACAAAAAATATATGCCTGTCAATTATGGCTTTGCAATAATATATAAGTATTTGCAATGTATTTAAAAATGGTATACAATAAAGATGCACTAATGGCCAAGGAGCTTATTATGGAAGAAAAAATAAATTTAACAAACGAATGGGATAAAGTTTTTCCGAAAAGCGACAAGGTGAATCACGAAAAAGTTACCTTTCATAACCGTTACGGCATAACGCTGGCGGCTGATTTATATGCGCCGAAAAAAGCACAAGTCAAATTGCCGGCAATAGCCGTTTGCGGTCCGTTCGGCGCGGTAAAGGAACAGTCTTCGGGACTATACGCGCAAACTATGGCGGAACGCGGGTTTTTAACAATTGCCTTCGATCCGTCTTTTACAGGCGAGAGCGGCGGACAGCCGAGATACGTTGCTTCTCCAGATATAAACACCGAGGATTTTTGCGCGGCGGTAGATTACCTTTCTTGTCGCGATGACGTGGACGCCGATAAAATCGGAATTATCGGCATTTGCGGTTGGGGCGGTATGGCAATAAACGCGGCGGCAATCGATACGAGAATTAAAGCAACGGTTGCATCTACTATGTACGATATGACGAGAGTAACCGCAAAAGGGTATTTTGATTCCGCAGACAGCGAGCAGGCAAGATACGAAACAAAAAAAGCGTTAAACGCGCAACGCATTATAGACTACAAAAACGGCAGTTACGAATTAGGCGGTGGCGTAGTCGATCCGCTACCCGACGACGCACCGTCTTTTGTAAAAGACTACTACGATTATTACAAAACGCCGCGCGGATACCATAAGCGTTCGCTTAATTCAAACGGCGGCTGGAACAAGACGTCTGCTCTTTCATTTATCAATATGCCGATACTTTCTTACAGCAATGAAATCAGAAGCGCAGTATTGCTTGTTCATGGCGAAAAAGCACATTCGTGTTATTTTTCAAAAGACGCTTATAAAATGCTGAAAGGCGATAATAAAGAATTGCTCATTATTCCCGATGCCGTTCATACCGATTTATATGACAAAACGGAGATTATCCCGTTTGACAAAATTACGGGATTCATTAACACCGCATTCGACAAGGAGAGCAAGGCATGAAAAAGATAGTGATTGTAACGAGTTCGCCGAGAAAAAACGGAAACTCCGAAGTTTTAGCGCAAAATTTTGCGGAAGGCGTCAAAGCCGCAGGTAATGAAGTTAAATTTATTGCGGTACGAGATATAGGTTTGAAATTCTGTACGGGCTGTCTTTATTGCCAGTCTCACGATAAGTGTGTGCTTGATGACGGAATGAACGCTTTATACGAAGATTTTCAAAATGCGGATGTACTCGTTTTTGCAACGCCCGTTTACTACTACGCCGTCAGCGGACAGTTAAAGACGTTTCTTGACAGATTGAATCCTCTTTATATCCGCGAAAACAAATTCAAAGAAGTATATCTTCTTGCGACTTCTGCCGATGACGACGAAAAAGCTATGGACGGTGCGATAAAAGAAATTCAAGGCTGGATCGACTGTTTCGACGGCGTCGAATTGAAAGGAGTTTTATGTGGCGTAGGAGTAACCGAAAAAGGATCGATAAATTATACCGATTTCCCGAAACAGGCTTACGAGATGGGTAAAAACGCTTAAAGAATAATGTTATGAGAAAATTTATTGCATAGCTTGTATGTTTGCCACTCACAAAAAATCTGCTCGACAGTGTATTCGCGCCGACGAACATAAAGTTTACTGATTTGACTATTTTTGAATAGTCAAGCGACGGATTGTCGCTGAAAACGCGTTCTATCCTGACGATAACCGTGTTGGTATCGAAAGGACTTATCGACAACTCCTTTGCATATCATCTGCAAACAGCAAAGGAAAACGGCGTTACAAAGTCCGAAATTGCAGATATATTGACTCATATCGCTTTTTATGCCGGGTGGCCTAATGCATGGGCGGCTTTCCGTATGGTAAAAGAAGTTTATGCCGAAGATGGTGTTTACGGAGGCATATTCGGTCTTGGCGAGCCGAATACGGCCTTCGCAAAATACTTTACGGGCAATTCTTATTTGAAGCCGCTTACAAATCCCAAAGAAACGATATTTATGGCTAACATTACGTTTGAGCCGAAATGTCGCAACAATTGGCATATCCATAAAGCGGATCAAGGCGGCGGACAAATTCTTTTATGCACGGACGGAAACGGTTGGTATCAGGAATGGGGTAAACCGGCACAAAAACTGCACGCGGGCGACGTTGTGTTTATTCCAACAGGCAAAAAACATTGGCACGGCGCGACAAAAGACGGTTGGTTTTCGCATATCGCCGTCGAATGTCCCGGCGTAAACACGTCCAACGAATGGCTCGAACCGGTAACCGATGAGCAATATGAACGATTAGACTGTACTTCGGCAAATGATAAACAGTAACTTTTATGTATAAAAAGCCCCTAAAGAAAGGACAATTAAAATTCGATTTGCGTTACTAACGCTCCGTAAGCAAAACGGACAAGCATTTTTTGCTTGTCCGTTTTGTTTTTCGGTACTTAATAAAAGGGATTCGAACGAGAGCGTTAAGAAAACGACACGGTGCGTCGTTTTTAGCGGCTGACCGCAAGCGAAGAGAGAAGCAAGCGCTTGCATTTGCGGAAATCGAACGCAGCAGACATAGCCAACAACCGGACACGAAGTGTCAAATGCAGGGCATTAGCGCGAAAGCGCGGTTGTTGAGCGTAGACCGAAGGCTTTTGCGAGTAATCACCCTGTCACATCATTAAACGAGTTATTCTTTTCACAAAAAAATCGCCTTTTCGGGCGGTTTTGGTTTTGATTCGGTACAATATAATTTGCGCCTTTTTCGATTTGAAAAAGTTAGACGTTGCTTAAAAACAATTTGAGTTTTTCAGACTTCGGATTCAAAAGTATCTCACGGGGATCGCCCCGTTCCGTCAGTATGCCGTTGCATAAAAACAACACTTCGTCGGCAAGTCTTAACGCCTGATTGACCGAATGTGTTGCAAAGATAACGGTTGGCGAAAACTCGGCGCAATAATTATCGAGCATATTTTCGGCGACCGCCGTTGCGGCAACGTCCATTGCGGACGTAGGCTCGTCAAGAAGAAGGATTTCGTGCTTGTCGGCAAAGACGCGGCACAAAGCCATTCTTTGGGTTTCGCCGCCGGAAAGTTTCAAAGCGTTTTTGTTTTTCAGTTCCCACAAGCCCATATCCCGAATGAGATCGTTGCATCTGTTTTTGTAATACAGGCGCGTATCCCGGCATTTAAGGCGGGGAAGGTCGGGGCAGGCGACGTATACGTTCCGTTTCAGCGACATATCGAAAGCGTAACTTGTCTGGGACATATAACAGATTGTGTTGCCGCCGCTAGGGAAGTCCGTTTCAAAAATCGCGTTTTTGTCGGGTTTTATCAAGCCGCCGATAATTTTGAGCATGGTGGTTTTTCCCGATCCGTTGGAACCGATGACCGCGTAGCGTTTTCCTTTTTCGAAAATCAGTCCGCCGACGTCTAATACGACTTTTCCGTCGTATGTTTTTTTGCAAGACAGATTAAGCATGTTTTCTTCGTTTCAATCCGAATTGTAATAACGCGGCGACGCAATTTACGCACAGGGATATCATCAGAAGAATGAATCCGAGCGCGATCGCCATCGAAAAATCACCCGTGTTGTAATTCAGGGCGATTGCAGTGGTCATAACTCTGGTTTTGTAAAGAATGTTTCCGCCGACAATCTGCACTGCGCCGACTTCCGATATCGCGCGCGCAAAAGCAAACAAATATACCGCAATAAGCTGATACTTGCTTTCGCCGATAATCAAAAAAACTTTCTTGAAAGGATTAGCGCCCATACCTTTTAGCGAGGGGAGAGCGTTTTTGACTATGGGCGAAATTGCCGTTTCGGTCATTCCCGCAACGATTGGCGTTATCAATACTACCTGCGCGATTATCATAAGCTTTACGGAATAAATAAGCCCAAGATTACCAAAAGGCCCCGTGCCGGAAAACAATACGTAAACGATAATACCCACGACAACGGGCGGTAATCCCATGAGCGTGCGCATAAACGTTACGACGATTCTTTTCCCGGGGAAATCGTTGAACGCGACAAGAAGCCCGATAAGCGTCCCGAAAAGGAACGCTATTATCGAACTTGAAAACGCCATTTGAAGCGTAGTGTTTATTATGTTGTCAAGCAATTGGTTGTCTGATTTTATCAACCAAATTGCTTTTTCCCATACGCTATTCAAATTATTCTGTTATTTGAGATAACCGCCCATAAGCGAGAAAAGACTTCCGCCGTATTTGGTCTCGCCATAGAATGCGATCAATGCTTTTGCGTGCTCGCTTGTCATCCATTTGACGAATACGTCGGCAGCGGTCGTGTCGATTTTCACCTGACCTTCGGGCAAAGCTTTGCCGTCTAAGCCGAAAAACGGCGCGTTGGGTTTAACGGCGAGCATCGAATAAGTGTTTTTAAGGTCATTATCGGCTTCGTAAAGAATTTTAAGATTGGGAAGTTTGTCCCCGTCGGGATTGTTTTTGTACGAAAGGAACGTCGCTTTATCGGTAAGGACGTAAGCGTTTTTCTCGTTCGCCATTGTCAAGCATGCGCCCATTCCCTGACCTGCGGAATAATACCAACCGGAGGGATTATCTTTTGTGTTAAGAATTGCGGCAGGGATATCGTTAATATCGCTGGAACCGTCTTGATTCAACGTTCCACTGGGCCACAAAGTAACTTCTTTGTTGTGGGTGCCGCTCTTATCGCCGCGGGAAATAAACGGATGACTTCCGTCTTTGATGTTTGCGAACGCCGTTTTGACCGTAGCCGCGCTTTCAACGCCGGCAGGATCGTCATTGGGGCCGACAAGTACAAAGTAGTTGTACATGAACGACACGCGTTCCGACTTATATCCGTCAACGACGCGAGCAAAACCTTCCGACACGAAAGCCTCCTCGGATTTTTTGGAGTGGACGAGAATTACGTCGGCGTTGCCGTATTGTGCGGCTTTGATAGCTGCGCCCGTGCCAGCCGAAGAAATTTCCCAGTCATATCCTGTATCTGCTTTGAAATATGGTTGAAGATAAGCCATGAGACCACTGTCGTTTACCGACGTGGTGGTTGAAATGCGAACGACCTTTTTCGCCTGGTCGCCGCCTTTATCGCCGTCCTTGTTGCAGGCAACGAGAGCCAGGGACGTGAAAGCAATTACCAGCACCAGAAGCAGTGCAAGCAGTTTTTTGTTTTGTTTCATTAAGTTTTCCTCCTTTCCTCAATGGGAGGCACGTCCGTTTTCAGACGTACCCTATCGTTTCGTACTCCATGGCGGGCGCTGTAGGCGTACGAAATCGGATCAATTTTATTGTTACATAAGATTCCGGGCTTGTCAACAGTAATTTTTTATATAATTTTTGTACAAAATTGGCGAAAATGTAAGGATTTTGCATAAAAAATTGGCGAAAAAAAATATAGACAACTGTTCGAGAATATGGTAACATATATTTATAACATACATACACATAACATTACGCAAATGTTGTTTCGACACAAGAGGGAGGAAAATTATGTATCGAATTGACAAGAACAAATGCGCAGATTGTGGATATTGCAACTATGTGTGTCCGTTTCAAAGTTTAATTCACAACATCGAAGAAAAAGCATGGGAAATCGACCGCGAAAAGTGTAAGGAATGCGGACAGTGTTACGATGCGTGCATCACGAAAGCCGTTTTGTGCGACGACGACCAGAAAAGGGTGGAAACAATTTTCATCAACGACAACTGCATAGGTTGTTCTTTGTGCAAGCGTGCGTGTCCTGCGGACGCGATTTCCGGCGTCATCAAACAAAAATTCAACATCGACGAAAAATTGTGCATCAAGTGCGGCTTTTGCCTGACGAAATGTAAAAAAGAAGCGATAACGGCAACTTATCGCAACGTACACGGGGGTGAATTATGAGCACGAAATACTGCGGTTATTGCGGGAAAGTTTTGAAAGTCAACCTGACCGACCGAAGCGTTTCGGAGTATCCTTTTTCGGATAAGGACAGGGAAAAATATCTGGGCGGCAAAATTATGGCTGCCAAAATCATCGCGGATCATATCAAAGGGAAAATCGATCCGCTGTCGGAAGAAAACGTCATCGTCGTGACGACGGGACCGCTGAACGCGCTCGGCGCGCCGTGCTCGTCAAGGTTCAACACGTCGACGATTTCGCCGCTTACTGGGTATTATACGTCGTCAAACTGCGGCGGTAACTTCGGCATGTCGCTGAAACGCGCCGGCTACGACGCCCTTATTATCACAGGTAAAAGCGAAGAAAAAGTTTATCTTAAAGTCACGGCGGGTGGCGTCGAATTCAAGGACGCGACTCCGTATTGGGGTATGAAAACCGGCGAGGCGCAGGAGCAAATCCCCGACAAAGGGGAAAAGTTCGTCATCGGTCCCGCGGGTGAAAACCTTGTGAGATACGCCTGCGTCGTCAGCAACGAAAGGGCGGCGGGCAGAGGCGGCGTCGGCGCGGTCTTCGGCTCCAAAAACCTGAAAGGTATCGTTGCGGACGGCCACGTTACGCCGAAAATCTTCAACGAAGAAAAATATAAAACCAACAACGAAAAGTGGACGAAACGTCTGCGTATACATCCCACCACGGGCGTTCAGTTGCCCGAACTCGGCACGGCGGGACTCGTTTCCACAATGAACGCCAAAAACCTGCTTGCGACCAACAACTACCGCAGCGGAAAATACGATAAGTTTGAGGACGTTTGCGGCGAAACGCTGAAAGAAGATTACCTTGTCAGAAACAGCGGCTGCGTAACTTGTCCGATACGGTGCGCGCGCGTCGTTAAAGTCGAAGGCAAGGAAGTCAAAGGGCCGGAAGTCGAAACGCTGGGGCTTTTCGGGCCGAACATACTCAACAACAATATGCAAAGCATTCTCGACCTGAACTATGAGATGGACGAACTCGGCATAGATACCATTTCCTGCGGAAATACCATTTCGTTTGCGATGGAACTGAACGAAAAAGGCATGTGGAAAAACGATCTCGAATTCGGCAAAATTGACAACGTCGGGAAGGTTATCGAAGATATCGCGTATCGCCGCGGCATCGGCGACGACCTTGCTGAAGGCAGTATGCGCCTTGCCGAAAAGTACGGCGGACACGAATTCGCAATGAACGCGAAGGGTATGGAACTTGCCGCGTACGAACCGCGCGGGGCTGTCGGACAGGGGCTCGGATACGCCGTTGCGAACAGGGGCGGCTGCCACCTTAACGGCGGTTACCTTGTCGTTCTGGAAGGGCTGGGGCTTTCCGTCAATCCTTATACCACGCACGGAAAAGGAGTGTTGTGCGCCATGTTCCAGGATCTTATGGAAGCGTGCAGCGCAGGCGGAAACTGTCTGTTCACGACCTATGCGTTTTTCCCGACTTTCCTTATGAGCAAGCCAAACAGCATAGTTACGCGCATCGTCAATAAGGTGATGACCGAACTCGGTCTTGTAATCAAACTTTTGTTGCGCGTGCCGACTGCGATCGCGATGCATATGCCGTTTGAAATGCTGCCGCATACTAAGGCGATTTATTACGCGACGGGTATGAAAATGAACTTCGGAAAGTTCCTCAGAATCGGCGAAAGAGGATATAACCTTGAAAGACTTATCGACATAAAACTCGGCGTAAGCGAAAAGGACGACGATTTGCCCGAAAGACTTAAAAACGAATTGCAGATCGCAACGAATCCGAAAAGTAAAGTGCCCCTTGACAAACTTCGCGCGAAGTATTACAAGGCGCGTTTCTGGGACGAACACGGTCGCCCGACCAAAAAACTTATCAAAAGGCTTGGCTTGGAGGACGTATTATGATTGAAGTAAAGTTTTTCGGTACGGCAAGAGTTAAATTTCAGGTAAGATCCATCGAGGTCGAGGCAAGCGACGTTAAAGAACTCATAAGCGTCGTTGCGGAAAGATTCTGCATCCGCGAAAAAGAAGTAAAACAATTTCTGATTTACGTCAACGACGTGAATATCGCGTCGCTGAAAATGTACAAAACAAAATTGAACGACGGCGATAAGGTAATGTTTTTGTCGCCCGCATCGGGGGGATAATGCAAGGACTCGGCGGCAGAGTATTGGTCATAGGCTGCGGAGGACTCGGCGGCTACGTTGCCGAGGAGTTGGCGCGGCTTAACGTCGATTATCTTATCCTTGTCGACGGCGACTATTATACCGAAAGCAATATGAACAGACAAATCGGCGCGCTGTTTTCCACGCTCGGCAAGAACAAAGCCGAAGTGATGCTTTCCCGCGTGAGAGATATCAGCAAAACCCACGTGAAAAGCGTGCCCAACGACTTCACGAGATACAACGCTTATCTTATCGACGAGGTCGATATCGTCGTGGACTGCGTGGACAATATCGAAACGCGGCTGCTTATAGAAGAAGAGTGCGAGAAACGCAAAAAAGTGCTGATTCACGGCGCGGTCGACGGGATTATGGGACAATGTATGATCTGCTATCCCGGCGAAAGAAGGCTGTCGAAAATGTACAGAAAATCCAAGGACGTTCCGCACAAGACTTATTCCTTCGTCGTGGCGCTGGTTGCCTCGATTCAGGTCGCGCTTGTTTATTCCGTGCTGAAACACGAGGACGAAGATACGAAAGGAAAATTGTTTATGCTGGATCTTGGCGTAATGGAAACAAGGGTGGTGAAACTATGATGAAAACGGTTGCGGTGCTTGTCGCGAGCGACAGCTGTTTCAATGGCGAAAGAGAAGATAAAAGCGGCAAAGCGATTGTCGAAATTATGAAAGCGGCAAATTACAAAATCGAAAGTTATGACGTCGTTTCCGATGATTTAACTGCCATTTCTGCAAAATTAAACGAATACGTCAATCGTGAAATCAATCTTGTTCTGACAACGGGCGGCACGGGCTTTTCGCCACGCGACAATATGCCGGAAGCCACAAAAGCCGTGATCGACAGGGAAGCGCCCGGGATTGCGGAAGCCATAAGATTTTCGTCGTTTGCGATCACGAAAAAGGCGATGTTGTCACGCGCAGTGTCGGGCATCAAGGATAAAACCCTTATCATAAATCTGCCGGGTTCCGAAAAGGCGGTCAGGGAAAGTATCGACGTGATATTGTCGCCTGTCGAACACGGGCTCGATATTCTTTTGGGACTTGCACATAACTGCGGCGAAAACGTAAAATGAAGTTTTTTAAGGTTCTGGACACCAAAGAAGCAAAAAAAATCGTAAAAGATAATATTGAAGCTGCGGCGTTGAAAGTAACGTCGCGAAAAACGTCGGACGCGGTCGGATATACCGTTTCCGACGACGTTTTCAGTACCGAAAAATATCCGCCGTACAACCGCTCCACCGTGGACGGATATGCGGTTTTTTCGGGCGACGTCGCATGCGCGGGTTCGTCCGTTCCGTCGGTAATGAAAATAACAGGGCGCGTGCGTATCGGCGAAAAGCCCGGCGTTTGTGTGAAAAGCGGCGACTGCGTTGCGATACCCACGGGCGGCGTTGTACCCGACGGCGCGAACGCGGTCGTAATGATCGAGGACGTTGAAGTACTAAACGACGAAATCGCGGTGTATCGTCCCGTGAAACCGTGGGAAAACGTCATTCGTTGCGGCGAAGAACTTGACAAAGGCTCAGTCGTGATGAACAGGGGCAGCATAATAACGCCCGTTGCGGCGGGGGCTCTTGCGGGGCTCGGAATATGGCGAGTCGACGTTTTCGACGGCATTAAAATTTCGGTAATTTCGACGGGTGACGAACTCGTTGACGTATCGAGCGACGCGTCGGACGGAAAAATCCGCGACGTCAACACGACTCTTTTGTCCGCGGCAATCAAAAAAGACGGCTTTGACCTTGTCTTTACCGCGCGCACGAAAGACGACGAAAACGAAATCAGAAACGCAGTAAGCACCGCCGTTTCAAAAAGCGACGTTGTGTTGATAAGCGGCGGCAGTTCCGTCGGCGCGAAAGACTTTACCGAAAGGGTGCTTTCCGACGGCGAAATCCTTATGCACGGGCTTGCAATGAAACCCGGGAAACCGACCATTCTTGCAAAAATCGACAAAACCCTTGTCGTGGGATTGCCCGGGAATCCGTACGCCGCATATATGGTTTACAACGAAATAATTTCAACCGTCGTGAAAGAAATCAGGGGACAAAAGGAGAAAACGCTGGATTGCTTTTCGGCGTGCAATTTTCCGTCCGTGCCGGGACGTACGACGCTGCAACTCGTGAACGTCGCTTTTGACGGGACAAGGTACGTCGCGACGCCCGTGTTTTTGAAGTCCGCAAACCTCATCACCGCGATGAGCGCGAACGGTTACGTCAGAATCTCAAAGGACGAGGAGGGCATTTATAAGGACGCCCCGCTCAAAGTCATACCGCTTGAATTATGAGAAACGTTTATATCGAAAACAAAAGTTTGGACGAAACGCTGGAAACGTATTTGTCTTTTGTGAAACCTATCGGGGAAGAGAAAATAAAAACCATCGACGCCGCGGGCAGGATAACGGCGGAAGCCGTGTTCGCAAAAGTGTGCGATCCGTGCTATAACGCGTCGGCAATGGACGGAATCGCGGTGCGCTCCGAAGACACCGTGGAAGCGAGCGAACTCAATCCCGTAACCCTTAAAAAGGACGAGTTCGAATACGTCAACACGGGCGGCGTGATAAAACCGTCGTACGACAGCGTGATTATGATTGAAAACGTCGTCGCGGACGGCGAAAACGTGATAATCAACGCCTCGTCGCATCCGTGGCAGCATATACGCGCCGTCGGCGAAACCGTCGTTGCGAACGAGATGGTCATCCCGTCAAAAAGGAAAATCCGCGCCATAGATATCGGCGCGATTCTCGCGTCGGGAAACGAAACCGTTACCGTCAGAAAAAAACCTAAAGTCGCGATTATCCCCACCGGCGACGAAATGGTGGAACACGTGAAAGACGTGCGCGTCGGGAAACTTATCGAAAGCAACAGCCGCGTTTTTTGCGCGCTGATTGACGAATACGGCGGAATACCCGACAGATTCGACGTCGTGCGCGACGATGAAACCCTGATTGAAAACGCATTGAAAAACGCCGTAAAAAACCACGACGTCGTGCTTATCAACGCGGGTTCTTCGGCAGGCACGAAAGATTTTACGAAAAAAATTATAGGGCATCTCGGCACGGTTGTCGCGCACGGGCTTGCAATAAAACCCGGGAAGCCGACGGTGCTTGGTATAATCGACGATAAACCCGTCATCGGCGTGCCGGGATATCCCGTTTCCGCATACACGGTGATGGATAAGGTCGTGAAACCCGTGATTGAAAAAATGACCTGCACTCCGCCGACGAAAAGGCAATACGTCACGGCAACGCTCACAAAGCGCGTCGTATCGTCGCTGAAAAGCCGCGAGTTTTTGCGAGTTGCGCTTGGGTTTATCAACGGTAAATACTTCGCAACGCCCCTTGAAAGAGGAGCCGCCGCGATTATGAGTATGGTCAAAGCCGACGGCATCGTCGATATCGACAGAAACGTCGAAGGTATCGATTCCGGCGAAGAAGTCAGGGTTGAACTTTTAAGCGACCTTGACAGCATAAAAAGAAAACTCGTGATTATCGGCAGCCACGACGTGGCAATCGATATTATCGGCGATACGATCCCCGTCGTGTCGGCGCACGTCGGAAGTATGGGCGGGATTTTCGCAATGAAAAACGGCGCGTGCCATATTGCGCCTATTCATCTTCTTGACGCGGAAACGGGGGAATACAACGTCCCGTTCGTCAAAAAATACTTCGGCGAGGGAACGATGGCGATAATCAAAGGGCTGGGGCGCACGCAAGGACTTATGGTGCGTCGCGGCGACGACAGAATTAAATCCGTTGACGACCTTAAAGGCGGCAGGTTTTCCTTTGCAAACCGACAAAGCGGCGCGGGCACGCGACTCCTGTTCGATTATCTTCTGAAAAAAAGCGGAATAAGCAAGGACGAGGTCAACGGTTACGAAAAAGAATTCGTCACGCATCTTGCGGTTGCGTGCGCGGTGCAGAACGGCTTGTTTGACTGCGGTCTCGGCGTGGAGTCGGCGGCAAACGCAATGGGACTTGACTTTATACCCGTCGGGCAGGAAAGTTACGACTTCCTTGTGAAAAAATCAATGCTTCAAAACGAAGAAATCAAAAACTTCATAAGAGTTTTGAAAAGCGACGATTTCAGGGAAAAAACGGCGGCGCTCGGCGGCTATACGTTCGACAAAACAGGGGAAATTATTTTGGTATGAAAGACGCGTTTTCACGGACAATCGATTATATGCGTGTATCGCTGACCGACAGATGCAACTATCGGTGCGTGTACTGCATGGACGAATGCGGCGTCGAAAAAAAGTCGCACGACGACATTCTGTCTTTTGAAGACGTAATGACGATAATCAGGGCGTTTCATAACCTTGGCGGAAAGAAGGTGCGCTTCACCGGGGGCGAGCCGCTTCTGAGGAAAAACGCCGCGGATTTTATTTGTTCGGTAAAAAAAGAATTGCCCGATCTTTGCGTCGGAATGACAACAAACGGCGTTTATCTTCCGAAATATATTGATAAACTGTCGGATTGCATTGACGGGCTTAACGTGAGTATCGATTCGCTCAGCGACGAAATTTACAATAAAATCACGCGGGGCGGCAATCTCGAATGTGCGATACAAGGAATTTCGGCGGCGAAAAACAGCGGCATTAAAAATATCAAAGTCAACGCCGTTTTAATGAAAGGCGTGAACGACGACGTGAGCGCGTTTTCGGAATTCGCAAAAAAACACGGCGTAAAAGTCAGGTTCATCGAAATGATGCCGATAATGAACGAGCATGCGTTTCATAAGTATTTTCTGCCGGCGGAAATATTCGTGCAAGAAAACGATATGAAGTTTCTTCGCCGCGAAAACAAGGTTGACGTTTATATGACGAAAGACGGCGTCGAAATCGGCGTAATCGCCGCGCTCCAAAGCAAGTTCTGTTCGTCGTGCAATCGCATAAGACTGACCGCCGACGGCAAGATTTTACCGTGCTTGCATCACGACGTTTTTGTCGACGTAAAGCCGTATCTTGCCGACGGGAACGTCGAAGACGCGATCCTGAAAGCGGTGGAAATCAAACCGCGGGAACACCTTATCGAAATGGGTGTGCTTCAAAAAATCAATATGTACGGAATCGGAGGGTAATATGGAACTGAGTCACGTTGACGAAAACGGCGCGAAAATGGTTGACGTCGGGGAGAAATCGGCGACAAAACGCACTGCCGTTGCGCGCGGGGAAATCAAAACGAAGCCCGAAACGATAATTCTACTGACAAACAAAGAAACGCCAAAGGGCGACGTCCTGAACACGGCGAGAGTTGCGGGGATTATGGCGGCAAAAAACACGTCGTCGCTTATCCCGATGTGCCATAACGTCCCCCTTGACAACGTAAAAATCGAGTTTGAAATCGGGCGCGACAAAGTGGTCGTCACGGCAACCGCCGTCGCAACGTACAAAACCGGAGTCGAGATGGAAGCGCTTGTCGCGGTGAGCGTCGCAAGCCTTACGATATACGATATGCTGAAAGCCGTCGATAAAAGTATGGTGATCGGCGAGATTTGCCTTTTGAAAAAAGAAGGCGGAAAAAGCGGAATTTACGAGAGGGTGTAATATGGCAAAAGTTGTTGCGGTAAACGTAAGCGAGAAAAAAGGAACAATCAAACACGCAGTCGAAGAGGTCGAAATGAAGGAAGATTTCGGCATCGTCGGGGATTCTCACGCCGAACAAGGCAGCATCCGACAGATAAGTCTTCTTGGCATCGAAAGCATTAACAAAATGAAAGAATACGGCATCGGGCTTTGCGTCGGAAAATTTGCCGAAAACGTGACGACGGAAGGGATTTGTTTGTACGAATTGCCCGTCGGAACAAAACTGAAAATCGGCGAAACACTCCACGAAGTGACGCAAATCGGCAAAAAATGCCACGCCGGCGACGGGTGCGAGATCGCGAAACTCACAGGAAAGTGCATTATGCCGAAAGAAGGAATATTCACGCGCGTGCTGAAAGGCGGCATCGTGCGCGCAGGCGACGAAATCGTCATTGAAAAATAAGCGATATTAAAACTTATAAAAAAGAAAACAAGCGGTTTATGCCGCTTGTTTTTTTCGTTAAATATGGTTTTTTGCAAATTATCGGGAAATCGTGACCATTTTTATCGTGTTGGTGTTGCCCGATTTTTCGCCCGCCGTACCTGCGGTTATTACAATCGAATCGCCGGAACGCAACGACGGCATATTGTTTATCGCAGCCTTTTCCGCCTCGTAAAACAGAACGTCGGTGGAGTTGTAGTGCGCGCTCATAACGGGAAGAACGCCCCAGGACAAAGCAAGTTTATACCACACCGCCTTGTCGGTTGCCATGCCGATTATATCCATCGGCGCGCGGAAGCGGGAAACCATACGGACGGTCGTGCCCGAATTTGACGTGACGACGATTGCTTTCGCGCCGATATCGATTGCCATACCGCACGTTGCGTGCGACACCGCGTCCGCCTTGTTTTTGATTTTGAAATGGCTGTCGTGGAAGCGGGAAACGTAGTCGATGTGACGTTCCGTTTCTTCGACAATATCAGACATCGTACGCACTGTTTCGACGGGGTACTTGCCCGCCGCCGATTCGCCCGACAGCATAACCGCGCTCGTGCCGTCGTAAACGGCGTTTGCAACGTCCGAAATTTCCGCGCGGGTGGGGCGGGGGTTCTGGATCATGGATTCCAGCATTTCGGTTGCGGTGATAACGCGTTTTCCGAGAAGTCGGCATTTCGTGATGAGATATTTCTGGACGGCGGGTACTTCGGCAAACGGGATTTCCACGCCAAGATCCCCGCGGCCGATCATAATACCTTCGCACTCCGAACAAATATCCTCGATATTTTCAATGCCGCTGCGGTTTTCGATTTTTGCGATTATATCGATGTTTTCGCCGCCGTTTTCTTTCAGAAAGGTTTTAAGGTCGACAAGGTCCTGCTTGCACGACACGAACGACGCTGCAATAAAACTCACGCCGTTTTTTATACCGAAAAGAAGGTCGGCTTTGTCCTGCTCGCCAAGGTAAATCTGGCGGAGCGTTTTCCCCGGGAAGGACATACTTTTGCGGTTTGAAAGTTCGCCGCCGATAAGGGTTCTGCACTTGATTTCCGTGCCGTCGATTTTGGCGACTTCAAAGGACACAAGTCCGTTGTTTACAAGGATTTTGTCGCCGACGGACAAGTCGGACGGCAAACCTTTGTAGCTCACCGACACGATATTTTCGTTGCCTTGAACGTCGCGCGCCGTGAACGTGAAATCCGCGCCGTCGGGAATAAACACCTTGCCGTTTTCAAATGTTTTTATGCGGTATTCGGGACCTTTCGTGTCAAGCATAATCGCGATGGGCAGGTTAAGTTCCTCACGCACCTTTTTAATCATTTCGATTGTTTTTTTGTGTTCGTCGTGAGTCCCGTGCGAAAAGTTGAGCCTTGCGACGTTCAACCCCGTTTTGCACATTGCGCGAAAGACGTCTTCGTTGTTCGACGACGGGCCTATCGTGCATACTATTTTGGTTTTTCTCATATTAAAACTCCATACGCAAATCAATGCGTAAATACTATATTCGATCGTAATAAATTATAGATCTTTTCACGAAATCGTCAAGCGTAAATAAGGGGTTGAGTTTTTCCGTTTTTCGTGATAAAATATTTTTTGGAGGGGCAGCGATATGGATACGAAAATAAAATACGTGTCTGACGACCGTCGTTATAAAATCGTAATCATTATTCTCGTTTCGATAATAGTGTTGTTTTACGTTGCCATCCCGATTTATCGTAAATTGTACGATAAGTTTTTCATTTATTACAAAAAAGAAAATCCGTCGATTTCGACGGGCATAGGGTTGTATGGAAAACCTGAAAAAACCTCGGTTTACGATGAAGCAACGGGAACATATACCGTTTCTTATACCGTCGAATATAAGATAAACGTCGGCGCACCCGTTGTAAGTTTTACTTGCACGTATGATTTTCGCGACATAGACGGCGTGGTACAGGATACGAAAACGAGCAACCCCGTCGTAATCAACGAATGCCCCGACGATAAACTTACGATTGTTTTTGAGAAAGTAAGAATAAATCCCACTTCGTACAGAAGCGTCGATATGAACGTCGTTTACGCAAAGTCGTTTTACGAAGAAGGGCTTGAAAAACTTTCCCCGTTTGACAGGTGGTTGAAAGAGAATCCGTGGGTGTGGGCGTTATTTGTCGTGCCATACCTTATCGCTATGGGCGTGATTATGGTTGCTACGGCAAAGTTTTTATGCGCCGATTGCGACCTGAAAGACAAGGAATTCTGGAAGTCCGTCGCGGCGGGCGTATTTTGGCCGATCGGCGCGCCGATACTTCTTTCTGCGTATATCAAATCCGAAAAAGAAAAACAACGAAAACGCATCGAAAGAAACAAAAAGGAACGCACTGAAAAAAACGATATTCGTACGAACGAAGAAATAGATACTACTGGTGAATTATGATTGTTGTGAATTTGTATTATACGGGCAAAAACGGGGCGGCGAGAGAGTTTGTAAACGAAATGGAATCGTCGGGTATTGCGGGCAAGGTGAGAAACGAAAAGGGTAATCTCGGATACGAATACTTCTTTTCGCAAAAGGACGAAGAAACGGTTCTTCTTGTCGATAAATGGGCGGACGAGGGGGCAATCGACGACCATCATAAGTCGGAAATGATGAAAGAAATCGCAAGGCTTCGCGACAAATATAAATTGCGGTTGAAAGTCGAAAAATTTATCAAGGAATAAAAAGTGCGGACGAAGTCTCGTCCGCATTTTCGTTATTTCATGTAAATTCCGAGGCGGACGGATAATACCGCCGCAATAAAAAGTTTCACAAGGTCGGGCACGATATACGGCACCACGCAAAGCATAAGCGCGCTTTTCACGCCGATACTGCCGACGTTTTTCCCGTAAACCGTGATAAACCATGCCGTACCGAAAACGTAACATATCGTAAGCCCCAGAATATTTGCGGCGAAAAACACGCCGATTCGCGCGAATTTGTTTTTCACGGGGATAAGTTTTGCAAGCCCCGAAATCACGACGGCGAAAGCAAAACCGAAAATATATCCGCCCGTCGCGCCCATAAGTGCGGGCACGCCCGATTTAAACCCCGCAAAAACCGGCACCCCGACAAGCCCCAGAAGAATGTAAATAAGGATTGTCAACAGTCCTTTTTTCCAGCCGAGAATACCGCCGATTGCCGCAACCGCAAGCGTTTGCAACGTAAAGGGCACGTCGCCGACGGGGATTGAAATCCACGCGCAAACGGTAACGACCGCAACGCCCAGCGCAACGTAGGTAAGATCCCTTGTTTTCGACGGGCGGTCGGCGTCCGAAAAAGTATTTTCGCAATTTATGGCAACGTCTTTTTTCATATCGGAAATATTTTATCGTTTCTCGGCGAAGTTGTCAATAACCGATATTATATATTTGCATATATATCCTACATTGTACAAAAATTAACGATCCCGCAATAATAATGTTTGCAAATCGCGCGCGCATAGTGTAGAATAACAAGTGAAATAATCAAAGGATGGACTAATATGAAATACGGCAAAATCAATCACGTCGGTATCGTCGTCAAAGACTGGAACGAGGCAACCGACAGATACGGCAAACTTTTCGGCATTAAACATTGGTATGAAATCGTCACCGACGAGGGCACTTTCGACCTTAAATACCACGGCGAAAAAAAGGACTGCAAGGTTCGCATCTTCTATGGCGGAAAGGGCACGACCAAACTTGAAATCATCGAAACGCAGGGCGAAAAGAATATTTACGATTACTTTTACGAAAAGCGCGGCGAGGCGGCGCATCACCTTATGTATATGACGAAAGACCTTGACAGGACGATTAAGGAGTTTTCGGAAAACGGATACAAGGTGTTCCAGAACGCGACGTTTTCAAGCGGCGGCGCGAAAATCCGCTACGCCTACATGGGCAAGGACGAAGATGGGCTTATTTTTGAATTCGTCGAATGCTCGTTAACCAAACATATCAAAAAAGGCGATATGCCTTTCGAGATGCAAATCGGTGCTCTTACGGGCAGCTATAAAAAAGTCAAATAAGGAGAAACTCTTATGGACATCAGAGAAATTTTGAATCATTGCGACCACACTCTGCTTGCACAGACCGCAACGTGGGAAGAAATCAAGGCGATTCTGGACGACGGCATAAAATATCACGTCGCGTCGTGCTGTATTCCCCCGTCATTTGTGAAGCGCGCGAAAGAGTACGTCGGGGACAAACTCAGCATCTGCACGGTCATCGGGTTCCCCAACGGCTACAACACCGCCGACGTCAAACTCTTTGAGACGGAACAGGCTCTGAAAGAGGGCGCGGACGAAATCGACATGGTTGTCAATATCGGCGACGTGAAAGAGCATAACTTTGAAAAAGTTACCGACGAAATCAAACTTCTGAAAAACGCCTGCGGCAAAAAAGTCCTGAAAGTCATCATCGAAACCTGTCTTTTGACCGACGAAGAAAAAATCGCAATGTGCAAAGCCGTTACCGACGCTCACGCCGATTATATTAAAACGTCGACGGGATTTTCAAAGGCGGGCGCAACTTTTGAAGACGTGGAACTTTTCAAAAAACACGTCGGAAAAGACGTGAAAATCAAGGCGGCGGGCGGTATCGCGTCGCTTGACGACGCCGAAAAATTCCTTTCTCTCGGCGCAGACCGACTCGGCACGAGCCGTATCGTTAAAATCGCAAAAGCAAACGAAAATAAATGAGGTAAATTATGAGAAATATCCCCACACCCCACAACAGTGCAAATATCGACGATTTCGCAAAAACCGTCCTTATGCCGGGTGATCCCCTTCGCGCGAAATTCATTGCGGAAAACTTTTTGGAAGACCCCGTACTCGTCAACGGCGTGCGTGGTATTAACGGATATACCGGTATGTACAACGGCAAAATCGTGTCCGTCATGGCGTCGGGCATGGGCATACCTTCAATCGGTATTTATTCGTACGAACTTTTCAATTTTTACAATGTCGAAAACATCATAAGAATCGGCAGTGCGGGCGCGATCTCCGACGAGGTCAATCTTCGCGATATCGTCATCGGACAGGGCGCTTGCACCAACAGCAATTACGCAAGCCAGTTCAATCTTCCCGGCACGTACGCGCCGATCGCAAGTTATAAACTCCTGAAACAGGCGGTCGATTTTGCACAAGACGCGGGCGTCAATTATAAGGTCGGCAATCTGTTTTCGTCGGACACCTTTTACGACGACGCGGCAAGCCTTTCCGACTGGCGTAAAATGGGCGTGCTTGCGGTTGAAATGGAAAGCGCCGCGCTTTATATGAACGCAGCGCGCGCCGGCAAGAACGCGCTGTGCATCTGCACCATTTCGGATTGTCCGTTCACAGGGGAAAGTTGCACTGCCGAAGAAAGACAGAATACTTTCACCGATATGATGGAAATCGCACTTAAAATTGCGGAAATAAATGATTAAACGTGTTTTTTTGATTGTTTTGGATAGTCTGGGCGTCGGAGAACTTCCCGACGCATACAAGTTTCACGACGAGGGAAGCAACACTTTGCGCGCGATAAGAACGTCAAAGTTTTTTGTGGGAGACAACCTGAAAAAACTTGGAATGTTCAATATCGACGGCGTTGAAGGCGGCATCGAAAATCCGACGGGCGTTTATGCGCGGCTTTCCGAAAAATCGGCGGGCAAGGACACTACCGTCGGGCACTGGGAAATCGCTGGGCTCGTGTCGGAAAATCCGCTGCCCACGTTCCCCGACGGCTTTCCGAAAGAAGTCATCGACGAGTTTGAAAAACAGACCGGCAAAAAAACTTTGTGCAATAAGCCGTATTCCGGCACGGAAGTCATAAAAGACTTTGGCAAAGAACACGTCGACACGGGCGCGCTCATCGTTTATACGTCCGCCGACAGCGTGTTCCAGATTGCCGCGCACGAGGACGTCGTCCCCGTGAAAGAACTGTATCGTTATTGCGAAATCGCACGCAAGATTCTGACGGGTAAATACGGCGTCGGAAGGGTAATCGCACGACCTTTCGTAGGCAGTTATCCGGACTTTGTCCGCACCGATAACCGCCACGACTTTTCCTTGACTCCCCCCGGCGACACCATGCTTGACCTTATCGAAAGAAAAGGATTGGACACCATCGGCGTCGGCAAGATTTACGATATTTTCAACGGAAAGGGCATAAAGGAAACTTATCATATCCGCGATAACGCCGACGGCATGCACGTTACGAAAGAACTGCAAGCAAAGGACTTCAACGGGCTTTGCTTTGTGAACCTTGTGGACTTCGATATGAAATACGGCCACAGAAACGACGTGGACGGATATGCAAAAGCCGTCGCCGAATTCGACGCGTGGCTCCCGACGTTTATGCATGATATGAAAGCCGACGACGTTTTGATGATAACGTCCGACCACGGCTGCGATCCTCTTACGCCCAGCACCGACCACAGCAGAGAATATATTTTCCTGCTTGCGACGGGCGAGACGATGAAAGATAACGTCAACCTGGGCACGTTGGACGGGTACAGCGACATCTCGGCAACGATACTCGATATGTTTGGCATTGAAAACACTTTGCAGGGAAAAAGTTTCCTGAAACAAATCGAAAAACAGGAATGATTTTTGGATAGTTGCGGATTTTTTAATAAATTTCCGACAGCCGCAAGACAACAGTTATCTTTTTTGAAGAAAGTACCTTTGCGACGAGGTCGAAGGTATGCGCGAATTGCACGTGGGTATGGCAAAAAAATGATGGATTACAAAAGTTTGATCAAAAAAGCAATGCAGGCGTCCGAAAGGGCGTATTCCCCGTACTCTCACTTTAAGGTGGGGGCGGTGCTTGTCGCAAAAGACGGGCGCGAATACGAAGGCGCGAATATCGAAAACGCCTCCTTCTCCGTCACGAATTGTGCGGAACGAGTTGCGCTCGGCAAGGCGATTTTCGACGGCGCACGGGAGTTTCGTGCGATCGTCGTCGTCGGACACAAGGACGGACAACCTTTCGATTACTGTGCTCCGTGCGGTGTTTGCCGGCAGGCTCTGACGGAATTCAACGACGGCAGCATGGAAGTCGTTTTGGCAAAATCGGAAGATGAATATAAAGTTTTGACACTTAAAGACGTTTTACCGCTTGCTTTCACGGAGGTTAACTTATGAGAATGTACGATATTATCAAGAAAAAACGCGACGGCGGCACGCTTACGAAAGAAGAAATCGAGTTTTTCATTTCGGGTTACGTTTCGGGCGATATCCCCGATTATCAGGCGTCGGCGCTTCTTATGGCGATATACTTTCGCGGGATGAACGTCGACGAAACCACGTGTCTGACGCTTGCAATCACGAATTCGGGCGACAAGGTCGATTTGTCCGGCATCAAAGGATTTAAGGCGGACAAACATTCGACGGGCGGCGTCGGCGACAAAACCACGCTTATCGTTGCGCCTATCGTGGCGTCGGCCGGTGTTAAGGTCGCAAAAATGAGCGGCAGGGGGCTTGGTCATACGGGCGGCACCGTCGATAAACTCGAATCTATCCCGGGATACGAAACTTCCCTTTCGCGCGAAAGATTTTTTGAAATCGTGAATACCGTCGGGTGCAGCGTCATCGGTCAGAGCGGGGAACTTGCGCCCGCGGACAAAAAACTGTACGCGCTTCGGGACGTAACGGCAACCGTCGACAAACGCCCGCTTATCGCGTCCAGCATTATGGGCAAAAAACTCGCCTCGGGCGCGGACGGCATCGTTCTGGACGTAAAAGTCGGCAGCGGCGCGTTCAATAAAACCTTCGACGAAGGGCTTGCGCTTGCAAAAATTATGGTCAATATCGGCAATAAGGCGGGCAAAATCACAAGGGCGGTCATCACGAATATGGATAAACCGCTGGGATACGCCGTCGGAAACGCCATCGAGGTCAAGGAAGCCGTCGAAATCCTGAAAGGAAACGGCGATAAGGAACTCAAAGAAATCTGCATCGAACTTGCAAGCAATATGCTGTATATCGCGGGACGCGGCAGCCTTGAAAACTGCAAAAAAATCGCAACCGCAAAACTCGAAAACGGCGACGCACTCGACACGTTCAAGGCGATGGTTCAGGCGCACGGCGGCGATACATCGTACGTCGACGATCCCGAAAAATTCCCCCTTGGCAAGTTTTCGCGCGACGTCAAAGCCGACAAAAGCGGCTATATCGTCAATATGGACTGCGAAAAGTACGGGCTTACAAGCCTTGCTCTCGGCGCGGGGCGCAACAAAAAAGAAGACAATATCGACTTTGCGGCAGGGCTTGCCGTAAGAAAGAAAACGGGCGACTTTGTGGAAGTCGGCGATGTCCTTGCAACCCTTTATACCTCGGACGAATCGAAACTCGACGCGGCGGAAGAAATTCTGAAATCCGCTTTGTCGTTCGGCGACGTCAAACCGCCCGAAGTCCCGATTATCCTCGGCAGAGTGAAATAATATGTACAACGACCTGAAATCGGCAATCGAGTTTTTCAAAAACGATAAATTCGCGGCTTCGACCGGCGTCGAAATTTTGTCCGTCGAAACCGGCCGCGCCGTTTGCGCGCTTGAAATTTCGCAAGGTCACGTCAACTCGGACGGGTTCGTGCAGGGCGGGGCAATCTTCACGCTTGCCGATTCTGCTTTCGCTGTCGCCGCAAATCTTGGTACCGCGGACGATTGCTGCGTCGTTACCACACAAAGTAATATCAATTTCCTTTCGTCAGCCGCTTCGGGAAGGCTCGTTGCCGAGGCCGTTTGCGTACGCGACGGACACAGCGTTTCGGTTTATAGGGTTACCGTGTCCGACGAAACGAATAATCCGATTGCCTTCGCTACGTTCACCGGATATAAGGTCAAAAAATAATTATTTTCCGCATTCTTGCGGTTTTTTTGGAAGTTATGTGCATTTTCAGACTGTTTTTGAAAAGGGGCGAAAAACCCGCCGAAAATTCCACCGATTCCGTCGTCCCGACGCCCGACGACATCGATGAGTTGGAATCTTTCGACGATATTTTCGACGACGACTGACTTTTATTCGCTTTCACGCATATTTTGCGCTATTTCGGCGAATATCGTTTGACAACGCTTTGTAAATTAAGTATAATTTTAGCGTTGTAAAATTTAATATCTTTTGGAGAAATCGCCTAGTTGGTCGAGGGCGCACGACTGGAAATCGTGTAACCGTGAGAAACGGTTCGAGAGTTCGAATCTCTCTTTCTCCGCCAATTTAAGTAATCTTACGAATCCGTAGGATTGCTTTTTTTATATTCGCAAAAAATGCTTGTATTTTATTGTGAATATAAAAAGCAGGGGCGCGTAGCGCGTAAGATTACTAAAATTGGCAGGAATCCCGCAAAGCAACAACTGACCTCTCTTTCTCCGCCAAAAAAAACCGACGGTACAGTCGGGTTTTTTGCCGTCAAAAGAGAGATTACAGTAATTGTATTTAATATACAAGGTGTAAATAATTGATAATCAATAAATCGCGAGAAAGTGTGAGTTGTTTGCACGATTTTCAAAAAATGTACTTTTGTGCGATAAATCGGTTGACAAAGCGAAAGTTTGTTGATAATATGATAACAACAATTAAGAGGCGCAAAGCTTATGAGTAACCGCTCCGCAACGGATTGAAGGGGCGAGGGAAAGGAAGTTTTGCCGAAACGGGAAGTCTTATCCGGAAGATTTTGCCGTTGGGTTGCAGGGAAATACGTTGCAAACTGTCGCAAGGGAACTTGCGGAGCGCTTGATGTTAAATATTGATAGTTTTATCATTTTTGCATTTATTGTATCCGTTAGTTTCCGCTAACGGATTTTTGTTATTGAAAAAAATTTTCAGATAAAGGAGTAACTAAAATGAAAAAAGTAATTACTACGATTGTTTCCGTAATGCTCGTGTCTTTGTTGCTTGTCGGCGCGGTGTTCTGTTTCACCGGTTGCCAGAACAAGAAAGACGACAGCAAACTGTACGTCGGTATGGAATGCGGATATGCTCCCTTTAACTATACCCAGACGGACGCTTCCAACGGCGCGGTCAAAATCTCGAACGCGGACGGCTATGCAAACGGCTATGACGTAATGATTGCGAAAAAAATCGCAGAAGCCCTTGGAAAAGAACTTGTTATCGTAAAATATAAATTCGAGGCGCTTATCCCCGCCGTCAACGCAAAATCGCTGGATATGATCATTGCGGGTATGAGCCCCACCGCCGAAAGAAAAGAAGCCATTGATTTCTCCGACGCATACTACACAAGCCAACTTGTCATCGTCGTAAGAAAGGACGGGGCATTTGCAAAAGCCACGAAACTTGCCGACTTTAACGGCGCAAAGATCGCGGCGCAAATCGGTACTTTCCACAACGACGCATTGCAAGCGCAGGCAAGTGAATACGGCATTTTGCCGCAAACCCCGATGGATACGTTCCCCGCGCTTATCAACGCTCTTAAAACCAAGGCTATCGACGGTTACGTTGCGGAAGAACCCGGTGCAAAAGCGGACTGTGCGGCAAACGATGAGCTTACCTATATCCCTCTTAAAAATAACGTTACCGGTTTTTCGGCATCTCCCGAAGACGTGCAAATCGCAATCGGTTTGATTAAAAACAGCAGTATCAAAGATCAAATCAACGCCGCACTTAAAAAAATCTCGGCGGAAGAACGCGTCAAAATGATGGGCGACGCAACCTTCTATGCAACCGGTAAAACCGTTCTCCCCGATCCCGTACCCGAGGAATAATACTGTAATTAAGGAAGAAAAATGAACATTTTTCAAAAAATGGCTGATATATTTGCCAAATATCACCAGATGATATTCAAGGGCATCGGTTACACGATGCTCGTATCGATAATCGGTACGATAATCGGTCTTGTCATCGGTTTGCTTATCGGCGTATTCCGCACGATGCCCACGCCGAAAAACAAGTTTCTGAGAGTTCTGAAAAAAGCTGCCGACTGGATACTTTCGGCTTACGTCGAAATATTCCGCGGCACGCCGATGATGGTGCAGGCGATGGTAATTTTCTGGGGCTTTGCGCTTATCAACAACGGCGTCACGCTGAACGTAGTCTTTGCCGGCTTGTTTATCGTTTCGATCAACACCGGCGCGTACATGGCGGAAATCGTCAGGGGCGGTATCATTTCCGTTTCCAAAGGGCAGTTCGAGGGCGCGCACGCAATCGGTATGACGCACGCGCAAACGATGTTCTACGTCGTTATCCCGCAGGTTTTAAGGAATATTCTTCCGTCTGTTGCGAACGAATTCGTCATCAATATCAAAGATACGTCGGTGCTTAACGTTATCGGTTTTACCGAACTGTACTTTGTGGCGTACACGATAAACTCCATAAACTACCAGACTTTCGCAACGTATTTGCTTGTCGCGATAATCTACTTTGTGCTGACTTTCACCATAACACGTATTCTGCGCCTTATCGAAAAGAAAATGGACGGCAAAAAGAACTATACGGTGCAGGGCTCGCAAAATATGGACGCGGACTCTATCTTGCGTGAACAGACCGCCGCCGGAGGTAACGGCAATGACTGACGAAATCAGAAACGATAATTTGATAAACGAAACAGAATGCGAAACCCGCGCAGATAACGCCCAAAACGAGGTCGTCATCGAAATCAGACACCTTGGAAAATCTTTTGGCGATCACGAAGTCCTGAAAGACATCGACTTCACCGTGCGCCGCGGCGACGTTACCTGCATAATCGGCGCGTCGGGCAGCGGCAAATCCACGCTTCTTCGCTGTATCAACCTTTTTGAAACTCCGTCTTCGGGCGAAATACTTTTGAACGGAGAGAACGTCGTCAACACCAAAAACCCTGCGGAATTCAGGAAAAAGGTGGGTATGGTTTTCCAGTCGTTCAACCTTTTCAAAAATATGAACGTACTGAAAAACTGCACGGTCGGCCCCAGAAAAGTCCTGAAACTTTCAAAGGAAGAATCCGAAGCAAGGGCAAGGAAGTATCTGAGACTTGTCGGTATGGAAGCGTACGTCGACGCGCGTCCCGGGCAACTTTCGGGCGGGCAGAAACAGCGCGTCGCAATCGCAAGGGCGCTTGCAATGGAGCCCGAGGTGTTGCTCTTTGACGAGCCGACTTCCGCGCTCGATCCCGAGATGGTGGGCGAGGTTTTGTCAGTCATGAAAACGCTTGCCGAAAGCGGGCTTACGATGGTTGTCGTCACGCACGAAATGGCTTTTGCAAGGGACGTTGCGACCAACGTCGTGTTTATGGATCAGGGCGTCATCGTCGAAGAAGGCGCGCCGAAAAACATCTTCACAAACCCGAAAGAAGAGCGCACGAAAGAGTTTTTGTCCAGACTTCTTGGCGAGAACAAATAATTTTTCAAAAAACGACGTCGGACGCCCGAGGAAAACCTTGGGCGTCTTTTTGTTGCGAAATTTGTCGAATATGGCAAAAACGGGTGTTCTTGCAACCGAATTATCGCATAAACTTGCGGTTTCATTGTTTGAGCAAAAAACACGACATGCGTATATTTATATTTAAATAATAAATCCTTAATAATAATTTCGATTTAGTCTTGACATTTTTTTTTGAAATAAGCTATAATCAAATTGACAAACGGTTGAGGTTATTTTCTTTGACCGTTTCGCTATGTATAAGGATGGTTAAGCAGACTAAACTGCTAAATTATAAACCTAAAGGAGAAGAATATGAAGAAAAAAGTATTACTCGTAACGCTTCTTGTTGTGGCTATCGTTGCAAGTTGCTTCGCGTTCACCGCGTGCAACAAAGACAAAGGCGACGGCGACAAAGGCGTAAAAGTTGCGATGATTACCGACTACGGCGACATCACCGACCAGTCTTTCAACCAAACCACTTACGAAGCGTGCAAGGCTTACTGTGATGCTAACAACATTAAGTTTAAGTATTATAAACCTACCGGTGACAGCACAGAAGCCCGTGTTGCTTCCGTAAACGCTGCTATTGCCGAAGGTTATACAATTATCGTTATGCCTGGTTATGCATTCGGCGGTACGATCGTTGAAGTTGCCGACAACAATCCCGAGATTAAATTTGTTGCTTTGGACGTTGCAAGAGGCGATTTGCTTGAAGCAAAGTATGGTAAAGAATATGATTATAATCCCGATAATCCGAAGTGGACTTATCAACTTCCTTCGAACGTAACTTGCTTCGTATATCAAGAAGAAATCTCCGGCTTTATGGCAGGTTATGCTGCTGTTAAAGAAGGCTATAAGAAACTTGGCTTCCTCGGCGGTATGGCAGTTCCTGCGGTTATCCGTTTCGGTTTCGGTTTCGTACAAGGCGTGAACGCTGCTGCTGTTGAAATGAATATCGCAAACGAGGTTTCGGTAAACTACGTATACGGTGGCAAATTCAATGGCACTCCCGAAATCACTGCTGTAATGGACACTTGGTATCAAGGTGGAACAGAAGTCGTATTCGCATGCGGCGGCGGTATCTTTACTTCTGCTTGTGAAGCGGCGACGAAAGCAGGCGTCAACGGCAAAGTCATCGGCGTTGACACCGACCAGAGCTATATCATTAACGGTAAATACGGCGCAGGTTTGTGCATTACTTCCGCAATGAAAGGTCTTGCTCCTACTGTCAACACCATTCTTACTGATATTTTTGCAGGCAAATGGGAAAACTATGCAGGCAAAATCAATAAATTAGGTATGGTATCGGGCACCGACGCTTCCTTGAACTACGTACAACTCCCGACGGACACCTGGTCGATGACGAACTTCACGAAAGCAGATTATGCAACGCTTGTCGGCAAAATCTTTGACGAAACCATCACGATTTCCGACGCAATTGACAAAATGCCTACGACTACGATTAAAGTAACCACGCAGGATAACATTCACTAATTGAAAACCAAAAAGAAAGGAAGGCTCTGCCTTCCTTTTTTTATGCGTTGAAAAACTAAATATATATAAATTTCTTGAAAACACAGCCGATATATAGTATAATAAAAATATCAATTTTGAGGTTATATCGATATGGCAGAAAACTATGTAAAAAATGACGCATCCGAAGACTTCGTCATCGAGATGCGCCATATCACGAAAGAATTCCCCGGAATTATCGCAAACGACGATATTACGCTGCAACTTCGACGCGGGGAAATTCACGCCCTTCTTGGTGAAAATGGCGCCGGAAAATCCACGCTAATGTCGGTGTTGTTCGGCTTGTATCAGCCCGAAAAAGGTGAAATTCTGAAAAACGGACAAGTCGTAAAAATCAATAATCCCAACGACGCAACCGCTCTTGGCATAGGTATGGTGCATCAGCACTTCAAACTTGTGGAGGTGTTCAGCGTACTTGACAACATTATCCTTGGTGCGGAGCCTAATAAGGCGGGCTTTCTGACAAAAAAAGAGGCGCGCGAAAAGGTTGTCGCGCTTTCCGAAAAGTACGGTCTTATGGTTGATCCCGACGCGATAATCGAAGATATTACGGTTGGTATGCAACAGCGCGTCGAAATTTTGAAAATGCTGTACCGCGACAACGAAATTCTGATTTTTGACGAGCCGACGGCAGTCCTTACCCCGCAGGAAATCGACGAACTTATGAAGATTATGAAAAACCTTGCGGCAGAAGGAAAGTCGATTTTGTTCATCACCCACAAACTCAACGAAATTATGGCGGTTGCCGACCGTTGCAGCGTATTAAGAAAGGGCAAGTACATCGGCACCGTCGAAATCAAGGACACGACAAAGGAAGAACTTTCCGAAATGATGGTCGGTCGTCAGGTGAAGTTTGAGGTCGATAAGGACGAGGCGATCCCGGGCGACGTCGTTCTGGACGTCGATAAACTGTGCGTCGAAAGCAAGATTCACAAAAAACTTGCCGTAAAGGACGTGAGTTTTCAGGTGCATGCGGGCGAAATCGTGTGTATCGCGGGCATTGACGGCAACGGTCAGACCGAACTTGTTTACGGCATAACGGGGCTTGAAAAAATTGCGCCCAACGTCAAAGAAGAGGTCGAAGAACACGTTGAAAAACCCGTATGGCAAAAACTGAAAGAAGTCGAAAAGCAGGAACGCGCGAAATTGTTCTTCACGCAGTGTGGGGAACAGCTGAAATTCTTCTTTGTCGAACTTGGCAAAAAGATTTGGAAAAAACTGAAAAAATTTGGCGAAACGGTTGCGGCAAAATCCGTTGCTCTTTGGAACAAACTCGTTTTGCTGTTCAATAAAAACAAGGCGCAGGAACTCGATCCGAACGCCGACGTGAAGGGAAGAATCACCCTTTGCGGACAGGATATCACGAAAGCACCGATAAGAAAACGCAGCAAAACGGGCATGAGTCACATCCCCGAAGACAGGCATAAATACGGACTTGTGCTGGATTATACTCTGGAACAAAATATGGTGCTTCAACGCTATTGGCAAAAAGAGTTTGAAAAAGCCGGTTTCATAAAAAAGAAGGCGGTCAGGAAGTATTCCGACAAACTTATCGAACAGTACGACGTCAGAAGCGGACAAGGCTCCGTAACAATGGTCAGAAGCATGTCGGGCGGCAATCAGCAAAAGGCAATCGTCGCGCGCGAACTCGACCGCGAGCATAAACTTCTGATTGCCGTACAGCCCACACGCGGACTTGACGTCGGCGCAATCGAATATATCCACTCGCAAATCGTGAAAGATCGCGACGCGGGGGCGGGCGTACTGCTTGTTTCGCTGGAACTTGACGAAGTAATGAATCTGAGCGACCGAATCCTTGTAATGTACGAGGGCGAAATCGTGGGTGAACTCGATCCGAAGAAAACCACGGTGCAGGAACTCGGTTTGTATATGGCCGGCGCAAAGCGCGATAACTCTGAAAACAACAAGGAGGACGAACAATGAAAAACTTCGGTGAAAAAACAAAACGCTGGTTCAAGTCGTTATTCGTCCAGACCGACGGCAACGAACCAAAAATGCTGACTTTTATCAAAAAAGAAGGCACGCAGACGGTAATTTCGTCGATACTGTGCGCGCTTCTCGGTATTCTACTTGGTTATATCGTATTGCTTTGCATTAATGCGGAAAACGCAGGAAAAGCAATGGGGGCAATACTTAAAAACTTTGGCAACTTTTCGTCAAACCCACGACTTGAAAAGTATTATTTCGGCTCGACATTGGTGAAATCCGTGCCGCTTATCATGTGCGGACTTTCGGTAATGTTTGCATATAAGGCGGGCTTGTTTAATATCGGCGTCGGCGGACAGTACTGCATCGGAATTTGCTTTTCGTTGTATGCCGCGCTCGTGTGGCAACTTCCCTGGTATGCGTGCATAATCGTTGCCGCATTGATTGGCGCGCTTTGGGGTGCGCTTTCCGGATTGTTCAAGGCGCTGTTCAACGTGAACGAAGTCATCGCCTGCATTATGACAAACTGGATTGGGCTGTATCTCACAAATATTTTGCTGAGCCATCCGAAAGCAATGAACCCTACGTTGTCGGAAACTTACAAAATAGGAAAAAAAGCAATTATTCCCGACGGTGGTCTTTCAAAACTTTTCAGCAATAACCAATACGTTACCCTTGCGATTATTTTCACGATAATTATTGCGGTTATCGTCCTCATCGTAATGAACAAGACGACTTTCGGGTACGAACTGAAAGCAACGGGCAACAATAAATTCGCGGCAAAATACGCGGGAATGAAAGATAAACGCAACATTATCCTTACAATGGCGATTTCGGGCGCGCTTGCGTCCCTCGGAGCGGCGTTTTTCTATCTCACGGGTATCGAAAACTTCAAGACGGCAAGCTCCGTCCCCGCAATGGGCTTCAACGGCATCGCCGTCGCGTTCCTTGGCGGTCTTAACCCTATCGGTATAGTTGTTGCGGGTTTATTTATCGAACATATCACGCTCGGTGGCGGATACGTCGATACGACGTACTACAACCCGCAGGTTGCCGACCTTATGATCGCAATCATTATTTATCTGTGCGCGTTCGTACTGTTCTTCAAACAATTCATGAAAAAATATCTGAATAAACTCACCGAAAAAATCGCCGATAAAATAGGCGCACAGGCGGAAGTAGCGGCTGACTCAACCGTCACCGAAACGGCGTCCGACGCGTCCGACGGCGAAATAAACGATAATTCGGAAACCCCCGAAGAAGAGTTTAAGAAAGAGGTCGAAACGGAGGTCGAGGAAATGCCCCCGATTGTCGATGAAAAATCCGGAAAGGAGGTCGATGAGAAATGACGTTACTTGTTCAATATACTTTGATTTATGCGGCAGTTTTGACCTTGGTTGCTCTCGGCGGCATGTTCTCGGAACGCTCGGGCGTTATCAATATCGGCCTTGAAGGTATCATGGTTTTCGGCGCGATGGGCGGCGCAATGACAATGGTTTTGTTGCCCTCAACCACACCCCCGGGACTTATCGTAATTCTGACTCTTGTCGTCGCCGCGCTTGTCGGTATGGTTTCGTCGCTTCTTCTTGCGGTGGCGTGCATCAACTTCAAAGCCGACCAGACTCTTGCGGGTACTGCGCTGAATATGCTGGCGACGGCAACCGCAACGGTGCTTATCAAAGCGTTCAATACCAAACGCAGCAACGGCTCCAACTTCTCGGCAATACTCGACTACATCGACGCAAGGCGCGGCTTTATCTTCAAAATCGGCAAACTCGAACTCAGCTGGTTTATCGTGATTGCGATAATTCTTCTGATTGTCTCGTGGGTTGTGCTGTATAAAACCAAATTCGGTTTGCGACTTCGTTCCTGCGGCGAGCATCCGCAGGCGGCAGACAGCGTCGGTATCAACGTTTACAAAATGAGATACGCGGGCGTTATTATTTCGGGCGCGCTGGGCGGTCTTGGCGGTCTTATTTATATCGCCGCGGCAAACAGCACCTGGCACTTCGACGTCGGCGTTGCGGGCGCGGGCTTCCTTGCGCTTGCCGTCATGATTTTCGGTCAATGGAAACCGATAAGAATCGCGCTTGCCGCATTGTTGTTCGGTTTGTTCAGGGCATTGTCGAACGTGTATCTCGGTATCGACTGGCTTGCGAATATCGGCATCAGCGGCACGGTTTACAATATGTTGCCGTATATCGTCTCCCTTATCGTTCTGGCGTTCACGTCCAAAAAGTCGCGCGCGCCGAAAGCGGAGGGGATTCCGTACGACAAGGGTATGCGCTAAACTATGGCAAAATTATATTTCAAATTCGGGGCGATGGGCTGCTCGAAAACAGCCCAGGCCCTTATTACCAAATTCAACTATGAAGAGCGCGGCATGAAAGTGCTGCTTCTGAAACCGTCCGTGGACGTGCGCGACGGAGAGGAAATCGTCAAATCGCGAATCGGGCTTACCGCAAAAGCCGTCGTCGTGAACGATAAGGAAGACCTTTACAAGGCGTATGAGGAAAAGTACCGCGACCGCGACGTCATCATCGTGGACGAGTGCCAGTTTCTGACGCCCGAACAGGTGGACGAACTCGGACAAATCGTCATCGACTTCAACGTGCCGGTGCTGTGCTTTGGTCTTCGCACCGACTTTCTGACGCACTTGTTCCCGGGGAGTCGCAGACTTTTTGAAATTGCCGAGTCCATTACCGAGATCAAATCGGTGTGTAAATGCGGCGCGAAGGCAACCGTCAACGCGCGCCTTGACGATGACGGCAACGTCGTGTATTCGGGCGAACAGGTGTGTCTCGGCGGCAACGACAGGTACGTCGCGATGTGCAGAAAATGCTGGCTGAAAAAGAAAGCCGAACAGGAAAACGCAAAAGAGTTATGAACAGTATCGTAATTGGTTTTACGGGCGGCACGGGCAGCGGCAAAACCACGCTCGCACAACGCCTGAACGAGGTTTTCAAAAACAACTCCGTCATAATTAAGCAGGACAGTTATTACAAGGACTTTCCCGATAAATCGTTTGAGGAGCGCGTGCAGATAAATTACGACCACCCCGATTCGTTCGATATGGAACGGTTTACCGACGACGTAAGACGCCTTAAAGCGGGCGAAACCATTGAGTGTCCCGTCTATAACTACGCCGAGTACAAGCGCGATAAGGAAACCGTCACGGTGGAACCAAAAAGAATAATAATTCTGGAAGGGCTGTTCCTTTTTGAAAACCCTGCGCTCAGCGATCTTATCGACATCAAAGTTTTTGTCGACACGGACGCCGACGTAAGGATTTTAAGGCGCATTATCCGCGACGTCAAGGAAAGAGGCAGGAGCCTCGATTCCGTCGTTTTGCAGTACCTTACGACCGTCAAACCGATGCACGAAAGGTTTATCGAGCCGGAAAAGAAGCGCGCCGATATCATCGTGCCGGAAGGCGGATATAACGAGGTTGCTTTTGACATGATTGTGGACGCGATAAAGCACAAGTTGAATTAAAAAATATGCCGCCGATTTTCGGCGGTTTTTTGTTTATATGCGCCTTTTTCTCCACGCAAGTACAAAAGTATCTTGCGTGGGATTAGATTGCTGTGCAAGTTATATTTTGGCTTGCGCCAAAGTTATATTTCGGCTTTCAGCCGAAGTTGCGTCGCACACTGCGCTTTTGAAATCACATTATTGCAAGCAATAATGCTCACTCTTTTGCTTGTGTGCGCCTTTTCCCCACGGTTACACAGTATCCCGCGGGGACCCCTGTTTATGCCTCGCAATGACAGAGTGCGTTGCACGGAGCGCATAACAAAAACCCCTCGCGGTGGCGAGGGGTTTTCAAACGGAAAATTATTGTTGATTGTAAACGTCGTAAGTGGGAACTTCGTACGTCATGCCCGAATAGGGGACTTCGTAAGTTTCGGTTGCTGTGTCGGTTGCGTCGGTTGCGTCGTCGGTTGTATCCGCAGCGGCGTCTTCGGTAACAGGCGTATCGGTGTTTTCGTCGTCGTGTTTTTTGCCGTCCGTGCCGGGATTATCAAGGCGATATTCTTTCATACGGATTGCGCCGATAAGAATCGCAAGGATAACCGTAACGCCGGAGAAGATATAGCAAGTCTGACGAATTGCGAACAAGCCGGTGATTGCGAAGATCAGACCGTTTGCATCAACCCAGCTGTAACGCATATAGTCGATTGTACCGCGAGAGTAGTTTTGCGAATATACGCCGAGCTGCGTGGGTTTGTCACCGACGTTGCCGTAGTAGCTGCCGTTGCTGGTGCCGACAACAGAGCCGTCCGCATTGACGAGTTTCAGGAACAAGGGCGCGAAGCCGTATCTCCAACCCGAAGAACCGGTGTTTGAATTATCGACGGTGATGCCGTCTTCCGCAAATCCGGGGGTGCCTGCGACGTTGGGATTGCCGACCGCGTATGCGACGGAATTGAGAATGCTGTCAAGCAGGTAATATACGGGCGGGATTTCAAGAACGCCAAGGAGACTTGAAGTTTCGGTCAGGCAGTTTTCAAGCCCAATCGTCTTCAAAAGTTCGCCGACGTTGAGTCCGTTTGCGCTGCCAATATTGATGCCGCTGATCATTGCGAACAAGCCGCCTTCGCCGAACGTGCCGGAAAGGTCAACGGGAAGGGTAATGTCCGTGCCGTCGATTTTGTCGGGGTTGTAGGTGTAGCCGTCGCCCATCATATCGAGGACCGTCCAGCCGACTTCGATCATTTCAACCTTGCAGGTTGTGGGGTTGTACCACGGATAAAGGTGCAGGTTGGGCTGCATTACGCGGGTTTCGTCGGGATTGTTCTTGGGGCCGCCTTTCTGGTCGCCGGTCACAACGGAAGGACGCTGACCGAGAACAAGATTCAGGACAACGGGAATCGTCATGCGTTTGTCGTTTGCAAGGTCAACCCACGGACCAACCCAGCTTTCGTAACCGGAAAGGTTCAGGCTGTCGTACATATTGTACTTGCCGTCGCGGGCAATAAGCGACTTAACTTCTTCGCTGCTGTAACCCATGTCGGTGTACTTTTTGATTTTTTTCTGGAAGTATTCAACCATGGTGGCGATTTCTTCGTCGGACTTCACAGCGGGTTCCGCCGCGTTTGTACGGCAGTATTCTTTGTCGAAATCCTTATAAGAAGAGTCGTTGGAACCTACGGTATCTTTCACGTAGAAGCCGTATTTGCAAAGGACAAGAGCGTTTCCGTCTTTGTCGAGAACGCGGCCTGTATATGCGCCCGTGTAGTTGCCGTTGTTGTCGTGTTCGGACTGTTTGTAATAAGAGAAGTATTGGGTGTAACCGTCTTCGTTTTCGCCGATGATACCGTTAAGCACGCTTCTGGCGATAATTGCGTCAAGCATATCTTTGTTGAGCGTCGCGCGGTTGTTTGCGGCGTCGGACTCCGCAACGTCTTCATAGAAAATCGTGCCGGAAGTAAGGTCGCCGAAAATCATGGGCAGCGCTCCGTCGAGAACGAACATAAGTCCCGAGCAGAGCATCAGGCTGACAACAACCTGACATGCGGTTTGTTTTCTTATCTTTTTCGCTTTGTTTTTGACGTCTTTTTTGGAAAGTTTAAGTTCCTGCACCAAGACGACAATCGCCCATATTACCGAGAATAAAACGGCAACGATAATGCTTGCGTAGGTCAAAAGACCGTACGAGCCGCCTTTTTCAACGTTGTGCATCGACGCAAGGATTGCGAAAACCATAAACAGCGGGAAGCTGCATACGTAACATACTATTTTTGCGATTTTAAGCAATGCTTTCATCAATATTCACCTCCGTTAAGAGCGATTTCGTAAGCGTAGAGTTTTTCCTTATTGTGGAAGTAGGTCGAAAGGAAGATGCTCATCGCGAGAATGCCTGCCCAAATCGAGAAGTAACGTCTTGCGGCAAGCAAGGGATACATATCGGGCTGATAGGCAATGTCTGCCTGCAACTGATAGCAGTCGGCAAGGGAAATCGCGGCGTCGGCAGAAGTGCCGTTACCGATTGTTTTTCCTGTGAGAAGACCGCCTTTTGCAATAAGCGCGCAACCGGACGTAATACCGAAATCTTCGCAGGTGTACTTAACCCAGGCATAGTCGCTCATATCGACCGTTGTGCCGGCGGTTGTGGCAAGTGCTTTGTCGGTGTCGGACACGAAGTCGGACTGCCAGCACTTTTTAAGAAGCGGGTGGCTGTAAAACGAAAGTTCGCCAAGGACGGTGTCCAGAAGTTTTTGCACGCCTTCAACGGTAACGCCCGTAAGGTCGATCTTGCTGAGAACCTGCGTGAGAATCGCGTTCAGGTCAAGGTCGGGAGCGATTGCTTTCAAAATTGCCGAAACGTCAAGTCCGGAAACAAGACCGCCGATTATGTCGTTGAGGTCCAAAAGTCCGCCGACAAGTCCCAAAGCGGGTTGCAAACTCTTGATAATGTCGACAAGTGCAGCCGTGTTGGGGTTTTTATTGTCGCTTTCGAGTTTCGTCTTGTAAGCAGTGTAAGCCGTCCCGAGCTTTGTCTTTGCATAAGTGTCGCCCGTGGTGTATTTCGTGCCGGGAACGATTTCCTCGTTGGTTTTGGGAGATTGTTTCATCGTTGCATTATCGAACGCTTCGCGGGTAATCTTTGCGGTAAGAACGGGGGTGCCGTCATCGTTGTCTTCGCCGGTGTCGGTGTACGTGGTAACGTATACTACTTCGTCCGCGGTCGCGCCGACTTTGAAAGCGTTTTTGCCGGTTGATTTGTAAACCTCTTTGGACGTAAAGTCAAGGTTGCCGAAGAGATATTGTGCGGGCAGCGCAAGACCTGTGGTTTCGCCGCCTTTACCGTTGTTGTAGCCGTAAAGAAGTTGCGAAACGACGTTGCCGATATCGCCGCTTGAAAGGTCGGCGCCGTTTTCTTTAAGCAGGGAGTTGACAAGGTCAAGCAGTTGTTGCGCTTTCAGACTGTCAAGGAGCTTATTGATTGCAGGGTTCATCCCGAGATATTCAAACAGCGTGCCGAGCACCGCGTTAAGACGCGAATCGGTCAGACGATAATTGTCCTCTTCGATACGAAGGGTTGAATAATTCGTCATTTTGCCGGTGCGGGTGTCCAGAATTTCGGTAATATCGTTGGTGTAGTTGTACCAGGCGTCGCTTTCGTATGCGGACGCGTTGGTCGCGCTTTCTTCGATTTCACTTACCATTTTCTTGTAAGCGTCGGCGATGGAAAGGCTTTCGTAATATATCGTGCCGGGCTGCTTTGAGAATGTTTCGCCCGCCGCTTTCATCGTAACGTATGCGCCGTCTTTTATGACATAGCAGCCTGCGCTGAACGCTTCGGCGTAGTCGGCAACGGTATACTTAGTGGGACGATAAACCGTCAGTTTTGCGTATTCGTTGTATTTGATGAGAAGTTCCAGCGCGTTTTCGACGCCGAAGACATAGCCGTCGTATAACAATCCGTTGGGGTTGTATGCGTACGGGCTTTGCGTTTTCAGACTGTCGAACAAGCCGTTGATGTTTTCCCCGGTGACTTTTATCATTTCGCCGTCAAGACCGCCGACCTGATAATACGCGACTGCCGTATTGAGTTGCGTACGTTCGCGATACATGTTGGGATAATAGCCGGAAAGACCATAAGTCCTTATCACGTTGTCGACGCGGTCGTTCAGTTTATAGGCGTATCCCGACTCGCGTTTGTCTGCGGAAAGGGCGTTGAACCACTGCTTTTGCAAGGAGTAGTTTTCAACCTTAACGCCTTTGTCGGAGTATTCCGTCCTGATCTTGTCAAGTTCCTTTTCGTTGCGAATGTCAAGTCCCGCAACCGGGGCGAGCATGAGCGCAACCGCAAGAATGACGAGTATAATTGTGCGGACAGCCTGTTGTTTTTTCAATACAAGGTAAAGCCCGATTTGAAGCAGTGTGAAACCTGCCCACAAAACGAGCGCCGCCGTAATGCCGTTTTTCGCCGTTTCGGAAAAAGCGTCTTCGTTGAAGAAGATCATGCTATCCTTTGCGACAAACAACATAAGAAGCGGGAAACCGAGTAAATAGAAAATTACTTTCAGAACTTTTGCACAAGTCAACTTTTGCATTTTGTTCATAATTTTCCGTTCTCCTTAATCTAGAATTGCAAAATTATTGCTACTAAATGATATTATATACTACGCGTGCGAGCGTGTCAAATGTATTCTATTCAATTTAAGCTATACTTATCCATAAAATAGTGCCTGAAATCCTGTGTAAACAACGCACGACAGGGCAAAAATTTTACAAATCGAACGATTTATAAGGTTTCCGTCAAAATACGCGGCAGTCGGGTTTTTGCCGACGAAAGAACGTTTGTTCCCGCAAAAATCGGATAAGTTATTTTTACGTCGTGGAGTTTTAAGACGTACGTAAAAAGGGCGGAACAAAAAATACAAACAATTTTTTTTCGAGCCGGAATTTCCATAAAATAACCGCACGGGGAAAGAGTCGATTTTTCAAAAGTGTGCGACTTTAAACGATTAAAAATAACAAAGTCGTAATAAACGACAGTAATAAGTGTCATATTGACACTAAACAATTTTATTTTAATTCCGAATAACCCCCTAAATCGTTTGGCGAAAACAAAATAATATGATAAAATATCAATAGAATTTTGGAGGTTACCAATGACACCTGCTTTTGAGACCGTATTTTCCGAAGACGAAATCCCTGCATATCCCCTTGCCATAATCGCTTTACCCGGCGCGGAAGAATTCGCCGAAAAAGTCGATAAATACCTTGTTGACTGGTATGGCAGAGAATGTGCAAAGAAAACCCCCGCATCTTTTATCGTCCCCACCAACTTCCCGCGTTTTACGTCGGGCGACGGCAAGGCAATGATTCTTGACAGTGTACGCGGCAAAGACCTGTACGTCATTATCGACACCGGTAACCACGGCGTGCAATACAAAATGTTCGGACAAATGCAGTGTATGAGTCCCGACGACCATTTCCAAAATCTGAAACGACTTATTTCGGCGGTCGGCGGCAAAGCGTCGCGCATCACCGTCGTTATGCCGCTTCTTTACGGCGGACGTCAGCACAGAAGAAACGCAAGGGAATCTCTCGATTGCGCCATTATGCTGAGAGAACTGGAAGTCATGGGCGTGAAAGACATAATCACTTTCGACGCTCACGATCCCCGCGTGCAGAACGCCGTGCCCCTTATGGGATTTGATAACTTCTTCCCGTGCTATCAGATTCTGAAAGCGGTCGTAAGGAAATATCCCGACATCGTTTTCGACAAAGAACACACGATGATTATCTCCCCTGACGAAGGCGCGATGAGTCGTAATATTTATTACGCTTCGGTTCTGGGGCTGGATCTCGGTATGTTTTACAAACGTCGCGACTTCTCTGTCGTCATCAACGGCAGAAACCCCATCGTCGCGCACGAATACATCGGCAATCCCGTTGCGGGCAAAGACATTCTCGTCGCCGACGACATTATCGCAACCGGCGACAGCATGCTGCACCTTGCCAAAGACCTGAAAGACAAGGGCGCAAGACGCATTATCCTCGTCCCCACCTTCGCAATGTTCACGGAAGGCACGGAAAGGTTCGACAAAGCCTATGCGGAAGGTGTTTTCGACGGCGTTATCTCCACAAACCTTTCATACACCTTGCCCGAACTTTCGGAAAGAGAATGGTTTTCAAAGGCGGAATTGTCCAAATATATGGCGTATATCATTTCGGCGTGCAACCACAACGCGTCGGTATCGGGGCTTCTCGATCCGCATGAGAAAATCCACGATTTACTGCGCAGGCACAACGAAAATCTTAACAAATCTAATTTTAATAAGTAATTTTATATAAGGAGTTTATTGTGAAAGTTCATTGGTTGGGGCATTCCTGCTTCAAACTCGAAGAGAGCACAGGTACGTCAATCATCACCGACCCGTACCACCCGTACGTCGGTTTCTCGATGCCCGAAGTTTCTTGCGACGCCGTGACGCTCAGTCATAATCACGAGGATCACAACTTCATCGAAGGAATCAAGGGCAACCCCGTTATTATCAATAAACAAGGTCTGTTTGAGGTCAAAGGCGTTCACATCAGAAGCCTCCTTACCGACCACGACAAGGAAGGCGGAAGACTGCGCGGACAAAATCTTGTGTTCCAGTATCGCCTTGACGGCGTCGAAGTATGCCATCTCGGCGACATCGGCGAAGAATGCAACGCAATGCTTGCGGAAGCACTCGTCCCCACAAACGTCCTTCTTATCCCCGTCGGGGGAAACTATACCATCAATGCGGAGGAAGCGAAAGAATACGTCGATAAACTTATGCCCGACGTCGTTATCCCCATGCATTTCAAAACCGAAGATTGCAGCCTTGACATCGACGGTCTTGACGATTTTCTCGATTTGTTTGATAAAGACGAAATCGTGTATCTCGACAGCGATACGGTTGAGTTCGACCGCTTCGACTTCGACGGCGAAAGCACGAAAGTCTACGTTTTCAAAAGTCAGCAATAACGCACACTTTAACGTATAAAGCACTTTTTATCGTATAAAACGCTCCGTAATCGGCATATACTTATTATGCAGCGTTTTGTGTTGCGTTTTTATATTCTAAATTTCAAAAATTCGGAGTTTTTATGGATTTTTCACGCGAACAGTTGCAGGACAAAAACCTGTTTGAATTGCGCGAAATCGCGCGCGAAAACAGGGTGCAGTCCCCGACAAAATTAAACAAGGAAGAACTTATTTCACAAATTGTCGAAGCGTCTTCTCAAAGGGTAAAAGGGCTTAAAATCCGCCCGGTTTCACGCCCGTCGAAACTTGTCGACGCCCCGAGAAGGAACGCGCAGAACGACGTCCCCGAAAAAGCCGCGGAATCTATAAACGAGATTATGGCTGTCGATGAAACCTGCGAAGAAAGGGAAGGTATCCTGGAAATTCACCCCGACGGCTATGGCTTTATCCGCGTCAGAAACTGCGAACACAGCGAAAAGGACGTTTACGTTTCCGCAATCAAAATCAGGAAAGCGGGACTTCGTCAGGGGGATATGATCAAGGGCATCGTGAAGGTCGCTTACGACAATAAGCCCGCCGCGCTTTTAATCATCAATACCGTCAACGGCGTGCCCGCGGAAGAACTCAGAAAACGCCCGCGCTTTGACGACCTTGTCCCCATTTATCCCGACGAGCGTCTGAAACTTGAAAACGCGCGCAGCAAAAACGACTTTGCAATCCGCGAAATCGACCTTATTGCGCCAATCGGAAAAGGGCAGCGCGGTATGATCGTTTCTCCTCCGAAAGCGGGCAAAACAACTCTGCTTAAAAAAATCGCGAACAGCATTTCGGAAAATTATCCCGACGTAACCCTTATGGTATTGCTCATCGACGAGCGCCCCGAAGAAGTTACCGACATGCAAAGAAGCATTAAAGGCGAGGTCGTTTACAGCACGTTCGACGAAATGCCGGAACACCATACGAAAGCGGCGGAACTGTTGCTTTCCCGCGCGAAACGACTTGTAGAAAACGGCAAAGACGTCGTGATTCTGATGGACAGCTTAACCCGCCTTGCGCGTGCATATAACCTTACAATTCCCCCGACGGGCAGGACGCTTTCCGGCGGTATCGATCCCGGCGCGTTGCATAGCCCGAAATCGTTTTTCGGAAGCGCGAGAAATATCGAAAACGGCGGAAGCCTTACCATTATCGCAACCGCTCTCGTCGATACCGGAAGCCGTATGGACGACGTCATTTACGAGGAGTTCAAGGGCACGGGCAATATGGAAATCCACCTTGACAGAAAACTGTCCGAAAAGAGGATTTTCCCTGCAATCGATTTAAATCGCAGCGGCACGAGAAGAGAAGATTTGTTGTTGTCGCAGGACGAGCTGGAAGGCGTGTGGACAATGCGAAAAATTTTGTCGTCGGGCGATACGGAATCGGCGGCTGAAAATCTGTTGCAAATGCTTGTCAAAACTTCGTCCAATGCGGAGTTTATCGAGCAACTTAAACTGCAAATGCGACTTATCGACAAGGAAGGATATACTTTCCGCGGAACCGGCTTAAAATAAACTTTATTGATGAAAAACGCCGCGTAAAACGGCGTTTTTGGTATTATTTCAAAAGATTATGGACAAAAGAACACAGCAAAACAAAGACTTTTTCAACAGTCTTGCAAAGGACTGGGACGCAAGGCAAAAACTGTCCGATGACGATGTATTCAATCTTGTAAAACTTGTGAATATCAACCCCGGCGACAAGGTTCTGGACGTTGCTTGCGGCACGGGAATTATCGACAAACACCTTTTGAAACTCGGCGCGAAAAACGTTGTCGCAATCGACCTTTCGGAAAATATGATTGCCATTGCAAAGTCCAAGAATAGCGACGAAAATTTGCGATACGAAATTACCGATTTTTACGACTTTTCGGAAGGCGATTTCGACAAAATCGTGATTTACAACGCATATCCGCATTTCACGGACACGCAAGCGTTTTTGACGGCGATAAACAAGAACCTTAAAAAGGGCGGCGAGTTTTCGATAATCCACAGCGATCCGCCAAGCGTTATCAACGCGCGCCATTCGAGCGAGGCGAAAAACGTGTCGAAAGACCTTGAATCGGCAGACGAAGAAGCGAACATTTTCAAGGAACTTTTCGATATCGTACAAACCGTCGACGACGGGGAAAAGTACCTGATACGCGGCAAAAAAAGATAATGAAAGACGACGAAAAACGAGGCGAAAGACCTCGTTTTTTGTTTCGCTTTTCTCCACGCAAGTACAAGTATCTTGCGTGGGTTTTATGACAAGGATTCCCTTATCGCTTTTATAAGGTGCTACTCGTAAAAGCCGAGAGAGACCATAAGTCCTTCGTTGACCTTTCTCATTGCGCCGTCGGACAAATCGCCGATTTTGTCTTTTAATCTGGTTTTATCAAGGGTTCTTAGCTGTTCAAGCAATATTACGCTGTCTTTCGGCAGCCCGAATTCGCTTTGCGGAATATCGACGTGAGTCGGCAGTTTGGTTTTGTTGAGTCTGCTGGTTATTGCCGCGGCGATAATCGTCGGTGAATACTTGTTTCCGACGTCGTTCTGCACGATAAGTACGGGACGCACGCCCCCTTGTTCGCTCCCCACGACGGGGCTTAAATCGGCATAATAAATCTCACCGCGTTTTATCATATCGACACCTCCGAATACTTACAATTATGTACACGATGATTTTACCCAATGGAAACTTTTTTAATACACCCGTCAAAAGCATATTATGAAAAATCGGCGCGCCGCGTGAAGTAAATCGCCGTAAAAGACTGCATATAATAGGGAAAAAGGCGGTGTTTTATGAAAATCGGAATCGTGGGATACGGAAATCTCGGGCGCGCGGCGGAAATCAACGCAAAAAATCTCGGATACGAAATAACGGGGATATTTTCAAGGCGGAACGTAACGTCGCCGTTCGGCACGAAAGTCTTCGACTTCAAAAATTTCGGAAGTTTCGATACGGAGACGGATATTATGCTTTTGTGCGGCGGCAGTAAAACCAATCTCAGGGAACAAAGCCGAATCGTCGCGAAAAGGTTTAATACGGCGGACACTTTCGACACCCACGCGGAAATCGCGGAACACATTAAAGAACTTGACGATATTCAGCAAAAAAGGCGCGGCGTGTCGATAACGGCTGCGGGGTGGGACCCGGGAATTTTCAGCGTGGCGAGAGTCGCGTTTTGCGCGTTCCTTTTTGAAGAGCCGTATACGATCTGGGGCAGGGGCGCGTCGCAGGGACACGGGGAAGCGGTCAGAAGCATAAGCGGCGTGAAAAACGCGGTGCAATACACCGTGCCGAAAGAAAAGGTCGTCGATATGATATTGTCGGGCGAAAAACCTTTGAACACGCCCGAAAGCCTGCACACGCGCGAAGTGTACGTCGTAAAGGAAAACGGCGCGGACGAAAAAGAAATCGAAAATAAAATCAAAAATACGGAATACTATTTCAAGGGTTACGAAACGAGCGTGCGGTTTATTGACGAAAACGAGTTTGAAAAAAACCATAAAAGCCTTGCCCACGGCGGCAGAGTCGCGGCGACGTCTAGCGGGGCAAAACTCGATTTTTCGATTGCGCTTCAAAGTAACCCCGATTTTACGGCAAAGATATTGTTGACTTATGCCCGCGCCGCGGTTAAAATGAACAAAGACGGCGTTATCGGCGCACTGTCCGTTCTGGACGTTCCGCCGAAATACCTTTGCCACGACGATGATTTTTTAAGGTTTTTGTAATGATTGATGAGTTGAAAAATATCGAATACGTCCTTTTCGACCTTGACGGCACGGTGTCGGACAGTTCGGAAGGAATAACGAAAAGCGCGGACAAAGCGCTTAAATCGGAAGGGATTAACGTTCCTTTTGAAACGCTGACGAGTTTTATCGGACCCGCGCTTCGCGTGAGTTTCGGCCGCTACACCGACGACGTGGAAAAACGCGACAGAATGCTGGACGTTTATCGCGAAAGATACAGCGAAAAGGGCTGGTGCGAAAACAAGATTTATCCCGGCATGGCGGAACTTTTGCGCGATCTTCAAAAAAGCGGGAAACACGTCGTGCTTGCAAGCGCGAAACCCGAGTATTTTTGCAGAAAAATCATAAAATATTTCGGTGTGGAGCAATATTTCGATTTTATCGGCGGCAGCGATATGGAAGGAAAGCGCGACGACAAAACCGTGCTTCTGACCTACGTCCTTGACAACATCGGAAACCCACCTTCGGACAAAATCGTGATGATCGGCGACAGAAAATTCGACGTCGAGTGCGCGCATAATCACGGCATTAAGTGCATCGGCGTAAAGTACGGATTTTCGGAAGGCGACGAGCTTAAAAACGCGGGTGCGGATTTTCTTGCCGACACCGTCGAAGATTTAAGAAAAATGTTGTTATAAAAAAATTCCGCTTGAACACAGGCGGATTTTTTGTTATTTATTAAGTTTATATATAATAATGTCTTTTTGTATAAAAATACTACATAATTTTTCTTTTTACAAAAAGTCGAATATTTTTCGCTTGAAAAACCGAAAGTCTTATGTTATAGTATTTTTATGAAAATTTGAAAAAAGGGGGCTATTGTATGAGAATAGCAATCGGATGTGACCACGGCGGATTTATTTTGAAGGCCGCGGTCGTTGATAAACTCAAAGAACTCGGACACGAAGTCGTCGACTTCGGCACAAACTCGGACGCATCGGTCGATTACCCCATTTACGGAGAAGCAGTGGCAAACGCCGTCGCAAGCAAAGATTGCGACCTCGGCGTGTTGCTTTGCGGCACGGGCATCGGTATTTCGATTGCCGCAAACAAGGTCAAAGGTATCCGCGCGGCAGTCGTTGACAACCTTTTCTGCGCGCAAGCCTGCAAGGAGCACAACAACGCGAACATTATCGCAATGGGCGGCAGGGTAGTACGTCCCGAACTTGCGGTGCAAATCGTGGAACTTTGGCTGAAAACCGAATATGCGGGCGGACGTCATCAAAGACGCCTTGACGAAATCGCCGCAATCGAGGACAAGAACTTCAAATAATAATTACACGAGGAATTTTAATGATTCAGGAAGTAATAACAAATATCACGAGCGCCGAAAATCAGGCGGAAGAAATCGTCCGTGACGCAACGGCCCGCGCAAAGGAAATCAGGCTGAAAGCCGAGTCCGAAGCCGACGTTATTCTGAAACAGGCTGCAAAAGACAGCAAGGACGCAACCCGTCTTCGTCAGAACAACGCGGAAGTCGCGGCACAAAGAAAAACCGAAATGATCGCAAGGGAAGGCAACAAGGAAATCTCGGACTTTATCTCAAAATGCGTCGTGAACAAAGACGCCGCGGTCGAAACCGTAAAAGAAAAACTTTTCACAAAATATGGCAATCGTTGATATGAAAAAACTTACCCTTGTCGCTTACGGCAAGGATAAGCACGCGCTTTTGAAAACGCTTGAAAAAACGGGCGTCGTCGAAGTGCAGCGGTCGGAACTTATCGAAAACACTTTTAATAAGGAAAACCTTGACAGGCGTGACGAAATCATGTCTGCTACGTTGCGCCTTCAATTCGTTTTCGACTTTCTGAAAACCGAAAGCCGCACCGCGGTACTTATCAAAAAATCGGAAGCCAAGGCGGAAAAACATAAAACGCCGGTCGCGCCCGAAGACGTCCTGAACGTAACTCCCAAAAAGAAAAAATTCATAAATCCGACGCCCAGAATCGGCTTTGAAAAGTTTTATGAAATCGAAGGGCGGGAAGACGAAATCATGTCGAAAGTTTCCCGTCTGGAAGAAATCAGCCGTCGTTACGCCGATATAAAGGCGGAAACGAACAAACTTTGCGCGACAATCGACGGGCTGTCGGTTTATTCCGACGTCGCCGTCAGAATGTCGGCGTTTTGCGATACCGCGCATACGTCGGTTGTTCTTGGCGTTATAGATTCTTCAAAAACTTCCGTCCTTGAAAAAATCAGGAGCGAATATCCCGTATATATCGAAACTATGGGAGGCGGAAAAATGCTGCCCGTTGCGGTCGTCGCGCTGAAATCCGACGCCGACAAGGTTTTTGAAGCCCTAAACGTTGCGGACTTTGTGAAAACGTCGTATAACTTCGACGTTACCGCAAGCGAAAAAATCGCGGAACTCGAACAGGACGTAAAAACGCTCAACAGGGAAAAGCAAAGCCTCCTCGAAGAATCTTTGTCTTTTGAAGACGATATTCCCGACTTCAAACAACTTTACGATTATTACACCGTCGAAAACGCGCGACTCGTTGCGTCCGACGGGCTTGCTCTTACGAAAACGTCGTTCGTCCTTGAAGGCTGGTTCCCGAAAGACGAGGAAGAAAAGGTAGTCGGCGCAATTAAAAACACCACCGACGCGGTCGTTATCGAAACGCGCGATCCCGTTGCCGGCGACAGCGTGCCGACTCTTACCAAAAACAACAAAATCGTCGCGCCGTACGAAAACATTACGAACATGTACTCGCCCCCGTCGTATCGGGACGTCGATCCGAATCCCGTCGTCGCGTTTTTCTATTTCCTTATTTTCGGAATTATGATGGGCGACGCCGTGTACGGTCTTATCCTTATGCTGGGCGGTTTTTTGGGATATTTTTTGTTGAAACCCCCTCCCGGAAAAGGCAGAATATTTCTGATTATCGGAATGGGCGGATTATCGACGTTCATTTGGGGCGTGGTCTTCGGCGGATGGCTTGCGTTTGACGTATCGGGTACGTTTTTGGAAAAACTTATCTGGTTCAAGCCCATTGACGAAACAAACCCGAACACCGCGCTTTATATGCTGGGATTAAGCCTTGCGGTCGGCGTGGTGCAAATCAACGTCAGCCTTGCGATGAAAGGATATCTCCTTGTAAAACGCGACAAAGACGTTATCGGCTTGTTCAACGAGGTCATAAGCTGGTTTTCGATACTCATCGGCATTATCCTGCTTGCGCTTAACATGCTGCTGAAACTTGCCGACGGGTTCAAAATCGCGGGTATCGTGTTTATGGCGGTCGGCGTACTGCTGATACTCGTTCTCGGCGGGCGCGGCAAAAAGGGCATCAAAAAGATATTCGGCGGGTTTTCGCAACTTTACGGCGGCGTAAACTTTTTCAGCGATATATTGTCGTACAGCCGTTTGTTCGGCTTGGGACTTTCAACGGCGGTCATCGGAATGGTCGTCAACGAAATCTGCAAAGTCATCATCAATATACTGACGTTCAACGGCATATCCGTGCTTGGCGTTATCGTGGCGATCCCCATTTTTGCGGTCGGGCACGTCTTTAATATCGCAATCAACACGCTTGGCACTTATATCCACGACGCAAGACTTCAATTTATTGAATTCTTCGGAAGATTTTTCGAGGGCGGCGGACACGTTTTCAAACCCCTCGGCTCAAATACAAAATACAACTATATAGAAAAGTAGGAGGGTACTTTTTATGTCATTAGGTTTAGTTTTTGCAATGCTCGGCGCAGCGCTCGCGGCAGGACTTGCAGGCGTAGGCTCGGCAATCGGTGTCGGTATGGTCGGTCGCTCGGCGGCAGGCGTCACTGCGGAAGATCCCGACAAATTCTCGAAACTTCTCGTTTTGCAGCTTCTTCCCGGTACGCAGGGCATCTACGGCTTGCTTATCGCCTTTATGGTATTCCTTAAAATCGGCGTTTTCAACAGCGCGGGTATGACGGATATCTCCTGGCAGGGCGGTCTCACCATTCTGTTCGCTTGCCTCCCCATGGCAATCGTCGGTTTGCTGAGCGCACTCCATCAGGCAAAAGTCGCAGTGTCGGGCGTCGCTCTCGTTGCGAAGCGTCCCGAAGAATCGGGTAAGGCAATCACCATGGCGATCATGGTAGAAACGTATGCGGTTCTCGCGCTCCTTATCTCGTTCCTCGGCGTATTCATTCCCAAAATCGTTTAATTAAAATGGAAGGAAAAGACGTTATTATTGAAAAAATCCTGTCGGACGCTAGACAAGAAGCCGATAAAATCGTCGCGGAAGCAAACGACTACGCAACCGCTACGCTCGATAAGGCAAAGGCGCAGGCAAAGGACAAAGTTTCCGTTGCCGAAAAAGCCGCCGAAACCGCGGGCGTCGAATACGTCGGTCGTCGTATAACCGTTGCCGGGCTTGACCTTAAAAAGGCAAAGCTCAACGCAAAAATCGCGCTTCTGGACGACGTTTACGACAAAGCGGCGGACGCGGTCAGAAACGTCCCAGACAAGGATTACAAAAACCTTATCGAAGGTATGCTCGATTCTGCTGCCGAAGACGGCGACGTCGTCACGATTTCAAAAAACGACGCCAAAGTTCTGACGAAAGCATTTTTTGATTCTTATTCGAAAAAACGCGGCATAAACCTTTCGTTAAGTAAGGATCTCGGCGACTTCAAAGGCGGCGTCGTGCTCAGCGGCGGCGGGGTTGACAAAAACCTTACGCTCGAAGTCGAAATCAAGTTGTTGAGAGAACAAACCGAAAGCGAAATCGCCGGACTTTTGTTCAAGGGTGTCTGAAATGGCGGATAATTTGTTGTACGTCAACGCGCGTATAAAAGCGCTTGAAAACGGGCTTATGAGTCAACTGCACGTTTCGCGTCTTATCGACGCCGAAAACGTTAAGGACGCTTTCAAAATCTTGCAGGAATGCGGGTTTTCCGAAGGCGTCGCGCTTGACGATTACCGCTCGTACGAAAACCTTGTCGCGCTGAAAGAAAAAAACGTCGTCGACTTTTTCAAGGAAAATATGCTTGAAAAAACCGGTATGGACGCCGTGCTTCTGAAAAACGATTATCACAACGCGAAAGTGCTGATAAAAGCGAAGTATCTGCGCCTTGACGACGTGAAAGACATGCTTATGCCCGCAGGGCTATTCGACACCGACAAAATGAAGGCGGATATTTTTGACGACAATTACGAAAGTTATCCGTCCTTTATGGCGGAAGCACTTGACGCAATCGACGTTCAGTTCGCAGACGGCAACAGAAGCCCGAGGTTTATCGACGTAACCCTTGACAAGGCGATGTTTTCCGATATGTACGCCCGCATTTCAAAGTGCAATCAGCAGGCTTTGAAAGACTGGCTGAATCTTTTAATCGACACCGCAAACGTTTCGGCGTTTTTAAGGTGCAGGAAACTTCACCTTGACAAAAGCGTGTTTGACGAAGGATTTGTCGAAAAGGGAAGCATAGATAAGGCTTGGTTTGACGAATTGTACGAGTCGTCGGACGACGTCGTGAAAGATAAGGCGAAACTTTTAATAAGCGTCGGCGATCTTATCGACGTTGCGTTGTCGGACGCGGACGGCATGGTCAGGTTCGAAACCGCCGTCGACAACAAAATCACGAAACTGTTCAAGGACAATAAATACGACATGTTTTCGGTTGCGCCCATCGTCGGGTATTACTTCGGCAGGCTCACCGAAATCAAAGCCGTCAAACTTATCGTGTCGGCGGTCAAAAACAACCTTGATAAAAATCTTTTAAGACAAAGGACGAGAGAACTTTATGCTTAAAAAAGACGAAAACAATACGGTTACCGGCAAAATCGCCGTCGTGGGCGACAAGGACAGCGTCCTTGCGTTCAAGGCAATCGGGCTGGAAGTCCACGCCGTCGAAAGCGCGGACGAGGCGGCAACCGTCCTTAAAAAACTCGCGCGGGACTGCGCGGTCATATTCATTACCGAACAAATCGCCGAAAAAGTCAGCGACGTCATTCAGAGATATAAGGCGCGTCCTTATCCCGCCGTCATTCCCATTCCTTCTGGAGAGGGCAGCAACGGCTTTGGTATGGACGGCATAAGAAGCGACGTGGAAAAGGCTATCGGCGCGGATATTTTGTTTAACAGAGAGGATTAACATTATGCAGAAAAACGACTTAAACGTTGGTAAAATCGTAAAAGTCAGCGGCCCGCTTATCGTTGCGGAAAATATGGGCGACAGCAAAATGTACGACGTCGTCCGCGTCAGCGATAAGAAACTTATCGGCGAAATTATCGAACTTCGCGGGGATAAAGCATCCATTCAGGTCTATGAAGAAACCTCGGGACTGGGCCCCGGCGAAAACGTATATTCAACCGGCTATCCTCTGTCGGTCGAACTTGCGCCCGGACTTATCGAAGGCATTTACGACGGTATTCAACGCCCGCTTGAAAAACTTAAAGAGGCTTCGGGCGACCGTATTTCAAGGGGTATCGATATCCCCGCTATCGACCACGATAAAAAATGGCGTTTCGTGCCGACGAAAAAAGCAGGCGACAAAGTGTCGTCGGGCGACGTTATCGGCACCGTCAAAGAAAACGAAATCGTTACCGTGAAAATCATGGTGCCTTTCGGCGTCGAAGGGACGATTGAAAAAATCGAAGAAGGCGACTTCACCGTCGACGAAACAGTCGCGGTCGTCAAAACGGCAAAGGGCGAGAAGAACCTGAAAATGCTGCAAAGATGGCCCGTCCGTAAAGGCAGACCTTATAAAGAAAAACTTTCGCCGTCGATGCCGATGGTCACCGGTCAGCGCGTTATCGACACGCTGTTCCCGATTGCCCGCGGTGGCGTTGCTGCCGTTCCCGGTCCGTTCGGAAGCGGTAAAACCGTCGTTCAGCACCAGCTTGCAAAATGGGCGGACGCAGACATTATCGTCTACGTCGGCTGCGGCGAACGCGGAAATGAAATGACCGATGTTTTGAAAGAATTTCCTGAACTGAAAGACCCGAAAACGGGACAATCGCTGATGAAACGTACGATTCTTATCGCGAATACGTCGGATATGCCCGTTGCGGCGCGTGAAGCGTCCATTTACACGGGTATCACCATCGCCGAATATTTCCGCGATATGGGCTACAACGTCGCTATCATGGCGGACAGTACCTCCCGTTGGGCAGAAGCGCTTCGCGAAATGAGCGGACGTCTGGAAGAAATGCCTGGCGAAGAAGGCTATCCCGCTTACCTTTCAAGCCGCCTTGCGGAATTCTATGAAAGAGCGGGTATCGTAAAAGTTCTCGGAAACGAGGATACGGTCGGCTCGATTACGGCAATCGGCGCAGTTTCGCCTCCGGGCGGCGACCTTTCCGAACCCGTTTCGCAGGCAACCCTTCGTATAGTTAAGGTTTTCTGGGGGCTTTCGGCGTCGCTCGCTTACAAACGCCACTTCCCGGCAATCGACTGGATTCAAAGTTATTCTCTTTACGCAGACAGGCTTGCCGACTGGTACACCGATAATATGGGCGAGGAATGGAACGTAATGCGTCAGGAATTTATGTCGATTTTGCAGGACGAGGCGCGACTGGACGAAATCGTCCGACTTGTCGGTATGGACGCGCTCGGCGCAAAAGACCGCTGGACGATGGAAACTGCAAAATCCATCCGCGAAGACTACCTGCATCAGAACGCTTTCCACGAGGTCGATACCTACGCCTCGCTCAAAAAACAAGCCGAAATGATGCGGCTGATCCTTGAAAACTACAAACTCGGGCTCGAAGCGCTTGAAAAAGGCGTCGATATCGAAGATATGCTTGCAATTCCCGTCAAGGAACAAATCGGCAGAAGTAAGTATATCCCCGAAACGGAAATAAATAAATTCAACGACATCGAAAAAGACCTTAAAGAAGAAATGCTGTCGCTTGTCAGCGAGGGAGGACGTGACTGATGCTTAAAGAATATAAAACTATCCGCGAAATCGTCGGACCTCTTATGCTCGTTGAGGGCGTCGAGGGTGTAAAATACAACGAAATGGTTGAAATCGTCGCCGCAGACGGCGCAATCCGCCGCGGTAAAGTATTGGAAATCAACCGCGATAAGGCGCTCGTTCAGTTGTTCGAGCCGTCGCAGGGCATTCAGATGTCATCGTCCAAAGCAAGATTTTTGGGCAAGAGCATGGAACTTGCGGTGTCCGAAGATATGCTCGGCCGCGTCTTCGACGGTATCGGCAATCCCCGTGACGGCGGCGCGCCCGTTATCCCCGAAGACAGACTTGACGTAAACGGTCAGCCTATAAACCCCGCCGCGCGCGATTATCCCGACGAATTCATTCAGACGGGCGTCAGCGCAATCGACGGGCTTAACACCCTTGTCAGGGGACAAAAACTGCCCGTGTTCAGCGTATCGGGACTTCCCCATGCGGAACTTGCGGCGCAAATCGCAAGACAAGCGAAAGTTCTGAACAGCGACAGCAAATTCGCCGTCGTTTTCGCCGCTGTCGGTATCACATTTGAAGAAGCGGATTTCTTTATCTCCGATTTCAGAAAAACAGGCGCAATCGAACGCGCGGTGCTTTTCATCAACCTTGCAAACGATCCCGCGGTCGAACGTATCGCAACGCCGCGTATGGCACTGACCGCAGCGGAATATCTTGCGTTTGAAAAGGGTATGCACGTGCTTGTCATCACGACGGATATTACGAACTACGCCGAAGCCTTGCGCGAAGTCTCCGCCGCACGAAAAGAAGTGCCCGGTCGCCGCGGCTATCCCGGTTATCTGTACACCGACCTTGCGACGCTTTACGAACGCGCGGGAAGAATCAACGGGAAAGAAGGTTCGATTACGCAAATCCCCATTCTTACGATGCCCGAAGACGATAAGACACACCCCATTCCCGACCTTACCGGATACATCACCGAAGGACAAATCATTTTGTCGCGTGAACTTTATAAAAAGGGCGTAACGCCGCCTATCGACGTGTTGCCGTCCCTTTCCCGTCTGAAAGACAAAGGTATCGGCGTCGGAAAAACGCGCGAAGACCACGCGGACACGATGAACCAGTTGTTCTCGGCTTACGCAAGGGGCAAGGAAGCAAAGGAACTTTCAATCATTCTCGGCGAAGCGGCACTTACCGAAATCGACAAAAAATACGCGCACTTTGCGGACGAGTTTGAAAAGAAATACGTCTCGCAAGGCTTCAATACAAACAGAAGTATAAATGACACTCTGGACATCGGCTGGGAACTTTTAAGACTCCTTCCGAGGAACGAACTCAAACGTATCAAGGATAAATTCCTTGACAAGTATTATGACAAATCCGAGGGATTAAATGGCTAAAATGAACGTTAATCCCACTCGTATGGAATTAAGGCGGCTTAAAACCCGTCTTAAAACCGCAACGAGAGGGCACAAACTTTTGAAGGATAAGTCGGACGAAATGATAAGACAGTTTATGGTTTACGTCCGTGAAAACAAACGCCTTCGCGAAGAAATCGAGGCCGAACTTTCAATCGCGTTGAAAGGCTTTACCCTGGCGCGCGCCGTTTCGTCCAATGCCGTCATCGAAGAAGCCGTGATGATGCCCGCAACGAAAGCCGAAATTTCGCTTTCGTCCGACAACGTCATGAGCGTCGAAGTGCCAAGTATCTCCGTTGTCGAACACGAAGGACAGGACAAATATCCTTATTCTTTCGACACCGTTACGTCGGAACTTGACGCGTCGATCGGCACTCTTTCGACGCTGCTTGTGAAACTCGTAAAACTTGCGGAAGTCGAAAAAACCTGCAATATGCTCGCCGACGAAATCGAAAAGAACCGCCGTCGCGTCAACGCTCTTGAATACGTAATGATTCCGCAAATCGAGGAAACCATAAAGTATATCAATATGAAACTTGACGAGAACGAAAGGGCGTCGACGATAAGGTTGATGAAAGTCAAATCCATGATTGAGCAAAAGTCATAAAAACGGCGACAATTCGCGCCTTTTCGGCGTTTTGACGGAACCTTGCTCAGTTACGTACGACAAGTACGCGCCTTCGCACGAACCCGTCAAGAACACCGAAAATCCATCAAATTCTCGCCGTTTTTAGGGCGAATTTTTGATTTTTAGAATTCCAAAAGAAACATCCGGGGTCACCACAAGATACTTGTACTTGTGAGGCTTTAATTTCATCAAATTCTAACTTTTGCTACCTTTTAATTTATTATTAAATAAGCCCCGCAAGTATTGTACTTGCGGGGCTTTTCTTTTTTTAATATAAATTGTTGTTAATGTTATTATCTTTGAGGTTTTTTGGATTTTTTGAAGCCTTTCAGGAATTTGCGGAAGCCGCCTTTTTTCTTGTTGAAAATATCGACAAGTCCGTCAACGCTCGATTCCGAAACAAGCCCGCCCGTGAATCCCGAAAAACTCCTAAGCGGCATTGTTACGATACTGTTCACCGCCATCATCTGGTTTGCCGCGCCTTTCGTGAGGATTTTTGCGCCGAAAACCAGCACTTTTTTCAGGAATTTTCCGAATCCAGTAATCGAAACCTCGTCGACGGTGCTGTTTATGTCAAACTCGCCGCGTTTCGGGGGGATATTTTCGGGCACTGCTGCGCCGTATACCGCCGAAAACTCTTCAATGGGAAGTTCGGTTGCGGACGCAATGTCATAGTACGATGGCGCTTCCTTTGAATAATCTTTGATTTGCACCGCGGGGGCGTTGACCGTAACTATGTGCGACAGTTTAATATCGCGGCTGCTTGCGCCGACAAGGATTTCAAACTCGCCCGATTCGACCGTCCAGTCGTGAACGAGAACGTTGTAAAACGCGAACGCGCGCTTGTCAAGGGTGACGGTAATCGTCTTTGTTTCGCCGGGTTCAAGATAAACTTTATCAAAGCCTTTCAGTTCCTTTTCGGGACGGAAAATCGTGGATTTCACGTCTTTTACGTAAACCTGTGAAACTTCCGCGCCGGCGACTTTGCCGGTGTTTTTCACGTCAAACGTAACGGTGAGAACGTCCGCGTCGGTTATCGTGTCCGAAGACACTTTCAGGTTGGAATATTCAAACGTCGTATAAGACAAGCCGAAACCGAAGGGGTAGCGCACGGGTTTGTTTGCGCTGTCGAAGTAACGATATCCGACGTATACGCTTTCGCGATACTGCACGTTTTTCGTGCCCATCGGGAAGTATGCGCTGTTGATATTGTCGTTGAGATGTTTCTGGAAAGTTTCGGCAAGTTTGCCCGACGGGTTTGCGTCGCCGAACAGCACGTCAACCGCGCCTTCGCCGCCCGCTTCGCCGCCGACGTAAATATTGAGAAGGGCTTTTATGCGTTTCGTCCAAGGAAGGGTAACGGGCGAGCCGCACACCAGAACGACCACAAGATTTTCGTTGACTTTTGCAAGTTCGTCCACAAGTTTGTTGTGTCCCATCGGCAAATCCATATGACGTCTGTCAAATCCTTCGCTTTCGTACTCGGGTGTGAGACCGATGACAACAATGACTTTATCGTGCGATTTTGCACACTCAACTGCCTCATTCAGCAATTTTTTATTGTAGCCGTCGCCTTTTAAGGAGTACCCGCGGACGTAGTCGTAAGAGATATTTTCCTTATTCATTGCGTCGAGAATCGACACGAGATTTTTGGGGTGAATCTGCGAAGAACCGCCGCCCTGATACCTTGGCGTTTCGGCAAGCGCGCCGATAATCGCGACTTTGTCTGTCTTTGCGAAGGGCAGAATGCCGTTATCGTTTTTCAGAAGAACTGCGCCTGCCGCCGCCATTTTTCTTGCAAGAGCGTGGTGCGCCGCGTAGTCGCAAACGTAACCGTTGCGCTTCGACTTTTCGCCTTTTTGGACGTATTCCAAAACGTGCGTAACCGCCTTATCAAGGTCTTCCATGGAAAGCGTGCCGTTGTTCACCGCGTCGATAACCGCCTGATCGTGCAAGCCGTTATTGCCGGGCATTTCAAGGTCGATACCGCCTTTCACGCCTTCGACGCGGCGGTTGATTGCGCCCCAGTCGGAGACGACCATACCCTTAAAGCCGAACTCGTCGCGCAAAACTTTGTTAATCATCTTGTCGCTTTCCGAGACGTATTCGCCGTTAAGGCGGTTGTAGCTGCACATAACCTGCCACGGATCCGAGCGTTTGACCGCGGTTTCAAAAGCGGGGAGATATATTTCGCGAAGAGCGCGCTCGTCAACGATTGCGTCAATCGACATACGGCTGTTTTCTTGATTGTTCGCGCAGTAGTGTTTCAGACTTGCACCGACGTTTTCGGATTGAAGCCCGTCGATGAACGCGGAAGCCATTTGTCCCGAAAGATAAGGGTCTTCCGAAAAATATTCAAAATTCCTGCCGCAAAGGGGAGAACGTTTGATATTCGTGCCGGGTCCGAGCACCGTGCATACGCCTTGCGTTGCCGCTTCCTGTCCGATTGCTTTTGCACATTCGTAAGCGAGATTTCTGTCCCACGAACTGCCGTAAACGACAAGAGAGGGGAAACAAGTCGAAGGAATGCTGTCTTTCATCACGTTGGTGATGCTGCCGCCCTCGATTTCTTCACGCGTGCCGTGCGGGCCGTCCGTCATTTTCACCGACGGGATACCGAGCCTTTCAACGGGATAAGTCGTCCAGAACGTCTTGCCGCTTAACAAATGTACCTTTTCTTCAAGAGTAAGTTTGCCGACGAGAGTTTTTACGTCTTCCATATACTCCTCCATATTAGCATAGAATAAAAATATTCTATCATATACGAAAAAACTTTGCAATCGTTGAAAAGCGGTTGGAAGTCATTTATTATTAAAGACATATAAAATTATTACTTTGTTTCCCGCATTGCTAAATTAAGTTTACACAAAAAACAATATGTGTTATAATATCACGTATGTTTTGATTATCTTACGGTGTCAAAACGAATATCTCTTCGGAGTGATTTTATGGAAGACAAACCCAATAAACTTGTTTTCAAAAAGGAAGATATCTGGCTTATCCCCAACGTCATCACGTATTTCAGAATGTTGTGCATTCCCGTATTCGTGACGTTGTGCCTTGTCGGCGGACTTAAAGGGAAGACGGATTTGATTTACTGGGCGCTCGGCGTGTTTTTCGTTGCGGCGTGCTCCGACCTTGTCGACGGCAAAATCGCAAGAAAATACAATATGGTGTCGGACATCGGCAAAGTGTTTGACCCCCTTGCGGACAAACTAATGCACGTTTCGTCGATACTGTGTCTGGTCATCATCAACTACATGCCCTGGTATTTCCTTGTGCTTATCGCGGTGAAAGAACTGTTGATGATTTGTTTCTCGCCCATGCTCCTGAAACGCAAAATCGTCATTCAGGCGGTGTTTGCGGGGAAAATCGCGTCGGCGGTCATTTCGGGCGGCGTAGTGCTTACTTTCTTCCACGCGCTTCTTGTCAAATGGTGGACGTTCGGCACGACGGTGCAGGGCATTCAGATGAGCCTTGACTGGATTGTAATGCTTATCGGGTGCGTGCTTGCCGTTTACGCGCTTGTCACTTATATCGTCATTATGCTGAAAGAACTTAAAAAATTCGACGCCGATTTCAAGGCGGGCAAAGTAGATAAGTACGGCAACAGGCTTGACGAAACGACGGAAGACGCAAAATCCGAACCTGTGGCACAAGACGCAGAAAACGAATCGGCAACAAAGTAAACGCACGGATACTTTGAACTCTTGCAAAGTGGCGGCAACGTCGCTTTGTATTTTATATTGAAAAATTTTTAGTGGTACGTATTATGGATATGGAAAAAACTTATCAACCGCAGAGTTTCGAACAGAAAATCTACGATTACTGGATGAAAAACAAATTCTTTGAGGCTCACGTCAACAAAAAGAAAGAGCCTTTCACGATTATGATGCCGCCCCCCAACGTCACGGGACAGCTGCACATGGGACACGCCCTCGATAATACCATTCAGGATATTATCATCCGCTTTAAGCGTATGGACGGCTACGAAGCGTTGTGGCTTCCCGGCACCGACCACGCAAGTATCGCGACGGAACTCAAAATCGTCGACCAGATGAAGGCGGAAGGGCTCACGAAAAACGACGTCGGTCGCGACGGCTTCCTTGAAAGAGCCTGGGCATGGACGCATAAGTACGGCGGCAGAATCGTCGAACAGCAAAAACGCCTCGGCACGTCGTGCGACTGGTCGAAACAAGCGTTCACAATGGACGAAAATCTGTCGGCGGCAGTGCAGGAAGTTTTCATCCGCCTTTATGAAAAAGGTCTTATTTACCGCGGCGACAGGATTATCAACTGGTGCCCCGGTTGCCATACCGCGCTTTCCGACGCGGAAGTCGAATATACCGAAAAGGACAGTTTCCTCTGGCATATTCGTTACCCCGTGAAGGACAGCGACAAATATGTCGTCATCGCGACGACTCGTCCCGAAACGCTCCTTGGCGATACGGCGGTTGCGGTCAACCCGAAGGACGAAAGATACAAGGATATTCTGGGCAAAACGCTGATTTTGCCTATCGTCGGGCGTGAAATTCCCCTTATTGCCGACGACTATTGCGAGATAGGTTTCGGCACGGGCGCGGTGAAAATCACCCCCGCTCACGATCCCAACGACTTTGAAGTCGGGCTACGTCATAACCTTGACGTCATCCGCGTGATGGACGACAGCGGCATTATGAACGAAAACGCCGGCAAATACCAAGGGCTTACCCGCGACGAGTGCCGTCAACAAATTGTGGAAGACCTGAAAGAGCAGGGCTTTTTGGTGAAAATCGAACCGTACAAGCACAACGTCGGCGAATGCTATCGCTGCAAAAACGTCGTTGAACCGATGGTGTCGAAACAGTGGTTCGTGTCGATGAAACCCCTTGCGAAACCCGCAATCAAGGCGGTCAAGTCGAAGCGTATCGAATTTATCCCCACCCGCTTTGAAAAAATCTACTTCAACTGGATGGAAAACGTCAAAGACTGGTGTATTTCCCGTCAGCTCTGGTGGGGACATCGTATCCCCGCGTATTACTGCGAGGAATGCGGCGAAATGGTTGTCGCAAAGGAAATGCCCGCGGTCTGCCCGAAGTGCGGCTGCACTCATTTCAAGCAGGACGAAGACGTGCTTGACACCTGGTTTTCCAGCGCGTTGTGGCCGTTCTCGACGCTCGGTTTCCCCAGAAACACCGAAGAACTGAAATATTTTTACCCCACGAATTTGCTTGTCACGGCATACGACATCATCTTCTTCTGGGTTGCGCGAATGATTTTCAGCGGCATCGAAAATATGCACGAAGTGCCGTTCACGGAAGTCCTTATTCACGGCATCGTTCGCGACAGCGAAGGCAGAAAAATGTCGAAATCCTTAAATAACGGCGTCGATCCCTTGCTTATCATCGATAAGTACGGCGCGGACGCATTAAGGTTTTCGCTTGCGACGGGCGTTGCTCCCGGCGGCGATACGAGATTTATCGAAGAAAAGGTTGAGTCGGCAAGGAACTTCATCAATAAAATCTGGAACGCGTCCCGTTTCGTCCTTATGAACAGCGAGGGCAAAGATTTCAAAAAATTGGAAGATATCCGCCTGACTTATGCCGATAAGTGGATTTTGTCAAGGCTCAACAACGTCGTGAAAGAAGTCACGATAAACCTTAACAAATACGAAATCGGGCTTGCCACCGGCAAACTTTACGACTTCGTTTGGAGTGACTTCTGCGACTGGTATATCGAAGCGACCAAACCCATGCTTTACGGCGATAACGAAAGGGCAAAACTTAACGCGCTGACCGTTCTCAATTTCGTTCTGGACGAAATTCTGAAACTAATGCACCCGTTTATCCCGTTCGTAACCGAAGAGATTTATCAGTATAAACAGACCGGGAAATGCCACGCGCTTATGATGCAGGAATGGCCGAAATACAACAAGAAGTTTAACTATTATAAGGAAGCGAAAGCCTTTGAAGGCGTGATGGATATCATTAAGGCAATCCGAAACGTCAGAAACGAAATGCAGGTTGCGCCGTCGAAGAAAATCAAAGTGTACGTCAAAGCGGGCGAACACGCGGCGGTCGTCGAAAAACTTTCAACCTATATCGAAAAGATGGCGGGCGTCGGCGAAGTCGTGATGACCGATGAAAAACCCGACGAAAAGAAACTGTCCGCACTCGTTACCCCTTACGCCGAAATCTTTATCCCGCTTGGCGAACTTATCGACACCGATAAGGAAATCGCAAGGCTTAATAAGGAACTTGACGGCGTGAACAAGGAAATCGCAAGGGGCGAAGGCATGCTCAACAACAAAGGCTTTATCGCAAAAGCGCCGAAACAACTTGTCGACGCGGAAACCGAAAAGTTGAAAAAGAACAGGGAACTGAAAGAAAAACTTGTCGCCCGTATCGAAGACTTGAAGTAAATTTTGTCCAAAAATAAAAAGGATTAAGGAACGTTGCCTTAATCCTTTTTTTGTTGCAAAAAATTGTTAAAAATCGGGAATGTACGCGGTGGTCGCGCTTTCGAGATCCTGCACGAAACCGTTTTCTATATTAAGTTCCGACAAAGCGTTGAGCGCGCGTTTGTATTCAAGCGGAGTGATACGGCGGTTGATGTCGGGAAAGTTTTCGACGTTTATCGGCACGTACTGCGCCATGAGCGAAAGAAAGGCAGAGTCCTTAAAATTGTCCGCAAAAACTTTTAAGACAGCCAACGTGTTGTCAATATGAGAAGGCAGTATAAGGTGTCTGACAATAACGCCGGATTTGATAAGTCCGTTTTCGATTTTCACTTTTCCGGAAAGCCTGATCATTTCGGAAATTGCGTCAAAAGCGTACTTAAAGTAATCGGATTTACCGGATAAACGCTGTGATAGCGCGCTGTCAACATATTTTAAGTCGGGCAGCCAAACGTTAACGTAAGGCGCGAGCGCACGCACCGTTTCAATAGTTTCAAAGCCGCTCGTGTTCCATACGACGGGGTTTTTCGGGGTGTAATAAGAAAACGCTTTTATTATGCCGTCGGCATATTGTGTTGCGGAAACAAGGTTGATATTGTCCGAAACCGAATCATAGTATTCAAAAAGCGCGGCAAGTTCTTTTGGCGAATAAGCCTTTCCCGTAACTTTCCTGCTTATTTTTGCGTTCTGACAAAACACGCAGCGCATCGTGCAACCCGAAAAGAAAATCGCGCCCGATCCGCGTCCGCCGCTTATCACGGGTTCTTCCCATTCGTGTATCCCGTGATACGACACGTGAATGTCGCCATCGGCAAGGCACAAACCGTAACTTTTGTCGCGGTCAACGCCGCATAAATTCGGGCAAAGTCTGCACGTCATAGTCGCATTATCCTTTTAAGTTGACGTTTTTATTTGCAATATACGTCTTTATTGTATATAATTATAGAATAATCAAAACAATAAGGCAATCTAATGAAAGACAAAATCCGCTCAAAAATCGATTCCGAAAAGAAGAGAATGAAATATTTCAGAATGACTCTTCAATACAGCAATAAATATATCTGGTATTTGCTGCTACTTGCCGTGTGCCCGTCGGTGCTTACGGCGTTTGTGTTTTCTCCGTACGGCACGATCGATTATTTTTGCAATTTCAGGGCGTTTTACGGCGCAGATTTCAGGACGATTTACCTTGTCGCGTCCGGGATAAATCCGAAGTTATATTATCTTGGCATAGTGGGGCTTATCGTTATCCCCGTGTGTTTCAGCATACTTTTCGGCGCGGTTGAAAGGCACATGCGCGTTGGGGAATTCAATCTCGGTTTCGACAGGATTCTCACAAGGCTCAATTTCAACTTCCTGACTGCGCTGAAATTTTCGATGATGCTTTTAGTCGTATATGAAATTTTCAAGTTTTTGCAGGTAGTTATGTTTTATCTGCTGACGCACTCCCTGCAAATCGAATGGGCGTTCGCGTTGTCGCTTATATGGTACGTCGCGCTGTACGCCGCGGAACTTTTCCTGCTTGCCGCAACGATACTGTGGGTGCCGACAATGTTGCAGACGGGGCTCAGCAGCACAAAGGCGTTGGGGCTTGCGATAAGACAGGGTGCGAAACAAATTTTCCCGACGATGGTCAGTTTGATGATTCCGACGCTTCCGATGCTCATACTTATGGTTGTGAACTCGGTTCTGAATCTGAAACTCGACATCGTGCTGGACGCGATTCTCCTTACGATTTCAATCGTATTTTACGTAATATATATGTACACGATGTTCTTCGATATCAACGGCATCGACAGGGAAGACCTGAAAAAAATCGATATCTGGAAAGAGAACAAAAAACGCAGGAAAGGTAACTGATATGGAAGTAAGAAGTGCAATAAACATTTTATTTTCAAAATTCAACATAAATTATCGCGTGTTTTTGTATTTGTTCGTCGTCACCGCGATCGTTGTCGCAATCGCCGCAAGCGCGGTTATGCCGACCTTCAACGAGGTTATCAAAAACCCCGAAACGACCGAATCGTTCACCGCCGTCACAAATACTTTCGCCGATTATTTAAGGGGGCAGACGACGTTTTCGCAGGTTATCGCAAGCGGTAAAACCTTTTATCACACGGTAATCGACCTTATGAACGCCACGAACGCGACGGCGGCTTTCTGGGTAACCGTCGTTGTGGTTTCGTTTTTCATAAGGCTTGCGATGTCGTTTTGCTATCCCGCGATTTCCGACGTTATCAGCAATTTCATGAGCAGCAATATGTCGTACGGGCTTTTGAGTAATATATTGAAAAACTTTTCGCTGTGCGCCAAGTACGCGTTTTTCCATACGATAATCACAATGGTTACGGATATTGCGATATTTTTTGCGATTTACGGCGTTACAAAACTGTTTTTCCCGATTATCGGCGTGTTTGCATTCGCACTTGCGCTTGTTTGCGCCGTCGTACTTATCGCGCTTCGTCTGACGTTTTCGTCTGGCGTTATCCCCGAAATGGTCGTCGGGGGAGAGAAAAAATATTTCGGTGCGCTTAAAACCGGCTTTTCTTTTATGAAAAAATACTTCGGCAAAATTTTCGGCGCAAACTGCATCGTGATTTTCGTCATATACTCGCTTATAATGCTGACGACTCTTATCACGTTCGGCGTGGCGTTTTTCGTGCTCGGATCCATGCTCGTGACGTACATTCACGTTATGCAACTTGTGTTTTATTACGAAAGCAAGAGCATGCGTTACTACACCGACGCTTACACGATCGTCAATACCGCGCCCATTTCGGAGCGTATCGACCTGCAAGACGAACTTCTGAGAAAAGACGACTGATTTTTAAGAAAAGAACCTTTTCGACAAAACTTTTTATATTTTGACATTCGCGCGGATTTTTTGGAATCCGCGCTTTTTTTCGCACTTTTTATAATTTCTTGAAAGAGATGACAAAAACCTTGTCTTTTCGTCCTTTTTTGCGACGTTTTTCGACGCTTTTCGCCGATGTCATAAAACGTTGACTTTTCAAATTTTCGGGTTGTATAGTGTGTTTGTCAGCGGGAGGAAAAGGTATGAACGACGCACTTAACACCAAAATTTTACTTACATTGTACAAAAGAATCCCGGAAGAAATCCGACGGAACGAAAAGAAAGTATTGAAAATCGCAAGCCGCAGTTTTTACGGGTACGGCGCGGCTGAAACAATGAAAACTTATGAAAAAATCATTGATATGAACGACGAAAAAATCCGCCTTATCAACCTGAAACTTCTTATCGACAAAGCCTTTAATCTGCTTGTGTCGGAAGATATGCGCGTAATCATAATGCGCTTTATAAAAGGGCTGACGTTTCAGGAAATGGCGGACGAGCTCGACGTGTCCATAAGACAGGTTTTCAGGCTGTACGACACGGCGATCACAAGTTTCACGACGCAACTCGAATACCTGAAATTTCCGCAAGAAAAAATCGCCGCAGAGTTCGGCGATCTGATGATTTACAAGGAAACTTGTTTCAGACTCTCAAACGAGTACGGCGTGCTGGATTAGTAACGACGATTGTCGTAATATCCGTCGTCGTAGTCGTCGTCGGGGCGTCTGTCGCGGCGATAATCGTCACGTCGTCTGCCGTCGTCGTAATCGTCGCGGTAACGACTGCGGGGGCGGTCGTAGGGCGACGCGCCGTAATCGTTCATCGTGCTGTTTCTGTCGTAATCGTAGCGACCTTTTTTGGAAGGCTTGAACAGCAGAAGCACAATGACAAGCGCAGGCACGACAATGCCGACGATAAGAATAATGCGGGTGAGTTTGTTGGGATCCGCCGCTTTCGTTTCAACGGTTTTGTCGGGAACGACGGTGGGGCGGTAGTTGGGGTGCAAATCGATCATATAGTCGGTCATCGCAACGCCGCCGTCTTTCGTTTTAAGACAACTTGTGGGGATATATCCGTATTCCCCGCCGCATCTGACGTAAATGCAGGAAGTGCCGTCGTATTCGCCCTTGCCGATGAACGTGATTGCAGGGGCTTCCGCCGGGGTAAGAGTTTTCGTGGTAAAACCGGACCTTCCTTTCACGTAAAACGAAGCGTCGCTTGACAAAGAAAGTTCGATGGTGAAACCGCCAAGCGGTTCTTTGTCGGCGTCGGTCAGGGAAACGAAGTTCGAGGCGTCTTTGACGTAAAGGTCGTCAAGCCCGTTGTATTTAATATAGAAAACGTCGCCGTCGATCTCGGTAACGTCGAAATAATACGTCGAAGGAATTTCAAAAAGTTTAATTTCCGTGCCGCTTAAAAAACGAGTGTATACGTCAAGTGACACGTTGTTTTTCACACGGTATGTGCCGAGCTGATACGTTCCGTCCGTTTCGGCGTGAGAAACCGCGCTTGCGGGCATGAACGCAAACGTCAGACACGTAACGGATATCAAGAGTATGACAAGAATACTTAACTTTTTCAAATTCGCACCTTTAACAATATTAACCATACGCATTAAATTATATAACACTATTCAATAAAAATAAAGTGTTTTATCACCGGAAAATGAAAGAAAGCCAAATCGAAATTATCAAAAAAGTCCGCGCAATCGAAAACGAGATGTCGAAAAGGCGCGGTCTTGACCGCCTCGTCAACTACAACTCGGGCGAGGTCGTGCATAAAAAACAAATGGAGTTTCATAAGTGCGACAAGAAAAACCGCTGGGTTTTCGGCGGAAACAGGACGGGCAAAACCGAGTGCGGAGCTGTCGAAACGGTCTGGCTGCTTCGCGGAATCCACCCCTATAAAAAAAATAAGCCCGACGTAACGGGGTGGGTGGTGTCGGTGTCGTACGAGGTACAAAGGGAAGTTGCGCAACAAAAGATACTCTCGTATCTTTCGCCCGACTGGATTTTGGACGTCGTAATGCAGCAGGGCAGGAAAGACAGCCTGAAAAACGGCGTCATCGACACCATCGTTGTCAAAAACGTGTTTGGCGGGACAAGCCGTCTTTCTTTCAAAAGCGCGGATCAGGGGCGCGAAAAATTTCAGGGCGCGAGCCTCGATTTCGTGTGGTTTGACGAAGAACCGCCGAAAGATATTTACGAAGAATGCGTGATGCGCGTCCTTGACAGGTGCGGCGAGATTTATTGCACGATGACGCCGCTGAAAGGACTGACGTGGGTGTACGACGAGATATATCTGAACGTCCGTCAAAACCCCGAAATATGGTATGAGCAGATGGAGTGGAAAGACAACCCGTACCTTGACGAAAACGAGGTTGAAAAACTTATCGCATCGACGTCCGACGACTTGCAGGAGTCGCGCCGTTTCGGCAGATTCAAGTCGGAAGGCGGGCTTGTGTATTCGGAATTCGACGAGAACGTTCACGTTATCGATCCGTTTCCCGTCCCGCGAGAGTGGCAATGCAACATTTCAATCGACCCGGGGCTTAAAAATCCGCTGTCGTGCCACTTTTACGCGGTGGACGGCGACGGCGTGATTTACGTCGTGGGCGAGCATTACGAGGCGGGAAAGGACATTAACCACCACGTCAAAAAGATTTTTGAACTTGCAGACAGCCTGTGCTGGGCGCGCGACGGAAAAGGAAGACTTTCGGCACTTATCGACAGCGCGTCCGAGCAGCGCACGCTCGCTTATCAGAAAAGCGTCGCGGAACTCTTTTACGACAACGGAATACTTGTTAATTCCAAAGTCGACAAAAACCTTTTCAGCGGAATTTCAAGGATAAAATCTCTGTTTTTCGAACGTCCGCCGCGCATTTACATTTTCAGAAACTGCGTGAATATGATAAGGGAAATCAAAGGGTACAACTGGGGCGACGGCGACCGTCCCGTGAAACGCGACGACCACGCCATGGACGACCTCCGCTACTTTGTCATGTCCCGTCCCGAACCGCAGGACGCGCTCTTTAAGACGGACAAGGGGCTTATCGGCGAAGATAAAGACAATCTTATCAGAAAATTGAAACGAGGAAGATATGAAAAACGATGACGTTTACGTTGAAGCCCTGAAAAAGAAAGCCGAAGGCTTTACCGCAACCGAAATATCCGAAGAATACTCCTCGGACGGAGACGGTAACCTCGTGCTTGTCAAAAGGAAGGTCAATTCAAAATATTATCCGCCCGACACCGCGGCAATCAAAAGCGTTCTCGATATGGACATTCTCGAAACTCTGTCCGACGAAGAACTCGAAAACGAAAAACGCAGGCTCCTTACCGAGTTTGCAAATATAGAAAGGAAAGGATGACTATGAAAGAAAAAGACAAAAAAGCGCTTCACGACCAAATCGTGAAAGAAGTCAAACAGGATTTTGAAGAGCGACGTCAGAAACGCCGTCCCGTCGAACTTGCCTGGCGGCTTAACATGAACTTTCTTATGGGAAATCAGTACGCAAGCATCACGCCGACGGGCGACATCGACGACTACGGCAGGCAGTATTACTGGCAGGAACGGGAAGTTTACAACCATATCGCGCCGATCGTCGAAACCCGACTTGCAAAACTGACGCGCGTCAAATCGGGCGTGTCGATCCGTCCGAAAACAAGCGACGAGTGCGACGTGCAAAGCGCGAAATTCGCAACCGCAATCCTGCAAAGCATAATGGAAGAAAATTGCTTTTCCGCGCTTTTGCAAAAAGCGAACGGATGGGCGGAAACTTGCGGCAGCGTATTTTACAAAATCGCATGGAATAACGAAAAAGGCAAAAAGTTTATCCTTGACGGAAAGCCCGTTTACGACGGCGACGTCGACATCACGGTGTGTCCGCCTTTTGAAATTTATCCCGAAAATCTGCAAATCGAGTCGTTGCAGGATCAGCCGTCGATTATCCACGCAAAGGCTTATTCCGTGGACGACGTGAAGCGTATATGGGGCGTCGACGTCAAAGGCGAGGACGTGAACGTGTTCACCCTTGACAAGACGGGCGTAACAGGCGGATTCGGATACACCGCGTCGGTGCCGAAAATCATCGACGAAGTGCGCCACGATGCCGTCATCGTCATCGAAAAGTACGAAAAACCCACAGCAAAGTTCAAGGACGGGCGGCTTATTATCGTTGCGGGCGACACCCTGCTGTACTTAGGTGATTTGCCTTACGTCAACGGGGAAGGCGGCAAACGACAGTATCCGTTTATCAAGCAGAACTCGCTGGATAACGTCGGCGTGTTTTTCGGGACTTCCGTCATCGAAAGAATTATCCCCGTCCAGCGCGCGTACAACGCCCTGAAAAACCGCAAGCACGAATTTCTGAACAGACTTTCGATGGGCGTGCTTGCAACAGAGGACGGCAGCGTCGATACCGATCAGCTGGAAGCAGAAGGGCTTGCGCCCGGAAAAATCCTTGTTTATAGACAGGGCAGCAATCCGCCCGCGCTTCTGAACCCCGGCAGTATACCGCACGATTTTTATCTGGAAGAAAACCGACTGCTTGAAGAATTTACGATGATTTCCGGCGTGTCGGAGATTATGAAGTATTCCGAACTTCCCGATAACGTGACGTCGGGCGTCGCGATTTCCATGCTTATCGAGCAGGACGACACCCGAATATCCGTCACCGCAGAAAATATTCGCGAGGCTGTCAGGGAATCCGGCAAACATATATTAAGACTTTATAAACAGTTTGCTAAGTCAAGAAGACTGAGAAGTATCGCCGGCGAAAACGGGGAACTTGAAATGCTGTATTTCGGCGCGTCGGATCTGACGTCTGACGACCTTGTCCTCGACACCGAAAACGAACTTATCGAAACGCCGTCGTCAAGGAAGAATATGGTGCTGGAACTTATGAACCTGGGACTTCTGACCGACGAAAACGGCAGATATTCCGAACGCACGAAATGCAAAATTCTGGAAACTCTCGGCTTCGGAAACTGGGAAAACAGCAGGGATATCGCCGATTTGCACCTTAAAAAAGCGCAGCGCGAAAACCGCGCTTTCGGCGAAAGAGAAATTATCCCCGATTCTTTCGACGACCACGAAATCCATATCGAGGAACACACAAAATTTATGCTTTCGCCCGAGTTCGATATGGACGTGAAAATGAAAGAAACCATCGCCGCGCACGTCAATAAACATCGCGAGTTTATCGACGCGGCAAATATAAATTTATAAGGAGAACGTTATGCAAGAAAATGAAGTTGAAACCACCGTTCAAACGGACGCACCGTCCGAAAACGCAGGCGAAACAACGTCCCGTTTCAAAACGCCCGACGAATTGTTGAAGGCGTACGAATGCCTTGAAAAAGAGTTTACGAAAAGGTCGCAGAAACTGAAAGCCCTTGAAAAGGAACTTTCGGAAAAAGCCCCTTCAAACGTAGCGTACGCACAAAACGACTGGCAGCAAAAAGTCGACGACTTTTTTGAATCGCGTCCCGAAATCGCGCCGTTCAAGAAGGAAATCGCCGAGGAAATATTAAAAAACAACCTCGGCAGCAACGAAAACTGTCTGGAAATCGCCGGCGCGCGCGTTGTCCTGAACAATTACAAATCCCCCAAAGATTATCTTTTTGACGACGATTTCGTTGTCGAAAACGTGCTCTCCAACGAGAAAATCTGCGACAGAGTAATCAAAAAATATCTGTCCGATCTCGACGGCGTGAAAACCGTCCGCACAATCAACGGGGAAGGACAAGCCTCTCTCGCAAAACAAATTCGCCCCAAAACCGTCGGCGAGGCTGGCAAAATGGTGATGGCTATGGCGGGCAAGGGCAAATAAATCAACAGGAGATTTTTTATGATTACAATTTCAAACGCAAGCGACGCGTTAAAAACCATTTACCTTGGCGTGATTGCCGAGCAACTCAACACGAAAATCAACCCCTTCCTTGCGGCGATTGAAAGAACAAGCAACAACGTTTTTGGTAAGGAAGTCAAAAAACTCGTAACCTACGGCGTAAACGGCGGCATCACGTCGGGCACCGAAACGGGCGCGCTTCCCAAGGCGCAGGGTAATTCGTATGTAACGCTTACCACCGACCTTAAAAACTTTTTCGGCAAAATCGAAATTTCCGACAAAGCTTTAAGAGCCAGCATGGACGACTCTGGCGCGTTCGTAAACCTTCTTAACGCCGAAATGGAAGGACTTTTGTCGGCAAGTAAGAGAAACTTCGCACGTATGCTTTTCGGCGACGGCAGCGGAAAACTCGCAACTACGGTCGTATATGCGGACAACGAAGATCTTGCAAAATTCAAGGTTGACGACGCGTCGAAAATCGAAGCCGGTATGGTCATCGACATCGAAACGAACGGGGCGATTACAAGCGCAACGAAAAACAAAGTCGTCAAAAGCGTCGACCACACGAACAACGTCGTTACGCTCACTTCAAACCTTCCCTCCGTTCAGGGCAAGGACAGCATCGTTTACGTACAAGGCAGCCGAAGCAACGAATTGACGGGTTTAGAGTCCATTTTCGGCACGTCAAGTACGCTTTACGGTCTTGCCCGCGCGGACTACGACTTCCTTACACCGTACAAAGACGCAACCGGCGGCGCAATGTCTGCGGCACTTATACAGGACGCAATCGACCACGTCGAAGAACGCTCCGGCGGTATCGTCAACTTTATCGTGACAAGCTACGCCGTCAGGAAAAAGTACGTCGCGTACTGTGCAAGTTCCAACCACAACGTCGACGTCATGAATCTTGACTGCGGCTATAAGGCGTTGTCGTACAGCGGAATTCCTTTCGTCGTCGACCGCTTCTGCGGAAAGAAAGATATGTACCTTCTGAACACCGACGACTTTAAACTGCATCAACTTTGCGACTGGCGTTGGATCGAAGACGCGGCAGGCGGAATTCTGAAACAGGAATCGGGCAGCGCGGCATACAGCGCAACGCTTGTCAAGTACGCCGACCTTATGTGCGAACGTCCCATTGGTCAGGCGAAAATCACCAATATCACCGTTGACTGATCGACGGAAACTTAAAGATAATTCCGGCGCGCGCTTTGCCGCGCGCCCCCTTGCGGGGGACGCTATGAAAATACGAATTTATAACGATTTATACGACGTGTGCGACAGGGTGAAAGAAATCCACCCCGATTACGAGATTTATTACGATACGACGGGGAAAAGATACGAGGTGTTCGCAAAAGGAAAATTGCAGGTCGTGTGTCCTTACGAAAAACTCGACGCAAGGCTTATCGACTACCTTTATAAAACGAGAATCGAACGCCTTGACAAAATCCTAAAAGAAATCGACGATCTGAATCTGAAAATCGAAGCCGCAAAAGAAAAAGAATTGAAAGATAAGGTCGATTATAAATCGAAAAACGCGTTCAGGTATTACGAAAAGCACCCCGACGCACGAAAAGTAGATTTTGAGGAGATCTGAATGAAAGTAAGCGATGTAATTAAAAACTGTTTCGTCAAACTCGGGTACGGCGTCGTCGACGTTACCGACGCCGAAAACCTTACCGCGGAACAAAAAAGACTTGTCGATATTTTGTTGTGCTCGGTCGAAAACGTACATTCCGAGATAATAAGCGCGTATTTCCCGTTCGTTATGACGGAAAACGTGACGCTCGTCGACGGGAAACTTCAATATTCTACGTTGACAAACCCGAAAATCGTGTATCCGATTTCATTGAAACGCGGCGCGGAAACAAGGAAAATTAAGGCGTATCCGACGTATATACAAAGCGATTTTTCCGGAGAAGCGACCTTTGAATATTGCGCGCTTTTGCCGTCGTATTCGCTTTCGACTGAACTTCCGGGCAACGTCCCGTGCTGGCTTTTGTCGGAAGGCGTCGTTGCGGAATACGCATACGCAAACAACCTTATTGACCTCGGCGCGCAAGCCGAAAAGAAGTTCAGAGAAGGTATTTGCGCGCTGAAAGCGCACAGCGGCGCGGGAAGATACGTGAAACCGAGGAGGTGGGCGTAGTGCGCGGAAAAACATTCACGAGAATAAGGATTAAAAGCGACGAATTCCGCGGAGTTTCGACGACGAAAGACGAGGCGATTTCGTCACCGACGTCATCGCCGATGTCGTATAACTTCACGTACGAAAAGGGCGTACTTCAGGGAAAATACGGTATTTCCGCCGCGACTTTTCCAAGCGACGTTACCCCGACGTTCCGTCACGCCGTCGCGTCGCTCCCCGAAGGAGTCGTGCCGATGAGCCTGCATTTGTTCAGAAAGTTCGACGCGGCGACTAATAAGCGCGACGACAGACTTATCGTCAGAACAACGGACAACGAATATTACGAAACGAGCGTCTTTACCGTCGGCGACACGTTCAGAAAAATCGTAAATCTTGCGGCGGCCGGAAAAGATTGCAGCGCGTGCTATCGGTATAACGGAAAGGATTTGTTTCTCGCGTCGAGCGAGCGCGGATTCTTTTACACCTACGATGGCACGACCTTGAAAAAAATCGAGAACGCGCCGAATATGACAAGTATGTGCGTGCATGCCGAAAGAATTTTCGCAACCGTTTCGGGAGAACAGAATAAGGTGTGGTTTTCCGCCGACTTCAACCCCGAAAACTGGAAAGTGTCGGGCGACGGCGCAGGCTATATCGACTTCGACGACGAGGGCGGCAAGGTAATCAAAGTCGTGAAATTTCTGAACTACGTTTACATTTTCAGAGATTTCGGCGTGGAAAGGCTGACCGCATTCGGCGCGCAAACCGACTTTTCGGTGTCGAAAATTTACACGGCGTCGGCAAGGATTTATCCCGACACGATCGTGCCGCTCGGCGACCGCATCGTCTTTTTGACGGAAGAAGGGTTGAAGTGTCTGGACGGCTACAACGTGCAGAATATTTTTGCGGATTTGTCCGATTTTTTGTCGTCGGACAAAAGAAACGCCGTCGCAACGGGTATGGACGGGAAATATTTCCTTGCCGCCAACATGGTTTTCCCGGGGGACTTCGCCGTCAAATTTCTGGACGAAGTAAGAGATCAGGGCGTTTACAACACGAACGGGCTTGCGGTGTGCGACGTAAAAAAGAACAAAATGACCTTGCTTCGCGGTATGGATATACGCTTTATAAAGGCGGTCAACGTGCATACGCTTTCGGCGGTTTTCATGACGTTTTCAGGCGTGAACAAGCACCTTATCGGTATGTTTTCGGACACGGGCAAGTATTTTTCCGACAAATTGCCAAGGTACTGGACGACGGGTTACACCGACCTCGGTTATCCCGAAAAGCAAAAGAGCGTCAGAAACGTCATGCTCACGGCGCGCGGGACGGTAACACTTGGGCTGGAACTTGACGGAAATAAAATCGAATATGCCTTGGAAGGCGCGGATCTTCCGCAAAAAATCATCGTAAACCGTGCGTTTTCAAAAATGCGCGTATATCTGAAAGAAAACAGCGAATCGGGAAGTTATACCGTTACTCCGCCGTCGATCACGGTGGATTTATCGTAAAAAAATGCTTATGGATAATAAAATTAACGAACTTTTTATCACCGTTGAAACCCTTGAAAATTATTTGCGTGCGCTTGAAAAACGGGTGGCGGCTTTGGAGGAAATCAATAATGGCAAATAGTTGGTGGGACGATATCAAAGAACTTTTCAAAACCAAAAAACAAAAGGCGGCAGAAGAAAACGAAAAAGTCAATAACGCGTTAAGGCGCGAAAGTCAAATCACGGGGCAGTTGAAAGCGCTTGAAGACGAGTACAACAAAAATAACCCCGCCGCGCCCGATCCCGACTTTGACGAAATCTTCAAACCGGTGAAATACGACAGGGTGAACTACGACGTGTTGTCCGACGACGAAATCAAAGCCGTCGCAAACGATAAGGCGGAGTCGGAATACAAGTCGAGCCTTGAAAAAATCGACAAACAGGCGTACGACGACCTTGTAAAACTCAACGAGCAGCGCGAAAAAGCCAAAGAAACGCACAAGAAAACGCTTTCTGAAATCGAGAGCCTTTTCGACGCGTTCAGGGAAAATAGCAAAAACAAGGCGGTGAAACAGGGCATCGCAAGAGGAAGTATCCTTGAAAGCGCGATTAACGAATACGGCGAAGCCGCAAACGCGGGTAGAGCGAGAGCCGACGATATTTTAAGCGATGCGCTTTTAAGTTTTGAGGAAAAATCCGACGCTCTGAACAGAAGGCGCGACGAGGCTTTAAGCAACCTTGACCTTAAAAAAGCCGTCGAAATCACCGAAACAATCAATAAACTGCAAGAAAACAGGGATAGACAACTTGCCGATCAGAATCAGAAAAACGCCGCGCTTGAAAAGAAAGAAACCGACGAAAATCTGAAACTCGAAAAGGAAAAACAAAAATACGTCGAAAACTACAAAGCGAACAAACGCCTTGAAAAGCAACAACAGGACGCGTACGAAAAGGCGAACGGCTACACCGGCGAAAAAGCAAGAAACTTTGCCGAACGTTACAACGTCGCTTTGGGTTTTTATACGTCGCTCGATCCCGACGTCGCGGTAAAAGCGCTTGAAGCAAGCGGCACAATGAAGGGCTATCTCGGAAACAATTACGAGAAACTTATAAGCGTCCTGAAATCGCGCGCAACAACGAAAACTAAAAAATATATTTAACTGATATTTTGGGGGCGGACGATGAAGGAAAGAATAAAAAATTGGTTCAATTGGTTCAGGGAAAAGATTAAAAATTACGGGTATCTGATGACGCTTGCGGGCAGTGTGTTTTACCTTCTCGAAGCGTGCGGTCTGAAAATAAACGAACCCGTAGCGTACGGGATTGTCAACGCGGTCGCAGGGCTTTTAATCGTGCTCGGACTCGTCAACAATCCCGACGGGAGAAAAATCAAATAATTTCGCGGACGCGATAAACTTCGCGCGCGGCGGCAAGTTTTGCGACTGAATCGGACGAAAATTCATTGTCCGAGTCGATGATTGCGTAAAGATTGCCGTTTTTTCCGGAACAGGTTACTTTTCCATCGTTTTTATCCGCAAAGTCGGCGATGAGCGACGAGACCGCAGGGTTATCTTCCGCAAGGACGGTAATCCTGTGGTTTTTTCTTGCTGCAAAAACGGCGGGGTAGTTCACCGAGTTTTTGATATTGCCGTTTTCAAAGTAATCTTTGAGTTCGGTCGCGACCATAACGGCGCAGTTGTCTTCGGCCTCCGGGGTGGACGCGCCGAGATGCGGGCAGGCGATAATGCCGTCGACGTTCAAAAGCGGCTCCGACGGGAAGTCGGTGAAGTATTTATGGACTTTTCCGTCTTTGACCGCGGCGATAATATCGTCGTTTTGGACAAGTTCGCCCCTTGCACAGTTGACGATGACGACGCCGTCTTTCATTTTTGAAATCGCGGTTTTGTCAATCATGCTTTTCGTGTCGGCGTTGTAGGGAAGATGAAGGGTAATGAAGTCGGATTTTTTGTAAATTTTGTCCAAAGTATCGACGACTTCGAGTTCAATCCCCAAATCCGTGTCCCTATTGAAAAACGGATCGTATCCGATGATATTCATACCAAGGGCGTTTGCCGCGACGGCGACTTTTCTGCCGATTGCGCCAAGACCGACGACGCCCAGCGTTTTTCCTGAAATTTCGCCGCCGACGAATTGCGCTTTGCCTTTTTCGACAATTTTCGCAACGCCGCCTTCCGCGTTATTTTGAGAGTTTACCCATTTAATTCCTTCGATAATCTTGCGGCAAGAGAGCAAAAGGGCGGTGATGACCAACTCTTTCACGGCGTTTGCGTTCGCACCCGGGCTGTTGAAAACTACCACTCCGCGTTTTGCGTATTCGGCATGGGGAATATTGTTCACGCCCGCGCCCGCGCGACCTATCGCGACGACGCTTTCGGGAAGAACGTAATCTGCCATTTGCGCGCTTCTCACGAGAATAAGTTCGGGGTTGTCGCATTCCGACGTAATTTCGTAATTTTTGTCCAATACGTCGTTGACTTTCGGGCTTATCGAATTTAACTTTAATACTTTTACCATACCAACCTCTTATTTGTGTTCCGCCGCGAATTTTTGCATATAGGCGATAAGATGTTTGACGCCTTCGACGGGCATCGCGTTGTAAATGGACGCGCGCATTCCGCCGACAAGACGGTGCCCTTTGATTGCCATGATTCCGTTTGCTTCCGCGCCTGCGACGAACTCAGCGTCGAGCTCCTTCGAGGGGGATACGAAAGGCACGTTCATCATGCTTCTGTCTTCGGGACGGACTGGGTTTGTATAGAAACCGCTGTTGTCGATGTAATCGTACAGCATTTTTGCTTTTTCTTCGTTGATTTTCTGGATTGCGGGAATGCCGCCGAGGTTTTTAAGCCATTTGAGCGTCAGGCTTGCGATGTAAATCGAGAAGCAGGGGGGAGTGTTGTAAAGGCTGTTCTCTTTTGCCTGCGTCGACCATTTGAGCATAGTCGGGCAAATGGGCATCGCCTGATCGAGAAGGTCTTTTCGGACGATGACGACGGTAACGCCCGCGCATGAAATATTCTTTTGCGCGCCGGCATAAATCACGCCGAACTTATTTACGTCGTACACTTCGGACAAAATGTTGCTGGACATATCGCAGACGAGCGTTTCGACAGACGGGAATTTTCTCATGCGGCTGCCGTAAATGGTGTTGTTGCTGGTGCAGTGGACGTAATCGATATCGCTTCTGAAAGACGAGTCGTCAAATTCCGGGATATAGGTGAAGTTTTTGTCTTCGCTTGACGCCGCAACCCTGACGTCGCCGTATTTTTGCGCTTCCTTGTATGCCTTTTTCGCAAAGTTTCCGGTCACGATATAATCGGCGCGGCCTTTTTTCAAAAGGTTGAGTGGAACTGCTTCGAACTGCGTCGACGCGCCGCCTTGTACGAGAAGCACGTCGTAGTTGTCGGGAATGTTCATAAGCTCGCGGAAAAGGGCGATACATTCGTTGTGAACGGGCTCGTAAACCTTGCCGCGGTGCGACGCCTCGATAATGGAAATGCCGCTGCCTTTGAAATCAATGAAGTCTTTTTGTGCTTCAAGCAAAACTTCCTTGGGAAGTACGCCGGGACCTGCTGAAAAATTGTACATAAGAATAAGAAACTCCTTATCAAAAGATTTATATAAAATATGATATATTATTTCGTTTATATTTGGCAACTGTTTTTTTTCGCGTATAAATATTTAAGGTTAAAACATTATAAATGTATGAAAATTCAGGCGATAATTATGGCGGGCGGCGTCGGATCGCGTTTGAGACCGCTGACCGACGATACCCCGAAACCTATGGTAAAAATCATCGACAAACCCGTGCTTGAAACGATAATCGAAAGGCTGAAGTATTTCGGGATTTACGACATCGGACTGACGGTGAATTACAAGTCCGACGTAATCAAAAACTATTTTTCAAACGGGCGGCGTTTCGGCGTAAGGCTGACGTATTTCGATGAAGAAAAACCGCTTGGAACCGCGGGCAGCGTAAAGCAGGCGGAAAAGTATCTTTCCGACAATTTTTTCGTTGCGTCCGGCGACGCGTATTCCGAGGTCGATTACGATGCGCTGTACAAAGCGCACGTCGGGAAAAATCTTCTGGGCACGCTCCTTGTGAAAAGGGTGTCCGACGCGCGCGGATTCGGGCTTGTGAAAATCAGAAACGGCATTGTGGAAGACTTTATCGAAAAACCGCAAGTTCCGACAAAAGGATATGTTAACACGGGGATTTACGCACTTAAACGTGACATTTTGCAATTTATTCCCGACGGGTTTTACGACTTCGGGCGCGATCTTTTTCCGCGGCTTATCAACAATCTGGCAGCTTTTGAAATAAGCGGATACTGGAACGATATCGGCACGCTTGAAAGATATTACGAAAGCAATCTGTACGCCGTGAAAAAGCTGAAAGAACAAAACAATACCGCGTTTTTTTGAGATAATTCTTTGAAAAAACCGGAAATCCGATTATTTTTTTGCCCCGAAAGTTTTCAGGGTAACCCCTGTATTACTTGATTTATATCTAAAAATTTAGTATAATATCAACAATAATTTTCGGAGGACTTCTTTTGGCAAAGTCGTTAAAAGTAGTATTCCTCGGCGGCGTCGGCGAAATCGGCAAAAATATGACCGCTCTGGAATACGGTGAAAACATCATTATCATAGATATAGGTATGTCGTTCCCGACGGAAGACACCCCCGGGATCGACGTCGTCGTACCCGACGTTACCTATCTTTCGCAAAATAAAGAAAAAATCAAAGGAATTTTTATTACTCACGGACACGAAGACCACGTCGGCGGCGTGAGTTATCTCTGGCCCGAACTCGGTTGCCCGACGATTTACGGCACGCCGTTTTCGCTTGCCATCGCGCGTCATAAAATCGAAGAAAGCGGACTTCCCGTCAAAAATATGAAGGAAGTCAATGCGGGCGACGTCGTTAACGTCGATTGTTTCAAGGTGGAATTTATCAAAGTCTGCCACAGCATTGCGGAAGCGTCGGCGTTGTCCATCACGACTCCCGTCGGCGTCGTTTTCGTGACGGGCGACTTCAAAATCGACTTCACCCCCATCGACAACAAACTCACCGACCTTGAACGCATCGGGGAAATCGGCAAAAAGGGCGTACTTTTAATGCTTGGCGAAAGCACCAACGTCGAAAGAAACGGACACACCATGTCCGAGCGCACCGTCGGGGAATCGTTTGACGTCATTTTCGGCAAAAACCAGAAAAAACGTATGATCGTCGCGACCTTTTCGACCAACAATTACCGCCTGCAACAACTTATGGATATTTCCGTGAAGTACAACAGGAAGGTCGTTTTAAGCGGGCGCAGCATGAAAAACATCGTCGATATGGCGGCGAAACTCAACGAGCTTACGTTCCCGAAAGACCTTATCGTCGATATCGACAAAGCCAACAAACTCCCGCCGGAGCGCGTTACCATTCTTTGCACGGGCAGTCAGGGCGAGCCTATGAGCGCGCTTTCCAGAATGTCGCAGGGCACTTTCGACAAGGTTACGATTTCGGCAACGGACACCGTCGTTATTTCCGCAACGCCGATCCCCGGCAACGAGCGCGGAGTATACAACGTCGTCAACAATCTTTACAAACTCGGCGCGGACGTCATCTACAACCCGTCCGACGATATCCACGTTTCGGGACACGCCTGCAAGGAGGAACTGAAACTTATGCTTTCGCTCGTAAGACCGAAGTTTTTCATTCCCGTTCACGGCGAGTATCGACACCTTAAACTGCATCAACGTCTTGCCGGCAGCATGGGCATTCCCGAATATAATACGTTTATCCCCGACGTCGGCAACACCGTCAACGTATATAAAAACAAAATGGTCAAGGGCAATAATGTCCCCGCCGGCAACAACTTTATCGACGGCGTCGCCCTTGGTGAAAACGCCGAAACCATATTGCGCGACAGAAAGGCTCTTTCCGACAACGGATTTATCGTGATTCTTCTGACGGTACGCCTTAAATCGGGCGAAATTCTGGCAGGTCCCGACATCATCCTTCGCGGATTGCATCTCGGCGACACGTTCCCCGACGAGGCGAAAGAAGTCGTATTGAACGCATTGAAACAAGTCGACTTTGAAAACGTCGAGGATATTTACGAATTAAAGACGATAATCCGCAAAGCCATTCGCAAGTTCATAGACAAGAATTACAAGCAGTTGCCTATGATATTGCCTATTATTATCGAAGCGTAAAAAAAAGTCATAATTTTGCGCCTTTTTGAGTTTTTTCGAGAACCCGAAAATCCGTGTACGACAAGTACACTAGGATTTTCAGAACCCCGAAAGAAACATCAAAAATCCATCAAAATTCTGACTTTTTAGGGGAGTATAATATATCAAATTCTCGCCGTTTTTAGGGTTGGGGACCCCACGGGATACTGTGTACTCGTGGGGAGAAGGAGCAAACGAGCAAAAGACAAACAAACGAAAAAAAGAGTTTGTTTGGTCAATGCAAGATTTGCGACGCATTTTGCGCCTTTTTGAGTTTTTGGCAAAACCTTACTCGGTTACGTACGACAAGTACGCGCCCTCGTAAGAACTTGCCAAGAAACGTCAAAAATCCATCAAAATTCTGACTTTTTAGGGAGTATAGTATGTCAAATTCTCGCCGTTTTTAGGATTGGGGATTCCGTGCAACGCACTTTATGTCATTGCGAGGCATCGCCCGGAAGGGAATCCGATTAAACAAAAACCGTTATGATAAAGAAAGTCGAATTGCTTGCTCCGGCAGGCAGCAGAAGTAAACTGAATACCGCGTTTCACTTCGGTGCGGACGCATGTTACATTGCGGGGACGAAATTCGGTCTTCGCGCGTACGCCGATAACTTTGACGCGGACGCTTTGAAATCCGCCGTCGAGTTCGCGCATGCTCTTCACAAAAAAGTTTACGTAACGGTCAATATTTTTCCGAAAAATGTCGACTTTCCCGCACTCAAAGAATACTTTGTATTCTTAAACTCAATCGGGGTAGACGCGCTTATCATGACCGACGCGGGGGCGATTTCGCTTTGCAAATCTGTTGCGCCCGATATGGAAATTCACCTTTCGACGCAAGCGAATACGACGAACGGATACACCGCAAAATTCTGGGCAGAACAGGGAATAAAACGCGTCGTACTTGCAAGGGAAACCACAATCGACGACATAAAACGCACGAAAGACATCGTCGGCGACTCCTTGGAACTTGAAGTTTTCGTGCACGGCGCGATGTGCATAAGTTACAGCGGACGATGCCTGCTCAGCAATTATCTCAGCACCCGCGACAGCAATCGCGGCGAGTGCGTGCAGGCGTGCAGATGGGAATACAAAATGACCGAAGCGTCGCGCGAAGGCGAGCCTTTGACGATGATCGAAGACGACAAAGGCACCTACGTTATGAACAGCAAGGATATGAACATGCTTTTATACCTTGACAAACTTATTTCGGCCGGCGTATCGAGTTTCAAAATCGAGGGAAGAATGAAGTCGGAGTATTACGTCGCAAGCACCGTTACGGCGTATCGCCGCGCCCTTGACGGTTATTATAAGACGGGGATATATTCGCCGTCCGAAAGTCTTATCGAAGAACTTGAAAAGACAAGTCATCGTCGTTATACGACGGGGTTTTATTTCGGCGCGCGCGACACGGTGTGTTCGGACACGTCAAAGCCCGAAAGCGACTGGCTGTTCATTGCAGAAGTCAAAGGTTACGACGAAAGTAAAAAGTGCATAATCCTTGAACAGCGCGGACGCTTCAAAAAAGGCGACGTACTGGAAGTCCTTTCGCCCGACGAAAATTATCTTAAAAAAATCGTTGTCGACGAAGTTTTCGACGAAGACGGAAACATTATCGACGACTGCAAATTCGTGCAACAAATACTTTACTTAAAAAGCGACGTCGTTTTGCATAATCACGACGTTCTGAGAATGAAAAGGAAAGATTTATGAAAGTTAAAGACAACGTGCTGATAGTAACGTCGATTGCCGAGGACGTGAGCGGTATCGAAGCGATTAAAAGCGAGTTTGAAAAAAATCATAAAGATTACAACGTGGTCGTCATCGACGAGCGGCAGTACGGCGCGGAAAAAGCCGCAACCCGCAGAAGGAAAAACCGCGAAAGACTTATTCAGTCCATACCTACTTTTTACCGCAGGGTAAAGACGGTGGGACACGTCTTCACGGTGAAATCCAAAAATAAAATCGACCGCCGTCGCGCGCTTTCAAACAAATTAAGTGGCAGCGCAAGGAAGATTTATAACGCCGTTTTGCGCTTTGCGCCCGACGTCATCGTCGTTACGACGCCGCGACTTATGCACGAAACCATAATTGCGAAAAAGCGCACCCGTTTCAAATATCCCGTCATCGGGCTTTCCGAAAAATTCACTTTTGACAAAGCGTTTTACAACATGAGCGCGGACGGCTATATCGTGGAAAACGTCGATATGAAAAACCAGCTCACGGCAATGGGATATTCAAGCGGCAGGGTGCACGTCATGGGCTTCCCGATTGAGGAAAACGTGCCCGACGTCGATTACGTATTCAAGCTGAAAGAACATCTGGGGCTTAATCTGAATCCCACCGTGTATCTTTCGGGCGGGGCAATCGGCAGCAAGGAACTTATGCCCGTGTTTGAACTTTTGCTGGATCAGGGCGACATAATAAACCTTATCGTCAACTGCGGCAAAAACGAAAATCTGTATTCCGCAATGCTTCGCGAGACCGAAAGGCGAAATTCGCAAAACGTCAAACTTTATCTGAACGTGGACGAAGGCGCGGAAGACACCCTTCTTGCAAGCGACTGCCTTATCACGATATACGACGGCTCGCTCATATACCGCGCGTTTCTTCTGGGGATTCCCGTGGTTGCGTTTGCGCCCGACACCGGTGCGGAAAAATCCGACCTTAAATACCTTATGGAAAAACAACTCGTGTACTTTGCCGACGACTACAACCACGTAATCATCGGTATGTACGACGTCATTCAGACGGGTCTTGGCAAAAAACTGTCGGAATCCGCGCTCATGCGGACTCGCGCCACGTCGCTGAAAGATATCTGCACGCTCCTTGCCTCATACGGAAGAAAATAATTATGCTTAAACATATCGTACTTTATAAACTCAACGAAGAAGGGCTGAAAAACCTTGATAAAATCAAAAACAATTTTTTGTCGATGCGTGGGAAAATCGACGGGCTTTTGTCGGTCGAATGTGGCGCGGACGTGTTGAAAAGCGAAAGAAGTTTCGACTTTGCGCTCGTTTGCGAGTTTGAAAACCTTGAAAGTTTCAAGGCGTACAAAACGCACCCCGTGCATCTTCCCGTAAAGGAATATATGCACACCGTTGTCGAGTCGTCAAAGTCCTGCGATTTTATAAAGTAACGTCGAAAATTGCTTGAAAACAGAAAAATTTTTGATTTTTCTCGCGTTTTAATAAAATTATTTTTGTTAAATCTCAATAAAATTCAAAAAAAATAAACTTGACAACTGTATAAATTATGATTTACAATATTAAAGTATTAAACTGAAAAAGGAGGTTGATAATATGTCCGAATATTCGTCTTACGACCACTTCAACTCGGAAGTTAGCGACAAAATTAAAAATCTTGCGAAAATGGCTGAAAGCAGCACTATTATCGCCCCCGAATATTACAAACAATTTGACGTTAAGCGCGGTCTGCGCGACGAAAATGGCGTCGGCGTTTGTGCGGGACTTACCGAAATTTCGGAAATTCACGGTTACACGACCGACTACGACGGCAATAAAATCCCTTGCAAGGGCGAACTGTATTACAGGGGTATCGAAATCAAGGAACTTGTCGGCGGCATTACAAGCGAAGGGCGTTTCGGCTTTGAAGAAGTCGCATACCTTTTGTTGTTCGGCAAACTTCCCGACAAGGATGAACTCAAATCGTTCAAGCGCATTTTAAGGGGCTATCGCACGCTTCCCGACAGTTTCGTCAGGGACGTCATTATGAAAGCGCCGTCAAAGGATATGATGAACGGCATCGCGCGCAGTATCCTTATGCTTTACAGCTACGACAAACACGCCGACGACAACAGCATCGACAACGTTTTAAGGCAGTGCCTGCAACTCATTTCCGAAATGCCGATGATCAGCGTTTACAGCTATCACGCGCACCGTCATTTCCATTGCAACGACAGCCTTATCATACATAAGCCTTTGACGCGCGGCAGTATCGCCGAAAATATTCTGCACCTTTTGCGCCCCGACGGACAGTATACCGAACTCGAAGCAAAGGTTCTGGACGTGTGCCTTATGCTGCACGCAGAACACGGCGGCGGTAACAACAGCTCGTTCACGATGCACGTCGTGTCTTCAACAGGCACGGATACGTATTCTGCGGTTGCGGCGTCGCTCGGCTCGCTGAAAGGTCCGCGCCACGGCGGTGCGAACATAAAAGTCGTCAATATGATCGACGATATGCAAAAAAGCATTTCAAAATTCGACGACAAGCATATCGAATCGTATCTCAATAAAATCCTTGAAAAGAAAGCGTTTGACAACGCAGGGCTCATTTACGGCATGGGACACGCCGTGTATTCCTTGTCCGATCCCCGTGTCGACGTTCTGAGAACGTTCGTTAAAAAACTTGCGGACGAACAAGGCTTTGAAAAGGAATTTGAGATTTACGAGGCGGTTGAAAGAATCGCGCCGAAGGTTATCGCAAACAGTAGAAACATCCAGAAGGGCGTCGCGCCGAATATCGACTTCTATACGGGGTTTATTTATTCGATGCTCGGTCTTCCGAAGGAACTGTTTACGCCGATATTCGCGGTTTCCCGTATCGTCGGTTGGTCTGCTCACAGAATCGAGGAACTTTCAAACCGCGGCAAAATCATACGTCCAGGATACGAAAGCGTCTGCAAACGCGACGTGTACCGCCCGATGGACAAACGCAAATAGGAATTTAACAAGAAACTTACGTATTAAAAACAAAAATAGCCCGCTGTGTCAAGCAGTGGGTTTTTTGTTGTTATTTGTTGTTTTATATGATATAATTTTATACTGTTAATAAGGCTCAATGCGGGATGTATGAAAAGAACTAAAAAGGTATTAAGTATAATTGTGCTGATAATAACGATGGCGGTATCCGCGTCGTTGTTTTCGGCGTGCAACGCAAAAGTAAGCGACAGTGTGTTTGCGTTCGGCACCGTTTCTGAAATTTCCTTAAAAGGCAAAAAGGTAAAAAACACGATAAAATCCATTGATTCCCTTTTCACAAGGCTGGACGTTTTGTTTGATGCGGAAAATGAGAAAAGCGATGTTTACAAGATAAATCACGCCAATAAAGACGTTATTTTGCAAGTTTCTCCCGAAACGTACGAACTTTTGAAACTTGCGAAAACCGCTTATTCCGACTCGGACAAAATCTTCAACGTCGCGACGTATCCGTTGTCGAAATTGTGGCGTTTTACGTCGGACACTTATACGGGGAACGTAACGAGTTTACCGTCGGACGAACAAATAAAAGATGCGCTTTTGTCGGCAAATCTCGACAGCCTTACGCTTTTGACCGACAACCGAGTGATGAAAACCGACAAAGATTTGTCGCTTAGTTTCGGCGCGATTGCCAAAGGGTTTGCAGGGGACGCCGCAATCGAAAACGTGATAAAAGACGGGCAAAGCGGCATTCTGAACGTCGGCGGCACGATATTTACCGTGGGCAGCGGAGAATACAAAATCGGCATTTCGTCCCCACGCGACACCGCCGCCGATTATTTTGCAAAACTTACCTTGTCGGGCGGGGCGGTCGTATGCACGTCGGGCGATTACGAAAGGTATTATTACGCCTGCGGCAAGCGTTATTGCCACATCATCGGGCGCGACGGATACCCCGTCGATAACGGCATAATCAGCGTTACGATAATAAGCAAGGACAGAAACGCTCTGTCGGGCGCAATGTGCGACGTTTTGTCCACCGCGGTGTTTGCTCTCGGGCGCGACAAGGGCGTGGAATATGCAAAAAAATACGGCGCGGGACTTGTGATTATTTACGCCGACAACACGTTTGAAACTTTTAACGTCGACAGTTTTGAACTGAAAGACAATTCATATTCAAAAAGATGAAAAAACGCGATTTCAAAACCGAAAAACCTTTTTACGCCCGTGATTTCGTTGCGGTCGCGATGGTGCTTGCGGTTCTGATTGCGTCCATCGTTATGCTGACCGCGAAAAAGGGCGGCAGCGTCGAAGTTTACGTTGACGGAAAACTGACTTATTCTTATGCTTTGGACAAAAACCGCACCTTCGAGGTCGATTGCGACAACGGCAAAAACGTCGTTGAAATCAAGGACGGAAAGGTGAGCGTCATCGACGCCGATTGCAATAACCGCGCGTGTGTGAAATCGAATGCAATCTCCAAAAAAGGCGAGCAAATCGTATGCCTGCCACATAAACTAATCGTCGTTATCAAGGGCGGAAGCGAGGGCGAGTTGGATGCAAGAACTTGACGAAAAATGTGAAAATCGCAAGAAAATTCCGACAAAACGCCTTGCACTTGCGGGAATTTTGCTTGCCGCCGCGCTTGTCTTGTCGCTTGTCGAAAGCCTGATTCCGCCGATTATTCCCGCCGCGCCTTACGCCAAAGTCGGCTTTGCGAACATCGTGCTTATCGTGGCACTGCTGACGCTCGGATACCCGTACGCAATCCTTATTATGCTTTTGAAATGTGTGTTCATCGCCGTGTTTTCGGGCAATATGTTTTCGCTTGCGTACTCGATTCCCGCAGGGTTTGTCGCGTACACCGTGAGCGCACTCATTTTCAGAATTCCGAAGACGGGGATTATTGCCGTCAGCGTCATTTCGGGCATGATTCACAATTTTGTACAAAACGCCGTCGCAAGTATCGTCATCGGCAAAAACGTGTGGCTTTTGTCGCCGTATCTTATGCTGATCGGCGCGATTGCGGGGTTGGCGACAGGGGTTATTGCGTTTGTTTTATTAAAGTCTTTACCTAAAAACGCCGAAATTTAGCGACCTTTTGAGTTTTTTCGGGAACCCGAAAATCCGTGTACGCATTAGTACACTAGGATTTTCAGAACCCCAAAAGAAACGTCAAAATCTCATCTAAATTTCGGCGTTTTTAGAGTAAAGAAAGCGATATTTCGAGTTTTTGGCAACGTTCGTATTATTATATGTTGGCATAATATGAAAACATTTTGTGGAGCTTTTCATATGTTCTGTGACAAAAAAATCGCGGAAACACAAAAGTTCCCGCTTTTTTATTTGTTTTATCGTTTGAACGGTGTAAAATCGTCTTCTTCGTGAAGGTCGGTGTTCAGGACGTCGTTGTTCAGCAGTACCGCCCGTTGCACCGATTTATAGCCGTATTTTTTTCTGATTTCGTCGATTGATTTTTCAAGCCGTTTTTCCTTTTCGTTTTCGTTGAAAAAGGACATCTGGAACGCTCCCGTCGCGCTTTCAAGGTTCGACGTATAAACCGAAATCGTGCGAAGGGGCAAAGTGAAGTTATAGTTTTCTTTCAGCAGTTTCAGTGCGGCGTTTGCGATATCCGATGCGTTGTTGACGGGCTCGATAAGGTTCAATTGCCTTGAAAACCATTCAAGCGACGTGTTCCGAAGTCCTACCGACACGCAGCGCGCGACGAGATTGTATTTTCTGAGCCTTGTCGCAACCATTTCGGACAGGGCGTACACGACGATTTTTGCCTGCTCTAAATTTTCGACGTCTTTCGTTGTTGTCGTGCCGTGCCCGACGCTTTTGGGGATATGGACGTCGTAATAAAACTTCACGGGCTCTTTTTCGTTGCCGGACGCCGCGTCGATAAGTTTATCCCCGACGATGCCGAAGTGTTGTTTCAAAAGTGCGCGGTCGGCGTTTGCGAGTTCTCCCAAAGTGTTGATATTCAGCTTTTTCAGGCGACTTACCGAGGAGCGACCGATATAAATCATCTCGCCGACTGGAAGATTCCACACGACGGTTTTGTAGTTTTCGCGTGAAATGACCGTCGTTGCGTCGGGTTTTTTCATATCGCTGCCGAGTTTTGCAAACGACTTTGTCCAGGAAACGCCGACGGAAATTGTGAGCCCCGTTTCGTCGTAAACGCGTTTTCGGATCGTGTCGGCGATTTTTTTCCCGTCGCCGAAAAGACCGACACTGCCCGTCACGTCAAGCCAGCATTCGTCCATACCGAAATGCTCGACGCGGTCGGTGTATTCGGTGTAAATCTTGAAAACGATATCGCTGTATTTCACGTATTCTTTAAATGTCGGGGGAACGATTGTTATATCGGGACATTTTTGTTGCGCCTGCCATACGGTGTCGCCGGTTTTCACACCCATAATTTTTGCAGGCTGACTTTTCGCCAGCACGATACCGTGCCGCTTTTTCGGATCGCCGCAGACCGCAATGGGTTTTCCCTTGTATTCGGGGTGTAAAATGGTTTCGACCGAAGCGTAAAAGTTATTCAGGTCGCAATGAAGAATGACTCTGTCCATAAGCGTTATTTTACCATTTCCTTGTATTGATTTCAATTGATTTTACGATACTTTTTAAGACAGGGTGCGTCATATTTTGTAAAAAACATTCGGATAATATTCTCGCCGCGCCGAAAAATACTTGACTTATAACGAAAGTTTTCTAATAATATATTGTAATTATTTTTCAACGAAAGCGCGTATTGCGCGTATGCGAAGAGGTTATATATCATGTCGAAACCGCTTGTTGCCATTGTCGGACGTCCCAACGTCGGCAAGTCAACGTTTTTCAATCGAATCGTCGGGCAAAGAATATCCATTGTCGAAGACACCCCGGGCGTTACCCGCGACAGGCTTTACGCCGATGCGGAATGGTGCGGACACTCTTTCACGCTCATCGATACGGGCGGGCTTGAAATCAAGTCCGAAGACGTCATGTGGTCGCACATCAGGGCGCAGGCGCAGATTGCTGTCGAAACCGCCGACGTCATCGTATTTATGCTTGACGGAAAGACGGGGCTCACGCACGAAGATTACGAGGTCGCGGCATACCTTCGCAAAAGTCGCAAGCCGATTTTGCTTGTCGTGAACAAGCTGGATAACAACGAACAGCACCTTTTGTACGACTTTTACGAGTTGGGACTTGGCGAGCCTATCGGGATTTCCGCGGGGCAGGCGAAAGGTCTTGGCGACGTGTTGGACGAAATCGTGAAACTTACCGGGAAGTACGAGACGGAAGAAAAGGAAGAAGCGCTGAAAATCGCAGTCGTCGGGAAACCGAACGCGGGGAAAAGCAGCCTGGTCAACAAACTTCTGGGATACGACCGAGTCATCGTTTCGGACATCGCAGGCACGACGCGCGACGCAATCGACACCCGCATAAAAATCGGCGATAAAGAATATATCCTTATCGATACGGCGGGCATCAGAAGGAAGCGTTCCGTCGAAGAAGATCTGGAACAATACAGCGTAATGCGTTCGCTCGGAGCGGTAAGGCGCGCGGACGTTTGTCTTATCGTTATCGACTCCTCCGAGGAACTGTCGGAACAAGACGTCAAAATCGCGGGGTACGTCCACGAACAGGGCAAACCCAGCGTCGTCGTCATGAACAAGTGGGACGTTGTCGAAAAGGACACATATACAATCGAAAAGTACAACAGGAAACTGAAAGAAGAACTCAAATTTATGGATTACTTCATTCCGACGTACGTTTCGGCAAAAACGGGAAAGCGCGTGGATAACCTTATAAAGCTTGCGGAACGCGCATACGAGAACGCGTCGCGAAGAATTTCGACGGGGCTTCTGAACGACGTTTTGCGTGAGGCGATTCTCACCAACGAGCCGCCTTCAAAAAACGGAAAACGGCTGAAAATCTATTACGTTACCGAAGTGTCGGCAAATCCCCCGACGTTCGTTATTTTCGTCAACGACGATACGCTGATGCATTTCAGTTACAGGCGATACCTTGAAAACGCGCTCAGGCGTTCATTTGACTTCGAAGGCACGCCAATTCGTCTTATCATCAGGAATAAGAACGAAAAAGACCTTGAAAATTAAAAATCTCATATAAGAAGGCTTATTATGAAATACGGCGATATGAATAAAGAACAGGCGGAAGTCATCTTTGAAAAAGAACTCCGCAACTTCAAAAAAATACAGGGCGAAGAATTGTCGCTCGATATGTCAAGGGGAAAACCCTGCACGGCGCAGCTTGACCTTGCAAACGTTATGTTCGATATGGTAAACGCAAATGCGTCGTTTATCACGGAAAACGGCATGGACGTCAGAAATTACGGCGGTCTTGACGGTATTCCCGAAATGAAAAAACTGTTTGCCGCGCTTTTTGACGTCAACGAAAAAATGGTGCTTGTCGCGGACGGATCGAGTTTGAATATTATGTACAATCTCGTCCAGCAGGCAATGCAATTCGGCGTCGGCGGCGGACTGCCCTGGAACAAACTCGGCAAAGTCAAATTCATCTGCCTTGTCCCCGGTTACGACCGTCATTTTGCAATCACCGAACAGTTTGGCATAGATATGATTGCCGTGCCATTCAAGAAGGATGGCAGCGTGGATATCGACGCAATCGAAGGGCTTGTCGCAAGCGATTCCTCGATAAAGGGTATCTGGTGCGTGCCGAAATACAGCAACCCGACGGGCGTTACTTACAGCGACGACGTCGTTACCCGCCTTGCAAAAATGGACGCCGCAAAAGACTTCCGCATTTTCTGGGACAACGCCTATGCCGTGCACAGTATTTACGGCGACGATGTCCTTAAAAACATCTTCCCCGAGTGCGAAAAAGCGGGCAATCCCGACCGCGTTTATATGTTCGCATCGACGTCCAAAATCACGTTTTCGGGCGCGGGCGTAGCGACGTTTATTTCAAGTGAGAAAAATATCGAAGAATATAAGTCGCATCTGAAATACGCAACCATCGGACCGAATAAAATCGTCCAACTTGCACATTACAGATATCTCAAAAGTCCTGAAAATATCCTGAAAATTATGAAGGCGCAGGCGGATATTCTCCGTCCGAAGTTCGACGCCGTTCAAAATATTCTGGAATCCGAATTTGAAAACGGCGATATCGTCGAATGGACAAAACCCGTCGGCGGCTATTTCGTGTCGCTGAACGTCAAAGTGGGCAGTGCGAAGGAAGTTGTCGACCTTTCCAAAAAAATGGGCGTGAAGTTCACCGAAGCCGGCGCAACCTATCCGCGCGGTATCGACTTCAACGACTCCAACATTCGTATCGCGCCGTCGTATCCGCCCATCGAAGAGTTGCAGACCGCGATGCAGGTATTGTGTTGTGCTATTAAACTCTCCGCCATGAAATCCCTCATGAAATAAAACGGCGATAATTCGCGCCTTTTTGAGTTTTTGGCAAAACCTTACTCGGTTACGTACGACAAGTACGCGCCCTCGTAAGAACTTGCCAAGAAACGTCAAAAATCCATCAAATTCTCGCCGTTTTAGGGAATGATATTATTTATCAAATTCTCGCCGTTTTAGGGAATGATGATATCCATCAAAATTCTGACTTTTTAAGAGAGTTAAGTTTAAGCACCCAAACGGGTGCTTTTTTGTTGGTTTTTTTACTCCGTGCCTCGCAATGACAAAAACACATATTGCGTCGTAGTATTAAATTGAAAAGTGTCCGATAAGCATATTCGTGCGGGCGAATGCATAGTTTTTATTAACTGTATTTGGAGGTAAAAATATGCAATTTGATTTATATAACGATATTGCGACGCGCACCGGCGGCGATATTTACGTCGGCGTCGTCGGACCCGTCAGAAGCGGCAAATCGACCTTTATTAAGCGATTTATGGACGCTCTCGTAATCGACGCCATAAAGGACAAAAACGCCCGAAAAAGGGCTGTCGACGAACTGCCGCAATCGGGCGACGGCAAAAGTATAATGACGACTCAGCCGAACTTTGTCCCAAGCGAAGCGGTCAGCGTAACCGTTTCGGACAATCTTAACGTCAACGTAAGAATGATCGACTGCGTCGGTTACGTTGTGGAAGGCGCGCTCGGCGCGGAAGAAAACGGCAAGGAACGACTTGTTCGCACCCCGTGGACGGACGACGAAATACCTTTTGCGAAAGCGGCGGAAATCGGCACGGAAAAAGTAATCAAGGAGCACTCGACAATCGGTGTAGTCGTCACGACGGACGGCACGATAACGGATATTCCGCGCGACAATTATGTTCCCGCAGAAGAACGCGTCGTTGCCGAAATGAAGGAAATCGGAAAACCTTTTGTGATTCTTATCAACAGCGCGATGCCCGAAAGCAGCGAAACGGCAAGGCTCAAAGCTGAACTTGAAAAGAAATACGACGCGCCCGTCGTCGTCAAGGACGCGCTGAACATGTCGGAAGACGACGTGTCCGAAATCATGGGCGCAGTGCTGTCGGAATTCCCGATTAAACTTATCGACGTGAACGCTCCCCGCTGGATACAGGCGTTATCGCGCGACAACGGCATTGTGAAAGAACTTGTCGATATTCTGAAAAACGTCGGTAGCGAAATGTACCGTATGCGCGACGTGGACAAAATCAAGGCGGCGTTTGCCGACTCTCAATACTTTGAAATCGGCGACGGAGCGAGCGTTGACGCAGGGCGCGGGCGCATCGAACTCAATCTTAAAATCAAACCCGAACTTTTCTTCAAGGTTTTGTCGGACGAGTGCGGACACGAAATCCCCGATGATTTCACGCTTATGAGTTACGTAAGGTTTTTGAAGAAAGCCGAAACCGAATATTCCAAACTCAAAAACGCTCTGGACGAAGTTTACGAGACGGGCTACGGCGTCGTGTCCCCGACAAATGACGATATCGTCGTCGAAGAACCCGAAATGTTCAAGCAGGGCGGTCAATACGGCATAAAAATCAAGGCGAGCGCGCCGAGCCTGCACCTTATAAAAGTAGACGTAAGAACGGAAGTCAGCCCGATTATCGGCACCGAACAGCAAAGCGGACGGTTTATCGACGATATGCTTGACAAATACGAAAACGACCGTGCCGCACTTTTAAGCACGAACGTTTTCGGCAGAACCCTGAACGACATGATGGCGGACGGACTTTCCGTAAAAATCAACGAAATGCCCGACGAAGCCAAAACGAAAATGCGCCGCACGATCACGAAAATCGTCAACGAAGGCAAGGGCGGCGTGCTGTGTATCCTTTTATAACTTAAATTAACGGAGCGATAAATAGGCGGAAATTGCGCGATTATGCAACAAAATTGATATAATTGTGCAATTTTTTGCCTTTTTGTGTCGATTTGTATAAAAAAAAGATAATGCCGTTGACACTTTTTTGTTAATATATTAAAATGTAATTTAATGTTATTTTATTACAATACAGATTGGTAAGGAGGATATCGAAATGAAGCTATTACTCTCAACCTCGAACGAAGACAAAACTCACGAACTTAAATCATTGCTCGAACCGCTCGGACACACAGTTTATACCTTAAAAGACTATGGTTTGAAGATTCGCGTCGAAGCAAAAGGGATTACCTTTTTTCAGAACGCATTATTAAAGGCGCAAGCCGTGTCGAAAGTTGTCGACATACCCGTTCTCGGCGACGAAAGCGGACTTGTCGTGCCTGCTCTTAACGGGGAGCCGGGCGTTTACAGCGCGCGCTATGCCGGCGAAGTACATAATAGCGTCGCAAACATTCAGCTGCTTTTGAGAAAGATGGAAAACATCACCGACCGCGAGGCTTATATGCAGACCGTCCTCGTGCTTATGTATCCCGACGGACAGTATTACTATGGCGAAGGTACGGTCAGGGGCACGATCACGCGTTCGCGCCGCGGTTTCAACGGCTTCGGTTACGACAGCGTGTTTTATTCGCCGCAACTCAAAAAGACTTTTGCCGAGGCGTCCTTTGTCGAAAAGCAATCGGTCAGCCATCGTTTGCAGGCGGTCAACGATTTGTTCAGAAAAGTCAACGCAAACGTTGGCGCGATGAATTCAAAAAAATAAGTGAAAACGATATTTTGTTTTTCCGACCTTCACAACGCCGCGATATCGGAATGGTATCGCGGCGTTATGGAAGAGTCGGATTATATTTTCTTTGCAGGCGACGGGATTTTCGGCGTAACGCGTACGCTTGAAAACGTCGCCGATAAACTTTATGCGGTGGGCGGCAACTGCGACAACTCGCTTTATCCCGAGGAACTTGTCGTCGATGTCGAAAAGGTCAGGTTTCTTATTGTGCACGGGCACCGTTTCCACGATAAACTCGACCTTGTGTACCGCGCAAAGGAGGTCGGCGCAGACTGCGTTTGTTTCGGGCATACTCATTCGTATTCCGACGAAACATATGAATGCGTGCGCCTTATCAACGACGGAAGCTTTTCACATTCGGTCACGGGGGACGTCGGATACGTCTATATCGTGGTCGAAGGGAAAAATATTTTTGCAAATTTTGTAAAAACGGGCGATTTTCGTTGACATATTTTTCCGGGCATTATATAATTGCAAAGCGTTGCGACTTATGCGGGTGTAGTTCAATGGTAGAATTCCAGCCTTCCAAGCTGGCCGCGTGGGTCCGATTCCCATCACCCGCTCCAAAGGAACGCAATCCTACGTTAAATAATGCTTGGGCCAGTAGCTCAGTAGGATAGAGCAACGGCCTTCTAAGCCGTAGGTCAGGGGTTCGAATCCCTTCTGGCTCGCCAGATTTGGTGGGTATAGCTCAGTTGGTTAGAGCGCCAGGTTGTGGCCCTGGAGGCCGTGGGTTCGAGTCCCACTACTCACCCCACTATTAGCCAAATCGGTGATGAAAACGTAGGGGTGTCGCCAAGCGGTAAGGCACTAGATTTTGATTCTAGCATTCGTAAGTTCAAATCTTGCCACCCCTGCCAAATATGATCCACTAGCTCAGTCGGTAGAGCACTTGACTTTTAATCAAGGTGTCCGGAGTTCGAATCTCCGGTGGATCACCAACTTAACTTGCGACCGTGGCGGAACTGGCAGACGCGCCAGCCTTAGGAGCTGGTATCACAGATGTGTGAGTTCGAGTCTCTCCGGTCGCACCATTTGTTTTCCGCCGTACAGCTGCACCTTAAAAAAGTATGCGCCTTTAGCTCAGTTGGTAGAGCAACTGACTCTTAATCAGTGGGTCCCGGGTTCGAATCCCTGAAGGCGCACCATCAACGAGCCTACGCGAAAGCGTATTGGCGCGGGGCTTATCGGACAGAAGTTTCAGGATTACGGAAGATAAGCAAATTTTACTTACGGTAAGCGTACGCCGATTTACGAATTGTCGTTTGACGGCGAAAAACGCTTACGACGGTAAGTGAACGCGTCGGGACACCGACGTAAGAAACACTTCGAAAAACGGCGAAAGGACAGTCGAGTGTTTATTAATCAACAAAATATGCGGGAGTGATTCAGTGGTAGAATGCCACCTTGCCAAGGTGGAAGTCGCGGGTCCGAATCCCGTCTCCCGCTCCAAAAGAAAACGAACACGATTTTGTGTTCGTTTTCTTTTTACGCGAGAGAACGGGATCGAACCTTGCACAATGATATAAAAAGAGAATAATAATGAAATAAGTAATATATTGTACTTTGTTATTAAATAAAGTATGTGTGCAAGGTTCGGGCGCAGCCCGCCGTTGTGCTGTCAGACTGACAAAAAGGAAAAGTTTGCAGCGATATGAAGTTTATCAAAGAAGTACACAATGCCGAGGGACCGTCTCCCGCTCGCGAGAAAACATTTTTTTGTAATGATATGAAGTGAGATAATCACGATTTATGAAATATTACGCAAAACGATTTTGAAATAAACTCAATACGCAAGGTTCGGGCGCAGCCCGCCGTTGTGCTGTTAGCCTGACGAAAAGATAAAGTTTGTAGCGATATGGAGTTTATCAAAGTAACTCACTACGCATAGGCTATCCCGTCTCCCGCTCTATAAAGGCGCAGCCCATTGTAGTACGAAAAACCTTCTTATATTTTGATGTTTTGAAACTTGCTCGTGTTTTTTCGTTTCAAATCGTAAACCGTGAAAAGCGGCGGTTTTTGGGAAGAACAGGGGGATTTTATGCATTTACGTTTTGGAATTTATCAAAAATCGGAGGTTTTGATTTATCAAAATCAACGTTTGACAAATATTAAGTAAAATCGCGCCGAAATAATTTTATTTTTGAAAGAAAATGCACTTTTTTCCTTTACACAATTAAAGAATAAAAGTATAATGAAACTGAAATAAAACGATAAGGTGAATTATGATTGATAAAAAGATTACCGACGATATGCTCAGTGAACTTTACAGCACGCTTGCGTCATTGCAAACCGCAGACGACGTGAAAACGCTTTTTGAAGACCTTTGCACGTATAAGGAAATTGAACAAATGGCACAGCGTATTACCGCGGCAAGGCTCTTGCTGGAAGGAAACACTTACGCTCGCGTGATTGAGCGCACCGATATTTCTTCGGCGACTTTATCGCGCGTTTCGCGTTGCATACAGCACGGTAGCGGCGGATACAAGAAATTTATCAAGACGGAATAATTGACAGCGTTTATTGTCATATTGACACAATGAAATCATTAACGGAATTATATAAAATCGGCGCGGGCCCGTCCTCGTCGCATACGATGGGTCCCGAAAAGGCTTGCAAGATTTTTGCCGAAAATTACAAGGACGCCGATTCTTTCAAAGTCATACTTTACGGCTCGCTCGCAATGACGGGCAAGGGGCACGGCACCGACCGTATCGTTATTTCCACGCTCAAAAAACCGACGGAAGTCGTTTTCAACACCGAAGAAAAGGATATCCCGCACGAAAACACGATGGATCTTATCGCATTATCGCACGAAAACGTCATTGACAGATGGCGCGTTCTGAGCGTGGGCGGGGGAGCAATCGAAATCGTCGGGCGCGGAAAGTACGATCCCCCCGAAGTTTACGACCTTAATTCGTTTTCGGAAATCTCGGCATACTGCAAAAAACACAGAATCCGTATTCCCGATTACGTCGAAAGGGTCGAAGGACCTGAAATTTTCGATTATCTGAAAAAAATATGGGCGCAGATGAAGGACACCGTGCAAAACGGGCTGGACGCTTCCGGCACGATCCCCGGCGGTCTTAATCTGCAACGAAAGGCGAAGTTCCTTTTCAGACAACGCCATATCGACGAAAGTCCCGAAACGCGTGAAAACAGGCTTGTGTGCGCGTTCGCATACGCCGTGAGCGAAGAAAACGCGTGCGGGCATACAATCGTGACCGCGCCTACGTGCGGATCGTCGGGCGTCGTACCCGCGGTGCTTACCTATATGCAGGACAAACGCGGCTTTTCCGACAAGGAAATCGTCAGGGCGCTTGCGACGGCGGGCATCGTCGGAAACATTGTCAAACAAAACGCAAGTATTTCGGGCGCGGAATGCGGGTGTCAGGCGGAAATCGGCACGGCGTGCAGTATGGCTTCCGCCGCTCTTGCGGAGCTTTACGACATGGATCTGGAACAGATCGAATACGCCGCGGAAGTCGCGATGGAGCATCATCTTGGGCTTACGTGCGATCCGATTTTCGGGCTTGTGCAAATCCCCTGCATCGAAAGGAACGCAGTTGCCGCAATGCGCGCGATAAACGCCGTATCCCTTGCAAATTTTCTGACCGAAACAAGAAAAATATCTTTCGATATGGTTGTCGAAACGATGTACGAAACGGGCAAGGATCTGAAAAAGAACTACCGCGAAACCGCAACGGGCGGGCTTGCGAAACTTTATCAAGAGGAGCACGATGAATCCAAAGACGCTTGACGACGGACGAGAAGTAATTTTCCGTTTCGCCGAAAAATCCGACGCAAAAGAAATTCTTTCCTACCTCAAAAAGGTAGGAAGCGAGACGGACTTTTTATCGTTCGGGTTCGAGGGCGTTGGTTCGGACGTACAAAAGGAAGAAGAAATCATCACTCGTTTTGCCCGCGCGACGACGTCGGCGATGATCGTGGGGACTCTTTCCGACAGGATAATTTCGGTCGGCTCTCTGTCCGCAAACGCCACAAGCAGGTTTTCGCATAACGCAGAAGTCGGGATAAGTGTGCTGAAAGAATTCTGGGGCAAAGGAATCGGCGCGCACCTTATGAATTTAATCCTTGATTTCGCGCGGACGACGAAGCACCTAAGAAACGTTCATCTGACGGTAATCGACGAAAACGACAGGGCGATGGCACTGTACGAAAAGACTGGGTTTAAGGTCGTCGGGCGATACAAAAATTTTTCGTATGTCGACGGGAAATACCGCGACGCGATAATAATGGAAAAAGAAATCTGAAATATTTTAATTGCGACAAACCACCTGTAAGGTGGTTTTTCTTTTTTGAAAAGAATATCCGCATTTATTTTTGCATATTCTTTCGTATGTTTTTGGATGAAATCAAAAAATCGTTGAAAATCGAAAATATGGAATTCGCGTCGCCCGTCGTAACCGTTTTCGGAAAAGTCGGCGCGGCAATCGAGGGACACAAAGGTCTTTTGTATTTTTCGGACGAAGAAATCAGATTCAAGGTAAAAAGCCGCATACTTTCGGTATCCGGCAAAAATTTGTCGCTTGTCGAGACGAGCGAGCGCGACGCCGTAATATCGGGAATCGTCGAAAAGGTGGACTATGTATAGGTTTTTTGACGAAGTAACCGTTTCGGGCGCGTCGAAATCGACCGTCATAAATAAACTTTTGCAGAAAAACGTCAGGATTTTCCGCGCTGAGTGTCTGGAAAACGGCATTAAATTTCGCATAAAACCTAACGACCGTCAAAAAGTAATTGAAATATTCGACGCAATATGCTATAATTACAAAATAGTTAAAGGTATTGACAAAAATTCGGTTTTCGGATTTTTGAAACGCCGATGTGCAATCGCCGTATTTTTCGCGTTGGTTGCGGTAATGTTCGCGCTTATTCCGCGGTACGTTTACACCGTGTCCGTCGACGCCCCGTCTTATCTTTACGACGAGGTGAAGGGCGTTTTAATGGAATCGGGCGTGAAACGGTGGAAAAAAACGTCGGACGTTGACGCAAAAAATGTCGAAAGGCGCATAAGCGAAATCGACGGCGTGTCGTTTGCGGACGTGAAAGTTTCGGGCAGCACCGTATACGTGAGCGTTCGTCCGTCGCTTAAAAGTGCCGAAATCGTCGACGTACAAAAGGATCTCCCTCTATATTCGGCGGTCGACGCCGTGATAACGCGGCAAATCGTGTTTTCGGGCACACCCGCATTTAAGGCGGGCGACAGCGTGAAAGCCGGCGACGCACTGATTTTTCCGTACGTTACGTCGGGCGATGACAACCTGCCCACGGGCGCAAACGGCGAAGTTTTCGGAATAATCGGATATTCCGCAACGGTTTCATACGGCGGCTCTATGACGACCTATGAAAAAAGCGGAAACAGTAAGACGTACAGGGTTGTCGATTTTATGGGGCTTACGGGAAAGATGCCGAAAAGCCCGTACAAACTGTACGAAACGCGAACAAGAAAGGTCGAATGCGGTTTTCTGATTCCGCTGGGCTTTTTGGAAATTACCTTTGACGAAATCGTCGGAACCACAATTTCTTTGCCGTACGAGCAGGCGAAAGACGCCGTGATAAAACGCGCGTCCGAACAAGCCGAAAAGGTCGTACCCGAAGACGCAAGGGTGATCCGACGCGAAATCAACGAAGTTGAAGCGGGCGGCGTGTATTACGTTACCGCCACGGTGTACGCCGAAGGACGTATCGACGCTTCACGATAAAGAGGTTATATATTATGCGAAAAAAAGAACGAAAGACCGCTCCGCCGGAAACCGTTTTGAACGCCTCGGAGAACGAATCGGGACAAAGCAAACTTGTTGCTTTGTCATTCTCGATACTGCTTCTTGTCGCGCTTCTTATCTGGGTTTTCATCACGCTTTGGTTTTCGGGCGGAAATTTTAAGGGCGCGTTCACGGGGAAGGAAACTTTAAGCACGATTGCGCTTATCGGCGTATTGCTGTTTTTGCTTGCTGCGCTTTATGCGTTTTCATACAACAACGCACCCGAAAAATCCCGCGTCAAGGTGCTGATTCTTATCGGCGTCGTGGTGCTTATTTCCACGATACTTTGCACGATTTGCGCCGACGTTCTGAACGTTTACGCAATGCCGATATCCCTTTGCGCGGTTTTATTGTGTCTTCTTGTCAATATGAAGGTCGCGCTTGCCGGCAACGTCGTGTTGTCGCAGATTCTTCTTATCGTATTTATGATAAAAACGCCGTTTTCGTCGGAAGCGATGACGAATCTTGCGGCGTCGATTTTCTGCAATACGATGAGCGGTTTCGTGCTGCTGTTCCTTTTGTCAAGGAATTATACGCGCATCAAATTTATCCTTGTCGGGCTTATTGCAGGGCTTGTCATGTCGCCTTTTGCGGCGATCGTCACCGTTGCGGCGCACTCGACGGGGCTCGATATTCTGTACAACTCCATCTGGGTTTTCGTCGCGAACGTGATAAGCGTCGTTCTGTATATGCCGCTTTTGCCGATTTTTGAAAGTATTTTCAATATGGTGACCGACTTTAAACTGGACGAACTTTGCTCGTTCTCGCAACCGCTCTTAAAAAGGTTGTCGGTTGAGGCGCCGGGCACGTTCAACCACAGTCTGATTGTCGGTAACCTTGCCGAAAACTGCGCCATCGCTGTCGGTGAAAATCCCCACCTTGCAAGGGCGGGCGGATATTATCACGACGTCGGCAAACTGAAAAATCCCGAGTTTTTTGTCGAAAACCAGATGCGCGGCATCAACCCCCACGACGAACTTATCCCCGAAGTTTCGGTCAGTATGATTACGAAACACACCAAAAACGGCGCGGCACTTATCCGGGAAGCAAGACTGCCCGAAGAACTTGCACAGATTGCACTGCAACATCACGGCACGTCGCCCGTAAACTATTTTTATTACAAAGCGCAAAAAATTACCGAAGGTAATCTTGCCGACGACGAATACTGCTACGACGGGCCGAAACCCCAGACGAAAATCGCCGCGATCATTATGATTTGCGACACGATCGAGGCGGCGGCGCGCGCGGTCAGCCCCGACTCCCGCGAACAGCTTATGGACCTTATCGACAAACTTGTAAAAGACAAGCTCGACCACGGTCAATTTGACGAATGTTCCATCACGATGAACGATATCCGCCTTATCAAAGAAACGATTGCGGACATTCTTCCCAGCGTCAACCACGCCCGCATAAAATATAAGAAATAATGCTTGAAATTTACAACGCTGACAAGGAAAGTGAAAAACTTATCAAAAAAGTTTACAAAGCCGCGCTGAAATACTTTTCGCAAAAGGATATTTTCGAGGTTGAAATCGAAATCGTCGATAAGGACGAAATCCAAAGCATCAACAAAGAAGCGCGCGGCGTTGACGCCGTTACCGACGTTTTAAGTTTTCCGAATCTGGAAATCCGCAAAAACCTTCCCGTGAAGAAAAACGACTTCCCGCTGGACGTCGATCCCGATTCCGGCAAACTTCTGCTTGGCGAGACGGTCATGTGCATGAATAAGATTCTGGAACAGTCGGAAGAGTTCGGCACGACGCCCGAAAGGGAAGCGGGATATTTGTTTTTGCACAGTCTATTGCACCTTTTCGGATACGACCACATGAAAGACGACGAAAAGGCGGAAATGCGGGAAAAAGAAGAAGAAATCCTGAAAACAATCGGATTATCGAGATAACGGAAATAATACATAGGAAAATAATATGAAAGTCGGATTTATTACAATCGCAGGAAAACCCAACGCCGGCAAAAGCACCCTTCTGAACGCTATGGTCGGCGAAAAAGTCGCAATCGTGAGCTGGCGTCCGCAGACGACGCGCAACAAAATCACCGGAATCGTGAACGGCGACGATTATCAGCTTGTTTTCACGGACACGCCGGGGCTTCACAACAGCCGCAACAAACTGGGCGATTACATGATGAAAAGCGTTTCGACCGCGCTCGAAGGCGTGGACGCAATATTGTACGTCGTCAACGGCGACAAAGGTTTCGACGACTTCGATAAGAAGTTTCTGGATGAGCACCTTGACGGCAAAACTCCCGTCGTGGTCGCGCTCAACAAAACCGACGTCGTCACGAAAGAAAAGATTTTCAAACAGTTGGAAGGCTTGCAGCAATACGACAAAATCAAAGCGATCGTGCCCGTGTCCGCAAAGAAGGGCGAGAACGTCGACGAAGTAATCAAACAACTTGTCGCGCTTATGCCCGAAGGCGAAAAAATGTACGACGACGACGTTTTCACCGACAAGACAATGCGCTTTATGGCATCGGAAATTATCCGCGAAAAGGCGTTGAAACTCCTTGAAAAAGAGATTCCTTACGGTATCTGCGTGAACATCAATAAGTTTGAAATGCGCGAAGACGGCAGTATGTACGACATCGACGCCGACATCGTTTGCGAAAAGGACACGCACAAGCCCATTATCATCGGCAAAAAGGGCGAAATGCTGAAAAAAATCGCGACATACGCCCGTCAGGATATCGAAGAAATGTGCGGCGAACAGGTCTATCTCACGCTTTGGGTAAGGGTGAAAGAAGACTGGCGCGACAGCGATTACCTTCTGAAAAATCTCGGCTACGATAAAAAAGATATTTAATTTTCAAAATATTTTTGTTTTCCGCGCATAAGTTTTCGCGTTCTGCACAAGTTATCGTCAGTGAGGGCTTGTATGGACGCAAAAAATGTTTCGTGGAAGTTGTTTGAAAAAACGGGTTCGCCCGCCGCTTATATGTTTTTCAACGCAATATGCGGCGACGAACGAAAATCGAAAGACGATGGAAGAGAAACTGAACGCGCTTTGCGTAAGGGTTGTCGACTATAAGGACAACGACAGGTTAATCACACTTTGCACTGCGGAGAAGGGCAAAATTCTGGTGAAGGCGACGGGCGTCAAAAACCCGAAAGCGAAACTGAAATTTGCTGCTTCTCCTTTGTGTTTCGGGGAATATATCGTCGTCGAAAACAAGGGACGATATACCTTGAAAGGGTGCGAAGCGTACGACAATTTTCAGGACATCGTTTTTGACCTTAAACGCTATTACGCAGGGTTTAGTGTGCTGGAATGGTTGGATAAACTGTCGGATAATGCAGATACCGACACCGTCAGGGCGTTGCTTATCGTTGGCACGGAAGCATTGAAAGAACTTGCCTACGACGTTGACGTTCCGCCCGAAAACACTATGCTGAAATTTCAAAACGCTCTTCTTGAAACGACGGGTTACGCATTGAATTTTCATACGTCGGCGATAAGCGGAAAGAGCCTTGAAAACGACGACAAAGTTTGCTTCGATTATTATTCGGGTGCGGTTGTCGCGCTTTCGGAAAGGAGCCTTAATTACGTTACTTTCACAAAAAACGACGTCGCGATAATTCAGGGAAAAACCACGGGAAGCGACGCCGAAATAAGACGGATTCTCATTGAAATTTCGGGCATTTTGTCCTTTTTCACGGGCGTCAGTAAAAATTATTCTTTTGAAGAATTCCTTAAACTTTGATATTTTTTCCTTTTTTTATATAAAAAAAGCCGAAAACCCCTTTTTTCGATTGCATTTATTTTTTATTTGTTATATTATTTTATAGCATTAAATTGTAATTAAAATCGTTTGGAGGTTTTTATTTTATGAAAAAGTACGTTTATCTTTTCACCGAAGGTAACGCCAACATGCGTGAACTTCTCGGCGGCAAGGGCGCAAACCTCGCGGAAATGACCAACATCGGTCTTCCCGTTCCCCAGGGTTTCACCATTACGACCGAAGCTTGCACGCAGTACTACGAAGACGGCAAGAGAATCAATGACGATATCCAGGCCGAAATCATGGACTACATCGAAAAACTCGAAAACATCACCGGCAAAAAATTCGGCGATAAAGAAAATCCCCTTCTCGTATCCGTTCGTTCGGGCGCTCGCGCATCGATGCCCGGTATGATGGATACCATTCTTAACCTTGGTCTTAACGAAGAAGTCGTTGAAGTCCTTTCCGCAAAATCGGGCAACCCCCGTTGGGCATGGGACTGCTATCGTCGTTTCATTCAGATGTACTCCGACGTCGTTATGGAAGTCGGCAAAAAGTACTTTGAAGAACTCATCGACAAAATGAAAGCGAAGAAGGGCGTACAACAGGATATCGACCTCGACGCAAACGACCTTAAAGAACTTGCAAATCAGTTCAAGGCGGAATACAAGGCAAAAATCGGCAGCGATTTCCCCTCCGACCCGAAAGAACAACTTTTCGGCGCAATCAAGGCTGTTTTCAGAAGCTGGGACAACCCCCGTGCAAACATCTATCGTATGGACCACGACATTCCTTACAGCTGGGGCACTGCGGTCAACGTACAAATGATGGCTTTCGGTAACATGGGCGACGATTGCGGCACCGGCGTTGCGTTCACTCGTAACCCCGCAACCGGCGAAAAAGGTCTTATGGGCGAGTTCCTTATGAACGCTCAGGGCGAAGACGTCGTCGCAGGCGTTCGTACCCCGATGCCCATCAGCCAAATGGCGGAAGTTCTTCCCGACGTTTACAAACAGTTCCTTGACGTCTGCAAGACCCTTGAAAGCCACTACCGCGATATGCAGGATATGGAATTCACAATCGAACGCGGCAAACTCTTCATGCTTCAAACCAGAAACGGCAAGCGTACCGCTGCCGCCGCTATCCGTATCGCATGCGATCTTATCGACGAAGGTATGATCAACGAAAAGGAAGCGCTCCTCCAAATCGACGCAAAAACTCTCGATATGCTTCTGCATCCTCAGTTCGACGCGGCAGCCCTTAAAGCGGCAGACAAAAACAACGTCGTCGGCAAAGGTATCGCGGCGTCTCCCGGCGCAGCGGCAGGCACAATCGTTTTCACCTCCGAAGAAGCCGTCAGACTCGGTCAGGCGGGCAAGAAAGTCGTCCTCGTACGTCTTGAAACCTCTCCCGAAGACATCGAAGGTATGAAATACGCGCAAGGTATCCTTACCGTTCGCGGCGGTCAGACCTCCCACGCGGCGGTTGTCGCCCGCGGAATGGGCACCTGCTGTGTTTCCGGTTGCGGCGACATCAAAATGCACGAAGCCGACAAATTCTTCGAACTCGGCGGGAAAGTCTTCCACGAAGGCGATGACCTCTCCCTTGACGGAAGCACCGGTAACATTTACGACATCGCAATCAAGACCGTCCCCGCAGATCCCAACAGCGGTTACTTCGGAAGAATTATGCGCCTTGCCGACAAATATAAGGCAATGGACGTCCGCACCAACGCAGACACCCCCGCTGACGCAAAACGCGCTGCCGAACTCGGCGCACAGGGCATCGGTCTTTGCCGTACCGAACATATGTTCTTCGGCCCCGGCCGTATCGACAAGTTCCGTGAGATGATTTGCTCCGAAACCGTCGAAGAACGCAGAAAAGCCCTTGATAAGATCGAACCTATGCAGCAGGCTGACTTCGAAGGTCTTATGGAAGCCCTTGAAGGACATCCCGTTACCATTCGTTTCCTCGATCCGCCGCTTCACGAGTTCGTTCCCACCGAAGAAAGGGACATCGAAGAACTTGCAAAAGCGCAGGGCAAGTCCGTTGAAGAAATCAAAATTATCTGCAATTCTCTGCACGAATTCAACCCGATGATGGGACATCGCGGATGCCGTCTTGCGGTAACGTATCCCGAAATCGCCGAAATGCAGACGAAAGCAATCATCAAGGCTGCAATCGCGGTACAAAACCGTCATCCCGATTGGAACGTCGTTCCCGAAATCATGATTCCGTTGGTTTGCGAAATTAAGGAACTTGCTTTCTGTAAAAAGACCGTCGTCGAAACCGCCGACGCTCTCATCAAAGCAGCAGGCAGCAACCTTAAATACGAAGTCGGTACCATGATCGAAATCCCGCGCGCAGCACTTACCGCTGACGAAATCGCAAAAGAAGCCGAATTCTTCTGCTTCGGTACCAACGACCTTACGCAAATGACCTTCGGTTTCAGCCGCGACGACGCAAGCAAATTCTTGCCTTCGTACTACAAGAACAAGATTTTCGAGTCCGATCCGTTCGCACGTCTTGACACCACCGGCGTAGGCAAACTTATGGATATGGCTGTCAAAATGGGACACGCTACCCGCAGCAACATTCATTGCGGTATCTGCGGCGAACACGGCGGCGATCCTTCTTCCATCGAGTTCTGCCACAAGATCGGCTTGAACTACGTATCTTGCAGCCCCTTCCGCGTACCTATCGCACGCCTTGCAGCGGCTCAGGCAAACATTAAAAACCCCAGAAACTAATAGGGTAAAATCATAACAAACAAGCCACCGAGCAATCGGTGGCTTTTGTTATGATACTTTGTTATAAAAATAAAATAATTTTAATAAAGTAATTTGCCCGAACCGACGCTTTTTCAAAAGCGAAACAAGGTGCAAGCGGTTGCGAGCGGGCTTGTCCTGCGCGTACAACAAAAAAGAAAATTTTAGCTCGCTCATTTATTGATAACGCGCGCTAAAAATGATATAATTATATAAAATGAAGCATATAAGGGGGTTTTGATGACCGATTCTGAAATGGAACGTCTTTTGAAGACGGTCGAAACCAAAACGTTGACCGAAGAAGTCGAAAAAACGACGCAAGGTTGTTTCGCGCCGCTTCCGTCGGGCAGGACAAGATACGAAGTCAAGGGGGAAGGCGAGGCGGTTGTTCTCGTGCACGGTTACGCCACGCCGTATTACATTTACGATAAACTTTTTGCGGCGCTTGTCGAAAGCGGATTCAAGGTTTTGAGATACGATTTGTTGGGGCGCGGCTTTTCCGAAAGGGTAAAGACTGATTATACGCCCGACCTTTTCAGTCGGCAACTGCTGGAAATTGTCGATTATGTGTTTGGGCACGACGAAAAATTTTATCTAGTCGGCACGTCGATGGGCGGCACGATTACCGCAACGTTTACCAGTGAGTATCCCGACCGCGTGAAAAAACTAATTTTGCTTGCGCCTGCCGGAATGGACACTTTCATGCCGCCTTTTTACATGAAACTTTGCGATATCCCGGGGCTTGGAAACTTTATTTTCAAAAACGTCGCGGGGAAAATGTTGTTGAAGCGGTGCGCGACGGAACTTTTGTATTCGACCGACGACATCGATTATTACGTCAGAAGTTTTGCCGACGCCGCGCAGTATAAAGGTTTTTTGGACTGCACGCTTTCGTCGCTTCGAAAAACAATTCTTAACACGAAATACGCAACAGAAAAATACAAAATCATCGGGAAAACGAATATCCCCGTGCTTGCGATATGGGGAACGAATGACAAAACCATGCCGTATTACCAAAGCGAAAGGCTGAAAGAAGTTTTGCCGAACGTACGCCTTATAACGTATGAAAATTCGGGACATATTTTCGTTTTTGACGAAGGGCAAAGGACTGCCGACGACGTATTGAAATTTATAAAGGAATAAGGAATTATGAGCAAGAAAATTGTTGTTGCGGGTGCGGGACACGGCGGGGTTATCGCCGCCGCAAAACTTGCAAAAGAAGGGTTCGACGTCACCGTATACGAAAAGAAAAAACGCGAAAACATCGGTCACGACTGGGAAGACCGCTTTGATTTCCAGACAGTTCTGGACGCCGTCGAAAAGGACGAGATGCCCGACGGCGCGTGGAAATATCGCGGAAACACCGTGTTCGTGAGCCCGTCGAAGCGCACCGAAGTCAAAATCGACTTTGCACCCGACAAACGCCAAAAAGTCATGTGGCGAAAACCGCTTATAAATATAATTATCGATTACGCCGAAAGCAGCGGCGTGAAATTTGCGTTTGAAAACGAAATCCTTTCGCCGATAATAAAGGGCAACGCTGTCGTCGGAATTTGCACTGCGAACGGCGAGGTTTCTGCCGATTTTGTCATCGACGCGGCGGGCGTGTTTTCTCCCGTACGCAAAAACCTGCCCGACTCGTTTTCGATTGAAAAAATGCCGAAACGCGGCGACGTGTTTTACGGATATCGCGCTTATTTCGACAAAGCGAAAGACGTTAATCCCGAATATCCTTTTGAAGTTTATCTTTATCACGAAAGAGAGCAAGGTCTTTCCTGGTTTATGACGGGCGACGACTACGTCGACGTGCTTATCGGGCGCATCGACCCGCTGACCGACGAAAAAATCAATGAACAAACCCGCCTTTTCAGAAAAAATCACGACTGGCTTGGTGAAAATATCGTGTCGGGCGGAGTGCGTGGCGTAATTCCCGTCAGACGTTCACTTTCAAAAATGGTCGCAAACGGATACGCCGCAGTCGGAGACAGTGCGTTTATGACAACGCCGATGAACGGAATGGGAATCGAACTTTCGGTGAAAGCAGGGCTATTGCTTGCAAAAAATGTAATAAACTCAAACGGCGATTTTTCGGCAAACGCGCTTTGGGAATACAATAAGGAATACCTTAAACTTTACGGCGGCGACGTTGCGAGAAACGAAGGACTTAAAAATTCGTTGCTCAAAATGCCTTCCGACGGCGTCGATTTCCTTTTCGACAATGCGGTTATTCAGTCGTCCGACCTTGCGGGTGCGGGACGTAATATGAATTTCAAGGCTCTTTTGATGAAGTTCGTCAGGGGAATGAAACAGCCGAAATACTTTTTTCAAATAATACACGGTCTGATCAAGGGCGGCAAAACCGCAAGACTTATGAAACACGCTCCGAAAAAGTACGACGAACGCACAATAAATTGCTGGCAAAACAAAATCGAAAAACAGCGCGTCGAAATCCGTTGATACAAATATTATTAAACCACTGCTTTTGCGGTGGTTTTTTGTTTGTAAAAGACCTTTTTCAAATAATGAATTAATATTTTTGTCGTAATCAAACCACCGAAAAATCAAATAAAAGGGGCGGTTTGTTTGATTTAGTGCAATAATGCGGTGCTTTGATAAATTTTTTGCGGAAATTATAAATTTTTTTGTATAATTATGTTGACTTTTGCAATTTAGTTTGATAAACTAAACGTAATTTTTTAATAAAGGAATTGATAGGATTTTGGAAAAATTAACCAAAAAGTACGGACTGCTTACCGCGATTTGTATGGTCGTCGGCATTGTTATCGGTTCGGGCGTGTTCTTTAAGGCAGGGAAGGTTTTATCTTTCACAAACGGAAATATCGGAAAAACTCTGGCGGTCGTTGCAATTGTCGGCGGGATAATGATAATCTGTTCACTCGTATTTGCGACGCTCGCGCAAAAGCACGAAAAGGTCAACGGCATTGTCGACTATGCGGAAGCGACTCTCGGGAAGCGATACGCATACTACGTCGGCTGGTTTATGTCGACGATTTATTATCCGACGCTTACAAGCGTACTCGGCTGGATTTCGGCGTCGTACACTTGCTCGCTTTTCAACATTCCGTCAAGCACGGGCGCACAACTTGCGCTGGCGGGGGCATTTCTTGTTGCCGGGTTTGCGGTGAACTCGCTTTCGCCGAAGCTTGCGGGCAGATTTCAGGTATCGGCAACGTTCATTAAACTTATTCCGCTTGTACTTATGGGCGTAGTCGGGCTAATCGTGGGGCTTGTCAACGGCAAAACCATCGACGCATTCAAGGCGAACATCGTGACGGAAGGTCTTGTTAACGACGGCGGATTTTTTGCGGGCATAGCGGCGTTTGCGTTCGCATACGAGGGCTGGATTGTCGCAACTTCCATAAACGGCGAATTGAAAAACGCAAAAAGGAACCTGCCGATTGCGCTTATCGTGGGCGCGATAATCATTATTGCGGTTTATCTTTTGTATTTCCTTGGACTTACGGGCGCGCTGTCGACCGAAGATATGCTGAAAGTCAACGCGGGGCAGGTAAGCGGATCGCTTCCTCAAAACGCATTCTCGGCGTTGTTCAAGAGTCCCGCTTTCGGCACGATTATCATGGTGTTTGTCATCATTTCGTGCCTTGGAACGATGAACGGTCTTATGCTTGGTTGCTGCCGCGGATTTTATTCGATTTCCGCGCGTAACGTCGGACCGAAACCCGGTATGTTCGGCGAATTGAGCAAAGAAACGAATATGCCGCAATCGTCGTCGATTCTGGGACTTCTTTTGTGCTTCGTATGGCTTGTGCAGTGGGAATTCTTCTTTATGAATCCGACCGGCAAAATCCCCGCTTTCTGGTGCTGGGAATCAGACGAAGTGTCCATCATAACGCTGTATGCGTTCTATATTCCCATTTTCATCGCAATGATGGTGAAAGGGAAAGATCTTAACGTCGTGAAAAGGTTTATTTTGCCGACACTGGGCGTTGCGTGCTGCTGTTTTATGTGCTTCTGTGCATACGACGGATACAAAGCAAACGGACAAATCTGGTCGTATTTAATCGTATTCTCGATTATAATGTTTGTCGGATTTTTGTTCTCGGAGGATTTCAAAAAGATTGTCGGAAAAATTAAAAAGAAGTGCGGCAAGGCAGAAGTCGTTGGGGACGCCGTCGCTGCTGAAATTACGGAAGGTAGCGTCGATAATTTCGTTTCCGAAAGCGACGAAACCGAAAACGCGGAAAGTCCCGCAGTCGATGAAAATAAGGCAGACAACGATACGGAAACCACCGCAGAATAAAACTGCGTTTCAAGGAGCACCGAAAAGGTGCTCTTTTTATTGTCCCTTGGACGGTACATACGATGTCATATAAATATATTGTAAAACGTCAAAGGAGATACGTTTATATGAAACACGTTTACGACAATCAATACGAGTATTTCGGGTTAAGAAAGAAATTTACGGTGCAATATCTCAAAGCGGTTTTCGATGACGAGTTTTTGAAAGAACGCTTTTTCAAATGGCTTAAAAACTATAAAGAATTGAACAAAATTTCATTAAAATTCTTCAAGGAAAACGAACGGGAGAAAAGTGATATCGGAAATGAGAATTATTTGACGAAGTTCGTCGATTATATTATCCCGGGGGAATATACCTTGGGCAAAGATTATCAGTGTGAGCAGAGAGAAATTGCAAATTTCGTTACGTTATATAAAAAGGCAAAAAGAGATTTCAGACTAGTCGTAAAATATGCGTATCATCATCAATACAGAATGAACGATATAGGCGTTTTTGAATCGCTATACACGGTTGACGAAGTGCGGGAAAAAGTTTTCGGATACCTTGAAGACGGGCAGACTTTTGCGATTGCGCTAAAAAATGTGTTGAAACCTTATCGCGATTATTTCGATTTCGGCGGGCTCGATTATATTTTAGTTGACCTATTTCGTTGAATAACGCCGCCTAAAATGCTATAATAACCACATAGAGGTTAAACTGTTTTTGAAATGAAAGGGAAGATTTTAATAAACGCGTATCTTGACTCGCGGGAATATCTGTACGAGGCTGAAAGGCTTTTTGAAGAGTTTGAAAAACTCGGCGTTGATGTGTCTGTCGTGCGCCTTGACGAATATCCCGCGATAATTTCGGACGGAAAGATAAGTATTGACTTTTCCGCCGACTTTTTCGTGTATCTCGACAAAGACAAATACGTCCTGACAATGCTTGAAAAGTCGGGCACGAAAGTGTTCAACAACGCGCGCGCAATACAGACCTGCGACGACAAAATGTCAACTTATATCGCGCTGTCGGACAGCGGCGTGCCTATGCCGAAAACGCTCCCCGGGATTTTGTGCTACAACCAAAACGAAAAAATCAAAGAAAAAACCGTTGAAAAAATCGAAAAGGAACTTGCGTATCCGCTTATCGTGAAGGAATCGTACGGCTCGCTCGGAAAGCGCGTTTATCTTGTGAAAAACAGGGAAGAACTGCTCATTACGCTTGAAACAGTGAAAACAAAGCCACATTTGTTGCAGGAATTTGTTGAAGAAAGCCGTGGCAGAGATTTAAGAGTTATCGTCGTCGGGCAAAAGTACGTCGGCGCGATGGAAAGGTTCTCGGACGTCGATTTCAGAAGTAACGTCGGAGCAGGCGGCAAAGGAAGAAAAGCGGACGCGTCGGACGAAATAAAGAATCTTTCCGAAAAAATCGCAAAAATCCTGAACCTTGACTACTGCGGCATCGACTTTTTGTACAAAGACGGCGGTGTTACCGTTTGCGAAGTCAACTCCAACGCATACTTTTTCACGTTTGAAAAGGTAACGGGGATAAACGTTGCGAAGAAATTTGCGGAATACATTTTGTCCGTACTGAAATAGAACAAAAAAAATCAAAACGTAAGAGAATATGCGAAAAACTCGCATATTTTTTTTGTAAAATAAACCAAAAATTATTGTGAAAACCGCGCTGAAAACATTATATAAAGCCTTGACAACGATATGAAAGTTTCGTATAATTAAATTAAGGTCAAAGAAAGTCAAATTTTCAAAAGGCAATTATGAAAATCAGCGACGTCATCGAAAACTTCATAATCGAGGTTATGGGGGACGACAAGTGTGCGGAAATCAGCCGCAACGAACTTGCGTCCTATTTTCAGTGCGCGCCGAGTCAGATAAACTACGTCTTAAAAACCCGTTTCACGACGGAACGCGGCTTCAACGTCGTCGGTCAACGCGGCGGGGGCGGCTTTATCCGCATTGAAAAGTTTGACGCCAAAGCAGACGGATATCTTGAAAGCATTTTGCCGTCGCTTGAAAATCCGACAAGTTACACCCGTTCCAAACAAATCATTTGTCATCTTGTCGACGACGGCGTGATTTCCAAGGACGAGGGCAATTTACTTTCGGCGGCAACCTGCGACAAAGCGCTCACCGCACCGCAGCACGTCGCCGACGTCATAAGAAGCAACATATTGAAAGAAACCATTATACAAATATTAAAGAGGTAATTATGCGAAATTCAGGCGGCCGAATTTGCGACGATTGTCAAATGCGCCCGGCAACGACACTTTCCACAATCGAACTTAACGGAAACGTATACGAAGTTGCGCTTTGCGACGAATGTTTCCGAAAACGCAACGCGGCGAGCGCGCCCGTGTATCAGGCTTTTATGCAGCAGGAGCGGGAGTGCCCGATATGTCATACCCGACTTTCCGAGGTGGAAAACAGTCAATATCTCGGTTGCAGCGAGTGTTACAACGTGTTCCGCAGCGAAGTCCTTAACAACATTTACGACTTGCACAGGACAAGAAAACATATCGGAAAACGCAAAAAAACGCCGCACCGCAACAAGACGGTGGGGCTGTCCGACGTCGAAAACATGCGCGAGCAATACCATCTTGCGAAAGACGAAGGTCGCTTTGAAGACGCGGAAGAAATACTTGACTTTTTAAGAGGTGCCGACGATGACAAACGATAATACGAAAAACGTTGTGGTGTCGTCAAGGGTACGACTTGCAAGAAACGCCGCAAAAATTCCTTTCCCGCAAAAGGGAATCACCGTGGAAGAAGTCGCGTATCTTGTGAAGTGCGCCGACAAAGCCGCCGATTTCGAGCATCAGCTTGTGTTTATGTCCGACCTTCGCGACGTTGACAGACAAGCCCTTGTCGAAAGGCATCTGATAAGCCCCGACCTTGCGAAAAAGGATCTGGGCGCGCTGCTTATTTCGGACGACGACAGTATTGCGGTTATGATCAACGAAGAAGATCATATTCGCGCGCAGTGCATCAAAAACGGGTTCCGTTTGCAGGAATGTTACAACGCAATCGAGCGCTACGACGACAATTTAAGCAAAGTTATGGACGTTGCGTACGACAGCGAATTCGGCTATCTTACAGCGTGTCTTACGAACGTCGGCACGGGAATGAGAGCGTCGGTTATGGTGTTTTTGCCGGCGATGACTTTCACGAATATGATTGAAAATTTCCTGCTTATTGCAAAGGAAAACGGACTCACTTTCCGCGGCGTGTACGGTGAAAGAAGCAACCCCGTCGGATGCATGTATCAGCTTTCAAACGCGCGCCCCATAGGTCTTACCGAAAGCCAGATAATCGAAAACGTGTCGGGCGTCGTCAGTGAAATGTGCGCGTCCGAGCAAGGTTTAAGACGCCAGCTTTTGTCAACGAGAAAAGACGAGCTCACCGACAAAGCGTACAGGGCGTACGGCATTCTGAAAAACGCAAGAATGTTGTCGTCGGGCGAGTTTATGGAACTTGTCGCATATTTGAAACTTGGCATGGCAATGGACGTAATCGAGTTTAACGACGTCAAAACGCTTGATAAACTTATTATTGACGCACAACCTGCAAATCTTGTAAAGATTGCAAAGTCATACAGTCTTAATGCGGATCAGCGTGATCTGGTGCGCGCCGCGCTTGTAAGACACACCCTTGAAAACTTGAAATAATCGGAGGCAACTATGATACAGGACAGTAAAAACGTACAAAAAATCAAACAGGAAGCGTACAACGTCGCGACGCAGACGGGCGGCGAAATCGGCAGCGAACACTTGCTTGCGGGTATCGTCGTTATCGACGGCTCGATTGCAAACAATTTGTTGAAATTGCACGGCGTTACTCTTTCAAAAATTCAGAATTGCTTCCATGCGGTGAGTTTGAAAACCGAGCCGTATTATTCGGTCAGGACAAAGCGCATTTTGTCGAACGCGCAGGTTTTTGCCGCCGAATGCGGGGAAGACGTCGTCGGCAGCGAGCATTTGCTTGCCGCAATCATTTGCGAATCCGACAGTATCGCTTATACGATTCTCACGAATTCTGCGGATAACTTCGGCGCGCTTCAAAACGACGTCGCAAACGTTCTGGACGAGGAGAAAAACAGAAACTTTTCAAAAATGGAAAGAAACGCCGCTGATTCCGGCGATGAAAAATTAAAGGACGCACTGGATAACGTCAATAAGCGCATCAGAGGTTTCGGCGTCGAGGACGATAAATCCTCCCGCTTCAAAAGTACCGACCAGAAATCGCAGGGCGGCGCGCTGAAAGAACTGGAAGGCTTCGGAATCGACCTTACGCAAAAAGCGAAAGAAAACAAGCTCGATCCCGTCATCGGCAGGGATAAGGAAATCGAAAGGATAATCCAGATTCTTTGCAGAAGGACGAAAAACAATCCCGTACTTATCGGCGAGCCTGGCGTCGGAAAATCGGCGGTGTCCGAAGGGCTTGCGCTGCAAATCGTCAACGATCAGGTGCCCGACGCGTTGAAAGGGAAAAAAGTATTCTCCCTCGATATGGCAAGCATTGTTGCCGGCACTAAATACCGCGGCGAATTTGAAGAAAGATTCAAGGCGGCGCTCGACACAGTGAAAAAGGCGGGCGACGTGATACTGTTCATCGACGAAATCCACACAATCGTAAACGCCGGCGGTGCGGAAGGGGCGGTTGATGCCGCAAATATTTTAAAGCCCATGCTCGCAAGGGGCGAAATCCAGACAATCGGCGCGACGACTATCGACGAATACCGTAAATATATCGAAAAGGACGCCGCACTCGAAAGGCGTTTCCAGCCTATTGTCGTGGATCAGCCGTCGGTTGACGACACGATTCTTATTCTGAAAGGTCTTCGCGACAAGTACGAGGCGCACCATAAGGTCGAAATCACCGACGAGGCAATCGAAGCGGCGGCAAATCTTTCGGACAGATACATTACCGACAGGTTCCTGCCCGATAAAGCAATCGATCTTGTGGACGAGGCGGCAAGCAGAAAAAGAATTTTTGCGTTCTCTTTACCCGACGACATCAAAAAGGCGGAAGAAAAACTTGCAAGCCTTAATTACGACATAAAAGAAGCGTCGCATAACGAGCAGTTTGAAAAAGCCGAAAAACTGAAAGTCGAAAGGGACAAACTCAAAAAAATCGTCGACGAAGGTCGCGAAAACTACGACAAAGAAAAAGCCAACGCGAAACTTTCCATCGGCGAAGAAGATATTGCTGAAATCGTTGCGGACTGGACAGGTATCCCCGTGTCGAAACTCACCGAGGCGGAAAGCAAGCGCCTTTTAAACCTCGAAAACACGTTGCATAAGCGCGTCATCGGTCAAAGCGAGGCGGTGTCTGCGGTTGCAAGGGCGATAAAGCGCGCAAGGGCAGGCATTGCCGATCCGAAACGTCCCATCGGAAGTTTCATATTCTTAGGTCCTACGGGCGTCGGAAAAACCGAACTTTCAAAGGCGCTTGCGGAGGCGATGTTCGGCGACGAAAACCTTATGATCCGCGTGGATATGAGCGAATATATGGACAAGTCGAACGTGTCGAAACTTATCGGCAGCGCGCCCGGATTCGTCGGATTTGACGAGGGTGGACAACTCACCGAAAAAGTAAGGCGCAAACCATATTCGGTCGTACTCTTTGACGAAATCGAAAAGGCGCACCCCGACGTTTTCAACATGCTTTTGCAGATTCTCGAAGACGGCAGACTCACCGACAGCCACGGAAGAACGGTAAGTTTCAAAAACACGATAATAATCATGACAAGCAACGTCGGCGCAAGCGAACTCAACAGAACGCAAAAACTCGGTTTCGGCAGCGAAGACGACTACGACGACGTGCGCGACAGACAAATCAACGCCTTGAAACAAGTGATGAAACCCGAATTCATAAACCGTATCGACGAAATCGTGGTGTTCACTCCGCTTGAAAAGCCCGACGTCGAAAAGATTGCCGACATTATGCTGAAAAACCTTGAAAAACGTTTAAAAGACCACGGCATTACGCTGGAAATTTCGGACGAGGCGAAAGCGCACCTTGTGGACAAAGGATACGACAAGGAATACGGCGCAAGACCGATGAGAAGAACAATTCAGCGTCAGGTCGAGGACAAACTTTCCGAAGAAATTCTGAAAGGAAACATTTCGGACAACGGAAAGGTCAAAATTACTCTTGTCGACGGACAGCTTGATTTTTCGGAAGAATAAAAGGAAAAACAAAGGAAATCCACCGGGGAAACCCGGTGGATTTGCATTTTTGTCAATTTATCGCCGCGGCATAAGCCGCTTTCTTAATAAATGCACTCGATAACGCCCACGTCGCCTTTATGACGTTTGTAAACCACGTTTACCTTGCCCGTTTCGGGGTTGAGATACAGGAAAAAGTCGTGGTCGAGAAGGGTAAGCTGATCGATAGCGGCGTCGACGGTCAGCGGTTTCAGTTCAAACTCTTTCGTGCGGACAGGTTTAAGTTCGGGAAGTTCGGGAACGTCGGCAAAATCGTCTGAAATCGCGCCGTTGTCGTGCGACTTATAACTTTTTTCGATCTTCGTGCGGACTTTTCGCATTTGTCTTTCAAGCATCGGAATGACGACGTCCACGTTGTCGTAGATATTTTCGGAAGTTTCTTCCGCGCGGATCATTCTGTCGCCGAAATAGATTGTTGCTTCAAGGGTGTAGCGTTCGCGATTTTTCTCCTGAGTGCAGACAAATTTTGCGACCGCGCCGTCCTTTTCGATGTAACTGGACAATTTGGATTCGGTTTCTTTCTTATCGAAATACTTATTGAGTTTTTCAAACTTTCTTTCGATGACCGATTTCAATCTGTCGGGTACGTTGTAGTTTCGTCCTATAATTTCAATACGCATAAATCAATGCCTCCTTATCTTGGACTGATTAAATTATAGCATTAAATAGGGCGCAATTCAATACCCTTTTCAAAAAAATAAACCGAAAATTTTATAAAATATTGGCGGAAGAATTTGCAAAACTTCGACATTTGATAAAATTTCGGGCGTATCGACACGTTTTTAATTGTAATAATTTTATATTTATAATATAATATGCTTTATGGAAATAGGAATCAGCACGGCGACGTACTTTGGAAAGTTGCCGACGGAAGACACTTTTGAATACATAAAAGAAGCAGGCGCAAATATTTGCGAGGTGTTTATGGACACTTTTTCGGAATATACGCCGGAATTCGGCAGGCTTTTCAAGGAAAACTCCGAAAAGTACGGCGTGAAAGTTTATTCCGTCCACGCAAGTAACCTGAATTACGAGCCGAATCTCAACAATCCGACGAAGCGCGCCCGCGACGACTCGGAAGTGTTTTATCGTCAGGTGCTTGCAAACGGACGTCTTCTTAATGCAAAGTCGTACACCTATCACGGCGGCACAAGGCTCAAAAGACGTCAATATATATTCGATTTTGAAAAACTCGGAAAAAGAATCGAGGAACTGTGCGGCATTGCAAATGAATACGGCATAGATATGTCGTACGAAACGGTGCACTGGGCGTATTTCAGTTATCCGGAGTTTTTTGAAAACCTTGAAAAATTCAGCCCGAGCGTGAAATGTACGCTCGACATAAAACAGGTCATGCAGGCGGGGCTTAATTATCGCGATTTTATTCCCGCGATGGAAGGGCGAATCAACAACGTGCATCTTACCGACTACGACGAAAACGGAAATATTTTGCGTCCCGGGAAAGGTATCGTCGATTATTACGATCTTTTCTCGCGCCTGAAAGGCATCGGATACGACGGCCCCATGATGATCGAACTTTATTCCGGCAACTACGACAAATACTCCGACGTGAAAGATTGCGTCGATTATCTTAACGATATTTTGGGGAAAGTTAAATAAAATCGAGAGGCTTTTTTAATGAAGTACAACAAGATTGAAAACAAACTTAAATTTGATTACAACAATATGATGGCGTCTTATATCGGCGAAAACGGCTTCACTGAAAAGGATCTTGCCGAAATGAACGCGCCTGCGAAAGCCGCGTTCAACTTCGTTTCCGAAAACCGCGGAAAAGGCTGGATGGGCTGGACGGAACTTCCTTACAACCAGAAGGAAATCGTCGAAGATATTTTGGCAACGGCAAAAGACGTCAGGAAAAATTTTGACAACTTCGTCGTTCTGGGCATCGGCGGCAGCGCGCTTGGTCCCATCGCGGTGTATCAGGCGTTGTGCCATCTGCACCACAACGAATTGCCGAAAAAGGTCAGAAAATCGCCGAAATTTTACGTTGAAGACAACGTCGATCCCGAACGTATGAATGCGTTGTTCGATATTATCGATCCCGCAAAAACCATGTTCAACGTCATCACGAAATCGGGCGCGACCTCCGAAACGATGAGTCAATACCTTATCGTCACCGACATTCTGAAAGAAAAACTCGGCGAAAACTACAAAAACAATATCATCGCAACCACGTCCGAAAACTCGGGTAACCTTATCAAAATCGCAAAAGCGGAAGGATTCAAAACTTTTTATATTCCCGACGGCGTCGGCGGAAGATTTTCGGAACTTTGTCCCGTCGGTCTGCTTCCCGCGGCTGTGCTCGGAATAGACATCAAAGGCTTGCTTTCGGGCGCGGAATATATGGATAAAACCTGCAATAAATCCGCCGCTTCCAAAAATCCCGCTCTTATGGCTGCGGTCTTGCAAAATATCGCAATGAAAAAAGGCTGCAATATCTCGGTTATGATGCCGTACGCCGACAGCCTGAAATATATGGCGGACTGGTATTGCCAACTGTGGGGCGAAAGCCTGGGGAAAGCGAAAGACCTTGATGGCAACACGGTAAACGCAGGGCAGACACCCGTCAAATCTTTGGGCGTTACCGACCAGCATTCGCAAGTCCAGCTTTACACCGAAGGTCCGTTTGACAAGGTCGTTACGTTTATTGCCGTCGAAGCGTTCAGAAGCGAATTGCTTATCCCCGACGGCGCGGAAGAATATCCCAACGTCAACTTCCTGTGCGGCGCGACTCTTGGGAAACTTCTGAATACCGAACGTGAGGCAACCGAATACGCGCTTATGAAATCGGGAAGACTCAATAATACGATTATCCTGCCCGAAGTCAACGCGTTTACAATCGGACAACTTTTGTATTTTTATCAACTCCAAACGGCTTACGAAGGCGCGCTTCTGAACATCGATACCTACAACCAGCCCGGCGTCGAAGAAGGCAAAAACGCGACGTACGCAATGTTTGACAGAAAAGGCTACGAAGCGAAAAAGGCGGAACTCGAATCACGTCCGCAAAAATCCGAAAAGTACATAATCTGACTATGAGCAACTTTTACGCATTGATAAACCGAATGAAATATATCAGACGCTGGTGTCTGATGCGTGCGAATTACGACGAAAACCTGTTTGAACACTCGTTTCAGGTGGCTGTCATCGCGCACGCTCTCGCGCTTATCAAAAACAAAAAGTTCGGCGGGAACGTAGACGCCGATTTCGTTGCGACCGCCGCGCTCTTTCACGACAGTTCCGAGGTCATAACAGGTGATATGCCGACGCCCGTGAAATACAACAATCCCGCGCTAAAATCCGCATATAAGGATCTGGAAAAAACGGCGGATGAAAAACTTTTGTCGATGCTCCCCGATTTTTTGAGGGAAGAGTACGAAAAGTATTTCAAAGTCGATATTTCAAGCGACGAAGGCAGGCTCATAAAAGCCGCCGACAAAATCTCGGCGTATATTAAGTGCGTTGAAGAAACCTTGTCCGGAAACGGTGAGTTCGCAATCGCGGAAAAAACCACGCTGAACGCAATCGACGTTGACCTTCCCGAGGTAAAGTATTTTATGGATAACTGCCTTGAAGGTTTCTTTAAGCCGCTTGACGTGCTTTGAGAAAAGAATAACGGCTCGGTAAAAAGAGCCGTTTTTTATTGTAAGTTTTTATTAAATAACAAAATTAAGACGGCACGCAATTTGCGTGCCGTCTTTGTCTTTTGTAAAAAATATTGTTAAATTATGCCGACAATCATAAGTGCGGCGACAACGACAAGGGCAATACCGCCGACAAGACAAATGCTGCCGATGACTTTGCCTGCGACGCCCGACGATTTGACGGGAACGACGATGTCTTCTTCCTCGGCTTCTTCTTTCTTTTTCTTTTTGTCTTTCTTATGTTTTTCTTTTGCGGGTTTTTCTGCCGCGGGTTCAACAGCCGTTGCTTCTTCCGCGGCGGCGGGCTCGGATGCGAACGATTCGGGTTCGGTCTCCTGCGCGTAACTCATATCCACAGCCGTGTCGTATTGAACGGGAGCAGTCTCGAATGCGGGAGCGGGAGCGTCGTAATCTCTTTCGACAACGACAGCCGCCTCGCCGTCGTCAAGGGAAGCGTTGGAAACGACTTCGCCTGCGGGCGCATTGTAAGGAGTTGCCGGAGTTTTGATCGTGGCAAGTTCCGCCGGAGTAAGTTTGCCGGCTTCCTCGTCAACGATGACTTTTGCTTTCATAAGCCAGTCGTCAACCTCGTTAAAAGCGACGCTTCTGGAATAACCCTGATCGCGGATTTGCAAAAATTTACTGTTCGCCTTTGACTTAATGCGGTTAATCATAGTAACCATTTTGTCGGTTTTGGGAACATCGATAAATATCTCGTCAATATGAGCCTCTAATTTAGAATCCATAAAAACTCCTCCCTGCTACTTCAATTCACTATATACTATATAATAATATATATGCCGAAAATATTCAAGCATTTTTATGCGAAAAATTTTTCAAAACCGCAAAAATGATTGAAGATCGACGATTAAAGGGCGAAAAAACGCCGTTTAAGGGTTATTCGTTATCGTCCCGGGTGTTAAGCCGCCTGAAGGTTTTGTTGCGTTTTTCAAGTTCGGACTGTATGATGTCGTTGTATTTTTCGTCGACGTTCACGGCGATAATAAGGAAGTCCTTTTTCTTGTCCCGGTCGACGTATTGAAGATAAAGTTTATGCGTCATTTTTTCTTCCGCGCCCGCCAGAACGTTTTCATAAGGGATAATGCGCGGAACGAAGCCGTAAATCACCGTAAACCCGTTTTCGGAAAAATAATATTTTGAGTTTAAAAGTATCGAAAGACAGCACGTAAAAAGCAGCGCGGCGGCAACGATCGATATCGACGTAATTACAGTGTTTCCTTGCATAAAACCGCCTTTACCTGCCAAAATGAGCGCGTCAAGTACGATTGACGTAATTGAAATGCATATTACTGCGGTAATCAATACATACACCGCGGTTGAAAATTTCATCTTGAATTTCATAAAATCACCTGAAATTATATTATCACATAAGAAATATTTTTTCAACGATTTCATCACAGCGCGCTTCTTTTATTTGTCAAAACGTTTTGAAATTCGCGCGGTATATTGTATAATAAAATAGATTTTAATTATTTCGCGCGCGCTTATAACGAACGGCGTACCGCGAAACACCACTTAGCGTTAAGGAGAACTACATTGATTGACGTAAAAAGAGCCGGCGCATATTATTGCGACGGAAAATTCAAAAGCCTGGGGGAAATCCGCAGCGTTTTCACCGATAAGGAAATTTCGGAAGCGTTCAAGGGCACTATGGCGTATTCGGTACTGTCGGCGCACTCGGCGTACGGCGCGTACCGCGGCGATAATCTGAACATAAGATTTGACGCAATCGCGTCGCACGACATCACGTACGTCGGCATTATTCAGAGTGCGAAAGCAAGCGGGCTGAAAAGGTTTCCGCTCCCTTACGTTCTGACGAACTGTCATAATTCGCTTTGCGCGGTCGGCGGCACGATAAACGAGGACGACCACGTTTTCGGATTGTCCGCGGCGAAAAAGTACGGCGGCGTGTACGTCCCGGCAAACGTTGCGGTAATACACTCGTTCATGCGTGAAAAATTTGCAGGTTGCGGAAAAATGATATTGGGCAGCGACAGTCATACCCGTTACGGCGCGTTCGGCACGATGGCGATCGGCGAAGGCGGTCCCGAACTTGTGAAGCAACTTCTCGGCCGCACTTACGACATCAAGTATCCCGAAGTCGTCGCGGTGGAACTGAAAGGGAACGTCCGTCACGGCGTAGGTCCTCAGGACGTCGCGCTTGCCATAATCGGCGCGGTGTTCAAGGGCGGCATCGTCAAAAACAAGGTGCTGGAATTCGTCGGCGACGGCATCGGAAACCTCGATATGGAATTCAGAAACGGCATCGACGTCATGACGACCGAAACCACGTGCCTTTCAAGCATCTGGATTACCGACGAAAAAACGCAGGCATACCTTAAAATGTACGGGCGCGAAAACGACTTCACCGAAATGCACCCCGGGAAACTCGCCTATTACGACGACGCGATTACCGTAGATTTGTCAAAGGTCGAGCCTATGATCGCGTTGCCTTTCCACCCGAGCAACGTTTATAAACTCAAAGACGTCATCGAAAATCCTTACGACATTCTTAAAAAGGTCGAAAACGACTGCAAGGCGGAACTTAACAACGATAAACTTTCTTTCTCGCTCACCGACAAAATCGTCGACGGAAAGGTCAGGGTATCGCAGGGCGTCATCGCGGGTTGCGCGGGCGGCACTTACGACAATATCGCGCTTGCCGCAAACGTATTAAAAGGTGCGTCCACCGGAAACGGCGCGTTTTCGCTGAACGTGTACCCGGGAAGTATGCCCGTATATCTCGATCTTATGAAAAAAGGCAGCCTTTCGACGCTTGTCGAGGCGGGCGCAGTCATCAAACCCTGTTTTTGCGGTCCTTGCTTCGGCGCGGGTGACACCCCGTCCAACAACGGATTGTCGATACGCCACACGACCAGAAACTTTGAAAACCGCGAAGGAAGTAAGCCGTCCGGGCTTCAAATCGCATCGGTCGCGCTTATGGACGCAAGAAGTATCGCCGCAACCGCAAGAAACGGCGGCGTGCTGACGTCTGCTATGGACGTCGATTACGACGATGAAATCAAACCGTACGAATACGACGACGAAATTTACGAAAAGAGAGTTTACAACGGTTGGCGCAATCCGTTGCCCGAGGAACAGTTGCAATACGGTCCGAACATCAGGGACTGGCCACAAATCGACGCGCTTCCCGACAACCTTATTTTGCGAGTCGCCGCGGCAATCGACGACGCCGTGACCACCACGGACGAACTTATCCCGTCGGGCGAAACGTCAAGTTACCGCTCGAACCCCCTAAAACTTGCGGAGTTTACTTTGTCCAGAAAATGTCCCGATTACGTACAGCGGGCAAAGAAAATAAAGGCGGAAGCGAACGAAGTAAAACATGGCGTCCTTCCCGAAGAAGTGAAATTCGCCCTTGAAAAAACGGGGCTTAAACTCATGGGTAGCGTCGGAATGGGCAGCGTAGTATGCGCGGTAAAACCCGGCGACGGCAGCGCGAGAGAGCAGGCGGCTTCCTGCCAGCGCGTACTCGGTGCAAGCGCGAACATCGCGCGCGAATACGCGACGAAACGTTACAGAAGCAACCTTATCAACTGGGGTATGCTGCCCCTTATTTCAAAGGACAGATTTGAAGTGAACGACGTGATAATAATGCCCGACGTCAAAACAAGGCTTATCGCGCAGAATTCGTTTTCCGCATACCTTGTGAGAAACGGCGCAGTTAAGCGCATCACCCTCGATATGGATACGATAACCCTTACGGAAAGAGATATCATTCTTGCGGGTTCGTTGATAAATTACTACGCCGAAAGCGCGAAAAAGGAGGACTAATATGCTTGATTTCGACGAAGAAAGCAAAAGGACCGAAAGCGAAGAAGTCGCCGCAAACGGGAAAGCCCCCGATAAAATCGACGACGAGTACGACTATGAGGCAAAATATGAAAAAACCTATGCAAAGTATGATTTTAAGGGCAGCGACAGGTTCGACAAAACCGGCGAATACCACACCGATAAAAGTTACGCCGCGCAGTCGACAAACATCGAACAGGTGAAAAAAGCACCGCGCGTAACGGCGTGGACGACGTTTTTCAAGTCGATTCCTTATCCCTTAATTTGCATCGTGATTTATCTTGCGCTCGGTTTCGCGTTGAACACATGGCACCCCGCGTGGGTAATATTTTTGACAATCCCCGCGTACTATTCGTTCATCGAAAACTACATTACGACGGGCGAAGTCCGCTTCCCGATTTTCACAATCGTTTTGATTGCGTATCTTCTGATGGGATTTTTGGGCAAACTCTGGCATCCCGGCTGGATCGTGTTTCTTGCGTGGCCGCTTTACTTCATTTTCGACAACTTAATGCGAATCAAGCACACAAGGCTTATTGTTTATACCTTGTTTTGCATCGCGATTTACGTTGTCATCGGCGCGACGCTTAAAATCTGGCACCCGACCTGGCTAATTTTCCTGACAATTCCGATTTTTGAAAGTCTTTACAACTCAACCGTAAAACTTATCAAAACCAGAAAAGCCGAAAGGGAAGAAAAGAAGGAAAAAAAAGAAGAAAGTAAAAACGACAAATAATGACGGACAGAAACGCAAAACTTCTTAATACGCTGAAAAAGGATTATCCCGACGCAAAGTGCGAGTTGAATTTCGACACGCCGTTTCAACTGCTTGTCGCGGTCGTGCTGTCGGCGCAGTGTACGGATAAGCGCGTGAATATCGTCACGAGCGAACTGTTCAAAGCCGCAAAAACGCCGTCGGATTTTCAAAAAATGCCGCTCGAAACCTTGGAAAAACTCATATATTCCACGGGATTTTATCATAATAAGGCGATTGCGATAAAGTCGCTTTCTGACGATATTGTCGAAAGGTTCGGCGGAAAAATGCCCGAAAACTTTGACGATCTCAAAAGCCTTCGCGGAGTCGGAAACAAAACGGCAAGCGTCGTTACCTGCGTCGCTTTGGGCGGCAACGCTTTGCCCGTCGATACCCACGTTTTCAGGCTCGCGCACAGGCTCGGGCTGTCGGACGGAAAAACTCCCGACGCCGTGATGAACGATCTGAAAGCGGAGTTTCCCGAAAAAAGCTGGTACGACTTGCATCACACGCTCATTTTCCACGGCAGATATACCTGCAAAAGTCAGCGTCCGTCGTGCGACAAATGCAACCTTCAAGAGTTTTGCAATTATTATAATGAAAACGTACGAAATAATAAGTAAGAAACAATTTTCCGAAAAAGTCAACGAATACGTCGTATATGCTCCCGACGTCGCACACCGCGCGCGTGCCGGGCAGTTTATCATACTTCGCGCAACCGAAGACGGCGAAAGAGTGCCGTTCACTGTTTGCGATTACGACCGTGAAAAGGGCACGATTACCATTCTTGTCCAGACGGTCGGGTATTCCACGATGATTTTGGAAAAACTCTCGGTCGGCGATACGATTTGCGACTTCGTAGGTCCGCTCGGAAAACCCACCGATTTAAGCGGTTTCGACAAAATACTGCTTGTCGGCGGAGGCATAGGTTCGGCGGTAATTTATCCGCAGGCAAAACAACTTATGCTTGAAAACAAAGCGGCGGACGTTATCGTCGGCGCAAGAAACGAAAGTCTTGTCATTTACGAAAACGACTTCAAAAAGTTTTCAAACGAGTTTTTCGTCATGACCGACGACGGAAGCGCGGGCGAAAAAGGCTTTGTGACCGACAAAATCAAAAGCCTTCTGGACGAAGGAAAAAAATACGATTGTATCTTTGCCGTGGGACCGCTCCCGATGATGAAAGCGGTGTGCGCGCTTACGAAAAAATACGGCGTGAAAACAATCGTCAGCATGAATACGATTATGGTCGACGGTACGGGTATGTGCGGCAGTTGCAGGCTCACCGTCGACGGAAAAGTAAAATACGCTTGCGTGGACGGGCCTGAATTCGACGGACATCTTGTCGATTTCGACGAGGCGATAAACCGCTCCAAATTTTACAAGGAACAGGAAAAAGAACACGTTTGCAGGCTTACGGGAGAGATAAGATAATGGCGGATTTTTTAAGACACGATATTGAAAATCAGCCGACCGAAGTAAGACGGCATAACTTTGAAGAAGTGTCGCTGGGGTTTTCGGACGACGTCGCGAAAAAGGAGGCGGAAAGGTGTTTGAACTGCAAAAACGCACCTTGCAGAACCGGCTGTCCCGTCGGTGTGAATATCCCGAAATTTATCGGTTTTATTAAGTGCGGCGATATGGAAAACGCCGTGAAAAGTCTGAAAAGCGACAACAGTCTGCCGTCGGTTTGCGGCAGAGTCTGTCCGCAGGAAAAGCAGTGCGAACTGCATTGCGTACGCCGCGAAAAAGCAGGCGGCAGCGTGTCGGTCGGCGGGCTTGAAAGATACGTCGGCGACTTTGCGATAAAACAAGGAAAAGCCCTTAAAACTTCGGACAAAATCGGCAAAAAAGTCGCAGTTATCGGCAGCGGCCCGTCGGGACTTTCATGCGCCGCGGATCTTATCCGGAACGGCTTTGACGTCACCGTTTACGAGGCGTTTCATAAGGCGGGCGGCGTACTGATTTACGGCATACCCGAGTTCAGATTGCCGAAAGACATCGTGAAAAACGAAATCGAAAAACTTGAAAACGCCGGCGTTAAGTTTAAGTTGAATACCGTCATCGGAAAGACGTTTACGCTGAACGAACTTGAAAAAGAATACGACGCGGTGTTCATCGGAACGGGCGCGGGATTGCCTTCGTTTTTGAATATAAAAGGAGAAAACCTTATCGGCGTTTACAGCGCAAATGAGTATTTAACAAGGGTTAATCTGATGAAAGCGTACGATAAAGACGCCGTTACGCCGATACAATGCGGAAAAAACGTTGTTGTCGTGGGTGCCGGAAACGTCGCTATGGACGCCGCGCGAACGGCACTTCGCATGGGTGCGGACAGCGTGAAACTCGTTTACCGCAGAAGCCGCGCGGAAATGCCTGCGCGCCACGCCGAAATCGACCACGCGGAAGAAGAAGGCGTTGAGTTTTGCCTTCTTACAAACCCCGTCGAGATTTTGGGCGCGGACGGAAAAGTAACCGGCATGCGCTGTGTGAAAATGGCTCTCGGGGAGCCGGACGCGTCGGGAAGGCGCAGCCCGAAACCCGTCCCGGGGAGCGAGTTTGACGTTCCTTGCGACGAAGTCATCGTCGCTCTCGGCACAAGTCCGAACCCCATTCTGAAAGACGGCGCGACAGGGCTTGAATTCAACGAAAAAGGCACGATTAAAATCAATCCCGAAACGGGCGAAACGTCTGTCGAAAACGTCTATGCCGGCGGCGACGCGGTAACGGGCGCGGCAACCGTAATCCTTGCGATGGGCGCGGGACGTCTTGCCGCAAAATCCATAATCGAGAAACTGAAAGGATAATTCCGAAATGCAAAAAAATATTATACTCGACTTCGACGGCACGCTTATCGACACCGAAAGGGTTATGATGCGCTCTGTCATGGAATACGCCGAAATGAACGGCGTCCCGAACGACGAAGAATTTATGCTAAAATTTGTCGGTGTCAGTCCGCAGTATATCGCGGGGCTTCTTAAAGACCGTTTCGGTGCGGATTTCGACGCGGTCGGGTTCATAAACGGCGCGGTCGATTACTTCAACAAAACGCTTGTTACGCGCCCGACGCCTCTTATGGACGGCGCAAAAGAACTGCTGGAATTTCTGAAAAACGACGGCTGGTATATGGGGCTTGCGACCTCGACTTATCGCAAAATCGTGGATTTTGAACTGAAATTTCACGACATTGCTAAATATTTCGACGTCGTGGTTTGCGGAAACGAGGTTGAGCATACGAAGCCTTCGCCAGAAATTTACCTCAAAACGGTAGGGCTTATGGGCGTGCTTCCGAAAAACTGTTTCGCACTTGAAGACAGCACGGTCGGCATAGAGTCCGCACTTTCGGCGGGAATGAAAACGGTCGCGATTCCCGATTTGCACAAAATCAGCGACGAAAACCGCGAAAAATGCTTTGCAGTGGTCAAGGACAGATACGACGCAATCAGGTTGTTCAGGTCGCTTGACGAAAAGGAATAAATTTAGTAAATTATTTAATCATTATAAATAATAAAAATAATAAGATAAGCCGCAAAAAAGGCGGCATCGGACAAATTATGCTTGATTATGTAACGATATTTTGTAAAGCCGGTAACGGCGGCGACGGGATTGTGTCGTTCCATCGTGAAAAGTTCGTCCAGCAGGGCGGACCCGACGGCGGCGACGGCGGTAACGGCGGCAACGTCGTGTTTCGCGTCGACGACAACCTGAATACACTTATCGACTTCAAATTCAAAAAACATTTCCGCGCGGAAAACGGCGAAAACGGACAAGGCAGAAACTGCTTTGGGAAAAGCGGCGAAGACCTTATCATAAACGTACCTTTGGGCACGGTCATTAAGGATAAGGAAAGCGGCGTCGTCGTTGCGGATATGAACAAAAAAGGATATGAAAAAGTGTTGCTGAAAGGCGGCAGGGGCGGCAAAGGAAACGCTCGCTTCGCAACGCCGACAAGGCGCACGCCGAATTTCGCGCAACAAGGCACGAAAACCACGGAACACGCGCTTATTCTGGAACTGAAAACCATTGCGGACGTAGGTTTAATCGGTTTTCCCAACGTCGGAAAATCCACGCTTTTGTCGGTGATGACGTCGGCACGACCGAAAATCGCGAATTATCATTTCACAACTCTTGCGCCCAATCTCGGCGTGCTGAAAGTTTACGACGAAAGCATCGTCATCGCCGATATCCCGGGGCTTATCGAGGGAGCAAGCGAAGGCGCGGGGCTCGGGCACGACTTTTTAAGGCATATCGAAAGGGTGCGGCTTCTTGTTCATATCGTGGATATTTCGGGCTCGGAAGGGCGCGATCCGTACGACGATTTCGTAAAAATCAACAGGGAACTTGACGGATACAGCGCGAAACTTGCCGGGCTTACGCAAATAATCTGTGTCAATAAAACTGACCTTTTGACAGCGGAAGAACTTGACAAAGCGGTGAAAAGGTTCCAGAAAAAAGTCGGCAAAAAAGTCATTGAAATTTCCGCCTATACCCATATGGGTATAGATACGCTGATAAAAGCTATTATCGACGGGCTTAAAACCGCCGAAAAGCCCGAGGATATTTACGTCGACGAAGACTTCGAGTTTGAAAAATCCGACAACTCGTCCTTTGAAATCGAAAAAGAAGACGACCATACTTTTCTGGTTTACGGCGGGCTTATCGACACTCTGCAAAAAAACGTTACTATGTCGGACGACGACAGTTTCCGATATTTTCAGAAAACCCTGCAAAACCGCGGCGTAATCGACGCACTGCGTGAAAAAGGCGCAAAAGACGGCGACACTATCGTCGTCGGCGATATCGAATTTGAATTTGTGGAATAAAAGAGGTAATATATGATTTCAACGAAAGACAGAGCAAAACTTAAAGGATTGTCGCAAAAACTTGAACCCGTTTTCCAGATCGGCAAAAACGGCGTTACCGAAACCGTTGTCGAACAAGTTTCGATCGCGCTTGACTCGCACGAACTTGTGAAACTCAACGTTCTGAAAAACTGCGACTTTACCGCAAAAGAAATTATCAACGATCTTGCGGCGCGACTTAACGCCGATCCGGTGCTTGCTATCGGCAACAAAATCGTGCTGTATCGTATGAGCGACAAAAAGGGCGTACAGCACGTTTTATGAAAACGGATAAAAAATCCCGAAATGATAACGACTTGTGAAAACGAGTCGTTTTTTATGTTTTCAACATAAATTTGATTTTTTGCTTGAAATAAGACAGCGCGTATGTTAAAATTTTGTAGAAATGAATCAAGGCTTGAATTTTTGGGAATTTTAATGAAATATTACAACAAAGAAATCGAAACGATGAGCCGCGAAAATTTGTTCGCGCTGCAATCCGAAAGACTTGTGAAACAAGTGCGAAACGTTTATGACCGCGTGCCTTACTACCGCGCGAAAATGGACGCTATCGGGCTGAAACCCGAAGACGTCAGGTCAATTTCGGATATTTCAAAACTACCGTTCACGGTGAAAACCGATATACGCGCAAACTATCCTTTCGGACTTTTCGGTTGCGACAGGAAAAAGGTCGTACGACTGCACGCGTCAAGCGGCACGACGGGGAAACTCACCGTCGTCGGATACACGAAAAAGGATCTGAACACCTGGGCTGAATGTTGTGCACGCGCAATGACCTCGGCAGGGCTTACGAAAAACGATACCGTACATATCGCATACGGCTACGGACTTTTCACGGGCGGTCTCGGGCTGCACTACGGCGTGGAAAAGTTGGGCGCGACGGCTGTTCCCGTTTCGACGGGCAACACGATGCGCCAACTGATGCTTCTGAAAGATTTCGGCGCGACGGCAATCGCATGCACGCCGTCGTACGCGCTGTATCTTGCGGAAGAACTGAAAACCGCGGGGCTTACGACCGACGACCTTATGTTGAAAACCGGCATTTTCGGCGCGGAACCCTGGACGGAGGAAATGCGCCGTGAAATCGAGGATCGGCTTAAAATCGAGGCGTTCGACATATACGGTCTTTCGGAAATCAGCGGGCCGGGCGTCGCGATGGAATGCAAATCGCACTGTGGCAAGCACGTGTACGAGGACTTTTTCTATCCCGAAATTATCGATCCGTACACGCTGAAACCGCTGCCTTATGGCGAGAAGGGCGAACTTGTGTTCACGACTCTCACGAAGGAGTGCATACCCCTTATCCGATACAGAACGCGCGACATTTGCACACTTTATAACGAGCCGTGCGAATGCGGGCGCACCCTTGTCAGAATGGGCAAAATCGAAGGTCGCAGCGACGATATGCTTATTATTCGCGGCGTAAACATTTTCCCGTCGCAAATTGAAACGGTGCTTCTGAACATCGGCGGAATGATCGGGCCGCATTACCGTATTATTCTTGACCGTGTCGGAAGCCTTGACACCCTTGAAATTCAGGTGGAACTTGCGGAGCACGCGTTTTCCGACGAAATCCGCGACATCGAAAATCTGAAAGCGCGCATTTCGCACGATATGCAGTCGATGCTGGGTGTTTCCGCAAAAATCACGATCGTGTCGCCGCGATCCCTGCCGAGAAGCGAAGGCAAATCCAACCGCATCGTCGACAGACGCAAAAAATAAGGAGAAAATTATGCTGGTAAACCAACTTGCGGTGTTTCTTGAAAACAGAAAAGGACGTTTAAAAGAACTTGCGGGCGTTCTTGCGAAAGAAAAAATCGATATTTTAACGCTGTCGATTGCCGACACCGAAGATTTCGGCATAGTCAGATTTATCACGACCGACAACGCGCGCGCTCGTTCGATACTTCGCGACGAAGGATTCACCGTTACCGAAACCGAACTTATCGGCGTTGAAATCGGCGACGTACCGGGTGCGCTTGCAAAGGTATTAAAAGCACTTGCGGACGGCGATATAAGCATCGAATATCTGTACAGTTATTCAAGAACGGGCGGAAACGCGATAATATTATTTAAGGTAAAAGAAGTCGGACGCGCGCTTGACGTATTGTCCCGCGCCGACGTACGGGTTCTCGATAAGGCATTGTAGTATGAATAAACGTTCGGCAAGAGCCCTTGCAAAGGCAAGGGTAAAAACGTTATCCGACGCCGAAAAACTTATTAAAAGCGGCGTCATAGTAAACGACGTATTGTCGTTTGTCGACGAAAACGGGATAAAAAGCGTTTTCGTTTACAAATCGTCCGACGACGAGGTGCAAACAAACGCGATTATCGACGGGCTTTTCGAGCGCGGCGTGAAAGTGTATATCCCGAAAATTTCGGGCGACATGATGCGCCTTTCGGTAATTTCAAAAAAATCGAAATTCGTCAGAAATATTTTCGGTATATTCGAAACGACGGACGACGGAGAAGACTTTTTCGACGCCGAACTGAATATCGTGCCGCTTGTGGCGTTTGACAAAACTCTCACAAGGCTCGGACACGGAAAAGGATATTACGACAGATATCTTGAAAAGGCGACGGGGCGTATCCTTGCGCTTGCGTACGACTGTCAGGAAATCGACGAGATCGACTCCGAAACTCACGACGTGAAAATGCAATTAGTCATCACGGAATCGGGACGGAAAGGAGGTTAATATGAGGATTATTTCTGGAAAACACAGGGGAAGAATACTGCGGTCTCTGGACGGCGAAAACACGCGCCCCACGACCGACAGGGTGAAAGAATCCCTTTTTGACATTATACAAACCCGCATACAGGACAGCGACGTGCTTGATTTATTTGCGGGCAGCGGCGCGCTCGGAATCGAGTGTCTTTCGCGCGGTGCGAACAGCGTGGTTTTCTGTGACAACAACAAAGAAGCCGTCGACGTAATCAACAGAAACCTGAAAAATATCGAAGGAAATTACAAAATCGTTCATTCCGACTTCAAAATGGTGTTGAAAGGGGACGAAAAGTATGATATTATTTTCATAGACGCACCGTACAGAAGCCCGCATGCCACGGACGCGCTCAACATCATCAACGCTTATCGCATATTGAAAGACGACGGCGTGATCTGTTACGAAAGGCTTTTCGACCTTACTCCCAAAATCCCCGACGGGCTTAAAATCGTCGATACGCGAAAGTACGGCAACACCGCCTTGGAATTCATAACTTATGACGAAGAAAGCAGTAATAACGGGTAGTTTCAATCCCGTGACAAGCGGACACCTGTTTCTTCTTGAACAGGCGCAAAAACTTTTTGACGAAGTTTATATGGTCATACTCACCAATCCGGAAAAGACGTATAAACTGTCCTTGGAACAAAGGCTTTCGCTCCTTAAAGACGCCGTGAAACCTTTTGACAACGTTAAAATTTTCGCATACGACGGCTTTGCCTGCGATTTTTGTTTAAGCGTCGGCGCAAACCTTATGCTCCGCGGCGTGAGAAACGACAAAGACCTTCAATACGAACTCGATTTAAGACGACAAAACCTTGAATATAAGGGCATAGATACTATGATTCTCGTGACGGACGAAAAGCATAAAAACGTCAGTTCCACGTATGTTCGGGAACACGGTCACGAATAAGGAGATTTTATGGATAACTTTATGCAATACGTTTCGGAACTCGAACAAGTCGTTTCGACCGCAAAAAAATCGGTGTTTTCGGGCAGCGACGTTATCGTAAACCGCGCGCAGGTGCTTGATATTATCGACCGTATGCGCGCCGCGTACCCCGACGTCATGCGTCAGGCGCAGTTTATCGTCGACGATTGCGAAAATCAGAAACAAAGGGTGCTGGAATACGGCAACAACGTCATAAAAGAAGCCGAAAGCCGCCGCGATAAACTGTTGAACGAAAGCGATATTATCCGTCAGGCAACCGAAGAAGCGGCGAAAATCAAACAGGAAGCCATGGATATGCGCGCCCACGTCGAGTACGACCTGAAATGCAAAATCGACGAGGTTTTAAGCGACAGCGAAGTTACGTTGCGCGACGCCCTGACGCTCATCAGAAACAACAGGGAAGAACTGAGAAAAACCGACGGAAACGCAAATACGCAATATCAGGGCAACGGCAGCGAGACAAGATAAGCAATCCCCGCGCCGACAAGCCCCTGAAAAACTTTCACAAGAAAATAATACGACGATTTGACCTTTGCTTCTTTTAAGAAAGTCGTCGCCTGCAAAAATATACACAATCCGCCAAACGACGTGAACCCGGTAAGCGCGGCAAGAAGCGCGCCCGTCGAAGGCGGGTTTTTTATTATCTCTTTCGCGCCGCGCGTCATTTCAAAAAATCCGACGGCAAGCGGCGAATAATTTCCGAACAGGTCAAAAAATTTCAGATCGTACAGAACGTCGATGACAAGACTGAATATCGCGATAAGTCCGCCGACCGACAAAACCGACAGGACGCTGTCATTAATGCTGTCGCCTATGACGTTATCGGGCAACGGTTTTACGCGGGGTTTAACGTCGCTTTTTGTCGCATTAAGCCGTCTTACGTTGCAAAAAACAAGTCCCGTAATTATCGCCGAAAGGTAATGCGAAAAAAGTATTATCACGCCGTACGACACGTTATCAAGCATGAAAACGCCCAAAGTTCCGATGACAAAAAGCGGCGCGGAAGTTGATGAAAAAGCAATAATTTTTTTGCTTTCTTCGGTATTTATCACGCCGTTTTTGTAAAATTCCGAAATTAGTTTCGCGCCGATGGGATAGCCCGAAAGCACGCTCATAAAAAAAATGTATGCGGAAATCGGCGGGGTGTGAAAAAGGAATTTGACGGGTTTTTCAAAAAACTTCCCGACGGTTTCCGGGAAGCCCAGCCCCGTCAGCATTCTTGTGAAAAAGAAGAAAGGGAAAAGCGCGGGAAGTACCGCCGCCCAAAACAAAATAACGCCGTCTTTCACCGACGAAAGATATCTTTCGGGGTTTATAAGAACGGCGCACATCAATAAAAGTATAATAAGCGCGGCTATTTTTTTTGAATGCTTCACGCTAATTTATACGCGGATTTTATATCAAAAATTACTTCACGAAAACCGTATTGAAGTTTTCTTTTTCTTTGGACAGGACGAAATATATGTCGTCGACTTTGTTTTCAAATTCGATTGCGGCTTTCACGCTTTCGGGCGCGCTTAAAAAATCTGAATACGACGTGATAAGATTTTCGCCAAGGATTTTCAACGCGTCTTTTTTGTCGTCTTTTACGGCAAGCACCCTTGCGTAGGCGGGCGCGGAATACAATTCGTCGAGTTTGTTTTTGTCAAGCCCCGAAACCGCGTATAAAAGTATGCGTTTTATGCGAGCCATCGTATATCTTTTCGACTTAATCGCGTTTATGAGTTCGTCGTAAGATTTTGCGGTTTTCGCGGCTTGTTTTATGCGGTTTTCAAGTCCTTCGATTACCTCGGGAAGGGCTGCGATTTCATCAACGGTCATAGTGTTGAGTCTGTAAGAAACAAGGCTGAAAAGGTCGTCGTTGGAAACACAATTTTCAAGCGTATTTGAAACGTAATCCGGCAAAAAACGCTCGATTTCGTTGAAACGCCCCGAAAAAACGCAATTTCTTATCGCTTGCGCCGAGGCGTAATTTCCGTCTGTTTCAAGTCCTGAAAAACTGCCTTCGCGCTTTATCGTGTACGGTGAAAATCCGTATTTTTTCATTGCATGGACGTATTCGAGCGCAAGCGTGTTGTTGGGTGTAAAAAAATCGTTTTCGTCCAGTGCCGCGGCGCGCGCTCTGATAAGGCTCATTCCGCTTTTCAGGTTTTGTCTTATGAGAGACTTTTCGTGTTCCGATTCGTTGTGGATTTTTTCGGAAAGTGTGGAAATATCATTGACGTTTCCCGATTCGCTGCCGAAAGCGACGGTAAGCGGCGCGCCGAAAGAAGACAAGGTTTTCATTGCGCCCGCCGCAAATTTTTCGGCACAGTTCACGGCGTAAAAAAACGGAAGTTCCAAAGCGACGTCCGCGCCGGCATTTATCGCCCACTGTGCGCGGATGTGCTTATTTTTCACCATTACGTCGCCGCGCTCCGAAAAATTCCCACTTAACACAACGGCGAATATATCGGGCGACAAATCGCGTTTTACGGCGTCGAAAAGCCTCAGGTGTCCGGAGTGCAACGGGTTAAACTCCGCGACGCACGCAACTATTTTCTTTTTTTCGTTTTTCACTGCCATTTTTTCTTGATTTTTTGGATTAAAGTACCTATAATGTTATTGCTTTAATTATACACAGGACAAATTATTTTTCAAAGCAAAATAAATCATATAAGAGGCATTTATGAACAAATTTTTGGACGGACTCTATGAAAGAGCGTCAAGGCAAAACAAAACAATCGCTCTTGCCGAAGGTTTTGACAAAAGGGCTGTGAAAGCGGCGGAACTTCTGACGAAACGCGGCATCGCAAAAGTCGTACTTATCGGCGACGCGGACGAGATCGCGAAAAATAATCCCGAAATCGACCTTACCGGCGTGAAAATCGTCAATCCCAAAACCTGCGAAAAAACCAAAGAATACGCAAATCTTTTGTATGAACTTCGCAAGGCAAAGGGCATGACGGAGGAACAAGCGTACGAACTCACCGTCAATAACGAGATGTTTTACGGCTGCCTGATGCTGAAAAGCGGCGACGTGGACGGTCTTGTAGGCGGCGCGACTTTTTCAAGCGCGGACGTTTTGAGAAGCGCGTTTCAGGTCATCAAACCCGCTCCCGGCATTAAGTCCGTTTCAAGTTGCTTTGTCATCGTCCCTCCCGAAGGAAACACGGTTACCGACGCTCCCGCAATGATTTTCAGCGACTGCGCGGTCATTCCTGAACCTGACGAAAACCAACTTGCCGACGTTGCGGTCGCCGCTGCGGACAGCGCAAGAAGTATTGTCGGTATCGAGCCGAAGGTCGCAATGCTTTCGTTCTCCACAAAGGGCAGCGCAAAGCATGAACGCATCGACAAAGTCGTGCATGCGCTCAATATCGTGAAAGAATCTCATCCCGAACTTGATATAGATGGTGAAATGCAACTTGACGCTGCAATCGTTCCCGTCGTTGCAAAGCAAAAAGCCCCCGGTTCAACCGTTGCCGGACATGCGAACGTGCTTGTTTTCCCGAATCTGGAATCGGGCAATATCGGCTACAAAATCGCACAACGTTTCGGCGGCTGCATGGCAATCGGCCCCGTTATGCAAGGTCTTGCAAAACCCGTCAACGACCTTTCGCGCGGATGCGTTGCGGAAGATATCGTCGCGGCGGCGGCAATCACCGCTCTTCAATCCAAATAAGGTGGCAATATGAAAATTCTCGTTATCAACGCGGGCAGCAGTTCGCTTAAATATCAACTCATAGATATGACGGACGAATCGGTCGTCGCAAAAGGTCTTTGCGAAAGAATCACGATGGACAGTTCCGTCCTTACGCAAAAAGTCGCGGGCAAAGACAAACTCGTAATCGAAAGCCCGATGCCCACGCATAAAGAGGCGATGGAACTTGTCCTGAAAGCCCTTCTGGACGAAAAGAACGGCGCGATTAAGAGCGTCAAGGAAATCGGCGCGGTCGGTCATCGCGTGCTCCACAGCGGCGAAGATTTTAAGTGCAGCGTGGTCGTGGACGACGACGTCATCGCAAAGTGCAAGAAAAATATCGACCTCGGACCTTTGCATATGCCCGGCAATATTTCCTGCGTCGAGGCGTGCAGGGAAGTTATGGACGTTCCCATGGTGCTCGTTTTCGACACGACTTTCCACGCGACGATGCCGCCGAAGGCGTTTATGTACGGCATTCCTTACGAAATCTACGACGAATATAAGGTGAGAAAATATGGTTTCCACGGCACTTCGCACAAGTATATCGCGGGCGAGGCGAGAGAGTGGCTTGGCGGCGACAAAAAAGTCATCATCTGCCACCTTGGAAACGGAAGCTCGCTTTCTGCGGTCAAGGACGGAAAATGTATGGATACGACGATGGGCTTCACACCCCTCGAAGGCGTTATGATGGGCACGAGAAGCGGCGATATCGATCCCGCCGCAATCGAATACATGGGCGCAAAACTTGGCAAAGATCTGCCCGAAATGGTGCAATTTCTGAATAAAAAATGCGGTATGCTGGGCGTAAGCGGAATAAGCAGCGACTGCCGCGACGTTACGGCGGCTGCCGAAAGCGGAAACGAAAGGGCGATACTCACGCTCGATATGGTCGGCTATCGCATCAAGAAGTACGTCGGCGCGTTCGCAGCGGTTTTGGGCGGCGTGGACGCGATTATCTTCACCGGCGGCATCGGCGAGCACAGCCCCGAAATCCGTCAGCGCGTCATGGAAGGGCTTGAATATCTCGGCGTCGATTTCGATTTCGAGCTTAACAAGCACCCCGCGGACGCTCACGTGTCGGTTTTGTCGAAACCCGACTCAAAGGTAAAAGTCGCGATTATCCCCACGAACGAGGAACTTGTCATCGCAAGAGAGACCAAAGAACTTACGCAAAATCTCGTAAAATAGTCGTTTTCGGCTGTTTTTCGGGGCGCAAGTGCCTTTATTCGATTGACAAAAAAGCGCATAATATATATAATTTTAATGTTTTATAGGTGTATAAGATGATTATCGATTTCAAAGACGCCGTCGAGGGCGAGTTTTATAACATTGAAGAATCAATACCTCTTGACGATTCTCTTACGGGAAGCAGAGGGGGCAGGTTCTTGTCGCCGGCAACTTTGAAAGGTTGGTATACTTTTTCCGAAAACACCCTTGCCGTAAACTGCGTACTCACCGCGGAAGCGATTTTCGATTGCGACCGCTGCGGCGCGCCCACTACGGTGAAATACAAAGTCCCCGTGGAAGAAACTTTTTTTAAGGATCCCCCGGACGAGTATTCTCTTTCCTATGACGACGAAATTGTTGATCTCGATCCCGTCATTAACGACCGCGTCGTGCTTGCGTCGCCTTCGCAAGTCCTGTGCAGGAAAGATTGCAAAGGTCTTTGCAGTAAATGCGGCAAAAACCTGAACGAAGGCGAATGTAACTGCAATATTGACGACGGCAAAGACGATACTTACAATCCCTTTTCCGTGCTGAAAAATATGAATAATAACAATTCGGGAGGTGCAACCAATGGCAGTACCAAAGTGTAAAGTATCCAAAGCAAGACGTAACAGTCGTGCGGCTAACTGGAAACTCGAAACCCCTAATCTGGTCGAGTGCCCTCAATGCCACGAACTTAAACTCAGCCATCAAGCCTGCAAAAAATGCGGATATTACGACGGCGAGCAAGTTGTTGCTATTAAAGACAAGAGCGACAAAGAGTAGTAGTGTGTCTTAAAGGTAAGGAAGATTAGCGTTTCCTTACCTTTTCATTTATTATGATAACTTCAACCGCAAACGAAAAGGTAAAGTTCGTAAAAAAACTTCACGACAAAAAAAACCGCGACGCGGAAAATCTGTTCATTGCCGAAGGCGTGAACATTTTGTCCGATCTCAAAGAAGGTTTTTCGGTGAAGGAAATTTTTGCGACCGACAAAACCGCGGATATTGCCGAAAATCTTGCGAAAAAGTACGGCGCGTGCCTAACTCTCGTGTCGGAAAGCGTGATGAAAGTCCTTGCGGACACGGTAAGTCCCAGCGGTATCCTTGCCGTAATCGAGATTCCTTTGTCGAAGCCCGAAGGAAAAAACGCCGTCGTTCTTGACGGAGTGCAGGACAGCGGCAACGTCGGAACTATTATCCGTACGGCGGTCGGCGCGGGGTTTTCGGACGTGTATCTTGTGGACTCTGCCGACGCTTTCTCACCGAAAACGGTCAGGGCAAGTATGGGCGCGGTGCTTCGCGCAAACGTAATAAAAGCGCGCGCGGAAGAACTTGAAGATTATCTGAAAGAATACGATAAAGTCGCGATGGATATGGGCGGCGACGACGTGTTTTCGTATCGCCCCAAAAGAAAAGTCGCGGTTATCGTCGGAAACGAAGCGCACGGCTTGTCAGATTTCGCAAGAAAGTTTTCCGACGTTACCTTGTCGATTCCGATGCAGGGCGGACAGGAAAGTCTGAACGTTGCCGTCGCAGCCGGCATCGCAATGTACGTAATCAATCACAATTCAAATATTTAGGAGTGTTTTATGAGTGGACACAGCAAATGGCACAACATACAAGCCAAAAAAGGTAAAAGCGACGCGGCTCGCGGAAATATCTTTACGAAAATCGGTCGCGAAATCGCAATCGCTGTAAAACAGGGCGGTTCCGATCCCAACACCAACAGCAAACTTCGCGACGCCATCGCCAAGGCAAAGTCGAATAATATGCCCAACGACAACATCAACAGAAGCATCAAGAAAGCGGCGGGCGAACTCGACAGCGTCAATTACGAAGAATTTACCTATGAAGGATACGCGGCAGGCGGCGTTGCGGTCATCGTGGAATGTCTGACCGACAACAAAAACCGCACGGCGGGCGACGTCAGACACTTGTTCGATAAATTCGGCGGCAGTCTCGGCAGCACCGGATGCGTATCGTACATGTTCAAAAAACGCGGCGTTATCGACGTCGACGTGAACGCTATGAGTGAAGACGATATTATGATGCTTGCAATAGACGCGGGCGCGGACGATATCGTAACTCTCGAAGACGTTTACGAAATCTATACAATGCCCGGCGATATGTCGAAAGTGCGCGAGGCACTTGAAAACGCCGGCATCGAAATTCTTTCGTCCGAAATCGATATGATCCCCGACAACGAAATCGAGGTCGATCCGAAACATAAGGATTCAGTCATTAAACTCATCGATAAGCTTGAAGAGCTCGACGACGTACAGGACGTTTTCCACAACGCGAAAGATCTGAGCGACGACGAAGAATGAGCGTAACTTCTCAGGCGGAAAAAGCGCGTCAAAGCGCGCTTAAACTGCAAGGTTATTCAACCGACGACAAAAACAAGGTGCTTTCGGCAATTGCCGAGGGCATTTCGGCATATAAAGATTTCATTATCGCCGAAAACAAAAAGGACCTTGATATTTTCCCCGACAAAACGTCCGCACTTTACGACAGACTTTTGCTGAACGAAAAGCGTGTGATGCAGATGGTTGAGGGCGTAAGGGCGGTCATCGACCTTAAAGATCCCGTCGGTGAAGTCACCGCAGAGTGGGACAGACCCAGCGGATTGCATATCAAAAAAGTGCGCGCGCCTCTGGGCGTGGTCGCGATTATTTACGAAGCCCGTCCCAACGTTACCGTCGACGCCGCCGTACTTTGCATAAAAAGCGGCAACGCGGCGATACTTCGCGGAAGCAGACAGGCGCTTAACAGCAACCGCGCGATTTATAAGGTTATGTCGGAAGCCGTCGAAAAGGCGGGCTTTGACAAAGATATCGTGCAGTTTATCGACGACGCGTCCCACGACGGCGCGAAAGAACTTCTGACCTGCGAAAAATCCGTTGACCTTGTTATCCCGCGCGGCGGCGAAGGGTTGAAAAAGTTCGTGCTTGAAAACAGCCTTATTCCCGTACTTGCGTCTGCGGGCGGCAACTGCCACATTTACGTCGCAAAATCGGCAAACTTCCAAAAAGCCGTCGATATCATCGAAAATTCAAAATGTAATAAGCCTTCGACGTGCAACGCCGTTGAGCATATTTTGATTGATAAGTCGATTGCGAAAGACTTTGTACCTATATTGAACGTGCGTATGCGCGCGTGTGGAGTTAAAGTTCTTGCGGACGAGTTTTGTCACTCTCTCGACAACGAAACGACGCTTGCAGCCGACGCCGATTACGATACGGAATTTCTTGCGCTTACGCTCACCGAAAAGGTCGTGACGGGCGTTTCTGACGCTATCGACGAAATCAATCGTCGCGGCACGCGCCACAGCGAGTGCATAGTAACCGAAGATAAGGCGGAAGCCGAAAAGTTCACGACGCTTGTCGACGCGGCGGCAACCTACGTCAACACGTCGACAAGATTTACTGACGGCTTCGAGTTCGGTTTCGGCGCGGAAATGGGAATTTCAACCGGGAAAATGCACGCGAGAGGTCCCATCGGGCTGGAACAACTGACGTCCGAAAGATACATTGTCGAAAGCGACGGCGCGCTCAGAAAATAGTTTTGAAAAGCATATTAAACCTGCGAAATCCGCAGGTTTTTTATTTGTCAAAAAAATCCTTATCAATTTAGTAAACTTTATATAGAAAATATATTGACAACGGGATATACAGGAATTATAATAAACTTGACTAAAACAGTAGGGTTTTATTATGAAATTATCATCAAAAGCACGTTACGGCTTGAAAGCCTGTCTGGCTCTTGCCGAAAACTACAACGAAAATCAACCCCTTGCATTGCCTGTTTTTGCTGAAAAAGCGGGCGTTACCGAAGCGTATATGGAGCAAATCGTTATCCTTCTGAAAAAGGCGGATATCGTGGAAAGCGTCCGTGGCGCAGGCGGTGGATATTATCTCAAAAAATCGCCGAAAGATATTAAGGTCGGCTTGGTTCTGCGCGCGCTTGAAGACGGGCTGGAATTTATCGACTGCATCAACACCCCGTGCGAAGGTGGCGAAGAGTGCAAGGCGCGCCGCGTCTGGAATAAGATTTACAAGAGTATGAATCTTGTACTCGATTCCCTGACGCTTGACGATTTGCTGCACGATCAGAAACGTTATATTTATCTTGACCATTCCGCAACGACCGCCGTCGACGAAGAAGTCTTGTCAAAGATGCTGCCGTATTTTTATGAAAAAGCCGGCAACGCAAGCAGTCAGCACGGTATGGGGCGCGACGCCGAAGTCGCGGTTGACCGCGCAAGAAAACAGGTTGCCGACGCAATCGGCGCAAAATCCAACGAAATTTATTTCACGTCGGGCGGCAGTGAATCCGACAACTGGGCGTTGAAAGGCATTGCACACGCATATAAATCGAAGGGCAAACACCTTATCACGTCGGAGTTTGAGCACCCGGCAGTCCTTAACACAATGAAACAACTGGAAGCGGAAGGCTTTGAAGTTTCTTATCTTCACACGAATCCGCAGGGTTACGTCAGCGCGGACGAACTTGAAAGTATTATTCGTCCCGATACGATTCTTGTGAGCGTGATGTACGCAAACAATGAAATCGGCACGATTCAACCTATTGAAGAACTTGCGAAAGTCGCGCACGCTCACGGTGCGTTTTTCCACACGGACGCGGTGCAGGCGATCGGCAACGTTCATATCGACGTCAAAGCGCAGGGCATCGACCTGCTTTCGATGTCGGCGCACAAGTTTTACGGACCGAAAGGCATCGGTTGCTTGTATATCAAAAGCGGCGTTCGTCCCGAAAGACTAATTGCCGGTGGCGAACAGGAGCGCAATCAGCGCGCAGGAACGACGAATACGCCGGGCGTAGTCGGCATGGGTTTCGCAATCGAAAAAGCCGTCAACAATATGGACGAAAACAACGCGTACATTGCGGCACTTCGCGACGAGTTTGTTAAAGAAGTCAAAGAAAGAATCCCCGATATAAGATATAACGGCGGCGAAAAACGTCTTGCCGGCAACGCGCACTTTACGTTCAGATATATCGAGGGCGAAAGCATTTTGTTCACCCTTGACCTTGCGGGCATTTGCGCGTCGAGCGGCAGCGCGTGCAGTTCGGGAAGCCTCGAAGCGTCCAAAACGGTGCTTGCAATCGGCGTTCCCGCAGAAGAAGCGCACGGCAGTATCCGCTTTACATTCGGCAGGGAAAACACTATGGACGACGTGAAATACACCGTCGACGAGCTGGAAAAAACCGTAAAACGTCTGCGCTCAATGAGTCCGCTGTTTGCAGAATCTACTGCAAAAATCACGATGATTTAATAAAAATACCGCAAAATAATTTCAAAATTCAATCAAAATCTGCCAAAAATTGTATCGGCAGGAAGGAAATATTATGTACAACGAAAAAGTAATGGAAATATTCAAAAACCCCAAAAACGTGGGCGAGGTCGAAAATTACAACGCAATCGGCACGGTCGGCAACGCAACCTGCGGCGACATCATGCAAATCACGTTGCGTATCGAGGACGGCATTATTAAAGACGCGAAATTCAAAACTTTCGGATGCGCTGCGGCAATCACGTCGTCAAGCGTCGCAACGAGCATGATTATCGGCAAAACCATTGACGAAGCGTTGAAGATCACGAACAAGGACGTCATTACCGAACTTAACGGGTTGCCTCCCCAGAAAATCCACTGTTCGGTTCTTGCGGAAGAAGCCATCAAAGCGGCAATCGACAGTTATCGCCAAAACCAGGGTAACGGAGACGTATCCGCGACGGTTACCGCTCCTTGCGCGTGCGGCTGCGGCGTTCAGACTTCGGGCGAATCGGAAAGCAAATAACAATATTTACCATTTGAGATATTTATCGTCCGCTCATAAAACCTTGCTCTCCGCTCATACTGAATACGGAGGTAAGATATGCAAAAAAGTTTTATGATCGGCGTGGTGCTGGGCGCGGCGGCGATGAGTGCGTACGAAATGGGTAATCGCGCCAAAAACCAAGTCGAATGTCAGAAAGAAAAGATCAAGAAAAAGCTTGAAAAATTTTTTGACTGAAAACAATAATTTTACTTCAAAAAAGAAAAACCGCAATTATTTTGCGGTTTTTTGCTTTAATTTCGTTTCTTTTTGTTATTTCAAAAGGTCAAGAGAAAGATTCTCGAAAATGATATTGTCGGCATAGCCGCGCGCTTTTTCAAGGTCTTTTTCGTTGCGGACTGTCCAGGCAAAAACGGGCATACTTTCACGCGTTTTCGCAATGTATTCGTTGGGCGCGCTGTTGACGTCGTAGGAAGTGAACATAGGTTTACTGAGTTTATTCACGACAAGTTGTCCCATAATGTCGTTCAAGAACTTCGGGGTTTTACCTTTTTCGCCGACGCCGGACGCAAGCTGTCCGAACGGATATTCCGACTGATGTTTTCTGCACCATTTCACCGCAAACGGATCAAACGATTGCAGGGCGATGACGTCCTTGTACGGATAATCTTTCAGGTCGCGCAGGACCGCTTTCGCAAGGGAATTGTTGCGCCAGCCGCACAGTGTTTTAAGTTCGATAAGAATTGGCACTTTGCCGTCGACGAGTTTAAGCATTTCCGGAAGGGTGGGGATAATCTCGCCGCCGAGCGTCATCGGATAATCTTTGAGTTGTTCTGACGTCAGGCTTTCGATTTTGACGTCCTTTCCGCAGACGCGTTTCAGGCTGTTGTCGTGGTGGACGGCAACAACGCCGTCTTTCAGAAGATGCACGTCGGTTTCGATTGCGAATCCGTGTTCGATTGCCGCTTTGAAAGCGGAAATGCTGTTTTCTTCGCGGATGTCGTCGTGAAGACCGCGGTGAGCGATTGGTGTGGACAAAAATTTTTCAAGACTTTGCATAATAGATTTATTTTCCTTTAATATCCTAATTCCTTATTGACAATTACGACGTAAACGGTTTTGCTGCGCGGGGGAAGGGTAATTATGCTTGTCGCGTGGCAAATGTTGGTATCTTTCGGGCAGTCCTTGCAATCGCCGCCGGTAACGCAGGGATTTGAAAGGTATCCGAACCTAAGACAGTTCTTTTTCGCGGCGACGGTGCGGATACGTTCAAGCGCGGCGGGCACGTCTTTCACAATTTTGTTGACGCCCAGCACGAAAACGGTATTTTTGCCGCCGTAAAGCATGGAAGCGATACGATTGCAGTTGCCGTCGACGTTGACGAATTCCCCGTCTTCGGTAAGCGCGTTCGTGGAGGTCAGAAACCAGTCCGCAAAGACGGCTTTTTTCATGACTTCGTCCGGGTTGACGTCGGGCATGAGCCGTCTGATATACACGGTATTGCCGCGTTCTTTCAACGCCTCGCCGATGCCGATTTCGTCAAGCGTTGCGCTGCCGCCCGCGCCTACGGTGTCCGTCCTTCCGATAAGTTCCGTCAGAAGTCCTCTTGTTTCGGCAATGGTATTCGTGTAAAAAACCTTAAAACCTTTTGATTCCAACTTTTTTGAAAGTTCGTAAACGTCCATAATCCACCTCAATCGAAATAATTATACTATAAATAGTTATAAAAGTAAATTATAACGCAAAATTTATCGGGCAAATATTTGCATTAAAGCGTGATTTTTTATATAATTACCGTAAGACTAAGAGGTATTTAATGGAATTTGAAAACTCTAAAATCCGCAATTTTTGCATAATAGCCCACATCGACCACGGCAAGAGCACTCTCGCCGACCGTCTTATCGAAAGCACCGATACCGTGTCGCACAGGGATATGGAAGAACAACTTCTAGACAACATGGATATCGAGCGCGAAAGGGGCATTACCATAAAACTGCAAACTTGCAGAATGTTTTATAATTATAAGGGCGAGGAATATATGCTCAACCTTATCGACACCCCGGGACACGTTGACTTTACGTACGAAGTGTCGCGTTCTCTTGCGGCGTGCGAAGGCGCGCTTCTTGTCGTTGACGCAACGCAGGGAATCGAGGCGCAGACTCTCACAAACGTGTATCTTGCGCTCGATCACGACCTTGAAATTTTACCCGTCATAAATAAAATCGACCTTCAAAGCGCGAACCCGGACGGTTGCAAAGCCGAAATCGAGGACGTCATCGGACTTCCGGCGGACAACGCGCCGCTTATTTCCGCAAAAGAAGGCATCGGCATTGAGGAACTTCTTGAAAGGATAGTAACCGATTTGCCGTGTCCGAAAGGGAGCAGGGACGAGCCGTTCCGCGCGCTCATTTTCGACAGTTTTTACGACAATTACAAAGGCGCGATTTCTATGGTACGCGTCGGCGACGGACGAATCAAAGCGGGCGACGTAATAAAAATGGCGTCGACGGGCAAAACCTTTGACGTTACGGAAGTGGGCGTTTTCACCCCGGCCGCAACCCCCGTGGACGAACTTTACGCCGGCATGGTCGGATATATCGCCGCAAGTATCAAAAACGTCAAAGACACTGCGGTGGGCGACACGATCACCCTTCGCGACAATCCCACGAAAAATATTTACCACGGCTACAAAAAAATCACGCCGATGGTTTTTGCGGGCATTTATCCCGCAGACGGCAGCAAATACAACGACCTTAAAGACGCGCTTGAAAAACTGCAATTAAACGACGCGAGTCTGATGTTCGAGCCCGAAGTTTCGACGGCGCTCGGATTCGGGTATCGTTGCGGGTTTCTGGGGCTTTTGCACATGGAAATCATCGAAGAACGCCTTGAAAGGGAATTCGACCTTGACCTTGTCACAACCGCTCCGAGCGTAAACTACAAGGTGAAACTCACAAACGGGGAAGAACTGACCGTCAGCAACCCGACGCACCTTCCCGCACCCGACAGAATCGAGTATATGGAAGAACCCGTCGTGAAAGCCGAAATCTATACCCCGCCCGAATACGTCGGCGCGATTATGGAACTTTGTCAGGAAAAACGCGGCGTTTATAAGGAACTTGCATATTTGGACAGCAGCCGCAGCAAACTCGTTTATGAAATCCCTTTGAACGAGATTATTTACGACTTTTTCGACGCGTTAAAATCGCGCACGCGCGGCTACGCAAGTCTGGATTATGAAATAATCGGCTACAAAAAGTCCGACCTTGTAAAACTCGATATGCTTTTGAACGGTGAAATGTGCGACGCGCTTTCGACAATCGTGCACCGCGACAGAGCGTACGCAAGGGGACGTCAGATTGCCGAAAAATTGAAAGAAGCGATTCCCCGTCAGCAGTTTGAAATTCCCGTGCAGGCGTGCATAGGCGGCAAAGTCATCGCAAGGGAAACCGTCAAAGCCGTCAGGAAAGACGTCCTTGCAAAGTGCTATGGCGGCGACATCACAAGAAAGAAAAAACTTCTGGAAAAACAGAAGGAAGGCAAAAAACGTATGCGTCAGGTGGGCAGCGTGTCCGTGCCGAGCGAAGCGTTTATGAGCATACTGAAAATCGACAGCTGATATGTACATATCCTTATATCTGCATATTCCGTTTTGCAAAAAGAAATGTAAATATTGCGACTTTGTGTCGATAAACGCGCGTGACGAATTCGTCGCGCGTTACGTTTCCGCGCTTGAAAAGGAAATCGAAATGCAGGGCAAAACCTATGAAAATGCCGTTGTGAAAACGGTATTTTTCGGTGGCGGAACGCCGTCGTTGCTCCCGCCGGGGGACTTTTCACGCATAATGAGCGCGGTGAAAAAAAACTTCAAAACAAACTTTTCGGAAGTTACCGTCGAGTGCAATCCCGAGAGCCTGACGCAAGAAAAACTTGAAGTTTATAAGGCGGAAGGCGTAAACAGAATTTCAATCGGCGTGCAGTCATTCGATGACAATATTTTAAGGTTTTTGGGCAGAATTCACGATAAAAACATGGCAATCGAGGCAATTAAAAGCGCAAAATTGTATTTTGATAACGTGTCCGCAGACCTTATTATCGGCGTCCCCGGCGAGCAGATTCCGTCAGTTTTGTATTCCGTCGATTTATTGAATGACCTGGGCGTTACGCACGTTTCGGCGTACGGGCTGAAAGTCGAGCCTGGCACCGTATTGTACGAACTTCAAAACATGGGCGCGTTTGAACTGAACGAAGATTTTACCGCCGACGTTTACGACGCGGTTTTAAGACGGCTTGAAAGTCATGGATACGAAAGATACGAAATCAGTAACTTTGCGCGTGACGGATACGAAAGCAGGCATAATCTTGCGTACTGGCTCCGCACGCCGTATTTGGGACTCGGCGCGGCTGCCTATTCTTTCGTAAACGGCGCAAGGTTTTCAAACGAACCGGACGTTTCGGAATACGTGCGCTCCGTCGAACAGGGCGTTATCCCCGAGAGAAACAGGGAAGTTTTGACCGCTGACGACGAAAAAGAAGAAACGATAATGCTGTCGCTTCGCACGAAATACGGCATGAACGTCAAAGAATATAACGAGAAATTCCACGCCGACTTTTTGACGGAAAAAGCCGCAGCCCTTCAAAAAAACGCCGAATTTTTAATAATATCGAATAATAATATTACTATAAACAAAGACTATTTCTATATATCAAACGCGATAATATCCGACCTTATTTAAGTTTTTTCAAAATTTTTCAAAAATTTTTCACAAACCCTATTGACAATACATATAATCGGTGTATAATAGGTTTAGCAATCGGGAATAAAGAGTGCTAACAAAAAACATACTCGATTGCCAAAGGGTTATGAAAAAAGAATTATCCGAAAGAAAACAGAAGATTCTTCAAGCCGTGGTTGACGAATACATCACGACGGCGGAACCCGTTTCGAGCGGCGAAATCAAGGAGAAATACCTTGCCGACATTTCAAGCGCCACGATAAGAAACGAGCTTGCCTCGCTTGAAGAGATGGGATATCTCGTCCAGCCGCACGTATCGGCGGGGCGCGTACCTTTGCCGCAGGCTTACAAGCTTTACGTCGATAAGGTCATGAACGGAAAAAGTCTTTCCAAAAACGAAATTTCTTTTATTAAAGATAAATTCAGCGAAAGAATGGACCGCGTCGAAGACATTATCGAAAAAACCGCGAAAGTCATTTCCGACGTCACGAATTATACTTCCGTCGTCGTCGTGAAAAACTTCAAGGACGTGAAGGTGAGCGAAATCAAGCTTGTCCCCATCGGTGACGAAACCGCGCTTGTCATTATCATCACCGACCGCGGCGTGCTTCGCGACAAAACCATCGAAATCGACAAAGCCGACGACGATATCGGCGCATACGTGCAATCGGCAACGATGCTTCTCAACAGAATGTTTGCGGGGAAGACCGTAAAAGAAATTCTGAAACCCGACAAAATCATCAAAGAAGAAATCGAAGGTTTCAGGACGATTTTCGAAGAAGTCATCGACGTACTTACAAAGTACGATAAGGAAGAGTCCGGAAAGGTTTATACCGAAGGCACGCTGAAAATGCTGGATTATCCGGAAATCGGCGATACGAGCGACGCGAAAAAGTTTTTGTCGGTTGTCGGCAGTCCCGAAAGACTGATAAACCTTATCGAAAGCGGCGACGATATGGAGTTTTCGGTGAGAATCGGCAAGGACGAAGCGGACGGCATGGAAAAGTGCGCGGTCGTCAGTGCGAAATATAAAATCAACGGTCAGGAAGTCGGACACGCGGGCGTTATCGGCCCCGACCGTATGGATTATAAAAAAGTAATCTCGGTGCTTAAATACGTAGGACACGCTTTAAGCGAGATTATGGAAAACAAAAAAGAGCAGAAGGACCTGAAAGACAAAAATGAGTAAAGACAAAAAACAAAAAGACGTGAAAGACGAAAAGGTCGAAACGGAAGTTCCCGAAACGGAAACGACCGAAACCGAACCCGTCGAAGAAATCAAGGAAACCGAACTTGAAACAGCGCGTCGCGAGTCAAGCGAATACAAAGACCTTGCTTTAAGACGTATGGCAGAACTTGAAAACTTCCGTCGTAATAATCAGAATTTGGCAAAAGACGTGCGTGACAGGACGCTTTCCGAAGTTATTTTGCAAATCCTTCCCGCAATCGATTCATTCAACCGCGCCGAAGAAATGGTGTCGGACGAAAAAACGAAAAGCGGCATAGGTATTGTGAAAGATCAGCTTATGAACGTCCTTAAAAAGTACGGAGTAACGCCCATCGACGCAATCGACAAAGACTTTGATCCCGCTTTTCACGAATGCATAATGCAGGTGGACAGCCCCGATAAAGTCGGAAAAGTCATTTACGAAATCGAAAAGGGCTACACGATGAACGGCAAAGTATTGAAATATACGAAAGTCGCAGTCGGAAAAGAAATCGATAAATAACCGGCAACGGTGTTTATAAATAAAATAAAAAATAAATGTTTTCGCCTTGAAAAAGGCACAGTGAGGTATATATGAGCAAAATTATTGGTATTGACCTTGGCACGACCAACTCGTGCGTAGCAGTTATGGAAGGTAAGGAAGCAACGGTTATCCCCAACAGCGAGGGTAGTCGTACCACTCCGTCGGTTGTCGCATTTTCAAAAGACGGCGAACGTCTTGTGGGCAACATCGCAAAACGTCAGGCTGTCGCGAACCACGCAAGAACCGTCAGCAGCATCAAGCGTGAAATGGGCACCGATTACAAAGTAAAAATCGACGACAAAGAATATACGCCGCAAGAAATCTCGGCAATGATTTTGTCGAAACTTAAAGCGGACGCGGAAGCATATCTCGGACAAAAAGTAACGCAAGCCGTTATCACCGTCCCCGCATACTTCTCGGACAGCCAGCGTCAGGCAACGAAAGACGCGGGCAAAATCGCAGGACTTGAAGTTTTGCGTATCATTAACGAACCTACGGCGGCAGCGCTTGCATACGGTCTCGATAAGGAAGAAAACAAAAACCAGAAAATCCTTATTTACGATTTGGGCGGCGGCACGTTCGACGTATCCATTCTTGAAATCGGCGACGGCGTGTTCGAAGTCCTTGCGACAAACGGCAACACCCGTCTCGGCGGCGACGACTTCGACCAACGTATCATGGACTACGTAGTTGACCAGTTCAAGAAAGACAACGGCATCGATCTGTCCAAAGATCCCGCGGCAATGCAGCGTATCAAAGAAGCGGCGGAAAAAGCGAAAATCGAACTTTCCGGCGTTACTAAAACCAGCATTTCGCTTCCGTTCATCACCGCTGATCAGAACGGACCGAAACACATCGATATGGAATTGACGAAAGCCAAATTCAACGAAATGACGGCTGACCTTGTCGAAAAGACCGTTGGCCCCACGATGGCGGCTTTGAAAGACGCGGGACTGAAAGCAAGCGACCTTGCAAAAGTCATCCTTGTCGGCGGCTCGACCCGTATCCCTGCCGTTATCGACAAAGTTAAAGAAATCACGGGCAAGGATCCTTACAAAGGAATCAACCCCGACGAATGCGTTGCAATCGGCGCGGCAATTCAGGCGGGCGTTCTTGCAGGCGACGTGAAAGACGTTCTTCTTCTGGACGTAACCCCGTTGTCACTGGGCATCGAAACCTTGGGCGGCATCTGCACGAAACTTATTGAAAGGAACACCACTATTCCTACCAAAAAGTCGCAGATCTTCTCAACCGCAACCGACAACCAGACCAGCGTTGAAATCCACGTATTGCAGGGCGAACGTGAGTTTGCGAAAGACAACAAAACCCTTGGCAGATTCTCGCTTGTAGGCATTGCGCCGGCACCTCGCGGAGTACCGCAGATCGAAGTTACTTTCGATATCGACGCAAACGGCATCGTATCGGTATCCGCAGTCGACAAAGCGACCAACAAGAGCCAGTCGATTACCCTTACCGCAAGCAGCAATCTGTCCGAAAAAGACATTGACGCGGCTGTCAAAGACGCTGAAAAATACGCCGACGAAGACAAGAAACGTAAGGAAAGCGTCGAGGCAAAAAACAGCGCGGAACAACTTATCTTCACCATTGAAAAATTTGTGAAAGATAACGCGGACAAAGTCGACGAAGCCGACAAGAAGTCCATCGAAGACGCAGTGAAAGACGCTCGCGAAAAACTTGAAAAGACCGACGACGTACAGGAAATCCAGAAAATCGTCGAGGAACTTTCCAAAGTGTCCGATCCCGTGTTCAGCAAACTGTATCAACAGGGCGCAGGTCAACCGGGCGCGGAAGGCGCGGCGAACAACACCGACAGCACAAACGACGGCAATGCCGACAACATTGACTAATCAATAAAACGACAAGTCGTACTCACCTCGAAAGGGGTGAGTTTCGGCTATAAAAACAAGATAATTTATGGCACAAACTGATTTATATAAAGTATTGGGCGTCGAAAAAACGGCGACCGCCGACGAAATTAAGTCGGCTTACAGAAAACTTGCGAAAAAATATCATCCCGATATGTACACCACCGCAAGCGACGACGAAAAGAAAAAAGCCGAAGAAAAATTTAAGGAAATCAACCACGCTTACGAGGTTTTGTCCGACGCAGAAAGGCGCAAAGTTTACGACACTTACGGCACGGAAGATCCGCAATCTGCGTTCACGGGCGGCACCGGCGGTTTCTGGGGCGGCTCGGGCATGGACGGTATGGATATCGACCTTGGCGACATTTTTTCAAGTTTCTTCGGGGGCGGCAGTCCGTTCGACTCGTCCCGTGGCAAAAAATCGACGCGAGCCGTGCAGGGCGAAGATATCCGCTTAAACCTTACGCTCACGTTTGAAGAAGCGGCGTTCGGTTGCGAAAAAGAAATCAAATATAAACGCACGGAAAATTGCCCCGACTGCAAAGGTACGGGCGCAAAAGGCGGCGTAACGAAGACCTGTACGAAATGTAACGGCACGGGCGTCGTGAACAGCGTGAAGCGCACGCCGCTTGGTCAGTTTTCGACGCAGACCGTTTGCCCGGATTGCGGCGGCACGGGACGTATTATCGTTGAAAAATGCCCGAAATGCAACGGAAAAGGCAGGATTTCATCCGAAAAAACCCTTAAAATTGTCGTTCCCGCAGGTATCGACGACGGTCAACGCATGACTTATTACAACGAAGGCGAGGCAGGTTATAACGGTGGTCCCGCAGGCAGCGCGGTCGTTTTCATCACCGTCAAACCGCATAAATTCTTTGTAAGGAAGGGCATCGATTTGTATCTCGATTATCCCATTACGATGATTCAGGCAGCGCTCGGTTGCAGGGTACAAATCCCGACTCTCAAAGACAGTGCGGAACTTGAAATCCCCGCCGGCACGCAAAGCGGCACCGTTTTCCGCATAAGGAACAAAGGCATCAAACATCTGAAACTGAAAGAATACGGCGATTTGTACGTCAACGTCGTTGTGGAGGTTCCGCAAAAACTCACCGCGGAACAACGCGACCTGTTGTACAAACTCGATAGTACCTCAACCCCGAAGCAGTATCCGAAAAAGACTGCTTTCAAGGACAAAATGTAAAGGGGCGTACATAAATGAAATGGTATGAAGTTACGCTTGTATCAACCCATGAGGGCGCGGATTTATTTGCCGACGCTCTCTTTTCAGTTGGGTGCGGCGGCGTTTCAATTTACGATAAGCAGGACATCGTCGCACTTTACGACAGCGACATCGTCTGGGATTACATCGACGAAAATCTTGTGAACAACCTTGACGACAGAGTGTTCGTGAAAGGCATTATCGGCGAAGAAGAAAAAACCGAAGTGTTGCAAAAAATCGCCGAAGAAATCGAAAATTTGAAGAAAAATTCCCCGTTTAATCTTGGAAGCGGCGAAATTATTGTAAATTCGATTGACGACGAAGACTGGAAAAACGAATGGAAAAAGTATTATAAACCCATCGTTACGAAGTCGGTTACCGTCGTTCCCGTATGGATAAAATACAATAAAATTTCCGACAAAGAAAAAATCCTTTGGATAAATCCCGGCATGGCGTTCGGCACGGGCGAGCACGAAACGACGAAAATGTGTTTGGACCTTCTCGGCGAAATCGACGTGAGCGGCAAAACCGTTATCGACGTCGGGACGGGCAGCGGTATCCTTGGAATCGCGTCGATACTTTCAGACGCGAAAAGCGCGTATATGTGCGACATCGACAGCACCGCAATCGACACCGCCAAAGAAAACGCAAGGCTCAATAACGTGTCCGACCGATGTGAAATCGAGCGCGCCGACCTTCTGGAAAAGAGCAAAGAACCCGCCGACGTCGTTTTTGCAAACATTACGGCGGACATTCTCATAAGACTTTCAAAGGATATCGGAAGATTTTTGAAAGACGACGGCACGATAATTCTGTCGGGCATCATACACGCAAGATTGGACGAAGTAAAAAGTGCCTATGAAATCTGCGGTTTCAAATTCGTCAGACACGTTCGCGACGGCGAATGGAACGCGCTTGAATTCAAAAAATAATGGAAATCAGACGTTTACACGCAAACTTAAACGATTTTAACGACGGCGTTTTTGAAATTTCCGGCGACGAGTTTAACTACGCCGTGAAAGTCCTGCGCCAAAAACAAGGCTTTTCGGTCATCGTGAACGTCGGTGACGGATACGATTACATAGGCGTTATTACCGAAATCAAAAAAGACCGCTTATGTGTCAAAGTGTCTGAAAAGGTCGAAAACCCCGCGACGCCGAAAAACAAAATCACCTTATATCAGGGCAGTTGCAAACTCGGCAAAAACGATTTCATCGTGCAAAAGGCGGTGGAACTCGGCGTGAGCCGCGTCGTTTTTTTCACAAGCGACTTTGTCACCGAAAAGGACGTCAACCTTGAAAGGCTTAATAAAATCGCAAAAGAAGCGTTGAAACAATGCGACAGGGCGGACGAAGTAACGGTGGAATTTACGACATTTGAAAATGCTGTGAACGCCGTCGAAAACGGTATTATCTTTTTTGAAGGCGACTGCGATTTGTCGGTTAATGAAATTCCGTCCGACGTAAGATCGTATTTCGTTGGCAGCGAAGGCGGGTTTTCCGAAAAAGAAATCTCGCTTGCAAAAGAAAAGGGAATAAAAACCGTATCGCTCGGAAAGCGCATATTGCGCGCGGAAACGGCATCGGTTGTCGCGACGACTCTCGTGCAACTGAAAACGGGAGGGCTTTTATGAAAGTTTGCGTATTCACGCTCGGCTGCAAAGTCAACCGATACGAAAGCGACGTGATAATCAATAAACTTATCGAGCGCGGCTACGAAGTTACCGAAAACCTGGAAAAAGCCGATTATTACGTCATAAACACCTGCGCGGTTACCGCAGAGGCGGAGAAAAAATCCCGTCAGTGCGTCGCGCGCGTGAAAAAACAAAACCCCGACGCAAAAATTCTCATTTGCGGTTGCGCGTCCGAAAACAACGCAAAACAGTTTGAAAAAGACGGCGTCGTATACGTTTCGGGCACCGCGAAAAAAGATTTACTGTCGTTACTTCCCGAAAACGGCGTCAACGTTGAAGACATTCCGAAAAGTTACGAAGAATCGGGCTTTGCCGAAAACGTCAGGACAAGGGCGTACGTCAAAATTCAGGACGGTTGCAACAACTTTTGCAGTTATTGCCTGATCCCGTACGTTCGCGGAAGAAGCAGAAGCCGCGCGCTTGACAAAGTCGTGGAAGAAGTCAGAAGCGTGCCCGAAAACATAAAAGAAATCGTGCTTACGGGCATTGATATTTCGTCCTACGGAAAGGATATCGGGTTGTCGCTCAAAGACCTTATACTTGCGCTTTCGGACGTCGATAAGAGAATCCGCCTCGGCAGTTTTGAAATGAATATCATCGACGACGGATTGCTGAACGCATTGAAAGGGCTCAGACACTTTTGTCCGCATTTTCATCTTTCATTGCAGTCCGGCAGCGACGAAGTGTTAAGGACGATGAACCGTCATTACAAAACAAAAGATTACCTTGAAAGGGTGCGGCTCATAAGAAAGTATTTTCCGCTTGCGGGCATTACGACCGACGTTATCGTAGGTTTTCCGACCGAAACCGATAAGGAATTTTTAATTTCAAAAGAATTTGTGAAAAGCGTCGGATTTTCTGACGTCCACTGTTTCCCGTATTCGCCGAGAAAGGGCACGGTTGCTTATAAAAAGTATAAACCGCTTGACTCGTCCGTAATCGACGGTCGTATGAAAGAAATGCTGGAAATCAAAGAAAACCTTAAAAAGGACTTTTTATTAAAGAACGTCGGCGCGACTCACGAGGTGCTTTTTGAGGAGTACGAAAACGGCTATTGCGCCGGGTACAGCGAAAATTATATAAGGTTTTACGACAAAACCGCAAAACCCGATGAAATCAGAAAAATCACCGGAAAAGCGCAAATCTTTGACGGTTTAATGTAAAATTATTATAAAAAACAAGCGAAAGGAGAATAGTATGTGCGTATTTTGCAAGATTATCGCGGGTGAAATCCCCTCGACAAAAGTTTATGAAGACGAAGATATGATTATCATCAAGGACATCAATCCGCAGGCGAAAATCCATTACCTTATGATCCCGAAGGAGCATTTTGCGGATATCACCGAAATGAACGAAAAACAGGCGGCGACTCTTTCGAGAATGCTGTTGAAACTCGGAAAAATGACCGACGAACTCGGGCTTCAAAACGGTTTCCGCATCGTGTCGAACAAAGGCGAAGACGGCTGTCAATCCGTGCCGCATCTGCATATCCATATTTTAGGCGGCGAAAAACTTTCGGAGAATATGGCGTAAAAGTAATTTTCGCTTGACAAATGGAAATGAATTTATATAATAAATAATGTTGCTTGCAACAAATACTTAAAAAAGGCGGTGAATAAAAGATGTCAACTGTTAAAGTCGGTGAAAATGAATCGATCGATAACGCTCTCCGCCGTTTTAAGAGAAAATGTGCGCGTGACGGTATCATCGGCGATCTTCGTAAACGCGAAGCATACGAAAAGCCCAGCGTAAAACGCAAGAAAAAGGCAGAAGCAGCGCGCAAGCGTATGTACAAAAACTAATTTGGTTTTCACGACAATCCGCAAGGGTTGTCGTATTTTTTTTATTTTAATTTAACTTTTTGTGCCTATCAATATAATTTGTGATAAAATGAATATATAATAACAGATAGGAGGGAACAATTATGTTATTGACACTTGCATTATCGCGTCCGCACACCACGACGCCCGAAATGCTTGAACAGGCAATGCAATGCCCGAACGATCCCGTTTTCGGATTGAAATGGTACATTGTGCCGCTTTTCGTCATCTGGCTTTTTCTCATAGTCAATGAAATCAGGCAAAAACGTTTCAGCGTCGTATTCGGCGCGGCGGCATTCTGGCTTTGGGACGTTTTCAACGAAACCTGGAACGCAATGGTTTACGCCACGACCGGACAGCCCGTATGGGGCACGACGGCGGCAGGCGGCAGCGCGTTGCAAATCCTTGTCGGGTACAATATCGAAATATCCTTTATGTTCTTCATTCTTGGTATGCTCACTTGCAAACTTCTCAAAACGAGCGAAGGATACGAGGGACAAGGCTTTTTCGACGCCAACAAGAACTGGCTTGACGATCCGAACAATATGTATTATAAGGCGAACAAGAAAAAGTCGGAACTTACGCCCGAAGAATACAAGACGAAGGTAAAAGCAATTCTCAATCGTATCGGCGTCATCGTTTTTGGAAGCATTGCTGCGGTCATCATTGAAATCCTGCTGAACAAATGCAACGTTCTTACCTGGGAAAAACCCTGGTGGCAACCGAACTTCCCGTTCATACTTTTCCTTATCGGGTACGTTCCGTTTTACGTTGCGGCGGTTGTCATTCACGATTTGCCGAGAAAATGGCAGCTTATCGGGCTTGGCGCGATATTATTCGTCGTCGTATTGTTGCTTATTATTTCGGGTTCACTTGGTATGCTTGGTCATCAGACCGACGGACACGGCAACTGGATCGGAAAATTCTGCGACGGCGACAACGGAATTATCAGAGCGATACTTCGCGTATAAATCGTCATTTTTTACAAGACAAAGGCGGGCAGATGCCCGTCTTTTTTTGTCATTCGTTTTGACAATAAGAAAAATTGTTGTATCATTATTGTATGAAAAAATATGGAAAAGGAAAAATGGCGGCAATAATTATCACGGTCATACTTGTCGCTGCGATTATCGGCGTTTCGTCGTGGCTTATCGCAGTGACAGCAAAAAGCGGCAAATATAATCTCATAAAAGTTAAAAAATCGGGTGTCCCTGCGCCTGTTTCGGGCGATCCCGAAGAATACGACGTCGAGGTCAACGGTATAAATATGCATTATGCCGTGATGGGCAAAGGCTCGCCGCTGATACTCATTCACGGCAACGGCGGCTCGCACGAGGAACTTTTGGGACTTATGCGATATTTCGCAAACGATTATCGGGTGTATGCGCCGGACAGTCGCAATCAGGGCAAAAGCGGCACGTCGGACGAACTGTCGTACAAACTTATGGCAAGCGACTACAAGGCGTTTATCGACGCGCTGAACATTGAAAAACCGCTTGTTATCGGACACAGCGACGGTGGTATAATCGCAATTCAGATGTCGATGGATTACCCGACGCTCTTAAAAGGCTTTGTCGCATTCGGCGCAAATTCTCGTCCCGCGGGCATGCGCTCGTACTTCACGACGTGGGCGAAAAGGAAATACAAAAAAACCAACGACCCGCTTTATCGGATTATGATCGAAGAGCCCGACTTTTCGGAAGAACAACTCGGCAAAATCACAACGCCGGCATATATCGTCGCGGGGGAATTCGACATCGTGAAACTCGAAGACACCGTGTATCTTCACGAAAACATAAAATCAAGCAAGATCGCGATATTGAAATGGGCGGATCACAGCACCTGCCGCACCGTCCCCGAAATCGGCTACAAGGTCGCGAACGAGTTTTTCAAAACTCTTTTATGATACAATGCCAACAAATAATAATGCAAACGTTGCCAAAACGCCGATATTTCATCGCTTTTATGAAAAATGCTTGCTTGTATTATTATCTGTCAGCATAGTAGTTGATTTTTGTAAAGTCGTAAAGCCTTGTCGATAATTGACTTTTAATTTGTTTTACTTTGAATACTTATTGTGATAAGATATAAATAATCATTATTTTAGGAGCGTTTTTATGTATTCCACATACGAAAGAAAAAATATTTATAAATCGGCTGACGAAAAAACCTTAAAGACGATTTTCGATTATTCCGAGGGCTACAAACGTTTTCTCGATAACGGCAAGACCGAAAGGGAAACCGTTGAATATACCGTCGAAATGCTGAAAAAAGCGGGCTATAAGGAATATAAGCTCGGCGACAAAATCAATCCGCACGACAAACTTTATTTCAATAACCGCGGCAAAGCGTTGTTCATCGTGAAAGCGGGCAGCGCGGAAAAAATCAAAGAGGGCGTGAGAATTCTCGTCGCGCACGTTGACAGCCCTCGTCTTGACCTGAAACAGGTCCCCCTTTACGAAAAGAGCGAGCTTGCCTTTTTGAAAACGCATTATTACGGCGGCATCAAAAAGTATCAATGGCTCACGATTCCTCTTGCGTTGCACGGCGTCGTTGTGAAAGCGGACGGCACGAAAATCAACATTAAAATCGGCGAAAAGGATACGGATCCCGTGTTTTATATCACCGACCTTCTGCCGCACCTTTCGCAGGAGCAGGTCAAAAAGACAATCGGCGAAGGCTTTGACGCGGAAAATATGAATCTTGTTGTCGGCGGCTTATCCCTTTCCGGCGAAGACAAAGACGCCGTAAAGAAAAACGTGCTTTCAATCCTTATGAAAGAGTACGGAATGAGCGAGGAAGACTTTTTGTCGGCGGAACTCGAAGTCGTGCCTGCTTTGAAGGCTCGCGACGTCGGTTTCGACAGGGCGTTCGTCGCGGGATACGGTCACGACGACAGAGTTTGTGCTTATCCCGAAATCACCGCAACCCTCGACACCGCAACCGACAGAACGGTTATGACGATCCTTGCCGACAAGGAAGAAATCGGCTCGGAAGGCACGTCGGGCATGCAGTGCGTGATTATCACCGACATTCTGGACGAAATTGCCAAAAACTTCGGCATATTGCCGTCGGTACTTCGCGAAAACTCGCTTTGCCTTTCGGCGGACGTCACCGCAGGCTACGATCCCGACTTCGCGTCCTGCTTTGAAGACAACAACGCAAGTTTCGTGAATAAGGGCGTCGCAATGTGCAAGTTCACCGGCGCACGCGGCAAATCGGGCAGCAACGACGCGTCTTGCGAATTCGTAGGATACGTCCGAAAACTTTTCAACGAAAACGGCGTAATCTGGCAAACCGCGGAACTCGGAAGAGTCGACCTCGGCGGTGGCGGAACGGTTGCGAAATACATCGCCAAAAACAATATCGAAACGGTTGACGTCGGCGTGCCCGTGCTTTCGATGCATGCGCCTTACGAACTCATAAGCAAAGCGGATATTTATTCGGCGCACCTTGCCTTCTCGGCATTCATCAAAGACTAAATTGTTTACCACACAAGGACGGCTTCATCGCCGTCCTTTTTTATGTGACGAATTCGGTACATTCGATGACATATTATGTAAAATAGAAAAATGAAGGAGATAAATTATGATTACTGATTATTTTTTTGATGTAAGATTAAGTGAAAAATACGATAAAATTGCCGAAGAAAAATTCGGAAGTAAATTTCATTTTTACTCTTTGCAGTATAAAGAAGAATTCGAGGAATATGACAAAAATCTGAAAATTTTCAAATATTTATTCTCGCTCGGCGACGAAGCACGCATATATTTATGGAATACTATTGCCATTTCTAGCCTTTTTGATGATATATATAAAAATATTCAACGGGACGATTTAACAAAAGAAGAATTTGCTTTTTTTGAAAACATTAATAATACGTTCAAAGAACTAAAAATTAAATATAACGAAATTTACAACGGGGTAATCAACATTAACGGTGCTTTTGAAACCGAAAGACTAGTATTAAAACCGTGCGACGAATCTTCAAATAACATAATGAGGGAGTATTGCAAAAAAAATCTAAATCAATTTAAAGATTTGTATAAAATCGATAATTTTAACGAAAATAAATTACCGGTTGGCGTCGGTTGCAGTTCAAAACTAAAATTCTCAATATTTTTGAAAGACTCAAACGAACTTATCGGTACGATCGAACTTGACGATTGTATCTGCGAAGTAAAATACGTATTGAAAGTTTTTATATTCGATAAATTCAGGGGAAAAGGGTATGCGACCGAAGCGTCAAAAGCGATTATTAACAAAGCGATGAAAAAAGAGTTATTCTTCCTTGATGATACGATAAGACACTATGTATATGAAAAAGTCCCGCTTGATATAATGTGTATCGAAGCCGTTGCCGACGAAAATAACGTAGCGGCAAACAAAGTTCTTGAAAAATGCGGATTCAAACTTACAGGTAAGAACTATTACGCGCATCATTACAAAAATGCTTATTATAACGACAATATTTATTGTTATTTTATTTGAGCAAGATATTTCACAAAAAAAAGAACGCAAGTTGATTGCGTTCTTTTTTTTGGTGGAGATAACGAGATTTGCTCTGCATAGTTTATTACTAAATCAAATAAACAAAGCGACGCATGGTATCTAAAAGTCATACACGCTGCGTAATACAAGTGTTATATTCATTTAATCAAATGAAAAGCAGGGCAAAACCCTGCTTTTTGAATTTTTCTTATAGAAAGAATAAATTAGTCATTACCTAAAATATAATTCGCATCTAAATCCAGTTCCTTGCATAATTTTGCGAATGTGTCAAGTTTAGGTAATTTTTTGGTGGTACTGTATTGAGTAACCATTTCGGGTGATACGCCAATTCTTTTGGCGATTTCTATTGTTGTTAAACCGCTGTTTTTGAGTTCTTCGCTTAACCTTTGTTTTATTATTTTATCTTCCATATCGTTATTTTATAACTAATAGTTAGAAATAATACTTGACACTAACTAATGGTTAGTTTATAATTTAGAAAAACAACAAAAAAGAGCAAAAAAATGTAACTATTTGTTGTACATATACAATAGGAGGGAATTATGAGCAAAAGAAAAAAGATTATTATCGCGTCGGTTGTTTGTTTTGTTGTTGCGCTTACAATTATTTTATCCGTTTCTTTAACCGTCGGAAGTTTTGAAAATCGTTTTATCAAGACAATGACAAACCTAAATTATGATGTTACCACACATTTTCAGCGAGTTTATTTTGAAAATTGCACATCATACTGTACTTATATCGAAGCTTATAGGTTATCGCCGTTAGGTTCCGGACATGACGATTATGTTGATGTATATATTTTTCAAAGAAAAAACGACGCAACAAAGTTTTATGGAAAATCCATGACGGAGAAATTAGATCATCAGCGCATTGTCCAAAAGGGAAACAAAGTCTTTATAGGAACCGAACAAGGTTTATTAGATTTTAAGATATAAAATCGGGGGAAATTACGAAATGAAGAAAAAGATTAGTATTATATTATTGATTGTTTTGGTTTTCAGTATGATGACGATGCTTGTGGCGTGCAATTACGAAACAAAATACGCAAAAAAACTGCAAAAACTTGGCTATACTATTATTGCAGATAGTGAAGAAAAGTATAATTCACGTTACGAAGGCGGGTTCTATGAAATACAAGCAGATAATGATAATGGTGGTTCTGTTTATATTTTAGTTTTTAAAAAAAAGGACGATGCTACAAAAGCATATAATTTTTATTTGTTGTCAAAAGATGATGATGTACAAGTAATTCAAAAGGGCAAAAAAGTTTTTATTGGCAATAAACAAGGAATCAAAGACCTTGGTTTATAACGCGGGGGAAAATGATATGAAAAAGAAGATAGGTATTATAGTTTTAATTGTATTGATGTTCAGTATGTCAACCTTGCTCGTAGCATGTAATTCGGAAGCAAAATATGCAAAGAAACTTGCAAAACTCGGATATTCGATTGAACAAGAAGGCGGTAAGTTTTATGATTCTGATTTAAAAGGCGGTTATCGTATATTAGATGCAGAAAAAAATGATGATACATGGGTTTCTGTTGAAATATATGATAATATTGACGATGCAAAAAAAGTATACAGCGACTTAATGTCCGATATAGATGACGAACTTTCTGTTTATCGTGATGGAAAAGTCGTTATCTATGGCACAAAAAGTGCAGTAAACGACGCCCGGAGCAAGTAAGAACAAAAAAAGAAAGTGAACGACATAATTGGCTTGAAAATTATACAATACTTATAACGCAAGCGTTTTCCGAACGCCAACCTTTTGGTTGGAATCGCAATAACAAGTATTTTCACAAAAAAAAGAACGCAAGTTGATTGCGTTCTTTTTTTGGTGGAGATAACGAGATTCGAACTCGTGACCTATGCGTTGCGAACGCATCGCTCTACCAACTGAGCCATACCCCCACGGGCAATTTACAAATAGCATTATAATAAATACTCAAAAAAAATGCAAGCATAATTACATAAATCGTTTTACAAATTTTAATTGTTATGGTAAAATATTCTTCACTTGGAGGCATGGCTCAGCTGGTAGAGCATTCGCTTCACATGCGAGGGGTCACAGGTTCGAGTCCTGTTGTCTCCACCAACAACCCGATTGTCGGGTTGTTTTTTTATACAACGGACTCGAATGGCGATTACATCGCCTTTGCGCAATGTTTGCGCAACCTGTGACCAAGGTCACACTGCACGCGATTGACCTTCGGTAACAATCGCTGATGGCGAGTCCTGTTGTCTCCACCAACAACCCGATTGTCGGGTTGTTTTTTTATACAACGGACTCGAATGGCGATTACATCGCCTTTGCGCAATGTTTGCGCAACCTGTGACCAAGGTCACACTGCACGCGATTGACCTTCGGTAACAATCGCTGATGGCGAGTCCTGTTGTCTCCACCAACGCCAAACTAAAAAGAACATAAACTTTTTAGAAAAGAGAGAAAGTCCAATAACGGACTTTTTCTTTTTATATCGGGAATGTGATTGTTATTTAATAAAAATAAAAATAGTAATCGCATAATATCTATATCATTGCTTTTACAATGATCGGTATTTTCTTAATAAATAAACCTATTTTATATGAATCGTTGCGAATTTGAAAGTTTTGTATTAGATAACTATAACGCTTGCGCTGATTTCCCGTGGTATATTTACCCGAATTACGAGGTGTTTCGCCACGCAAATAGCAAAAAGTGGTTTGCCGTCGTCATGGACGTGCCGAAATTCAGACTTGGCCTTGACGGCGAGGAACTTATTGACGTCGTGAATTTGAAGTGCGACTCGGTTCTTGTCGGCTCGCTCCTTTGCGAAAGCGGATTTTTCCCCGCCTACCACATGTCAAAGGGCAGTTGGATAACGGTTGCGCTTGACGGCACCGTCCCCGACGACAAAATCAAAATGCTACTTGATATGAGTTATCACCTAACCGATAAAATAAATAAACCAAGAATTCAACGGAAGAAAAAAGAACTGTTAGGATAATAATTAAGCGCAAACAAAAAACGCACAACCGATTTGGTGTGCGTTTCTATATGGTGGTCGGGTTCAAAATCTTGTGTTTTCCGCCAACGACACGGTTCGTTTTTTTGTTTGGTTTTTGAAACTTTGCGGAAATTTTACAAAAGATAAATCGGCAAGTAGGTTTTTGTTGCTTGTGTCAAAACAAATGATATGATATTATTAATATATCTTTTTGTATGAGGTACAACGTGAAAAAGAAGGAAAAACAGGTGGCTGTCCCCGGCGACGCGAACTATATCGTGCCCGAAGACAGAGTGCCGCTTAAAGAAAAAATTTGTTACGGCATAGGCGGTCTTATGGACGGCGGCGGCGTTGCGCTGATGTCGTGTATTCTTGTCAAATACATGACCACGATGGGCATCCCGATGAAAATCGCGACGACGATATTTATGATTGCGAAGTTGTGGGACGCCGTTACTGACCCCGTGATGGGCTTTATCAGCGACAACACGCGCGGCAGATGGGGCAGACGCAAGCCGTATATGTTTGCGGGCGGCATTTCGATTATCGTGTCGATATTCCTGCTGTTTATGCCCGTGAAAGACTGGGGCGTTTCGACAAACGGATTTATCGCGTATATGCTGATAATGTATTTATTATGGAACACTTGTTCGACGTTGTCGCAGGTTCCGTACTGTTCGATGTCAAGCGACATATCCCCGTCCTTCCGTGAAAGAAACAACGCCAACACGGTGAAACTTATCTTTACCGCCGCGGCTTCGGGGCTTGCGTACGTATTGCCGCTTTTGTTTATCGAATCTTTGATTTCCGCAGACGGCTGGCTGTTCATGCCGCACATCAACACGACGGAATTCTGGCTTTCGATTTCGATTATTTTCGGCACGCTTTTCGGCGGTGGACTTATAATTTGCTCGATTTTCGTAAAAGAGCGTATCAAACCCACGACGGCGGTTGAAAAATTCAATGCAAAACAATTTGTAAAAAGCTACACAAAACCTTATAAAAACAGGTCGTATCGTTGGCATATCGTAATGTACGTTTCGGCGTTTGCCTGTATGGATATGATAAGCGCGCTTGCGGTATTTTACGCAACAGACGTGTGGCACGGCGAGAAACTTTTCGGCATGGATATTTCGTCGATGTTCATTATAGCGCCGCTTATGGTTGCGGCTGTCGTAATGTTCCCGCTGGCTCGCAAAATGATGGACAAGAAGAGCAAACAGTTCGCATTCCGCATGGGGCTTCCGTTTTACATTTTCGGCGGCATAATGTTTGCGATTATGGAGCCTTCATGGACGCCTCCGATTCTTATCCCCATCGTTGCGCTTATTATGGGCTTGGGCTTTGGCGGCGCGCAGATGATGCCGTGGATTATATTCCCTGATACCGTTGACGTTGGCGAAATGGCGACGGGCGACCGCTCAACCGGTACGTACAGCGGCATGATGACGCTTGCAAGAAAGGTCGGCGGCGCGCTTGCGGTCGGCTTGGTTGGCTGGATTCTCGGCTGGTGCGGATATAAGGAAAACGACACCGGCGACACGACGGTTTATATTGAGCAGTCGGACACTGCGTTACTTGCAATAAGGCTCGTTATGGGTATCACGGTTGCCATACTTATCGCCATCGCGCTTTACGCGTCGTTCAAGTATAAGGTCGACAACAAGAAACTTGCAAGAATAAGATATTTCATCGACGCAAGGAAGAAAGGCGTCGCTCTAAACGACGAAGAAACCGCGGAAAGGGATGCGCTTGTCGCCGAACTTTACGGCAAAGTCGATGAAAAAGACGTCGTTGTTCCGCAGGTTCTGGACGATGAAGGAAACGTGGTCGAAGTAAGCGACGAAAAGATTGACGAAGAGTTCGGAAGTGCGTTCGGCACCGTTGAAAACGACGAATCCGAAAATGACAAAAATTGAACGAAAATGAACGCAAAAATCGAAAATATCAACGGAATTACAAATATTACGAAGAAAAAAGGTGTGCCGCTTAAAATTTTGCAGCTCACGGATATTCATATCGGCGGCTCGTATTCGACAAGAAAAAAAGACAACCTCGCGCTTCAAGCGGTTGAAAAAATCGTGAACGCTTCGGACGCCGATTTCGTCATCGTTACGGGCGATATGGTGTACCCCATTCCCTGGCTTTTGCAGGGCAGTTTCAACAACCTCAAATCCAGCAAAAAATTCGCCTCCTGCATGGAAAAACTCGGAAAACCCTGGACGGTGGTTTTCGGCAATCACGACAGCGAAGTCTGGGCGACGGCAAACAAGAAAAAAATCGGCGATTTTTATTCTTCGTGCAAGAATTGTTATTTTTCCCACGGCGACGAAAACCTGACGGGCGACGGAAATTATCATATCCCCGTGCTGAACGAAGACGGCACTCTCAACACCGTGCTTATGTTTATCGACAGCAACGCATATCTTACCTGGAACTTTTTCAGCGGTTTCGATATTATTCACGACGACCAGATCGAATGGTATAAAAACACGATTAAAATTATCGGCGCGGAGTGCGGCAAAAAACCCGAAGAAGTAAATTCGCTTGCGTTTTTCCATATCCCGCCAAAAGAGTTTCGAGAAGCGTGGGAGAAGTTTTATCGCGGCGACAAGAGCGTAATTTATCATCACGGATTCGTCGGTGAAAAGGACAATTATTTCGGATACCCGAAGACCGTTGAGGGCAAATTTTTCAACGAAATGGTAAAGTTCGGAAGCTGCAAAGGCATGTTTATGGGACACGACCATCTGAACACGCTTTCTTTGACTTATAAGGGTATTCGTCTGACGTACGGAATGAGCGTCGATTATCTTGCATATAAGGGCATCGACAAACGTCATACGCACCGCGGCGGTACGATTATCGAAATTTACGACGACGGCACGTTCGACACGAAAATGCTCCCGCTTGACGATATCGAGCATAAATCCTTTTTTGAAACGGACAGATAGTTTTCGGTTTCCATCGCTTGTTTTTTACAAAATAAAAGGAAAAACGGTGAAATTATCCGATAATTTTGAAAAAAACTCAATATTTCGCAACAAAATAGTATTAAACGTCGGGTTTTCCGACGTTTTTTCTTTATGCGCGCAAAATAGTAATATCGTATATTTCTTTACTTAATTTTAAGTAAGTGGTATAATATCAAAGTCATCAAAGAAACAAATTACCTCGGAGGCTTAATGAAAAAAGTCCTTATCGGAGTACTGATTCTTATCCCGATTATTATCGTTGCGTCGGTACTTCTCACCACAAACATTATTTCCAAAAATTCATATCTGCCCGTTGACAGGGTGGAACTTAACGAAAACAATATCGAATTTTCGCTTGACAACGGCAACACAATCGACACGTTGAAAGCGACTGTTTATCCGCGCCTTGCGAAAAACCACAATCTCACCTGGTCAATCGAAGAACAACACAGCGACATTCCGTTCGTTTACGCAAAAGACGATCCCTGTCAGGACTGTGCCGATTTGTCCGACAAAGAACTGAAAGAACATATCGATACAAACCATATCGACATCGCGACGATCGACAACAACGGCGTCGTTACGGTTTACGGCTACGGCTCGTTCATCGTGAAAGTTACGACGGAAGAAGGCAATAAATTTGCAACGTGCTCCGTAAAGGTCGTCGGCGACAAGGTCACGAAGATCGAACTTATGCCGTACGGCAGCAGCAGCAAACTTTCCGAAAAAGACGTGATTTCAATGGACACGGGCGAAAGACTTCTTGTCAACCCCATTTTCACGCCCGGCGGCGCACGCGACAAAACGGTAACCTGGAAGTCCGCCGACGAAAGAATCGTCGAAGTTGACAAAAACGGTATTCTTTCGGCAAAAGGCGCGGGCGAAACGACGATTTCGGTTTCTTCAAACGACACCGGCATCGGAACGTCCGTCAAAGTGAAAGTAAATAACGGCGTTTTCAAGGGTGAAAGTTACTGCTATACCGCGGACACAGTCAACGTCAAAGACTTTATGAACGTGAGCGATTTCACGACTGCAAAAGTCGAGGGCGGCAATATTTCATCGGACGGAACGCTTAATTTTGACGAAAACGCAACGGTCGCCACGGTTACCGTAAACGGCAAAACGTTTTCGGCAATCAAGGTCGACGCGCTCAGCGCCGACGATATCGTTTTCAAAAACTACGATATCCTTCTTCAAAAACTTTACAACAAAAACGGCGACGAGGTTGAATATATCGTCAAACGCGGTCTGCCGATTTACCTTGAAGTCGTTTATCGCAATCCCGAAAAATCGGGCGTACCCGAGGTGGATTTTTCGTCAAACGATATCGCCCCCGGTTCGCCCATCGTCAATATTGAACAATTTGACCAATCGGGCAAAGAAAGCAATGTCGGCAATGTCGCTATGATTGAGCCTAACAAGGAAGGCGACGTCAAAATTCTGGCGAAAGACAGAACGACAAATAAAACTTGCAGCACGGTCGAACTCAAAGTCGTTACGCCGGTCTTTGCAATCAACCTTGCTTTGAACGCCACCGACGCAAAACGAGGTGTCGCCGCAGAAACGGTGTTCGGCAACAAGATTTTCAATGCCGATTGCACCGAAACTTCCCCTTATTCGTTCTATATGGACTTCAACTATCCGAAGGACGTTGACTTTGAAAACTTTGAGTTTTCGACTTCCGACGAAAGCATTGCCAAATTCTCGGACGAAAAAGGCAGTTACAACAAACTTGTCCTGAATGATAAAATGCCCGACGAAAAGAAAGGGCTTAAAAACAAGGTAATAATTACCATAAAGGCAAAATATCCGATGTACGACAACATGCCCGTCGTCGCAACGTACGTGCTGAACGTCATCGACGGCTATACCGTCAGCAACGAAACGCAGCTGAAAAAGGCGTTGCACGAGAAAAAAGAAAGCGTTGCGATTTACGTCAAGGATTCGACTGCCGGCGGCAAACTTGAAATTCGTGCGGACAACAATACGGACGCGTCCAGAATCACCATGCAGGAAGGCACGAGCATGTACGGCAACGGCTTTATCGTATGCTACAACGAACAGGATATGATTGACCGCAAAAACGATTATTTCAATGAATTGTTGAAAATCGAGACAAGCAACGTTCACATCGAAAACACGATTTTGCGTATGGGATACAACGATCCCGATGCAAAGAACGGGCTTCAACAATGGGAAAAATCCAGAAGATGCGTGAGGATTCTGCACGAAATCGAGAATTACGACGACGAAACGAAAAATAACGAAACGATAAACAACATCTCGTTCAAGTACTGCATTTTCGAGAACGCAAAAACCGTCATGGAAATCGCTGGCGCGGACGTCAATATCGAAGGCTGCATTTTCAGAAACTCGTCGGCGAACTCGTTGTTTATCCCGATGTCGGGCAACACCTCGACGTACGGAAGACTCCCTGCAAACGTTACGCTGAAAAATACCGTATTCACGCACAGTGCGCTTATGCCGATTTTCGTGCAGACGGATTTTGAAAGGGACAAAAACAGAAAAGACGAAAGCGGCAATGTCGTCGGTTATCCCGAAGGCTCGACGTGGGAAGATATGAAAAAAACGGGATACAAGGATCACTTTATCAACGTTGAAGGCTTCCTTGATATTTACAACTGGATCAATATCGAAGACTTTTCGTCGACAAGCGGATTGGTTCCGGCAACAGGCATTGAAAGCGTCGACGCTATCGTCGGCACGACAGGCGCGCAAATTATCGCAAACGAACTTTTGCAGCCCGAATATTCAGGAGTAAGGCATACTTTCAATGGTCAGGAATACGTGCATCTCGGCATCGCCGTTCTCGGCATGACCTCGCCCGTTACCGACGGCATAGTACGCGACTTTGAAAATGCGGGATACGCAAGACACTCGGTCACGATCACGGGATCGTCGCTTACCGGCTTATTACAGATTGCGTTCAACTCGGTACTGAAACCTTACGTCCGTTATCCGCTGTACGTGTACAGCTATAAGGAGGGCAATTATCAGATTGGTCCCGACGCCGAGAAGAAACTTGACTTCCAGGAAACGGGCGCGCTTTATAAAAACCTCAGAGAAGGAAGGTCAACAGGCTTGATTTAACGACTATGACAAACAAGGAAAAAATGCTTGCGGGGCAGGTTTACGACCCCAACGACGAAGAAATCGTTTCCGAACAGTTTGAGTATCTCAACGCGATGAAAGCCTATAACGCATTGCCGTACGGCGATAAGCGCGAAGAAGAGTATCTTAGGAAATGCTTCGGCGCGATCGGGAAACAACCTTTCGTGACGCAACCGTTTTTCGCGAACTGGGGCGGAAAGCACGTTTTCATCGGCGATTACTTTTACAGTAATTTTAATCTTACGCTCGTCGACGACGGGAAAATCGAAATCGGCGACAACGTAATGATCGGACCCAACGTTTCGATAATCACCGCGGGACACCCCGTAAGCCCGAAGTGCCGATTGAAAGGTCTTCAATACAACGCCGACGTGAAAATCGGGAATAACGTATGGATCGGCGCGGGCGTGAACGTATTGCCCGGCGTAACCATCGGCGACAACTCGGTCATAGGCGCGGGGGCGGTCGTCACCAAAGATATTCCGTCCAACGTCGTCGCTGTCGGAAACCCGGCGCGCGTCCTTCGCGAAATATCCGAAAAAGACGAAATCTATTATTTCAAAGATAAAAAGTTTTAAGGAGAAATTTATAAGGAGAAACTTATGTCGTACGAAAAAAAAGATTTGTATGCAAAACAATTCTCGCGTATGTTGCAGTGTCCGACCGTAACGGGTTGCGAGCAGAAACACTTTGACGATTTGCACGCAGTAATGTGGGAAATCGCGCCTGAATTTTCAAAGCTTCCGCGTTTCAACGTCCGCAACAACGCAATGATTATCAAGTGGGAGGGCAAAAAACACGACCGTCCGCTGGTACTTATGGCGCATCAGGACGTCGTTCCCGAAGAAGATCCCAAAGGTTGGAAATATCCGCCTTACAGCGGCGCAATCGAAGAAGGGAAAATCTGGGGGCGCGGCGCGGTCGACTGCAAGTGCATGGTCTTTGGCAGTATGGTCGCCGCAAACGAACTCATAAACGAAGGCTTCGTGCCCGAACAGGATATTTATTTTTGCTATGGTGACGACGAGGAAAACTCGGGCGGCAGTGCGATTGCGGAAGCCAAATATCTTTCCGAAACGTTGGGAGTAAAACCCGTGCTTGTCATCGACGAGGGCGGCGGTATGGTTTCAAAAGAACCGTTCAAAAAATTCCTTGTTAAAAACGCGGGCGTTATCGGCGTTCAGGAAAAAGGCTTTGCCGACTTCAAATTCATCGCCAGAAGCAAAGGCGGACACAGCAGCGCGCCGCCCAAAAACACGCCGTTCGTGCGCCTTGCAAAATTTATTCTTTACAATGAAAAGCACAATATTTTCGACGTGAAAGTATTGCCCATTCTGAAAGAACTTTTCAAGGATCTTTCAAAAGCGGTAAAGCCCGCGCTTCGTCCGCTTGTAAAAAACGCATATCATATTTTGCCGCTTGCTCTTAAAGTGTTGCCCGACAGTCTTTCGTCGCAGGTCAAGGCGTTTTTGTCCACGACGATGGTATTCACGATGGCGGAAGGCAGCCACGCAAGCAACAATATCCCCGACGCGGCATGGGTGCTTGCAAACCTTCGTTTCTCGCCGCAGGAAGGGCACGATAAGTGCATGAAAAAACTTGAAAAAGTCGCCAAAAAATTTGATATCGAAATCGAGGTTCTGAACACGCGCGACGCAAGTCCCTGCACCGATACGAAGTCGGAAGGCTATAAATTCACCGTCGATATGATCAACAAAACGTACGGCGATACCGTCCTTGCGCCTTACCTTATCGCGGGCGGCACGGATTGCAGATATATGCAGGACATTTGCAGCACGGCGCTTCGTTTCACCCCGTTTTTAGTAAGTCTCGAGGAACTCGGCGCGTGCCACGGCTACAACGAGCGTATCGGCGTCGATTCCCTCGCGCAAGGCGTTGACTTTTACAGAAACGTCCTTACAAACTTCAAATAAAAAACAACAAATCATACAAAAAATCCCGCAAATTTTGCGGGATTTTTGTTATGTTTTATCAAAAATTAAATCTTTTTTGTAATTTCATCGAGTTCCTTTTCGATTGTTTCGTTGCGCTTCGGCAAAGGTTTGTCGATGACTTGGCCGCGGACGATAACTTTGTCCAGATCGCGCAGTGCCGTAAGGTCGTCAAGCGGGTTTTTGCTCATCACTATCATATCCGCGCTTTTGCCTTCTTCGACAGTGCCGCACACGTTATCAAGTCCCATAAGTTTTGCGTTGTTCAGCGTTGCGACGGAAAGAGCGTATGCGTTCGACACGCCGACGCATTTTTGGAAGAACACGACCTCGCGCCACATATTGTATTGCGTTGCGAACGGGCAGGAACTGTCAGTACCCATGCCGAGAAGTATGCCTTCGTCGATGCAGTTTTTCGCGCCTTTCGTCATATTGCTCACAACGATTTCGGTGTTGTACACGCAAATTGGATCAAGGAGCGTTATTGACGGATCGAGCATTTTTAAGGGGAGCGCGGGGGAATAAGTAACGTCCATTGCGGAATTGGTCGCCTTCATTTCGGCAGCCATCTCGGGGGTTAAGGGTGCGCCGTGTTCAACGGTATCGACTCCTGCCGCCGCCGTGATTTCAACGCCTTTGAAACTTTCGGTATGCGACGCGACGCGAAGTCCGAGCTTATGCGCTTCGTCAACGACCGCTTTGGTTTGTTCAAGGCTCATTTTGACTTCGCCGGGTTCGCCTTTGACTTTTGCGTCGATTACGCCGCCCGTGACGCAGATTTTAATGAAATCGACGCCGCGTTCCTTGTTCTGTCTGACAAGCGCGCGCAGACCGTCAAGGGTGTCGGAAGTCATTGAGAACGTGCCGTCGCCGTGTCCGCCGGGAACGGTGATTGCGGGGCCCGACACTTGAAGGCGAGGACCTTGCACTTTGCCCGAATTGATTTTATCGCGAAGGCGTACGTCTGAATATTTGAAGTCGCCGACGGCTCGCAGAGTTGTAACGCCGCTTAATAACTGTTGTCTTGCCGCGCTTTTTACAAGGGCGTCAAGGATTTTGTCGCCGAGTTTCGTTTTCACGATTTTCATCACGAGTTTTTGTGCGCCGCCGCCCGAAATTACCTTGCTGGGCATACCCGTGCCGAAAAGGTGAACGTGGGGGTTTACAAGTCCCGGCGTAACGTATTTGCCGTTGAGGTCGATAACTTCGTATCCCGAAACGTCGGGTTTTACGTCGTAAGATATTTTTGCGATTTTGTCGCCGTCAACGAAAACAGCGCATTTTTTGAAAACGCTATCGGCGTATCCGTCCCACAAATTTGCATTGATAAATACTTTTTTTGACATATATATCACCTGTAAAAATTATTTATTATCAAGTTCGTCGATAAATTTATCGGTGTCTTCGGTGTCAAGCGCGACGTTGTTCGTTTCGACGTCGACCGCGGTTTTTTCGGGTTCGTTCTTGCCGAGCCAGCCTTTTTTGTACATAATCCTTGCGACGCCGACGGTGAAGATCGCGACGAAGGGCACCAATATACTTATTATACTCTCAATTTTCGGAATTGCAATACATAACGCGACCATAAGTATAACCGGCGGGAAAGCAATTTTCGGATTTCTTGAAACGTACACGACGGCAAGCGCGCCGAAGAGTGCGGGCAACAGGTAATCCGCCGCTTTTTGCGCCGCGGGTTTTGCAAGCAGGTCGGCAAGGGGCGTCGCCGCGATAAGGATAACGCCGATAATGATAACGAGAATCGTTACTATGGACGAAACTGCGGTCGAAACCGTTGCGATGATGTCGCCTTCGTCCGTGTTCGATTTTGCGTTTTCCGCGTCGATGCAGGACAGCGCGCACGGCACTTTCAGGTTGGAAAGGTTGCCCGTAACAAAACCGAGATAAATGCTGGTCGCGCCGAGAAGCGGGGTGTAACTGATAAACTCCACCGCGCCGGCAGCCCAGTAAATAAGGATACCCATAATGCCGATACCGACTGCCGAAGCCGTCGGCCACGCGTCAAACACGATGCCCGCGACAATGGGGAATACCATCATCATGACAACGGACACTATGCTCCAAATTCTGCCATAAAAGTGAGTGTTTTCGGAATACGATTTATTTTTTCTTGAAATGTTTTTCATAATGCACCTCTTAAACTATGGCGTTGTAGATTGGAACAGAGCAAACCATACCCACAATCATCGAAACCGGTAGGGCATAGTCGTTGATCCAACGCCACTTCGTGAGTTTCTGAACTGCGCCGAATATGAGCATTACCGCCGTGGAAATCAGGATAATGAAAACGGGAATCCAGCCTTCGAGCCCGCTTGTAACTTTTGTAAAGTTCGTTGCGAAAAAGCAGCTTACGACGCCCATAAACATTGCGGTTGAAAGGATTTCGCCCCATTTTTTGTCTTTCTTTTCCATTTTAAGCATTCCCGACGAATACTTTTTCGTGAAAAACGCGACGAGTATGAGCGGAAGAAGACAACCGATACTCATTATCATTGCGATTGTTACGAACTGTTCTGCGGTAATCGTCGATGCGGAAAAACTGTCCCACGGAAGATTCATCGACTTTGCGCCGATTTCAGCAGCCGACGTTTCGTAAACAAGACTTCCGATGACCGACAGACGAAGCCAAGGCAAAGGAATCCCGAGTTTCGGCGCGAGAGCCGTAACACCGATGAAAATGCTTATTGCAGGTGCGATTGAAAATATCGCGGCACGACGCGCAGTGCGCCTGATAACGCCTTTGTCCATGCCGATTTTTTTCGATTGTTTAACGGCGCGGACAAGGAAGAATATCGATTGCGCGAGTACGTATAAAATTACCACCGCCGCTATGACGTAAAGCACCGCGGCGTTTGCGTTGAACGCTGACGATAAAGTTTGTTTCATAACATCTTCCTGTTTAATGGTTTAATGAGTAAAAGTATAATACATACATTCGACAAAAGTCAATTATTATACCGCAAGAAATTGCATTTTAATGCTAAAAATGATATTATACGATTTGAGGTGTAATATGGACTACAATCAGAAATCATTGAAACTGCACGAGGAACTCAAAGGAAAAATCGAAGTTATTTCAAGGGTGAAAGTCGGTGACGCCGAAAGTCTTGCAACGGCATATACGCCGGGAGTCGCCGCGCCTACGCTAGAAATTTCAAAAAATCCCGAAAACTCATACGTTTATACGCGGCGCAGGAATCTTGTCGCGGTCGTGTCGGACGGCAGCGCGATTCTGGGGCTTGGAAACCTTGGCGGTCTTTCCGCAATGCCCGTTATGGAAGGGAAATGCATACTGTTTAAGGAATTCGGCGGCGTCGACGCGTTTCCGATTTGTCTTGACACGCAAAATTCCGACGAAATCGTAAATATCGTGAAAAACCTTTCGATAAGTTTCGGCGGCATAAACCTTGAAGACATTTCAAGTCCCCGTTGCTTTGAAATCGAAAGACGACTTAACGATGAACTTGATATTCCCGTATTTCACGACGATCAGCACGGCACGGCGATAATCGTCCTTGCGGGGCTTATAAACGCTTTGAAAATCGTGAAAAAAGACATAAAAGACGTGAAAATCGTCGTGAACGGTCCGGGGGCTGCCGGCACGGCGATAACCTGGCTTTTGAGGGACTTCGGCGCAAAAAATATCACGCTTTGTGACGAATACGGCATACTTTATCCCTCGCGCGATAATATGGAATGGCACAAGAAAGAACTTGCGGAAACTTTTAATAAGGAAGACGTTCGCGGAAATCTTATCGATGCCGTAAAAGGCGCGGACGTGTTCATCGGCGTGTCGAAAGGCAATTTGTTGACGACGGATATGGTGAAATCAATGAACAAAGACGCAATTATCTTCGCCATGGCAAACCCGACGCCCGAAATCTTGCCCGACGTCGCGAAACAGGCGGGCGCAAAGGTTGTCGGCACGGGGCGCAGCGACTTCCCGAATCAGGTCAATAACGTTCTGGCGTTCCCGGGAATTTTCCGCGGCGCACTTGACGCAAAAGCGCGAAAAATCACGAAAAATATGAAAATCGCCGCAGCCAAAGCAATCGCCGGCGTTATTTCCGACGACGAACTTAACGCCGACAACATTCTTCCGAAACCTTTTGACAAAAGAGTTAAAGTTGCGGTGTCTAAGGCTGTTTTCGACGCGGCAATAGCAGACGGCGTGTGCCGTATGTGAAATAATTGACAAACTTTAATAAATAGGGTATAATATAACCATAATAAAACCTAATCGATGATTTGTCGGAGAGTAAGTTTTAAGCATAATATGTTTATTATCGGCTTGCTTTTCGGCATGCCGATTTTTTTAAGGAGAAAATATGAAAAGACTGGGCGTTGTGGGTATCGTCGTCGAAGACAGGGACGTCGCTTCCGAAGTGCAGAAAGTTTTGTCGGAAAATTCCGAAATCATACTCGGTCGAATGGGGCTTCCCGACCGTGAAAGCGGTTTTTCGGCAATTTCCGTCGTTGTGAAAGGCAGCGTCGAGGAAATATCCGCGCTCACCGGGAAACTCGGCAAAATCAAAAACGTTTTCGTAAAATCCGCGCTCACGAGCGTTGATATAAACTAAACCAAAAAGGAGCAAAAAAATGAAAAAGAAACTTACGGCAGTAATGTTGCTTGTCGCGCTTGTTTTGTCAATCGGGCTTCTGACCGCTTGCAATAAAAGCAACAACAAAGGCAACGGAAACGATGTAACGTTGACGTTTGCGGCACCCGAAGGCACTCCCGCGCTTGCAATCGCAAGGCTTATCACGGACAATAAGTCGATTTCGGGCAAAAACGTAAACTATAAAATCGTAAATCCGAGTAATATCGCAAAAGAGATGCAGGCAGGGCTTTCTGACCTTGTGATTATGCCTGTGAATGCAGGCGCAACCCTCATAAACAAGGGCGCGGACTACAAACTCGTAAGCGTCGCGGTTGACGGCAGCCTTTATCTTGTCGGAAAAAGCGATACGGCAACAACAGCGACAACAACTTTGACAATAGACGATATTAAAGGCAAAAGAATCGCTTGCATCGGTCAGCAGGGCGTACCCGGGCTTGTTTTCAGATATATTCTGAAAGAAAACAATATAAATATCGTCGACAGCCCGGAAAAAGTGTCTGAAAACAGCGTTTACGTCCAATATGCCGGCGACGGATTGCAGGCGAAAACGGCAGTTGAAAACAAAAGCGTCGATTATGCGGTCGTGGGCGAGCCCGCGGCAACGACTTTCAAAATAAAGTTCGGATTCAACGCGCAAATGGATTTGCAGGCGGAATACAAAAAAGTTTCGGGCAAAGAAACTTATCCTCAAGCCGGCATTTTCATGAAGTCGAGCCTTGCTTCCGACGCTGCGTTTATGGACGCGCTTTTCACCGCGCTTAAAGCAAGCAAAGAATGGGTGAAAAACAATCCGCAAAGCGTGAACGACTTTATGAAAGCAAACGCTTATGAATCTGCGGCATTCCCCGCACCTTCGATTGCGAAATGCAACGTAAACGCTGAAAAACTCACCGCCGAAAAGAAAGCGGAAGTTCTGGCGTTTCTTAAAAACCTTGCGCCCGGCGTAAACTGGGATACCGTCAATTTGTTTTAATGAAAAATTTTCTTAAAAACGAAAAAACGAAAAAGATATTTTTCGACATACTTTATCCGCTCATCGCGTTCGCGCTTGTGATTGCGATATGGGCGATTGTGGCGAAAGTCAAAAACAAGCCGCTTATACTGCCGTCCCCCGACGTTGTAATAAGAAGATTTTTCACGCTCGGGGGAGAGGCGGGATTCTGGCGCGCGGTCGGATTTTCCGTGCTACGAACTCTATGGTGTTTTGCGGCGTCGTTTCTGATTGCATTCGTACTTGCGGCAATATCTATGGTTTTAAACCCCGTATATCGTGTGATAAACCCCGTTGTTTCGTTTTTACGCGCCGCGCCGACGGTTGCGGTCATACTTATTTTGTATGCGTTTTACAGCAATGAAACTCTTGCTTTCGTCGTCGGATTTCTGATTGCGTTCCCGATACTGTTCACGGCGATTTACAGCGCGCTCTCGGGCGTCGACAAAGACCTTATCGAAATGACGAAAATTTATAAGGTGAAAAAAATCGACGTCGTGAAAAACGTATATCTGCCGGAGGTGGCGCCAAGTCTTTTCGACAACGCGCGTTCGACGCTGTCGCTCACGTTCAAAGTTATTATCGCGGCTGAAATTCTGACCTTTGTCCCGAAAAGTATCGGCAGCAAAATTTATACGGCAAACGCAAGTTTCGACGTCGCGTATCTGCTTGCCTGGACGCTTGTTGCGATCGTGTTCGCGTTCGTGTTGGAAGCGGTCGTGTCCATATTCAAAAAAATATGGGAGAAAACAAGATGAAAGATATTATTTTCAAAAACTTTTCGTTTTCGTATCCCGATAAGGAAATTTATAAAAATTTCAACGCCGAATTTTTAGGCGGTAAAATCAACGTGGTGCTTGGCGCGAGCGGCGTCGGGAAAACCACGCTGTTAAATGCTCTCACGGGGCTTTCAGGGTTTGACGGCGAGATTGAAAATATGCCAAAAAACGTGTCGTACATTTTTCAAAGCGACAGGCTTGTAAAAACAATTTCGGTTGAAAAAAACCTAGATTTTGTCTTAAAAAACGCAATTCCCGACAAAACCGCGCGAAAAAATGCAATTTACGACATGGCGGAACTTCTGGAAATCTCCGACGTTCTGAAAAGGTTGCCGACGGAAATTTCGGGTGGTCAGGCGCAACGCGTGCAGATGGCGCGGGCGTTTTTGTACCCGTCCGAAGTCATGCTTTTGGACGAACCTTTCAAGGGGCTTGACGTGTCGCTGAAAACCCGACTGATAAAAAAGTTTCTGGAACTTTGGGGGCGCGACGGGCGCACCGTCGTCCTCGTGACGCACGACGTTTACGACGCGCTTTTAATGGGCGATAAAGTATTCGTGCTATCAGGAAGTCCCGCCGACATCGTTTACGAAACCGAACTCACCGTCGAAAAGTCGGAAAGAAACCTGACCGACGCCGTCGTCACAAAGTACCGCGACGAAATAGTAAACAAAATAATTTGACGATTATGCCTTAAAATTACGTCAACCGCTATAACTTGCGGTTGACTTTTTTTATAATACAATATATTATATTATTTATGATAATTATGGGTTTGGATCCGGGGCTTGCGACAATGGGCTTCGGTGTGATTAATCTTGAAAGGGGCGTTTATACCGTCATTGACTACGGTATCGTTTCCACGCCCAAAGAAGACACGCTGCCCGTAAGGCTTTCAAAAATCGAACAAGGCGTAACCACGCTTATCGAAACTTACAAGCCGTCGCAGATTTCCGTTGAGGAACTGTTCTTTTCAAAAAACATTACGACGGGCATTTCGGTTGCCGAGGCGCGCGGCGTTATGCTTCTGACCGCGGTAAAACTTATCGGCGACGAAGTTTACGAATACACGCCCAACCAAATCAAAATGGCAATCACGGGATACGGCGGGGCTGACAAAAAACAAATGCAACTTATGGTGCAATCGGTGTTGCGCCTTAAATCCCTGCCGCGCCCGGACGACGCCGCCGACGCGCTTGCGGTTGCGTTATGTCACGGACAGGTCGGCGCAAACAAAAACAATTTCAGGATAAAGTAGGAGTTTTATGTACAATTACATCACGGGAAAGGTCGTTTATTCGGCGGGCAACACGATTGTCGTCGACAACAACGGCATCGGATACGAAATCGGCGCAAGCAACTTCACGACGAATAAGTTTACGGAAGGCGAAATCGCCAAAATTTATACTTATCTTTACGTCAGGGAAGACACTTACGCATTATACGGTTTTTCGTCGATTGAGGAAAAAACGCTGTTTTTAAGGCTCATCGACATAAGCGGCGTCGGTCCGAAAATGGCAATGCAGATTTTAAGCGGGGCGGATCTTAATTCGCTTACCGTCGCAATCGCGACAGGCGACGTGAAATCCCTTTCCAAAATCAAAGGACTTGGCAAAAAAACTGCGGAACTTATCGTCGTCAGCATGCGCGATCAGGTTTCGCTTGACTTAACCAACGCGCAAAGCGAAATATCCGCAGTCGTCGAAAAGGACGCGCAGGAAGCGGTTTTCGCGCTAGTATCGCTGGGAATTTCCAACTCGGACGCCGTCAAAATCGTCGCCGATGTTTCAAAAACCGAAAAAGGCGCGGAAAATATCATAAGGGAAGCGTTGAAACGCTTGTAAGAATATGGAAGGAATTATCAGTAAATTTAACGGAGAATTTCAGGACGACAGGGTTATTTCGGCAAAGTCGACCGTCGACGATATCGAAGAAAACACTCTTCGTCCGAAGTCGTTATCCGAATACGTCGGGCAAAGCAAGATAAAGCATAACCTCGACGTTTATATGACCGCCGCAAGAAACCGCGGCGACGCGCTCGACCACGTTTTGCTTTACGGCCCGCCGGGGCTCGGAAAAACCACGCTCGCGCACGTCATCGCAAACGAAATGGGCGCGCAGGTCAAGGTAACGAGCGGCCCTGCAATCGAAAAAGCGGCAGATCTTGCCGCGCTGCTTTCAAAACTTGAAAAGGGCGACATATTGTTCATCGACGAAATTCACCGTCTGAGCCGCAATATCGAGGAAGTTTTGTATCCCGCGATGGAAGACTTCTCGCTTGACCTTGTTACGGGCACGGGCGCGATGGCAAGTTCATTAAGGCTTCAATTAAAACGCTTCACGCTTATCGGCGCGACGACGAAAGAAGGCATGCTTTCAAGTCCTTTGCGCGACAGATTCGGCATTAAATTCCGTCTGGAACCTTATACGACGGAAGAACTTGCGAAAATCATAAAGCGCAGCGCAAACATTCTGGAAACGAAAATTGACGACGACGCATTGCAGGAACTTGCAAAATGCAGCCGCGGAACGCCGCGTATCGCAAACAGGCTTTTGAAACGCGTGCGCGACTACGCCGATTACGAAAATATGGACGTTATCAACCTTAATATCGCGAAAAAGGCGTTGAAACTTATGGACATCGATGAACTCGGTCTTGACGCGGTTGACAGAAACGTCCTTGAAACCGCAATCAAAAAATTCAACGGCGGCCCGGTAGGTCTCGATACGTTATCGGCGGCGACGGGCGAGGACGCAACCACCATCGAGGACGTTGTGGAGCCGTTCCTTATTCAACTCGGTTTTATCGCGCGCACGCCGCGCGGTCGCACCGTATTGCCGCTTGCCTATGAGCATCTGGGCTTTGAATACATCGAAAAATAATGAAAACAAGCGACTTTTACTATGACTTGCCCGAAGGACTTATCGCGCAAACGCCCGTCGAACCGCGCGACAGCGCAAGACTTCTCGTCATGAACAAGGAAACGGGCGAGCTTACTCACACAATATTCAACAAAATCGGCGACTTTCTGAAAGAAGGCGACCTTCTTGTCGTCAATAATACCAAAGTTATCCCGGCAAGGCTTTACGGCTACCGCGCGGACAAGGAAAGCGTGACGAAATACGAGGCGCTTCTTCTTCGCCGCGTGAACTTTACCGATTGGGAATGTATTATGCGCCCGGCAAGGAAAGCCACCGTCGGCGCGCGGCTGAAATTTTCGGACGAACTTTTTGCCGAAGTCGTCGGTATCGGCGAAAGCGGAATCAGGACGTTGCGATTTGAATTCGACGGTGTTTTTGAGGATATTTTGTCAAGGGTCGGCAACGTGCCGCTCCCGCCGTACATTCACGAAAAACTCAAAGATCCGTCAAGGTACAACACCGTTTACAGCAAAATCGACGGCAGCGCGGCTGCGCCCACGGCAGGGCTTCATTTCACGCCCGAACTCATCGAAAGTCTGAAAAACAAGGGCGTCGAGTTTGCGGAAGTATTGCTGCACGTGGGGCTTGGGACGTTCCGTCCGGTGAAAGCGGAAGAAATCACTGACCACAAAATGCACAGCGAATATTACGAACTGTCGGAAGAAAACGAAAAAATCATAAACAAAGCGGTGAAAGAAGGGCGTCGCGTGATTGCAGTCGGTACGACTTCCGGCCGCGTTCTTGAAACGGTTTCCGACGAAAACGGTTTCGTCCACGCCGGTCACGGCGAGACGCAAATTTTCATTTATCCCGGCTACAAATTCAAAATTCTGAAAGGAATGATAACGAATTTCCATTTGCCGGAAAGCACGCTTATCATGTACGTGTGCGCTTTTGCGGGCTACGAAAACGTGATGAATATGTACAAAACCGCGGTTGATATGAAATACAGATTTTTCAGTTTTGGCGACGCGACGTTGCTTATTTAGAAAGCGTAATAATACAATTTTGCATTAAAATTTCGTCAAAACATAATAAATTTTGACAAAAATATAAAAAATTCGATGCATTATCGGCATAAACTTAAACTAATATAAAGGTTGACGTGAAATAATAATGGAAAATTTCAAGTATGAAATACTGCATACCTGCAAACAGACGGGCGCGCGTGTCGGCAGACTCACAACCCCGCACGGCGTGATTGAAACGCCCGTATTCATGCCCGTCGGTACGATGGCGACCGTAAAAGGACTTTCGCCCGAAGAACTGAAAGAAATGGGCAGTCAGATAATTCTTTCGAATACGTATCATCTTTATCTTCGCCCGGGCTCCGACCTTATCGAACGGGCGGGCGGACTGCACAAGTTCATGAATTGGGACAGACCCATTCTCACCGACAGCGGCGGATTTCAGATTTTCAGTCTTTCGTCGATGAGAAAAATCACCGAAGACGGCGTTACTTTCAACAGTTTTCTGGACGGCAGCAAGCATTTTATCGGCCCGGAAGAATCGATGCATATCCAACAGCAACTCGGCAGCGACATCGTTATGGCGTTTGACGAATGTACGGCGGCAGGCACCGATTACGAAAAATCCAAAGAGGCGATGGAACGCACTTTAAGATGGCTTGACCGGTGCAGTAAACACGATTTTTCGGGCAAACAAATGCTTTTCCCGATCGTTCAGGGCAATATGTATGCGGATTTAAGGCTTGAAAGTCTGAAACGCACGATTCCTTATGCAAAGTGCGGCATCGCAATCGGCGGACTGTCTGTTGGCGAGCCGAAGCCCGTCATGTACGAAATGCTGGACGTTTTGCAACCGCATTATCCCGAGAATATGCCAAGATACCTTATGGGCGTCGGCAGCGCTGACTGCATCGTCGAAGGGTTTATGCGCGGCATAGATATGATGGACTGCGTACTCCCGACGCGTATCGCAAGAAACGGCACGGCAATGACGTATAAGGGCGACCTGACGATAAGAAACGCGAAATATAAGGACGACTTTTCACCCGTCGAAGAAGGTTGCGACTGCTATTGTTGCAAGAATTACACAAGAGCGTACGTGCGCCACCTTATCAATACCGACGAAATTTTCGGCGGACGGCTGTTGTCGATTCACAACATAAGATTTTTGAACAGACTTGTGAACGACATCAAAAAGGCGATATGGGAAGACCGTCTGCGCGATTTCCGCGACGAGTTTTTTGAAACGTACGAATTCCGCCGCGAGCAGGACAAAGAAGCCTTTAACAAGTGATTTTTCGGGCATTTTGATAAGATTATCGGCAAATTTCTCGATATTTTACGATAACGCTTGCAAAATGTCAAAAAATAAAGTAATATTAAAAAACAAAAATGAAATAAACAAGGAGATTTTATAAATGTTTGTACAAGCACTTGCAGCCAATCAATGGGTATCTATTGCGATTCTTGCGGTATTTTTCGTACTTATGATCGTTATGACCATCATTCCCCAAAGGAAAAGAAAAAAAGAATATCAGGATCTGATGAGCAACCTGTCTGTCGGCGACAAAGTTATGACAATCGGTCGCCTTATCGGCAAGATTTATGCGATTGACGATGACAGCAAACAAGTTACGCTCAACGTCGGCACCGACGAAAGCGAAACCCTTATCGTCATCGACAAAAACGCAATCGCAACCGTTATCGACAGCAAAAATAAACCCAAGACCGAAGAAAAGCCCAAAAAGCCCAATCTCGGCATCAATAAGAAACATCACGATGAATCCGTCGACGACACTTCCAAGGCGGAGAGCACCAACGACATCACCCTCGGCAACACCGAAGACGTGAGCATCGACAGCAAGGAAGACGTGAAAATCGACAACGACGAAGATATCAAGTTTTAATTGAAATTTTTGAAAAATCACAAAAATCCCGCATTTTTGCGGGATTTTTTGTTGCAAAATTGTCAGTTCTTTTGTTTTACGTTCACCTTGATTATTCCTGAAAACGCGCCTGCGAGAACGCCGAAGAGAAGGTCAAAATAATTAAACTTCACGCCGTCGAATTTTTCAAAAAGGGCAAAAATCAAAAAGGCAAGCAACACGTATAAAACGCCTGCCGTAATGCCTTTTATAAGTCCGCCGCTTTTCGTTTTAAATCCGACAAGCACGCCGAAAATTATCGCAAGAATTTTTGCGACCGTATTAAGAATAACCACGCCTTTTTCCGATACGTTTGAAAATCGTACGATAACCGCCAGGGTCAATACCGCGGCAAACGAAAACAAAATCGAAAACAGGACGGCTTTTGCAACGTCAATAAAAAAAGTTTTGTCGGGTTTTTTCATAAATCACCTTAAAAATATTTATGCGGTTTCGAAAAAATTTATGTTTTTTTTAATATTTTTCGCGTTCTTAATTGTTGTATAGTAAATAATATTATGATATAATATCTATATAATTTTTATCAGACTGCCTATTTTGCGGTTTTTCACGCCGCTTCGGCACTATATATTGATTGGAGGACACCTTGGCACACGATGACAGACGTTACGGCAATTACGACAGCAGAGCAAACCGTATTGCCGGCGGTATATTGATTATTATCGTTTCGCTTTTATGTTTTTTATCGCTCGTCAACGCATTGGGTGGCGTAGGACGCATGATTTCGTCGTTTCTTATCGGCGTTTTCGGCTACGCGTCATTCGCATACTCTATCGTGGGCACCTTTATCGGCGTAATGGTTACTTTCGGAAAGCGCGTTACGCTTCCGCTCAACAAAACACTGAAATATCTTTCGCTGTTTTACATCGCGCTTCTTGCGCTGCACGTATGGTTTTCAAAGGATTATTTCCTTACCACGTCATCGTACGGCGCGTATCTCAAAGCGCTTTACAACGGGGAATCTGCGGCAGGTCTTCTTTACGGTATCGTCGCATGGCTTTTCATGAAAGTCCTGACACCCGCGTATTCGATTGTCGCGCTTATTCTGCTGTTTGCGGTTTTAAGCATTTTTACGGTATATCCTGTGCTTGTTAATCGTTTGCCTTACCGCACGAAATCAACCAAAATCAAAGCAAATAGAAAGGGCGAAAGCCCCGTCCTTACCGACATTGCCGACGCTTCGCGCGAAGAACGCATTGTCGAGCAACCCATTGGCAACAAGCTTTTTGTCGGAAGTCTGAACGAAAACGGTTCTGACAAGCCCAAAAAGGCAAAAAACAGATTCTCGCTGCTGTTCCCGAATCAGGATACGGCGGGCGTTACCGCCGACAGCGTGAAAGAACCCGTCTTCGATACCGACGACGTCAAACGTAAGCGCGCAAAAGAAAAACTTTACGGCAAAAAGGACGATAAAAAAGTTGAAGAAAGCGGCAAAACCGTTACTTTCGGCACGGCAAACGCAAACGGCGAAGAAGATATAAAACCGTCGCTTGACAGCCAGTCGTTCACGTTCAACCGCGACGGCGGCAAAAAACGTCCGCAAACTTTGAAGGAAGCGTTTGACCTTCCCGAAAGCGACGAAGAAAAAGCGCGCGACATTCAGGAGCGTTTCGGATATATCCTCGACACCCCGACAACCGCAAACGATATCCGCGGCGCGGCGTCGAAACGCATTGCGGAACCTCGTCGCAAAAAGCCCGATCCCGTCCCCGAAAAGGAAGAAGAAAAGAAAAACGACAACGGTATTCCCGAGGGTATGCCGTACTTTATCCGCGACATTTTGTACGGTGATAAGGACAAAAAGAACGAAAAAACCGAAACGAAGGCGGCAAAACCCGACGAAGAAGTCGTCGCGCCTTCCTATAAACCCATTGAAAAACCCGCGGACACTCCCGTGATGAAATCAATCAATCATACGGAGCCCGCTGCAAAACCCGTCGAAAAACCCGAGGTCAATAAGGAATCCGACAAATCGTCGGGCACGGGCAGTATCTTCACAATGTTTGGCGCGCCGCTGCCCGAAAAGAAAAATTCCGGCACGGTGAAACCCGTGAATAAGGTCGAACCCGAAAAGAAAGAACCTGCAAAACCCGAAGAAATCGCAAAACCCGTGACGAACAACGTTTACGAGCGTCCCGCAACCGACAGCGAAAAAACCGAAAAAGTTTTGCCCAAACTTTCGGGTGACGGGTACAACTCGGGATACGAACCCGACAACACTCCGCCCGAAAAACCACTGACTCGTTTTGAAGAAATGCAGGCGGAGTCGAAAATTTCCGACGCGAAAATGCCCACCGATAAGGAAATTAACGATACGTTCAATCCGACGCCCGTGGCAAAACCCGTCGAAAAACCGCGTCAGCCTTACGCCCCGCGTGAAGAAAAACCGCGTGAAGAGCAAAGGTCGCTTAAAGACACGTCGTACGGCAACACGTTTCCCGTCGGGAAAAACGCAAAAACCGTGTCGGTTACCCCCGCGAAAAAGGACGACGGACAAATCTCGTTTGACCAGAGCATTCTTCTGGAACAGCAAAAGAAACCTTATTACGCGCCGCCCATCGACCTCCTCAACAAAGGTCATTCGGACATAGTTGCGGAAGACTTTTCGGAAAAAATCGAAAAACTCGAACAAGTCTTTATGGAATTCAATATCAACGCAAAGGTTGTCGGCGTTACGCAAGGTCCGACGTTCTCCCGTTTCGAACTGCAAATGCCCGCGGGTATTTCGGTCAGTAACGTCACGAAGTATGCCGACGACATCGCAATGAAACTGCAAGTCAAGGGCGCGATCCGTTTCGAAACGCCGATCCCGGGGAAAGACGCATTCGGTATCGAAGTCGCAAACGACGTACGTACGCCCGTGCTTCTCAGGAGCGTTCTCGAAGGCGAAAAGTTCAACAGGAGCAATTCGGAACTTACTTTCGCGCTCGGCAAAGACATTGCAAATCAGGACGTCGTGTGCGATCTGGAATCCATGCCGCACCTTCTTATTGCCGGCGGCACTGGGAGCGGTAAATCCATTTGCATAAACGGACTTATCGTAAGCTTGCTGTACAGAAACGGCCCGTCCGACTTAAAACTTATTCTCATTGACCCGAAGATGGTTGAAATGGGACCGTACAACGGTATCCCGCACCTTCTCGTGCCGGAAGCAATCGACGACGTTGCGGCGGCTGTCAACTCGCTTGACTGGGCGATAAACGAAATGAGAAGAAGATTCAGTCTGTTCAAGGGAATCAGCGCAAGAAATATTTCGGAATACAATCAGTACGCACGCGAACACGAAGGCGTCGTGAAACTTCCCAGAATCGTCATTATCTTTGACGAACTTGCCGACTTTATGTCGCAACAAAAAAGGAATATCGAAGATAAAATCAACTCGCTTGCACGTCTTGCGCGCGCTTCGGGCATACACCTTATTATTTCGACGCAACGCCCGTCCGTCGACGTCATCACCGGCACGATTAAGTCGAACTTGCCGTCGCGCATAGCGTTTTCGCTGAAAACCGCCGCGGACAGCAGCACGATTCTGGGCGAAGGCGGCGCTGAAAAACTTCTGGGCAAAGGCGATATGCTTTATTATCCGCAGTCGTTTAACGAGCCGGAGCGTTTGCAAGGTTGCTTCGTCAGCACAGAGGAAGTGTCGGCAGTCGTAAAATATATCAAAGAGCACAACGAGGCATATTTCGATCCCGACGTTCAGAACTCGATATTCAAGCAGCCCGAGGAAGAAAAAGAACCCGAAGAAGTACCGCAAAGGAACAGTTACGCCCATACTCCCGTCGGCAGAAACGGGGAGTCGAAACAGTTCATCGACGCCCTGCAAATGTGCGTGAAGGAACAAAAGGCGTCGATTTCCCGCATTCAGCGTAAATTCGGCGTGGGCTACGGCACGGCGGCAAACCTTGTCGAGCTTATGGAAGAAAAGGGCTACGTATCGCCGAATAAGGGTGGCAACACACAGCGCGACGTCCTTATTTCGATGGAGCAGTTTATGCAGATTTACGGCGCGGTCGCGGAAAATCCCGACTCCACCGAATTTGACCTGCCGGAGGACGGACAATGAGCGTTAAACTCGGGATAATAAGTCTCGGTTGCGATAAAAACCGCGTCGATACCGAAAACCTGCTTGCTTATGCGGGCGACGCCGGTATCGAATTTACGGCGGACGAAAACGAAGCCGACGTAATACTTATCAATACCTGCGCGTTTATCAAAAAAAGCCAGCAGGAAGCCATCGACACCATTCTGGAATTTGTCGAAAAGAAAAAGGAACGCGATTTCAAAATCATCGTTACGGGCTGTCTGCCCGAAAGGTACAAGCAGGAAATCGTCGACGCAATCCCGGAAGTGGACGCATTCCTCGGTATCGGCGAATACAGCAAAATCGCCGACGTCATCAAATCGGTTGAGGAGGGGAAAAAGGTCGTTGACTTCACGCCGTGCGACTTGCCGTCGACGAAACGCGTGCTGACGACACCTTATCATTATGCGTATCTCAAAATCGCGGAAGGTTGCGACAATCACTGCACGTATTGCGCGATTCCGAAAATCCGCGGGAAGTTCAGAAGCCGCACGATCGAAAGTCTGTACGACGAAGCGAAAATTCTCGTTGACGAATACGGCGTGAAGGAATTGAATATCGTGGCGCAGGACATCACTCGTTACGGCATCGACCTTTACAACGAATACGCTCTCTTGAAACTGCTGGACAAAATCACGTCGCTTGACGTCGAATGGGTAAGGCTTTTGTATTGCTATCCGGAGCTTTTAAGCGACGACCTTATAAAATATATCGTAAAAAACGACAAAATTTGCAAATATGTTGACATTCCCTTGCAACATATTGATGATACGATATTAAAGACGATGGGGCGAGGGACTTCTGAAAAGGAAATCAAAAACCTTATTGAAAAAATCAGAACCGCCGGCGACGTCGCGATTCGCTCGACTTTCATCGTCGGATTCCCCGGTGAAACGGACGAGCAGTTTCAAAAACTTTACGACTTCATCGGCGAATACAAGTTGAATTACGCGGGATTTTTCGCGTACAGCAAGGAAGACGGCACCGCCGCAGCGAAACTCAAAAACCAGATTCCGCAAGCGGTCAAAAACAAACGCCTTAAAAACATCACCGCGCTTCAAAGCAAAGTGATTTTCGAAAACAACAAAAACTATGTCGGTAAATCTTTAAAAGTTCTTTACGAAGGTATCGACTACGACAACAATATATTTTACGGTCGTCCCGAATTCTGCGCACCCGAAGTCGATGCGAAAGTTTTGTTTTCAAGCGACTATCTTGTGAACGTCGGCAATTTCTACGACGTTAAGATTACCGGCGCAAACGGATACGATCTCGTTGGAGAAGTGAAATGAAACAACTTAATCTTCCAAACAAAATAACGCTTGCAAGAATCGCGTTGATTCCCATCGTTGTGATTTTATATTTCGTGAATTTTCCGTATCATGAAATCGCGGCGTGCATAGTGTTTATGCTTTGTTGCAGCACCGACTTTATCGACGGCAACATCGCAAGAAAAAGAAATCTCGTGACCGACCTCGGGAAATTTCTGGACCCGATCGCCGATAAGGTCATCGTCGTCATTATGCTGTTTATCTTTGTCGGCGACGGCACGCTTCCCGGATGGTACAACCAGATTATCGCAGGCTTTATCATAAGCCGCGAAATTATAATTACCGCATTCCGCATAATCGCCGTGCAGAAAAACGTCGTGCTTGCGGCAGACAAACTCGGCAAAATCAAAACGACGTTTTTGGACATCGGTCTTATCTCGCTGACGATGAGCACGATCCAAACCGGGGAAATCGCGGGGAAAGCCTTTTATTTCTTTGATTGGCTCGGACAAATCACGTATTATATCGGCGCGTTTTTCGCAATCGTGTCGGGCGTGAATTACGTCCTGAAAAACAAGCAGGTGCTTGCCGATAAAAAACCCGTCGAAACGGATTTGCCCGCAAAAACTTTGTCCGAAACCGAAAAAGAAAACGACGTGGAGGAAATCGTAAACCATGATTAACGTGCCCGAATTCGTCGACGGAAAAAAACTTAACGTTGCCGTCGCCCAGCTTCTTCTGGAAAACAATCTGAAAATCTCGGTGGCGGAAAGTCTTACCGGCGGCGAGGTCGCGGCAAAACTCGTTGACGTTGCGGGTATTTCCAAATCGTTTATCGAGGGCATCGTCGCTTATGCAAACGAGGCAAAAATGAATCGTCTTGGCGTCAGCGCGGAAACGCTTATCAAGTACGGCGCGGTGTCGGAAGAAACCGCAAAGGAAATGGCGGAAGGGCTGATAAAAGGCGACGTTACCGTATCCGTCTCGACAACGGGCATCGCAGGGCCCACCGGCGGCACGGTTGAAAAACCCGTCGGCACGGTATGTTTCGGTTTTTGTCTGAACGGGAAAACGTTTACGGAAAGACAAATTTTTTCCGGCACGCGTGAGGAAATCCGCAAAAAATCGACGGATTTCGCGTTTTATAAACTTTATTTGTTGTTGTCGAAAGAGTTTTCAAAACTCGACGACAACGACGTTTTGAAGTTGTCCGACATCGAAAACAAGGATCCCCTTGCGTTTTACGTCGGGCGCACCGACGCTGGCGAAGACGTTTTCACAAATTTCAAAGACCTTGCAAACCTGCTTATCGGCGGCGCAAGCGGCACGGGTAAATCGGCGTTTATCAGAAATATTCTGATTACGCTTTTGCTCAAAAACAAGCCCTGCGAAATAAGTCTTGTTCTTGCCGATCCGAAAAACGTCGAGTACAACGACTTCGTCGGTATCAAAAACGTTTACAGAAACAAAGTCCTTAAAACGTCGGACGAGGTCATTGAAATGCTGAACGAAACCTACAAGGAAATGCAGCTCAGATACAAGCGTTTCAAACACGTCAGCGTCAGGAACGTTTACGAATACAATCAAAGCGCGATTACAAACGGCATGCCCGTTTATCCGTACGTCATCATCGTTATCGACGAGTACGCCGACTTTATTTTTGAAAGGCGGAACGACTTTGAAGAAGCGATAAACAACCTTGCGCGGCTCGGGAAAGCGGCGGGAATTCATCTTATTATGAACACGCATTGCACAAACGTTGACGTCATAACGGGCGTTATCAAACAATGTTTTGCCTCGCGAATCGCGTTTTCCACGCAAAATCTTGCCGATTCTTTCACGATGATCGGCGTGGGCGACGCGGCGAATATAACGGAGGCGGGCGTTGCGTGTTTCCTGCCCGTCGTAAAATTCGACCCGACGCGTGTCAGAATCCCGAACCTTTCGGAAACGAAATTAAAGGAATATATCGAAGTTGTAAAACGACAATAATTCCTTAAAAATATTCATAAACCAACAAAATTTTGAAAAATTACGTCAAAATACAATAAAATTTGGCGATAAAATATAAGGAGAAAAATATGGCAACCGATTCCAAAGAAAAAGTAAAAAACCTTGAACAGGCTTTACAACAGATAGAAAAACAGTTCGGTAAGGGCGCGATTATGAAATTCGGCGAGACCGAAGTTCAAAAGGTCGAAGCAATCCCCACGGGCTGTCTAACTCTTGACATCGCTCTCGGCATAGGCGGCATTCCGCGCGGCAGAATTATCGAAATTTACGGACCCGAATCTTCAGGCAAAACGACGGTCGCGCTTCACATGATCGCAGAAACGCAGAAACAGGGCGGTATGGCGGCGTTTATCGACGCGGAGCACGCGCTTGATCCTTATTACGCGCAGGCTCTCGGCGTTCAGATCAATGACTTGTACATCGCGCAACCCGACAGCGGCGAGCAGGCTTTGAACATTACCGAAACGCTTGTCCGAAGCAACAGCATCGACCTTATCGTCGTGGACAGCGTCGCGGCGCTTACTCCGCAGGCGGAAATCGACGGCGAAATCGGCGACAGCAGCGTCGGTCTTCAAGCAAGACTTATGTCGCAGGCAATGCGTAAACTCACCGCAATATGCAACAAATCCCGTTGCAGCATCGTTTTCATCAACCAACTTCGTGAAAAAGTCGGCGTGATTTACGGCAGCCCCGAGGTTACGACGGGCGGTAAAGCGCTGAAATTCTATTCGTCGGTGCGTATCGACATCAGAAAAGCCGACACGATTAAGGACGGCGCGGAAGTCATTGGCAACCGCACAAAGGCTCGTATCGTCAAAAACAAGGTTGCGCCTCCGTTCAAAGTTGCGGAATTCGACATTCTTTTCGGCAAAGGAATTTCCCTTGCAGGCTGCGTGCTTGACGTCGCAACCGATATGGGGCTTGTCGAAAAAAGCGGAAGCTGGTATTCGTACAACGACGAAAAAATCGGGCAAGGCAGGGATAAAACGTTGGATTACCTTAACAAAAATCCCGACGTTTTCAACGAAATCAACGAAAAAGTCCGTGAAAAAGTCTTTGCGGACAAATAATTTTGTAAATTTTGCCACGGCTCACCCCGTGGCATTACCGCATAATCAAAGAAATTAAAGCCGACACGCGCCGGACGGCGCGCAAATAAATCGGTTTTATGAATATATAGGAGGATATAAACCAAATGACAAGCATTACAACACAATTGCTTGCTGTCTTGTCGGGCGGCGCAATCGCGGGAATCGCGGTCGCGGCACTCGCAGTAGGACTCGCCGCTGGTGTTGCCGGTTATATGTATTACTTCAAACGTAAAGTCGGCACCGCTAAATCGGAAGCAGATAAGGTAAAAGCCGAGGCGGCAAAAATTATCGAAGACGCTAAGGTCGAGGCAAAAACCGCTCGTAAAGAAGCCTTGCTCGAAGCAAAAGAAGAAGAACATCGTCTTCGCGCGGAAATCGATAAGGAAGCAAAAGAAAGAAAAGCAGAGTATCAGAAAACCGAACAACGTCTTCAATCCAAAGAATCGTACCTTGACAAAAAGGACGACGCGTTGGATAAGAAACAGGAACAACTGGAAGTTCAGAGAAAACAACTTCAATCCAAAGAAGAAGAGTTGCAAAATATCGAGGATAAACTCAAAAATTCGCAATTCCTTCTTGAAAAAGAACTTGAAAGAATCTCCGGTATGACCAGGGACGAGGCAAAACAACAACTCATGGACGCGCTCATCGACAGCGCGAAAAAGGACGCGGTACAAACCGCAAAACAAATCGAGGCGGAAGCCAAAGAAAACGCCGAAAAGAAAGCGCAAAACATTATCTCGCTTGCAATTCAAAGATGCGCCGCAGACCACACGACGGACACCACCGTTTCGGTTGTCGCGCTCCCCAACGACGAAATGAAAGGGCGCATTATCGGTCGCGTAGGTCGCAATATCCGTGCGCTTGAAAGTGCGACGGGCGTTGACCTTATCATCGACGATACCCCCGACGTCGTTACGCTTTCGGGATTCGATCCCGTACGCCGCGAAATCGCGCGTATCACCCTTGAAAAACTTATTCAGGACGGAAGAATCCACCCCGCACGCATCGAAGAAATGGTCGACAAGGTCAAAAAAGAAGTCGACGGTCTTATCAAAGAAGCGGGCGAAAACGCGGTGTTCGAGTGCGGTATTTACGGCATTCATCCGGAACTTATCAAAATTTTGGGCAAACTTAAATATCGTACAAGCTACGGTCAGAACGTGTTGCAACACTCGCTGGAAGTCGCGTTCCTTGCAGGCGTTATGGCGTCGGAACTCGGCGCGGACGTCAAAATTGCGAAACGCGCGGGGCTTCTGCACGATATCGGCAAAGCGGTTGACCACGAAATCGAGGGCACTCACGTCCAGATCGGCGTCGATTTGCTGAAAAAATATAAGGAAAGCGCGGCTGTTATTCACGCGGTTGCGGCTCACCACGGCGACATCGAGGCAACAAGCGTCGAAGCAGTCCTTGTTCAGGCAGCCGACGCAATATCAAGCGCACGTCCCGGTGCACGTCGCGAATCGCTTGAAAACTACGTCAAACGCATTGAAAAGTTGGAAACAATCGCAAATTCCTTCAACGGCGTCGAACAGTCTTACGCAATTCAGGCAGGGCGCGAAATCCGCGTTATGGTCAAACCCGAGGTCGTCGACGACACCACCACGGTTTTCCTTGCAAAAGAAATCGCCAACAAGCTGGAAGCGGAACTCGAATACCCCGGACAAATCAAAGTTACGGTTGTCAGGGAAATCAGAAGCGTCGACTACGCAAAGTAATCGAACCAAACCCAAGACAAAACCAAAACAAAGCCTAAACAAAAAACCGTCCGAAAGGGCGGTTTTTTCTATACAAAAAAAAGACACCGCGATTTTTTTGAAAGAGGTGGATTCGTATAAGAGCGAGAGCGAGCGTGCTTGCACGCATAGCGAAGTGTCCAGCACCGAAACAGGTGGTTCAGAATCCACCCTAATATGCGGATGAGGTGGATAGCCTCGGCGTTGGGTAAGTTTGTATATAAACTACGAAACGCCACAAAGGGTATAACAAGAATATGTAAAGTGAACAACGGCGCCGTTGCTATATGCAACGGTGCGAACCGCGGCTTACGCACGCGGTATCTCATACACTCTCTTTCGCACAAAAAAAGAAAGCATCGGAATTTCGATGCTTTCTTTTTTGTGAGTAATCCAAAATTTTGATACCGTTTCAAAATGGGTACAAATTTTTGAACTATGGGTGCATCTTCCTACAAGGGTTTGCACCCATTTTAGTTCGATAAATTGGAATTTGTAATGCTGTTAAGCGCAGTTATCTACCTAATAGTTGTTCGAGTGCGGGAGTTATCGTATTTGTAAGCACCTCGTATCCTGCGGATGTTAAGTGACCGCCATCGGTCGTATATTCTGCATATATTTCACCTGTTTCAAGATTCAAAAGTGGAGAATACAGATCGACAAATTCGTATCCGTATTTTTCTGACAGGAGCTTTATTTTAACGTTGTTATAAGCTGCTTTTTGATTGTTTTTGCCCCATTCATGACTCATAGATGTAAGAGATAGCAATACTATTTTGGTATTTGGCAGATTTTCCTTAAATCCCTTCAAAATATTTTCATAGTTATCAAACATTGTATCAAAGTTGTTTGCCCCTATGAGCATGACTGCCACTTTAGGCTTTAAATCATAAACCGATACCTTAAGACGTTTTTCAAGACCAAAGGTCGTTTCACCACCAATTCCGCGATTAAGAACAAGATATTGCGGAAAGTATTTTTCAAGATCGTATCCGTCGGTAAGGCTGTCGCCAAGGAATGCAACGTCCACCTCATAGTCATCATATTTCTCGTTTTCCGCTGTATACATAGCAAGCTTTGCGTCATAATACTCCTGCACCGCTTTTAATAATTGCTCCTTCTCTCGCTTTTGCGGCAATGCCACAGCAAAAATATATGTAAGACTTACCCCTATAGCCAATAAAATAGAGAACGCTACCGTTGCAAGAATAATCTTCCTCTTTTTGGCCATAAAGATCCCCTCCTAATTTGTTAATCATATTAAAAGTGGCCGTCAAATTCTTATTTATCGGTGAGTTTATTATATCACATAATCCATTGAAAATCAATAATTCTTTTGAGCGAATCAATAATTGAACGATACCCCATAAATTGAACGATAAGGGTATAAAGTGAACGATTTATATTTTACGGCTAAAACAAAAAAGGCTTGCAAGAATGAAATCTATCCCTGCAAGCCTACATTTTTGCTAAAAAATCAATGAAAAAGGGCAAATCACCCTTATTTTGCAATAAAAAAGCCATAATACCGATATTTTTCGTATCAATATTATGGTTTCTTTATGGTGGGAAGAGGTGGATTCGTATAAGAGCGAGAGCGAGCGTGCTTGCACGCATAGCGAAGCGTCCAGCACCGAAAGGTGGTTCAGAATCCACCCTAATATGCGGAAGAGGTGGATAGCCTCGGCGTTGGGTAAGTTTGTATATAAACTACGAAACGCCACAAAGGGCATAACAAGAATATGTAAAGTGAACAACGGCGCCGTTGCTGTATGCAACGGTGCGAACGGTTGCTTTGCAACGGTTCTTCATCCACTCTCTTTCGCAAAAAAATAACAGCATTGATACAATGCTGTTATTTTTTGGTGGGAAGAGGTGGATTCGAACCACCGAAGGCGGTGCCAACAGATTTACAGTCTGCTCCCTTTGGCCACTCGGGAATCTTCCCACGCTTGGAGCTGGTGGTCGGAGTCGAACCAACAACCTGCTGATTACAAATCAGCTGCTCTGCCATTGAGCCACACCAGCGAGGTGTTTGGAACGAATACTCTGTGCCGCACCATCCGTATAAAAATGGTGCCTTGGGGCGGAGTTGAACCACCGACACAGGGATTTTCAGTCCCTTGCTCTACCAACTGAGCTACCAAGGCGTTTATGGCGATTCGAAGGGGAGTCGAACCCCTGACCTCTAGCGTGACAGGCTAGCGTTCTAACCAACTGAACTACCGAACCACAATTTATTAAGTTTTTTGGTGGGCCTTCACGGACTTGAACCGCGGACCAATCGGTTATGAGCCGACCGCTCTAACCAACTGAGCTAAAGGCCCTAATCTTTTTGGTGGTCGGGGTGAAGAGACTCGAACTCCCGACCTCATGGTCCCAAACCACGCGCGCTACCAAACTGCGCCACACCCCGATAGCGGGAATTGTTCGCCATTCACAAGCGACTTCTAAATAATACGATAATACAAAAAAATTGTCAACTTTTTTTCAATATTTTCAGAAAAATTTTTAATTCAATTTACAATATCCGTTTAATTTCGTTGAAAAACAACTTTATATATGTTTTTTTGCAAAAGTTTTGAGTTTATTCTTTTTTCAAGAGGTGAGAAAATGAAAATATCTTATGAAAATTCGTCGGGATCGCTCATGATAAGACTTATCGGCGACGTGGACGACAACGGAATAATAAAAGCCAGACAAGATATCGACCGACTGCTGGAAAAAGAAAGATATTACGAGGTCGTGTTCGATTTTTCGGGCGTGAGTTTTATGGACAGCACCGGCATCGGCATGCTTCTCGGACGATATAAAAAACTTGAAAAACTATCCGTGCCGATGTACGTTACGGGCACAAACAAGCAAGTCGACAAAGTATTTTTTACAAGCGGAATATACGAAATAATCTGCAAACTCGCATAAAGGAGAGAATATGGAAAACTATCTTGAAATGAAATTTTTGAGCATACCCGAAAACGTATCGTTTTCACGCAGTACGGTGTCGGCGTTTTGCCTTGCGCTCGATCCGAGCGTCGAAGAACTCAACGACGTCAAAACCGCGGTGTCGGAGGCAGTAACAAATTCAATCGTGCACGGATACGAAAACAGAAAAACGGAAATAATCGAAATAACCGCAAAATGTGAAAAGAATTCGGTTGAAATCCTGATTGTTGACCACGGCGTGGGAATCCCCGACGTAAAGCGCGCAATGGAACCCTTTTTCACGACGAAACCCAACGAGGAAAGAAGCGGCATGGGCTTCACGATAATGCAAACGTTTATGGACGAAGTTGCGGTTGATTCAAAAGACGGCGAAACACGAGTAAAATTATTAAAGCGTTTTAAGGGAAACGATAATGTTTGACGTCGAAAAAACAAGCGACCTCATACAAAAGTCAAAAGACGGGGATAAGGACGCGCTTGACGCGCTCATCGTTGAAAACACGCCGCTTGTCAAGTCGGTCGTAAGACGTTATTCCGGGAAAAACGTGGAGTACGACGACCTTATGCAACTTGGCAGCATGGGGCTTCTAAAAGCCATTAAAAACTTTGACGAAAACTTCAACGTCAGGTTCTCGACGTACGCAGTACCGATGATCGCGGGCGAAATCAAAAGGTTTATCCGCGACGACGGGGCGGTGAAAGTGTCGCGCGCACTGAAACTTCTGGCGTACAATATCGGAAAATTCAAAGACGACTTTTCAAAAACGAACAATCGCGAGCCGACCATCGACGAAATTTCAAAAGAGTTTAACGTCGATAAGGAAGAAGTCGTTTTCGCGCTGGACAGCACAAGATATCCGTTGTCGTTAAACGACACGCAGAGCGACGACGAGGGCGCGCCTTTAATCGACAAAATCGGCGAAAATACGTCAAACGATCTTGACGACAAAATTATCTTAAAAGGCGTGATCAAAAACCTGCCGGACCGCGAGAAAAAGATAATAATTTTAAGGTATTATCGCGATAAAACCCAGTCGGAAGTTGCGGGAATAATGGGCGTTTCGCAGGTGCAAATTTCACGCATCGAAAACAAAATTCTTTCAAAAATCAAAGAATCATTCAATAATAAGTAATATTTTTTGTGTATTTATTCAAAAAACGGTAACACTTATCGGTATGGATAAGTGTTATTTATCGTGTCGCGAAGACACCGAATCGAAAACTTTGAAAAAAACGAAATTAAGGACGGAGGAAAACGTTGAAAACCCGCAAAAAGAAAGCTGACGCGCGCTTTATTAACGAAGAATATCTTGCGTACGTGCACGAAAACGCGCCAAAAACAAAACAACTCAAAACTCTTATCCCGGCATTTTTGGTGGGCGGCACGATATGTTCGATAGGTCAAATTGTGTCCGACCTGCTGAAAATGTGGACGTCGCTTGATAAGGAAGGAATCGGAGCGGCTACAAGCGTAATATTGATTTTCCTCGGGAGTTTATTCACCGGGCTCGGGCTGTACGACAGGCTCGGACGAATTGCGGGTGGCGGCAGTATCGTACCTATCACGGGCTTTGCAAACTCAATCGTATCTCCTGCAATGGAATTTAATCAAGAGGGCGTAATTTTCGGAATTTCCGCAAAAATGTTCGTAATTGCGGGGCCGATAATTGTGCTTGGCGTCAGCGCGTCGGTTGTCGTCGGGCTCATTTATATGATTTTTTTATGAAAAAAGGAAAACAAAGCGTAATATTTCAAAAAGATATTTTCATAAACGACGCCACATCGTACGTCGGCAAGCGGGAAAGCGAAGGCAACCTTCGCGATTATTTTCAAAACGTTCTGCAAGACGACCTGATGAAAGAAAAATCCTATGAACTTGCCGAAACGAAAATGCAGAAAATGACCGTCGAAAAGCTCTTTGAAGTTTCGGGAAAAACCGCAAAAGAATTCGATTGTATTATGGGCGGCGACCTTCAAAATCAGATTTTCGCGACAAGTTTTTGTGCAAGGGAGTTCGACATTCCGTTTTTCGGGCTTTACGGCGCGTGCAGTACGTTCGGCGAAGGGTTGTGCGCGGGCGGATTGTTTATCGAAAGCGGAAACTTTAAAAAAATAATCGTCGTTACAAGCAGTCATTTTTCGTCGGCGGAGCGGAATTATCGTTTCCCGCTGGAACTCGGCAACCAGCGCACGCCTTTGTCGCAGTGGACGGTAACGGCGTCGGGCGCGGTAACGCTTTCCGACGAAAAGTACAAGGATTTCGCGCCGAAAATCACTGCGATTACCGTAGGTAAAGTCGTTGACTTCGGCGTAACCGACGCAAACAATATGGGCGCGGCAATGGCTCCTGCCGCCGCGGACACCTTAAAAACGCACTTTTCCGACCTTTCAAGGAGCCCTGATTATTACGACGTAATTTTCACGGGCGACCTTGGAATTTTCGGTCACGAGCTTTGTGCGCACCTTTTATCAAATGACGGTATTACAATGCCGAAAACCTTTTCGGATTGCGGGAAAATCATTTTTTCGGAAAAACAAAAGGTATTTATGGGCGGCAGCGGAGCAGGGTGCAGCAGCGCGGTATTCGCATCATACCTTTTTGAACTATTAAGGAAAAACGAAATCAAAAAACTTTTGCTTGTGCCGACGGGCGCACTTCTGAACAAAGATAGCCCTCTGCAAAAACAGTCGATACCCGGCATCGCGCACGCGGTTTCAATCGAGGTGTAAAATGGAAATATTTCTGACTTATCTTAAAGTGTTTGCCGTGGGCGGCTTCGTATGTATGCTCGGTCAAGTGCTGATAAACACTACGAAAATGACGTCGGCAAGGATACTCGTCACATTTTTGATGCTTGGCGTCGTGCTGGAAGTTACGGGCGCGTTTGACTATATCGAAGAATTCGCGCACGCAGGAATCACCGTGCCCATCACTGGGTTCGGCTCCAACCTTGCAAAAGGCGCGATAAAAGGCGTTAAGGAAGAAGGAATCTTAGGCGCGGTGAAGGGCGGCATGAGCGCGGTATCGTCGGGACTTTCCGCGGCGATATTTTTCGGATTTATTTTCTCGCTGATTTTCAAGGCTAAAACAAAAGAAAGTTAATATATCAATATAATAACAAGTAATTATATTATAAGTCGCCGCATATCATATATGCGTGATATTGTCGATAAGTCCGAAAACGAAAAAACTGCTGAAAGCCTTATTTATAATTGCGGTAATGTTACTTGTCGCAGGGCTTATTTTTTCGTATTTCCGCGGAAACGTCGTGCCTGTTTTTACGACAACTTGCGAGGCGGAAGTGAAAGCACTTGCGATAAATGCAGCCAACCGCGCGACCAATAGCGTACTTTTTAACGAAAGCGTGAACTACAACGATCTGTTCGAGGTGGTAAAAAACAACGACGGCGACGTAACGCTTATCGAGGCAAAATCCATCAACATTAACAAATTCGCGCGGGAAATCGCGATCCTGACGCAAAGATACCTTGAAAACAACGGAACGACGAAAATCAGCATTCCGCTCGGCACGCTGTCCGGGATAACGATGTTTGTGGGCACCGGTCCCGACGTCAACATCGAAATACTGCCCATCGCCGCGACAAACTGCGACTTTTATTCGGAATTTCAGTCGGCGGGAATCAACCAGACAATCCATAAAATTTACGTGATAGTCCTGCTTTCGGTCACGGTTGCGCTTCCTGCGTCCGAAATATCCGTCGAAACGCAATCGGAAATCCTCGTGTGCGAAAATCTTATTGTCGGGAAAGTCCCAAACACTTATCTGGGCGTTAATAAGATATCGTCGGGATATAATCTTGTCCCGTAACAAATCTTTTAAGTCATTTTTAAGGTTTTATACAAAAAAAATCAATTTTTCTTAATTTCGACATTAAATTTTGTTATTTTTTGTTTTTATTTTCAACATTATTTCTTTACTTTATTTCTTCCTTGTGTTAAAATTATTTTAATCAAAATTCAAGGAGTAATTATGATTGAAGCCATCGAAAGGTTAAAGTCCGACGGCGTCGCGCTCATAAACGACGCGAAAACGCTCAACGACGTAAACAACGTGAAAGTGAAAATCTTTGGCAAAAACGGCGATTTCACAATCGCTATGCGCGGTCTGAAAGACGTCCCGCGCGAACAAAAGCCCGAAGTGGGCAAAATGTTCAACGACGTGAAAGTCATGCTTGAAGGTCGTATTGCCGAAAAAGAAGCAGAGTTTAAGGAAATCGAAAAACAAGCGCGCATTAAAAGCGAATATATCGACGTCACGCTTCCCGGAAAAACGGAACTCGGGGCGTTGCATCCTTTGACGGAAGTCAAAAACCAGATTCTCGATACGTTTATCGGGCTCGGGTTCGAGGTCAAGGAAGGTCCGGAAATCGAAAGCGATTACTTTAACTTCCAACTTCTCAACATTCCGAAGGATCACCCCGCGCGCGATATGCAGGATTCCTTCTATATCACCGACAATTTCCTGCTTCGTACGCACACAAGCCCGATGCAGGCTCGCACGATGACCACCGAAAAACCGCCCATTCGTATCGTCGTTCCCGGAAAAGTTTACAGAAACGACGACGACGCGACGCACAGCCCGATGTTCCAGCAGGTCGAAGGGCTTGTAATCGACAAACATATCACGCTTTGCGACTTAAAAGGCGCGCTTGAAGTCTTTGCTAAGAAACTTTTTGACGAAAAAACGAAAGTTCGTTTCCGTCCAAGTTACTTCCCGTTTACGGAGCCGTCCGTCGAAGTCGACGTGTCGTGCAGTATCTGCCACGGTAAAGGCTGCCGCGTTTGCAAGGGCACGGGCTGGATTGAAATCCTCGGCGCGGGCATCGTAAATCCCGCGGTTCTCGAAGCATGCGGCATCAACAGCAAGGAATACAGCGGCTACGCATTCGGTTTCGGTATCGAACGTATCGCCATGATTAAATACGGTATCCCCGATATTCGTCTTTTCTTTGAAAACGACAAACGCTTTTTAGAGCAATATAAGTAGGAGATTTTTTATGAAAGCACCAATAAGTTGGTTACAAGATTTTGTTAAAATAGATATACCTGCCGAAGCGCTTGCGGACAAACTCGTACACGCGGGTTTTGAGGTCGAAGAAATTATCCGCGAAGCGGACGCAATCAAAAACGTCGTTACGGGACGCGTGCTCGCAATGGAACGCCACCCCAATTCCGACCACCTCTGGATTTGCCAGATCAACGTCAAAACCGCAACTTTGCAAATCGTTACCGGCGCGCAGAACATGCAGGTCGGCGATATCGTTCCCGTCGCGCTTGACGGCGCGGTTCTTCCCGACGGAAAACGTATTTTCAACGGGGAACTTCGCGGCGTGAAATCGCTTGGAATGCTTTGCAGCGGCAGTGAACTCGGTTTGACCGACGCCGATTACGAAGGCGCGGACGTCGACGGCATTCTTATATTGAAACCCGACACGAAAGTCGGCGTCGACATCAACGAAATTCTTGGCCGCACCGACGTCATTCTTGACGTTTCGGTCACGGCAAACCGTCCCGACTGCAACAGTATATGGGGTATCGCGCGTGAAGTCGGCGCAGTCCTTCACAAAACCGTGAAAGCACCCGTCACAAGTTACACCGCAACGCCGGAACGTATCTTTAATTTGCTGGACGTTCAGGTTGCCGACGCAGAGCTTTGCCCGCGTTATATGGCAAAAGCCGTCAAAAACATCAAAATTTGCGAAAGTCCCAAAATCATTAAGGACAGGCTTCGTGCGGTCGGCATCAAACCCATCAATAACATCGTCGATATCACAAACTATATTCTTATCGAACTCGGTCAGCCGATGCACGCCTTCGATTACGAAAAAATCGCAGGTCATCGCATTATCGTCCGTCGCGCGGAAGAAGGAGAAACTATCACCACGCTCGACAACACGACGCACAACCTCGACAACGACGTCCTTGTCATCGCCGACGCCGAAAAACCTTTGGCTGTCGCGGGCATTATGGGCGGTCTTGACAGCGGCATTTCCAACGATACCCACACCATTATCTTTGAAAGCGCGAAATTCGCACGCGATAACGTGCGGCGCACTTCACGAAAACTTAACCTTAAAAGCGACAGCAGCGCAAGATTTGAAAAAGGCATCGACTTTTTGAGTCAGGCAATCGCAATCGACCGTGCCTTGACGCTCATACAGACGAACGGCTGGGGCACGATTATTTCAGGCACGATCGACACGAATATGAACGCGGTCAAACCCCGCACGCTCACCGTGCCGTATAAGAAAATCAACAATATTCTGGGCATTAAGGTCCCCACCGAAAAAATGGTTGAGATTCTGAACTCGTTGCAAATCAAAACCGTCGTGAAGGGCAAACGCCTTGAATGCCAGATTCCCGCATATCGCGAAGATATCGAGGGCGCAAACGACCTTGCGGAAGAAATCATTCGTCTGTACGGCTACAATAAAATCAAGTCGACCTTGTTTGCCGACGCTTCAAAGCAAACTATGGGCGGCCGCGACGCTTTCAGAACGAAAGAAGATCTGCTTAAACGTATTCTTACCGCAAAAGGCGCGAACGAAATCATTACTTACAGTTTCATCTCGCCAAAGACGTTCGATATTCTTCGTCTTCCGAAAAACGACGCGCTGAGAAACGCTATTCCCATTCTCAACCCGCTTGGCGAAGACGTCAGCATTATGCGTACGACTCTTGTCGGCAGCATGCTTTCGATAATCGGCAGCAATTTCAGCAAAAACAATAAGGACGGCATTTTCTTTGAAACGTCCAAAGTTTTCGCGCCAAAAGCATTGCCGCTTAAAGATTTCCCCGTCGAGACCGAAACTTTATGCATCGGTATGTACGGCGCGGATTACGATTTCTTTGCGCTCAAAGGACTGCTTGACAGCGTTTTCTCGGCGTTCAAAATCGACAAAACGACCTATGCCCGCGTGAATAAACCTTATTTGCACGAAGGCAGAAGCGCAGAAATCTTTGTCGGGGACGAGTCGGTCGGTTACATCGGCGAAGTTTATCCCGACGTTCAGGAAGCCTATGACATCGACACACGCGTTTACGTTGCGGAAATCAACCTTGTCAAACTTTTCGCTCACGCCGTCGATCACCGTGAATTCAAAGCGCTTCCGAAATATCCCGCAATCAGCCGCGACCTTGCGCTACTTGTCAAAGACGGCGTTTCGTCCGATCAGGTCGTTGCGGTTATAAGAAAAGTTACCAACAGAAAACTTTTGGAAAGCGTTGAAATCTTTGACGTTTACAAAGGACAAGGCGTGCCGAAGGGTAATACGTCAATCGCTTTGACCGTCGTCTTCCGCGCTCCTGACAGGACGCTCACCGACGACGAAGTTCAGGCGGAAATCGACCACGCTTTGAAGAGTATGAAGCGTAAATACAGAGTCAAACTTCGTGTATGATTGAAATTCTTGCTCCGGCAGGTGATTTAATATCGTTAAAATCGGCAATAGCCTCAGATACCGACGCGGTTTATCTGGGGCTATCCGCGTTTAATGCGAGGATTAAGGCCGAAAACTTTACAACCGAAAACATCAAAGATACGGTGGATTATTGCCACCTTTTCGGCGTGAAAGTATACGTCACGATAAATATCGCCGTGAAAGAGTCGGAGAAGGAAGAACTGAAAAATATCATCGTCGCGTGCGGACAGGCGAACGTCGACGCTTTCATTATCACGGACATGTTAGCGCTTGAACTTGCAAAAGAATTTGCGCCGAAAGTCCGCTTGCATGCGTCTACTCAATTCGGCGTATGCAACGCGGAAGGCGCGAAATTTGCCGAAAGTCTTGGGTTTTCACGCGTGGTATTGTCCCGCGAGGCGACAATCGAAGAAATCAAAAAAATCAAAGCCGAAACAAACTTGGAAATCGAGTATTTCGTGCACGGTGCGCTGTGCGTTGCGTTTTCCGGGAAATGCCTTATGTCGTCGTTCATTAACGGCGGCAGCGGAAACAGGGGCAGATGCCTGCAACCGTGCAGATTGTTTTACACCGAAAAAACGACGGGAAAGCAAGGTTATCTTTTGTCGACTTCCGACTTATGCCTTGCCGAAAATTTGAAAGAACTTTATAATTCAGGCGTTTCGAGCTTTAAAATCGAAGGGCGACTTCGCCGTCCCGAATACGTTTTCAAAACTGTTTCGACTTACAAAAAAATCGTAAAAAACGGGTTTATTGCACAAAAAAACGATATAAACGCCTTAAAATCCGCTTATAATCGTGGCAACTTCACAAAAGGATATTCTTTTGACGACACGAAAAACATTATGAGCGAAAAGGTTCAAGGCAACATCGGGCTTTTGGTCGGTAAGGTCGCAAGCGTCGATAAGCAAGGTTATGCCGAAATCAGGTTTTTTGACAAAATCTCGGAAGGACAGGGCTACAAACTTCTGGACGAAAACGGTTTTGAAAAGTCGGGCGGCGCGTTTCCGAAAGCAAAAAACGGTAAATATCCGATTATCGGCGCAAAGCCCGGATACGAAATAAGAAAGACTTCGGATTCGGAATTTACTTTTTCGGAAAAGAAAATCCCGGTGAAAGTTAAATACCTTATCGACGAAAACGGGGAGTTTTCAGCGACGTACGAACATAAAGAGTTTTCGTATACCGTTTCGTCCGATTTTGAAAAAGCGCAGAATAAACCGCTTGACGAGTTGACGATAACGGATTCTCTTTCAAAGACGGGCGACACGTGTTTCGTTGTCGAAAATGTGAGCGGCAAGATATTATCCGACGTTTTCACGCAAAGAAGCGTGCTGAATTCGTTGCGCCGCGACGCTTTGGACGGATTAAAGGAAGAAATATTAAAATCGTACATTTTTGCCAAAAATGACGAAAAACCGCTTGAAACTATTATAAAAAACCGCAAAAATTATAATAATCTCATCGCTGTCGAGGTTCAAAACGAAAATCAACTGTCACGTCGTATAATAAACGAAGCGGACGCAATCGTGTTTTTCCCGGACGAGTTTTCTGAAAAATCGGTATCGTCGTTTTTGAATTTTTTGGGCGACAGAAAAGACAAAGCGTACTTGAAACTTACCGTAAACGCGCGTGAAAACGACGTCGACTTATATGAAAGTATTATTAAAAACACCGGCATTTCGGGCATTTACGCAACGAATCCGTATGGCATATACCTTGCGAGAAAGTATAATCTTAAACTCTTCTCGGGATATGAACTCAATATTTTCAACGAAGTCGACAAAAATCTTTTGTCCGACGATTTATTTGTCGCGAGCGCGGAACTTACCGAAAAGGAACTAAAAACATTTTCGACAACCCCGTTTGTTTTTGCATACGGATATTTGCCACTTATGAATCTTTCGCACTGCGCGTCGCAACTTCTGACGGGAAAAACCTGCAAAAACTGCGCTTATAAAAATGGCTTTACCTACGTCGACCGCAAAAATTACGAATTCAAAATCCTGAGAAACAAGGGGGCAAACTGTTATTTCACGCTGTATAACTCAAAAATTCACGATATTTCGTCAAAAGTGAAGTCGAATTCTTTTAATTTATATCTGAATATGTTACAATTATCGCGTGACGAAGCGGACAACGTTTTCGCCGCGTTTAAGGATAATTTATCCTTAACGACTCGTGACAAAACCAACGGACATTTTATAAACGGTGTGTTATGAACGCTGAAAAAGCCTTAAAAACATTGGAATATCAAAAGATTCTGAATATGCTGAAAACGCACGTCTCGTCCGAGCGCGCAAGGGAACTTGCCGACGAAACGCGACCGACCGACGACAAAAACCTTGCAGAGTCTTGGCTTACCGAAACGTTTGAGGCAGACAAAATCTTGTACGAGCAGTCGTTGGATCCGAATTTCGCAATCGACAATATCGTAACGTCTTTGGAGCGCACGAGAAAACTTTCAAATCTCACGATGGCGGAGCTTCTGAAAATTGCCCGCGTGCTGAAAGTGTCAAGGATTCTTAAAAATACTTTATCGCGCGCAATCGACGCCGACGTAATAAAAGGATACTCGTTCGGACTTTTCACAAATCTTCCTCTCGAAGAAAGAATCGACAAAAGCATAATTTCCGACACCGAAATGAGCGACGACGCAAGCCCCGCGCTTCGTCAGATCCGCATCAAAATCAGGCGCACCAACGAAAACGTCAAACTTAAATTGCAAAGTTACGTCACACAGGGCAAGTACCAGAAATATTTGCAGGACAACATCGTCACGATGCGCGGAGACAGATATGTTATCCCCGTTAAGTCGGAGTTCAAGGGCGCGATGCAAGGGCTTGTGCACGATCAATCGGCGTCCGGGCAAACGCTTTTTATTGAGCCGCTTGCCGTTGTCGAACTTAATAACGAACTGAAAACCCTTCTTATCGAAGAGCAGCAGGAAATCGAAAAAATTCTTACCGACCTTACGGCTTCGGTGCGCGGCGACGTCAACGAAATCCTTAACAATTACGAAATTATCGCGCGGCTTGACCTGATTTTCGCAAGGGCAAAACTCGCAAGGTCGATGAAGGCGATTATGCCCAAAATCAACGATAAAGGTTATATAAATATCGTTGCCGGCAGGCATCCGCTTATCGACAAAAACAAGGTGAAACCTATCACGATATATCTTGGAAAAGACTTTGACGTGATGCTTATCACAGGTCCAAACGCGGGCGGCAAAACCGTAACGCTCAAACTTGTGGGGATTCTGGAAGTCATGGCGCTTTCGGGAATGTTTATCCCCGCGGGCGCGGACAGCGAAATATCGACGTTTTCAAACATTTTCACGGATATCGGCGACGAACAATCAATCGAGCAATCTTTGTCGACGTTTTCGGGACACCTTAAAAACATCGTGTCGTTTATAAACGACATCACGCCCGACACGCTTTTGCTTCTGGACGAACTCGGCGCGGGTACAGACCCGGCGGAAGGCAGCGCGCTTGCCGTCGCAATCACGAAAGAAATCAAAAAAGTCGGCGCGAAAGCGGTTATCACGTCGCACTTCAACGCGCTTAAAGAATACGCGGTCAGCACCGAGGGCGTGGGTTCCAGCAGTATGGACTTCAACGTAAACACGTTCGAGCCTCTTTATCGGCTTATCATCGGCTCAACGGGAACGTCAAACGCGATACAGATCGCAAGACGGCTCGGGCTCAAAAAGGAAATCGTCGACGACGCGGATTCCATGCTCAGCGAAGAGTCAAAATCGTTCGATAAAGTGTTAATGTCGGCGGAAAAAGCGCGAAAAACCGCCGAAGAATTGACCGAACAGGCAAAAATCCACAAAATAGAAGCAGAAAAAGAACTCAAAAACGTGCAGGACGAACTTAAAAAACTGCGCGATAACAACGAAAGACTTAACGAACAAATCAGAAAAGATACGAAAAAACTTATCGAATCCAGCGTAAGCGAGGCGAACGATATCATCGACGAGCTGAAAGAACTTTTGAATAAGCCCGACGAACAGGCTCTTTTCGAGGCAAGAAAACTCAAAAAACGTCTTGAAAATATGTCCGCTGAGTACGAAGATAACGATATCAACGCCGAATACGATCAAAATCTTAATTTTATCGGCGGCGAAATCAAAGTCGGTGACGAAGTTTACGTCGATACGCTCGACAAAGTTGGTAAGGTTACCGCCGTCAACAAAAACGGCGAATACGAGATAATGCTCGGCGCGGTAAAAACCAAAGTTAAGGCAAAGAATTGTAAACGACTTGCACCTACAAAATCGAAATCGCAACGCGTGAGCGTGTCGAAAGCGTTCTCGAACGCACAAATTAAAACCGAAATTAACCTTCTCGGGAAAACCGTAGACGAGGCGATTTTTGAACTCGATCCGTTTTTGTATCAGGCGTCGGAAGCAAACGTTCCCGAAGTCCGCGTCGTACACGGCAAGGGCACGGGCGCGTTGAGAAAGGGCGTACAAGCTTTTTTGAAAGGTCATCCTTGCGTCAAGGAATTCCGCGACGGCGTTTACGGCGAAGGCGATAACGGCGTTACCATGGTGAAAATCAAATGATGCCCGAATTTTTCTCGGAAACCGAAACGAACACCGGTGCGACCGAGGCGAAAAAAGTAAAAAAACTTTTGTTCATGTCATACGCGTTAAAAGTCGCGTCGCTTTTATTCGTGGTACTCAGCGCGGTTTTCTCGCCTTATTATCTGATAGGATTCGCAATTTTTATGATGTCAGGCATCGCGTTGAAACAATCCGTGCTTGAAAGAACCGCAAGTTTTGAATACTTTTTCGTCCGCGACACGCTGAAAATAACGGCTTTTTCAAACTTCGGAAAGAAAAAGTATGAGATTTCGATACCAATAAACGATATCGTGAGCATTGAACGGGAATTTGAACGAATTCCTGAAAAAACCGACATTTTTGCCGCACCGGAGGGCAAACGTATTATAAAAATCCGCTTTATTGAGAATAGTTTGACGAGAAATTTGTATTTTTCGCCTTGCTTGTATCTTGAAGCACTTATACGGAACAGGAAAAATGATTTACTTTGACAATGCGGCGACGACGCCGCTCGACGAAATCGCGATCGACGCGCTTAAAGAATACGGAGTTGAAAAGTTCTTTAACCCGTCGGCGTTGTACCGCGAAGCACTTGAAAACACGAAAACCTTGAACGCCGCGCGCGAAAACATTCTGAAAATCATGCACGGCGACGGCGATTTTATATTCACCGCAAGCGGCACGGAAGCCGACAATATGGCGATTTACGGCGTGAAAAAACCGAAAAACGCGCGTATTATCGTGAGCGCAAGCGAACATTCCGCAATGCTCAACCCCGCAACCGACCTTCTGAACAAGGGATACGACGTTGTTTTTGCACCGCTGAACCCCGACGGAAGCGTTAATATCGACGAGTTCAAAAAACTTTTGAACAAGGACGTTTGTTTCGTGTCGATAATGCACGTCAACAACGAAACGGGCGCGGTGAATGATCTCCAAAAAATCGTAAAACTCACAAAATCCGTCGCGCCGAAATCAATCGTCCATTCCGACGGCGTGCAGGCGCTTATGAAAGTCAAGGTAAACCTTATGAACCTTGGCGTCGATATGTATTCGGTCAGCGCGCATAAGGTGCACGCACCGCGCGGAGTCGGCGGACTTTACATCAGAAAGGGCATCAGAATTAACCCTTTGATACTCGGTGGCGGGCAGGAAAAGGGTTTACGAAGCGCGACAGAAAATCTTGCGGGAATCGTCGCTTTTTCAAAAATTCTTGAAAAATACGATAAAATGTTCAGCGAAAACGTTGAAAAACGAAAAGTCGTCCTTGATTATCTTCGCCAAAAAATAAGCGAATCCATGCCTGAACATATTATCGTTTCGCCTGAAAACTCGCCGCATATTCTGATGCTTGCGTTAAAGGGCGTTCGCGGCGAAGTCATGCTGCACAGCCTTGAAGATTACGGCATTCTTATCGGCGTCGGCAGTGCGTGCAGCAGCAAAAAAGGCATCAATAAATTCCAGTCGCTTCTGAGTCTTGACGACGAGCATAAGGAAGGCATTATCCGAGTCAGCGTGTCTGAAACGAACACGATCGAAGAATGCGATTTCTTCCTTGAAAAACTGAAATATCTCACGGATAAACTAACCGATTATAAAAGGATTTAATATGGAAAGAGTCATTCTTTTAAGGTTTTCCGAAATATTTTTGAAGGGAAACAACAGAAAATTTTTTGAAAAAAAACTTATCGACAACATCAAAGAAACGCTGAAAAGTTACGAATATCGTTTTTCAACGTCGCAAAACAGATACGTCGTGTCCGATTACGACGTCGACCTTGAAACGGAAATCGTCGAAAGGCTGAAAAAAGTATTCGGCATTTATTCGCTGAGCGTCGCAAACAAAGTCAAAACGGATTTTGACGAAATAAGAAAAGCGGCGGTCGATTTGTTTGACGATACGCCTTTGAAATTCCGCGTGACGGTAAGAAGGGCGGATAAACGCGTCGAAATCCCAAGCCCCGTTATGGCTGCGGAAATCGGCGGCGACATTCTGGAAAAATATCCCGAAACGTCGGTGGATCTCACAAACTTTGACAAAGAAGTTTACGTCGATATACGCGAAAACGGATATACTTATATCTTCCTTGACAAAATTCACTGCGCCGGCGGCATGCCCGTAGGATCGAGCGGCAAAGCGCTTTGTCTGCTGTCCGGCGGCATCGACAGCCCCGTCGCAGCGTATATGATGGCAAAACGCGGGCTTCAAATCGACGCGATCCACTTCCACAGCATGCCGTACACGAGCGAACAGGCAAAAGAAAAAGTCGTAAGCCTTGCAAAAATCGTTTCCGCGTACGCGGGACACATTAAACTTCACGTCGTGCCGTTCACCGAAATTCAGGAAAACATACACAAATTCTGCCCACCCGAATACATGATAACGATTATGCGCCGCATTATGATGCGTATTTCGGAAAGGCTTGCGATGCAAATCAATGCGGGCGCGCTCGTCACCGGCGAAAGTCTGGGACAAGTCGCGTCGCAAACCATGCAAAGCATCACGGTTACCAACAAGGTCATTGAAAGATTGCCCGTATTTCGTCCGCTTATCGGTTTTGACAAGGAAGAAATCGTGAAAATTTCAAAACATATCGACGCTTTTGAAACGAGTATCCTTCCGTATCAGGATTGCTGCACGATATTCCTTCCGAAAAACCCCGTGATCCGTCCGAAACTTGAACTTATCGAACGCGCGGAAAAGGCTCTTGACGTCGAAGGTCTTATTAAAAGGGCGATGGACAATATCGAAGTTATCGAAGTCAAGCATTGATTCAGTAATTGCTGAAATCGTCGATATTTATGTCGTTATTCAATAAAAACCAGTCGGTTTCGTGAACGTTACCGACTATTTTTATGCCGTATTGGTTGTAAAAATAGGGTTTTATATAATACTTCACAAGTTTTTTATCGTAAACGACGTCGTAAAAACTCAGTTTATCGTTGCCGTTTTCGTATTGTTTGACAAGGGTTTCCCGTTCGCCGTCGAATCTGAAAACGTCGTAATAAAGATACGGTTCGGCGGCAATTTTCACGTTGACAATCCCGTCAGACACGCTGCATTCGATTTCTTCAACCGAAAACCCGTCAAAGCAGGTCGAATAGTTTTCGGGCAGGTTATCCCTTTTGAACACTTCGCTTTTAAGATACGTTTTCGGTGTGTTCTTTGTCGCAAGCAGTACTTTTTGCTTGTTTTTCTGGGCGTAGGCGTCGATATCGACGCGATAAACGTCGCTTGGAATCGTAAACGCCGCAGATTTTCCGCTTTCGACGTACTTCAAAACTTCGCGCATGGAGCGAGTAACATAGCTTCCGCCGGTTTCGTCAAGCGACATATCGTTGTTTTTCGCGCCCGACGCGTTGCCGTGCCATAAAAGATACGTGTGAGACGAAGTGTACGCGACGTTATAAGCATCGGAATTCCCGTCCGCACCGCCGACCGTTCCCGTTTTTGCCGCAACCTGAAAGTCAAGGTTATTAAGGCCTTTTGCCGTGCCGTATTTTGCGGTATCGACCAGCACGTCGGTCATAATATAAGCGTCGGCAGGGGACAAAACGGCGTTTTGCTCAAGCGTTTTTTCGTAAACGATTTTGCCGGATTTGTCATAAATGCGGTTTATAAACGATGGCTTATTATAGATTCCCGAGTTTGCAAATGTCGCGTACGCACCGACAAGCGACAGCATGTTATTTTTTGAAAAGTTTCCAAGCGCGACCGTCGCGTTTTCGTCAAAATCGGAAATGTTTATGCCGACGCTGTTTGCAAACGACTGCACGTTCTTAAATCCCAGCGCGTTGTACGTTTTTACCGCAACGACGTTGGACGAAGTCATAATCGCAGCACGGACGTCGGTCCACCCGAGATAATGCTCGTTATAATTTTTCGGCATATATCCGTTGAAGTCGGTTTTCATATCGAGAACGGGCGTCGCAGGGGACACGACGTTTTCGCGAATAGCGGGCGCGTATATTACAACGGGTTTTGCCGTTGAACCGAAAGGTCGATAAAAATCGTAAATATTCCGTTTTTTTGTTGAAAAATACGCCGAAACGCCCATATTTTTGTTATCGACGATTATCGACAATCCGTCGGCACGGACGCCGTTTTTGTTCAGAACGTAAAAATTCGGGTTGCCCAGAACTTCAGTAAGACACGCCTGATAATCGGGATTTAAGAAGGTTTCGATTTTATATCCGCCCGAAAGCACGCCGCCGACGGAAACGTTCAGAATACCTGCCGCCTCGAACGCCGCCGATTCCACGTAACTTTGCGTGTTGGAATATATTGCGTTCAGGTCAACCGAGATTTTTTCGTTTTTCGCGCTATTATATTCGGCGTCGGTGATTAAATTCTGATTTTTCATAAGAGATAGCACGATGTTTCGCCTTTTCGTCGCGTTTTCGACGCTTGCGACGGGGGAATATTTTGACGGATTTTTAAGAATTCCCGCAAGTACCGCGCACTCGGACAGGGTAAGCGAAGAAAGGTTTTTGTTGAAAATACCTTTCGCTGCGCTTTTGACGCCGTAAAGCCCACCGCCGAAATACGACACGTTAAGATACGACGTCAGAATATCGTCTTTTGAATATTCTTTTTCAAGTTGTTTTGCGATTTTGATTTCGTTGAGTTTTCGTTTTATTGATTTTTCTTGCGTAAGGTGAGTGTTTTTCACAAGTTGCTGCGTGATTGTCGACGCGCCTTCAAGTGAACCGCCTTTCAGATTGTTTCTTATCGCGCCGAAAATTCTTATCGTATCGACGCCTTTATGCTTATAAAACCTTTTGTCTTCTACGGCGACGACGGCGTTTTTAAGGTTATCGGGCAGTTCAGAGTATTGCGCGAATGAATTCTTAAATCCTTCAACGTTATTGCCGTTTATGTCCGAAAAAACTGTCGTTATCTCGTTTTTTGGCATTAAAGTATTATCGAAAACGGCGTTTTTTGTAATACTTTGAAAGGCAATTAAGCCGCCGCAGGTCAAAACCACCGCAAAAACCATCATTGACACAAGCAAAATCTTCAAAAACTTTTTCATAGTTGCAGTATGCATATAAGTTAAATTTTTATGTTTTTGTAAGGCTTATTTCTTGCTTATATTTGTAAAAAAATGTATAATTTAATACTATGAATAGTATTATCGATTTCAAAAACAAAAAATATTGCGTGGTAACGTACGGTTGCCAGATGAATCTGCACGAGTCCGAAAAGATTTCGGGCATTTTAAGCGGCATGGGTATGAGCGCGGTGAACGAGCCTGAAAACGCCGACGTCGTGGTTTTCAATACCTGCTGTATCCGCGACACCGCTGAACGCAGAGCGCTTGGCAACATCGGCAAAATGAAGGAACTCAAAAAGAAAAACAAAAACCTTCTTATCGTCGTTACGGGCTGCATGACTCAGCAAAACGGCTTTGCCGAAAACATGAAAGAACGTTATCAATACGTCGACGTAATTTTGGGCACGCACAATATTTCCGACCTTGAAAATCAGATAAGAATCCGCCTTGAAAAGAAAAAGCGCGTTGCAGCCGTCCTTGACACCGACGGTTATATCGACGACGAAACCACGCCCGTCACACGCACGAGTTTCCCGAACGCGTGGGTAAACATAAATTACGGCTGCAACAATTTCTGCACGTATTGCATCGTACCGTACGTCAGGGGGCGTGAAAGAAGCCGCGATATGAAAAGCATTATTTCAGAATGCGAAAAACTCATTAATGACGGCTACAAAGAAATAACCCTTCTCGGACAAAACGTCAACAGTTACGGCAACGACGTTCCGGACGAAAACGTAAATTTTGCAAACCTTTTAAGGGAAGTCGCGAAAATCGACGGGAAATTCCGCATTCGTTTTATGACGTCGCACCCGAAAGACCTCACCGAAGACGTCGTGAAAGCAATAAGAGATAACGACAAAATCTGCAACAATATCCATCTTCCGATTCAGGCGGGCAGCAACTCGGTTCTGAAAAATATGAACCGCCGCTACACGCGCGAGCATTATCTCGGGCTTATCGACATGATAAGGCGTTACCTTCCCGACTGCGGCATCACGACGGACATTATGGTCGGCTTCCCGTACGAAACCGAAGAGGACTTTTTAGACACGATGGACATCGTCGAAAAAGTCAGGTTTTCAACGGCGTTCACGTTCATTTATTCGGTAAGAAAGGGCACGAAAGCCGCCGAAATGCCGCAAATTCCTTATGAAATCAAGCAAAATCGCATAAAACGACTTATCGCAAGGCAAAACGAAATCACCGAAGAAATCTCAAAAGATTACGTCGGAAACGTTTACGAAATCCTTGTCGAAGGTATGCAGGAAAAGAAAAACGGATACGTCGTCGGGCGCACCGAAAGCGGCAGGCTCGTGAGCGCAAAGGGCGACGAATCTATGATTGGCGAGTTCAAAAACGTTAAAATCACCGCCGTCAAAAACGCACAGCTTTTAGGAGAAATACTTTGAAAGAAAAAAATCAGTTGTCGCCGATGATGCGAAGATACCTTGAAATCAAGGAACAATACAAGGACGCCATTTTGTTATTCCGCCTCGGCGATTTTTACGAAATGTTTTTCGACGACGCCGTAACCGCGTCCGATTTTCTGAACCTGACGCTTACCGGGCGCGACTGCGGGCTTGAAGAGCGCGCGCCTATGTGCGGCGTGCCTTATCACGCGGTCGACAACTACATCAAAAAACTTATCGACGGCGGCTTTAAGGTTGCGATTTGCGAGCAGCTCAACACTCCCGAAGAAGCGCAAAAAGGAAAACAACTCGACCGCGACGTTGTGCGCGTCATCACTGCGGGTACGGTTGTCGAGGACAGCCTTCTTCCCGAAAAAGATAACAACTATATCGCGTCGGTTTACGTTTCCGACAAAGGATTCGGGCTTGCGTGGGCGGATATGTCGACGGGCGAGTTTTGCCTTTTTGAAAACGACGCTAAAAACCCCGACGTGCTGGACGACGTGCTTGCGTCGATTTCACCTTGTCAGACGATAATCAATTCAAAAGGCGACGGAGTTTTGTTGAACAGTGTCACGTCCGGGCGACTGAAACGTCCCGAAACATATTTCGACTGGGCATTTTCTTTCGACAACGCCGAAAAAACGCTTTTGAAACAACTTGGCGTCAAAACCCTTGAACCGTTCGAGTGCGCGGACAAAAAACTTGCGATTTCCGCGGGCGGCGCGCTTGTCGAATATATGCTGCAAACGGGAAAACGCGATTTGTCGCACATAAACAAGATAAATTTCGTGCGAAACGACTCGTTTATGCTCATCGACGTCAACACCAGACGAAATCTCGAACTCACGGAAACCATGCACGAAGGGAAACGTTTTGGCAGCTTATTGTGGCTTTTGGACAAAACGGTGACGAGCATGGGCGCGCGCCTTATAAAAAATTGGATTGAAAAACCGCTTGTTTCGGCAAAAAGCATAAGCGCAAGGCTTAACGCGGTGGAAGCAATCGCAAACGACAAGGAAAACCTTTCGTATCTGCGCGAGGCGCTTCGGGGAATCCGCGATATCGAAAGACTTTCGGCGCGCATCGCATACGGAAACACGAACCCGCGCGACCTTATTTCGATCGGGGAAACACTGAAAGCATTGCCGCTTGTCAAAAGCGTCGCAAAATGCTTTGACGACAAAAACATCACGAAAATCGCAAATACTATCGTCACGAACGACAAACTTTCGGACAAAATTTTTGCCGCAATCGACGAAAACGCCGGCGCGTCGATAAAAGACGGGCAGTTTATCAGGGAAGGCTTTGATAAAAAACTTGACGAATACAGAAACGCCAAAAAAGAAGGCACGGTCTGGCTTGCCAACCTCGAAGCCGCCGAAAAAGAAAATACCGGCATCAAAAATCTGAAAGTCGGATACAACAAAATTTTCGGATATTATATCGAAGTGTCGAAGTCGCAGGTCGATATGGTGCCGCTTCGCTATCAGCGCAAACAAACCCTTGTCGGCGGCGAACGATACGTCACGGAAGAACTGAAAGAAATCGAAAACCGCATATTAGGTTCCGAAGAAAACGCACTTGAACTCGAACTTGCGATTTTTGAAGATCTGGTACAAGAACTCAAAACGCATATTGACGAGTTTTTGCAGTCCGCAAAAGCCGTTCAGACAATCGATGTTTTGCAATCGTTTGCGACAGTCGCTTTGAGTAATAATTACGTAAAACCCGTCGTCAGCGACAAAATCAAACATATTTCAATCAAAAACGGGCGTCATCCCATCGTGGAAGCCGTCGCAAAATCGACCGCGTTCGTCCCCAACGACACAAACCTTGACGAAAAAGAAAATCGCTGCATGATTATCACCGGCCCGAATATGGCGGGTAAATCGACATATATGCGGCAGGTCGCGCTCATAACTTTAATGGCGCAAATCGGCTCGTTCGTCCCTGCAGATTCTGCGGAAATCTCGCTTACCGACCGCATTTTCACACGAGTCGGCGCGTCGGACGACATTACGCTCGGGCAAAGTACGTTTATGGTTGAAATGGTGGAAGTTGCGACGATTCTGAACAACGCAACCGACAAATCCTTGCTGATTCTGGACGAAATCGGGCGCGGCACGTCAACAATCGACGGACTTTCAATTGCGTGGGCGGTCATCGAAGAAATTTCCAGAAATATCGGCGCAAAAACCTTGTTTGCAACGCATTTTCACGAACTTTCGGAACTCGAAGGAGTGCTCGACGGCGTGAAAAACTTCCAGATTCTCATAAAAGAAATCGGCGGGACAATCGTGTTCCTGCACAAGATCGTAAGGGGAAGCGCGTCGAAAAGTTTCGGCATCGAGGTTGCGGAACTTGCGGGAATCCCCAAAAACGTCGTAACGCGCGCCAAAACCATAATGCGTCAACTTGAAGAAATCGACATAAATCGCGACACAAACAGCATTATGATGACGGCAAAGGGCGGGAAACAAAAACAAATATCGCTTTTCGACGAAAGATTGGACGACAACGAAATCGTAAAAATCCTTAAAGACACGAATATCGAAAACGTCAGCCCGGTGCAGGCGTTCGCAATCTTACTTGACCTTAAAGACAAGGCGAATAAATTATGAAAATCAACGTTCTTGACAGCAGTATTTACAACTTGATCTCGGCGGGCGAAGTCGTCGAAAGACCGGCATCCGTCGTAAAAGAACTTGTCGAAAACTCAATTGACGCCGGCGCAAAGTCGGTGAAGATCGAGGTGTTTTCGGGAGGGAAAAGCAAAATAAGGGTTACGGACGACGGCGCAGGAATAGCAAAAGACGATTTATTGACGGCGTTTTTGCCGCACGCGACAAGTAAAATCCACAAAAAAGACGACCTTTTTTCAATACAAACGCTGGGTTTTCGCGGCGAAGCGCTTGCAAGCATCGCTGCGGTTTCGATGGTCAACGTAATTTCAAAAACAGACGCGGACGACGCGGCGTACGGCGCGGAACTTCGCGGCGGGAAGGTGGAAAACACGTTTGAATGCGCGGGCGTTACCGGTACGTCGATTTCCGTTGAAAATCTGTTTTTTTTAACCCCCGCAAGATTGAAGTTTCTGAAAAAAGATAAGTCGGAAGAAAGCGAAATAACGTCGCTGATATTAAAGATGATTCTTGCAAATCCGTATATAGCGTTTTCGTATTACGCCGACGACAAAAATATATTCAAAACCGACGGAACAGGGCTCAAAGACGCAATAAACAGCGTATATAACCGTGAAATTACTATGAATTTTATCGAAATCGAGAATACTTTCGGCGATTTTTCGATAAAAGGATTCATATCAAAACCAACTTATTTCAAGGGAAACCGCTCATACCAGACGACGATTATCAACGGGCGCGTTATCGAAAACAAAACAATTTCGACCGCGGTCGAGAAGGCTTACGAACCGTTTTTGATGAAGCGCAGTTATCCGTTGTACGTCATCGAAATCAATATGCCGTTTGACAAACTTGACGTAAACGTGCATCCGTCGAAAGCCGACGTCAGGTTTCAGGACAATCATCAGATGTTTTCATTCGTTTATTCAAGCGTGCAGCGTACGCTTATGTCGTACGACGACGTGAAAAGCGTGCCGCAGCTCGAATACGCCGATGCCGACGGCGAAATTATGAGCGAAAATGCGAAAAAGGGCGATTATAATAATGAAAACGCCGCGTTTTTCAGCGATTTTACAAAAAATCACGACGAAAATAAGCTTATTTCAGACGATAATATCTCGTTTTCAAACGAAAATTTGTCGGGATATCTCAAAAAAGACGGGAATTTTAGCGGCTTTAACCAAACTCGCGCGGCAGACGGCGCGGGCGACGCGTTTTACAGGATTATCAAAAACAAAATGGCAACCGAAAACGCGAAAACCGAAAACGTTCAGCAGTCTTTTGACAATATCGACTTCGACGTGAAATCCGACAACGCTTTCGACTTCGACGGAAAAGTTATCGGACAGGTTTTTGCAACGTATCTTCTTGTCGAAAAGGACGAAAATCTTTATATTATCGATCAGCACGCCGCGCACGAACGCATTTTGTACGACAAACTCACGCAAAACGGCTCCGAATACGCGCAGCCGCTGCTTATACCTTATATATATTACGCGAGCGCGCAAGAGTTCGACTTTATCACGGAAATTATTCCGACGCTTTCAAACATCGGCTTCGATATCGAAGAGTTTTCAAACGACAGTTTCAAGGTGTCGGCTGTTCCCGAGGCGTTGACGGACATTAACTTTGACGAGTTTTTTAAGGATATTACCCGCGATTTCGTCCGCGTAAATCTTTCGGAAAAGGATCTTTTGAAAGAAAAACTTATGCAAAGGGCGTGCAAATCCGCAATCAAGGGCGGCGACGTATTGAATAACGCACAAATCGGCGCGCTCCTTAAAAGTTTCAAAGATTCCGAAAACAAGCCGCTGCAATGTCCGCACGGCAGACCGACCGTCATTAAGTTTTCAAAAACCGACTTTGAAAAATGGTTTAAGAGGATTGTATGAAAAAACTGTTATTCATCGTCGGACCGACCGCCTCCGGGAAATCCGATTTCGCGGTTCAGGTCGCTAAGTTGCTGAAAACCGACGTGATTTCGTCGGACAGCATGCAAATTTACAAAGATATGACCGTCGGAACCGCAAAAATCACTCCCGAGGAACAACAAGGCGTCACGCATCATCTCATTGATTTTGTAAATCCGAAAGACAGCTTTTCGGTTGCGGAATATCGCGAAAAGGCGTTGCCTGTCATCGACGAACTTTTGAAAAACGATAAAACCCCGATAATTTCGGGCGGCACGGGACTGTACGTCAACGGGATTCTGTATCCGATGAATTTCTCGGACACGTCAAAGGACGATAAACTCCGAAAAAGCCTTGAAATCGAATACGATGAAAAAGGCGCGGATTTTATGCACGAAAAACTTGCGGCACTGGACGAAAAATCCGCGTTAAAAATCCATAAAAACGACAAAAAACGCGTCGTACGCGCGCTTGAAATCAATCTTACGCACGGAAATCGCGACGAAAACGATATGAAAAAGCCGTCGTACGAGTACGAAATGATCGGTTTGTCCGGCGGAGATCGCGCAGTTTTGTACGACAGAATCAACAAGCGCGTCGATAAAATGTTTGAAAACGGGCTTGTCGACGAGGTAAAATCTCTCATAAATCTTGGCGTTTCGTTCGATTGTCAAAGCATGCAAGCCATCGGATATAAGGAATTTAAGGGATTTTTCGACGGGATTTTAAGCGAAAACGACCTCAAAGAACTCATAAAAAAAGACACGAGAAATTACGCAAAACGCCAACTTACCTGGTTTCGACAATACAAAGATATTAAATGGTTTGACGCCGCAAACGACGACGCATACGAATACATTGAGGACAAATTTTTAAGGTAAATTATGATAAACATACAAAATATTGACGAATTTATTCAAAAATCCGAGCAAAAATGTCAAAAACAATTTGAAGAAATCGACAAAATCGCGCTTTATAATCAGGAAAAAGTCCTGAAAGCCTTCCAAAAAAACGCCGTTCAGGCACGCCATTTTTACGGCACGACCGGATACGGTTACGACGACGTCGGCCGCGACACGTTAAACCGCGTTTTTGCGGACGTTTTTCAATGCGAAGACGCGATTGTTTCACCGATGATTATGTCCGGAACGCACGCTCTGACGCTTGCATTATTCGGTATTTTACGTCCCGGCGACACGTTTTTGTCGATTGCCGGAGACCTTTACGACACACTTTACGACGTGATTTACGGAAAAAATATCGGTTCTCTTGCCGATTTTAACATTAGATTTGACAAAATCGACCTGAAAAACGGCGCTTTTGACGAAGAAAACATCATAAAAACCATTGAAAAAACGCGTCCTAAATTGGTGTTTATCCAACGTTCACGCGGGTATTCCTGGCGCGACGCGCTTTCAATCGACGCAATTTCCGACATAATCCGCAAAATCAGGCAAAAAAATAAGGATATTATCGTTGCCGTCGACAACTGTTATGGCGAGTTTATCGATTATCTTGAACCGACAAACGTCGGCGCAGACCTTATTGTAGGCAGTTTAATCAAAAACGCAGGCGGCGGAATCGCGCCCACAGGCGCATATCTTGCGGGAAAAGCCGAAGTTATCCGCCAGATTTCGTATCGTTTCACGTCGCCGTCGATAGGAAACGAAATCGGAAGTTATCTCGGCGGCTATCTGCCGTTTTATCAGGGGCTTTTTATGGCGCCGATTACCGTCAAAAACGCCGTAAAAGGAAGCATACTGTTTGGGCAGGTTTATAACGATTTGGGCTACGAAACGCTGCCGAATCCCGGCATGAAATGCAACGATATTATAAGAAGCATAAAATTCGACACAGAAGACGAACTTGTCGAGTTCATTCGCGGCGTACAAGCGTCTGCGCCGATCGACAGCAACGTCGTGCCGTATCCGTGGGATATGCCGGGATATAACGACCAGGTAATCATGGCTGCGGGCGCGTTTGTCCAAGGAAGTTCGATTGAACTTTCGGCGGATTCTCCGATAAGAAAACCGTACGTTGCGTATCTGCAAGGAAGCCTCACGTACGAACACGCAAAAATCGCCGTCAAACAAACGATTGAATATTTGATAAAAAACGCCAAAAAATGACATTCGCCGCCCTGAACGGCATTTTATCGGGCTTATTGTGCGTAAAACTCGTGTTTTACGCATAGTATGGTTATACTGCACTATTCTGAAAATTGCCTTAAATCATAGTAATTTTTGTTTTTTCTCGCCTTGAAATCTTTTGAAAAAACTTTCGGGACTTGCTTTGATTTTTTGTTTTACGTTATTTTTTAAAAAACGTTACGACAACCAAATATATATCAATTGTTTTAATAAAACAAAATGCGCCCTGTCGGACGCTTTTGTTTTTTCAATTTTTTCGTTTTTATTTTTATTTGTTTTATTTTTATATGATTTAATTAAACTGAACGGATACTATGCGGCGGATTCTTCTTGTTTCTGTTCGTTTTCGTTTTTTGCATAAAGCGCGTCAAAGACGAATTTTTGCGTTTTTTCAAGGATTTTCTGCCCCATCGGCGTGACGGTCGACACCGCAAAAGCGTGCCTGCCGTACAATGCGCCCGTACATTTCAGAAGCTCGTTTTTGACGCGAAATTTGTCAAGCTTTGCCTTTAATGCAAAGCTATCCGTCATAAGCGCGTCTTTTTCGGCGCAGATAATGAACGTCGGTGCGAAGTTTTCGTCCAGAAACTTTTCGGGATAAATCACGTTGATTCGGTCTTCGTAAAGCCCTTTTCTTATATCTTTTGTGGAAATATCGGTAAGGCTTTCCACCATAATATCCATGCTCGGAAACTTGGATGAGGCAAGCGAGCGCATATCGAACGCGCCGCAATTGAACATATTCACGGTGATTTTGAACTCTTTTGCGTGGCGGAATTTCAGCCCCATGACGTCAAGAGCCTCGTTGTGAGCGGCGATAAAATTCAAAATCATGCCGAAGTAAACGCCCGCCGACTCTCCACAGAAGATAATTTTCGACGTGTCGATATTAAGTCGTTCCGCGTTGTCGAACAAGAAATCGATTGCGTCCAGCACGTCCTGAACGGGATACGGAAACTGTTTTAACGGCGCCCAGATATAGTCGATATTCGCAACGACGACGCCCTTTTTTGCGTACTCGTAACAATAAGTCCGCCGCATGCTTTTCACGCCCGAGATCCAGCCCCCGCCGTGAACGTAAATCATAAGCGGCAGTTTTCCCGTGTTGTTTTTCGGTCGGATAATGTCAAGATTATTGTATTTCCCCTGCCCGTACGGTACGCATTTTTCAAGCGTAACGTCGTAAGAATCCGGGCTTCTGTGCAGAATAATTTCCGCAAGTCTTTCGGTAAAATTCAGCCAATAATGCAACGCTTTGGCCTTAAAAACACGATTTTTATCCATAATTTTATCTCCCTACACCAAATATATCATATTTATAAGAATATTTCCATAATATCAAACAAAAATGCTTTGTGTTTTATGCATAGTTGTGCTAAAATTTTGAGTATGGAAAAATCAAACGATTATTTTAAGCAACGCAACATTGAATGCATCAAAAAAATCCGCGAAGTCGAAAAGGATTTGCCGCATTTTATCCCGGAGTATTTTATCGGCGTCGAGCACAACACGTCTGCACTCACGCGGCTTAATTACGCATACGATTTAAGGATTTTCTTTTATTATCTCGTAAACTACGTCGCGACTTTTCAGGACGTCGGCTCGCCCCAAAACTTCACGATCGACGATCTGAAAAAAGTTACCACGACGCATCTTGAAAGATACACCGATTTCCTGACCTATTACGAATACAACGGCAAAACCTACACCAACGAAAACAAAGGAAAAGCCCGCAAACTTTCGTCGGTGCGCGCTATGTTCAAGTATTTTTACAATAAGGAATATCTCCCCTCAAACGTCAGCGCGAAAATCACGATGCCGAAAATCAAGGATAAGGAAATAATTAAACTTGAAGCGAACGAGGTTTCGGACATTTTGAACGTCGCCGAAAACGGAAGTTCCTGCCTTACAAAGCATCAGGAAGCATATCACGAAGTCACGCATATCCGCGACACGGCCCTGCTCACGCTGTTTTTGGGCACGGGTATTCGTATTTCGGAGTGCGTCGGACTTAACGTGAACGACATCGACTTCAACGTCAACGGATTTACGATTACGCGAAAAGGCGGCGCAAGGGTTATTTTGTATTTTTCGGACGAAGTCGCGGACGCTTTAAAAGCCTATCTCAAAGAACGTTTCGAAAACAAAAAAGTCCCCAAAGACGAGCAGGCTTTGTTCCTTTCAATGCAAAACAAACGTTTGTCAACCCGCGCGATTCAGAACATCGTACAAAAATACAGCCGCATCGTTTCGCCCCTTAAAAAGATTTCGCCGCATAAACTTCGCAGCACGTACGGCACGAGTCTGTATCGCGAAACCGGCGATATTTACGTCGTTGCGGAAGTGCTTGGTCACCGCGACGTCAACACCACGAAAAAACACTACGCAGCCATGAGTGACGACATCAGACGCGCCGCCGCAAAAAAGGTTACGCTAAGAAAAGACGATTGAAAAACCTTGTAAGTATTATGAAATGTTGACTTTTTCATAATACTATTGTATTATTTACTTTGAGGTGATTATATGGACGTATCATCAATAAACAGCGACCTTATCCGCGGCAACGTAACCACGATTATCCTGAAAGCCCTTCTCGACGAGGACAGATACGGATACGACATTCTGCGCGAAATCGAGGTCAAAAGCGGCGGTCAGTACAAACTCAAACAGCCCACCCTTTACAGTTGTCTGAAACGGCTGGAAAAACAAGGGCTTATCAGTTCATACTGGGGCGACGAAAGCGACACTGAAGGCGGCCGCAGAAGATATTACGCTTTGACGGAAGCCGGCAAAAACTATCTTCAAAAAATGCAAAGCGAGTATGAATACTCACGCACGATTCTGGACAGTTTGCTGTCCGAGAACAAATTCGACTTTGAAAACGAAGACGCTCCTTTCGACATAAACAGTCTGCGCCCTTACACCAAACGCGGCGGCGACGATGACGAAAAGGAAACCCAAAAAATTGTGCAAGCCGGAACTTCAACGACGCCCGAGATCATTCGCGGCGTACCGTCTGAAACGCAAAAAACGTCTTCACAACCTTCAACGTATAAATCGGTTTACGGCAACGACTTTTCCGAAAAAGAGTCCGAAAAACCGGCGGAATCCGAAAAAGCAATGTTTGCCCCGCTTGATAAAGGCGCAAGTTCTTACGACACCGATTATCGTCACACTTCGAGTTCGGTTTCCGATATGCTTTCCCGCATCGACGATATTTTAAGCGCAAAACCCGCCGAAACGGAATCCGAAACCGCTCCCACGTCCGAAAAACAGGAAATCAAAACGAATATTTTGGGAAAACCCATCGTTAATAACGCCGAAAACGTTGCGCCCGAACAGGAAGAAAGACCTAAAACTCCCGAAGCCGGCGAAAACGACAATAAAATCGTCGAAAAAACAACGCCCGTCCCGTATTCAGAGCCTACCAAAGAAGAAATCGAGCTTGCAAAAGCGATATTGCTGGAAACCGAAAATATTAAAACCGACGTTGACGACGAAGATCACCTTTTACGCCGCGACGCCGCAAAACGCGCTCTTTCAATCGGCTCTTACGCCGACAACAGCAAAAATATCGTTGAAAAGTACGACGAGGCGCAAAAACTATTTGAGAAAAAACCGCAGGAAGAAGAGCCTCCCTCGGAAGAACCCGTCGACGAACGCTCTGCACGCGAAAAACTTTTCGGTACGAAACAAAACACCGACGATACCGAAAATCCCGACCGCGCTGCCGAACGCGCGGCTGCCGCAAAAGTGCTTTTCGACAAATACAACAAGACAAACGAGGAAAAACCTGCCGATCCGTCGCCCTATCCCGATCCGTACATGATTTTCGACAAGTACAGCAATCCCGGGAAACCGCAGGAAATCAATATTCAGTACGACCCGAAAGAAGTCTTCTCAAAATACGGCGAGCAGGATAAAAAACCCGAAAAACGCTACGATCCGAAGGAAATTTTCGATAAATACAACGGAAAAGCACCCGTTGAACAACCCGAGGAAAAACATTTCGATCCGAAGGAAGTTTTCGATAAATATCATCCCGAAAGAACCGTCGCGCCTGAACCAGAAAAGCATTACGATCCGAAAGACGTCTTCGATAAGTACAACAAAAAGGAAGAACCCGCGCCAAAAGAAAGTGCGCGCGTCAATATCGAACGCTCGCCCGTTGCGCCCGCCGCTTCGTTCAGTTTCCGTCAGAACGACGACACCGTGAATTATCGCGACGCGTTTTCGGGGCTTCGTAACACGACGTCGCAGTCCGATGACGACGTCGAAATCAAACAAAAACCCGCAAGCAGTATCGACCTTAAAACGAAACTCTTTTCGGAAGGCTACAAATTAAGACCGTACTCGCGCGAGAATACCGAAAACTACTATTCCTTAAATTACATAAAGAAAAACCGCTTAAACCGCGATTGTTACGCAATTCTTTACGCATTGATATGCCTGGAAGTTCTTATCGGGTTTGCGATTTTCAGGGAAAAATTCTCGCCGATGGTATACGCTTCGGTTTGCATTATCGCCCTTGTCGTGCCTGCCGTGCCGTTTGTAATCTGGACGATGAACCCCGACAAACGCGTACATGCGAATTACAACTTCAAGACGTCGATACTAAACCGTTTCATGCTGTATCTGAACCTGTTGGTCATCGTATGTCTGGTCGGTTTCTTCGGATTCGGCGCAAACATAAACGACGTGAATTCGATGATGGCGCCGATAATACTCCCCGCGATACTTCTTTTGAACATACCGCTCAGCGCATGCATTTACTGCATTTTGTATAAAACAAAAAAATATCACATTTCGTAAAATTGTTGCAAAAAAAAAGCCGTGATTCTGAAAATCACGGCTTTTATTTTTGTTATTTTCGCTAAATCATTTAAGGGCTTTTTTGATTTCGTCTCGCGCCATTTTGTCGCAACGATTGTTGTAAACGTTATCGGCGTGTCCTTTCACTCTCACAAAACTAACCTTGTGTTTTTCCACCTCGAATACAAGGCTTTTCCAGAGGTCGACGTTTTTCACGTCGTCTTTCGAGGCGGTGCGCCAATTGTTCTTTTTCCAACCCTCGAGCCAGCCTTGCAAAAACGGATCGGTCGCGTATGCGCTGTCGCTGACAACCGTTACGTCGCATCTCTCTTTCAGCTGACGAAGCCCTTGGATAATCGCAAAAAGCTCCATACGATTGTTCGTTGTGTCCTTGTTATATCCGCTCACCTGCTTTTCGACGCCCTTGTATATAAGGATTGCCGCCCAGCCGCCCGCGCCGGGATTTCCGCTGCACGCGCCGTCGGTATAAATATCAACGTGTTTCAGTTCAAGCATTTTCACTAAGCTCCTTACTTCTTTTTTCGCACTTTCTCATGCCGTCTTTTATGATTTCTTCAAGGTTATTTTCCTTGAAAGATTTTACGGCTTCGATTGTCGTACCGCCGGGACTGCAAACGTTTTTGATGAGCGTTTCGATGTCGGTCGTGCGGTTTTCAACCATTTTGACCGCGCCGACAAAAGTTTGAAGCGTCAGTTCTTCGCTGATTTTGTCGTTAAGTCCCATGTCACAGCCCGCGTCGATCATCGCCTTTATAAAAGTATAAACGTATGCGGGACCGCTGCCGCTGACGGCGGTAACCGCGTCAAAGTACTTTTCATCAAGTTCGACAACTTTCCCTAGGCTTTTAAAAATGTCAAAAACAAGTATTTTGCCATCGTTTTCAAAATCATCCGCGTCGATTGCACACGCGCCTTCTCCCAAAAGACAAGGCGTATTCGGCATAATTCTCGCAACTTTCGCGCCGTCGAAAAAGCCTTTCAAGGTATCTTTCGTAATGCCTGCCATAATGCTGATTATTTTCAGATTTTCAATCTTTTCAAAATCGCGGAATATGGCTTTTGCGACCTGCGGTTTTACGGCAAGTATTATAAATTCGGCATTTTTGAATAATACTTTGTTGTCTTTTACGGTATTTACGCCCTGATTTTTGATAATTTCAAGTTTTTTGTCGTCAATATCGCTCACAACGATTTTTTCGGGCGAAACAACTCCCGTCCTTAAAATTCCGTTCAGGATCGCGTTTGCCATATTGCCCGCGCCGACGATACCAAGTTTATAATCGTACATTTTTAACCTCTAATTTTTGTTTCGACAACACAATCGATTGACTTAAATTTTATAATAAGTTATAATGTTAACGTTGCAAATTTAGGGGAGTGGCTCAACGGTAGAGCAGCGGTCTCCAAAACCGCCGGTTGCGTGTTCGAATCGCGTCTCCCCTGCCAAGACTTACTTGTTAGTAAGTCTTTTTTATTATTTCGTTACGAACACGCAACAAACACTTTCGTGTTTACGGTTGCGTCTAACGCTGCGCTTTCGGTGCAAGCACCTTCGCTTCGCTATTATTCGAATCGCGTCTCCCCTGCCAAGACTTACTTGTTAGTAAGTCTTTTTTATTATTTCGTTACGAACACGCAACAAACACTTTCGTGTTTACGGTTGCGTCTAACGCTGCGCTTTCGGTGCAAGCACCTTCGCTTCGCTATTATTCGAATCGCGTCTCCCCTGCCAAGAAGTCTATCAAATTAGACTTCTTTTTTTTAACGTTACGAACACGCAAAAAAACACTTTCGTGTTTACGGTTGCAACAATTCGACAATTCGATTTATATCTATTGTTTGCCCTATACTTTGATTTCCGATTCGATTTTTGCGGCGTCGGGGTTTTTCGTCAAAATCGGATTCAGAACTTCCGCAATAAAATCGTCCACTTGTTCGGGCGCGAAGCCGATAAAGTTTTCAACATTTACGATTTCCGACAGTTTGTCTTTCACCGCGGCGAAAGCGGCGTCGTTTGCGATTCTTTCCAAAAGGTCGTTTTCTTTCCCTTCGATTTTCACAGTTTTACCCGCTTCCATGCTGTGAACGCGGATTTTTTCGTGCAATTCCTGACGGTTTCCGCCCGCTTTTACGCATTCCATAAGGATATTTTCTGTTGCCATAAACGGAAGTTCGGCATCCAGATGGCGTTTTATCATGTTTTCGTACACGACGAGATTTGACGAAACGTTGTTGTAAAGATTAAGAATTCCGTCAACGCCCAAAAACGCCTCGGGAATAACGATGCGCCTGTTCGCGCTGTCGTCAAGCGAGCGTTCGAGCCATTGCGTGCCGGCAGTCATTGCGGTGTTTATCGGCAGCGACATCACGTAACGCGACAACGCCGTCATACGCTCGGTACGCATGGGATTGCGCTTATATGCCATTGCGGAACTGCCAATCTGTGTTGCCTCGAAAGGCTCCTCGATTTCCTTCATGCTTTGCAAAAGCCTTATATCGTTTGCGAATTTCATTGCGCTTTCGGCAATGCCGGCAAGCACGGACAAAAGTTCGAAATCGAATTTTCTCGTATAAGTCTGACCGCTGACGGCAAACGTTTTTTCAAAGCCCATTTTATTGCAAACGAGTTTATCGAGTTCTTTCACCTTTTTATAATCGCCGGAAAAAAGTTCCTTAAAACTCGCCTGCGTGCCGGTCGTACCTTTTACGCCGCGAAGCCTGAAATTATCAAGGATTGCCGTAACGTTTTCGTAATCTTTTGCGAGGTCCTGCGCCCAGAGCGTCGCGCGTTTGCCGACGGTCGTAGGCTGCGCGGGTTGAAGATGCGTGAACGCAAGCGTCGGAAGATTTTTATATCTGTTTGCAAAATCTTTTAGTTTCGCGATGACAGCAACGATTTTATTTCTCAAAAGCACAAGCGCCTTGTAATAGGAAATAAGGTCGGCATTGTCGTCGACGAAACAACTTGTTGCGCCAAGATGAATGATGGGTGCGGCAAGCGGACACTGCAACGCATACGCATAAATCTGCGCCATAACGTCGTGGCGGACGACTTTTTCGCGTTCGTGTGCAACGTCAAGGTTAAGGTTCGTCACGTTTTGTTTCAGTTCTTCGATTTGTCTGTCGGTAATACCGAGCCCGAGTTCCTTTTCGGATTCGGCAAGCGCAACCCAAAGTCTGCGCCACAAAACGATTTTTTCTTCTTCCGAAAAAATCTCGGACATATCGTGCGAAGCGTATCTCGTCACGAGCGGATTTGCATAATCAGACATAATACCTCCGATAAAAAAATATGGGCGACAAATGCGTCGCCCATACAGCACAAGGGCTTTAACCCTTATTTGTTTTCTTCGTCATCGAATTTGAAATCGATGCCTTTCAAAAGGTCTGCAAGAGTTGCGTTGCCGCTGTCGCTGACCCATTCGTGCGGTTCGTCGGAGTTATCGCGACGATCGCGTTTGCGTTCTTCCGCCTTTTCGGGGTTGTATTCAAACTTCTTTCTGGGAGCGCGAGGAGCCTTGGATTTGACTTCGCTTTCCGCGCCGTCTGCGGCTTCGGGAGCGACTTCTTCGCGAGCGGGCTTTTCTTCGGGAGCGGGTTCAAGTTCTTTCATGGAAAGAGTGATGCGGTTGCCCTCGAAACTGATGACCTTCGCTTCGACTTCCTGACCTTCTTTAAGGAGTTCGGACGCTTCTTTCACATATTTGTGCGAAATTTGCGAAACGTGGATAAGACCGTCGATGCCGTCCTCGATTTGTACGAACGCTCCGAAAGGATGAATCCTTGCGATGGTGCCTTTGATGACCGTGCCGACAGGATATTTTTCGGCGGCGAGTTCATAAGGTTTCTTTTGAAGTTGTTTGTAACCGAGCGAGATTTTGCCGGTTTCGCGGTCGGCCTTCAAAACGATGAAATCGTAAGTCTGGTTGAGTTCCAGAACTTCGGAAGGCTCGCTGATTTTCTTCCAGCTGAGATCGCTGATGTGAGCGAGGCAGTCGTAACCTTTGACGCTCACGAACGCTCCGAACGAAGCAAAGCGTTTGACCTTGCCCTTAACGATAGCGCCGGGAACGACGGTTGACCAGAATGCTTCTTCCTTTTCAGCCTTTTCTTCTTCAAGGATGACGCGTTGCGACGCAGTAACGCGGCGACCGTTCTTTTGGAGCATACGCAGGCGAAGTTTCTTGTCAAGATAATCTTCAAGGTTGTTGACTCTGCCGATGCGGATCTGGCTGCCGGGAATGAATACCGTGAAAGCACCGAGACGGCCTTCGAGACCGACGGGATTGCCCTCTTTATTTTTAACGATTTTAAGAGGAGGTTCAACGGTGAATTCTTTGCTTTCAAACGCTTTCAGAGCTTCTTCGTCGTTTTTCTTGACGAGATCGATTTCGCGTTTCGAGAGCGTTACGTAAGTGCTGTCGCCCTTTTTGTTGATAATAACGGCTTCGATAGTGTCGCCCGCTTTGAAATCGTCGGGGTTGTACGTGCCGTCAATGTTGACTTCGGACTTGTCGATGAAGCCGTCTTTCTTTCCGCCGATTTCGACAAAAATACCGTTTTCGTCGGCGTTGATGATTTTTGCGTGAATGCGTTTGCCTTCACGGTAGGTGGTGAAACCTGCGGCTTTGTCGGATGCCATAATGTCATCCATCGTAAGTTCGGTCTTTGCACTTTGAGCGGGTGCATCCGCTTCTGCTGCCATCTCTCCTGCCTCGGGAGCGGCGGTGGCTACTTCGGTAACTTCCTCGGTAGCGGTGTTCTCGGTGGCGTTTTCGAGAACTTCGTTTTGAGTATCACTCATAAAACTTAAAACCTCCTCAATCAACTCATCCGGAGTTGATGCTGCGGCCATTATGGCCAACGTGTTGTATTTTGATATCATCACGGACTGTAAGTCCGAAATTTCCGAGACGAAAAACGTATTGTCGTTTATCGATTTTGCAAACTCGTAAAGGCGGTTGCCGTTTGCGCTGGACCGGTCGCTTATCACAACGACGGCGTCGCATCTTTTTGCAAGAGACTTCGCTTCTTCCCGTTTTGCCATTGTAGTATAGCAAATTGTATTGAAAAAAACAACTGTTTTATGGGTATATGAAATAATATTTTGTATTTTTTCCTTGATTTTTTCAAATTTTTCTTCAAAAAAAGTGGTTTGAGTAACGACTGCGAACTTTTCGCCGTCTTCAAGGGAAATTTCGTCAAAATCGGCGGCAATTTGGGGCGTTTCGGCCGAAAAACCGCAAATGCCTTGCACTTCCTGATGATTTTTGTCACCGAGTATTATGATTTTATACCCTTTTATAGAATACTCGCGCACGATTTCCTGCACTTTTTTGACCATAGGACAGGTTGCGTCGTAAACGTTTGCGCCGATACGCGCAAGTTTTTCAAAATCAGACGGCGCGGCGCCGTGCGCAGCAATAACTACGTTGTCCCCGCTTTGAACAACAGAAAGGTCGTGAACGGGATATATTCCTTCGTTTTTCAACCCGTCGACGACCTTTTTGTTGTGAATCAATTCTTTGTAAGTAAGGCAAGGCGCGTGAGTTTTCGCGACATTAATCGCGCGTTTAACACCGTTACAAAATCCGAGATGTTCGGCTTTTATTATTTCCAAGAACTTGTCCTGCCTTTACTTTTTCGCTTTTACTTTGCGCGGCGGATATTGTTTCAAGCCGCGTTCTTTTGCAATTTCGTTTGCTTTTACTCTTAAAGCCTGCATTTTTTCATACAGGAATTCCGTCGCTTCGGCGTCCTGTTTCCTGTCAAAACCTTCTTTCAGAAGGTCGATAGGCTCGCCGACGACAAGGATATTTTTCCGAAACGGTCTGTGCATTCTGAAATAAAGCGTCGGCAGAATTTCAACTTTCGTACGCATTGCGAAAACCGAAACGCCCTTTTTGAACGGCGCCATGACATCCGTACCCGCCTTATTCCTTGTGCCTTCCGGGAAAATCAGAATATTTTCACCGTTTTTAAGAACGGTCACGACCTTTTTATATGCGTCTATATCCGCCTCGCCGCGCTTCACGGGAATGCAGCCAACTCCGGTTAAAAACCAATTGCCGATTTTTGTTTTGAAGGCTTCTTCTTTCACAAGCGCGTTGAAATAATTTTTGAAAAACGCGTTGAAAATGATCGAGCCGTCGGCAGCGGACGCATAGTGGTTGGAAATAATGATACCTCCACTGAATTTTTCAAAATTTTCCGCGCCGTAGATTTTTGTCGGCCATATTATTCTTTGAAGTACTCTTGCGGTTATTTGTGCAAATTTTCCGATTTTTGCCATAAATTACTTCTCCATTTTGTTCAAAACGAAATCAATAACTTCGTCAATCGACATATTCGTCGTATCGACGAGAACGGCGTCGTACGCTTGTTTAAGCGGCGCGAACGCGCGATGCGAATCGTTGTAATCGCGCACTTTGATATCTTCCAGAACCTTTTCATAGGACGGCGCGTCGCCCTTTGCCTTCAACTCCTCAAAACGGCGTTTTGCGCGCACCTCGGGCGTTGCGGTGATAAAAAATTTGTATTTTGCGTCGGGCAACACGTAAGTGCCGATATCTCGTCCGTCCAGAACGACACAGTCGTTTTTTGCGATTTCCCGTTGAAGCTCGACAAGTTTAATCCTGACAGACGGCAGCGCGGAAATATCGGACGCAGCTTTCGACACGTAATGTTCCCTGATGAACGGCGTGACGTTTTCCCCGTTGACGATAATCTGTTGCGAGTCGCCGGTGATAATTTTCATATCGAGGTTGTCAAGCATGGGCTTTACAGCCGCTTCGTCGTTGACGTCGAGACCTTGTTTTACGGCGACGTACGCAAGCGAGCGATACATTGCGCCGGTATCGAGATATATGATGTCAAGGCGTTTCGCAAGCGCCTTTGCAACGGTGCTTTTTCCTGCGCCGGACGGTCCGTCAAGCGCGATATTGAAGTGTTTTTCGTGTTTTGCCATAAGATAATTATATATAATTCAATAAATAAATCAAGCGTTTTTTCGTTTGAAAATTTCAACGGGATAAGGCGCGCGCGGCGGCAACCGCACTCGACCACGCGATTTGCAGATTAAACCCACCCGTGTATGCGTCAACGTCCACGACTTCGCCGATGAAATAAAGATTTTGCACTTTCTTACTTTCAAACGTTTTCGGGTTGATTTCTTTGACGTTTACGCCGCCGCTCGTTACTACCGCTTCTTCGATCGGCGCTAGCGATTTGACAGAAAAATCAAAGTTTTTAAGAAGATGCACCAAATTTTTGCGGTTTTCTGCCGAAATAACGTTTACTTTTGTATCTTCCTTAATTCCCGAAAGTCTGACGATAACGGGGATTAGTTTTTTCGGCAACAAGTCGGACAAAGCGTTCTTGAACTCCTTATTTGAAAAGAGTTTGAAATCGGACAACACCCTTTTGTCAAGCTCTTCGTACGTCAACGCGGGTTTAAGATCGATTGAAATTTTCGTGTTGTTCAAGTCGATTTTGTTTATGTTTGCGCTAATGCTTAAAATCGTGGGACCCGACACGCCGAACGCGGTGAAAATCATCTCGCCAAACTCGCCGACGATTTTTTTGCCGTCTTTAATGACGCTCACGTCGACGTTTTTTAAGGACAGCCCTTCCAACTCTTTCGCAACATTTTGTTCCGCGACTCTTATGGGACAAAGCGACGCTTTCGGTCTTACGATATCGTGCGAAAAACTTTTTGCAAATTTATATCCGTCGCCGGTGCTACCCGTAAGCGGATAAGAAACGCCGCCCGTCGCAACGACGACCGCGTCGCACTCGATATCCCCGTTGCTTGTGCCGACAAAAAAAGTATCTCCCGTCTTTTTCACGCTTTCGACAACGGTATTAAGCCTTACTTCAACGCCGTTTTTCAAAAGCGCGTTGTTCAGCGTTTTTATGACGTCGGACGATTTATTGCTTTTCGGGAAAACCCTGTTTCCGCGCTCGACGACAAGCGACAGTCCGTTTTCTTCCAGAAACGCCATCGTATCCTCGCTCGTAAAACCGTAAATCGCGCTTTGCATAAATTTTGCGTTTGTAACGACGTTTTCCAAAAACTCACGCGGGGCGCAGTCGTTTGTGACGTTGCATCTGCCTTTCCCCGTGATATAAAGCTTTTTGCCGAGTTTTTCGTTTTGCTCGACAAGGATCACTTTATTGTTTTTTGAAATCATTGAAGAAGCGAGCATACCGCTCGCTCCTCCGCCAATAATAACTATTCTCATCTTTATACCGGATGAATGTTTTCTTCTTTGCTGCCAAGGACGTTGTCCACGCCGTGCAGTTTTGCCTTGCGCTGTTCAAAGAACTTCGTCGCGACCTGCGGGAACAAAGCGTACGACAAAACGTCTTCTTCCTGTTCGTAATACGGTTTGACTTCTTCCTTGAACTTTTCGTACTCGGGCGGGATAAGGTCGGCGGGACGGCAGGTAATTCTCGGCTCGTCGCCCCAGACTTTCTTGTAAAGTTCGGGATCGGGTTCTGCGGGAAGCGTGCCGTATTCACCGTGCAACAGACCTTTCGTTTCCTTGGTTACCATTTTGTAGCGTTCGCCCATAACGACGTTCAGGACGGCTTGCGTGCCGACAATCTGACTTGTGGGCGTAACGAGCGGCGGGTATCCCAGGTCTTTTCTCACGCGGGGTACTTCTTCCAGAACCTCTTGATACTTATCGCTTGCGTTTTGCTCTTTCAGCTGATTGATAAGGTTTGACAGCATGCCGCCGGGAACCTGATACATAAGCGCTTTGATATTGACTTTCAGAACTTTGTCCGAAAGGAAGCCGTCGGCTTTCAGGCGGTCTGCGACTTTTCTGAAATAATCGGACGCTTCGGACAGCACTTCAAGGTCGATGCCCGTATCGTAAGGCGTGCCCTGCAACGTTGCGACAAGCGGTTCGGTTGCGGGTTGCGACGTGCCGTTTCCGAGCGGCGACAAAGCGGTATCAACGATGTCCGCGCCCGCTTCAATTGCTTTTAGGTTGACCATATCGCCGGTGCCGCACGTGTTATGCGTGTGGATATGCACGGGAATGCCCACTTTTTTCTTGATTTCCGACACGAGTTCGTACGCGGTGTACGGCAACAAAAGGTTTGCCATATCCTTAATGCAGATGATATCCGCGCCCATATTTGCAAGGGTTTCCGCAAGGTTTACGAAATACTCCGTCGTATGAACGGGGCTTACGGTATAACTCATCGCGCATTCGCAAATGCCCTTGTATTTTTTGGTGCTGTCGATTGCCTGACGCAAGTTTTTGACGTCGTTCAGCGCGTCGAAAATACGAATGATGTCGATGCCGTTTTTGATTGAAAGGCGCACGAAGTTGTCCACGACGTCGTCCGCGTAATGTTTGTATCCGAGGATATTTTGTCCCCTGAACAACATTTGAAGTTTCGTGTTCGGCATAGCGTGACGAAGGGCGCGCAGTCTTTCCCACGGATCCTCGTTCAAAAACCTTAAACAAGAGTCAAAGGTTGCGCCGCCCCAACACTCAAGGCTGTAATATCCCGCCTTGTCAAGGAGCGCGCATGCCGGTAACATTTCTTCAAGGCGCATACGAGTCGCCGCCTGCGACTGATGCGCGTCACGCAATATCGTTTCGGTAATTTTAACCGGTTTTTTTGTAATTTCAGCCATAGTAATCTCCATTTACAGTATTGCAAGCAAGACGCCTGCTGCGATTGCGCTGCCGATAACGCCGGCGACGTTAGGTCCCATAGCGTGCATAAGCAGATAGTTTTCGGGGTCGTACTGACGTCCGACGTCCTGAACGACGCGCGCCGCCATAGGAACTGCCGATACGCCCGCCGCGCCGATAAGCGGATTGATTTTGCCTTTTGAAAGCTTGCACATAAGTTTTCCGAACAATACGCCGCTTGCCGTGCCCATCGAGAACGCGAACACTCCGAGGAACAGTATTTTCAGAGTTTTAAGAGTCAGGAAGTACGGCGCGAACGCTTTCGTCCCGACGACGACGCCCAGCAAAATCGTAACGATGTTTATAAGTTCGTTGCTTGCGGTTTTAACAAGGCGCGGCACAACGCCGGATTCCTTGAACAGGTTTCCGAGCATCAACATTCCGAGAAGCGGCAATGCGCTGGGAAGCACGATACCGACGATACCCGTAACGATGATCGGGAACATTATTTTTTCCTTTTTCGACACGGGACGAAGTTGCTCCATGCGGATTTTGCGTTCCTTTTCCGTCGTCAACAGTTTCATAATCGGAGGCTGGATAACGGGAACGAGCGCCATATAACTGTACGCCGCAATTGCGATAGGTCCCATAAGATTGGGAGCGAGCCTGGACGTTACGTAGATTGCCGTAGGACCGTCCGCGCCGCCGATAATGCCGATTGCGCCCGCTTCCTGCGGTGTAAATCCGATAAGCAGCGCGATAAGAAGCGCAAGGAATATACCGACCTGCGCCGCCGCGCCTAAAAGCAACGACTTCGGATTTGCGATAAGCGGACCGAAATCCGTCATCGCGCCGATCCCGAGGAAAATCAACGGCGGGAAAATAACCCATTCGACACCCTTGTAAAGATACCAGAAAAGTCCGCCGGGTTGTCCGTTTGCAGGGCCCGCCATCAAAGCGTCGTACGCGCCCGGGATATTGATGAGAAACGCGCCGAAAGCAATGCCGACAAGCAACATCGGCTCAAACTTTTTCACAACGGCAAGGTACACGAGAAAGCATGCTACGACAAGCATTATCAGACAGCCCCAGATACCAAGACTGTATCCTTCGAACCTGGAATAATCGACGACGAAACCCGTGTCGTTCCAAAGGTTTTGGAACCATTCTTTCAGCGTACCGCTCGTCGAGTCGAGCAATATACTTTGAAACATGATGCCTCCTTATGCGATAACGGCAAGTAAGTCGTCGGTGTTGACGCTTGCGCCCTTTGACGCGACGAAAGTAATAACGCCGTCTGCGGGTGCCACGATTTCGTTTTCCATTTTCATTGCTTCAAGGATAAGTACGGTCTGACCTTTCTTGACAGCCGCTCCGTTTGTCGCTTTGAAGTCGATGACCGTGCCGGGCATCGGGGCTTTCAATTGAGTGCCGCCTGCGGGAGCCGCGACGGGTGCGGGCGCGGGAGCCGCTTTCGCTTCTGCCTTTTCGGGAGCGGGTGCGGCGACGGGAGCCACTGCGGGTGCGGGCGCTGCCGCCACGGGGACGACGGGTGCGGGCGCAAAACCGCCTGCGACTTCTTCAACTTCGACCTCGTAAGCCTGACCGTTAACTTTTATATTGAACTTTCTCATATTATTACCTCCGATAACTTAACTTTTTGATATTTCTGACGATAAATTTCTGGTTTGAACCCTCGCATTCTTCGCCCATACAGGCAGAGATTGCCGCGGTGATCGCCGCAACGACTTCGGGTGAAACGCCTTGAAATTGCGTTTCGGTTTTTGCGCCCGGTGTAAAGGTTGCTTCGGGTTTACATTCCTTTTCCTGAATTTTATTTTTGAACAATTCTTTAAGATTTTTGCGCTCTTTTTTGGGTTTTTCGCCCGATTTTCGCATTATTCTTTCCATAATTGTAAGAACGACGACAATAAGCGCAAGCAATCCGAACACGATAAGAATACCCATAAGGGTGAGTTTACCGCCGATTGCCATCTTTTCGGAAAGTTCCGACGAAAGTGCCGCTATGAACATAAATCACCTCACAAAAGCATTGAAAGCGCGCTTGCGACGTAAGGCTTGACCTCGCGTGCGTCAATGACGGCGTCGATATATCCGTCCTTTGCCGCTTTGAAGGGATTGCCCTCGGCAAATGTGTATTTCGCTTTCAGTTCTTCCTTGTCTTTTTGCGGATTGTCCGACAACTTTTCGTCATAGAAGTTGACCGCCTGATCGGATGACAAAGGCGCAATCGTCGCGTCCGAAAAAGCAATCGTGTAATTGAATCCGATTTCTTTTGCGGCAAGCAGTGCGTACGCGCCGCCGATTGCGTTTTTGATAACCGCGATTTTGGGGTTTTCGGAAAGAGCCATTGCCGTATATGCCTCGGCTGCGATTTTCGCAACGCCCTTTTCTTCGCATTTAAGGCGTGCCGCGAAACCGTCCGAATCCACAACACTGACAAGCGGAATGTTGTATGCGTCAAGAAGATTTACGAATCTTTTAATTTTTCTGAAATCCTTGCAGGTAAGTTCGCCCTCGACGGACAAAACGCCCACGGGTGCGCCGTCTGCGTATGCAAAGTAGGTTTTCGTCGCCGCCTCGTCACACGATATTTCAAGTGCGGAGCCGTTGTCGCAAATCGCGCCGACCGCGTCCGAAACGCTTTCGACCTTTTTCGCGACCTTGTTGGGATTTTCGGCGATTTTTCTTTCGCCCGACAGGAACGTCAGCACGCTTGCGATCTGGTTTTTAAGAGTTGCGACGTCAGCGTATTCAAGTGCCGCAACGCCCGATTTTTCCGCCGCGTCTTTTCCGAGATACTTTTTCGCGTCCGACGGATTTTTCCCGTCTTTTGCAAGGACTGCGGAAGGTGCGGCAAGCGAAGCGTATCCGTCCGTGCCGAAAATAACGACGTCCGCAACGTTTGCAAACACGTCCATAAGCCCCGTTGCCGCGCCGCGGATAACCGCAACGTGCGGGACTTCGTTTTTCATACTTGCGGCAAGGCGAATGATTTTCGCATAACCTTCAAGGACTTTTGCGCCCTCGTCAAGCCTTGCGCCCGCGCTGTCGATAACCGACACGAAAGGCACTCCGTTTTTGACGGCGGCGTCCATGACGTTTTTGATTTTGGTTGCTTGCGCGCTTGAAAAACTGCCGCGCATCGCCTCAAAATTCTGGACAAATAAATAAACGGGAATGCCAAAAACAGTAGCATATCCCGTTATGATACCTTCGCCCAGAGCTTCGACGCCGTCTTCAAAAGTCGTACCCGACGTAAACGCGCCGGTTTCCACAAACGATTTGTCGTCCGTCAATTCGGAAAGAAAACCCAATGCGGATTTCCTTGCCTCGTCGAGTTTCGACAGATTTTCGTTAAGTCTTTTAATGGTGTCCATAATTCCTCCGGAAACTATTTCTTCATTGTAAATTATACCCGTTTGCCAGTGCTTTGGCAAACGAAAAATCGAATAATTATTTTCTTATATTAAAAACTTGAAAAACCTTGTTAAAGGTTCTTCAAGTAGTTGATTTCTTTGTCGGTAAGATACCTTGACGCGCCCCTGCCGAGCCCGCCGAGCCTTAAATCGCCGATGGCAACGCGTTTAAGGAAAATGACCTCTTTTCCGATCGCCTCGAACATTCTGCGGATTTCCCTGTTTTTCCCCTCGAAAATGGTGACGTCGTAGGAATAAATATTCCCCTCGATTCCTTTGAGTTTCACCTTTGCGCGCGCCGTCGTCTGACCGTCGTCGAGAGTGACGCCTTTGCGGAGTTTTGCAAGGTCGGCTTGCGGAATGTCGCCCTCGACCTTAACGAGATAGGACTTCGGAATTTCGTTGCTCGGGTGCGTGAGATATTGTGCAAGCGCGCCGTCGTTTGTGAGAATAAGCAGTCCTTCGCTGTCGTAGTCGAGCCTACCGACGGTGAACAGTCGCTTGTCGACGTTGACGTAATCGAAAACGGTTTTCCTGTTGAATTCGTCGCTTGCGGTGCAAACGCAGCCCTTCGGCTTGTACAGCATAAGATAGGTATATTTGTTGACGAGCGTGATTTTTCTGCCGTCGACGGTAACGGTGTCGTTGTCTTCGTTGACTTCGAAACCGAGCGTCGTTACGGTTTTGTTGTTGACTTTCACGCGACCTTCTTCGACAAGTTTGTCCGCGCCGCGACGGGACGTAACGCCCGAGCCCGCAATATATTTATTGATGCGCATATAACAATTCCTTAATATTTAATATGTCAATTATATAAAAAATATTAAATTAAGGCAAGTGTTATATCAAGATACGACAAACAATTATTGCGCCGAAAACGCTTCGTTCAAAAGATTTTCGGAAACGCTCCACATATCGTTTACGTTCAGGACGACGACGGCAAAACTTTTTCCGTCTTTTTCCGCCGCGCTCACCAGACATCTTCCCGATTTTTTCGTATATCCGGTTTTCACGCCGATTGCGCCGTCGTAATTCCACAGCATTTTGTTTTTGTTTTTGAAACACCTTGAAACTTCGCCGCTCGTGTCGTGGTATTTTGTCGAAACAATGGTACGAAACACGTCGTTTTTCATTGCGTATGCGGTGATTTTCGCAAGGTCGTCGGCGGTCGAATAATGTTTTTCGTCGTCAAGCCCGTGCGGATTTGCAAAACTGCTGTTGATTGCGCCCGCCTTTTTTGCGACTTCGTTCATTTTTGCGACGAACTTTTCAACGCTTCCCGACGTTTTTATCGCAAGCGCGACCGCGCAGTCGTTGCCGCTTCGAAGCATCAGTCCGTACAATAAATCGCGATACGAGATTCTTTCGCCGGGGCTCAAATACACGCTGCTGCCTTCGATACCGACGGCGGCGGACGGCACGAATATTTCTTCGTCAAGGTCAAACACCTCCTCGATTACGGTGATTGCGCTCAATATTTTCGTCGTGCTTGCAATGGGTAGTTTTGCTTCTCCGTTGCTGCTTTTTATGATTTTTCCGCTTCTTAAATCAATAACGGCGTATGCGCTTGTTTGCCTTGCACGAGAAACATTATTTTCAGGCGTTTTGCACGAATTTACAAAAATAACCGTCAAAACAAACAAAATCGCAAAAATTATTGTTACTTTCTTACGGTGTCCGCAACCGTTTTCAAAAGGTTTATCCATTTGTCCTCCGTATAGTTTTTATCGACGCCGACGTATGTCGTTTTTTCGCCGGCAATCAAAATTCCCACGGGCGTCACGCTCATTCCGAATCCGCCTGCGTCAACGTCCGACGCTTTCTTATCGTTTTTCAGAGCGTTACCTTGTCCGCCGACGTACCCGACGCTGACTTTCGACAGCGGTATTACCGTAGTTTTTTCGTCGATGACGACGGGCTTTCCGACGACTTCCGAAAAATCGAAATAGTTTTTTATTTTCTCAATGTCCATATATCACTCCTTTGAAAAGAGAAACCCGCGCTTTTACGTCGAAATACGCGTTCGTTTTCCCTTTTTTTCCCTGTATTATTTTTACGTTTACGTTTTTTATATTAAGGGATTTAACTGCGCCTTTTATCATTGCCGTAATATATTCGTCGCCGTCCGAATTTATCATAAGCGTGATTTTCTTAATCGCAATAAGTTTTCGTAAATTTAGGTTTTTTTGCGATTTTTTTGGTTTTTTGTCAAAACTTTGTCCGTTTATTGTAATTTCAAATATACCGTTTACCTTTTGGACGATAATCTTGAACGCCTTCACGCCGTAAACTTTCACGACGAAAATCATACATTCGCGGTCAACGGACAAATATCCCGAAACGTTTATTGCAATCGCGAAAAACGATACGAAAACGCAAAGACACAATAAAAAAAACACCATACGCTTATTTTGTGCGTACGGTGCGTTTTTATGAGAAATATTCTTATTTGTATTCTTCGTATTCTTCGTCTTTCAAAAAGTCGGGAACGTCGTTGAAGTCCTCGTCCATATCGTCGAAATCGTCGTTGTCTTCGGGCTCGATTTGCGCATCAATCGAGGCGATATCTTTTGCCGAAAACTCCGGCACTGCGCCGCCAACTTCGATAAAGTCGGGCTGATCGACGTTGAGTTCCTTTTCAAAATACAGCCCGTCGCGAGCGGTGTCGCGGAAGTTTTTGTCCAGAATCGAGATTCTGTCAAGGACTTCGTTGTAATCGGGCAGGTTTCCGAGGTTTTCCAGCTGAAATTTCCTTAAAAACTCGTCGGTCGTGCCGAAAAGGAACGGGCGTCCGACGGCGTCTTTTCTGCCCTTGACCTCGATAAGATTGACTTTCATCAGAACGCTCAAAGCGTAATCGGGATCTTTGCCACCTTTAATATCTTCGATTTCCTGACGAGTAACGGGCTGTTTGTATGCGATTATCGACAAAACTTCCAACAAACTTTGCGACAAAGCCTTTTCGCGGATGGGCGTCAGCACTTCGACAAGCGTGTCGCCGTAGCGCGGATTTGACGTGAATTGCAGTTTGTCGTTGAAACTTGCAAGAACTATGCCGCTGTCGCCGCCGTACTTGACTTTCAGTTCTTCGACAATTTTATTAAGTTCACGCGTGGTAAGGCTCGGGATACGTTCGATAATATCCTTTTTGGAAACGGGCTCGCCCGAGGCGAAAATCAACGCTTCGATTGTTTCCTTAATATTGTCCATCTAATTTTTCCTCCGAATTTACAAGCGGCGTTTCGACGCCTTCCTTGACGGTGATTTCGATATCTTTGAATTTTTCTTCCTGATGCGCGGAAATTTGTTGTTTTTTCATGAGTTCCAGCGTGGCAAGGAAGGTATTTATCGCGTCGATTTTGTTGAAGTCCTTTTCGATAAGGCTGAAATACGACGTCTTTTTTTGTTCGATTAACACCTCGCAGATATGGTGCATGCGGTTGTCGATGGAAAACCTTTCTTTCTGAATGGTCTTCGGTTCAAGCCTTAATTCCTGCTGGACGGCGCGGTACGTCATTTTTGCGTAAGCGTCGATGAGTTTGTCAAGGTCAAAGTCTTTGATTGCAAGACGATAATCGTCTTCCGAAAACACGGGTTCCCTGAAAAAGCGGTTTATGGTTTCCAGCCCTTGCAGTTTTTCCGCCTGCATTTTGAACATTTTCAGTTCTTCGAGGCGGCGGTACAGGTCGCGCTCCGGCAGGTCGTCGGGAGTTTCGTCGACGTTTTCCGTGGGGATAAGTAGTTTCGACTTGATTTCGATAAGCTCGGCAGCCATTGTGATAAACTCGCCGGCGTACTCGATTTCCTCTTCCGTCCAGTCTTCGATAGGTCCGATTATGTCCAGGTATTGCTGCGTGATGTCGCTGACAAAAATGTCTTCGATTTCGATTTTGTTGCGCCTGACGAGATATAATAAAAGATCCAGCGGCCCGTCGTAAATACTCAGGTCGTAGCGGTACTTCTTCTTGTCGTAAATATCCTCGTCGTCGCCCATAAGGACGTTTTCGACGGCAACCGTTTTTCCGTCGATTTTCTTAAAATATTCTTCGTCCTTTTTCGAAAACTTTTTAATATCCATCAGAATGATCCCAAAACTTTGAATATAAGATTGTAAACTGCGTTCAGAAACAGGCTGAACATATTGTACTTGTCGGGAATGAACGATATCGCGATAAGCACGACGATAAGCGGCCAACTGCCGTATCTGTACATGAACTTCACGTATTTGTTTGTGGGACCCGCAAGCGCTTCCACCACGCGGAATCCGTCAAGCGGGAAAACGGGAAGTATGTTGAAAAGCATCAGCGAGCAGTTGAGAATTATCCCGTATATCAGGAAATATGCGACGAGAAAATACAAAACCTCGCCGAAAACCGACGCGTAAACGGCGTCCTCCGGGATAAGGTTGATAAGACACAAAACGCCCAAAAACACGGCGGCGGTCAGCAGATTTGCAAAAATCCCCGCAAGCGACGTGAATATCGTGTCGCGTTTTTTGTGCCCGAAATTATCGGGGTTTATGGGCACTGGTTTTGCCCAGCCGAATCCGATAAGGAAAAACAACACAAGACCGAACACGTCGAAGTGCGCCATCGGGTTGAGCGTGAGCCTGCCCGCAAGTTTCGGGGTTAGGTCGCCGCATTTGACGGCAACGCGGGCGTGCGAGTACTCGTGAATCACGATTGCGAACATTGCCGCAAGCGCGTATGCCACGATAAGTATGAATTTGTCCCGCGCCGAGTTCGACGAAGTTAAGATGCTGAAAATCATATTTTTAATACCTATTGTGTTATTGTCGTTCAACGACACAATATATTGTACATATTATAACTTAAAATTAAGTATAAAGTCAATAAAAAACCTTCTTCACAACACGGGAAGAAGGCTTATATAAAGGTTTTTTTACCAATTTGAAAGGATACGTCGTATCGCGTCGAAGAAGTTTTCCTTGCCGACGTTGTCCGCGGCTTTGAGTTCTACGGTTTTTATGACGACTCCGTTCTTCACTATTTTGGCGTTTCCCACGACGTCGCCGCGTTTTACGGGGGCTTTTACGCTGTCTGAAAGTTCGTAAACGATTTCGACGTTATCGTCGCCCGCGCGTTTTTTGAAAACCGACACGTTTTCGTCGGCATACACTTCGACTTCCGATTGCTTGCCTTTTTCGACCTTGACGGTTTTGCCGATATTTTCGCCCTTTCTTACGACGACTTCGTTTTCGTACGCCTTAAAGGAATAATTGAACAAATCGCTGACGTCCTTGAAACGCTGTTTTCCGTTTTGCTCGCCGATGACGGTTGCGATAATTCTCGTGTCGCCGCGCTTTGCGGTTGCGGACAAACAGAACAACGCCTCGGTCGTATAGCCCGTCTTGCCGCCGTCGCAGCCCTGATAAAACTTCACAAGTTTATTCGTATTCGTCATTGTGGTTTTGCGCCCGTCGGGGTGAACGTAGTCTTCCAGCCAGATTTTTGAAAACTCGAAATATTCGTCGTGCGACAAAAGATTTTTCAGCATATACGACACGTCTTTTGCCGACGAATATGCGTTAAGCGCAGGCAATCCCGTCGCGTTTACGAAATTCGTGTTTGAAAGTCCGAGTTTTTCCGCCTTGTCGTTCATGCGCTTAACAAAGGCTTCTTCGCTTCCCGACGCCGCCTCGCTTAGTGCCACCGCCGCGTCGTTTGCGGAGGCAATAACGACCGCTTTCAACAAGTTTTTTATCGTGTGCGTGCTGTTTGCGTCCAGAAAAACCTGACTTCCTCCCATTCCCGCGGCTTTTTCGGACACGGTAATTTCGTCTGAAAGGTTGAGTTTTCCCGCCTTAATATCATCCAGGATAATCGACGCCGTCATTATTTTCGTCATACTTGCGATGGGCAGTTTTTCGTTTTCGTTTTTTGCGTAAACGACCGTGCCCGTGTCAAAGTCCAGAACGTACGCGGACTTTGCGGCGCAACTTATTTCGTCGCTTTGTTCGGTTTTTGCGTTTGAAACACCGACCGCCGAAAACGACGTCGTTAAAACGGCGGCAAAAGAAAACGCGGTAAGCATTTTAAGGATTTTTCTTTTCATATTTCACCTCGCGTATAGCGTAGGCAATCCTTTGATTTTTATTCCTTAAAACGCGACAAGCCTGAATATTTTTGCAAAAATCAGAAACCAAAGCGTAAAAATCACGATATTTATTGTGAAAACAATCAAAACGCACTTAATTATTGTCAAAATATTTTCCTTTGAATTTGTACTTTTAACACAGTTTGCCGAAAACGAAACGTACGGCGAAAGTTGATTTATCAAAACGTTCAAAAGCAATATCGTCACTAAAAACATCGGGATATACACGACGACAAACTGCACGATTCCCGAAAACGCGACAACCGCATACAGGTCTTTTACAATTCGTCCCGACATAAATCCGAGATACAAAAAGCCCGCAAAAAACAACAGCACGACGTATTTGAAAAAAGTCGAAAACATCGCGAGGATATAGCATGGTAAAATTATCAGAATGGTTTTCCCGATTATGCGCCCCGTATCGACGACCTTTTCGCTTTCCGGCGAGTTGTAAAATACGACGGCTAGTATCAGCCCGAAAACGTACAGCAGACACGAAAAAAATATCTGCGTCTTCGACGACCTGAAAAAATCCGCGATTAAAAACGAAATACCGTGCTTTTTGTAATTCACGTTAAAAAGACTATGCGGTGAGTTCAATTTTTATTCTTTGAAAGGATCGACGCCGCCGCGGTCATAATAAACTGTTTGTTGCCGGGCTTCCCCTTTTTCATATCTATGGTTTCGCCGAATTCGTTGTAAAGCGCGTCGACGTCCCCTTTAAGCCACGCGGCGGATATTGCGTTTTGCACGTCTTTTTCAACGGTATCGACGGTTTTTTTGTATTTTTTTGCGATTTCGGCATAGCCGACGTATTTAAGAGGCAATATTTCTTTGCCGCTCGTCGCAAGATAAATCAGGTCGAAAACATAGCGGTACCCGCATTTGTTCGGAATAAACCCCAATGACAAAAGATAATCGGAAATGGTTTTTTGCATACGATTACCATAAGTCCGATTACCTTGAAAAGCGTTGGATAAATTGTTAAATAAAATCTAATTTTGCAACATCCACCCGATAAACACAGCAAATCCCATCGTAGGCTCGCCGACGTAAACGTGCGTGACAGCACCGACAAGTTTCCCGTTCTGAATTATGGGACTTCCGCTCATGCCCTGAACGATTCCGCCGGTTTTATTAAGAAGACGCTTGTCGGTAATCGAAATTACCATCGACTTTACGTCGGGCTTACTTTGCCGCTCCGCCTTTACGATGTCGATTTCGTAATATTCGGGTTTCGACCCCTCGATCGTCGTGTAGACGTAGGCTTTCCCGGGTTTGATTTCGTCGATATTTGCGGTTTTGATTTTCTGAAAGTTGTTTTCGGCTTTTGTATATTCGCCGAAAATCCCGAATTCGTTATTTTTCTTGATTCTGCCTACGGGATCCGACCTTGAAAACGAGCCGATAAGTTCGCCCGCCTTATCGGGCATTGATTTTTTCACGCCGTCGATATATGCGTCGAAAATGCTGCCGCTTGTGAGCGCGGAAATTATTCCCGTTTCGGAATCGGCGATATGATGCCCGAGCGCGCCGAATTTTCCGTCTGTCGTAACGTAGGTCAGCGTGCCGATCCCCGTGATTTTGTCGCGGACGTTCACGCCGAATCTTCTTTCGCCGTTTTTATCGACGACAAATTTCGCACGTACTTCAAACGGTTTCCCGTCCCTTAAAAACGTAAGGATAACGTCGGTGGACGGTAGTTTATTCACGATTGTCGAAATATCTTCGGGCTTTACGACGCTTTTTCCCGCGATTTTCGTCAGCACGTCGCCGCTTCTGACGCCGCTGTCTTTCATCGGAAATTCCGCGCCGTTTGCGGTTTCGACCTTCGATATTCCCGTGACGATTAAGCCGTCCGCGCCGATTTCGATGCCGAGCGGCCGACCGCCGAGATACACTTCCGTCGACGTGTCGACGGGCTTTGTCGGCATAACCGCGCCCAACGAATTTACGCTCAGAAACGCAAGAATAAGGATAATAAAAAATCGGGTACAAATCTTCTTCATACCCGATTATTGTCAGTAAAACTTACAAAACTATTCTGAAAAACGCGCTATTTCACAGTAAAATAATGTCATTTCGCGTTTTTATAGGCGTCTGCGTGTTTCTTCATTTCAACCGCGTGCGGCAATGCGTGCTCGCTGTATGTGCTGCCGCCGATAAGCCTTGCGATTTCTTGAAGTTCCCCTTCTTCGTCCAACTTTTTAACGTTCGTAATCGTCTTGTCGGCGGTTTCTTTTTTCTCGATTTTGTAATGATTGTCCGCCATCGACGCAAGCTGCGGAAGGTGCGTTACCGCGATGACCTGCCGCGACACGCTTATGTTGTACAGCTTTTCGGCAACGACCTGCGCGATGTATCCGCTGATACCGGTGTCGATTTCGTCAAAAACCATAGTGTCGATGCCGTCAAGACGCGCCGTGATGTTTTTAAGAGCAAGCATAAAACGGGACATCTCGCCGCCCGATATGATTTTTTGCAAAGGTTTCAAGGGCTCGCCCTTGTTTGCGGAAATTAAAAATTCCACCTTGTCAAACCCGTTTGACGTGACGTCGTCTGCGGTTTTCCCTGCGTTTTCGTCAAAACTTACGTTGAATTTTGCCGACGGCATACCGAGTTCTTTCAGTTGTTTATTGATTTCGTCCTCAAAACTCACTGCGTATTTTCGTCTTAACGCGCTCAGTTCTTCGGCATCGCTCAAAAGTTCCAAACGAGTTTTTTCGATTTCCTTTTCAAGTTTTGTCGCGCGCGCGTCCGCATTGATTAAAAAGTCGTATTCTTCCTCGGCATTTTTCAAAAACTCGTTCGCGGCTTCCACCGTGCCGCCGTATTTTCTCACGACTTGCCTTACTTTTTCAAGGCGTTTTTCGACTTTTTCCAAGGAATAATCGTCAAATGACAAGTCGTCAAGGCAACTTTCAAGTTCGTCCGCGACGTCTTTCACGTCGATTTTCGCGCTTTCGAGCCTTTCTGCGATTTTCAAAAGATTTTCGTCGAATGCCCCCGCGACGTTCAGAAGGTTTATCGCCTTATTCACCGCACCGACAACCGAAAAGTCCGAGCCGCCGTTAAGGAGTTGATTTGCGTCCTTTGCGGCGTTCAGGATTTTTTCGGCATTTCTGAATTTCTTTCTGTCGGCAAGAAGTTTTTCTTCTTCGCCTTCCAAAAGTTCCGCCTCTTTCAGCTCCGTAATCTGATAATTCAGCACGTCAAGTTTTCTTTCGCGGGTTGCGGCGTCACCGATATTTTCAAACTCGTTGCACAATTCTTTGTACGAATTATACGTTTTTTGCAGTTTTTTCTTGGATTTTTCAATCTTTTCGCCGCCGAAAGCGTCCAGAAGATGAACGTGAGTCGAAACTTTCAAAAGCGACTGATGCTCGTGCTGACCGTGAATATCGACAAGTTTTTCGCCGATACTTTTCAGCATTCCGAGCGTAACATGCGCGCCGTTTATCCTGCACTCGTTTTTGTCTTTCGTCATCGCGCGCTTTAAAATCAGCACGTCGTCGGGCGTAATCCCAAGGTCTTCAAGGGACTTTCCGACGTCTTCCGACACCGACGAAAACACTGCGGACACTTCCGCCCTTTCTGCGCCGTTTCGTATAAGAGTCTTGTCCGCGCGCTCGCCCAAAACAAAGTTAAGCGAGTCGATGATTATCGACTTGCCCGCGCCCGTTTCGCCGCTTAAAATATTCAGCCCCATTTCAAGATTCAGTGTTAAATCCTCGATAAGAGCAATGTTTTGAATATGCAACGTTTCAATCATTTTCAGTCAAGCAACGATTTCAATTTTTCGACGATAGGAACGATTTTTTGCTGGTCTTTGATAACGACAAGAATCGTGTCGTCGCCCGCAACGCAGCCCATAACTTCCGGGAAATTGAGTTTATCGACAAGAGTCGCCGCCGAGTTTGCGCCACCCGACACGGTTTTAATCACGATAAGGTGTCCGGCATAGTCGATGGAAATGACGCATTCCCTGAAAAGGTTGAGCATTTTGCCGGAGCTTTTCTGTTCGGTCGACGCGGGCTGAGCGTACTTATAGGTCTTGTTGGGAGTCATGACTTTGATGAGTCCCAAATCTTTTATATCACGCGAAACGGTTGCCTGCGTGACGAGATAACCTTCGTTTCTCAACGCTTCCGCAAGGGCTTCCTGCGTTTCGATTTCGTTTTTATTGATGATTTCGATAAGTTTAAGTTGTCTTCCTGTTCTTGCCATAATATTTCTCCGATTCGTTATTCGACGTCGTTGTGAAGGTCGTCAGCGGGGGTTGCCCAGTGCGCGAGCTTTGAAACGAGCCTTTCATAAAAGTCGTGATGACGCGCTTTGATAAAATTCACCGTAAGATCGGCTTTTTTCACGATGACAGCCGTATCGCCCGAAACTTCCTGTTTTACGTCGCCGTCAACCATCAGAAGTCCGTCCAGACTGTTTTTCGCAAGCCTTATCGAAAACGTATGTTCGTCCGACAACACAAGCGGTTTGTTCATAAGAGTGTGCGCGCAAATCATGCAAAGCGACACCGCATGCACGTCGGGCGACAGTATCGAGCCGCCTGCCGACATCGAATATGCCGTCGAGCCTGTCGGAGTCGCAAGACATACGCCGTCCGCTTTCGCCGCACCCAGAATCGTGTCGCGCCCTATGAAAACCTCGATTACGACGGGACGGGCGATATCCTTTTTATATACGATGACTTCGTTCAGGGCATAGTGCGTTTTGCCGCCGTAGGCTACTGCCAGAGCGGTTCGTTTTTCAAGTTCGTACCCACCCGAAAGCACTTTGTCGATTTCTTTGTCAAAGTCTTCGGGTTCGGTATCGGCAAGAAATCCGCACTGTCCGCGGTTTACGGCAAAAATCGGCGTTTCGAGCCCCGCTTCGGTAATTCCTTCCGCCGCGCGCAAAACCGTGCCGTCCCCGCCCACGACGATGACGACGTCCGCGTTGCCGACAACGTCCGAAAACTTGTTGTACGACATACCGACAAATCCGCTTTCGCGATAGGACGCAAGCGAATACGTTGCTTTTTTGTTATCGAGAATTTGTTGGATTTGTTTTACGACGGAAATATCGGCGTCGCGGTCAAACCCCGAATAAATGATAAAATGCATAAACCCTAAACCTTCTTTAAGTAATATCCATTATACGGAATAAAAACAAAAAAGTCTATTCGTTTATGCAATTATTATAAGTTTTTTATGAAACTTAAATCGACGCTTTTAACGGGGCGCGATACAAATGCGGTTTTTTTGAAATAAAGAAGATATTCGACGTTTTTGTTTTTGAAGTTGTCGGGGACGGTCGTTATTCCTTCTGCCGAAAAACCGAGTTCCCGCGCGAAATTCAGAATATCGTTTACGACTTTCATTCTGTCGACGGGATTTACGACGATTCCGCTTTTTCCGAGTTTTTTCCCTACTTCGAATTGCGGCTTCACCAGAACGACAGCCTGTCCGTCGTCTTTCAACAGATTGAAACAAGCGGGAAGCACGAGTTTCAAGGAAATAAAACTTACGTCGATTGTCAGAAAATCCTTTTTGCCGTTTACGTCGGAAATCGTAATATCCCTTGCGTTCAAAAAGTCTTTCACGACGACTTTTTTGTTTTTCAAAAGGTTTTCGTTCAGCTGGGTTTGTCCCACGTCGACGGCATAAACGACTTTCGCGCCGTGTTTAAGCATGCAGTCGGTGAACCCGCCGTTCGACGCGCCGATATCGACGCATTCCAGATTTTCAACGTCGATATTAAACTCCGCTATCGCTTTTTGAAGTTTATCTCCGCCAAGACTTTCAAACTCGTCGTTTTGAAAAACTTCGACTTCGTCGTCGTTCGAAACGTCGTACGACGGCTTTTTCAGTGTTACATTATTTACGTTTACTTTGCCCTTTTTTATCAGATTTTCGGCAAAACTTCGTGATTTTAAGTTGTATTTTTGTAAAATAAATAAATCAAGGCGCATTGTCGTATCCTTATTATTTGCGCGGATTTTCGTTTCTTTTTTTCTTTCGTTTTTCGGGCAAAAGTTCCGAAAGTACCTTTGAAAACATAATGACGAGTTCCGTAGATTTCGTAATCGACAGGTTTTTGAGAGCGGCTTTTCCGCCGACGATTATCGCCGAAATTATCGCGCTGACCGCCACCGCGACGAGTTTTCCCGTTACCGTATCAAGCCCTTTCGTTACGCTTGCCGTGATCACGACGGTGCATGCGCCCGACAATATTCCGAAAATATCGCCGATAACGTCGTTGCAGACGTTCGACACGATATCCGCGTTTTCGACAATGTATATCGCGATTTTTTCGCTGCGCCCGCAATGTTTTGAAAGGCGTTTGACTTCCGTTTCGTCGGCGGTCGCGGCGGCAATTCCGATTCCGTCAAAAACGACGTTGCCGACAATCAGGAACAATAACAGCACAACAATTACGATAAGATTCCCGTTCGCCTCCGTCGATTCGGCGACAAAACTGAAAAAAGCCGACGTAAAAAAAGTAATAATCGTCGCTTTTAACGCCCAGTGCGAATTTTTGACGCGCCCTTTTCGTTTCAGAAGTTGTACTTTGTTGTCGTCGCCATGCTTTTCCACAAAAGTAATTATGACGGCGGACGACGTAATATGATTATTCGGGCTTAAATTCCTCGCAAAGATTGTTAAGTTCGTCGGTCAGAAGCTGGATTTTCCCTTTCGATTCGTTCAGAAATTTCAGACATTCCTTTGAAAGTTCGATGCCGCTGTTGAAAAGCGCGATGCTTTCTTCCAAGCTTACGTTCTGACCTTCCAATTTTTTCACGATTTCTTCAAGTTTCGAGTATGCGGTTTCAAAATTCATACGTTCTCCTTCTCGACGCCGGTGACGGTCGCAAAAATTCTTCCGTCCGCGCCTTTTAATGAAATATCGTCGCCCGTTTTCACGTTTTCGACGCTTAAAACGGGTAAATTATCGCTGTAAACCCTGAAATATCCGCTTTTTAATATTCTTGTCGGATTGAGGTTGTCAAGCGAGTTTATGGATTTGTTTATCTGGTATTCTTTGGTTTTGATAATCGTGTTTTCGGCGTTTCTCATGCGATTGAGCAAAAGTTTCAGCCTTGCAAAATCGTCGCGAAACAGTTTTTCCATGCCGCTGCCGACCTTTTGCGCCAGAAGTTTCGTGCGGTTTTCGGCGTTTTCAAGGTGTTTTACCGTCGCGAATTTCCCGCGCGACAAAAAGTCGAAAATGTTCTTTTTGTATTCCCGCACGTCGTATGCGATAAGTTCCGCCGCGGCTGTCGGCGTCGCGCTTCTTGCGTCGGCTGCGAAATCGCAAAGCGAAAAGTCGGTTTCGTGTCCGATTGCGGAAATAATCGGCGTTTTCATATCGTAAACCGCGCGCACGACCTTTTCGTCGTAAAACGGCATAAGGTCTTCAAGGCTGCCGCCACCGCGCGCAAGTATGCAACAATCGTATCCCAACTTATCGACGGCATAAAGCGCGGACGTAATTTCCCGCGCGGCAAACTCGCCCTGAACTTTCACGTCTTTCACGACGATGTCGATATTGTCGTTGTATTTTCTTATCGTCCTGCAAATATCGCGGATAACCGCGCCCGATTTGCTTGTGACGACGATAACGTTTTTCGGAAATTTCGGAATGGGTTTTTTATGCGCGGCGTCAAATATCCCCTCGTCTGCGAGTTTCTTTTTCAACTCCTCGATTTTCTGATACAAAAGCCCGATGCCCTGCGGCTCGATCTGACTTACGATAAACGAAAACCTGCCGCCCTGAACGTAATAATCGGGGGAACCTACGACGATAACTTTTTCGCCTTCTTTCGGCACGTAAGTTTTTTTGTAATTGAAACAACTGCAAGGGAGTATCGCGCCGCTGTCTTTCAAGGAAAAGTACGAGTGCGCGCCCGACGCGCGAAAGCCCGAAATCTCGCCGACAATCGCGATGTTTTTCAGCATTTCTTCCGCCTGAAAAATCCTTTTTATGACGGTGCAAAACTCCGTTACCGTCACCAACTGTCTTTCGTTCATACGGGATACTCCAACATGACTTTTCCGAATTTTTGTTTTCGGAAGTCGTCGATAATCGCGCGCGCCGTACGTTCGTAATCGTAATCGCCGCCGCGCAAAACGAAACCGCGTTTTACCGCAATTTCTTCAAAAATTTGTATATTTTCGGCGTTTTCGGAAGAAATTTTGTATCTTTCCGTCAATGCGCCGCTTTTATTCGTTTTCAAAAAATCGATAAGATTTATCGCCACTTCGTTAATATCCAGCACGTCGTCTTTGATGCTGCCGATGAACGCAAGATGCATTGCGGCGTTCTGGTCGTCGAGTTTCGGCCACAGAGTGCCCGGCGTATCCAGCATATCGACGCCCTTTTGCACGCTCAGCCATTGCTTTGCTTTCGTGACGCCGGGACGGTCGCCCGTTATCGTGCGTTTGCCGCCGCAAAGACTGTTGATGAGCGTCGATTTTCCGCTGTTCGGAATGCCGATGACCATCGCTCTCACGGGAGTGTTCACGCCCTTTTCGCGATAACGTTTGATTTTGTCATCTAAAACGTACAACAACTTTTTCAGAATTTTCGCATTGTCTTTCCCGTTCGCGCTGTTGCTTGTGACGTAGGCAAAGTTTTTTTCGTCAAAGTACGCGCACCATTTTTTAAGGTCGGATTCTTCGACAAGGTCGGCTTTGTTTAGGACGTACACGATGGGTTTGTTTTTGATAACGTCCGAAAACGACGGATTTATGCACGCCGAAACCGCGCGGCTGTCAAGAACATAAATGACCGCGTCGACGATTTTGATATTCTCTTCGATAAGGCGCATGGCTTTCGTCATGTGCCCCGGGAACCAGTTAATCTGCATCGTTTTTCGTCAATAAATCGGGACGAACCCGTTTTGTGATTTCAAGCGCCTGTTCGTAGCGCCATTTTCTTACTTTTTCGTGGTCGCCGGACGTCAGAACCTCGGGGACTTCCATTCCCATGAAATTTTGCGGGCGGGTGTACTGCGGATATTCCAGAAGATTTTCGGAAAAACTTTCTTCCGTCGTGGACTCGGAACTTCCCAACACCCCGGGAATGTACCTTACGACGGCGTTGATAAGCACAAGCGCGGGCAATTCCCCGCTTGTGAGAACGTAGTCGCCGATTGAAATTTCCATGTCGATATCGAGGTCGATAACACGTTGATCGACGCCCTCGTAACTTCCGCAAAGAATAACGATATGTTCTTCCTTTGACAACTCCTGCACGAGTTTCTGAGTAAGCGGCACGCCGCGCGGCGACATATAAATTCGTTTCGCCTTGTGCAAAGGATCGACGCTTTGGATTGCGTCGTGCACGGGCTGCGGCGTCATAATCATACCCGCGCCCCCGCCGAAACTGTAATCGTCGGTTTTGTGATGCTTATCCTTTGAAAAATCGCGGATTTGCGTCAGATTTACCCTGAAAAGGTTATTGTCGATTGCTTTTTTCAGAATGCCGCTGTCGAGTGCCGAAAAAACTTCGGGAAACAGCGTGACGACGTCATACTTGTTCAACTGCGACCTCCTTGAATCGTTTTCCGTCCAAAGTAATGGTTTTTTTGTCGATATCGACGTTTTTGATCAGGTCTTTCAGCGCGGGAAACATCGTTTCGTTTTTGCCGTCGGACACGACGTAAACGTCGACGGCGGCGTTTTGCATAACGTCGGTGAGCGTGCCGATTTCTTTATCGTCCACAAAAACCTTTGAGCCGAGAATATCCACGATAAACCAGGTGTTTTCGGGAAGTTTCACGGCGTCTTCACGCGCGACGGACACGTATTCGTTTTGCAAAAGTTCCGCGTCGTTTCTCGTATCCACGCCCTTGAACTTCACGTACGCGCAATCGTTTTGCACGCGCGAAGATTCAACCGTCATTTCCTGACCTTTGACGGTTGCTTTTTTCAACTTATTAAAACGCAGGACATCGTCGGTGATGGGTATGATTTTTACCTCGCCTTTAATGCCCTGTGCTTTTACGATTTTTCCGATAATCAACATTGATTATTCCTGCGCTTTATCTTCCGTTTCGTTATCGCCGTCTTTCTCGACGATGGAAACGGTGTAAAACTTGTGTTTGCCTTGCTTGCCGGACGCCGCTTTCACGATCGTGCGAATTGACTTTGCGATACGTCCTTGTTTTCCGATAACTTTTCCGATATCGTCTTTCGATGCGGAAATAACAATTTCGGTGGGCTTGTCATCGGCATACTCGACCGTGACGTCAGCGTCGCCGGTCAGCGTATCGACGATATATTTCACCAAATCTTTCATAGTTTAGTCAATTACTTTTCGATGATGCCGTTTGCCTTGAACAGGTTGCGAACGGTTTCAGTGGGTTGCGCGCCGTTGTTGAGCCATTTTTTCGCGATTTCTGCATCGATGTTTACGAGAGCGGGTTCTTTCGTCGGATCATAGTAACCGATTTGTTCGATATACATTCCGTCACGTGCTTTTCTGCTGTCGGTAGCGACGATGCGATAAAAAGGTGCTTTCTTTGCGCCCATTCTGGTTAATCTGATTTTTACAGCCATTGTTTAATCCTCCAATGTAAATTGTTATAAATTTTGATGTTTTATATAATACTTTTGATATTATCCGATGTTAAAACGGGAATTCATACCGATGCTAAAACGGGAATTTCATGCCGCGCATGCCATTTTTTGAAACGCGACGCATCATTTCCTTACTCATGTCGAATTGCTTCAACAGTTGGTTCACGTCCTGAATGGAAGTGCCGCTGCCCGCCGCGATTCTTTTGCGCCTGGACGCCTTGATAATGTCCGGATTATTGCGTTCTTCCGGCGTCATCGAAAGGATAATCGCTTTCGTTTTAATGATTTTGCTTTCGTCGATATCGTCTTCGTTGACCTTTCCGCCAAGCCCCGGCACCATCGACATAAGTTTCCCGATGCCGCCCATCTTCTTCACGCTTTCAAGCTGATTCAGGTAATCTTGCAGAGTGAAAGAATTGGTCTTCATCTTCTTTTGAAGTTTCAACGCTTCTTCTTCCGAAAACGCTTCCTGTGCCTTTTCGATAAGCGTCAGAACGTCGCCCATGCCAAGGATTCGGCTTGCCATACGGTCGGGATAGAACGGCTCGATATCTTCCATCTTTTCGCCGCTGCCGACGAATTTTATGGGTTTACCCGTCACCGCTTTTATCGAAAGCGCCGCGCCGCCGCGGGTATCGCCGTCGAGTTTCGTGATGATGACGCCCGTGATGTCAAGTTTTTGGTTGAAAGTTTCCGCAACGTTGACGGCGTCTTGTCCCGTCATGCTGTCGACGACAAGAAGAATTTCGTCGGGGGTTACTTCCGCTTTGATTTTTTGCAGTTCTTCCATCAACTGTTCGTCGATATGAAGTCGTCCCGCCGTGTCGATGATAAGAACGTCCGCGCCTTGCCTTTTCGCCTCGTCCAAAGCGTCTTTCGCAATCTTTACGGGGTTGATTTGCCCTTCTTCAAAAACGGGAACGTTGACTTTTCCGCCGACGACCTGCAACTGCTTTATTGCCGCGGGACGATATACGTCGCACGCCGCAAGCATGACTTTTTTGTTTTGTTTTTTCAGCATCCCCGCAAGTTTTCCGCACATTGTGGTTTTGCCCGCGCCTTGAAGACCGCACATCATAATAATTGTCGGAGGTCTGTCCGCCACCGCAAGTTTGCTGTGCGTGCTGCCCATAAGCGCGATAAGTTCGTCATTGACGATTTTTATAACTTGTTGCGTGCTGTTAAGGCCTTTCAGGATATCTTCGCCCGATGCTTTTTCGGACACCCTGTTGATAAAATCCCTTACGACCTGAAAGTTTACGTCCGCTTCAAGCAGCGCGATTCGGATTTCACGCATTGCCTGCTTGATTTCAAGGTCGGTCAATTTGCCTTTTTCACGCATTTTCGAAAAAACGTGATTCAGTTTTTCCGACAAACTGTCGAATGCCATATTACTCCTCCAAAAGCGCGACGGCGTCGTCAAGACGCTCAATCGCAGCGCCGACGTTTCCCTTTTTCGCGTCTTCCTTTGCCGCGTTTATCGCGTCCAAAATGCAGGAAGACCTTTCGATAAGGCGAAGTTTTTTGTCGACGTCTTTCAGCGTTTTCACGCTTCTCACAAGTACGTCTCTTACAGCCTGTCGCGAAACGTCAAGGTCGGACGCGATTTCAAACAATGAAATGTCGCAGTCGTAATACTGGCGCATAATCTCCGCCTGATGCGGCGTAAGCAGCGCGCCGTAAACCCTCAGTAGTTCGCTGACGTTAAGTTTTTCGTCAATATCAATCATAAAAAACAACTGTAAAGGCTTTTACCTTTACAGTCATTATATCAAATATAATTATATTGTCAATCGTTTATCGTCAGTTTTCAAAAATAGCGTCGACAAATTCTTCGGGATTAAACGGAAGAAGGTCGTCGATTTTTTCTCCGACGCCGACGAATACCACGGGAATTTCCTGTTCCGCGGAAATCGCCATTACTACGCCGCCTTTTGCCGTGCCGTCGAGTTTTGTTAAGATTATGCCGTCGATGTCGATTGCTTCCGAGAAAATCTCGACTTGCGACAATGCGTTTTGTCCCGTTGTCGCGTCAAGCACGATATAGCTGCGATAATCGGCGTTCGGCAGTTCCCTGATGATTACCTTGTGGATTTTTTTGAGTTCGTCCATAAGGTTTTTCTTGTTGTGAAGACGTCCTGCGGTATCCACGAGAATAACGTCGTCGCCCCTGGCTTTTGCCGACGAAATCGCGTCAAACACAACGCTTGCGGGATCGCTGCCTTCCTTATGTTTGATAATTCTGACGTTCGCGCGGTCCGCCCACACTTCAAGTTGATCGGACGCCGCCGCCCTGAACGTGTCCGCGGCAGCCACAACGACGCTTTTCCCGATTGATTTGAAATAGTTTGCAAGTTTGCCGATTGCCGTCGTTTTTCCGACGCCGTTCACGCCTGCAAGCAAGATGACCAAAGGATAGTCATAGTCGGGAATGTCGTAACTGATGCTGTCCACCATGATACGTTTCAAAAGGTTTTTCGCCTTTTCGGTATCGGTGATTTTTTCACGATAGACCTCGTCCTTGAATTCGTCAAGAATTTGTTCGGTTGCGGTCACGCCCATATCGGCGGTGAGCATCGCTTCTTCAAGTTCCTCGTAAAAGTCGTCGTCGAGAGCGCGTCCCGAAAACGCCGCGAAAATCTTTTTGCCGATATTGTCTTTCGTCTTTTTAAGACCTTCTTTAAGTTTGCTGAAAAATCCCATATTATCAGTTCTCCTTCGTTGCGTACTTCAACGCTTCGGACAAGTTGACCGACAAAAGCGTCGATACGCCGCGCTCTTCCATGGATACGCCAAAAATGTTGTCCGCGATTTCCATCGTCGGTTTTCTGTGCGAAATGATAATGAATTGCGTGCGTTCCGAAAAATGTTTCAGATACTTTGCAAGCAATCCTGCGTTCGCGTCGTCCAAAGCGGTGTCGATTTCGTCCAGCACGCAGAACGGCATCGGACGCATTTTAATAATCGCAAACAAGATAGCGATTGCGATAAGCGTTTGCTCGCCGCCCGAATAGGACGAAATGTTGAGCATGCGTTTTCCCGGGGGTTGCGCGTAGATTTCGATGCCCGATTCCAGCGGATTTCCGTTGGGATTTTCCACGATTTCCAGCTTCGCGCGGCCACCTCCGAACAACGCTGTGAACGTTTCTTTGAAGTTTTCGTTGATTTCGTTGAAAGCGTCGGTGAATCTCGTCGTCATCTCGGTCGTCAGATCTTCGATGATTTTGATAAGGTCGGCTTTGCCTTTTTCGATGTCTTCGCATTGCGCCTTTTCGTTTTCAAAGCGTTCCGACACTTCCTTATATTCTTCGATCGCGTGCGGGTTGACGTCGCCCAAAGCGTTAATCGACTTTTTCAGGCGGCTGATATTCTGTTGCGCGTCCTTGATTTCAAACTCTTCGTTCTTGAATTCAAGCGCGGTCTGATAAGTCAACTCGTACTCTTCCCAGATATGCTCGTGCAGATATTTGATTTCGTTGTTGGTTTGTTCCAACCTGTTTTCTTCCTTAAAGCGTTTTTCTTTAAGGTCGTTAATGGTTTTGTTGAGCGTATCGCGCTTACCGTCGATAACGGAAATTTCCTCGTTCGTTGACGCTTTCGTCGCCTTGAACGCGTTGAGTTTCCCTTCGATATCCTCGATTTTTCTTCTGTCGTCTTCGCTTATAGCCTTGCGTTTGCCGGCGTCTTCGATCTGTTTCAGACTTGCGCGGTTGGTCGTGAGCGACGCGGATATATCGAGGAGCAGATTGCTGATGCTCTGACATTCCTTTTTGAGTCGTGAAATGTCAAGGTCGGTCTGGTCGATATCGGTCTTGATTTTCGTCACGTCAAGGCGCACCGACATAAGTTTGTCGTTAAGTTCCGCCTGCAACTTTTTGTTTTCGTCGGAAACGGATTTGGACTGCGCGTTTTCGGCGTCGGCGTTTTCGCGCTGAGCCTTGATGTCGCTTTCCATTTTGTCGGCAAGTTTCAACTTTTCTTCGGTGTCGCGGACGATGTCCGAAAGGCTTTGGATTTCATCGGCTTGCGCCTTGATTTCGCTTTCTGCCGACTGAATGCTTTCTTTGGATTTATTAAACTTTTCTTCGGTGACGGAAAGCTGAATTTTAAGCGCGGAGATTTCCGCCTCGGTGTCTTTTATCGTCTTTTCGGCAAGGACTTTTTCGCGTTCCGCCTCGTTGCACATTTGAACGATATTGTCAAAATCGCGGCGCGCTTTGTCCAAATTCGCCTTAATTTCGGCGATTTCGCGGTCTTTTGCCAAAATATTTGCAACGTCGGGTTTCCTGCTGCCACCTGTGATCGCACCGTGCGCGGCGATAAAGTCGCCGTCAAGCGTCACTATCTTGAATGTATAGCGATACATCTTGGAAATGCCGATTGCGGTGTCAAGGTTGTTCACGACAAGCGTGTTTCCGAGCATGCCGCGGATAACCCCTTCGAACCTGCTTTCGTATTCGATAAGGTCGGCGGCAAAGCCAATGACGCCGTGTTCTTTCAGCACGCGCATCTGGTCGGCGTCGGGTTTTCTGCCCCTGATGACGTTGATGGGCTGGAAAGTAACCTGTCCGTAACCCTTGCGTTTTAAGAAGTCGATGATATATTTTGCGTCTTCTTCGTCGTTCGTGACGATGTTACGCAGCCCGTTGCCGAAAGCAACGTCCATTGCGACTTCCATGCCCTCGGGCGTTCTGATGATTTCCGCGACGAGCCCCTGCGACCTTCTTTTAAGTTCCGGATTGACCTTCATATCCGACATAAGAAGTTGAATCGCGCGACCGAAGCTGTCGTAACTTTCTTTCGCCTGCACCGCAAGCATATGCTTTGTTTCAAGCGCGGTGATGCGGTTTGTGAATTTATTTTTGTCTTCGTTGAAACTTTTGAGGGTTTCGACGTTGTCAAAATACGCGTTGTTTGCCTCGTTAAGTGTCATATCCAGCGACGCGATTTTGTTTTTTGCGACGGTGATATTGCCTTCAAGCACGGAATTTGCGACGTATTCTTCGTCAAGCGACGCCTTTTTGTCCTTTAACGTGCCTTTCAAAAATTCAAGGCGTTTCGCGCTCATATCGCGCTCTGCGATGTATTTTCCGAGGTTCGCCTTGATATTTCCCAGTTCTTCCGCGGTAAGCACAAGGTTTCTTTGCGAGATTTCCCTTGCTCTCTCGTCGTCGGAGAGTTTTTCGGTGACGGCGTTGTACTTTTCGGTAACGTCTTTGAGTTCCGCCTCCAACTTTTCAAGAGTGCCGGTTTTTACTTCCTTTTCGGTGACTTTATCGACAAGTTCCTTTGACTTCCCGTCAAGTTCTTCCTTTTTGATTTTTTCTTCCTGTTCCAGACGTTTGATTTCGTTGCTGACGGACAAGGCACGCTCTGCGTACAACTTACTTTCGCCCTCGGCAGTCGCAAGCCCGACGTTAAGTTTCAGAAGTTCCGCGTTCAGAACCGAAATTTCTTCGTCGATTTTTGCGATAATATCCTTATATTTCTCGTAATTAGTCTCGTTTTCCTGATATTCCTGTTCAAACTTCACGGTGTCCAGAATGATTTTTTGGAGTTTTTCCGTGATGGCGTCGACAACGGACTTGTTGTTTTCGTAACGATAAATAAAGTAATTGATTTCGGCGTCTTTAAGTTCCTGATAAAGAGCGTTGTACTTTTCGGTCGCGCGGGCTTGCTTTGCCAGCGGTTCAAGCCGAAGTTCCAGTTCGTGCAAAATGTCTTTTACGCGCGCAAGGCTTTCGTTGGCGCGGTCGAGTTTTCTTTCGGTCTCGTCCTTTTGCGCCTTGAAGTTGGCAATGCCCGCTGCTTCTTCAAAGATGCTGCGCCTGTCAATGGGTTTTGCCTGAATAATCTGCGCGACGCGCCCTTGTCCGACGATGCTGTAACCTTCGCGGCCGATACCGGTGTCATGCAAAAGCGTGATGACGTCTTTGAGGCGGCATTTCTGCTTGTTGATAAAGTATTCGCCGACGCCGCTTCTGTCGATTTTTCGTCCTAAAACCACGTCGTCCGACTCGATCGGGAAAATGCGGTTTTTGTTGTCGAAATACAAGTTGACTTCGGCGTACGACAATGAACGGCGCGCTTCCGTACCCTTAAAAATAACGTCGGTCATCGACTTTCCGCGCATCGCCGAGGGGCGTTGATCGCCAAGAACCCATTTTACCGCTTCCGCAACGTTGGATTTGCCGCAGCCGTTCGGTCCGACGATGACGGTGATACCGTCCTGAAAAGTAATTTCCGTCTTGTCTGCAAAGGATTTGAACCCCTGCAATTCCATTTTTTGAAAACTCACAAAAAATCTCCTATATCTTGTGATACCTGATTATTATAACACAAAATATAGGAGATTGAAAAGTAATTTAAGTCTCTTAAATTATTTATTCGTTATCAATTTTTTGTACGCGACTTTCGCCGCCATTTGCTGGGCTTCTTTTTTGCTGCCGCCCGCGCCTTTGCCCATTTCTTCGCCGTCGATATAGACGACAAATTCAAACTTTTGTTTTTGCAGCGCGCTTTCGTCGTTCAGTGCGTCTTCGTATCTTACGGCAAGCGAGTGTTTCCCCGCAAACTCGTTGAGCATCGACTTATAATCGTAAAAATTATTGTTGTTGCATTCGCTAAGCCTGATTTTCGGTTCCAGAAATTTCAGAATGAAATTTTTTGCGTTTTTGATGCCGCCGTCCAGATATATGCTGCCGACAATCGACTCAAACAAGTCGCTCATCACCGACGAATTGCGGTTTATGCCCATTTTCGTCTCGGATTCGCCCATAATCAGAAACTCGTTAAGTCCTGTCTTTTTTATGGTTTCGGCAAGGGGTTTTTCGCTGACGATCGCCGCGCGCATACGGGTGAGTTGTCCCTCGTCAAACGATGGGTGTCGTTTCATCAAAGCCTCGGCAATGACGAACGAAAGTATGCTGTCGCCCAAAAATTCAAGATTCTGATATGAACGTTTTGTACCCTTTTTTACACCGCTATTGTGCGTAAAAGCGCGAATTAACAGGTTTTTGTCCTTAAATTTGTATCCGATGATGTCTTCGACTTCCGAAAAACTTTCAAGCATTTTCAACCTCGTAATCGGAAAGCGCGTCCCTTATCGCGCCGGTAATATCGCGCCGCGCAAGGTTTGCAGCCTGCAACAGCCCGACCGTAACCGAGCGAGCCTTTGAGCTTCCGTGGATTTTCACAACGACTTTGTTTGCGCCCAGAAATACCGCGCCGCCCTTTTCGTTGACGTCCATAGTATGTTTCAGTTTTCTGAGTGCGGGTTTCAATAAAAGCGCGCCGATTTTCGCACGGAGTCCTCCGGCGTTAATATTGTCTTTCAGCATTTTGAAAATGGAAAGTCCCGCGCCTTCCAGGCTCTTCAACGCGATGTTTCCGTTGAAGCCGTCCGCAACGACGACGTCGTATTTGCCGGAAATAATATCCCGCGCTTCCATATTGCCGAGAAAGTTCAGTTTGCTGTCTTTAAGCAACAAAAACGCATCGTGATTGAGTTCCGAACCTTTTTTGTCTTCCGTGCCGTTTGACAAAAGCGCGACTCTTGCGTCGTTTTTTCCCGTCGTGATTTTGTAATACGCGTCCGCCATAATCGCAAAATGCAAAAGGTTTTGCGGCTTGCAGTCTACGTTCGCGCCGCAATCGCACAGCACCACGCCTTCGTTATTGCCGTCGACCGTCGGGAGCAACGCCGCCATTGCGGGACGGGATATCCCTTTGATTCTTCCAATTTTCAGAAACGCGCCGGTAAGCAACGCGCCCGTCGAGCCTGCCGACACGATGCCGCCGATATCGTCGCGGTTTTTCAGCGCGTCAAAGGCTTTCACCATACTGCTTTCGGTTTTTTTGCGGATTGCGTCGGTGGGTACGTCGTCGTTCGTAACGACGTCTTGCGCGTCGATGATTTCGATGCGGTCGGAATTTCTCGTGACAAGCGTTTTCAGAACGTCTTCCTTTCCCGTAAGCACGAGAGAAAGGTCCGAGTCGTTGTCAAGTGCGTCAAGCGCGCCTTTTACTATTTCTTCCGGGGCGTTGTCGCCGCCGTAACAATCAAGTACGATTTTTGTCATAAATACCCTTGTTTTTCTTAATTTATCAATTAAAAACAGTATATCATATTCAAAATGCGTAAGCAAGCGATTTATTATATGCAAGACCTTCGCGTGCGTTTACGACGTTTTTCGACAATATTCGTTTTTACGGTAAAAAAATAACCCCGCGTATGCGGGGTTAAAACTTTTTTTTAATTAAGCGTTCAATGCTGCTTTTGCTTTTTCGCAAAGAGCGGTGAAAGCGGGCGCGTCGTTGACGGCGATGTCTGCAAGAACCTTGCGGTTAAGGTCGATACCTGCGACTTTCAAACCGTGAATGAGCGTGCTGTAAGACATATCGTTCATACGAGCGGCTGCATTGATACGAGCAATCCAAAGTTTGCGGAAATCGCGTTTTTTGGCTTTACGTCCAACGTAAGCGTAGTTTTGCGATTTCATAACAGCCTGGCGAGCTACGCGGTAAAGTTTGGACTTGCCGCCCCAGTAGCCTTTGGCTTGTTTCAAAATTTTTCTGCGTTTTTTAACGGCGTTGACGCCTCTTTTAATTCTCATATTCTATACCTCCGACTTAGTACGGCAATTGACGTTTGATGTTGTTGGCGACTTGTCCTTCAAGGTAGTAACCTTTTCTCAAATTGCGCTTTCTTTTGGTGCTTTTCTTTGTTAAGATGTGCCTTCTGCCCATTTTGCTGCTTTTAACCTTACCGGATTTGGTAACGGTAAAACGCTTGGCGACAGTAGTTCTGGTTTTTTGTTTAGGCATATTTCTGTCCTCCAATGATTATATAAAGTTATTACTTTTTGTTGTTGACGGGACTTATCGTCGTGGAGATGATACGTCCTTCGAGTTTGGCGGGTTTATCCACCTTGTAACTGCCTTCTTCCAGCATTTGCAGGAATTCGGAAACGACTTCGAAAGCGAGGTCGGAATGTTGCATTTGTCTGCCTTTTAAGCGCAAAGCGATTTTGATTTTGTTGCCTTTTGACAAAAACTTTGCGGTCTGGTTGGCTTTCGTTTTCATATCCCCGACGTCGATTGTCGCCGAAAGTTGAATTTCTTTAAGTTCGACAACGCTTTGTTTTTTGCTGTCCTCTTTTTCGCGCTTTTTCTGGTTGAAAAGATATTTTCCGTAATCGATAATTTTGCACACGGGCGGAACGGCAGTCGGTGAAATTTTCACAAGATCAAGACCTTGGTCGGCTGCGAGTTCAAGAGCGCTTCTGCTGGACATAATGCCAAGCATCTCGCCGTTTGAGCCGATAACCCTGATTTCAGGATCGCGGATTTGCTCGTTAATTTGCGTGGATTTATCCGGTTTTATAAAATTATCCTCCTTGCGCCAAGCGCATTATAATGCAAAAAAAGGTAGTTTCCGCAAACAGAAACTACCCTTACAAAAGATTGACTTTTTAGTAAGAACCGGTGAGCCTGATTGCTGTCGGTGAGAAAGGTAATTTCTACTTGCGGACTAATAATATCAATATTATATTTTATTGTCAAGCAATTTTGAACTTATTTATCCAAAATTTCCAGAAGTTTAAGGTCGATTTTGGTCTTGTCGCCCTCTTTCATAACCTTGATGACTTCCGCTTTTACTATGTCGCCGATGTTCACGACGTCTTCAACCTTTTCGACGCGCTTGTCGGCAAGTTTTGAAATGTGAATCATGCCGTCTTTGCCGGGAGCGATGTTGACGAATGCGCCGAATTGAAGAATACGTACGACGGGACCTTCAAACACGTCGCCGACCTCGGGATCTTTCGCGATTGCAAGGACGATTGCCTTTGCGCGTTCTGCGCGGTCGATGTCTTCGCAAGCGATAAATACCATTCCGTCGTCGCTGATGTCGATTTTGACGCCGGTTTCGTCGATGATCTTGTTGATGACTTTTCCGCCCGATCCGATGACGTCTTTAATCTTGTCGGGATCGATGTTGAAGCGGATAATCTTGGGCGCGTATTTCGAAAGTTCTTTCTTAGGTTCCGCGATGCATTCCGCCATCTTGTTAAGGATGAAGAGCCTGCCCTGACGAGCCTGTTCCAAAGCGGTGCGAAGGATTTCTTCGTTGATGCCCTTAATCTTGATATCCATCTGGATTGCGGTGATACCGTCTTTCGTGCCGGCAACCTTGAAGTCCATGTCGCCAAGGAAGTCTTCAAGTCCCTGAATATCGCTCATGATAGCGACTCTGCCGGTTTCGTCGTCCTTGATAAGTCCCATTGCGATACCTGCGACGGGAGCCTTGATAGGTACGCCTGCGTCTTCAAGAGCCATCGTGCTGCCGCATACGCTCGCCATAGAAGTCGAGCCGTTGCTGCTCAGAATGTCCGATACCGTACGGATTGCATACGGGAATTCGAGTTCGTCGGGAAGGACGGGTTCAAGCGCGCGTTCTGCAAGTGCGCCGTGTCCGATTTCGCGACGTCCGGGCGATTTTGCGGGTTTCGCTTCGCCGGTCGAATACGGGGGCATGTTGTAGTGATGCATATATCTCTTGTAATTGTCGTCGTCAAGACCTTCGAGTTTTTGAACTTCGGAAATCGTGCCGAGCGTGCAAGTCGTCAAAGCCTGGGTTTGTCCGCGTGTGAATACCGCGCTGCCGTGAACTCTCGGCAAAATGCCGTGTTCGCACCAGATAGGACGAATTTCGGTGAGCGAACGACCGTCGGGGCGAATACCTTTGTCAAGGATTTTCGCGCGGACTTTGACTTTCTTCAAAGCGTAAAGCGCGTCGCCGACAGAACTTAAATCGTCGGGGAAAATGTCTGCGAAGTGTTCAATCGCTTCTTTGTTAAGAGCGTCGTCGCGGGCTTCGCGTTCGGTACGGTCAAACGTATCGAGGACGTAATCCATCTTTTTGTCTGCCCACTCGAAAACAGCCGCTTTGACTTCGTCGCTGGGGAGATAAAGATGAACTTCCTGTTTTGCTTTTCCGCATGCTTCCTGAATACCTTCGATCCAGGTGATGATTTTCTTGATTTCTTCGTGGCCGAACAGGATTGCGTCAAGCATTTCTTTTTCGGAAATGATGTTTGCGCCCGCCTCGACCATCATGATTGCGTCTTTCGTGCCAGCAAGGCTCAGATGAAGCTTGCTCTTTTCGCGTTCCGCGGGCGTGGGGTTGATGATGTATTTGCCGTCAACGTATCCGACGACGACCGACGCCGTGGGGCCTGCGAAAGGAATGTCGGAAATGCTGAGCGCGATCGAGCTGCCAAGCATGCCGAATACCTCGGGCGGGATTTCTTTGTCAACCGAAAGCGCGGTTGCGACGACTGCGACGTCGTTCAAGCAGCCCTTCGGAAACAAGGGACGAATGGGACGGTCGATAAGACGCGACGTAAGAATCGCCTTATCGGAAGGTCTGCCTTCTCTCTTTTTGAAGCCGCCGGGGATCTTGCCCACTGCGAACATTTTTTCTTCGAAGTCAACGCCGAGAGGGAAAAAGTCGATTCCGTCACGGGGTGTTTTTGCCATCGTAGCATTGGTAAGGACGACGGTTTCGCCGCATCTTATGAGACAACTGCCATTTGCCTGACCGCAGTACGCGCCGATTTCAACGGAGACTTCGCGTCCGCCAATTTCGGTTTTGAAAATTTTTCTTTCCATATACTCTGTCCTCCAAAGACTTCCGCAATTCCCGCAAGAAGTCCAAATTTACGTTTTTAATGTTTTTTTCAAAAAAAACGGGGCGCAAAAGCACGCCCCGAAAAAATTACTTTCTGAGTTCCAACTTCTTAACGATAGCGCGGTATCTTTCGATGTCTTTGCTTTTAAGATAGTTGAGCATATTGCGGCGTTGACCGACCATCATCAACAAACCTTTGCGGCTGTGGTGGTCTTTCTTGTGCGTCGCGAGATGCGCGGTGAGTTCGTTGATACGAGCGGTGAGAAGCGCGATTTGTACTTCGGGTGAACCGGTGTCGCCTTCCGACCTTGCGTTGTCCAAAATAATTTTTTGTTTGGTTTCCTTATCCATTGTTTTGCCTCCTTCGGTGGATAAATAATTCGCCTTAGGCAAAGTATATCTGCGGAGATTTAGATAAACGTTGCGAAAGGTACGAGAAGAATATTATCATAAAAATAATTTTATGTAAACCGAAAACGCCTACTTTTTCCAAAATTTTTCGTGTCTTTCTCTTAAAGTTTCGGCGCGTTCGATATATCCTTTCACGTCTTTGACGTCGGCAAGACGCTCGATGCGGTTTTCTTCCCTGAAAAGCCGTTTTGAAATCGCGCCCGCGCCCGCCGCAAGGATATTGCAGTTTTCTTCCATAATATCGACGTTGTAAACGCACTCGGTGTCCGGCTTTGCGTAGCCGCTGTTTTCAAGGTTTCCTGTGTTGTACTTCTGACGATACATATAATACGGTTCGTAACCCGCGTCCGTCAGCGCGCTTACCGAATAATCGATCATTTTTTCGGCGTCTTTGAGATTAAGCGGTTCGTAATGCGATTCGGTCAATACGCTACCGCGTTTCAGGCTTAAATTGTGCACCGTGATGTTTTCGGGATTAAGGCTTATTGCCTTATCGACGGAATATTTGAAATCGTCAAAGTTTTCCCCGGGGAGCGTCGCGATTAAATCCATATTTACGATAAAATCGTAATTTTTCGCAAGGTCGTACGCCCTTAACGTGTCATCGACGGTGTGCGCCCGTCCGATAAGTTTCAGCGTTTTGTCGTGGAAAGTCTGCGGATTTACGGAAATTCTCGTGACGGCGGTGTCCGCCATCATATTGAGGACTTCTTTCGTGAGCGTGTCGGGACGTCCCGCCTCGACAGTAAACTCCTTTGCCTTGAAATCGCAAAGGTCGATAAGGCTTTTTAGCATTGGGACGGGAATCGACGTCGGCGTACCTCCGCCGAAATACACGGCTCTGACCTTGAAATTGTTCTCGTTTATGACGTTTTTTATAATACTTATCTCGTTTTTCAGCGTTTCAACGTAACTTTCAAGGTATTTTCTGAGTTGTTTCATCGAAACCGCAACAAAACTGCAATAAGCGCATCGTGTCGGACAAAACGGGATATTCACAAACACGTCGACTTCGTCTTTTCCGATTTTCAGCAGTTTTTCCTGATTTTTTACAATCCTTGCGACGTGTTCGGCTTTCTCGGGCGTTACGTCGAAAAACCCGGTAAACTCCCCTTTTGCGTCGATACCTTCGCGCAATAGTTCGGCGTAAAGTTTTGTCGGGCGCACGCCGGTCAGACAGCCGTACGGCAACCACTCGCCCGAATACTCTTTCAGCGTTTTGTAAATCGACCTTTTTCCGAAACGCCGCGCAAATTTTTTCTTGTTCAGCGTGTCGCCCTGCAAATCGTATTCCTCGACGGTGGTTTTTCCGCAAATCGTCGACGTGATTATAATTTTGTCGTCGGTTATCTCGTCGCTATAAAAATACTCGTCGAAGCCGTCGGTTTTTTCATACGAAAAATTGACGTACGCCTGATACGCACGCACCATTTCCATAAGTTCGTTTTTATTGACCGAGTTTACAAAAACCGAAAGATTTTTCATTTATTCTTCCAAAAAAATAGGGTTATTCTTCTTTTCGTAATTCAAAGTTGTGAAATCGCCGTGTCCGGGATATACGTCGTAATCCTTGCTAATTTCAAAAAGTTTCCTGACGCTTTTCAACAACTCTTCAAAATCGCCGCCGTAAAAATCGGTGCGACCGTAACTTAATCTGAACAGCGTGTCGCCCGTAAACATTGCGTTTGCCGCGTCGACGATATACGTCATTCCGCCCGCGGTATGCCCTGCCGTTTCGATTGCTTTAATTTCAATGTCGGCAAGCGTGAAAACCTCGCCGTCTTTAAGTCTTACGTCGGCGGAAGTATAAGGAAAGTCGTAAATCCCCATCGCAAGCGCAAGGTTCGACTTGTTCGACAGCATTTTGTCGTCGTTTTCCCCTATGTACGCTTTCACGCCCTTTTCCTTAAAATATTTCACAAGTTCGGTATGGTCGAAGTGTCCGTGCGTGACGATTAAGCCGTCGATTGACAGCCTGTTTGCTCTCACGTATTCTTCGATGGGTGCGGGATTGCCCGTCGGATCGACGATAAAGCACTTGTTGCCGTTACTCACGACGTAAGTGTTCGTTTGCAATTCGCCCTGAATGAACCTTCTTATAACGCAGTTACTCATTTTCTTTCTCCACGATAAGCGTGACGGGACCGTCGTTTTCAAGCGAAATCTGCATATCCGCGCCGAACTCGCCCGTCGCAAGGTTTTCAAAAATATCCGAAAACTTTTTGACGGTAAGGTCGTACAAGGGCTTGCTGATTTCGGGACGCGCGGATTTATCAAAAGACGGTCGCCTGCCTTTTCTCGTGTCGGCGTAAAGCGTGAAGTTTGAAACGACCATAACGTTTCCTTTTACGTCAAGCACGGAAAGGTTAAGTTTTCCGTTTTCGTCCTCGAAAATCCTCAGGTTTGCGATTTTTTCCACGCAATAATCGACGGTTTTCTCGTCGTCGCCGTCCGAAAACGCGCAAAGGACGAGCAATCCTTTCCCGATTTGCCCGCCGCTTTTTCCGTTAATTACTATGCTTGCGCGGTTTACCCGCTGAATAATACATCTCATTTTATCTGTGTACGTCGATGACTTCCGGCAAAGTTTTCAGTTTTTTGATGACGTCTTCGACCTGATCCGTGCTTTTGACTTCCAGCATAACGGTGATTTCCGCGGTGCCGTTGTCGTTGTCCGAGCGCGCAAACGCGCCCGTTATCGATATTTTCATGTTGGAAATAATCGTCGTGACCGCCGCAAGAATACCGCCCTTGTTTTCGCAATAAATTTTCAGCGAGGCAAGGAAGTTTTGACTGATTACGTCGTCCCATTTTGCCTCGATAAGCCTTTCGGGCTCCATATTTTTGACGTTGGGACAATCGACGCAGTGCACCGAAACGCCGCGCCCGCGCGACACGTATCCGACGATTTTATCGCCCGGCACGGGATTGCAACAGTGCGAAAGCCTGACCAGAAAGTCGTCGTAGCCCCTGATAAGGACGCCGTTTCCCGACGAACTTTTTCCCGTCGTCGAGGTGGTTTTGATTTCCGCAACCGGGTTTTTCGACAGCAAATCGCGCTTGAAGTAGTCGATAAGTTTGACGATAATCTGGTTTGTCGTAAGGCCTCCGAAGCCGACCGAAGCGTACAAATCGTCAATCGATGACAGCGTGTAGCGATTCATAATATAATTGAGCCCCGCCGTGCCTAAAAGTTCCGAAAGATTATATCCGCGGCGTTTTGCCTCGCGTTCAAGCATATCTTTGCCGCGCTTGATATTTTCTTCCTTCATTTCCTTTTTGAAGTATTGACGGATTTTCGTGCGCGCCGATGCGGTTTTTACGAATTTAATCCAGTCGCGGCTTGGACCTTTGCCGGAATTCGTCGTGAGAATTTCAACGATGTCGCCGGTGTTGAGCACGGTGTTGAGCGGCACGATTTTTCCGTTGACCTTCGCGCCGATACACTTGTTTCCGACCGCACTGTGGATTGCGTAGGCAAAGTCGACGGTCGTGCTGCCGACAGGCAGATTCAGCACTTTTCCTTTCGGCGTGAAAACGTAAACTTCGTCGGTGAAAACGTTGCCTTCGATATTTTCCAGAAATTCGTGGCTGTCCGACGATTCGCGCTGGGTGTCCATAACTTCGCGAAGCCAGTTGATCTGGTCGTCGATTTTGGTCGCGCCGGTTTTGCCTTCCTTGTATTTCCAGTGCGCCGCGATGCCGTATTCCGCGATGCGGTGCATTTCGTACGTGCGGATCTGGATTTCGAAAGTTTCCTTAAACTTCGTGATAACCGTCGTGTGCAGCGACTGATATCCGTTGGGTTTCGGCATTGCGATATAGTCCTTGAAACGCCCCGGGAGCGGCATCCACATCGTGTGAATCGCGCCAAGCACCGTATAGCAATCCTGCACCTCGTTGACGATGACGCGGACTGCGGATATGTCGTAAATCTGCTCGATATTCTTCCCTTGTTTCAGCATTTTTTTGTAAATGCCGTAAAGGTGTTTTTGCCTGCCGTTAACCTCACCCTCGATGCCGAGTTCTTGAAGTTTCGCTTTCAGCTCGTCGCAAATTTTCTCGATAAACTGCTGGCGTTCTTTTGATTTCGTCTTTATAAACTCGACAAGTTCGTAATAATCGTCGGGATAAAGATAACGCATCGCAAGGTCTTCCAGCTCGCACTTGACGAAACTTAAACCAAGTCGTCCGGCAAGCGGCGCGTAAATTTTCAGCGACTGCGTTGCGATTTTGATTTGTTTTTCGGGTTTCAGCGCGTCGAGAGTACGCATATTGTGCAAACGGTCGGCAAGTTTTATTATGATGACGCGGTAATCTTTCGCCATCGCAAAAAACATTTTCCTAAGGTTTTCCGCCTGCTCGTCTTCCGCCGACACGAATTTGATTTTGTCAAGTTTCGTGACGCCTTCCACAAGTTCAAGCACTTCTTTGCCAAACTTTTGTTCTAGTTCGTCTGCGGTAACCTGCGTATCTTCCAGAACGTCGTGCAAAAACGCCGCGACGAGCGTCGATACGTCGTCGAAGCCCAAATCGACAAGGATATTCACAACGGCGCAGGGATGAATAAAGTACGGTTCGCCCGTTTGTCTTTTTTGTCCTTCGTGCGCCGCTGCCGAAAAATCGTACGCCGCCTTCAATTCCTGAAATTCGGCTTCCGAGAAATTCTTTTTAAGTTTTTGCAACAGTTCGTCCATAATACAATTTTTATCTTAATATTTAATATTTTTCAAGAAAATTATAAATTTTCGAGTTTTCAAGGTTGACTTTTGTTTTTTCGTCAAAAACAAATCCACCGTTTTCCGCGTTTTTTATCACGCCCAGTTCATACATTATGTAAAACGTCGAAAGCGCCTTGAACGGGCTGACGATTTTGTTGTCGTACAACTTGTATTTAAGCGTCGGTAAACTTGTCGCGCCCAAAAGATTTAAGCGTTTCAGCGTTTTATACACGTCGCGGTATTCGTCAATCGAACGACACCTGAACCGCCTTATTTCGTCGCCGAAAGGCGCTTCTCCCGACACCTTTATTTTCGCTTTCGACGCGCCGTTTACGTACGACAAATACTCGTCCGTGGGTTTATCCAGAAACACGATTTCGTTGTAATAAGAAAAATCGAACTTCTCGTCGGGCGACAAAACCACGGTGTTATACGGGTTCAGCGAAAACGCCCCGCCCGAAGCCGTAAGGTAAAACCCTCTCTTCGTATTAACAAAATTATAATACGAATCATAAGTAAATGCAATATATAAAGTCCCGAAAATTTCGTTGCCGCGCGACGTATAATATGCGGGTTTTCGGGTTTTTTCCGCAAGAAAACTTTCAAGGTGCAGATATTCGATTGCGGATATTTCCGGGTTTTCCTTTTCAACGCTTTCAACGCTGTGGCTTTTCACAACCGCCTGCGTGTAAACTTTTGAGCGGAAAGTTTTGTTTTCAAGCGACAGAATATAGTTCAGTCCGTTTTTGTATTCTTTGAAGTTTTTCATCGCAGAAAACGCCACGACTTCAACGTCTTTTTTCGGGTTTGCTTTCAGATGTTCGGTGTTCCCGATTTCCGAAAAATCGTATTTTTGGTTTCTTGCAAGGAACAGCGGCTCGGGGTTCATAAAGCCGAACGGCTCCAACCTTTTGACATCGGTGACAGTAGCGAAATCAATGCTTTCGTCATATTCAAGGTCGTACAAAACTTCGGGCAAAAAACACGAAATATCGTAAGTTTTTTTGACGTATTCGTTAATTTTTGACGTAAAAATGTCAAAGCCGTCTTCCGTAACCGACACGCCCGCCGCTGCCGAATGACCGCCGAAACCGACGACGTAGTCCTTCACACAGGACAAGCAATCGAAAATATTAATCTTTGAAATGCTTCTTGCGCTGCCCTTCAAAAGCCCGTCTTCCGTAAACGTGAAAAGCATGACGGGACGGTTGAAAACTTCGGCAAGTTTCGACGCGGCAATGCCCAGAACGCCGATATTCCACGACTTGTCGTACATTGCGATGACGCGGTTTTCGACAAGATCGTAAGACTTCAACTTTTGCATAATGTCCGCGACGACCTTTTCGCACAGAATCTGTCGCTCCTTGTTGACTTCTTCCAGTGTTTCCAGAATTTTGTCAACGACTTTTTCGTCGTCCGACGTGAATAACGACACGACCGGCGTTGCGTCACGAAGCCTTCCCAGCGCGTTAATCCGCGGGGCGACTTTGAACATAATGTCTTGGGACGTAATGGTTTCCTTTTTAAGGCACGCGGAAATACGTCTTGCGTACAAAACGCTGCCCGCGTTCATCTGGTCAAGCCCGAGTTTTGCGATTATGCGGTTTTCACCGACAAGCGGTACGATGTCCGCAATCGTTCCGAGCGCGGCGATTCCAACATATTTCAACGCTTCGTCAAGCCCTGCAATCGCCTGTATAAGTTTGAACACGACGCCCGCGCCGCAGTAATCCGAAAAAGATTTTCTGTCGACTTTCGGATTCAGCACGATGCCGTCGGGGATAAGTTCCGGAATCGGTTCGTGATGGTCGGTAACAACGACGTCGATGCCCATGTCCTTTATGCACTTCACTTCGTTTTTTGACGTTATGCCGCAGTCGACGGTGATAACAAGGTCGATACCTTCGTTTTTCGTCAGGTCTTCGACAACGATGTCGTGCAAGCCGTAGCCGTCGGAATGGCGGTTGGGGACGTAATACGAAACTTTGTCGATTTTATCCTTTAAGAAGGTGTACAGAATCGAGATTGCGGTAAGCCCGTCGCAGTCGTAGTCGCCGTAAATAAGCACGCTTTCGTTAAGCGAAATCGCCTTGTTTATGCGTTCTACGGCGGCGTTCATTCCGTACAGTTCAAACGGGTTTATGAAGTCGGATTTGTCGGGACTCAAAAACTTTTCGGCGGCTTCGACCGTGTTCACGCCGCGCGACGACAAAAGCCTTGCAACGGGTTTACTTATGCAAAGTTTTTTTGAAAGTTCGTCCGAAAGCGTGTCCGTATATTCTTGTCTTTTAAGATATTTTACCGCCATTTTTCGTAAAAATGTATAAAAAAACCCTCTGAACGAGGGCTTTTTCAATTATTTCATTGCTTTGTATTTTGCATATTGTTTTGCGCGATACTTCAAAATACCGTTCTGCATTGCAGCCCACAACGGCGCCGCAAGGAACATCGACGAGTACGTACCGGCAAGCAAACCGAACAAAATCGGAAGCGTGAAGTGGCGCATCGAGACAACGCCGAGAGCCGTAAGCATAATGACCATAATAAGCGTCGTAAGCGACGTGAACATCGTACGGTTGAAAGTCATTGCGACCGCTTCGTCCGCAACGTCGTTATAAACGATTTTGTTTTTGTCATACAACTTTTTACGTTCGCGCACGCGGTCGAAAACGATAATAGTGTTGTTGATCGAATACGCAACGATGGTGATAACCGCGGCGATGAAACTGCTGTTTATGGGTATGCGGCAGATAACCGTAAGACATACCATAATAAACACGTCGTGCAACAGCGCAAGGACAGCCGAAACGCCCGAGAGCCACTCGAACCTGATAATGATATAAACAAGAATCAGGATAAGAGCGATGCCAACCGACAAGAAGGCTTTTTTGACAAGGTCTGCGCTTGCGGTCGAACTTCTGTTGGTGTAGTCGACCTTCACGCCGAACTTGCTTTCAAGCGCGGCTTTTGCAGAGTCGTTGATTTCCTTCATTTTGGTTGCGTCGGAGTTGACGTTTTTGTACTGCACGCGGATACCGTTTTGTCCGCCCGTGGTAACGCCCTGGATATAGTCGACGTTATTAATGCCCTTTTCTTTCAGGATTTCAAGGACTTCTTGTTCGTTCTTGGTGTTGTCTTCGATCATAACGGTCATTTCCGTACCGCCGGTGAAGTCGATACCGAGACCGAAGCCCGTTGCCGCGTCGGTTTTCGCGCCGGTCACCGCAAACACGATGACGAACACGCAAATGATAAGCGCGGGAGCGATGCACCAGAACGGAAGTTTTTTGGAAATTTTCAAATCAAGGAGTTTTTGTTGTAATTTATTCATTATGCTGCCTCCTTGTCGCTTCTTTTAAGCATATAGAGTTTGGGATTATTCATATTATCGAACGCGCCCAAAAGACTTATGTTGAGCCTTGTGATCAGCAACGCCGTGAACATTGAAACGAGAATCGAAATAAACAACGTGACCGCAAATCCGACGATGGAAGTGCCACCGAAAATCCACATTACGATTGCGCCGATAAGCGTCGTGACGTTACTGTCGATAACCGCAACCGCAGCCCTTCTGAAACCGCGGGAGATAGGACCGCCCTGGCTTGTGATCTTGCCGTCGCTGCCGCGCTGGGGTTTCAGGAACAAATTGTCGCTGCCGAGAAGTCCCGACCTGTATTCGTCCTTGATACGCTCAAAGATAATAATGTTCGCGTCGACCGCCATACCGATACCGATGATGATACCCGCAATACCCGGGAGCGTGAGCTGTACCCACGGAAGCACCGAGCACAGGAACAATACGAGTTCGATGTAGGCAAGCAGCGCCATGTCCGCCATAAGACCGAACATTCCGTAAAGCGCGACCATGAAAATCATAACGAGAACAAGACCTACGATACCCGCGATAAGGCTTGAACGGATTGCCGTCGTGCCAAGCGTCGGGCTGACGATGTTGGTCTCTCGGACGGTCATATCGACGCCGAACGTACCTGCCTGCAAACGAGTCGCCATGTCGTACGCTTCTTCGTAAGTGTAGCCGCCGGTCGTAGAACTGCTGCCCTGTTTGATGACGGCTTGTCCGTTTGAAATTTCGGAACTGACGGAAACAGTCATAAGTTTTTCGCCGTTGATGTAAATATCCAAGGATTTACCGATGTTTTCCTTTGTTGCGGATGCAAACGCCTTCGTGCCTTCCGCATTGAATTGCAACGAAATGACGTAAGTGCCGTTGTTCTTTTCAGTATCGGCTGCAACGCCGACGTTTTTCAAGTGCTTGCTGCCTACGATATAAACGGTTTTTTCGTCGTCTTGTTTCGTGATTTTCAGCGACGCGGGACGACCGATAAGGTCGAATACGCGCTCGGGATCGTCGACGTCGGGAATTTCAACGGTGATCGTGGGGTTGCCCGTCGTGTTGTAAGTTACTACGGATTCGGTATAACCTTTTGACGTGAGCAAGTCTTCCATACTTGCTTTGACGCCGTCAAGACGGATTTTCAATTCGTCCGCGGTGAGAGTTTCTCCGTCGGGTGCTTTCACGTCGAATACGGCAGAAACGCCGCCCGCAAGGTCAAGTCCGAGTTTTATTGAACGCGCATAGCCGGTGTAATCGTACATCGATTTGCCGATGGGGAACGTGGGCACGAATGCAAACACCATTCCGAGGACCAACAAAATGCACGCAATAGTAAAAATCGCAATTGATTTTTTCTTATTCAAAGGTCGTGGCCTCCTAAAATAATAAAAGTTACTCAAATATTATATAATTAAATACTCAATCCGTCAAACGAATATAAAAGATAAATGAAATTAAGCCGAATATTAAAGTAATATTTAAGAAGCTTCCGCCTTTTTAAAACATTTTTCGAAAAAACAAAAATATCCGCAATTTCTTGCGGATAGAAATACTATGATAAAAATCTTTATTTCGATAACGATTTTTCGCTTTTTATAAAACGGTAACCCTTCCGGGAGATTGCCACGTCGCTACGCTCCTCGCAATGACATAAAGTGCCTTGCACGGAATAAATACAATTCCTATAAAACGGCGAGAATTTAATTAAAATATTACCCGAAGAATCCGAAAATTCGATGAATTTTTGGGGTTCTTGACGGGTTCCGAAAATCCTAGTGTACGCGTCGCAAATCTCACTTTTGACCCAACAAACTCTTTTTATTCATTTGTTTGTCTTTTGCTCGTTTGCTCCTTCTCCCCAAAAGTACAAAAGTATCTTTTGGGGTCCCCTTCCCCTATAAAACGGCGAGAATTTGATGAGATTGTGTTTTTCTCGGCGGGTTCTGAAAATCCTAGTGTACTTAGGCGTACACGGATTTTCAGGTTCTGCCGAAAAAGCAAAATATCGCGAATTATCGCCGTTTTAATCAGCGTTTTCTATGGCATAAATAGCGAGCGAACATTCTAAACGATGCCTCATCATCTCGCAACTCAGCTTGTACGGCTTCGTCAGGTCGTGATTGAAGTTATAGCTGTTCGCGACGCAACCGCCGCTGCAATAATACTTCGCGGGACACTTTCCGCAATCTTCCTTGGAATACACGTTGATATTTTCAAAGGTTTTCTGGATATCGCGGTTGAACGTGCCGTCCATAACGTTGCCCATAAAGAATTTTCCGTCGCCGCCTGCAAACTGGTGACACGGGAAAATGTCGCCCGTCGGCGTGACCGCAACGTACTCTTTGCCCGCACCGCAACCGGTGAGCCTTTTCGCAACGCACGGACCGTTTTTAAGGTCGATCATATAATGGAAGAAATTGAACCATTTGTCGCCCTTTCTTCTTTCGATATATTCTTCCGACAACTTGTCGTACTGTTTAAAAATTTCGGGCAGGTCTTTTTCGTGCAATGCAAGCGGACTGTCGTCGGGCAAAACCACGGGTTCAATTGAAATCTGGTCAAACCCTTCGTCGTTCAGCACAAGGACGTCGCGCGAAAAGTCGACGTTATTTTGTGTAAAAGTGCCACGGATATAGTAACGCTTGTCGCCCCTTACCGCGCGGAATTTTTTGGCGTTTTTCAGCGCGATGTCGTAACTTCCCTTGCCGTTCGGCGTGACGCGGAGTTTATCGTGAATTTCACGTCTGCCGTCGATGCTGATAACTATGTTATCCATCTCTTCGTTAAGGTATTTTATCGCGTCGTCGTTCAGAAGGACGCCGTTGGTCGTCAAAGTAAATTTGATATCTTTGCCCAAAGACTTCGCCTTTTCCTTGCCGTACGCCACGATTTTTTTGACGTTATCGAGATTCATCAGCGGTTCACCGCCGAAAAAGTCGACTTCCAGATTATGGCGTTTCCCGGAATTTGCAAACAGGAAATCGAGCGCGGCTTTGCCGACTTCAAACGACATATAGTCGCGCGGGGTATTGTACGTGCCGTCTTTTGCAAAGCAGTAACTGCACCTTAAATTGCAGTCGTGGCAGATATGCAGACACATCGCCTTGATTTCCCCCGACGACGGAAGATTTATCCTGACTTCGGGCGCGTTTAAGACGCCGTCTTTTTCAAGAAGGTCAAGTTCCGCGTCGATTTCTTTCAGGTCGGACTCCGACAATTTCAAAAAGCGTTTGTTTTCGTCGTCCGAAAGCTGCTGATATCTTTTTTTCGACACTAAAAAAGCAGCCTCGTCCACGTTATGCAGACTGCCGCTTTCTACGTCCCATACAAAGTAAAGCGGGTTACCTTTATGGGTATAGGTAAAACAATGTACCATTATTTGCTCTCTTTTTTGGTGTTAATCCTTTCTTCGCGTTGCGCGCAACTTTGATTGCCGACCGTGCAGCTGGTTTTGCAAGCCGATTGGCAGCTGCTGTTGCATTCTCCGCAACCGATTTTGCCTTCTTTATGTAAGCAAGATTTTACGACGGTGTTAACGTGTTTCATAATAGCCTCCGAAATTTCAAAAGTTAAATAAATTATACACTATATTATTTATTAGCGCAAGTAAAAGTCGCACTTTCCGTCACATTTTGTCAAGTTCGTAGCCGTGTTTTTGGCTTTTGCCGTACTGACGGTCGAAATTTTCCTTGTTTTTACGCATGTATCTTTCGTAAAGTTCCTTCGCGTCCATGCCGCTGTGAATGCACGCCGCGGTGAAAAAATGCAGGATATCGACAAGTTCGTCCTTGACGTTATCGTCGTTCACGGGCTTCGGGTTTTTCCACCATTTGAAGTTGACTTCCGCAAGGAGTTCCGCAAGTTCGGAGACGATTGCAAGCACTTCTTTTTGTATCCACTCTTCCTTTGAAAATTCAAGATTTCGGTTTTTGATAAGGTCGCTGTCAAAAAGGTTCTGCATATAAAAAATGCGTTCCAGCATTTCCATTTCTTCAAACTGTTTTTCCATTAAAAATACCTCATTTGCAAAAAATTTCGTTAATTTTTCAGAATATCCAAAAGATTTTTGTCAATTCTCGGACCGACGTATCCGACTGTCGCCTTTGACAAATCGTAATTCACGTCGATGGCTTTTCTGACGTCCTCGGGAGTTACCGCGTCGATTTTCCCGATAAGCTCTTCGACGTCGGCGACTTCGCCCGTGAGCAATGCGTGTTTGCCCAAAAGGTTCATGTTTCCGATGCTCGTTTCCAGCCCGAAAACAAACGCGCTTTTTATCTGCGCTTTGCCGCGCAAAAACTCGTCGTCGGTAAGCCCCGTGCGCTTCACTTCTTCGATTTCCTTTCTCACGGCTTCCAAAGCGCGCTCGACGTTTTGCACGTTCGTTCCGAGATATATCATGCCGTGTCCCGCTTGTTTGTATGCCGAAAGGTATGAATATACCGAATACGCAAGCCCCAGTCTTTCGCGGATATGCTGATACAGCCTTCCGCTCATGCCGAATCCGAATGCGGAATTGAAAATTTTCACGGCGTTGAACGTTTCGTCGTTATACGACGTTGATGGGAACAGAATATTTATGTTGCTTTGCTCGATTTTTTTGAATTTTTTGACGTAAACGCTGTGGGTTTCGGGGACGTCGATTTTCCTTTTTTTGGACTTTATCCTTGTAAAATTCCCGATAAAATACTTTTCCACGATTTCGTCAACCTTTTCAAAGCGGACGTTGCCGGCAACCGCAATCACGGTATTGTCGGCGGTATATCTTTCGTCCATATATCTGAAAACGTCGTCGCGCGTGAACGATTTTACGTTTTTCGCACTGCCCAGAATCGGGCGCGCCAAGGGGTGTCCTTTGTAAAAAGCCGTCGACGCGATTTCGTACGACAAATCGTCGGGCGTGTCGTTGCACATTGCGATTTCTTCCAGAATGACGCCCTTTTCTTTTTCAAGCTCGTCCGTGGGAAAAACGCTGTTGAAATATATGTCCGACAAAATATCGGCGCAGTTTTCAAAGTCGTTATCGACGCACTGAATGTAATAACAAGTTGCGGTTTTTGAAGTGTATGCGTTAATGTTCGCGCCCATTGCGTCGGTGTCGGCAACGATGTCGAATGCCGTGCGACGTTTCGTGCCCTTGAACATCGTGTGTTCGATAAAATGCGAAAGCCCGTTCGTCTTTGGCGTTTCGTTGACGCTGCCCGTGTTTACGAATACGCCTATCGACACGCTGTGAAGCTCGGGCATGTCGTAATACGCAAGAGTTAATCCGTTTTTATATTTTTTTAATTTTTTCATATTTGATATTTTATCATAAGGCGCGACTATTTTCAATCAAAATCGCATTGAAATTAAATTACGTCGGACACCGCCGCCGCCTCGAAACCCGACGCTTTCACGTATTCCAGAATTTTCGGCAACGCTTCGAGTGTGTGCGCCGTCGGATGCATCAGAATAAGGTCGCCCGCGGCAAGGTCTTTTATCGCGCGGGAAAACGTGAGCGACGGGTTTTTGTCCCGCCAGTCTACGGTGTCTCTTGTCCACATTATCACCTTGTAGCCGTACTCGTCGCAAACCTTGTTCATATTATCACCCATTTCCCCCGAAGGCGGCGCAAAAAGCCGCGACGGCTCGCGCCCCGTGATTTCTTTCAGCAAACGTTCGGTAACGAGAATTTCCTTTTTGTTTTCTTCCTTGCTCAGTTTTTTGTGGTTTTTATGATTATATCCGTGATTTCCGAGTTCGAACCCCATGTCCGAAAGTTTTCTTACAACGTCGGGATTGGCAGCCGCCCAACTGCCGCCGATAAAAAACGTCGTGTTGAAATTATATTTTTTGAAAAGTTCCGCCATCGGCAGGACGTATTCCGTCCCCCAATACACGTTTATCATAAGGCAAATCTTTCTTTCTTCGCGCGAGCCTTTGTATATCGGCGCATAGGTTTCTTTTTCTTTCTGCACCGCATAAAACCCGCCCGAAAACGCCCCGACAACGACAATCGCAAGCATAAAAACAATCGCAACGTTTGAAAGCAACTCATACTTTTTCGCTTTTTTCATACGAAAGTATATGAGATTATTAAATTAAATATGTTTTTTCAATCATTGTTTCCCTTCCGGGAGATTGCCACGTCGCTACGCTCCTCGCAATGACATAAAAAAAGTACGTTCATCCTTTGAAGTTTTATTTCCCCAAAACAAAAGCACCCGAACGGGTGCTTTAATAACTCGTCGTAAAAGGCGAGAATTATATTATTTATTTTGTTAAAAGTCAGAATTTTGATGCTATTAAGCCCCACAAGTACACAGTATCTTGTGGGGGCCCCGTGACGTTTCTTGGCAAGTTCTTACGAGGGCGCGTACGCGTCGCACAACTTCGCTTTTGAAATCACGTTATCGCAAGCGATAACGCTCACTCTTTTGCTTGTGTGCGCCTTTTCCCCGCGAGTACACAGTATCCCGCGGGGTCCCCTTTCTATGAAATTACAAGAAAATAAGAAACGGCAGGGATGCCCTGCCGTATTTTCACTCGTCGTAAAAGGCGAGAATTTGATGGATTTTTGGGGTTCTTTGCGGGTTCAGAAAATCCTAGTGTACTTGCGTACACGGATTTTCGGGTTCCGCAAAAACGCCGAAAAGGCGCAAATTATCGCCTTTTACACACGGGACATGTATTCGCCTGTGCGCGTATCAACCCTAATAGTATCGCCCTGGTTCACGAAGAAAGGCACCTGGATGATATAGCCGGTTTCAAGCGTTGCGGGTTTGCTGCCGCCGGTTGCCGTGTCGCCCTTTACACCGGGTTCGCAGAAGGTGATTTCCAGTTCGACAAAGTTAGGCGCTTCGACGGAGATGGGGCTGCCGTTGAAGAAAGCGATGTTTGCGGTCATATTTTCCTTAATGAAGTTGAGCGTATCGCCAAGCAGGTCTTTCATGATGGGGATTTGTTCATACGTATCCTGATCCATGAAGTAGTAAAGTTCGCCGTCGTTGTAAAGGTATTGCATTTCTTTACGCTCGATATGAGCAAGTTCGAACTTATCGACGGGGTTGAAAGTACGCTCCAAAACAGCGCCCGTAATAATGTTTTTAATTTTGGTGCGGACAAATGCCGCTCCTTTGCCGGGTTTAACGTGCTGGAAATCTACGATAATGAAGATATTGTTGCCGTCTTGAAAGGTGATACCTTTTCTGAAATCGCCCGCAGTAACAAATGCCATAAGAACCTCCTGTATTTTACAAAATCAATAGTTTTTTATCCAAGCGACTGATGACGTTGCATCCGTCGTTTTCAACAATAATCAGATCTTCGACTCTCACGCCGTACAAGCCTTCCATATAGACGCCCGGCTCAACCGTGACGACCATATTCTTTTTGAGTACGGTTTCGGAAGTCGAGTTTTCAAAAGGATGCTCGTGAATTTCAACGCCGACGCCGTGTCCGGTGCTGTGGGTGAAATAATTGTCAAGCCCTTTCGATTTAAGGTAATCGCGCGCGGCTTTGTCAACGTCCGACGCTTTCACGCCGGCGCGCACCGCTTCGATGCCTTTATAGTTTGCCTGCAAAACCGCTTCGTAAACGTCCTTGAAATCGTTTCCGGGATCGCCGAAAGCGAACGTCCTTGTGATGTCGCTGCAATAGCCCTTGTATTTGCAACCGAAGTCGATCGTAACGGGCATGCCTTCTTTGAGGCGGGTGTCGCCCGCGTGAGCGTGCGGCTTGCTGGTGTTTGCGCCGAATGCGACGATCGTCGTGAACGCAAGACCGTCCGCGCCGAGCTTACGCATCTGATATTCGAGTTCCGAAGAAAGTTGTTTTTCGGTAACGCCCGCTTTGACTTTTTTAAGCATTCTCGTGAAAGCCTTGTCGTTGATTGCCGCCGCTTTTTTGATGAGCAAAAGTTCCTCACGGGTTTTTACCATGCGCGCTTCGTCCAGAGCGTTATCGACAGGCACGAGTTTTACGCCGTCGAAAGCGTTTGACATAGCCGAATAGGTGTTGAAAGAAACGTATTTCCCCTCAAAACCCAAAGTTTTTATATTAAACTTCCGGACGTATTCCGAAATCGTCGAAAAGACGTTGCTGCTTTTCACCGTTACGACTTCCGCAAGGTCACCGCAGGCAGCCGTCGCTTCTTCGGTGTAGCGGCTGTCGGTGAAGTACAACGCAGAGTCTTTCGTCAGAAGAATGAAAGCCGCGTCGTTAATATACCCCGAAAGATAAAAAGTGCCGGGTTCCGACGTGATGAGCGCGCCGTCAACGCCTTTGAATTTTTTGAAAATCGCATTCAAGTTTTTCATAACGTATATTATAACACAATATCTTGTACTTTGTAAAACGTTTCGGACGCAAAAGGCAAGTTAAACAAGCCGAAAATACTCGTCTTTCATCGTTTTTGCGTCTTCCGCCTGCGTGCCCGCGCTTTCCGACAAAACGTAAGGAGTGAGTTTGTAATCGAAAAACACCTTCGCAAGGGGCGGAAATTCGGGACCGTAAACGTCGTCGTCGAAAGTCAGATGCTTGACCTCGCCCTTGCCGCTAAACATAATTTTGGAAAAGTGAACGTGCATGTTTTCCGTCTTTTCGCGACCGACACCGTTCAAAAGCTTTTTGATGACGTTTTCGTAGTCTTCATAGGTTTTAAGCCCGCCGAGAGAGCGCGCGTTAAGATGACCGAAATCAATGCAGGGATAATAACTTTCGTCAATGTTGGAGATACGAATTATCTCGTCCAAATCGCCGATTTGTGCAAATTTTCCCATTGTTTCGGGACAAATTATAAAATTTTCGTATCCTTCGGATTTTTTGACGTCCTTAAAAATCGTCAGTCGTTTTATGATGTTTTCAAGCGCGACTTCGCGTTTTTGCTTGGTTTCCGTACCGCTGTGGAAAACAACCCTGTTGCCGCCCATAAATCCCAGAATCCGCATGCTGTCCAGAAGGTAATAAAACCCGTTTTTTTCGCCCTTTTCGTCGTCGGGATTTGCAAAGTTTATGAAGTACGGAGCGTGCGCCGTGATTTCCACGCCGTATTTTTGCGCCTCGGCGCCGATGAGTTTTGCGGTGTTTTCGCCCATAAGGACGCCTTTGCCGAAAGAGTATTCGTAAATATCGAGTCCTCTTTCTTTCACCCATTTCGGGGCTTCGACCGTCGATTTATGTCCTTCGTTGTAAAAACTTTCGCTGTTTCCGCTTGGTCCGAATTTTATCATAAGTTCCTGTTTGTCATTTTCGCGACTTCCAGGTCTTTTCCGATCTGATCGCGAACTTCCCATTCCGAATTGAATTTTTTAATATCGCGGATTTTGCTGTAAAAATACACGGTGATATATTTATCGTACAAATTTCCCTTGTAATTCACCAAAAAACTTTCGATTGTCAAAGAGTAGTCGTTGAAAGTCGGCTTGCTGCCGATATTCGTGACGGAATTGTAAATATATCCGTCAACTTCGACCGTCGTTGCGTAAACGCCTTCCTGAATAACCGCTTTTTCGTCGGGAAGGAAAAGGTTTGCCGTCGGAAACCCGAATTCGCGACCGCGCCCGAAACAATGTACGACGTCGCCCGAAATCATATAAGGACGCCCCATAAGCTGGTTTGCAAGGCGCATGCGCCCTTCCGACAGATATTTCCTGATTAAGTTGCTGCTGATTTTGTCGCCGTTGTCCGTGCAAAGATACGGCACGATTTTCAGCGGAATTCCACGCGTTTTCAGGTAATATTTCAAAAAATCCACGTCGCCGCTGCCCTTGTAGCCGAAAGTATAGTCCGCGCCGCAAACGACGGCTTTTACCTTGAAATTCATTGCGATGCTTACGATGAAATCTTCGCGAGAGGTGCGCGCGTATTCGTAATCCATCGTTTTGCCGATGACGACGTCCACTCCGAGTTCCTCAAAAATTCTCGTGCGTTCCTCAAACGTGAACACCATTTTCGTGTCCCGACCGTAATAAGAGAACGGATTGTTTCTGAAAGTGAATACGGCAAGTTCGATACCCATATCGTCCGCAAGTTTTTTTGCTTCCGAAATAAGATGGACGTGTCCCCTGTGCACGCTGTCGAATAATCCGAGCGCAAGCACTATTTCTTTGTCGTAACTTTGTTCGACGATTCTCATAAAAGCCTCGTTCTGACAGTAAGGCAGCCGTTTTCTTCGACGCCGATTCCCAGAAGTTCGCCCCTGACATAAACGGTAAAGTTGCCCGCGGGCAGTTTTCTGAGTTTGACCTTAACCCCGTTCAGAACTTTTTCCGACAACGGCTCCGGCACGTTGAAACGCTTGAAGTCCGAAAGGAAAAATCCGACGGGCAAAATATATTTTTCGGGATTTTCGCTGATTTCGTCAAACGTTACCGCGTCCGCGATTTCAAACTTTCCCGATTTCAATCTTATTATAAACGACATGTACCCGACCGTACCGAGCGTAGCCGCGATATCTCTCACGATACTTCTTACGTAAGTCCCCGACGAGCAGGTTATTTCAAAAACGAAATTGCCGTCTTCGACGTATAAAAGTTCGATGTTAAAAATTTCGACTTCGCGCGCGGAAAGCGTGAAATTTTTGCCTTCACGCGCCAAGTCGTACGCACGTTTTCCGTTGACGGAAATGCTGCTGTAATTTGGCGGCAGTTGTGCAATTTTTCCGATAAATTTTGGCAAAACTGTCAAAATTTCTTCTTTTGTCGGGATTTTGTCGCAAGATTTTGTAACTTTTCCGAAACTGTCCAAAGTGTCGGTTTCGACGCCGAACTTAAAACCTGCGCGATAAACTTTCACGCTTTCGTCGGTGTACGGAAAAAGCCTTGCGCCTTTGCCGATCGCAACGGGAAGCACGCCCGCTCCGCCCGGATCCAACGTGCCGAGATGACCGACTTTGACCTTTTCGCCGTAATGTTTTTTCAGGATTCCCCTGACTTTCACAACGACGTCGGACGAAGTCATAAACGATGGTTTCAATACGTTGATAAATCCGTCGGGCATACTAAATCTCGTCCCTTGCAGATTTCAGAAGTTTGTCGACGACGTCTTCGTAATAGCCCGAAAGCCTGCAACCGGCAGCCCTTTCGTGTCCGCCCCCGCCGAACGTTACGGCAATAGCAGACGCGTCGTAAGGCGCTTTCGTGCGGATACTTACCTTGTAATACTTATCCCCGACTTCGCTCACGGCAAACGCGACTTTCACGCTTGCGACGTCGATAAGCTCGTTGATAATGCCGTCGGTGAACGCCGTCGAAGTGCCGGTTTCCGAAAAGTCCGTCGTCTTAAAGGTCATTATGCCGATTTGTCCGTCGTCGAAAAACCTTGTATTATTCATTGCGCGGGCTTTCAGCTTATAGCGACCTTCGGTCTGCGACTTCATCATCGTGTAAATTATAAAGTGGCTGTCAACGCCGTACGCAAGCAGTTTCCCCGCGACTTCCAGCGTGTTTTTTGTTGTATTGTCAAAAGAGAACGCGCCCGTATCCCCGACTATTGCCGAGAACAAAAGCGTCGCGATTTCTTTGTCGAACAGGTCGCGTTTTGCGTTTTCGGACAAGCACGAAATCACGTCGGTCATAATCTCCGCAGTTGCGCCCGCGTTTGCGTCGCACACCGTGAAGTCGGCAAAGTTACGGTTTGTTTTGTGATGGTCGATGACAAGCGTCTTTTTTGCGTTTTTGAAATATTTCCCGGCGACGTTGAAGCGGTCGGGATCGTTGCAGTCGACGGCAACGCAAACGTCGTATTTTTTGAACTTGTCGCCTTCGCACTCGTTGACGACTTTTACCGAAGGTAAAAACATCAGTCTTTCGGGCGGGTTGTCGTCGCAATACACGTCGCATCTTTTCCCAAGTTTTTTGAGCGCAAGACGAAGCGACAGCGCGCTGCCGAGAGTGTCGCTGTCGGGATTTACGTGGCACAAAAGCGCGACGCTTTCAGCCCCGTCGAAAAAGGAAACGAATTTATAAATCACCGATTTTTCAATCATTTTGTTCCTTATCGTGAATTTCCTTCAATAATTTATCGATTTTCATACCGTACTCGATACTCGTGTCGAGGATAAAGGTAAGTTCGGGCATATTTCTTATATCCATTGCGGATTTAAGTTCATTCCTGATGAAACCCGATGCGTCGTTCAGCACTTTGAGCGCGCCCTTTACGTCGTCGATATTGAGCATACTGACGTACACTTTTGCGAATTTAAGGTCGGAAGTCGTGCGGGCGGACGTAACGCTGATGAGCCCGCCTTTCAGACGGGGATCGGACAGTTTATTGTTGATTATCTCTGCCGTGCGACGCTCGATTTCCGAATTTATCCGCGCGATTTTACTATTCATTGATTTGCTCCATTACGTACGCTTCGATCACGTCGCCTTCCTTGATGTCGTTGAAGTTCTGAATACCCATGCCGCATTCATAGCCTCTTGCGACTTCCTTGACGTCGTCCTTGAAGCGTTTAAGACTGCTGAGTTCGCCTTCGTACACAAGCGTATTGTCGCGGTACAGGCGGACTTTTGCGTTTCTGACGATTTTGCCGTCCGTGACGTAGCAACCTGCGATCGTGCCTGCGCCCGTGATGCGGTAAACCTGACGGACTTCGGCGTTGCCCAGAATGTTTTCACGGAATTTCGGCGCAAGCATACCCTTGATTGCGGCGTTGACGTCGTCGATTGCGTCGTAGATAACGCGATAAAGTCTGATGTCGATGTTCGAGCGTTCCGCACTTGCTTTCGCTTTTGCGTCGGGACGTACGTTGAAGCCGATTATGATCGCGCCGCTTGTCGATGCAAGCATTACGTCGGATTCGTTGACCGCGCCGACCGCTCCGTGAATGACCGAAATCTTGACCTCGTCGTTGGACAGTTTTTCAAGGGATTGTTTGACCGCCTCCACGCTGCCCTGAACGTCGGCTTTGATGATGATATTAAGGGTTTTGGTTTCGCCTTTCTTGATTTGCGCGAAGATGTCGTCCAGCGACGTCGACGCTTTCATATTGTTCATTTCGTTGCGAAGTTTCATGATACGTTCGCTTACGACCTGTTTTGCGAATTTTTCGTCCTGAACGACGGTGATGGGATCGCCCGCGTTAGGCACTTCCGAAAATCCGAGCACAGATACGGGAACGGACGGACCTGCCGATTTCACGTTTTTGCCCTTGTCGTCAATCATGCCGCGGATTTTCCCGGTGCAAGTGCCGGCAACGACAAAGTCGCCGACGTGCAACGTTCCGTTTTGTACGAGGACGGTTGCAAGAGGTCCTTTGCCTTTGTCAAGTTTCGCCTCGATAATGCTGCCTTTTGCGGAGCGGTTCGGGTTTGCTTTCAATTCCAGAATATCGGACACGAGAAGTATCGTTTCCAGAAGTTCGTTCACACCTTCGCCCGTTTTTGCGCTGACGTAAACGACGGGAGTCGTGCCGCCCCACGCTTCGGGAACGAGATCGTATTCGGTGAGTTGTTGCAAAACTCTTTCGGGTTGTGCGCTCGGTTTGTCGATTTTGTTTACCGCGACGATAATCGAAACGCCGGCGGTTTTCGCGTGGTTGATTGCCTCGACCGTCTGCGGCATAATGCCGTCGTCGGCTGCAACGACGATGACCGCGATGTCCGTAACGAGCGCGCCTCTTAAACGCATGCTCGTGAACGCTTCGTGTCCCGGGGTATCGAGGAACGTAATGTTTCTGCCGTTCAGCGACACGGTGTAAGCGCCGATATGCTGCGTGATGCCGCCCGCTTCGCCCGACGCGACGCTGCTCTTCCTGATGTAGTCGAGAAGGGAGGTTTTGCCGTGGTCGACGTGTCCCATAATGGTGATGATCGGGGGACGCGAAACTTTGTCGGCGTCGGTGTCGTTTTCTTCGTCGCGGATATCTTCAAGTTTGTCTTCCGCGGTCTTTTCGGGTTCGTACGAAAGCGTGACTCCGAGTTCTCCCGCAACAAGGTCTGCGGTGTCAAAGTCGATGACGTCGTTTATCGTCTTCATTATGCCCAAAAGCATAAGTTGTTTCAGAATTTCGCTGCCCGTCTTGCCGATTTTTTCGGAAAGCTGTTTGATCGAGATAAACTCGGTCGTAATGACAGCCTTATCTATGGTTGTGGTTTCGGTGATGTTAAAGCCGTTTTTCTTCGGACGTTTTTTAAGGTAACGTCCGCTTTGCGTGCTTTCGCCTTCCTCGTCGATATTGCCGAGGTTGTCTTCAACGATAAAGCCGCGCCTTATCAGCGACTTTTTGTTCTGAGCCTTTTTGTCGTCCTGCTGAGAGCCTGCTTTCTTTTGCGGAGCGGCGTTCCCCTTAAAGCCCTTGTTGTTTGCGTTTGCAGGAGGCGGCGGAGGCGTCGTGCCCATTCTGGGCTTCTGGAAACCGCCCGTCTGCTGTTGCGGACGCGCGTTGTTTTGTCCCTGCGGACGATTATTATTGTTGAAACCTGCGCCTTGCGGACGATTTTGTCCCTGCGGACGGTCCTGACGAGGTTTTCTGTCGTCTTGTGTGAAAATGCGTGTTTGTACGACGGGCTTTTGTTCGGTCTTTGCCGCTTCGGGTTTCTTTGCGGGTGCTTGCGGCGCTGCGGGAGCCGCAACCTCTTCTTTGACTTCGACGGGTTTTTCGGGCACGACCTCGGGTTTTTCTTCTTCCTTTGCCTTTGCCGCGGCTTCTTCTTCCGCCTTTTTCTTTTCGGCTTCTTCCTTTTGGATTCTCAAAAGTTCTTCCGCCTCTTTTCTTCTTTCTTCTTCGGCGCGTCTTTCCTCTTCCTCACGCACTTTTTTCGCCTTGATTTCAAGGATATTATCGGTGAGCGCGCGAAGTTTTACGGAAAGTTCCGTCAGTTTTTGAAGCGCGGGAGATACGACGTCGGTTTTTACCGAGCCGAGTCCTTTCGTACCGCCTTCATAATTTTTCGCATTATTTTCTGCCATTAAATTACCTCCGCTATTTCGCATTTTCAATTATAGCATTCGCAAGGCTGACGTCGGTTACGGCGACCACCTTGCAGTTTTGTTTTTTGAATATTTCCTCAATCGTGCCGTTTTCAAGGGTGACGACGGGAGAGTTTGACCTTTCGGCGTAGTTTTTTATCCGTTTTGCGGTGTTTTGCATTGCGTCCGCGCCAAGTACGATGACGGGCACGCTTTTTTTCATTAAAATGCGCTCCGTCCCGAACACGATTTTGTTCGCGCGGGCGGCGAACCCCAGATAACTACGAATTTTGTCCGAGTTTTGCATATTCTTCCTTTAAGGATTCGTAAACTTCGTCCGAAAGTTTTTCCTGAAACACTCTGTCGAAAACGCGTTTCTTGACGCATTTCTCAAAGCATTCGGGATTTTTGCAGACGTACGCGCCGCGCCCCGCTTTTTTGCCGGTAAGGTCGATTGAAACGCCATCCGCACCTTTTACGACGCGGATAAGATCCGGCTTTTCAAACATATTTCGGCATACGACGCACATGCGCGACGGGATTTTCTTAGGCATTTTCGTTCTCCGCCGATTCAACCGACAGCGTCTTCATAACTTCGCTGTAAGGTTTGACGTCGATTTTCCAGCCGGTGAGTTTCGCAGCAAGACGCGCGTTTTGTCCTTGCTTGCCGATTGCGAGCGAGAGTTTTTCGTCGGCGACGACGACTTTCGCTTTCTTTTCTTCTTCGTTGATTTGCACCATCTGCACGGGAGCAGGACTGAGTGCGCGGGCGACGAATTCAAGAGGATCGGTGCAGTAAGGAATGATGTCGATTTTTTCACCGCCGAGTTCCGCCACGATTGCGTTTACGCGGCTGCCTTTGGGACCGATGCACGCGCCGATTGCGTCAACCGACGGATCGTCCGACGACACTGCCATTTTCGTGCGGTAGCCCGCCTCGCGGACAATACCGTTGATTTTGACAAGTCCGCTGCGGATTTCGGGTACTTCCAGCTCGAACATACGTTTTACAAAGCCTGCCGCGCTTCTCGACACGACAACCTGCGCGCCGAAGTCGGTGCTTCTGACCTTTTTGACGTACACTTTCACGACGTCGCCGATGTTCAGGCGTTCGCCCTGGATCTGGTCGGGAAGTCCCAAAACGCCTTCCATCTGGTTTCCGGAGATTTCGACGTAATAAGTCATACCTTCTTTACGTCTTACGGTTGCCGACACGATTTCGCCCTCGCGTTCGGTCATTTCGTTCATAACGACGTCGCGACTTGCGTCGTTGATGCGTTGCATGATGACTTGTTTTGCGGTTTGCGCCGCAATGCGGGAAAAGTCCTTGGGCGTGACGTCTTCGACGACGACGTCGCCGAGTTTATAAGACGGTTTGATCGCCTGCGCGTCTTCCAAAGAAATTTCTTTTTCGGGATCTTCGACGGTTTCCACGACGTTTCTGTACGCAAACACTTTGATGGTGTTGCGGGTTTCGTCGCAGCGCACTGTTATCTGACGCGCCTCGCCATATTCTTTTTTGAAAGCGAAAAGTATGCCCGCTTCAAGCGCTTCGATCATTTTTGAGCGACTTATTTTCTTTTCCTGTTCCAGCAAATCGAGTGCCTGGAAAAAGTCCTTGTTTACCATATTACCTCCTGCGGAAAACCGCTATATTAAGTTTTGATTTTTTATTTTTATTCGAAACGGATTGCAAGACTTGCCTTTGCGATTTCTTTTTTTGAAAGCGTCAGAGACTTGTTAAGGTCTTTGCCCGTTTTGATATCGGTGAGTTTAATCGTGATTCCGTCGTCGTCGAAACTGTCCAGAATTCCCGTGATTTTTTTGTTGCCGTCGATTTTTTGAAACAAGGAAATTTCAAGTTCCTGCCCCTTGCGGCGGCGGAAATCGTCGTCGGTTTTAAGCGGCCAGTCAAGCCCCATCGACGATACTTCCAGATTGTACGATTTGTCGCCGAAAGGATTTATCTCGTCAAAGAGCGCGTCGACGGCGTTGTGGACTTTTTCGCAATCGTCCAGCCCCATGTCGCCTTCTTTGAAAATGACGACGGTAACGGTGTCGGTGCCGTACTGCACGCTTGTTTTGACGTCGACGAGTTCATAGCCCAATCCTTCGACCACGGGCGCGATTTTTTCCTTGATTTTCAATACTTCTTGTTTCATAATCGTTCCTTTATACGAATAAGAGCGAGCCGTCAAGGCTCACTCTCACTTTCGATGCTAGCATAGATATAATAACATATATATATTTTATATGCAAATATTTTTAAGCGTTTTTTAACTTTATTTCAACTTTTCGGCAAGAATTATGAAAAGTTTTGCCGTCGCGATGGCGTCAAAGTCGGCGTTGTGCGCGTTTTCAAGGTTGATATGAAAATGCTTTGCAAGGTTTCCGAGATTGTAACTCGGCAGCCTGTATTGCTGTTTTGCAAGGATAAGCGTGTCGAGCACGGGATTGTCGAAGTTATAGCCGCTTTCCCTTGCAAGCCGCGAAAGTATCGGCAAATCGTATCCGCAGGCGTTGTGTCCGACAAGCGTCGCGCCGCGGGTAAACTTGAAAAAGTCGGGGACGACGTCCTTGAACTCCGGCGCGCAAACGACGTCGCTGTCGTAAATTCCGTGAATCGCACTCGTCGCCTCCGGGATATGACAACAGGGGTTTATCAGCGTGTTGAAAGTTTCCACGATTTTCCCGTCGACGATTTTGTAACTTCCGAGTTGCACCACCATGCAATGCTGCACGTCGAGTCCCGTCGTTTCAAGGTCGAATACGACGAAAGTCTTACCTTTCAGGTAAGGCGCGACTTCCTTTTCGCCGCCAAGAAGATCGTCCATACTGCTTTGAGACTCTTCAAAATACTTTTCGGGACGCACGAGATAATAATTTTTGTTTGCGGATTTTTGCGGCAATTCGGTCTTAATCGTGGAATAATCGACGTCCGCAAGCCACATTTTATCGACCATAATCTGTTTCGAGCCGTTTCTGTCGCTGAGTTTTCCGGAAATTACGACGTTCTTTTCGTCGCGCAATGAAAGATCCAGCGCGTTGACCTTTGTATCCCTTGCAAAATACACGACCGAAAGTTTGCCGGTCGTGTCGTCGATTGTGAAAGTGTACATCGGCAGTTTTTCGTCGCTCGTATTCTTTTTGAAACGCCCGCCCGTCGGAAGGTTGAGCCCGAAGTTTTTGTTGCGGTATTCCCGCTTTTCAAGCCCGACCACACGCCCGCAGACGGTTGCCGCTTCCATAGTGTCTTTAATGTCGGATATGTACATCGGCAAAACGTTCATATACGCTTTCCCGACAAGATTTTCAAGCGCGGTTGCCTTAATCTGTCTTGCGTCGCCGTAAATCACGATGGTGTCGTCGGACGGATCGATAAGGTCGGAAAACACGTCGTTTCCGTCTTCTTTCACCGTGCCGTCCGCACTGACTTTAATGTCACAATTAAAGCCCGCATTTTCAACGGTTTTCAGACTTTTTTCGGCAATTTTCTTCTTTTCTTCGTCAGAAATGTATTTTTCGGCAACTTCAAAATTGACGTTTTCAACAAAGTTTTCGTTCAGATAATCGACGATTTTTTCTTTCACGTCGTCGGCTTTCAGCATTGACGAATACGCCTTTTGCGCCTTGATTTTCACGTCGATTACGTAGTCGTTCACCTGTATGCTCACGTCCTCGGGCTTAATCATTCCCGCGGCGATTCCCATATATTTTTGTAGGGCTTGCATAAGTTTGACTCTGACGGTGTCTTCGTCCGCATAAACTTTGGTATATCTCACCGAAAACGTGATTTCGTCGGGCACGAGCGGCACGACAGCTTTCACGATATCGTCTTTCACGCGGTCGGAAAGTACGCCGCCGTCAATCGACTGGGCAGACGCCAGAAAATGCAAAATAAGGTTGTTGTCGCTCACGCTGTACTCTGCGCGAACGAACCTGACGAACGGATATTTATTGTCCGTAAGTTTTTTGAATTCAACGTCAAACTTTTTCATTTTGTGCCTTATATTTTGCAATCAATGCGTTTATTTCATCAAAAATCAACGAATTGTCGATTGTTTTTGTAATTTTTCCTTTTTCAAAAATCACCGATTTTTCCTTGCCGCCGGCAATTCCGAAGTCGGCTTTTTCGCCTTCCCCGACGCCGTTCACGACGCAACCCATTACCGCGACTTTCAGCCCTTTCGTCCCCGCAAGCATTTTCTCGACTTTCGTCGCAAGCTCAAAAAGCGGGATTTCCGTGCGGGCGCACGTCGGACAGGCAATCACTTCGCTGTCGTCGTTGAGTCCCAAAGATTTCAGAAGCATACGCCCTGCGATTACTTCTTCGACGGGGTCTGCCGTCAGCGAAATGCGGATTGTGTCGCCGATTCCGTCCAGCAGCAGCGGCGAAAGTCCTGCCGTGTTTTTGATAATGCCCCGCTCGAAAGTGCCCGCTTCCGTCACGCCGAGGTGCAACGGATAATCAAACTCTTTTGAAAATCTCCTTGCCGCGGCGACGCTTGTCCTGACGTCAGACGATTTCAATGACACGATTATGTCGAAAAAGCCTGCGTTTTCCAGGATTTTTATATGGCGTTTTGCGCTTTCGACAAGCGCGTCAGCAGGGTTCAGGTTTTTCAGATCCTTTTCAAGGCTTCCCGTATTCACGCCGATTCTTATCGGTATATTTCTTTCTTTTAAGACGTCCGCAAGGTATCTTACCTTTCTTTCGTCGCCGATATTGCCGGGGTTTATTCTTACTTTGTCGATGCCGTTTTCGGCGGACAATACCGCAAGTTTATAATCGTACTGAATATCCGCGACAAGCGGAATATCCGTCGCGTTTTTAATCTCTTTTATTGCCGCCGCGTCGGTCGCGGAATTTACGGCAAAACGCACGATATCGCAGCCCGCGTTTTGAAGCGAAATTATCTGCTTTATCGTGTTTTCGACGTCTGCGGTTTTAGTATTGCACATCGACTGTACCGAAATCGGTGCGCCACCGCCGATATAAACGTTTCCGACCTTGATTTTTCTTGTCATCTTATTTAATCATATGGAAAATATCCACGAAAATCGTAAACGTGAACAGTATAATAAGCCCGACCGTGTGGATAATTGCCTCGACCTTCCTGTTCAACGGTTTGCCACGAATCCACTCGACAAACGTCAGCACGATTTTACTGCCGTCCAGCGCGGGAAGCGGCAACAGATTCATGACCGCAACGTTCGCCGACAGTATGCACGTAATTAACATCAGATACGGGAATCCCGCCTGCTTTATGCCCGTCGAAACCGTCGAGATAACGGTAATGGGACCACCTGCGCTTTCAAGCCCCATCTTGCCGGTGATAAGCGCGCCAAGCACCGCCAGCACCTTGAACACGATGAAGAAACTGAAAGTGAAACTCCTGCCGAGCGCGCGGAAGAACCCGAGTTTCTCGGTTGACAACCGCCTTGTGAAGCCGAAATTTATCGGTTCGTTGCCGTCTTCGCCCGCAATTAGTTGGGTGTGTCCCTCGACGTAGTCCATATACGAAAAATCGTTTATTACATTGCCCGAGAAGTCTTTTACGGTGTCCTTCGAGATAACGATAGGCACGCTGAAACTGCCGCCTTCGAGTTCTTGTTGGAACATTATGAAATGACCTTCGGTCATCGAGGACGTAAGCGTCGAATATTTTTCGGCGGTCAGCGGCGGGACGAACTCGTCGTCGAGATAAGTCAGCCTGTCGCCCGCCTTCACGACGGTGATAAAGCCTTCGTACTCCGCGCCGTCCTTTTCAAACGTAATCGACGTGCCGCTTTTAAGTTCCGTAAGGTTTCTGTCAAGGTTTTTCTTTTTGCCGTCGATTTTCGTGATACGGTAGCCGTCGTTCAAATCCACCGCGTGATAGGCGTTGTCTTTAATATACATCACCTGATAAAAATCGCTTTTTGCGGTCGGGGCGAAATACTTATACGCGCCCTTTTTAATCGTGACGGTTTGCGCTTTTCCGTTTCTTAAAATTTTGAGTTTTGCGGTGTCGCCGCATTTGTCAAGCATATCCGAAAAATCGTCGTTCATAAGGATATGCTTGATTTTCCCGTCGACGGCAAGAATAATATCGCCTTCCTGCACGACTTCGGTATTCGCGCCGCCCTCGTACTGCGCGCCGATAACGGAAACCTGCTCGCCGTAAGCGCAAAAGAAAATCGTGATGATGAGCATCGCCGAAAGGAAATTGAAAAACGCCCCGTTAAAAAGAACGATAATCCTTTTCCACGGCGGCATATTGTTGAAAGCCCTCGGGTTGTCGTTATCGTCGTCTTCGCCCTCGAATCCGCAAAACCCGCCAAGGGGTATCGGACGTATCGAAAACTGCGTGCCCGACTTCATTTTCCTTTTGAAAATCGGCGGGCCGAAGCCTATCGCGAACTCGTTAATCTGAAAACCGAGTTTTCGTCCCGCAATGAAGTGTCCGAATTCGTGCACGACGATCATAAACATCAATGCGAGTATCGCGATAACGACGTATAAAATGTTAAGCATTACGCTCTGAAACGAGCAAAGCGATGAAAATATCAATTATTACCTCATTGTCTGGCGTATGTACTTTTTGACTGTTTCGTCAATCGACAAAACTTCGTCCACGCTTGAAACCTTGTTGCCCCTTATGAAAGACAAGCCTTTTTCGACGTATTTCTCGATATCGGTAAATCCGATTTTGCCCGCGATAAACTGCGCGACCGCGATTTCGTCTGCTGCGGATACCGCAACGCATGCGCTCTCGCCGAGTTTCGCCGCGTCGATACACAACGACAAACATTTGAATTTTTTATAATCGGGATATTCGAAATGAAGCGAGCCGAGTTTTGCAAGGTCAAGACTTTCCGCATAACTTTCGATACGGTCGGGATAAGTCATCGCAAGCTGCACCGGAAGGCGCATGTTCGGCATGCTCATACACGCAATCACCGATTTATCGACAAACTCCACAAAGCTGTGAATGACGCTTTCGCGATGGATAATGACGTCGATTTTGCTTTGCGGAAGATTGAACAGGTTCATTGCCTCGATAACTTCCAAGCCCTTGTTCATCATCGTCGCGCTGTCGATGGAAACTTTCGTGCCCATTGCCCAGACGGGGTGTTTGATTGCCATTTGCGGCGTTACCGCGCGCAGTTGTTCGTCGGTGTAGTCGACAAACGGACCGCCCGACGCCGTCAGCGTAATCTTTTTGACGTCCTGAACTTTGCCCGCTTTCAGGCACTGGAAAATCGCGCTGTGTTCCGAATCGACGGGAATAATCGTGGAGCCGTATCTTTCGGCTTGTTCCCTGAGAAGTCTGCCCGCAGCGACGATGGGCTCTTTGTTTGCGATACCCAGCGTGACGCCGTTTTTCAGAACGTTCATCGACGGTTTCAGACCGCTGATGCCGACCATACCGTTGATAACGCAGTCGACTTTTATGCACGAAAGTTCGTCAATGGACAAAACCTGCACGAAAGGCGGTTTGTACTTGGTAAATTCGTTCCTTGCGTTGTCGTCGGTAATCGCGACGTAGCGCGGACGGAATTGATTGATTTGCTCCAAAAGTTTTTTGATGTTTGTATTCGTGCTAAGCCCGATTACTTTGAACGATTCTGGGTTGCGTTCGCAAATCTGCAACGCCTTCGTGCCGACCGAACCGGTGCTGCCGAATATCACGATTTGTTTCATTCTCATAATATACAACCTCTTTTAGTATTTATATCCGTAAACGCACGGGATATTACATATACATAAACGTAAATGCCGTAAAAAGCATAACAAGCGTAAACATAATGCTGTCAAGTCTGTCCAGAACGCCGCCGTGACCGGGGAAAATGTTTCCGAAGTCCTTGATGTTCATGGTGCGTTTAATGCGGCTTGCCGCAAGGTCACCGATTTCCGCAAGTACGCCGCCGACGATACCCAGAACGACGAATACCACCGCGCGCACCGCTACGCTGTCCGAAAAAGTAACGTATCCGACGGGGATAACCGCGTATAAGTCAAACAGCAGGAAGAACGTTACCGCGCACAAAACGCTGCCCAGTAATCCGCCGATCGCGCCCGCGACGGTCTTTTTCGGCGATATCGACGGACAAAGTTTCCTTTTCCCCAAAGTGCTTCCGACAAGATACGCAAACGTATCCGAAAACACGGGAAGGAAAATCGCAAACGATATCGCAAACGTGCCGCCGCACGGAAACTCCCTCGAAAGCGCAAACGCAAGCGACACAAGCGCCATCGGATAAATCAGCGAAAATATCGTCGCAAGCAGGTCTTTCAGTTCCATTTCCGCTTTGAACGTGAACACCGCAAGCGCAAGACATATTGAAAGACTCAGTGCAATCAGTATGCCCTTGTAGCCTAAAAAATACCATAAAGGATATATCGCGACACACAACAACAGCGGCGCTCCCCAGGAATTCTTGTATTCCGACTTCCTGAAAGTATGGTACATTTCGTAAGTCCCGACGAATGCGAACGACATAATGAGCGCGTCCAGAAACCCATAATGCACCGCCGTGCCAAGATATAACATCGCAAATGCGTATCCGACGAGTATTATCGCCGTAACCGCGCGTTTTAACATAAATTATTCCTCCGAAATCGGAACGGACAGACGGAATTTCGACGTGACGAGCACGGCTTTGTTTCCCGTGACGTCCGCCCTTACGACAAGTTCCGAATCGTATCCGTCGTCGCGCTTAGAATCGTTTTTAACGATTTCGACGTCGATAATCCCTTGTTTTGCAAGTTCTTTTTCGACGTCGTCAATTTTTTTTCCGGAAAACTCGGCTTTATACACTCATTACCTCGTCTTCTTTTTTCTTTGCGGTTTCGTCAACCTTTTCGATTTCCTTCGCGAGGCGTTTGTCGACTTCTTCCAGGAAGTTCGTCAGGTCGTCTTCGGTGATCGCGCTGTCTTTTTTGAGTTTTTTAAGCTCTTCGTTGATGTCGCGACGATGATTTCTTAAAACGATTTTGGTTTCTTCCGCGCCCTGTTTGATGTCTTTTACAAGCGCGCGACGTCTTTCTTCGGTAACTTCGGGGAAAACAAGACGAATCACCGTGCCGTCGTTGTTGGGCGTAATGCCGACGTTTGCGGCAAGGATTGCCTTTTCAACGTTTTTGAGCGCGCTTTTATCCCATACCGACACGACAAGCACACGCGCTTCCGCAATAGTAACGTTCGCCATCTGGTTAAGCGGCGTCATCATTCCGTAATATTCAACCTCGACCTTGTCAAGAATGTGGGGATTTGCGCGACCTGCGCGGATTCCCTGCAACTCGGTCTTGTAATTTTCAAAAGTTTTAGCATTTTCTTCGTCGAAAGTTTCAAACAAAAAATCGACTTCTTCGATACCGAAAGCCATATATTCCTCCAAAATACAATTTTAGTAAAAATATTATATCATACTAAAATATATAAAAGCAAGTACTTAATAAAAATAAATGCGCGAACGTTCTTAATTAAAAGGCGCAGCGATTTTGATGTTTTGACGTTTTATACGGTTTTTTGTCAGTCGAAAATCAAACGAATTTTATCCGTTCGATAAGAATAAACAGCGGCGTTATTTACAAAAAAAATATATGGGTTTCAATCACGAATAAAATACAAAAAACGCACGTGATACGTGCGTTTTTATTGTTTTTTTGTTGAGTTTTTGTCAAAAATTATTCGATAATTGTACCGATTTTCTGCCCCGTCGCCGCCTTGTAAATGCTGTCTTTTTCGTTCAGCGCAAACGTTATGATGGGGATATGGTTTTCCATACAAAGAGATACCGCGGTCGTGTCCATAACCTGCAAGCCGTCCTTGATGACGTCAAGGTATCCGATTTTGTCGTACTTTTTGGCGTCGGGATTTTTCTTCGGATCGCTGTCGTAAACGCCGTCGATATTTTTGGCTTGCAACAATACGTCCGCCTGAATTTCCGCAGCCCTAAGCGCCGCGCCCGTGTCGGTGCTGAAATACGGGTTGCCCGTACCGCACGCCATGATGACGACGCGACCTTTTTCAAGGTGGCGGATCGCACGGCGTAAGATGTAAGGCTCTGCGACTCTGGGCATTTCGATTGCCGTCATAACGCGCGTAGGCACGCCCGCGTGTTCCAAAGCGTCCTGCATTGCAAGCGAGTTGATGACGGTTGCGAGCATACCCATATGGTCGGCAGTCGTTCTGTCCATATCCGCGCCCTGACGACCGCGCCAGAAGTTGCCGCCGCCGATGATGATGCCGATCTGGATGCCCATATTCCTGACTTTTGCGATTTGTTCCACAACGCCCGCGATGACGGCGTTGTTCAGTCCGAATCCGTTTTCACCCGCAAGGGCTTCGCCGCTGATTTTAATGACGACTCTTGTATATTTGTTATCCATATAGTCTCTCCTGATTCGAAAATTCAAAAAAAGGACGCAAAAGCGTCCTTTTCAAAAGGTAATTAACCGTTTTGTTGCATTTTTGCGAGGTTTTCGCTGATTTCGCCGAGATAATCGTCTTTTCTCTTTTCGATGCCTTCGCCCATTTCGTAACGAACGAAACGACGAATCGCGACCTTCTCGCCGACCTTTGCGGTAACTTCGGTCTGATATTGTTTAATGGTTTTGCCGGGATCTTTGAAGAAATCCTGTTCAAGAAGGCAAACTTCTTTGTAGTATTTCTGGATGCGACCGTCAACCATCTTTTCGATGATGTTCATGGGCTTCGGCTTGGGTTCCGCAAGAGCCTGATTCTTGTAAATTTCACGTTCGAGTTCAACCGCTTTCGCGTCAAGGTCTTCGATAGCGACGCAAGTAGGTTTCATAGAAGCGATTTGGAGAGCGACGTCGTGAGCGAAGTTTTTGAAGTCGTCGCTTTTTGCAACGAAGTCGGTTTCGCAGTTGACCTCGACGAGAACGCCGATTTTACCGCCCATGTGGATATAACTTTCGACAATGCCTTCCGCTGCAACGCGGCCTGCTTTTTTGGCTGCGGTTGCCGCGCCCTTTTCACGAAGAATGGTGACTGCTTTGTCCATGTCGCCGTCCGCTTCGGTAAGAGCCTTTTTGCAATCCATCATACCTGCGCCCGTGCGAGCGCGCAAATCCATAACGTCTTTACTGGTGAATGCTGCCATATATCTGAAATCCTCCGATTATTTTGCTTCCGCTTCCGCGATTGCTTTGTCAAGCGCTTCTTCTTTGGTCAAAGGAGCGGCTGCTTCTTCAACGACTTCTTCAACCGTTTCTTTTTCTTTTGCTTCTTCGGCTGCTTCGGCGTTTGCTTCCGCGTGTGCCGCCGCTACTGCGTCAACGCCCTGTTTCGCCTCGATAACGGCGTCTGCCATAAGCGATGCGAAGAGTTTGATTGCGCGGATTGCGTCGTCGTTGCCGGGGATAACGTAATCGACAAGGTCGGGATCGCAGTTGGTATCGACGACGCCGACGATGGGGATATTGAGAAGGCGCGCTTCTTTAACGGCGATTTCTTCCTTTTTAAGGTCGACTACGAAGAGTGCGCCGGGAAGTTCACGCATGTTTTTGATGCCGCCGAGGTTCTTTTCAAGTTGATCGCGTTCGGCTTTGAGACCGATAACTTCTTTTTTGGGAAGAAGATCGAACTCGCCGACGATTTCCATCTGATTGAGTTTGTTGAGCCTGTCGATACGAGATTTAATGGTTTTGAAGTTGGTGAGCGTACCGCCGAGCCATCTTTGGTTGATGTAGTACATTCCGCAACGTTCCGCTTCCGACTGGATTGCGTCCTGCGCCTGTTTTTTCGTACCTACGAAAAGGATGTCTTTGCCTTCTTGTGCGACCTGACGAATGAAAGCGTATGCTTCCTCCACCTTTTCAACCGAGATCTGCAAATCGATAATGTGAATATCGTTTCTTGCAGCGTAGATGTACTTTGCCATTTTCGGATTCCAACGCTTTGTCTGGTGACCGAAGTGAACGCCTGCTTCAAGCAGTTGTTTCATTGATGTTACTGCCATAAAAAAATACCTCCGTTTTTTACTCCTCCCCGAAAGTTTGCGACAAATGAACTCAAAAAGCACGGATTTGTCAACCCACGGGTGCGGATTTTCGAAAGAATTATATCATAACGGGAAAATCTTGGCAAACGAAATAAGGCGGGTTTTGAAATAATTATAGATAATTATATTACTTTTTTTCGGTTTTAACCGCCGACGTTTTCGATATGTTCGACGTCGTCGCCCGAAATTGCGATAACGTCGATACGAAGCGTCTTGTCGTAAAGACGATGAATCTGTGTGTAAAGATTAATAAATCTTTTGTACCTTGCGATTTTTGCGGGAGTTACCGCTTCAAGCGCGTATCCGAACGAATATGTCGTGCGCGACTTGACCTCGATAAAGCAAACGTCGCCGTTCGGCGCGGTCGCGATAAGGTCAACCTCGATACCCATAAGTTTTTCGTTGCGACCGATTATTTTGTATCCCTTGCTTTTAAGGTATCCTTCCGCAAGGCTTTCTCCCCTTATGCCTTCCGCTCTCATTTGTTATCTCCGACAAAATTTTTAATAAACGATTTTCTGTGAATGGGCGTCGCGCCCTTTTCTTTCAATGCGGCGATATGCTGTGCGCTGCCGTATCCTTTGTTGCTTCTGAAACCATAATCGGGATAAATCTCGTCGGCTTTTATCATATAAGCGTCACGGGTGACCTTTGCGAGAATCGACGCGCAACCGATTGAATATGACAACGAGTCGCCTTTGATTATTGCGTGCGTTTTATATGGAATATCGAGTTGCACCGCGTCCACAAGCACGACGTCCGGCTTGACTTTCAGGCTCATAATCGCCTGTTGCATCGCCTGTTTCGTCGCGTTCAGAATGTTGATTTCGTCAATGACTTCGGGGCCGACGCTCACAATCGACATATCGACAGACGCTTCGCTTATAAGCGGAAAAAGTTTTTCTCGCTTCTTTTCCGAAAGTTTTTTGCTGTCGTCGACGCCGTCGACAATTTTCGACAAATCCATGATTACGGCGCACACGGTAACGGGACCGGCAAGCGGACCGCGCCCGACCTCGTCAACGCCGCAAATGTACTTTGCGCCTTTTTCGATATAAAGATTTTCGTAAAACAATTTATCCATAATATTTGTTCTTTTTTGCAATTATTTTCGCAAAAACACCGAAAAATAAATCAAAATTTGTATCTATTAAAACAAGGTTACCCTTCCGGGAGATTCTCACGTCGCTTCGCTCCTCAGAATGACATAAACTAAAAAACTCTCCCAAAACGGCGATAATTACGTCGCACACTTCGTTTTTGAAATCACGTTATCTGGGGCGATAACGCTCACTCTTTTGCTCGTGTGCGCCTTTTTCTCCACGCAAGTACAAAAGTATCTTGCATGGGTTTTGTTATATGGTGCCCTTCCGGGAGATTGCCACGCTACGCTCGCAATGACATAAGTACTTCGTACGCAAAATAATATTTTCTCTAGTTACTCCCCTAAAAAGTCAGAATTTTGATTAAAATAAACATTCCCAAAACGGCGAGAATTTGATGGATTTTCGGGGTTCTTGACGGGTTCGTGCGAAGGCGCGTACTTTGTCGTACGTAACTGAGCAGGGTTCCGTCAAAACGCCGAAAAGGCGCGAATTATCGCCGTTTTGCCGCGAGCAAGGTGTTGTGCATCAGCATCGTCACCGTCATCGGCCCCACCCCGCCCGGGACGGGAGTGATAAACGAGCAAACGTCTTTTACGTTTTCAAAATCCACGTCGCCCGAAAGCTTGCCGTTTTCGTCGCGGGAAATGCCGACGTCGATAACGACCGCGCCGTCTTTCACCATATCTTTCGTGATAAATTTGGGTTTTCCGACGGCAACGACAAGAATATCCGCAGTTTTTGTAAATTCTTTAAGGTTTTGCGTTTTGCTGTGGCAAATAGTAACGGTTGCGTCGCGTTGCAAAAGAAGTTGCAAGGTCGGACGTCCGACGATATTGCTGCGCCCGACGATCACGGCGTGTTTCCCTGCGATTTTTACGCCCGTCGACTCGATAAGAGCGATGATCCCCTGCGGCGTGCAAGGCGCAAGGTCGGGCGTGCCGAGGCACAGTAAACCCGTCTGGTATGCGGAAAATCCGTCCACGTCCTTGTTCACGTCGATATGCGCGGTTACCTTTTTCTCGTCGATAGAATCGGGCAAAGGAAGTTGCACCAGAATACCGCTGACCGTATCGTCGGCGTTGAGCCGCTCGATTTCGTCGATAAGTTCCTTTTCGGTAACGGTCAAGGGAAAGCGGCAAAGAATACTTTTTATGCCGACTTCTTCCGATGCTTTTACCTTATTTTTTACGTAAAGTTCGCTTGACGGATCGTTGCCGACAAGAATGACGGCAAGACACGCTTCAACGCCCTTTGATTTAAGTTCTGCGACCTGCGCCGATATTTCCGCGCGGATTTTTGACGACAAGCCCTTTCCGTCGATAATCTGCATTATTCCTCCGTCAGCGCCTTATTGACGCTTGCAAGCACGCCGTTGACGTAAGATTTGCTCTTTTCCGTGGAATATCTTTTGACAAGTTCGACCGCCTCGTTGATACTGACGGCGGCGGGAACTTCCGGGACGTATTTCATCTCGTAAACACTGACGATCATCGCGGCAAGGTCAGGCTTGTAAATGCGGTCGATATTAAAGCCGTTGGAATACTTCGCGACAATGCCCTTCAATTCGTCAAGATGCGTATAAATGCCGTCGTACGCCTTTCTGACGTACAGTTTGTCAGAGTCGGTCAAAGACGCGTCCATAAGGTACGCTTCCAGCGTGACGTCGTTTTTATCTTCCGAAAATAGTTGTTCGAACGTGAGTTGGAAAAGATGTTCTCGTGCGGTGCTTCTGCTCATATAAACCTCTGAAATTCAAAAACAATTAGCCCGTCGTAAAAACGAGGGCTAAGTGAAAGTTATGCGTTTTCTTCTTCGGATTTTGCGACGTCGTCGGTTTCTTCGTCGTCAAAGTCGTGAACGATCACGGGGGTGTCGTCGGTCTCGTCGACGATAATACTGACAACCGAAACGTTGACTTCTCCCACCTTGTAACAAGTTTCCTTTTCGATTGCTTTTTTGATTGCAATCTGAACCTTGCAGACGGTGTCGGGAATGTTGTAGCCGTACAAAATATTCAGATAAATATCGATATCGACGGTGTTGTCGCTTTTAACGTAAGCGTGGACGTCATTGTCTTTGATGATACGCGACTTGTCGGGGTTTTTCCCAAGAAGTTCCGCCCCTTCGATTTCAGCGGCGGCGCGAGATGCGATGTCCGCTATGATTTCGGCGTAAACTTCCGTATTCGATTTCACTGACTTGATTTTTGCCATACTATCCTCCGAATTACGGATATTATAGCATATTTTTTCGTCTTATACAAGCAATTATACCCGTTCCCCGACACATTTTATCAGTATTGACAGACGATTACGTCGTTTGCGGTGTAGCTCGTTTCATTTGTCACGACGCTGAGAATCTGAGCGACTTCCTGCGCTTCCAGATTGTCGTCGGCGACGACCACCGTGCAGTTCTTGTCGGAAAGAGTTACGATTACGTCGCGAAATCCGCGCGCCTGAATAAGTCTTTCCAGCAGAAGTTCGTTTTCCATCTGCGTGCATACGCTCTGTTTCTGCGTTTCTGCCGCCGTTTTTGCGGACGCGCTTGCGCTCTCGGACGAAATTATCGCGTCAAGATAATCGATAAGTTCCTGACGGGTGGTTTCCCTTGACGAGCGGAAACTTTTGAAAGTTTCGGTAACGGTAGGTTCGTTTGTGTTCGTCGTCAGCGTTTCCTGGCGTTTCGTGAGTTTTGTGTTGAGCCATACGTTAAGGACGGCGGACACCACAAGGAGAACGGTCATAATCGACAATACCGCGATTTTCTTTTTGTTGTTTTTCATATAAACCCTCCATTTAATTCATTATGAAAATTTCGATTATTTTTTCGTTTACGTTCAGGGCGGTTGCGACGGCTTTTAAGATATTCAGCCTTACGGCGACGTCTTTCGCCCCTTCCGCCACAACTATTACGCCGGTGATTTTCGGCGCGACGGTTTTTTCGATAAGCGGTTTTTTGTTTTCGTCAAACACGGCGCTGGTCTTTTCTTCGGTAACGGTGGTCGTAAGGTTCGCCCCGCCCGAGTCGTCGGTGCGCGTCGTCGTATTCGTCGTTTTGTCAAAGGCGTAAACGGTTTCAAAATTGCCGTCGTAGCCGATGTACACTTCGACTTTTCCCGCGCCTTTTATCTTTGATAAAACCGCCGCAAGTCTTTCTTCGTCGGACGCCGTTTCGACAATCGTCGCTCCCGCGTTTCCGCTTTCCGCCTGCTTCTTCTTCGCCTCGCGTACGATACCGTAAAGCAAAAGGATTATCGCAATTAAAATTATGCAGACGATGATTTCGATATTCTTTACGCTTTTGATTTTTCGGATAAAATCCTTAAACGGTTTTTTCTTTTCTTCGTTATCGTTCATAAAAAACCCTCAGTTTGTCTTCCGGGACGCCCGAAAACTTTGAGATTTCGCTTTTCAACGCCCCGATATCAATACTATTCGACTTGTCCCGCTCAAATGACTTATCGGACAAAATAACGTTTACGTAGTCAATTTCCGACGAAGTTTCGCTTTTTACGACGAATTTTACCTTTGCTTCGATTCCCTTTTCTTTCAGAAACTTTTCGATATTCCTTTCCTGCGTTTTATATGCGTTCGTCGCCACGCCGTACAAAAAAGTTTCGTCGATTTCAAGTTTGGTGGCAGTATCAAAAGCGTTCGGAAAACCCGAAAAGTCGCTTTTTAGAAGTTTCGGCAGCGGCGATACCAGAACGAACAACGTTATAAGCGCGAAAATCCCCTTGACGTATTTTTTCGTCTGTCCGTTCGGAATAAGCAGCGACGAAAGCGTCGAGAGAGCGATAACACCCGTGATTTTCAGAAGCCACGCGCCCATATCACACCCCGACCGACGTCCCCGCCGTCAGCACCATCGCGAAAAACGCGAACGTTGCCCCCGCGATCGCCGCAATGAGTAACCCCGCACATTTTGAAATTTTCATCAGCATATCCGATATTCCGGATACGCCAAGCGGCTCTACAACGCCTGCTGCAAATCGCAAAATAAAGTCAAACGCGATAAGTTTTCCGACGGGCGCGACGACAACCGACAACAATATCAGAAGCCCCGTCATTCCGACCGCGTTTTTGACAAGCGCGCACCCCGCAAGCACCACGTCGAATCCGTCCGACACGTAGCCGCCGATTATCGGGACGTAACTTTTCACGCCGAATCGCGCCGCGTTAATCATCACTCCGTCAACGGTTTTCCCGATTACGCCGCCGATAAGAAGATATGCAAAAAACGCCGAAAACACCGTTTTCAACACTATGCTGCCCGCTTTTTTGAAAAAATCCGCCATTTTGTCAAGTTTGACCGCAGGCGAAATATTGCCTACCGCATTCAGTAAAACCGCGCCCGTAAAGCACGGCAGTACAAACGTTTTCACAACTTTCGTAAGCCCCACCGAAAACACGCCGACAAGGGGTTTCAGAAAGCCTACGCCGCTTGCCCCGCCCAAAGCCGTCATAAGCGTCAGAAGCACGGGAAACAATGCGGCGGACAACTTTTCGACGCGCCCGACGGTGTTTATCGTAAGAGTCAGCATATTCGCCGCTTCCGATACGATGACGGTAAGAATCGCCGAAAAGCACGCAAAATCCACGATTTCCGACGTGTTTTCGTTCAGAAATCCGGAATTAAGCCCTTTCAGCATGCCCGACATCACCGAAATCACGACGACGGTAATTATCGACGGAAGAAAACCGAGCGCGCCTTTTAATATAAGAGAGAAAATTTCGCCGATAAAATCCTTAAAAGATACGCCGACGTTGCCGTCAATAAGCCTTTTCAGAAGTTCCTTGAAACCGCCCGCGACAAACGCGCTTTCGTCGTCGGAAAGCGACGAATAATAATCTTCCAGGCTTTCAAGGTCAAGTTTTTCAAGGACTTCGTACGTCCCGTCTTCAACCGATTTTTCTTCTTCGCCCTGCTTGGCGTACACAACGTTTTTATCCCGAAAAATTGAAAATATCGCAAGAAAAATCGCAAATATTAAAAAAATTTTGATTATTTTTGTTTTCATATCGCAAGTTTTTCAACGACGTTTATAAACGCTTCGATTACGGGAAACGCCAGAATAAATATCGCGATCTTTCCCGAAAGTTGCAGTTTCTTCCCGACGCTCCCCGCCCCGTAATCTTCGCAAATCCCTGCGGAAAATTCCGTGAGATATCCGACTCCCACGATTTTCAAAATCGCCCTGTACAACGCCGACGGTATCCCCGTTTTTGCGACGATTTCCGAAAACTTCACCAGGACTTCCGACATACCTTTCGCAATCATAATCAGTATGACAAGCCCCGTTGCCAGAACGACGAAAACCGAAAACTCCGACTTTGCAGACTTTATAAACCCCGCAGTGATTACTCCGAGAATCCCCACGCCCACGATTTTGAAAATATCCATTATTTCAGCCCGAAAAGTTGTTTGACGGTGTCCATAACGCCCGTCAGCATATCGACGACCATCATTAAAACCACGACGATGCCGACGATGGTAACGAAAGTTCCGATTTCGTCCTTGTCGCTCTTTTTAAGGATTACGTTTACAATTGCGGTGAGCATTCCCACCCCTGCGATTTTTAAGATGATTTCAATCCCCATATCACACCACGATAAGCATAAGAGTTACGCCCAGCACGACGAACAACTTATAATACATTTCACCTTTTTTATTAAGTTCGATTGCGGATTTGCTCTTTTTTTCGTTGAAAACGTCAAGATAGCGCACGGTATTTGTAATTTCGTTTTCAAGATTGGACTTGCCGAGCGAGTGCAAAAACGTCGCGACAAGCAGGCTGTCTTTTTCTTTTATCATTACGTTTTTTATTTTTTTTTGCACTTCTTCGACGTTCTTAAAGCCCGCTGGCAGCCCGTCCGCGAATTTTTGAAGCGAGTCCGAAAACGCGCCTTTCGACGACGAAACAAAGGTTTTTATCACGTCTTCGAGCGGCGTTTGCAAGGACGATATTTCCCGTTTGTAAAGGTTCAGAAAGTCGACGGCGTCCGAAAAGTACGCGTATCTCACCCTGAAAATCCTTTTTATCGCAATCCCGATAAGGCTTGACGCAACCATTAAAAGCGCGCCGCTTAATACGCTTAACATCCGATAATTTCCTTGATTTCCCCGACTCTGTTCTTTTTCGTCAATACGACGGTAATATCCATCGCTCGTTGCAGTTTTTCGTAAACAGTGTTTTTAAGGTCGGAAACGCCCGTTGCGTGCAGCGACGCCGCAACCTTAACGCCCGCGCGCATTGCGTCCAGCACCGCGTCCACTTCTTCCGCGCCGTAAATCTCGTCGGTGACCACGACGTCGGGATTCATACTTCTTATCGCGCACTCGTACGCTTTCAGTTTTTTGACGCCGGTGATGACGTCAACGCTTGTTCCGAGGTCAAGCCCCGACACCCCTTTCACCGCCCCCGCGATTTCCCGTCTTTCGTCGATGACGCACACGTTAAATCCGTCGTTTGAGGCAAGCCGTGCGATTTCACGAAGGAGCGTCGTTTTTCCGCCCGACGGCGGCGCAATTACCAAAAGATTTTTAAATTCGCCGTTTTTTATCACTTTTTTTGCGATTTCGTCGGCTTTTCCTTTGATTTCTGTCGGCACTCTGATGACAAGCGACGTCGGATATTTCAGGTTAAACACCTTATCCCCCGCGCTTACGCCCTCGCCCGAAACGCCGATTCTTATCCCGCCCGCAAAACTTAAAAAGCCGTCCACAAGGTTGTCCGTCACGGAATACAGCGAATATCCGCTGGCTTTCCCCAAAACGTAATCGACGTCCGATGACGTCACGATATAAGGTTTTTCCCCGTCGAAAACAAAGGCCTTTTTCTTGCCGTCGTAAACGGACAGCGGAAGTCCCACGCGCATACGCAGTTCTTTCACGTTCTTCGGCAAAAGCGGATAAATCGTCACGGGAAGCAATGAAAACAGATTGTCCATACCTAAAAATATGCAAAAAAAATCCCTGCGATAACGCAGGGACTTAATATTACATTTTTCGTGCTTTTACGCTTATTCGCAAACGTGGTCGTCGACTTCTTTCTGAATCTTCGCCATAAACTCTTCAAGCGTCATCGTGCCGAGGTCGCCGTCCTTGCGGCTTCTTACCGCGACGACGTTATCCGCCGCTTCCTTGTCGCCGATAATGAGCATATACGGGATTTTGTCGAGTTGCGCCTCACGGATCTTATAGCCGACCTTTTCGTTTCTGACGTCGGTTTCGGCGCGGAATCCGCGCTTGAACAGCGTATGGCGTACTTCTTCCGCGACGGACGCGGTACGGTCGGTAAGACTCAGTACCCTGACCTGTTCGGGAGCAAGCCACGTCGGCATTGCGCCGGCGTACTTTTCAAGCAACAGCGCGATCGTGCGTTCATAGCAGCCCATCGACGTGCGGTGAATGATGTAAGGACGCGCCTTCTCGCCGTTTTCGTCGATATAGTACATATCGAAACGCTCCGCCAGGAACATATCGACCTGAATGGTTATGAGCGTGTCTTCCTTTCCGTGCACGTTTTTGATCTGAATGTCAAGTTTCGGACCATAGAACGCAGCCTCGTCGATAGCCTCGGTATAAGGCACCTGCAAATCGTCAAGGATACGTTTCATTTCGCCTTCGGCGTACGCCCATTGTTTGGGATCGTCGATATATTTGTTGTCAGGATTTCTGGGGTCCCAGCGCGAGAAACGATACGACACGTCTTTGTCAAGCCCAACGCATTTTAAGCAATATTTCGCAAGTTCCAAGCAGCCCTTGAATTCCTGTTCGAGTTGTGCGGGCGTGCACATAAGGTGTCCTTCGGAAATGGTGAACTGCCTTACCCTGATAAGCCCGTGCATCTCGCCGGAGTTTTCGTTGCGGAACAACGTCGAGGTCTCGCCGTAGCGTTTCGGAAGGTCGCGGTACGACTTCATACCGTTTTTGAATATTTCGTATTGGAACGGACAGGTCATGGGACGCAGCGCGAAAACTTCGCCTTCCGCGTCGGGATCTCCGAAAATGAACATACCGTCGCGATAATGATCCCAGTGACCGCTTATCTGATAAAGTTCGCGCTTTGCCATATAAGGGGTTTTCGTGAGCAGATATCCGCGTTCCGCCTCGGTGTTTTCGACAAAACGGTTGAGAATCTGAAACAGTTTCGCGCCCTTGGGCATAAGCAGCGGCAAACCTTGTCCGATCGTATCGCAGGTCATGAAATATCCAAGTTCGCGCCCGATTTTGTTGTGATCGCGCTTTTTGGCTTCTTCGACAGCCGCAAGATAGGCTTCCATATCGGCTTTTTTGTCAAACGCCGTGCCGTAAATCCTTGAAAGCATTTTGTTGTGTTCGTTGCCTTTCCAGTACGCGCCGGTCAACGACGTCAGTTTGAACGCCTTGATTTTTCCCGTCGAAGGAAGGTGCGGACCCGTGCAAAGGTCAACGTAGTCGCCCTGTTTGTAAAAACTGATTTCTTCGCCTTCGGGCAGTTCTTCGATAAGTTGGATTTTGTAAATCTCGCCCTTATTTTTCATAAGTTCAAGCGCGTCCTTTCTCGGAAGAACAAAGCGAGTTATGGGCAGGTTCGCCTTGATAATCTTGTGCATTTCCGCCTCGATTTTGTCAAAGTCGTCCTGAGTGATGGGCGTTTTGAAATCGAAGTCGTAATAAAAACCGTTTTCGATGGAAGGACCGATTGCAAGTTTTACCGTGGGATAAATGTTTTTTACCGCTTGTGCGAGAACGTGCGCCGCGGTATGACGATAAACTTTTTTGCCTTCGTCGTCGGAAAAAGTCAGCACTTCGAACGCGCAGTCGTTTTCGACGACGGCGGTCAGGTCTTTCAATGCGCCGTCAACTTTCACGGCGACCGCGTTTCTTGCAAGACCTTCGCTGATTTTCTTTGCGGCGTCAAGGAACGTTACGCCGTTTTCAACTTCCAGAATACTTCCGTCTTTCAAAGTAAGTTTTGCCATATTGTTACCTCTTTTTGAGTGAATTTGCATTTGTTTTCGGATAAAAACAAAAAATCCTTATGAAAATTGTCATTTCATAAGGACGATAAATCTTACCGCGGTTCCACCTTAATTGCAGAAAAACTGCCGCTTTATATTTTGTTTTCGCGCTGACGGCGGTACCTTTATACCCTTCTTATTGCCTTGCACCAAGCGGCAACTCTCTGAAAAGCCGGAATATAAAGACGTGTCCGTTGCGGCGGATCCAATCCGAATTTACAGTTATTATATATTCGGTTTTTTATAAAGTCAAGGGTTTTATCTCATTTTTACGCGCACCACGTGACGAAGTGCTTTTACGGCTTCGCCCGCGACGTCGCAGTTTAACGTGAGTTTCGTTGCGGAAAGCGAAATTACCGTGCCGATTATGTCGTATTCGTCCACGCCGAACAGCCTTTTTACGGCGATTTCCTTTCCGTTTCCAGCATTTCTGAACACGGGACGCTCGGCTTTTTCAAGGACGAGTTCCAGCGGCTTTGCTGTTTTCGTCGCGCTGATATAATTTATCACGTTGTAAATATCCTGTTCGTCCGTGCCGACTTCAAAAAGTCTTGCACACATTTCCGCGACTTCCTTCCAGCTTGCGCGCAGAGCCTTTAAGCGGAATCGGTAAATCGCGTCCACGTCGTAACTCGAAAGTTCGCGAAGCACCCTTGTTACAAAGGCTTTTTCAAGGTCGAAATCAAGGTACACAAGCGTCGAAATGAGCGTCGCGACGGGATAATCGAGCTTGTCATATTTCAGGTTTTCGGAATAATACGACAGTTTATATTTCGTCAGAATGAAGTCCGAAAGAAAGTTTTCGATCTTGTCGCGGATCTCGTCGGCGTATTCGCAAAGCCCCGCCATATAAATATACTTCCTGTTTTTGCTTTCTTCGACTGCCGACGAAAGCTCCTTTATGCCCTCGACGCCCGACAACAGTTCCGAAAACATCTTATCGTCGCCCTTTTCGATACTCACTACGTTTGACCACATAGCAATATTGTATGCAACGCGAAAAGAAATATTATGGAAATACTTTTGTCGTCCGCTTGATTTCGGAACGTAAAGATATATAATTATTAAAAACGACTTACCATAAAAAAGATTTTCAATCATGTACGCTTTCAGAGTTTCGCCGCACGTGGAAAACTTAATAAAAGAATGTGCCGCTCGCCTGATTACATCGGGCGTGCCGGTGTCACAGTCGGTTTTCTTTTTCGAATGCGGCGGAAGTTCACGATTCGGTTACTGCAAAAAAGGCGACGCGAAAGGCGCAAGCGGTTTTGAATACTCGATTGCGATAAACAAATATATCGTAAACGACAAGGATATTTCGGACACCGTCGCGCACGAACTTCTGCACACGATAAAAACCACGAAAAACCACGATGCCAACTGGAAATATTGGGCAAACTTCGTCAGTCGCAATACGCCTTTCACGATAACCGTCCGCGCGAATATCAAACTTCAACCCGCCGCATATAAAAATAATTCCCGAAAAAAGGTTTTTCCTGTCGAGCAGTACGACGAAAATACGATGAATATTCTGGAATGTCCGCTGTGCCACGTCAAAATCGCAGTCAAAAAAACCGTGAAACCCGACAAGTACGGTCAGAGCGAATACCTTTGCAGAAAGTGCCATAAGCCGTACTTTTTCACCGTTCCGTCGCCCAGCGTCGCATATATGTCCGCGCGCGAAAAACAAAAACTCGTCGGCGATATTATATCGGGCAGAATAACCGTATCCGACGACGACCTTTTTTTGAAAATAATGCCCTTTGTCACCAAAAATCTTTGCAACAAACTGTTTATATATTATTTCACGACCTTCCCCGAAATCGTGAACTCAAACTTGCCGCGGCGCGAAAAATTCCGCTTTTTCCTTGTAAGATACGGCACTTCCGCCGCATACAGGTATTTCAAATAAACTTCAACTATTTTGAAAAGTGAAGCATAAAATAAAAAAAGACGATAGCATTATCGTCTTTTCTGTTGGTGCGGTCGATGGGACTTGAACCCATACGGTCTCCCATACGCCCCTCAAACGTACGCGTCTGCCTGTTCCGCCACGACCGCAAGCAAGATGTAATATAGCATAATTACCGTTTGATGTCAAATCTTTTACTTATTTTTTTGGAAAATTTTTGCGGCTGATTATTTGGAATACGCACACGCGCGTGCGGCGGACATTATTGCGGATTTTCGCAAGTCTATTTCGTTTATTCAAACTTTAACAAGCATTAATAGCGTGCCGGAAACTATAAGGAGAAGTCCGAAAAACGCTTTCACCGAAAGTTTCTCGCCAAAGACGAAATACGAAAACGCGACCGTTACGAGTATGCTCAGTTTGTCGATTGGCACGACGACGCTTGCAAGCCCTTCCTGCAACGCCTTGTAAAACATCAGCCACGACGCGCCCGTCGCAATCCCGGAAACGCAGATATACGCCATTTCCCCTTTCGGAATGCCGCGGACTTCTTTCCCTTTTCCCGTCGCGAAAACCGTCAGCCAGGACATAAACAAAACGACGATCGTGCGGATCATTGTGCCGAGATTTGACTCAACCCCCGAAATGCCGACTTTGCCGAGAATCGACGTAAGCGCGGCAAACACCGCCGATGCCGCCGCATAAGGAAGCCACGCTCTGCTTGTGTTCGTGACGATGCCGACGTCCTTTTTTTCAATCATCATAAACGTGCCCGCGGCAATCATACAAACGCATACGCTTTGCAGCCACGAAACGGGCTCTTTCAACAAGATAAACGCCAGAAGTATTGTCAATATCGTGCTCGATTTGTCGATGGGCGCAACCTTGTTCACGTCGCCGAGCTGGATCGCGCGGAAATAACAAAGCCAAGACGCGCTCGTTGCAATCCCCGACAGCACCAGAAAAACCCAGTTTTTTGCGGAAACGGTTGCGATATCTTTCAACGAGCCGACTATAAGCACCATGAAAAACGACATAATCAGTACGATTATCGTACGAATCGCCGTCGCCACGGTGGAATTTGTTTTTTTCAGTCCACACTTCACGAGAATGGACGTCATTCCCGCAAAAAAAGCAGAGCCGAACGCATATATTACCCACATAATTACTTCTTTAATTTCGCCGGATAGTTTTATCGGGCTTTTTCAATCGGATTTTAATATTTCACAATCGTTTTGTCGGTGGACGGATCGAGAATAAGATATTGCAAGGTATCGCCGCCGCGATAAGGCGCGACGGATACTTCCCGTCCGACGTAGCGTTTGTCAAGAAGTTTTGCCGCGCTGCCCTCGGGAAGCGTAACGTTGTCGTCGCCATAGCGTATCATGAGCCGCCCCGAAAACTCGCGGAGCACCGACGGACGAAGTTCGATTTTATCGTCGAAGTATTCCGCAACCTTTCTTGAAAGCGGCTTGTTTCTTAATTCGTCGTACGTCCCGTACTGTTCGATAACACCGCCGTAAATTATCACGATTTTGTCGGCAAGGAATTTCGCCTCGTCGATGTCGCTTGTCGCATACACGATAATCCCGTCGAGTTTTGAAAAGATTTCTTTCAATTTCCTTAAAAACAATTCCTTATCGTCGCCGGAGAGCGGACGTAAAATATCGTCGAAAAGATATATATCTCGCTTTACGAGCGACAGCCTTGCAACTGCGACGTACGGTTTGACGTGCTCGGGAATTTTTGCGGCTTTGATGTCTGCATAACTCGCCAGCCCGAATTCTCTGATCGCGTTTTGTGCGGGCGCAAGGTCAAGCGAGCGTATTTTCAACGGATATTCCACGTTTTCACGCACGGTTTTGCGTTTCAACAGGCAATAATCTTCCAGAATCGCCTGGACGTTGTTGCCCGACGGCTTTTTCAACAGCGCGCGCCCGTCAAGGATAAATTCGCCGTCGTAATTCACAAGCCCCGAAACGGCGTTGACAAGCGTGGTTTTCCCGTCCTTTTCCCCGCCGACGACGGCAAGGCATTTTCCCGAAAAATCCAAATCGAATTGTCTTAACGCTCGTGCGCCGCCACGATACGCCACAACCACGTTTTTTGCCGAAAATGTATGACTCATTATTCCACCCCTTTTCCCAACGCAAGTACAAGTCTCTTGCGAGGAATTTATTCCTTTCCGTGCAACGCACTATTTGTCAACAATGGCGCGAATTACGTCGCAAATCTCGCTTTTGACCAAACAAACTCATTTAAATCGCTTGTTTGTCTTATGCTCGTTTGCTCCTTCTCCCCACGGGTACACAGTATCCCGTGGGGTCCCCAACTTTCCCTTAAAAAGTCAGAATTCTAAAACTAACTCCCGATAAACGGCGAGAATTTGATGGATTTTTGATGTTTCTTGGCAAGTTCTTACGAGGGCGCGTACTTTGGCGTACGTAACCGAGTAAGGTTTTGCCAAAAACTCAAAAAGGCGCAAATTATCGCCGTTTATCTAGGTAGGATTGGAGAATAATGCAGGCCGCAACCGCATCAATAACTTTCTTCCTTTTGTTCCTGCTCATATCCGCTTCAAGAAGCACGCGTTCCGCGCTGACGGTTGAAAGACGCTCGTCCTGAAACTCGACGGGAAGTCCGCTTTTTTCCGCAAGTTTTGCGGCGAATTCACGGGTTACTTCGACGCGTTTCCCTTCGGTGCCGTCCATATTGATGGGAAGCCCGACGACGAAAGTATCCGCGTTTTCTTCGCGCGCGAGTTTGATAAAGTATTGAATATCGACGTCGTCGTTTACGCGGCGGTAACTTTCGCGGCTGTTTGCACAGATGCCCAGCATATCCGAAACTGCGATTCCAATTCTGACGTCGCCGACATCAAGACCGATTTTTTTCATAATATCTCCTAATTTACGTTAATTCTGTCAAAGAAGAATTGCGCTTTCTTTTTCATGGTAACGTTGACGACGACTGCGATTACGACGCCGATGACAATCGTTCCGATCCAAAAAAGCGACACACCGAGTTTAATGTTTATCGCGCTTTCGTACTTTGCGATGACCGACATTATCACCATAAACGCGATGCCGAGCCCCATTGCGTAAAACATAGGCACCATCGGGTAAAAGTTGCGTTTTATCACCTCGTACGGGCTGGTCCAGGATACGTTGGGCTTTTTCAGGTCGCGGAAAACGCAAATACTGTTGAACGCGTATGCGTACACGAACAGCGCGAGCGTCATGGGAAGTACGTTTGCCACGTCGCCCTTCGTCACGCCGAGCGACGCCGCGCATACAAGCACGACTCCGACGTACGACACGAGATTCGCAACCTTGATTTTCGTTTTAAGAATTTCCGAAAAATCGACGGGAATATACCTTAAAACGCAAAAAGTCGAGCCTTCACGCGATATCGCAAGCGACGCGGTGTAATTCATTCCGCACAAAAGCATCAGCGAATAAAAGAACGTAACGCCGACGTTTGAAAACCCGTTTGCAAGCGACGACAACGCTTGTCCCGCCTGCACGGTCGGGCTTTTCAGTCCGAGGAAATACATCACGACGACGATAAGCGGCGTAACTACGCTGCCCATAACGCTGTTGAAAGCGAAACTCTGATTCCTGAAAAGGCACTTAATTTCCCTTAAAAACAACGCCTTTTTCTTCCCGGACAACACGAAAACGTCGTTTTTTGCGGAAGATTTCCTTCTCGTTTCCTCGCCCGACTTCCCCGCGGCTTTTTTATAAAGGACTGCGGCAAGCCCCGTCACGACGCCGACCGACAGACACACGACGGCAAGGTATATAAAAACGTTTCCGAAAAACCTCGTCCCCGTGAGAGCCAGCGCGAAAAACCTGTTGTAAAACACGACGTTGTCGATTGCGATTATCATATCCGCAAGGGCTTTCGGCAAAACTTTCGCCGCGCCCGAGCCCACGAATTTATCGATATATCTGACAAAAACCATATAAATCGCGAAAAATCCCAAAAACATAACGACGCTTAAAACCAGCGTTACGATCGCTTTGTTTTTGAAATACGACACGATTTTCACCATCGGGAACGACAAAACCGAAATTATCGCAAGCGGAACGACGGGAATCGTCAGCATGGCGACGGGTATCATAAAATAAAAATACAACGGAAGAGTCGCGCCGCCCTGAATCACGCCGACGACGTACGACACAAGCAGCGGAATAAGGAATACCGAGCCGACAATCAAATCGTTGAGATATACAACCGTCAGCTTTGCCGAAAAAACCGCCTCGGGACGTACGGGCAGACTTGACAAAAATTCGTTGTCCTTTGAAAAGAACATATTTGACGTTACGCCCGAAAACCCCAGAATCAAAACGGTTATCTGAACGCACGTGAGCATTGTCGAAAGAAGTTTGACGTGCAAGCCTTCGAGTGCCGACAAAAACGCGAGCGCATGCGTCATAATCGACATAAGCACGATGATAACCGCAATGCCCAGAATCGCAAGCGCTGCATTTGTCGCGTTTGACAACTTATTTTTGGCATTTTGCTTTCTGTCGTCGCTTCTGACGTATCTCGTTCTGACCGCGCGGAAGTTATTCAAAAGCACGGTTTTTAGGACTAAAACGTATGATTTCATATTTTTTTATTGATTTTTCTCGTTTTCGTCGTCGTTTTTTGTGACTGACAAGAAATAACTTTCAAGCGAAGCGTCGCCATTTTCGCGAAGTTCGTCAACGGTGCCCACCGATCGGAGTTTCCCTTCCGAGATGATCCCCACGCGGTCGCAAATCTTTTCCACGACGTCCAAAACGTGGGAACTGAAAAAGACCGTGCCGCCGTTTTTGCAATGCTCTTTCATCATCTCTTTGAGTTCGTACGCGCTTTGCGGATCGAGCCCCGTCAAAGGCTCGTCCAAAATTAACAGCGGCGGATTGTGAATAATCGCGCCGATGACGTTGATTTTTTGCTGCATTCCGTGCGAATACGATTTTATCGGCTCGTTGAACGCGGCTTTGAGCCCGAAAACGTCGATGTAATTTTCAAGGCGGGATTTGTACGATTCCTTATCCGCGACGCCGTAAATCGACGCCATAAAGTCAACGTATTCCGCCCCCGTGAGTTGGTCGTAAACAACGTGGCTGTCCGAAACGTAACCTATACTGCGCTTTGCCTCGATGGGATTTTTCCTGACGTCGAAACCGTTCACCTCGATCGTGCCTGCGTTGAAGCCCGTAATCCCGGTGACGCATTTTATGGTTGTGGATTTTCCAGCGCCGTTCGGTCCGATGAACCCGAAAATCTCGCCGCTTTCCACTTCCAGCGACAGGTCGTCGACGGCTTTCACGTCGCTGCGACCGTAAATTTTGGTAAGTCCGTTGATTTTTAACATATAAACCGCCAACTTTTGTTTTTCTTTATTATACCAAGTTTATTTTATTTACACAATAAAAAACGAAGATTTTCGGGACTATTTGTTCAGATTGAGAGCAAAGAAACCGTCGGGCGTAACCTTTGACGACGATAAAATCATCTCTTTTATGCGCCACGGCGGCGCGGACGGATACTTTTCAAGCAGCAGACAGCACGCCCCGGCAACGTACGGCGCGGAAACCGAAGTGCCGCTCATTTTGCGATACGTCGAGTTTGCGGCAACCGATACGACGTCGACGCCGCGCGCGTAAACTTCGGGTTTTCTTCGTCCGAACGCAAGCCCCCTTGACGTGAATTCCGCAACTCTTTCGTCGTTTTTTATCGCCCCTACGCTCAGGACAAGCGGACTTATCGCCGGGGTTTTCAGGGCGTTTATCCCTTCGTTCCCCGACGCCACCACAACCGTTATGCCTTCCCTGACCAGAACTTCCGCGCCGCGCCTTAACGGATCGGAATTGTCGGTGGGCGTCGCGCCGAAACTCATACAGCATACTTTCACGCCGATTTCGTCTTTGTTGTCGACAATCCACTGCATACCGTCCAGCACGTCGAACGCGCTTCCTTCCCCGTCCGCTCCGATGACTTTTACGCCGATAACGCTTGCCCTCCGCGCGACGCCCGAAAACTCGCCTGCGGACGTAACGCCGTTTCCCGCGGCAACTCCCGCAACGAAAGTACCGTGTCCGTTGTCATCGTAAAAATCGGGATTACCCGAAACGATATCCTTAAAAACCGAAAGCCTGTTTTCGGGCAGGCAAAAATCGATATGCGGCGACACGCCCGTGTCGAGAATCGCAATTCCGACGCCTTTTCCCGTCATCGCAAATCTGTTTTGAAAAACCGACGTTTTGTTTTCGTCGTCTCCGCCCGAAAGCGCGAAAACCTTTGACGACGAAGTAACAAATTTCACCGCCTTGAAACTTGCAAGACGGTTTAATTCGTGCGCCGCGATTTTCACTCCGACGGCGTTTATGAACGGATACTCTTTTACAATTTCAAACCCGTTTAAGGCGTTTTTTCGCGATAAATAAACAATAACGCCGATTTTTTCGTCAGAAAATGTATTTACCGTATTCAGTAAATGTCTGGAAATTTTTTCAGTCATCGATAAGCGCCATTATTTCTTTCAGTTTCTGAAGTTGGTTTTTGTCCAGCATCGGCGCGACGGTTTTGTAAAAATTATCGAGCCCTGCTTTGTCAAGTCTGCCGTCGCGTTTGGCGCGCTCCGCTTCTTTCACGATTTCGTCCATAAGTTCCTTTTGCGACTTGCCGCGCATTTTCCGGACGGTTTCGTCGTAAGTTTTTCTGAGGTCGTCGGTATCGGCGTTTTTCTTATTGTTTTTTGCGTATTCCTTAAAATTCATATTTCCCTCCGCACTATTTCAATCTATGCGACATATAAATTAAACGTGTGAGGAAAAGCCATGAATTTCAATCCGTTGATGCTTTTGCCCTTGATAATGGGCGGTAAAAACGGCGGCGACGCCGATATGACGAAAATGTTGGAAATGATGAACGTCTTAAAAGACGGGAACCCCGACGCCCTTCTGAGCGCCTTGCCCGTCGACGATAAAACGAAAACCGTGCTGAATATGGTGAACGGATTAAACGCCGCAAATCAAAGCGTGGCGACCGAAGAAACCGAAGACTTTGTCGTGCGGCGCGAAAAACCTCGTCCCGACGCACGAATTTTCGGCGCGGACATAAATCGCGCGCTCAGCGAGCTTATGAACGGCGCGGACGGCAGGCGTTGAACGCGGCGATTTTTGAAATATGCGGATACTATGCCAACAGATAATAAACAACCGTTGAAAAATGACAAATGTTTTGACATTGTTCGCCATATTTCCCCTTATTTCGACAAATTTGTTGACATCGAATACCCCTTAACTCAATAATCGAGTTAATTTATGAGGTATTGAATGGAAACTCCTTTTCCAAGAAAGTTGCGTCTTTTAAGAAAGTTGAAACGCTGCACGCAAAATTCGCTTGCAAAAGCGCTGAACGTTTCGAGAACGACGGTCAGTGCGTGGGAAAATCGGATTGCGGAACCCGATCTTGCCACGCTTAAAAACATACGGGATTATCTGAAAGTCTCTTACGAGGACCTTCTCGACGACTGATTACGCAGGACGGACAAACCTTTTTCCGTCAGTGGCGGTTGCCTCAAAAACCCCGATAAACGACGAAAACCCGTGCCGTTCAAGAATCGAAAGAACGGCATTTTTTTGTCGTGGGGAAAATCTGACCGAAAGACCGCAACCTGCTTCCGCCTCACGCGGGGTATTTATGACGGTGCCGACAATCCCGCGCGAGCGCATCTCTTCAAAAAACTTCACCGTATGTTCGCGACTGCGAAAGGCAATAAACATAAACTTTTCCATATCGACCTCCATATTTATGTATCCGATACAGCTTTGATATATGCCTTTCGATGTATTATATTCTTGTTTTGAAATCCGCGTAACTTTCGCTTCTCATGCCGGGCAAGAATAATGCAAACCATGGTCAGTCGGTGTATTTTTAACAAATACGGCGTCTGACTCGCAAGCGACCAAACCGCCGATATTTTCGATGATTTTTGTAAGTTGTACTTTATCCGTACTACAAGCGAGTTTTTGTCAAAAGGCGCGGAAATTGCGGCGATTTGACAAGGCTTGCATTATTCTTGCCCGGCATTTGCATATAAATAAATAAGCGGAGGGATTATGATTTATTTTGACAATTCGGCAACGTCCAGATATAAGCCCAAAAAAATGCTCGACGAAATGGTGAAAGAACTTTCCGACAGCGCGAACGGCGGCAGAAGCGCGCACGGCGACGCGCTGAAAACCGCATTGAAAATTTCTTCTTGCCGCTCAGTTTTATGCGATTACCTGAACGCGAACGAAATAATTTTTACGAAAAACTGCACCGAGGCGATAAATATCGTCCTGTTCGGGATTCTGAAACACGGCGACCACGTGGTAACGACCGTTACCGAACACAACGCCGTACTTCGTCCCCTTTTCGCGCTGGAAAAAGCGGGCGTCATCACTCTTTCCGTCATAAATCCCGACAGAAATCTGAAAATAAACCCTTGCCACGTCGCAAAAACGATAAAAGAAAATACCGCTCTCGTCGCGCTGAACGCGGTGTCGAACGTGACGGGCGTAATAAACGACTTTGAAAAAATCGGGCGTATCGCCGCGGAAAGAAAAGTCCCGCTCCTTCTTGACGCGGCACAGGCTCTGCCGCACGTCAAAATCAATATGAAAGCGCAAAACATCTCATACCTTGCCGGCGCGGGACACAAAGGACTGCACGGTCCGCAAGGCACGGGATTCCTTGCCCTGAACAAAATGTCCGACATAAATCCGCTTATCTACGGCGGCACGGGGACGAACTCCGACAGCGTATATCAGCCGCACAATCTGCCGGAATCGCTGGAAGCCGGGACTTTGAACGCCGCGGGCATCGTCGGACTGTGCGAAAGCGTGAAGTGGACGATAAAAAACGCGGATAAAATCAACGCCAAGATTTCAAGGCTGTCGGGAAGGCTGATGTTTGCCCTGAAAAATATGCGGAACGTCGAAGTATATACTCCCGTCGGCGTCGACACGGGCGTGATAAGTTTCAACGTGAAAGACGCCGATTCGACGACGGTTGCGGATATCCTTGACAAAAAATACGGTATTGCCGTCCGCGCGGGCTTGCACTGCGCCCCGCTTATTCACAACCATCTCGGCACGCTTGAAAAAGGCGCGGTTAGAATCAGCGTCGGATACAACAACAAAAACGCGGACGTCGAAAAATTGATTGACGCAATCCGCGAAATATCAAAATCTTAAAACGACAAAAAAACGCCGACCGATTATTTCGGTCGGCTGATTTTTTGACAATTCCTTGATAAATCAAAGTTTTTTCAGTCTTTCCTGTCTTTCTTTCACGACCTTTTCATAGCCGTGATCGGACGGCACGTAAAACTTCGCGTCTTTCAGGTCGTCCGGCAGGTATTGCTGTTCCACGTAGCCGCCGTAATCGTGCGGATATTTGTATCCCGATATTTTCTCCTGTTTGTAATTGACGTCGCGAAGATACATCGGAACCGCTTCTTTCTTTACCGTTTGTACGGCGCGCTCCGCCTCGTCGCGGGCAATCACGACGCTGTTGGACTTTTCGCTTTCGCACACGCAAATTATCGCTTCCGCAAGCGGCAAAGTACCTTCCGGCATACCGATTTTTTCATAAGCGGTAAGTGCGCTCGTCGCGACCACCAGCGCATTCGGATTTGCCATGCCGACGTCTTCTGCGGAATGAGCGATGATACGTCTGAAAATCAGCAACGGATCGCACCCGGCGTCGATAAGTCGCATCGCCCAGTAAAGCCCCGCGTTGCTGTCGCTGCCGCGAAGCGATTTGCAAAACGCCGACAACATATCGTAATAATTGTCGTCGCTTATCGACAAAACGCGTTTTTGTATGCTTTGCGCCGCGATTTCTTTCGTGATATGAATTGCCCCGTCGGCAGACGCGGACGTCGTGACCGCCGCAAGTTCCAGCGCGTTCAACGCCGTTCTTACGTCACCGCCCGAAGCCCACGCAAGGTGTTCAAGCGCGCCTTCTTCCGCAACGACGTTCATATCGAGAAGCCCGCGTTTGTCGTTTATCGCGCGGTTTAACGCTTTCAGAACGTCCTTGTCCGTCAGCGAATGAAACTCGAAAAGTCGGCACCTTGACACGATAGCTTTCGTCATCGAAACGTACGGGTTTTCCGTCGTGCTTCCGATAAACACGATATAGCCCTGCTCGATTGCGGAAAGCACGCTGTCCGACTGCGCCTTGTTCCAGCGATGACATTCGTCCAGCAGAAGATAGGTCTTTTTTCCGTACATCATCAGACGGTTTTTGGCTTCTTCGATGACGCGTTTTGCGTCGGCAACGCCGCTCGACACAGCGTTCAGAATCTCAAAATGGCTGTTCGTATTTTTTGCGATTATGTTTGCGAGCGTGGTTTTTCCCGTGCCGGGAGGACCGTAGAAGATGCAACTTCCCAGTCTGTCCGCGGCAATCGCCCTTCTTAAAAGGCTGCCTTCTCCGACGATATGCTCCTGCCCGATAAACTCGTTGAGAGTTTGGGGGCGCATACGTTCGGCAAGGGGTTTCAACCCGTCGTTTTGTTGGTTTGCATATTCGAATAAATCCATATTTATGATATTATCATATCGTATTTTTTATTGCAAGGATTTTTCGACTTTCTTCGTACTTCACGAAAAACTCTCTGTTTTCGTCGGGCTTAATCGGGAATGCGTTGACCGCGCCCAGATCCACGCCGTTTTCGACGACAGAATACTTGTCCGACGGCGCAAAATGAAAGATATATTTCGACTTTTTGTCGTCGTAAATCACGTCGTAGGTTGAAAGGGCTTTCGGCGGCGCGGGACACACGACGATATTTCCGTCTTTCACGCTCACGCCGAGAAATCCTTCCAGCATGGTTTTGAAACACCAGGACGCGCTGCCCGTATACCACGTCCAGCCTGCCCGCCCGAGGTTTTCGCAGGAACTTACGTCGGCTGCAAGAACGTACGGCTCCGCCATATATTTTTTGACCATCGTTTCGTCTTTGCACTTTTCGACGGGGTTAATCGCTTTGAAAATTTCGTACGCCTCGTCCGCGCGACCGCACTCAATAAGCGCAAGGATAAACCATATCGCGCCGTGCGTGTACTGCCCGCCGTTTTCGCGGACGCCTTTCGGATACAGGCTGATATAACCGTAATATTTTTTGTCGTCAAACGGCGGCGCAAGCAACAAAAACAATCCGTTTTTCTTGTCAAAAAGGCATTTTTTTGCAGTTGTAAGCGCGGTATCGACTTTGTTTTTGTCACTTATTCCCGAAAGCGCCGCCCACGCTTCGGATATCGCGTCGATTTTTAAGACGTCGCTTTTACCGTCGCCGAGCCATTCCCCGCTTGCCGTTACAAGCCGCTTGAACCTGCCGTTTTCGTACGCCGCAAGCACGGCTTTTTCCAAGGATTTTATCCTTTCGGAAAACAGCGTTTTTTCACGCGAGTCGTAAAACGCGCTCATCTCCTTTAAGACGGCGATATAAAATTCCGAAAGCCACACGCTCTCGCCCGCACTGTCCGTGCCGACACCGTTCAACGCGTCGTTCCAGTCGCCGCCGCGGATTTTCAATAATCCGTTTTCGCCGACGTCGTACGCTCTTTCGATTATTCTTTCAAGGTGCATCAGGACGCTTTCGCGCTTTTCGTAATATTTCGGGATTTCAAACCTCGATTCTTCCGTCGCTGCAAGACAAGGCGAGTCGAGATACGCCGCCGTTTCGTCAAGTATTTGTCGGTCGCCCGAAATTTTGACGTAATTTGCGACGGCGTACGCAAGAAACAGTCCGTCGTCGGATATCCTTGTCCTGACGCCGTGTTTTTCACCGTGCCACCAATGCATTACGTCGCCCTCGAAATAAACGTGATTGCAAAGTTTCATAAGTTCTTCGCGCGCACGCCGTTTGTCGAAATACGCAAGCGACAGCGTATCCTGCGCCATATCGCGGAATCCCGTCGCGCCGCCCGCCTGATAAAACGCAGTCTTCCCGTTCACCCTTGACGACAAAATCTGATACGGAAGGGTTTTGAACAATACGTCGAAGGAGTCGTCGCTCGTTTTCACGGAAAATGGGCTTATGTTTTCAAAGTACGAAAGGCTTACGTTCTTCTTTTCTTCGATATTTTCTTTCGTCGCGTCGACAACGCTTTTATAATCGCCGCCGAATACGAAATAATACTTTTCGCATTCCCCCGCATTAAGGTTTACATCGTAAAATCCCGAAAACGACCTGTTGTTCATCGCCGTGGACGGAATCTCGCCGCCCCGAGAATGTCCGAAAAACTCGTCCTCGTAAAGCCCCGAAAAGGTTTTAAGATACGCGCTGATTCCGTTTTTCACGTTGACGACTTCGCGTATGCCGTCTTCCGTCTTGAAAAACAAAAAATCGTTTTCCCGCGCCGCGCCGAGACAAGTCGCAAGATACAACCCGACTTTCCCGCGTATTTTTTCTTTTGCGGAAATTTCGATTTCGACGATTTTTGCGCCGCCTTCGTCCACGATATATTCAAAAACACCCGACGAAAACTTTTCGTTTTCGCCAAAGTATCTGCTTTCGCCCTTTTTGAAAGATACCGCCGCGCCGCGTTTCAGGTCAAAAATATCGCCGTCCGAAAACAACAACGCGCGCTCCGACGGCACGTCCGACGTGAAATCGTTGCGCCACACGGTGAGTTTGCTTTCCCTGCTGTTTCCGTAATAGGTGTATCCGCCCCCGCCGTCCGACGAGATAAATCCGCCGACCTTTCCTGCCACAATGTTCGAGTACGGCAAAAGCGTCCTGCCTTTTACGGGCTCGACCTCGTACGAGTCGTTTGAAAAGCCGCCTTCGCCCGTTTTTAACAGAATTTCGTTTTCGCGCCGCGGGAACATTTGTGTGATTTTCGGATTAACAACGACCGCGTTTTCAAAAAATTCCTTTGAAAAGTCGGAAAAACAAATGTCCGACAGCACGGAAAAGTCCGTCGTATCGTCCAAAAACACGCTTACGCCAAAAAGTCCGCTCGTTGCTTCGGTAATTTCCTTTTTGGTTTTTTCGTAATAACCGTCGCCGTCCCTGTACGCCACGACAAGCGTAACGCCGATTTCCGCGTTTTTTAAGGCGTTCACGACTTTCACCGCCCCGATAAGGTCGTTTTTGTTGTTGTCGTAAACAAACAGCAGCGGCTTTTTTGAAAAGTTTTCGGAATACTTCGAAAACTTCTCGTTATGCCTGCAAATTTTCAAAATTTTCTCGTTTGAAAACGGCTCGTACAAAAGCCGCGGAATAAGTCCCGACAACGTTTCCGAAAACCGTTTGCCCAAATCGTTTTTGCGTTTCGAGTTTTCGATAAGGGTGAAAAATGACGGCGTTTCGGTTTTTCTCATTTCGGCAAGCGCGCTTTTTACGTCGTCTTTCAGCACGATAAACACGTCGATTTCCTTTGTCGAAAACGGCGGTACTTCAACGTCGGCAAAAGCGATTGCGGCGGGATCGAGCACCGCGCCGAACGGCAAGTCGTATTTCTTTTTCAGAAGTCCCGACGGGTTTTTCACAGTGTTTCCGCGCCCCAAAAATTCATAACGATTCCCCGCGTACGAAAAGTCCGCGCCCGTCGCCCGCATTACAAAACACATATCGTTTTTCCCTTTTCCGCCTTTCCGCGTTGCGACAAAATTATTGTCGATTTTTGCGGTTTCGACAAATAAATTTGAAAAAACGGGGTGAGAAACAAAATTATTTGCAAAATTCAGCGCAAGGTCTTCGTAAAATACGACGTGATACTTTTTCGTTTCTTCCCCGTCGTTTTTAATATACAGCCGCCTGACTTCGCCCGAAAACACATACGGCGCGTAAACTTCCGCGCACACGTTATCGCTTGCGTTTTCAAAGCGGACTTTGCCGGTTTCAAACGTCGTTTTGTATTCCTTGTTTTCGTAAAACGGAGCAAACGTCGGCGTTATTGTTTTCCCGTTTTCGTCGGTCACGAAAAAGAATCCGCCCGACACGTCGTCGATATTTTTTGAGAACCTGTTTACAAGTACGCCGCGCCACGTCGAGTACCCTTCGCCCCCGTCGGAAATCGTCACGGCGTAGTCGCTCCCCGAAAGTATCGCGGAAAACGGAAATGCACCGGGCGTAATCCCTCGCGAAAAATCGGAAAAGTCGTCGCCTTTTGAAAATTTCGTGCGCCTGACGTTTTTCACCTTGCTTTCGTTTTGTTTTTCGGAAAGCAGTATTTCCGCGCTTTTCACGACGTCGGCGTTTGAAAACAGTTTCTTTACCGCGCCGTCTTTCAAATAATTTGCGACCGCGACCATACTCATGCCGAGATGATGCGCCATAAACTCGGGGACGATTCGTATTGCGCCGCGCGCGTCCAACGCTTCGTACAGCCCGAAGTCGCCAAGCATTTCAAACTTTTCAAATCTTTTCAGGTTTTTAATTGCCTTGCCTTTGAGAGTATCCAGCAAAAGATACGTCGAATAAGGCGAGAAAACGAACGAAGTTTCTTCGCCGCGCACGGAAATTTCTTTCACGCCGAATGCGTAATATCTGAAATTATTTGCCGCGTCAAGGTCAAAGTATCCGCTTTCCGAAATGCCGAAAATTCCGCATTTTTTCGTGTTTTTTATGATTTTTGCCGCGATTTTGCTTGTTTTGTCAAAAAGACCGCCCTTTGGCACGTCCAGAAACAAGTCGGGCATTTTGTATTCAAAAGTCGTGCCGGAATACGACAGCAGGTAATTTCCGAGATTTCGCGCGAACTTCCTTGAAAGTTTCTCCCACGACGCGGGCGGCATACCGAAACACACGCCGAGATACGAAAGAAGCCTTGACTCCGAAACCACGTTGTCGTAATGTCCCGAAAAGGTGTTTTTTCGTTTGTCGTAGCCGATATAAAAAAGATCCCGCGACTTATCGTACAACGCCGAAAAATCGACGGTTTTCAGATATTCGTCGACAGCACTTTTTATATCGCCCGAAAAATACTCGCGCGCGACGATAAGCGCGGTTATGAAATTCGCACTGTCAACGCTCGACACAAAACAAGGTTCAAGCGGGTTTTTCGTGTTCACGTCGTACCAGTTGAACAAATGCCCCTTGAATTTTTCCAGCGACAACGCCGTGTCCAGTGTGTTTTTCACCCTGTTTTTTGCCGTTTCGTAGTCGGTGATTTCAAGAATGCTTGCCGACACGTCGGAAAGTATCGAAAACCCGATATTCGTAGGCGAGGTATAGTTTTGATAATCCCCTTTCGGCAGCACTGTGAAATTGTCGGGCACAAGCGGATTTTTTTGGGATATGAAATATTTGTACATAAGTTTTGCGTGGGACAAAAGATAATCCGCTCCCTTGATTTTCCTTTTTTTCTTTTCCCTGACGCGCCCCGCGAAAAACGGCTTCCATAAAAGCAGGTTCTTTTTCGTAAGAGACCTTACGACGGAAACGGCAAAGACGTATAAATCGACAACCGCAAAATACGGCAGCATGACAAGCCCGAAAAAGTCTTTTATAAACTCTTTCGCCACCCGTTTGACGTACGCCGAAACAGAAAGATTTACGAACACGTCGAAAAACCCCGTCACCCCGACGAATATCGTGTTTATGAAAAACGCCGCGATTATTAAGGCGAAAAAAGTCGGGCTTGCCGACAGAAAAGACAATATAAACAGCGCGAGAAAACACGGCGCTGATAATACCGAAATCCCGTTGAAAACCATTAAAAAGTTGTAAAATTTGTCGATTTTTTTGTTATTTTCTTTCGGATTTGTAAAATTTACAAACGGCAAAAGTTGCACGTCGCCGCGTTTCCATCTGAGTCTTCGGTTTTCGTCCGAAGAAAAACAAAGCGGCGCGTCTTCGTACACGGGAACGCCCGAAGCCCCGGTGTTAAGGATCGCGCCCTCGATAATATCGTGCGACAAAACACGGTTTTCGGGCAATACGCCCGACAGTTTTTCAACATATCTTTCAAGGTTGAAAATGCCTTTCCCCGTGAAAATACTTTTGCCGGTAAGGTTATAAAACAAGTTGGAATACGCGGGATAAATTTCGTACCCGTCGCCGCCGTGAAACAGCCTTGCGTACGCCGTTTTCAGCGAAAAGGCGTTCGTTTTCCCGTCAAAAGCAAGAAGGTCGTACTTTTCGTTTTCTTCGTGCGAAAACACGTTCACGGCGCGCAACACGCCTTTGGGCTGCAACACGCTGTCCGCATCGAGCGTAATAAAATATTTCGGTTTTTCAAAACCGTCGAAGTTGAAAAGTCGCGAAAAATCCTTGTCGCAGCCGCCATACAAAAAGTTCGCGTAGTCCTCAACCGCTCCCCTTTTTCTTTCGCGCCCCATAAAACAATCGCCGCGTTTCACCCGTTTTCGGACAGCCGCGCGAAGATACGGCGGCAGTTTTTCGTTCAGCGCGGACAGTACGGCGGCGTCGCTTTCGTTGGTTTCGCTCTTACTTCTTTTAAGGTCGATTAAAAGCGTGAACGTCGCGTTTTCGTCGCGGTTTGCGAAATACAGACGGTTCAGGTGCGAAACGGCGGCCGATACGTCCTTTTCGCTTGCGATGAACACCGGCACGACGACGTCGACCGAGAACTCTTTCGGGATTTTTTCAAAATTCCTTGCAAACACGGGCGTATCTTTCAAAAACAACGAAAACAGCCCGTTCGTCAGACGATACGCGACTTTCGACAACGCAAAAACCGAAAGTATCGCCGCGGGTATTCCGAAAACGAAATTGCCGACCGCAAAAAAAACGCCCGCCGAAATCCCCAAAAAGACAACCGAAAACGCAAGGATATAACACGTCGTTTTGTCGATTTTCTTTTTGGTCATCGACACGTTTTTATCCTGCTTCACGCTCTCATATAGTCCGAAGTCCCCGGAAAACACTCCGCCGATAAGCCCATTTCCCGAATACTTCATCACCCTTTCGGCGTATTCGCTTTCGGTGAGGTTTATGCCGTCCGAAAGTTTCCCGATTTTTTCAAGGCAGGCTTTTTTCGTGGTTTCGTCGGAATATGAAAACACCTTGTCGCGGCTTGCGACGGCGTATACGGACAGCCTTTCGTAAAGATTGCAAACCGTACTTTCCACTGCGATTAAACTCTTCATAAGGTTTTCCGTCAGCATATCGTTTTCCGCGACGAACGCGTCGAACACGACTTCCAGATCGTCGCACGTTTTCGCGCTTGCGGAAAGCAATTTTTTGATTTTAAGATAGCGTTTTTTGTTGTTTTTTTTGACAAAATGCAAAAAAACGTTGTTCTTTACGTACTTTTTCACAATCCTTTCCGATGCCGAAGACAATCTTTCCATCTTTTGAAGATACGCCGATTTTTCTTCGACCGCGGCGATTTTTTCAAGCAACGCGACCGTAAGCGCTTCGGACATTCTTTCGCATTCCGAAAACGTGAAAGGCGTTATTTCGTTGAATGCGTCAAAGGCTTTTTCAAAGTATTCTTTCGTCACGTTCCCGTACGTAAGCGCGACGCACGCGCGTGCAAAAATCAGCGCGCGGGGCTCTCCGTTATGCGGAAGACGTGAAAAATCGAAGTCGTTTTTCATAAAAGTTTCGACAAAAATCGCGTTGTTTTCGTAAAGCCATTTTTCAAAAGAATACAGTTCCCTTTTTCCCCTGACCTTTTTGGAAATGACTTTGTAGCCTTTTTTGATTTGCGATTTCACGGGCGCGACGTCAAAGCCTTTCCCTGCGGGTTCGGGCGTCGAAAGCACTTTTGCAAGTTCCCTGATTTTCCTTTCAAAGTCGGGACTTCTTTCGTTCAGCGCGACGTCTTTGTAATATTTTTTCCTTAAATTTTTCAATGCGCCGAAAATGCCGATAAGTAGCAGCGCGGCAAACAAAAATATCAACATATCCCGATTGTTGCCGATTTTCAAAAATAAAAACGTAAAAAAAAAGATTGTCGGTTCATGCGCCGACAATCCTTATGATGCGAGATTAGTCTGTAAGCCGAGTTCTGTCTTGAACGGTCATCTATCTAGACGCGCAGTTGCCTGTGCGTTCAAGCGATTGAGGGGACGGACAGGCGATCCATTGTCCCTTTTCTCTTGCATCGGGTGGGGTTTACATAGCGCGAAACGTCGCCGCATCGCCGGTGAGCTCTTACCTCGCCTTTCCATCCTTACACGATAAATCGTGCGGTATATCTCTGTTGCACTTTCCTTGAAGTCGCCTTCACAGGTATTTCACCTGCACCCTGCCTTGTGATGCTCGGACTTTCCTCATCTTGCGATGCGACCGTCCGGCTAACTCGCAAAGCGAGTATACCCGAAAAACCCGGCGATGTCAAGGAGTTTGTTTCCCTTTCGGGAGATTCCTTGTTATAAAACCCACGCAAGATACTTTTGTACTTGCGTGGGGAAAAGGCGCAAACAAGCAAAAGAGTGAGCATTGCCGCCCCGACAATGCGATTTCAAAAGCGCAGTTATCGGGGACCCCACGGGATACTATGTACCCGTGGGGAAAAGGCGCAAACAAGCAAAAGAGTGAGCATTGCCGCCCCGACAATGCGATTTCAAAAGCGCAGTGTGCGCCGCAGGACTTGCACTTTTCCCCTTTTTTCGACATATACTGTTTTTACTTTGGAGGCGTGATTTTGCTTGACAGTTTGTTTTTAATGCTCAGAAACCTTTTGATTTTTTCGTCCTACGTCGAAAACAAGAACTCTTTCCCGAAACCGCTCTCCCGCGAAAAGGAAGCCGAGTACGTCCTTCGTGCGGAAAACGGCGACAAGGAAGCGACGGAACTTCTTATACGTCATAATTTGCGGCTTGTCGCGCACATTGCGAAAAAATACTGCAATTATCCGGACACCGACGAACTTATTTCAATCGGCAGTATCGGACTTATCAAGGCGATAAGGACGTATAAATCGGGAAAAGGCACCGCCCTTGCAACCTACGCGGCGAAGTGCATCGAAAACGAAATACTGATGACTCTGCGCGTCAACAAAAAGCACAAAAACAACGTATCGTTGAACGATCCCGTCGGCACCGACCGCGACGGCAACGAACTGACAATAATCGATATGCTTTCGACCGACGAAGAAGGCGTCATTACCGACGTCGAAAACCGCATGCTTATCGAGAAAGTTTCGGAAATCGTCAAAACCTCGCTTGACAAGCGCGAATACGAAATAATCGTGATGCGCTACGGGCTGAACGACACGCCGTCGCTGACGCAGCGCGAAGTTGCGGAAAAATTCGGGATTTCCCGAAGTTATATTTCGAGAATTGAAAAAAAGGCGCTCCAAAAAATCAAGAGCGCCATTGAAAAAAACGATTTCGACTTTACTTAAATTGCGATTTTTTTGGAATTGAGATAATACAAAAAACTGCCTTTATCAAAAGAAAAAACAAGTTTTTTTGCCGTAAGTTGCTGTTTTTTAACGCCAAACTTGTTATTTATATCGTCGCGACCGTACTTGCCGTCGCCAAGAATAAAGTGTCCGTGCGCGGCAAGTTGCGCGCGGATCTGATGGGTTTTTCCGTTGTGAATAACAACCTCGACAAGGGTTGAGTTTTTGTCGTATCCGATAACTTTTACGCTTGCTTCGACTGGCACCGCGCCCGCGTGTTTTTCCTGAAAAATCCTGACTTTCCCTTCCTTTGCGTTTTTGAGAAGGTAGTCGCGATACTCCGCGTCCGACGGCACTTTTCCGTAAACGCGCGCCTCGTAAACCTTTTCGATTTTCTCGTTTTTGAATCCTTTTGCGATTTCTTCCGCCGCACTAACGTTTAGCGCGAATATAAGAAGTCCGTCGGTGTTCGTATCGAGCCGATGACAAAGAATCGCGCCTTTTTCGTATTCCGCGAGAATACTTTCCGCAGAAATATCGCCCTCGCTTTTTAGCCCTTTCGGCTTATAAACGATAAGGATATTTTCGTCGCGGTAAATCTCTTTCAGCCGCATATCTTTGGCGTAGCATCTGATGACCGAGCCGCCGTTTACGACGACGTCTTCCCCGACCTTCGCCCCGTCGACGCGGATTTCCTTATCTTTGATAAGTTTTAAAATCGCGTTATACGAAAACAGCGGATAATACTCCGCCGTTATTTTCGAGAGCCTTTGCGGCTTTCCGTTATAAACAAATTCCTTCATTATTTTTTGTCTTTGGTTTTTTTGGCGTCGGAAGTCAAAGTTTCTTTCAGTTGAACAAGACTTTCGATTTCGTTCAGGAGAGTGTTGATATCCTTGAACTGGCGATGCACGCTTGCGAACCTGACGTACGCGACCTCGTCCAGCGACTTCAACTCTTCCATAACCATATCGCCGATTTCCGCGCTGGTAATTTCCTGTTCCAGACTATTGTAAACCTGCTTCTGAACGTTGTTTATCACCCTGTCGACGTCGTACATGGAAACGGGACGTTTTTCGCACGCTTTCATAACGCCTGCACGGATTTTATTGACGTCGAAAGCCTGACGGTTTCCGCTTTTTTTGACGACCATGACGGGAGTATATTCGACGGTTTCGTACGTGGTGAAACGCTTTCCGCAATTCACGCATTCCCTGCGACGTCTTATCGACGTGCCGTCTTCATTGAGCCTGCTGTCGACCACTTTGCTGTCAAGACAACCGCAGTACATACATTTCATAATGCACCTCAGACACAAATTATTGCCAAAACTTGAATTTCGACTTAAATATGATACAACATATTGTGGTCAAGGTCAAGTTTTTTTAACAACAACGCTGCATTTGCCGTATTATCCGCGCGGCGGGGGATCGTCGGAATTTTCCTCTTCCATAATTCTCGCGCCGTTCGCGCTGAGTTCCACAAGCACGGCGTCCGTCCCGATTTTGATCACGTTGCGCCACGGTATGAACAACGAGTCGTTTGAAGTAAGTCCTTTCAGAAACTTCGTGTTGCCGGGAACGATTATGCCGAAAACCTGTCCGCGGCAAGTGAAAGCGATGTCCACCGCCCTGCCCAAACTTCTTCCGTCAACGACGTTAATGACGTCCTTTTCCCGTATTTCGCAAAAAGTGTATTCTTTCCCCATAGGAAGATTTTATGCCGACTGGGAACGATAAATTACTGCAAATATTTCCTTATCGTTTCGATCGCGCTTTTTTCAAGGCGGGACACCTGCGCCTGCGACACGTTGACGGCTTTTGAGATTTCAACCTGCGTTTTCCCCGCAAAATACCGAAGGTACAAAATTTCCCTTTCCCTTTCGGACACCTTTTGCACGGCTTCGGACAAGTCGATGTTTTCCGTCCATTTCTCGTCGGTGTTTTTCTTATCGGCAAGCTGATCCATAAGCATCATTGCGTCGCCGTCGTCGTTATAAACCGATTCATAGTAACTCACGGGTTCGGACACGGCGTCGAGCGCGCACGCGATTTCCGACGCGGGAACGTCGATTTCTTTTGCGATTTCACTCATGCAAGCGCTTATATCCGCGCCCGTGTTACCCATACGCTCGCGCGCGCTGAACACTCGATACGCGACGTCGCGCTGACTGCGGCTGACTTTTATCCCCGTGCTTTCGCGCTGAAACCTGCGGATTTCCCCGATAATCATCGGCACGGCGTACGTCGAAAACCTTACGTTTTGCGTTACGTCGAAGTTGTTCAACGCCTTTAAGAGCCCGACGCACCCGACCTGAAACAAATCGTCCGCCTCACCCCGCCCGTTGGAAAACCTTTGTACAATCGAAAGTACAAGCCTGATATTTGCGTTTATAAATTCGTTTTTCTTTTCTTCGTTGCCGTTTTTGATTTCCAGAAGATACTGCCTGCTTTCTTCGCCCGATATTTTCGGCAGCGACGAAGTGTCCACGCCGATTATTTCGATTCTTTTCATAAAAAAACCTCCTTGCGATATGTAAGAAGGTTTTGCGGTTTCAGACGAGTTTCCCGATTTCCTTTTTGAGTTTTCCGACGATTTTCTTTTCAAGGCGGGATATGTACGACTGCGATATACCCATTTCCGCCGCGATTTCTTTCTGTGTTTTTTCTTCTTCCCCGAAAAGTCCGAAGCGCATTTTCAGGATTTTCTTTTCCCGCTCGCCGAGTCGTGCGAAACTTTCCGCAAGGATTTCCCTTTCCGCCCCGCTTTCGACGTCCTTGTAAATCACGTCGCTGTCGGTGCCCAGAACGTCGGACAGCAGCAACACGTTGCCTTCCCAATCGACGTTGAGCGGCTCGTCAAAGGATATTTCGGCTTTTTGGCGCACCGTCTTCCTAAGATGCATCAATATTTCGTTTTCTATGCATCGGCTTGCGTATGTCGCGAGTTTGATTTGTTTCGTGAAATCGAAACTGTTCACCGCCTTGATAAGCCCGATAGTGCCGACGGATATAAGGTCTTCCATGTCGATACCCGTGTTTTCAAAGCGTTTCGCAATATACACGACAAGCCGCAGATTTCTTTCGATGAGTTCGTTTTTCGCGTTGACGTCGCCGTCGTTCAGTCGTTTGACGACAGCCTGCTCTTCTTCGGGCGTAAGCGGCGCGGGAAGAGCCTCGCCCCCGCAAAGATAATCGATTCTGTCGTCCTCGCACGATAAATCGAAAAACCTTAAAAGCCAAGCAATAAGTTGTTTGAATTTCTTCATATTACCCCCTTTAACGCGTCGGCGTTGTAAATGAGTTTGCAACCGTCAAGGTCGGTGTCGGCAATCGCGACGGGTACTTTTGCGTACGCGCGCCTGCCATCGCCCGTGTGAAATACGAGCGCGTCCGCAACGAACACGGGACAACGCTTCACCGCCGTAACGGTTTTGACGTCTATGTATCTTTCGGTTTTTTGAAGGTACCGCTTCCCCGCGTCGCGCGACAAAATCACGACGCCTTTCCCTGTAACTCCGTCGATAAGGCGGTTGCCCGTATCGTTGAAACATTTCAGCTTTTCGCTTTTGCCGTCCACAACGATATCGCAAAAACACGCCTGCAAGCCCGAAATTCGCCTTCTGACGGCAAAACGCCCCATTTCCCAGGTGAATACCCATAAAAAGGCAAAACCTCCGATTACAGCCCATTTTACGCCTTTGCGCGCAGGATACGTAAGCATGCGCCCGTGCGTAACGCCGAATCCCAGGAAAGAATACGCCGCACCGCCCGCAAGAAACGACGCCGCCGCAAAGGTCAGCAAAAACAAAACGTACTTCTTTGCGCTTTTGAATTTCGCCGCAAATATCGTCGTGGCAATGAGGGTTGCGATTTTATAAACCCATATGGCGTTATCGACAAACGGGAGAAACACCGAAAACGCCGCGCCGATTATCGCCGACAATATTATCCTGAACCTGCTTTTGTCAAGTTTCAGTATCGCCGCCGACATACTTAACAACGCGCCGTTTATCAAAAAGTTTACAATCGCAACTTCCTCAATATAGACCACGCCGTAATTCTTGCATATCGCACTGTCGCATACATTCCGATTATGTCGAATTTTTTATACATTTTGGTGAATATTTATACATTTCATATAAAATTTTTATGCATAAAATCGCTGAAAGCCTGATGAATACTGGATTTTTGCGCTTATGCATTTATACATTTCGATATTTTGAAAAGGAAAAACATAAAATAAATTCGCTGAAAATAAGCAGTTTTCAATGTGAAAAACCCACATATAGCGCAAAGCGGTTATATTTGCTTCGTAGTTTATTTTGACTTTGTCAAAGTGATATTTTGGCTGTCGCCAAAGTTATATTTCGGCTGACGCCGAAGTTGCGGCGTTTATCCATAACTTTCCCACGGCACACACTGCTCTTTTGAAATCGCATTATCGCAAGCGGCAATGCTCACTCTTATGCTTGTTTGCGCCTTTTTCTCCACGCAAGTACAAAAGTATCTTGCGTGGGTTTTATAATACGGTGTCCCTTCCGGGAGATTGCCACACTACGCTCGCAATGACATTAGGTGCGTTGCACGCAAAATAATATTTGCTCTAATTACCCCCCCCCTAAAACGGCGAGAATTCGATGAGATTGTGTTTTTCTCGGCGGGTTTTGAAAATTATAGTGTACTAATGTGTACACGAATTTTCAAGTTCCGACGAAAAAGCAAAATATCGCGAATTATCGCCGTTTTACAAAAAAAATTTCGGCAGAGCCCACGTCTGCTCACCTCGCAGGCTCCCCGAAATAATCAGTAAATGTTATGACTGCGGCAATGCCGCTTGTTGATAAGGTCGCAAAGTACGACCTGCCCCGCGCCGTCCGACCGACGTATGTACGTCGATATTTTGCACGCAAGGACTTTTGTCGCGCGACGCAAACCGCGCCCACGGACAAATATTTTGGTGTTATCCCGCCCGAACGTTGTCCGGGCAAGACAAAATTTTACACTTTCGCCGCGTATTTACGGCACGCGCTTCCCGACGCCGTCGTTTCCGCGCGATTTTACGATATCGTTTTAAGGCGCAACCACCTTGTGCGTACGCTCGAGCATACACACGCGATAAGTTTTGCCGAAATTATGTCGTTTCCGATTAGTTGGAACGAGAACGGATCATACGAAGGAATTCAGGGATATCTTTATCGCCGGTATCCATACGACTGCTGTTCACTTCCCCTGTGCGAGCGCCTGCCATGACAGGTTCACGAGCGGGAGCGGGCGCGGGTTCCGCAGCGATTTCGGCACGGATGGAATTAAGGTCTTCCTTCTTGCTTTCTTCCGCGGTTGTATGGAAAGCGTTTGCGTCAAAGAGTTTCGCACCCATATCGAATTCGGGAGTGCGCTGAGTATGACCGTTGAAGCCGGTTGCGATGATGGTAACGACGACTTTGTCGCCAAGTTCTTCATCAACGCCTGCGCCGAAGATGATGTTTGCGCTGCTGTCGACGACGTCCTGAACGAGTTTGGACGCTTCCGCGACTTCCGAAAGAGAAATATCAAGACCGCCGGTAACGTTGATGATGACGCCGGTTGCACCTTCGATATCGGTTTCGAGCAACGGGGATTGTACAGCCTGACGGACTGCTTCGAGAGTGCGGTTTTCGCCCTCGCCGCAACCAATACCCATGTGGGCAAGACCTTTATCGGACATAACGGTGCGAACGTCGTTGAAGTCCAGATTGATAAGAGCGGGGTTGACGATAAGGTCGGAAATACCCTGGATACCTTGACGGAGCACGTCGTCGGCAACCTGGAACGCCTTAACGATAGGAGTGCCCTTGGGAACAACGCTCAAAAGTTTTTCATTGGGGATAATAACGAGCGTATCGACGTATTGACGAAGGTTTTCAATGCCCTTTTCGGCATTTTCCATACGTTTTTTGCCTTCGAAATTGAAAGGTTTTGTAACGACAGCGACGGTAAGGATACCCATTTCACGCGCGATGCTTGCCACGACGGGAGCAGCGCCGGTGCCCGTTCCGCCACCCATACCTGCGGTGATGAAAACGAGATCGTTGTCCTGCAAAACTTCTTTGATCTGGTCGATGCTTTCTTGTGCAGCCTTTTCGCCGATGGAAGGATCGGCACCTGCGCCGAGACCTTTCGTAAGTTCCGCGCCGAGTTGGATTTTCAACTCCGCCTTACTGCGAATAAGGGCTTGATAATCGGTATTCATAGCGACGAATTCCGCGCTTTTGATACCTGCGTCAATCATTCTGTCAACAGCGTTGTTTCCGCCGCCGCCGACACCTATAACACGAATACGAGCAACATTTACCGGTGAACCGTACATAATAACTATCCTCCTATTTTGGATAAAAGATTTTGTAGTATTTTATTTAACCCCGTGAGTTCCTGAGCGTTTAAGTCGGAAGCGACGTCAAGCAATGCGATTGTCGACGAAAACTTCGGCTTGTTGTAACAAGGAACGTCGGGAGCAATAATTTCAATGGGTTTTTTAAGGACTTGCGACAAATACTCTTTCGCGCCGCGGATTGTCGTGACGCCGTTCCCCGTGAGATATACGGGACAATGGGCGTTACATTCAAACCCCGACTGCGCGATGCTTTCGGAAATAAATTCCGCAATGGTGTCAAGCCTGCTTTTTGCGATTTCGTTGACGTCGAGCGCGGAAAAACGATATTTTCCGTTTTCGCCGGCTTCGTAATAACTCGTTTCGTCATAAGCAAGGGAAAGATCGATTTTGTCCTTGACTTCTTCCGCCGCGGAAAAAGGCACTTCGAACATCATCGCGATATCGCTTGCGACGTGACCACCGCCGAGAGAGAACGAAGTAAGGCTCACCAGCCCGTCGCCCTGCACCACGGCAACGCTTGACGTAATGTATCCGACGTCCGCGATAAGCTGACGGCGGTAACGCTTGTCCTCCGAAAGTAACGACATACCTTCCGCCCATATCGACGAAACGTATTCGACTTCTTTAAGATGCAAATCTTTTGCAATGTTTTCAAACAACGAGGTAAACGACCTTTCGCAAAGAACGTACGACACGAGCCCCGTGATTTTGTACGCCTCGATCCCGCGCGGTTCGACAAAACGTCTGGTCTTGTCGTCGAGCGTGTAATAAATCGCAAAGTTTCCGATGGTCGTGTAACGGGAATGATTTTTGTAAGTATCGCCCTGCTCAAACAATTCGGTAACGTCGGCGTCGGTGATGCGTTGTGCGCGTCCGCGCGCAAGCACGACTTCCTTCACCACGATTGCGATAAACTCCGACGGAACGCCGATGTAAAGTTTTTTCGCCTTTAGGCCGCTTTCCGCTTCCGCAACGTGCAACGCCTTGCCGACTGCGGATTTCAGATCCTGAACGTTGAACCACTTCCCGCCCGAAAAACCGCTGTAATAGCACGAACCGAAACCCTTCACGTTGAAAACGCCTTTCGGGGTTTTGTTGCCGATCATTACGGATATTTTTTTCGAGCCGATGTCCAACACGGCGACGTCGTTGAGTTTAGCCATTATTCCCTCATTAGTCTAATATATATTTATTATAGCGTGCGTACGCGTGTGCGTCAAGCGTTTAACAAAACTTTTTATAATATTTTTCGCGTATATGTGCATATTTGCGCGCATTATGTGCCCATATACGCATATAAACGCGTATTCGCGCGTGTGATAGCTGTTTTTCTGCATTAAAAAACACGGCGCGCTGCCGTGTTTTGCGTTTTTTTTGTTTTCAGTACGCAGGTTCTGCGATAAATTTGTTTTTGGACGAGTTGTATATCGCGATATACTTCGACGTCTTTTTCTCACTATCTTCGGGCAGACTCTTGTACCAGGAAAACGCAAGAGGCACTCTTTCGCTCACCTGTTCGGTAGTAAGGTTGCCGCCAAGGCGCATTACAACGCCGCTTCTCGTGCAAAGATCGATTACGTCGTTTTCAAACCTCACCTTTTCGATGAAAGCGATAAACTGCGCGGGAGTCAGTTTGCAATTATACATCCCCGCCGCTACGTTTTGCAGATAATAAATCGACTTTCCGAATTCGACGGGCAACGTCCTTCCCGTTTCGATGGTATATTTCCCGACAAGTTCGAACCCGTCGACGAAAACGAAAGACTGCTCGTCCGGTTTGTCGTCGTAAAAGCCGAGCACCACCATATCGCCGTCAACCACGACGTACTTCGCGGCGTCCGAAGTGTTCTGCCGATATTTCATGAGATAAACCGGCACCCTTTTCGAAACGTGAATCACGATGCGGTTGGGGAAAATCCTTTCGATATTCACCACCCTGACACCGGGAAGCGCCGCATTGATATTTTTAATCATATGGCTTTCGCTGACGCCGAAAATATTTTTTCCTTTTTTGATCCCCGACGCGGCGATGATTTTTTCCGCCTCGCCCTCTTCCGCCTGAATCGACGTTTCGGTGTCGAAATCGACGGTAACGGTTTTCACCCGAAACAGCAATCCGTTGATAAGAGCAATTGCGGCAATCAAAACCAACCCCACGATGAGAACAACGTGTTTTTTAGTCATTGACCGAAATCCTTTGTATTTTTGCACCGAGCGACGACAGCGTTTTTTCGAAAGATTCGTATCCCCTGTCGATAAGTCCGACGCCGCTTATCGAAGTGACGCCTTCCGCTTTGAGCCCCGCAAGCACCAGCGCGCTGCCCCCGCGAAGATCGGACGCATGCACTTCCGCGCCGTACAGTTTCCTGACGCCCCTGACCACCGCGACGTCGCCGTGCACCGTGATGTCCGCGCCCATACGTCGTAAATCGGGGACGTGCTTAAAACGGGTTTCGAAAATGTTTTCGATAATGATTCCCGTACCTTCCGAGATCGCGTCGAAAGCCATAATCTGCGCCTGCATATCCGTTGGGAACGCGGGATACGGCGACGTTTCGATATCGACCGCTTTTGTCCTTAAATTACTCGATATCAATATTCTATCACAAAACGCGCGCACCTTGCAACTGCTTTTGACGAGTTTCGACGTTATTGCGGCAATATGTTCCGGCACGACGTTTTCGATTTCGATTTCGCCGCCCGCAATGCCCACCGCCGTCATCAGCGTTCCCGCAACGATTCTGTCGGGTATCGGCGTGTACTCCGTACCGTGAAGTTCCGTCACCCCTTCGATTTTTATCACGGGCGTGCCCGCTCCCCTGACTTTCGCGCCCATTTTGTTGAGCATGTTTTGAAGGTCGGTGATTTCGGGCTCTTTCGCGGCGTTTCTTATTATCGTCGTTCCTTTTCCGAGGACTGCCGCCATTATTATGTTTTCGGTTGCGCCGACGCTGATTTTGTCAAGTCCGACGTCCGCGCCGACAATGCCGTCCGTCGCACAATTTATGTAGCCCGACTGCTCGTCGATTTTTATGTTCAGCTCTTTCAGCGCGCGTATGTGTATGTCCACCGGGCGCAAGCCTATATCGCACCCGCCCGGATACGCGATTCGCGCCCGCCCGAGCGTCGCGACCAGACTGCCCATAAGAAACACGCTGCTTCTTATTTCGTGTGCAAGACTTTCAGGGACGTCGCCGTTTTTCGCGCCGCCGCTTATCGTGATTTCGTCGCCCGCTCTCACGACGACCGCGCCCAGCGATTTTATTATTTCGCACATATACGCCACGTCGGAAATATCGGGACAATCCCTGATCGTCACCTTTTCCCGCGTGAGCAACGCGCCCGCAAGAAGCGGCAATATGCTGTTTTTCGCGCCTTTGAGCCTTGTCTTTCCGTAAAGGCGATTGCCGCCCGAAACGATAAATTTTTCCATAGTTTATATTACTGTCGGAGCAAGGTTTTTTGTGAATGGTCGGCACAAAGACAAAGCACGCCCGAAAACGTCATGAACGCAACGAGACTACTGCCGCCCGCGCTGACAAAAGGAAGCGGCAACCCCGTCGGCGGAATCGCGCCGCTTACAACCGCAAAATTTATCGCGCTCTGAATCGCGACGATTGCGGTGATTCCCGTCGCAAGGTAACTTTTGAATCGGGTTTTTGCGTTTATCGCGATTTTTATGCCCGAATATACGAAAACTATGAAGATTATTGCAAGAATCGTTACTCCGAAAAACCCCGTTTCTTCCCCGATAACCGACAGCACAAAGTCGCTTTCCGAAAACGGCAGGAACAAATATTTTTGTCTGCTGTTGAGATATCCGAGCCCGAAAAAACCGCCGCTGCCCAACGCATAATAACTTTGTATGAGTTGGTATCCCTCGCCTTTCGGGTTTTCCCACGGATTCAGAAACGCCAGCAGCCTTTTCATACGGTACGGCTCGGCAACGATAAGCGCGGGGATTGCAAAAACCGCGGGCGCAAGCACCGCCGCAAACTTTTTCGCTTTAAGCCCGCCGACGTACAACATAACGAGCATTACCGCCCCCAAACACACCGTAATTGACATATTTGGTTCCAATATTATCAAAATGCACGAAAAAACGCCGAAAAACAGAATTTTCAGCAACGTTTTTGTATTATTTACGTTATCGTCGGCACAAACCGCAGCCGCAAATATCACAAAACCGAACTTTGCGTATTCGGACGGTTGTATCGTGAAAAACCCGAGGTTTATCCATCGCTTTGCCCCGAAACTTTCGACGCCGAGTTTCGGCACGAATACGAGAGCAAGCAAAATAAGGCTTGAAATCATCACGGGATATTTCGCCTTTTTCAGTTTTTCAACGTCGAATATCCGCACCGCAAACATTAAAAACAGTCCGATTGCAAACGCTATCGCCTGCTTTTTGACGTAAAAAAAAGCGTCGCCGCTTTCGATCGCCGCGGAATATCGCGACGCGCTGTAAATAAACGCCATTCCCGCAAGCGACAACAATATCGTGGTTGCGTATATCGCGATAACGTGTTTTTTCATAGTTCGAAAAACAAATCGTCAAAGGCTTTCCCGCGCTCGACAAAGTTTTTGTAGCGGTCGAAACTTGCCGATGCCGGCGAAAACAAAACGTTGTCGGCGCGCACCACCGTGCTTTCCATAAAACACTCTTTCAGACTCTGTCGATAAGTCACGTTGTAAAAGCCCGCGGCAATCGCGCCGTCCATGATTTCGCGCGCGTTTTCGCCCGTAATAAAGGCGTAAATTACATTTTTAGGAAGTTTTTTGAACAAATCTTCAAAATTTTCGCCCTTTCCTCGCCCGCCGAGTATCAAAACTGTATTTCCAGCCATACTTTCGGCACTTTTTAAGGTTGCGGAAATATTCGTTCCCTTGCTGTCGTTATAAAATTTCTTTCCCCTTTTCTCGCCGAGATAGGTCGTGCGGTAAAGCGGCGCGGCAAAACTTTTCAGCGTCATTCTTATGATTTCGGGATTAATCTTCCTTGCCATACACGTTGCGGTTGTCGCAAGGACGTTTTCAAGGTTCACCCCGGCGCACGCCGACAGTTCCCCGCAATTTGCGATATGTATTCTTTTTTCGTCCTCGAACACGATTTCGTCGCCGTCGAGATACGCGCCGCGCACCCGCTTTTTCGTGCTGAAAAAGAATTTGTCCGATTTCACGATTTTCGATATTTCTTCGGACGTTTCGTCGTCGGCGTTGAAAACGGATATTTCCCTGTCGCACTGTCCCTCGAAAAGTTTCGCTTTCAGGTTTTTGTAATTATCAAGGGTTTTGTGCCGGTCAAGGTGATCGGACGTTACGTTTGTGAGAACGGCGATATCGGGACAAAGTCGTTTGGTCGTTTCCAGCTGAAAACTGCTGACTTCCACGACGGCGATATCGTCAGGCGTCAGCGACAACGCTTTTTCGGAAAGCGGCACGCCGATGTTCCCGAGCGCGTACGATTCGTACCCCGCCCCGTTCAGCACGTCGTTTATCATCAGGGTAACCGTCGTTTTTCCGTTCGTACCGCTTACGGCGATAAACTCGCTTTCAAGAAAATCCGCGGCGAATGCAAGTTCCCCCGTCACCTTGTTTTTCGCGACGGCTTTTTGAATCGACGGGTTATCGATACTTATCGCGGGACTTAAAATCGTAAGGTCGGCGACGTCGGAAAAATCCGCGCACGGCACGACCGTCACGTTTTTCGGAATTTCTTTTTCATTTATGTCGTCGTCGAAAACGTAAACGTCCGCGCCGATTTTTTGCAGAAGTTTTATTACAAAGCGCCCGCTCGCCCCCAACCCGTAAACAAGGACTTTTTTGTTTTTATAATTCATAAACCACCTTTGACAATACGTTAAGCGCGGTAAACAGCGTCGTTATCACGGCATATCGGCAAACGATATTCCATTCGGGTATGCCCTTCTTTTCCAGATGATGATGGTACGGCGCCATTAAAAATACGCGCTTTTTCGTGAGTTTGAAATACGTTACCTGCACAATTACTGATATGCACGACACCACGAACATTATGCCCGATATGAGTATCGAAAAAGGATTTTTCAGAAAAACCGCAACCGTCGCGACCGCGCTGCCGAGCGCAAGGCTGCCGGTATCGCCCATCATGATTTTCGCGGGGTTGAAATTGAACCACAAAAACGCCATAAGTCCGCCGACGAGCGACGCAGAAAATACCGCGACGCCTTTTACTTCAGTTGCGGTTAAATCCTGTCCGTAATAGATAAGCCCCAGCACCTCGGTGGTTGCGATAAGCAAATACCCGATAAAGTATATCAAAGACGTCGTCGAGGCAAGTCCGTCCAGCCCGTCCGTAAGGTTCACGGCGTTGGTTGCGGCGATATATACAAGCATAGTGAAAGGTATTATCCCCCATGAAAAATCAACGGTCGCCGCCGTAAACGGAAACCCGACCGCACTTCCTATCACGGGATTTTTATATACGAAAACCGCGGCGATTGCCGCAAGTCCCGTCTGCCCGACTATCTTCTGGTATGGTTTCAGCCCCAGATTATTGTGGGTTTTGATTTTCAGAAAGTCGTCCAGAAATCCGACAAGCGAATACCCGAGCATTAAAAGCACCGCGACAAGCGACAACTTCCCGTACCCGACGGCAAGGGTTACGACCGCAACCGGGATAATGAAAATAAATCCGCCCATCGTCGGCGTGCCTTCCTTTGCGCTGTGCTGCGAAACGTAGCCGAGTATCACCTGCCCGGCTTTCAGTTTTTTCATCGTTTTTATGACAAGCGGCGCAATCAGCATCGAAAAAAGGAAGGTCGCCGCAAGCGCGATAAAACACGAAAGTTCGATTTTCACCTTTCACCTCTCGATAAAGCGATGGCTTCGTCGACGTCGGAATATCTGACGCGCCGCCCGTTTCGCTCTATGTACTTTTCCGCGCCCTTGCCTGCAACGACAAGCAGGTCGCCGTCCGACAAAAGACTTGCCGCAAACTCGACGGCTTCCCGCCTTTCTTCGACGATGAAAACTTTTCCGTTTCCTTTCACGCCTTCCATTATGTCCGAGATGATGTTCGTCAACGGTTCCGTACGGCTGTTGTCTTCGGTGACGATCACCGCGTCCGAAAGTCTTGCGGCGATTTCTCCCATTTTCTTGCGTTTTCCCTTGTCGCGATTTCCCCCGCAACCGAATACGGTTATCATTTTTCCGCGCGTGAGAGTTCGCGCAGTACGCAAAAGATTATCGAGTCCGTCGGGCGTATGAGCAAAATCGACGATGATTTTTGCGTTTTTGTACGAAAAAATGTTAAATCTACCCGGTATCGGCGGCAATTTTTGTAAACTTTCGGCAATTATCGGCAACGGTACTTTCAGCGTTTTCAAAAGAGTTATCGCGGAAAGAGCGTTCAGAACGTTGTATTTTCCGTAAAGCGGCATGAATAATTCGTATATTTCGTCAAACACGTTGACGATAAACGACGTACCACGCGGTTTTCTTTTGATTTCCATCGCAAACACGTCGCTCGGCTCATCGATTCCGTACGATATTATCGGCATATCGAGGGTTTTATATAACTCTCTGCCCAGATTATCGTCCACGTTTACTATCGCGCTTTTGGTCATTCCGTTTTTGAAAAATGACAATTTTGTATCGTAATATTGCGAAAAATCGCAAAAATAATCCAAATGTTCGGGTGAAACGTTGGTAAAAATGCTAATATCGCTTGTTATCCCGTACAGTCTGTCCTGTGCGATTGCGTGCGCCGACACTTCCATCACGACGATTTCGACGCCCGCCCTTACCATTTTCCTGAAAAGGCGGTTTAATGTGAAACTGTCGGGCGTGGTAAGGTCGGCTTCATACGTTTCGTCAAGGATTTTGTAGCCGATCGTGCCGATAACGCCCGTCTTATACCCTGCCGATTTCAATAAATGTTCGGCAATATACGAAGTCGTCGTTTTTCCGTTCGTTCCGACGATTGATACAATTTTCAGTTTCAAATGCGGTTTTTCAAAGAAATTTTGGCATATTTTGCTGTAACTCTGCCTTGAATTTGTAACAATCGCTGTCGGAAGTCCGCTTTCGGTTGCGTGTTCCGCAAGAATTGCAACCGCGCCGAGCATCTGCGCTTCCAGCGCGTGTTTGTGTCCGTCGTCGTCTTTCCCCTTGATACATACGAACAAATCGCCGTCCTTTACCTGACGGCTGTCGGTTGCTATGCCCTTGATTTTGATTTTGGAAATATCCGCGCTTGAAGTATAAGACACGTTTTCAAAAAGTTTTTCAATCGTAATCATAACGTCGCCCCTTTAATATTTATTAATAAATATTATCAAACGGACGACGCTATTACAACCACGCGGTAAAATTAGACTTTTTTAGACAATCTTTGTTTATCAAATTCTTAAAATTCGTATTCGTACGGGTTGAAAGGCGTCGCGGCGATCCTTTCGCTTTCGTCGGTGATTTCGGGAGAAACGTCGTAATAAGAAAAAATCCCCTCAAAAATTTCCCTGACGTAAGGCGCGGCGACGATACTTCCGTAATACGCCCCGACGGGTTCGTCGACGAGAAACAGCGCGATTGCCTCGCACCCTGCGTACTTTTCAAAGCCGATAAAACTTGAAATATACTTGCCCTGTGCGATCGCCCCGTTTTCGTATTTTTGCGCCGTTCCCGTTTTTCCGCCGATATTATAACCGTTTATGTACGCACCTTTTCCGCTGCCTTCGGTCACGACGGAATACAAAATCTTTGCAAGTTTTTCGGAAGTTTCCCGCGATATTACCCTGCGTTTTACGACGGGTTCGTTTTCTTTCACGACTCGTCCCGACGCGTCCGTCGCGCTTTTTAAAAGATACGGAGTAACGATTTCGCCGCCGTTTATCGCCGCCGACGCCGCAACCGCAAGTTCGATGGGAGTCAGCGCAACCGCCTGCCCGAATCCGATGCGGGCAAGGTCGACGTTTTTGACGGTGTTTTCCGCAAGGGTGAGTCCCGACGTTTCGCCTGTTACGTCGATGCCGGTTTTTGAAGTTATACCGAAGTTTTTCAGATATTCATAAAATTTTGCCGTACCGACTTGCAACGCGCAATCCATAAACACGCAGTTGCAACTGTTCCTTACCCCTTCCGCAAAAGACTGACTGCCGTGCCCTTTCGAGCGCCAGCATTTTATCTTTTTTCCGTCGACGACACGGCTCCCGGCACAGTAAAACCTGTGGGTTTCCGGGAAGGCGTTTTCCTGTATGGCGATTGCCGACGTCAGAATTTTGAAGGTACTGCCCGGCTCGTAAACCGCCGACACCATTGTGTTTTTGCTGTAACGAAACAATGCGGAAAGGTCGTCGCGCGGAACGTTGTTAAGATCGTACGACGGAGTTTCCGCCATTGCAAGAATCTCGCCCGTCGTCGGATTCATGACAAGACACGACACCCGTTTCGCTTTCGTCGCGAGCGCGGCTTTTTTTATCGTATTTTCGACAATGCTCTGGATATAAAAATCGACTGTCAGCGTAAGGTCGCACCCCGACGTCCCGGGAAGATAATATCTCGTGCCGCCGATACCGCGCCCGATAAGGTCGGCTTCCGACAACACGCTGCCGTTGACTCCCGTCAGATATTTGTCGTAATAGGATTCGAGCCCGCTTTGTCCCTGAAGGTCGACGTTCGTGAATCCCAGAACCTGCGTCATGAAGTCGCCGTACGGATAATATCTGAACCCGTCTTCCGAAACGTAAATTCCTTTCAGATTTTTTTCAACGATTTTCAGGACGTTTTCTTTTTCGACTTTTTTCGCGACGGTGATTTCGCCCACGCCCTTTTTCGTGATTTTGTCATAAATCTTTTTATAATCCGCGCCCGCGTATTCGGAAAGCGCAGCCGCAACCTCTTGCGGATTTTCGACGGCGTTCGGACGGACGTAAATCGTATATCTCGTCGCCGTATCGGCAAGAGTTATCCCGTTTCTGTCGTAAATTCCGCCCCGCCTTGCGACAAGCGGCAAATCTCTGTACCACTGCTCCGCGGCGCGCGCCTGCAACTTTTTTGACGAGATCACCTGCACGTACAGAAACTTGAAAAGAATCGCGGTAAAGAAAAAGACTATTAACGTAAAAACAGTTAATAGCCTTGGTTTGGGGTTATATATTAGGTTATCGTTCAAAAATTAGGTTTCTCCTTATTCACCCAACTTGTCGAGCGTGGCGTCGAACCAGTTCGTTTGGGTTTCAAAGGTATTATACGAAGAATGGACGAAATTAAGACCACTTTCGTTTGTGTCGTACACGCTGCTCACCGCCGCTGCCGGATCCTGCACGGGTTCGGTCGACGGAGTATTGATAAGCTCCGCATTGATGATGACAAGCGTTACTATAAGCAATACGACCGCAAGGTAAACCGCCATGATGACTTTGCCCTGAGTGCTGAGTTGTTTGGACGCCTTGCGTTTTGCCTGTACGCGGGTTTGGGTTTCGCGCAGTCTCATCGGCTCGAAAACTTCGACTTCCGGTCTTGCGGAGTAGCGGTTTTCGACAGCGCCGCGGCTGACGTTATTCGTGTTAAGACGATTCCATAAATCTTCGCGGGCGGGATCTTGTACGGGAGCATACATATCCTGGCGCGCTAAGGGACGCTGGTTTACGACTTCCGCCGAAGCGTAACGGTCGTACGTCGGCTGCTGACGGCCAAGACGCGCGTCAAAACTGGGCACCGGCCTGTCGGGGCTGTATGTGTAATCCCTGTTGTCGATATCTTCTCTTATTCCTTCACGGTTTATGGTTGTTCCTAACATTTCCCTATCCTCGCTTACTTATTTTTATAATTTGGTTTTTTATTACAGTTTTTCGATCACTCTCAGTTTTGCGCTTTTGCTTCTGCCGTTTTCGTCCTGTTCGTCCTTTGACGGCAATATCGCCTTGTTTGAAATAAATTTTACGATTTCGTGCCTTCCGCATACGCATACGGGCAACGATTTGTCGCAAATGCACCCTGTCGCAAGGTCTTTCATTGTCTGCTTCACGATTCTGTCTTCTTCCGAATGGAAAGTAATGACGCACATTCTTCCTTTCGGATTAAGCAGACCTACGTAAGTCCTGACCGCGGTGTCCAGCCCTTTCAGTTCCCCGTTCACTTCGATGCGGATTGCCTGAAAAGTACGCTTCGACGGATTTCCGAATTTCCAGCGGTTCGAAGCGGGTACGCTGTATTCGATAATTTTTGCCAACTGCCCCGTCGTCGATACCGGCGACTTTTCTCTTTCTTTGACGATGTTTTTCGCGATGTTTCTCGCAAATCTTTCGTCGCCGTAAGAAAAAATGATTTTTTGCAGTTTTTCTTCGTCGTATCCGTTCACCACGTCGTACGCCGAAAAAGATTGGCTCCTGTCCATTCTCATATCGAGCGGCGCGTCTTTCATATAAGAAAATCCGCGTTCTGCGACGTCGATCTGATAACTCGACACGCCAAGGTCGGCAAGTACGCCGTCGATTGACGATACGGACAGATTTTTCAGTATGCTTTCAATGTTCTTAAAATCATCGTGTACGAACGTGATTTTGTCTTTATAGGCTTCAAGCCTTTTTTTCGAATACGCGATTGCGTCTTCGTCTTTGTCAATAGAAATAAGCCGTCCCGTCGTGAGCCTTTTCGCGATTTCGCCGCTGTGCCCGCCTCCGCCTAACGTGCAATCGACGTAAACGCCGTCGGGCTTTATGTTCAACCCTTCGATGCACTCGTTAAGGAGTACCGGAACGTGATTGAAATTCTCTTCCATCAGAATCCGAATTTTCCGAGGGGTTCAAGCGACTGATCGTATTCTTCGTCGTCAAGATCCTTGAAGCGTTCGTTGTAGGTTTCTGCCGACCACAATTCGATTCTGTCGAACATTCCGACGAAAACGACGTCTTTCTGGATTTTCGCGATTCGCCTTAAATTTGCGTCAAGTACGAAACGCCCCTGATTGTCTTCTTCGGGAATCGACATCGTCGCAACCATTCTGCGGAGTGCGTCGGTGGCTTCTTTGCCCTCTTCGGTAACGAATGAAATGTTTTTGGACTTTTCTTCGTAAAGGTTTGCAAACTGCTCTTCGGAGTAAATGAACAAACAACCGCTTGTTCCGCGAACTATGGCAAAATTCTGACCGAGCTCCGCTTTGAGTTTAGCGGGGATACGCAAGCGGTTTTTCTGGTCGAGTTGATGATTGAACTTTCCGACGTATGCCATAATTACCTCCTTCTAAGATGTTTGTAGATTAATAATAGCACATAGATTGACCACTTGCAACCACTTTTAACAAATTTTTTTCATTTTTTTCAGAAAATTTTTCTAAAATTTCTTAAATCCGTCGTTTGAATAGCAAATTTTCGACATTAATAGTAAAATTTTGCTATTGACAAAAAATCGGAGTGGTGGTCAGCGTTCCCTGCTTTTTCTCGTTTGCCCCCATATTATGTCCTGTTCGCCTAAAATGTGCAAGCGATTTTACGGTGATTTTCGCATTTTTTCCATATTGTTTTTTTTGCATAAAAAAAGCAACCCCTGTTTTGGAATTGCAATTAAAAAAATATCGTTACTATGTAATCGTCAAAAATTATTCTTCACTTTCGTCGATTTTGTAAAGTCGGTTGCCGAGTTTGTCGCACGACGTCATGATATATTCCACCCCGTTTTTCTCGTGCAGAATTTCCGTCCTGCCGTATCGACCGTGAAGGTGTCCGTAAACCACTTTTTCAACCCCGTACTTTTCGGACAAATCGGTGAACGCGGTGTCGGCGTTATTAAGCTCGAACGGGGGATAATGCAGCATGGCGATAATCTTGTCGTTTTCGCCTTTCAGTTTCGTCGCTTCCTTTAAGGAAAGTTCGTATCTTATGACCTCGCGATTATAGACTTTTTCGTCCTCGGGCGTCTTGTTCGATTCGGGCAGAGTCCAGCCGCGCGTACCGCAAAAAACGAAATTTCCGAATTTTAAGGCGTTGTTCTGAATGGCAAAAATATTTTTTTCGGCAAAAATCTTATACATTTTAGTATAACTTTGCCACCAATAGTCGTGATTGCCGCGGATTATTACTTTTTTGCCCTTAAATTTTTCGATTTCGTTTACGTCGATAAGTGCGTTTTCAAAGGTCATCGCCCACGACAAATCGCCGGCAAGCAGCACGATATCGTCGTCCGATACCTTATTTTGCCAGTCTTCGACGATTTGTTCAAAGTGGTTTTCCCACATTGTACCGAAAATATCCATCGGCTTATCCGACGAAAACGATAAATGAAGGTCTGAAATCGCAAAAATTTTCATAACTATAAGATTGCGCGCACGCTTTTTACCTACACAAAATATATATATTACTTATATCACATAATAATGTTTTTTTCAAGCGATGACGCAAATATCACAAAAAAAAACCGCTTTACATAAAATAAGGTATAAACGCTTTGGAGGTGTAAAAATGTCGTTTTGCAATACCCTGAAACCCGACAGGACGCCCGGACCGATTTCCGGAAATCCGCTACATAATCTGTGCGAGCGCGCCTGCATACAAGTGAGAAAAGTTTTCGACGCGTGTATCAACCAGACTTCGCTTGAAGACTACGGCGTCACAATCACGAATCCGACGCCCGCAAACTATACCACCCCGCTGACCTTTGTGTCAGCCGCTTCGACGTCGTCGGCAGGCACGATATCCAACCTTATCGTTACCCCGCTTTCGGGCGACAACCCGCACAACTCGCGCGTGCAGGCAACGATAACCATTCCCGTAGAAGTCATCTATGTCGACGCAAACAACGTCGAAGGAAAAGGCACTGCGGAAATCGTCGTCAACGAAGACGTCATAATGTGCTTCCCCGACAACTCGGTTATCCCCGTCGAGATTGCGGCAACCGTGAACGCGGTGTCCCCGCAAGGCGCGTGGACGGAAGGACTCGGATTTTCAATCACCAGCTGCGTGACGGTCGTCTTGAAAGCCGAGGCAGAAGTCGAGCTTCTCGTGCCGTCGTACGGATACTGTTATATCCCGCCTTGTCAGGCATATACGCAGGAAGTCTGCACGGGCGTGTTTGACCTGCCATTGTTTCCCACGACTTTCACACGATAACGATTTTCTGACGGACAAATAATAAACGGACGCTTTCATTGCGTCCGTTTGTTTTTGAAAAATTTTGTCGATTTTTTTGAAAATGTTATGAAAAAGCGCGTTTTTTAGAATACTTATTGCACATTTTCAAGGATTTGGGCGATTCTGTCAAGGATTTCTCTTTTCCCGGTTTTCTCGCTCGACGACACGGCGTAGATGTTATCCACCCCGATTCCGACCTTTGTCGCGATATTTTGCAACGCTTTTTTCTGCTGCATTTTGGAAAGTTTATCCGCTTTCGTCGCGATTATCGAGAACGGGAAATTGAAGTGGAAAAGATAATTTATCATCTGCATATCGTCCTTTGTCGGATCGTGGCGAATGTCCAGAAGTACGAAAACGTGCACAAGATTTTTGCCGTTTTCAAGATACCCTTCGATCATCGGTCCCCACTTTGCTTTCTCTTCCTTGCTGACTTTTGCATAGCCGTATCCCGGCAAATCAACAAAGTAAAATTCGCCGCCGTTGATTTCAAAAAAGTTCACAAGGCGCGTTCTGCCGGGATCTCCCGACGTCCTTGCAAGTTTATTCTGATTTACCATAAAGTTGATAAACGACGACTTTCCGACGTTGGACTTCCCTGCGATTGCGATTTCGGGCGCGTCGAAAGACGGGATAACTTTCCCGTTTGAAACCGACTGTACGAATTTCGCGTTTTTGATTTCCATAACTTACCTTTCGATTGCGATATTGAAAACTTCCGAAACGTTTTCGACGGGGATAAATTTCACGCCGTTTTTCACGCTTTCGGGAATATCCGCAAGGTCTTTCATGTTATCGACCGGAATCAACACTTTCTTTATTCCCGCGCGCATTGCAGCAAGCGATTTTTCTTTCAGCCCGCCGATGGGCAATACTTTCCCGCGGAGAGTGATTTCACCCGTCATTGCGACGTCGTTTCTCACGCCCTTCCCGGTGAGTGCCGAAAACACTGCGGTGGCGATTGTAATTCCTGCGGACGGTCCGTCTTTCGGGATTGCCCCTTCGGGAACGTGAATGTGGATATCCTTGTCTTTGAACGCGCGCTCGGGTATATCGTAATCGTCCGCGTGCGCGTGGATATAACTTATCGCCGTTCTTGCGCTTTCTTTCATGACGTCGCCGAGATGACCGGTGAGCAGTATTTCGCCCTTTCCGCTGACGATACTGACCTCGATTGTCAGAATTTCGCCGCCGACCGCCGTCCAGGCAAGCCCCGTTGCCGCGCCGACTTCGCTGTGTTCGGGTTTTTCGTTTTCAAGGTATTTTTCGACGCCGAGATATTCTTTGGCGTTGTCTTTCGTCACGACGATTTTGTCCTGCGCCTCGCCCGAAACGATTTTCACCGCAACCTTTCGCATTACGTTTGCGATTTCCTTTTCCAGCCCCCTTACGCCGCTTTCACGGGTGTAAGAGTAAATGATTTTTTCGATTCCGTCGTCGGTAAACGACAGCCTGTCTTCGCTTATTCCGTGCGCTTTCAGCTGCTTTCCGATAAGGTGTTTCTTTGCGATTTGCAATTTTTCCTCGGGCGTATAGCCGCTCATTTCGATAATTTCCATACGGTCGTACAGCGGCGCGGGTATCGCGTCGGGGTTGTTTGCCGTCGTGATGAAAATCACCTTTGACAAATCGAAAGGTATTTCAAGGTAATTGTCGCGGAAAGCGTTGTTTTGTTCGGGATCCAGCACCTCAAGGAGCGCGCTTGACGGATCGCCCTTGAAGTCGGACGCAAGTTTGTCGATTTCGTCCAGCAAAAACACGGGATTCATCGTGCCGGCAATGCGGATATTGCTGATTATTCGTCCCGGCATTGCCCCGACGTACGTTTTGCGATGCCCGCGGATTTCCGCTTCGTCGCGTATGCCGCCAAGGCTCATTCTGACGTACTTCCTGTTGAGCGCCCTTGCGATGCTTTTTACAATAGACGTTTTGCCGACGCCCGGCGGGCCAACAAGGCAAATTATCGGCTCGCGCTTTTCGTCGGTGAGTTGTCTGACGGCAAGGAATTCCAGAATTCTTTCCTTGATTTTTTCAAGACCGTAGTGGTCTTCGTCCAGAATTTTCCTTGCATTTTCGATGTCGTTGTTATCTTCGCTCTCAATCCCCCACGGCAAATCGAACACAAAGTCGAAATAGTTTCTCGAAATTGCGTAATCGGGGCTTGACGTGGGCATTTTTGCGTTGCGCTCGATGTCCTTTTTGAGTTTTTTCTTGCTTTCTTCGGGAATGGGCAGCTTGTCCGCTTTAAGCAGCAGATCGTCGTCGTCCTCGTCGCCGAGTTCTTCCTGAATGGCTTTTATTTGCTCGCGAAGGTAATATTCTTTCTGCCCTTTGTCGATGCTTTCGCGCACTTTTCGGTTAATTTTCTTTTCAACCTTTGCGATTTCAAGCTCGTCTTCCAGAAAGTCGAGCAGCAATTCGTACTTGTCGATAACGTCGTCGATTTCCAGAAAGCCCTGCCTGTCCGAAATATCCATAAGATGCGCCGCGCGGTACAAAAACGCCACGGGTTCTTCCGTTTCGTTCAGAATGTTGTAAACGTCTTTGGTTGCGCGCTCGCCCACGAAATAGTGTTCCTCGACAACGGACATACATTTTCTTCTGTACGCCTTTGCCTCGACCGTGCGCGCGTGCAATTCTTTCATCGGCTCGTACGAAGCCACGAAGAAGTCGGGATTATCGACGTATCCCGTAACTTTCACTTTTTTGATGCCGTCAACGATAATTCTCAGCGTTTCGCCGCCGTTCGAGATGACCTGTACGACGCGTGCAAGCACGCCGACAGTATAAATACCGTCCGGTTTCGGATTGCTTTCGTCGGTGTTTATCTGACGGCACAAAATGATTTTTCCGTTTCTGTTTTTAACGGCGTCGGTAACCGCCGCGACCGATTTTTTGCGGCCGACGTCGAAATTTACCGTAGTATTTGGAAAAACCGTTAATCCCCTGAGGGGGATTAGCGGTAAATCAAAGTTTTTTTGCATATGTTCTCCTCAGGCAATATTGCGCCTGACTATTTCGGCGGGTACGCCTTTTTCAACCGTATCGCCTGTGATTATTACTTTTTCGATTGTCTTGTCGCCGGGGATTTTGTACATTACGTCCAGCATAATCTGTTCCAGAATCGAGCGAAGTCCCCTCGCGCCGGTTTTGAGCGCAATGGCTTTTTTCGCGACCGCAGAAAGCGCGCTGTCGTCGAACACGAGATCCACGCCGTCGATTTTCAGCATTTTCTGATACTGTTTGACAAGGGCGTTTTTCGGCTCGGTCAGAATTTTGATGAGCGCGGTTTCGTCCAGTTCGTCAATCGAAACGACAATGGGAAGCCTGCCGACGAATTCCGGAATAAGACCGAATTTGATAAGGTCGTCGGGTTGGATTTCCCTGATGATTTCGCTATATTTTTTGTCCTTGTCTTCATTCAGCACGGAGTTGAACCCAAGCGACGAATTGTCGGTACGTTTGCCGATAATTTTGTCAAGTCCTACGAACGCTCCGCCGCAAATAAACAGGATATTCGTCGTGTCGATCTGATACATTTCCTGCATAGGATGCTTACGTCCACCCTGTGGAGGCACGTTGGCAACGGTGCTTTCGATAATTTTAAGGAGCGCTTGCTGCACGCCTTCGCCCGACACGTCGCGCGTTATCGACACGTTTTCGCTTTTTCTTGCGATTTTGTCGATTTCGTCAACGTAGATTATGCCTTGTTCGGCGCGTCTGATGTCGCCGTCCGCAGCCTGAATGAGTTTCAAAAGAATGTTTTCGACGTCTTCGCCGACGTAGCCGGCTTCCGTGAGCGTCGTTGCGTCGGCAACCGCAAACGGCACGTTAAGGATATTCGCAAGAGATCGCGCAAGCAAAGTCTTGCCGCAACCGGTAGGTCCGAGCAGCAATACGTTGCTTTTGTCCAAAACGACGTCGTCGCCGGTTTTTTTGTTGCTTCCGATCCTTTTGTAGTGATTGTAAACGGCAACCGACAACACTTTTTTGGCGGCGTCCTGACCGATAATATATTCGTCAAGACGCGCTTTGATTTCTTCCGGCGTGAGCAGTTTGAAGGCGTCGTTTTTCGGGGTGTCCGCTTCTTCATACTCTCTTTCGAGAATATCGTTGCACTCCTCGATGCACTCGTCGCAAATGGCAATCCCGTTGGGACCCTCGATGAGTTTCAGCACTTCGTCCTCGCTCTTTCCGCAGAAAGAACAATATTGTTTTACTGTGTTTTCTTCCATATACTCCTAATTATGGCGGGGATATATTATTTTATCTACGATACCGTAAGCAAGCGCTTCTTCCGCGGACATAAAGTTGTCGCGGTCGGTGTCGCGTTCGATAACGGAGATATCCTGCCCCGTCATTTCCGCGAGATACCTGTTCATTTTTTCTTTGGTTTTCGCGATGTGTTGTGCGGCAAGGATAATATCGCTTGCCTGACCTTGTGCGCCGCCCAAAGGTTGGTGAATCATAATCTCGCTGTTGGGAAGCGCGTAACGTTTGCCCTTCGCGCCGGCGGCAAGAAGGAACGCGCCCATCGACGCGGACAAGCCGATCGAAATGGTGCTGACGTCGCACTTGATATAATTCATCGTGTCGAAAATCGCCATGCCGTCGGTAACGCTGCCGCCCGGGCTGTTGATGTACAACGCGATGTCCTTATGCGGATCGCGCGCTTCGAGATAAATAAGCTGAGCGATGACATAGTTTGCAAGGTCGGTATTGACTTCGCCGCTCAAAAAGATAATTCTGTCTTCGAGAAGCCTTGAAGCGAGGTCGTATTGACGCTCGCCCCTGTTGGTTTGCTCCACGACGCTGATCATTTTTTCGTTAACGTTCATAAACTCTCCGAAATTATTTTATACTTTTTTACCGATATATATTCGGTCGAAAAATCGTTATTTTGCGGGGTTAAGTTCTTTCAGTTTCGCCATAAGAGTGTCGGTAAGGCTTTGGTTCAGAAGATAGGTGAGATATCTCGGATCCATATCTTTCTTGTATTCGTCGACGGTCTTGTTCTGACCTTTTGCCATATCTTCGATTTTCTTATTGACGGCTTCTTCGTTGGGAAGGACGTTTTCGGCTTTGATAATCGCTTCCAGCACAAGACGGATTCTCACGTTTCTTTCTGCCGCTTCGCGATAATCTTCCGCCATCTTTTCGCGGGTGATTCCCGAATATTTGAGATAATCGTCGAGTTTCATTCCCTGATACAAAAGACGATATTCAAATTCCTTAATCATTTCTTCGACCTCGTCTGCGATCATGCATTCGGGGACTTCGACCGTTGCGTTTTTGACAATTGCTTCGACGCGTTTGTTTTCTTCGGCGATTTCGGCGCGTTCTTCGGCTTGTTTTTCAAGACCTGCTTTGATGTCCGCTTTGTATGCGTCAAGGGTGTCGAATTCGGACACGTCTTTTGCAAAGTCGTCGTTGAGTTCGGGCAGTTCTTTGACTTTAATGGCGTTGAGCGTTACTTTGAAAACCGCTTCTTTTCCGGCAAGGTCTTCGGAATATTCTTTGGGGAAGGTAACGGTGATGTCTTTCGTTTCGCCCTTCTTCATGCCTACGACGCCTTCTTCAAAACCGGGGATAAAGGTTTTGCTGCCGAGTTCCAGATCGTAATCTTTGCCTGCGCCGCCGTCGAATTTAACGCCGCCGACCGAGCCTTCGAAATCGATATTGCAGATGTCGCCTTTTTTGGCTTTTCTGTCTTTTTCGATTTCAACGACGCGAGCCGCTTTGTCCTGTGCGAGCAGGAGTTCCGCCTGAACCTGATCGTCGGTAACTTCAAATTTTTCTTTTGCGACTTTCACGCCCTTGTATTTGCCGAGTTTGACTTCGGGCTGGACGGTGATGGTAACCGCGAATTTAACCGCTTTGTCGCTTGCTTCCAAAATGTCCGCTTCGGGACGGCTGACCGGCTCGACCGACGGTTCTTTTTCAAGGGCTTCTTCAAAGTACTTGGGAAGAATGATATCGAGAGCGTCGTTCAGGAAAACGTCTTTGCCGAATTCTGCTTCCAGCACCTTGCGGGGCACTTTGCCGGGACGGAAGCCTTCAAGTTTATAATGGCTTTTGTTCTTGTTATAAGCTTCTTGGATAGCCGCTTCTACTTCGGCTTCGTTGATTTCGATTGTGAATTTTACTTGACTTTTTTCAAGTTTTTCGAGTGTGTAGTTCATAAAACCTCCAAATAATACTAACGTAAGCGTATAATAATATAACATATAAAGAAAGTTTTTGCAATACAAAATTCCACTTTCCGAAATATTCTTTTTGTCATTTTTTGTCATTATTCGTCACACGCTTGAAAATTAGGCGGCGATACGCTATAATTTGCCTATGCCACAAGACCTTTTAACGTTAAAAACCCTGCAAAAAGAACTTAATTCTCTTCTTGCGCCGGGGAAAATACAAAAAATAAACCAACCCGAAAAGGACGAGGTTCGTTTCGTCGTGTATTCGGGCGGCACGTCGTACACTCTCGTCGCGTCGGCAAACCCCAACGCCGCGAGAATCCATATCGCATACGACAAAAAGGAAAACCCTTATTCCGCCCCCGCCTTCTGTATGCTTCTGAGAAAGCATCTTCTCGGCGCGACGATCAAGAATATTTCGATTGCGGGCGACGACAGAGTTTTCAGAATTTCGCTGTCCGCGCGCACCGAAATGCAGGACGTGAAAGACTTCTTCGTCGTCGTCGAACTTATGGGACGATACAGCAACGTTATCCTTCTTGACGAAAACGATATTATCCTTGACGCACTCGTCCGCATCGGCGTGTCCGAAAAAGGCAGACGAGTCATTATGCCCGGCGCGAAATACACCCCACAGCCCAAAGGCGACAAGGCGGAACTTTACGACAAAGAAGGCATAAAATCGCGCCTTGAAAAATCGGACAAAGCCACGCTTTACGACGCCCTTTTGTCGTCGGTCAACGGGCTGTCGAAACAAAGCGCGAAAGAGATTGCTTTTCTTTCCGAAAACACCGTAAATCCGGTTGACAAAGCGATTGAAGAAATTACGTTTTTTGACGAAATTTTCGGAAAAACCGCATATAAACCGTGCGCTTTGAAAGATTATTCCGATTTTTTTGTAACGCCATATAGGTCGCAAGGCGACGAAAACGACTTTGTTTTCTTCCCCACGTTAAACGGTGCGGTCAACGCTTGCTTCACCATTTCGGACAAGTCCCAACGCGAGAAAAATTACTTCAAAGACATTATCGTTTTAACAAAAAGACACCGCGACAAACTCGTCAAAAAAATCGAGATCGCGCGCGAAAAACTTGTCGAGTGCGACGATATGGAAAACGTCAGAATTTCGGCGGAACTTCTTGCAAACAATCAATATAAAATCAGCCGCGGCGAGCCGTCCGTTACCGTCGAAAATTACTATGACGATATGCGCCCCCTGACGATAAAACTAGACGTGACGAAAACGCCCGCGCAAAACGTGCAGCACCTTTTCAACAAATACAACAAGTTAAAGCGCGCAAAAGAAATTTCCCGCGAACAAATCGAAGAGTATTCAAAAGAACTCGACTACGTAAATTCCATTCTCGACGCCCTTTCCCGTGCGGAACTTTCGGATGCCGAAAATATCAAAGACGAACTCGTCGCCCTTAAAATCATCAAAAAACAAGGCGGAAACGGTCGCAAAAAAGTTGTGCAAAAATCCGCGCCGAAGACCTATGAAAAAGACGGATTTACCATTTACGTCGGCACGAACAACGTGCTTAATAACGAGGTAACATTCAAAATCGGCAGGTCGTATGACGTGTGGTTGCATGTCAAAAATCACCACGGAAGCCACGTAATTATCAGAAAAAACAGCGAAAATGACGTCATTCCAGACTCGGTTTTGTCATCTGCTGCGGAAACCGCCGCATACTTTTCAGAGGCGGCGAACTCCGAAAACGTCGCGGTTGACTACACCGAACGCCGCAACGTCCGCCGCATCAAAGACGCCGGGCTCGGCATGGTAAATTACGACGACTACAAAACGGTTTTCGTAACCCCGAAAAACAATATCGGAAAATAGTTTCGTCACGTCCTCGCCCGCCGCGCGGGCGTTTTTTTATTATCTCGAATTTTATATATATATATATATTTTCATTTACGATATTTGACACCGAAAATTTGCGGTGTTATAATTCTCGCCGTTCAACAAAGGAAGTCGAAAGAAATGGAAAGAGATTTAACGGTCGGGAAACCGATTACGGCAATATTAAAATACACACTACCCCTTTTCGGCAGTATCATTTTCCAACAACTTTACAACATAGCGGACAGCCTTGTTGCAGGCAGATATATCGGCACGGACGCGCTCGCCGCGGTCGGCAACGGATACGAAATCACGCTTTTGTTCATTGCGGTTGCTTTCGGGTGCAATATCGGCACGTCGGTCATCACGGCAAGGTATTTCGGCAAGAAAGATATCCGCGGCGTGAAAACGACGGTATCGACTGCCCTTATCGTCAGCACCGTAATTGCGGTAATTCTGACGGCGCTGGGGCTTGGGCTTACGAAGCCGCTCCTGAATCTCATTAAAACCGACCCCGTGATTTTCACCGATTCGTACGAATACCTGATGATATATCTCGGCGGCTATATTTTCCTTTTGTCGTACAACATCGCGACGGGCATATTTTCGGCACTCGGCGACTCCCTTACCCCGTTTTTGTTTCTTGCGGCGTCGTCGGTCGCAAACGTTATCGTCGATATCGTTTTCGTAAAAACCCTTCATATGGGCGTTAAAGGCGTGGCGTGGGCGACGTTCCTTTGTCAGGGAGTCAGCGCGATTCTTGCTCTTGCATTTATGTTCGTAAGGCTCAGAAAACTTCCGCACGAAGGCGACGAAAAGATTAAAAAAGTCGATTTCAAAATTCTGAAAGAGATTTCCGTCGTCGCAATCCCCAGCATTTTGCAACAGGCGTTCATATCCGTCGGCAACATTATCATACAAGGATTCATCAATGCATTCGGCGCGTGGGCGACGGGCGGATACGCCGCGGCAATCAAACTCAACAATATGGCGGTAACGTCGGTTGTCGCGCTTGGCAACGGTATGTCCAACTTTTCGGCGCAAAACATAGGCGCGGGAAAACCCGAACGTATAAAAAAAGGTATTTTCGGCGCAATCGGTATGGGCGCGGTCATTTCGCTTATCTTCACCGGGATTTTCCTTGGATTGTCCGAGCCGTGCATTAAGATTTTCATCACCGACGGCAATGCGGACGCAATCGGGACAGGCGTGAACTTTTTGAAAATCGTAACTCCGTTTTACGTGATAATCGCGGTTAAAATCATCGCGGACGGCACGCTTCGCGGCACGAATCGTATGCTTTCGTTCACGATTGCGACGTTTATCGACCTGCTCCTTCGCGTGGTGTTTTCGGCAATACTCAAAAAACCGATGGGCATTACCGGCATCTGGTGGTCGTGGCCGATCGGCTGGCTTATTGCAACTCCCATATCTTTCGGGCTTTACTTATTCGCCGCGAAAAAGAATTTCGGATTGAAAAAAGAAAATACACCCGCCGAAACCGAATCTTCCAAAACCCCGTCCGAAACCGAGAAAAAAGCCGAGAAAATCGTTTCAGAGAACGCGGCGGAAAGCGTCGCGCCCGAAGACAATAATTTGACGGAATAAGTCAAAAACAACAATTTTTTCCACAAAAAAACCGTCCTTTCGGACGGTTTTTTGATTTTGTCGATTATTTTCCGCTGACTTGCTTTGCGTAGTTGGCGATGTCGACAATCATCGGGATAAGGACGAATGCGTATGCAACCACAACGCTTACCCAATAACAGATTTTAACGCCCTTGCCCTTATTCTTGACAAAGCCCACGCTCACAATCGTGAAAACAGTATAAGTCAGAAGACCTACGATGCCTTGAAGGATAACGGGTACGAGTTGATACCAGGACGTAATTTGTTTGTCGTTTGCGATGCCGAGCGCAAAGTTGATAATCATCGTAACCGCGCCGACCACAAGCACGATAAACGCCATAAGCCCCAAGGTTTGTTTGCCGCCGGATACTCTCTCCTCGTCTTCGTTGTCAGTTTTGAACATAAAGTATATCTCCTTAAAATTATTCCGTATTTTTGCGCGACTTCGCGCTACTATTTAATGCTAACTTCTTTTTTCAAGAATGTCAAGTACCGCTTGAAAATAATCGGGTATCGGCGCGGTAAAAGTAATTACCTTTTTGGTTTTCGGGTGAGTCAGCACAAGTTTGTACGCATGCAGCAGCTGACCATTCAACTTAAACTCGTTACTGCCGCCGTATACCGCGTCGCCGACGACGGGATGATGCATATATTTTGCGTGCACTCTTATCTGGTGGGTGCGCCCCGTTTTCAGCTCGAACTCGCAAAAAGTGTATCTTGAAAAACGACGTAACACCCTGAAATGAGTTTCGGCGTTCCTGCCGTCCTTGACAACCGCCATTTTCTTTCGGTCGGAATGGCTGCGCCCTACGGGCTCGTTTATTGTGCCCGCGTCTTCCTTCACGTTCCCGTCCAGCAGCGCGACGTAATATCTTTTCGCGTCTTTTTTCTGGATTTGCGATTGCAGGTTTTTGTGCGCCTCGTCGTTTTTCGCGACGACGAGAAGCCCCGACGTGTCCTTGTCGAGCCTGTGAACGATGCCCGGACGAACAACGCCGTTTATCGTGCTGAGCGACGACAAATTGTACAAAAGTGCGTTCACGAGAGTGCCGTTTTCACTGCCGCACGCAGGGTGCACGACCATACCTTGCGGCTTGTTAATAACGGCGATGTCGTCGTCTTCGTAAACTATGTCAAGGGGAATGTTTTCGGGTTCCAGCGAGAGATTTTTCGGCGACGGCAAATTAAAAACGACTTTGTCGTTTTCTTTTAAGGACGCGCCCGCTTTTTCGACCTTGCCGTTCACGGTTGCGCCGCCCTCTTCGATTATCGTCTTTACGTGGCTTCTCGAAACGCCCGGAAGATTCTTTTGCAAAAACCTATCGAGCCTTTCTCCCTTGTCTTCTTTCGCCGCGACAAATTCAAACGTTTCCATCGTCTTTCAAAGCGGCAGCGTCGTCGGACGGCGAATCCGATATTATGTCCTGCCGATTTATCGCGTCGTATGGGTATGCCGGGGGATAAGTCGAGTCCTGTTTTTCCTTTTCTTCCTGACGTTTTTTAAGGTCTTTCGGCATAAAGAAAATCGCGTAAATCGCAAACAGTATCGTGGCAACCGTCAGAAAACTGTCCGCCACGTTGAAAGTCGCGAAGTTCGGCCAGAAGTCGAAAACGATAAAATCCCTGACGTAGCCGAAAACGATGCGGTCGTAAAGATTGCCAAGCCCGCCCGCAAGAATAAGGACAAGCAGCGTCCTGAAAACTTTGTTTTCCTTTTTGTTGAAAATCAGATAAAACACCAAAATCGCAAGCCCCACCGCCGTAAACGCGATAAGAGCCGCCGTCTTGCCCTTGAACGAGCCGAACGTCGCGCCCGTGTTCTCGTCATAGGAAAAAGAAATGAAATTTCTTATAAATTCGATATCGTCGTTGTGCTGGACGAATTTGCCGCCCGCGACGTGTTCGATCCCCAGCGCCTTTACGATGCCGTATTTGCTGCCGAGATCGAGCGCAAGAACCGCGATGACGATAAGTATTTCATACCAGAACATCAGCGACGATTCCTTCTTTCTTCAATGGATTTTGCAATGTCGCCGCCCGCCGAAATCGACACACCGTAAGGCGTGAGCAGGAATATCGTGCCGTTTATGCGTTGCATACTGCCGCCGAGCGCGTAAATCGCCCCGCTTAAAAAGTCCAGAATACGTTGTCCGTCTTCGTCGCCGATCCCTGCAAACTCCACTATTGCGGGCTCATGCATGCGAAGATGGTCGATAAGCGACTGAACGTCGCCGTAATTTTTGGGAGAATACAAAACCACGTTGCCGATGGGCACGCTTTGAAGCGCGGGATTTTGCGGTTGCGGTGCGGCGTATTGCGGCGCAGGCTGTTGCGGCGGCACGAATTGTCCCGTCGGCTGAGTCCTGACGGGTTGTCCGATGGGAGGTAAAGCGCGGTTGAGTCTTTCTTCTGTGGAACGGGACACGTTGCGACGCGTATCGTCGCCGCGGTCAAAGTATCCGCCGCCACCCGATGAGTATCGTCTGTCGAAGTTATTCCCGGTGCGGTCGTAATCGCTGCGACGGTCGTAATCGTCACGACGGTCGTAATCGCTGCGACGGTCATATCCGTCCCTATCCGAACCTCTTCTGTTGTTTCCGAAAAAATCAGCCATTCGTAATTACCTCTCGTTCCCCGAATAACGCCCTGCCGAGTCGCACGATATTCGCCCCGTATTTTACGGCGACGTCGTAATCGTTGCTCATGCCGGCGGAAAGATACCGTATATCCGCATTATCGAGTCTTGTCTGTTTTAGTGTATCATATAACTTATTTAATTGCAAATAAAATGCGTTAAGCGCGTCTTTTTCGACGTTCGGAAGCACGCTCATCAGCCCTTTCAGGCGGACGGAGGGATATTTATCGACTTCTTTTGCAAAATCAATGACTTCCGCGGGGGCGACGCCGCCCTTCTTTTCTTCACCGCCGATATTGACTTCGATGAGAATATCCTGCACTTTCCCGTGCTTTTTCGCCTGACGGTCGATTTCCTGCAACAAGCTAAGCCTATCGACGGAGTGAATAAGTTCCACCTTGTCAACGATATATTTCACCTTGTTTGTCTGCAACTGTCCGATAAAATGCCAGCGAACGTCGGGCGTGTATTTTTCCAGAAGTTCCTGCACGCGGTTTTCGCCGAAAATTTTCACGTCGGTGTTGTCCCTTACGAACAGTATTCTTTCAAGGGGCATAGTTTTGGACGCACCGATAACCAGCACGTCCTTTATACTTCTTCCCGATTCTTCAAGAGCCGTTTCAAGGCGGCTCATCGCGTTTTTATAATTTTCAATGACTTTGTCTTCGTTTACCATATCCTATATGGTAACACCGCCCGATAAAGTTTGTCAAGCATCGTTTTATCTTTCGTCGGACGCGCATTCTTCGGGGGACGGCGCGCCGCACTCCGCGTCAAAAGTCGAAATCCTGCTTATCGACACTTCATAGGCGGTTTTCACGACAATATCGCCGTCGACGTTTTTCTGGTATTCCCTGCTTTGTATGCGCCCCGACACAGTGATTTTATCGCCCACTTCCAAACTTCCCGCAAAGCGCGCGTTCCTGCCCCACGCAATGCACGGGATATAGTCGGATTTGTTGTAGGCGCGGTTGACCGCGATAAGCACGTCGCATATTTCGCGCTTGAACGGAGTCGTGCGATATACGGTGGGCTTGCAAACGTAGCCCGTAAGTTCGATGATGTTGGGATTTCTTTCTTCGTCGTCGTCCGCAATCTCCCTTGTGAACACCGTCAGCATAAGTCGGCTTTTTCCGTTTTCGTACTTGTTGTAACTTCTGAATTGCCCGTCGACGGACAGCGTGTCGCCGACGCGGATTTCGTTGTCGATCATCAGCCTTTCCGAAAGAGTAACCGGTATGACGTCTTCCTGCTCGGACATTCTTTTTACCGCAAGCATTACTTCGTAAAACCCTTCGCCCATCACCTCGTGAGTGAATACGGGATTCGTGATTACCTTTCCCGAAAGGAAAACTTTGTTGTTGATTTGTACGTCTGACATAATTTTCTCCATATTTGTGTTTTATTTTTTGCGTTGTATCCCGTTATTGTCGATTGTGTAGTTTTCACGAAGTACAAGTTCGTCAATCGACACCGCCTTGTATCCGTCCGCTTTCAGCCGCGGCAGTATTATTTTCAGCGCGTCCAGAACGTGGTCGCTGTTGTTGTGGAAAAGTATTATCGCGCCGTTTTTCAGTTTCGGAATTACCCGCGCCGCAATCTGTTCGCCCGAAAGCCCTTTCCAGTCCAGGCTGTCGATGCTCCACTGCACGCCCACCATGTTCTTTTCGTTCACTACGCTTAAAAGTTTGTTGTCGTATTCCCCGAAAGGCGGACGGAAATACGCGGGCGTTTTTCCCGTCAGATTTTTTATCCGTTCGTTTACACTGTCGATTTCCTTAGATATTTCGTCTTTCGAAATCTTGCTCATGTGCAGATGGTTGTTGCTGTGATTGCCGATTTCAAGTCCGGATTCTGCGATAAACTTCGTTTCTTCGGGATATTTGTCAATCCAGAACCCAACAAGGAAGAACGTGCCGTCCGCGTCGTACTTTTTCAGAAGGTCGATAATCCCGCGGGTTTTGTCCGCGCCCCACGCCGCGTCGAAAGTCAGCGCGACCACCTTTTCGTCGGTTTCCACCGAGTACACCGGGACAAGCCTTTTTTCGGCGGCAAGATAGACGGGCACAACCCCGCCGACAGCCGTCATCGCAACGAGAAATACCGTAACGATCGCAACGATAACCGCCTTAAAGACGTCGTTCTTTTTCACGACAATAAACATCTTTGACCTCATCATAAATTATTTCCGACGACCGCGCGAAAGTGTTTTTCGTGCTTTTTGTCGGATTTTGGGGATTTTTTGCACAAAAAAAATACCCTGATTTAGGGTATTTGAAAAATCTTTCTGTTATGACCTTATTACTTAAAATATTTCACGCCGCTTTCAAAAATCTTTGCGTCCCACTCGCCGAGGACGTTTTCGTAAAGGTGCTCCGAAACCATTGAAAACCGCGTCGCGCGCCCGTAAATCCTGCCGTCGGGACTGAATATACCCTCGATGGCTTCCGCGCTGCCGCCCGGGTTATAAGGCGTTTCCATCGTCGCATTGTCGTTAAGGTCGATATATTGCGCCGCAACCTGACCTTTGACGATAAGTGCGTCGGACAAAGCCTTACTTATTACAAACCTTCCGTCTTTTTCGCTTGTCTGCACCTTGAACACGTCGCCCGTTTTCACGCCGTTGAACCACGGCGAAAGATTGCTTGAAATCCTCACGCGCCTTATTCCGCACGTCTTTTTCGCGCCGACGTTTTCGGAAAGTGCCGCTTGTACGTTTTCGTTCACGGTGAATTTTCCGTACGGCAAAAGCCCCGTTTTAAGCAGCAGCTTAAATCCCTGCCCGACGCCCAGAATCAGCCCGTCGCGCGACAATAATTCTTCAACCGCCGCTTTGATTTCGTCGCGCATAAACAACGCGTTAAGCAACAAATTTCCGTCGTTTAACACAAGAATCTGGCAATTTTTTAGCGTTTTTGAAAATTCTTCGACAGATTTTGTAAATTCTTTTTCGTCGTTATTTCTGATGACAACCTGCTCCGTACGCGCCCCCGCGCTCCTGAACCGCCTTGCGATTTCCTTATCAATCGCTGTGTCGAAAATCGGCATAAATACTTTCGGACGTGATACGGGGAATCCGCAAATTTTCTTTTTTGTGAAACTTATCCCCAGGTTTTTCGTGTAGCCTTCGGAATACGCCTCAGTCGGGAAATATTTTGCAAAAGGCGCGTTGTAAGCCGTAACAGTTGCGTCCGCGCGAAGAGTCGTATTGTTTATTATGAACTTCGGGATATCGGTAACGTCGCCGACGGTTTCGATAAACGGATAAGCAGTCAGCCTTTCGTCGTTCGTGAGAATAATAAGATCACCCGCGTCGTTTTCAAAATGACTTTCGCCGACAACCCCAAAAAATTCAAGCCCCATACCGTTGCCGAGACACGATATTATCGCGTCCGTCGCAAGGCTTTCTTTCACGACGGTCGCCGCCGATACTTTTCTGAGCCTGATAAGTTCGCCTAAAAGCGCGTACGCCGCGGTTATTTTGTCAAAATCGACAAAGTTTTCGTTTTTCAGTTTTATCCTTAAAAGTTTGCCCTTTTTAGAAAAAGTCGAAGATATTGCGCCGGTTTTCGACGTAAATGCCGTAGCCACAACCGTTATCGCGTTTGAACTTCCCTTTTCGACGTTCACGTCGGACACCGATATTCCGAGATTTTTTGCCGCCGTCATCGCGCCGAGCAAGCCTTCTTTTGCTTTTTCGTCGTCGTCGCTAAATACGTTTAGCGAAAATGCGGCGGGGCTTTCCGCGCCCGACGAATAAACCTTTGAGAGCGCAGTAACCGCGGCGTCGATACCGCCCGAAAAATCGCACTTTTTCGTTTCGGACGAAACGGCGACGGACAAATCGCCCGAGATTTCGCACACGCATGCGTTTTCTTTCGTCAAGCGATACTTCCCGCCGACAAAATCGAACGCGGTCGCTTTCCCGTCGAAAGTGTCGTGAAGTCCCGTTTTCGCCGCTATGTTGTCTTTCGTGAGAGTATACAAAACCGCTTCCCTTTGCCTGTCCGCGCCGATTAGCGCGTGCGTCGATTTATCAACGGATTTTTTGTCGTATGCGACGTTTTCCAAAGATATTTTTACGTTTTTTGTGCAATTCTCGTTTGAAATTGTATTTTTAAATATCGTCTTTCCTGAAAGTTTCACCGTCGTTTCCCGGGCGACCGCGCCGATTTCGACAGCAGAAATATTTTCGGCTTTCAGAACTTTTATGAGTTTTTTCACGTCTTTCGTAACGATTGATAACGCGTTGTCGAAAAACGCCCTTACGTCGATTTTACGGTTTTTAAGGTCGATTGCCGCGCCCTGTTTCAATACGTTTTTAAGGGTGTCGCAGGCGCAAATCATGTCTTTCACGTCGGGATTGTCGAAAACGCGACGGAGTTTTTCAAACACTTCGGGCTCGGTTTTCACGTCATCGGACACAAGGATAACGCCGTCGCCGACGTCGGACGACTGCATATCGAGTTTTTTCACGCCGACAACCGAAACCGCGCGGTCACACGACTTTTGTCCGTCGTTCACGAAACATTCGGAAAACGCGCCGACGTTTGCGCGCGACAAATAATCTGCCGTTCTTTTTGCATTTTCAAGCGCACGAAAGCAACTTTCGTTATCCTTTGAAAAACACGTTGTAACGACCGCGGACACTGGCGCAAACCCCACTGAAAACGCTTTGATAAGCGCGCTTTCAACGCTTCCCGAAAACACTCTTACCGCAACCGATTGCCCGTCGCTCGTTGCTTTTTCGATTACGTTTTTTTGCGAATTTTCAGCGATTTTGTCGAAATTTTTTGAAAATTTAACACAATTATTCGATATTTTTGCAATGTTTTCATTGAAAACTCTTTGCGCGAAATCGCAATGGTTTTCGTGTTCGCTTTCAAAAATCTTTTGAATTTCGGCTTTTGCGACTTTCTCGTCGAACGATAAATTTACTTTCTCTTCTCCTGTCCCGAAACGGATTTTCAGGGCGTTTTCAAAAACGTCCCTGTCTTCGTCTTTCAGCCCGTACGCCGCAACGATTTTCGCGCTTTTTACGCCGACGGTTTCGCCGCTGGCGATTTTCACCGCGCTTTCAAGCCTTTCGTCGTCGCGCCTGATATTATCAAACGCAAATATTTTCGCGTCGCCCATATCGAGTTCGTTCTCGTACAGCTCGTCGGAAAAAGCGTCGTAAAAAAGCCCCTTGCACTTTTCAAACCCGTCGTCGGACAGCCCGTCGATTTCAAACCGTGAAAACTGCACGAGTCCGTCTGCATCGACGCCCGTGGCGGCGCACGCTTTCACCAGCGTATCGTACGACAACGCGTCATAGCAATCTTTTTTTGCAACGTAGAACTTTCTTTCCATAATCGCTCCGAAAACAAAATATACGTATATTTTATTATTTTATATATTGACTGTCAATGAAAACTCGCTCCAAAACGTATTTCGTTGACAAATCGCGGGCGGTATCTTAAACTGAAATTATTATGATTGAAGTATGTTTCGCAATATTGATGGATTTATTGAAATCGCGCAAAATCACGGCGCGGTACTTATCGGATAAGTACGAGATATCGCTTCGGAGCGTGTACAGATACGTCGACGTATTGTCGTCAAGCGGCGTGCCTGTTTTTTCGGAGCGCGGAAGGCGCGGCGGCATCACGATTGCCGACAATTACCGACTGCCCGCAACCCTTCTCACAAAGACCGAGCAAAGCGACGTATTGTCCGCCCTGTCCTTGTATAAAGGCGCGGATCCGCTGTGCGACGTTGACGTTATCCGCGACAAACTTCTGTCGGTGAACACGTCGGACGACGCCGAAAAACTCATAATGTCGGGCGACAAACTCATTCTCGAAGGCGTCATCGGCGACGAAAAACTTTACCGTGCGAAAATCGAGCCGCTGTCGAAAGCAATCGACGAAAACAAAAAAGTTACCGTCGTATATCACGACCGCGGCGGCGAAATCACAACCCGTACGATCCACCCGCACGCTTTCGTGCTGAAAGACTTCGTCTGGTACGTTTACGCCTTTTGCGAACTCAGAAACGGTTTCCGAATGTTCAAAATCAGCCGCATCGAAAAGTTGAAAGTCCTTGACGATTACTTTGAAAGAAAACCGCGCGACGAATTTACGCCCTGGAACTTATCCCCCGAAAAATCGCAGTCGATAAACGTCCTTCTGTACGTCAAAGAAGCGGCAAGATATATGGTGGAAGAATGGCTGGGCGTCGAATGCGTAAAACCGCAAAAAAACAAAAACTTCCCTTACGTCGCGTCGTCGCAGGTCGCGTTTGACGACACCCTTATCCCAAAGATTTTGTCCTACGGCTCCGACGTAAAGGTGCTGGAACCGCAATCTCTTGTGAAAGATATCGTAAACGCCGCACATAATATAGACGCTTTGTACGATTAACCGGGCGTCTCGGGTTGACAAATCACAAGAAAGCAATTAAAATATTTTTATACCTTCAAGGAAGTTATTTATGGAAAATCTCGACATCGATAAGTTTTTGGACAACGACTACGACACCATCGCCAAACCCGACTACTCGTCCCTTTCCCTGGAAGAGCGCGCCAGCCGCGGCGACGCCGACGCTCAGAACGAACTCGGCACCGCTTATATGCAAGGCTACGGCGTTCAGCTTGACTACAAAAAAGGGCTTCACTGGTTCATCGAGGCTGCGGCGCAAGGACACACCGGCGCGTTTGCGAATCTTGGCATTTGCTTCCTTACCGGGCTCGGTATTCCCAAAAACTATAAAAACGCTTTCAAACTTCTGAAAAAATCGGCGGAGCGCGGCTATGCCCTTGCTCAATATAACCTGGGCGTTATGTACGAAAACGCTCTCGGCGTCGAGGAAGACTACGAAATGGCGCTTTATTGGTACGCTCTCGCCGCAAAGCAGAACTACGCGATGGCAATCAACAACATCGGCAACTGCTTTATGTACGGCAAAGGCGAACAAAAGAATTATCAGGCGGCGTTTTCATATTATATGCAGGCGGCAAAGCAAAACCTGCCGATCGCGCAATACAACGTCGGCGTGTGCTACTTCAACGGTTTCGGCGTGAACAAAGATATCGCCCTTGCCGAAAAGTACCTGCGACTTGCTGCGGACGGCGGCAACCGCGACGCCATAATCGCCCTGCAAACGATTTTCAAAAAGTAACGATAAAACATAAAAAACGTACCCGAAACCACGGGTACGTTTTTTGTTAAGTCGATTAAAAGATACCGTACGAATATCACTGCGACTGCAATAGGGTGTCCCCTTATTTACGCTCGCAATGACTTCAAAACAAATCCCTAAAAAGTCAGAATTTTGATGTCTTTATGCCCCACAAGTACACAGTATCTTGTGGGGACCCCGTGACGTTTCTTTTGGGGTTCTGAAAATCCCGAAAAAGTCAGAATTTTGATGAGATTTTGACGTTTCTTTTGGGGTTCTGAAAATCCTAGTGTACTAATGCGTACACGGATTTTCGGGTTCCCGAAAAAACTCAAAAGGTCGCAAAATTATGACTTTTTACTGCCCGAGTATACCGGAATTACCACGATGATGCACATGATCAAACATCACCGCTATCGCCAGCACCAAGGGAATATTCGCCGCGTCGAAAACGTCGACAACGTAGGAATCGCGCATGAACGTTACCGCCTTGTAAACCGACGCGATTACGACGCCGTCGCGGACAACCTTGTAGTTGTAGGCGAAAAATGAGCCTTCGATTTGCACGTCGATGCCGAAAAACTCATATTTCGGCTTAAAAGAGAATTTGCGTTTTGCATAGCAAACCATCGTATCTCCCTTATAGTAATCGAAGCGCGGAAGCAGACGGAACATACGTTTTTTAATGCGTACGATTTCGTTGTTCTGCATGTCGTACACGCGGTATTTTCTGGGAAACGAGAAGTTGCCCTTCACGACGAACGCGTCATTGCCGAGTTCATCTTTTATGAAGTATTTTCCCGCAATACTCAAAAGTTTCTGGTTGATAACGAATCTCATAATTTTCTTCTTAAAAAATTACATATTATCAAACGTCGCCCTTATTTTTTCAAGGAATCCGCGTGAATTCTGCGGTCTGACCGTAACGCCGTCCTTATGGAACATACCTGCAAGGTCTTTCGTCATATAGCCGTTTTCAATGGTTTTGACGGTGGCTTTTTCAAGTTTTTCGGCAAAGTTTTCAAGTTCCTTATTGCCGTCGAGCTGTCCGCGTTTTTTGAGCGCGCCCGTCCAGGCAAAAATCGTCGCGACACTGTTGGTGCTGGTTTCTTCGCCTTTGAGGTATTTATAGTAGTGGCGCGTAACCGTGCCGTGAGCCGCCTCGTATTCGTATGCGCCGTCGGGGGACACAAGCACCGACGTCATCATTGCAAGGCTGCCGAAAGCGGTTGCGACCATATCGCTCATGACGTCGCCGTCATAGTTTTTGCACGCCCAGATCATGCCGCCGTGGCTTCTGATAACGCGGGCGATCGCATCGTCGATGAGCGTGTAAAAATATTCGATGCCCGCCGCCGCGAACTTATCCTTGTATTCCGCATTGAAAATATCGTTGAAAATATCTTTGAAGCGGTGGTCGTAGGTTTTGGAAATGGTGTCTTTCGTTGCAAACCACAAGTCGAGCTTCACGTCAAGAGCGTAGTTAAAGCAGCTTCTTGCAAAACTTTCGATGCTCTTATCGGTGTTGTGCATGCCAAGCACGACGCCCGCGGATTTTTCAAAATCGAAAATTTCGATACGTTTCTTTTCGCCGTCCTTTCCGCTCACGACGATTTCGGCTTTGTCGCCCTGCTCCACGTAAGTTTCGACGTCGCGATATACGTCGCCGTACGCGTGACGCGCAATAACGATGGGGCTTGTCCAGGTCGGAACAAGCGCGCTGATGCCGTCAACGATAATCGGGCTTCTGAAAACGGTGCCGTCCAGAACCGCACGAATCGTGCCGTTGGGGCTTTTCCACATTTCTTTAAGATTATATTCTTCCACGCGCTGGGCGTTGGGGGTAATCGTAGCGCACTTGACCGCAACGCCGTATTTTTTCGTGGCGTACGCGGCGTCTAAGGTGACTTTATCATTGGTGTCGTCGCGGTGGCGAAGACCGAGATCATAATATTCGGTATTAAGGTCGATATAAGGAGTGAGCAGCAGTTCTTTGATGTCCGCCCACAGAATACGCGTCATTTCATCGCCGTCCATTTCGACAAGCGGAGTGGTCATTTTGATTTTATCCATTGTAAGCCTCTTTTTTTGGTTTTGTTTATTGTATCAAAAATACCCTATTTTTGCAAGTGTTTCGGGCTTTTGCCGCGCATAAAGTTGCGGATGACGTCGCTGTCGAAATAAAGTCGCGATTTCCGCGCTTCTTTTTTTCTTATTATAGCGGCGGCGATTATGCCGTCAAGCATGGTACGAAACGATATTCCCACAGGCTCGAAAAGATAAAAAGCCATGCTGCCGGGCACTGTGTTCACTTCGTTGACGAAAAGTTTTTTGTCGTCGCTCAAAAGAAAATCGACGCGCACGACGCCCGACATATCGAGGTCCTCGTATATCCTTTTCGTGATACCTTTCACGTTGTCGCGGATTTCGTCGGGAATATTTGCGGGGATTTCCCTTTTTCCGCCGCCGTTTTTCCCGCCGGAATACTTGTCGTCGAAAGACAAAAAATCGTGCCAGGACACAGGGCTTTCCACTTCCGAAACGTGTACGTTTCGTCCGTCGGAATACGCCGCGCAATTAAGTTCTTTGAAATTTTCCAGCGCGTTTTCAACAATGATTTTTTCGTCGAATTTCGCCGCGACTTCGATTGCCGCTTTAAGTTCGTCTTCCGTCCTTGCCTTTTTTATGCCGATACTGCTGCCAAGCCCCGACGGCTTCACGATAAGCGGATATTCCAAAAAGGTCGAAACGTGACGAATTACGTCGTTCGTGTTCTTTTCAAAATCCCCGCGGCTGACCGTTATCGACGGCATCGTGTTGAGCATAAGCCCGTCAAGCAGCTGCTTTGCAATCGACTTATCCATGCAGACAGACGACGCGATAAGCCCCGCGGACGTGTACGGCACGCCGTTGTATTCCAGAAATCCCTGCAACACGCCGTTTTCGCCCTCGCCGCCGTGACAGCATATAAGCGCGACGTCGGGCGTTTCCTTTTTGAGAAGCAGCATGCCCTTTCTTGTGTAAAACGAACCGTCGATAAGCCATATTCTCGTTGCTTTTTTAAGGTTCGGATTTTCAAAAAAACCGACGTCTTTCATATTATCTGACGTGTAAAAACCGCCGTCCTTCATATATACGGGTAGGACGCGATAACCGTCGCCGAGAGCGTTCAACACCTGCACGCCCGTGATAATCGAAATGTCGTGTTCGCAACTTCTGCCACCGAAAAATACCGCAATATTCATAGTCTACTCCTTTCAGTTCAATTCGTCGGGAAGATCGTTCAGAAACAGCACCGCGTCGTTTGGCGAAAACAAGTCGGGAAAAAACCTTTCGGCGTCAGACAGGTTTTTGAAAAACAGCGCATTTTCTTCGGGAAAGCCGTTTTCGATAAGTCCCTTTCGGATATATTCGCCGTTGCGCCCGATAATCAGCGCAAGGTTTGCGACGTTTGCGATTTCTTTGCCCAGAATTTCGTTTTCTTCCTTTTCGCGTTTTCCGAGCTCCACAAGTCCCGGGGTTACCACGACGCGACGACCGTCGAATTCCCTTAATACTTCCAGCGCGCGTTTTGCGCCGACGGGGTTTCCATTGTAGGTATCGTCGATGATACTTATGCGCCCGTTTTTTATCAGTTCGAGCCTGTGCGGAACGGGTTTAAGGTTTTTAATCGCACGGATAATATCGCTGTCGTCAACGCCAAGTTTTTTTGCCATCGCCGCCGCAAGGACGATATCGTCCACGTTATGACGACCAAGAAGTCTTGTTTCGGCTGCGTATTTTTTGCCGTCGAGATATAGACAAAAGTTACTGCCGTTTGAGTTTATTTTGATTTCGTCCGCAAAGGCAAAATCGCCCGTTCCGCCAACGAAAAACGCATTATTCGGCAAGGAAATTTCCCGCTCGATCCCGCGTCTGTTCACAATGCAAAAACCGTCTTCGAGGATATAATTCAAAACCGAAAATTTTTCGGCATAAACGTTGTCAAGGGTTTTGAAAGTTTCAAGATGTTGCCCCGTAACCCCTGTTATTATCGCATATTGCGGACGTACGACGTCGCAAAGTATTTTTATATCGCCACGGCGTCTTGCACCCATTTCCGCAATGAACGCCCTGGTCTCTGCACTTATGTTTTTCGCACTTTTCGCAATCCCCAGCGGCGTGTTGAAATTTTTTTCGGTTTTCACCGTTTCATATCTTTCGCTCATCATTGAAAACAAGACGTTTTTTACGGTGGTTTTTCCAAAACTTCCCGTTATCGCAATTTTTATGAGGCAGTCGTTTCCGGCAAGTTCCTTTTTGGTTTTTTTAACGTATCGCCGGTTATTCAATCTTTCAAACGGGTTTAAAATTATGTTTGCAATCGCCGTCGCAAAAACCGCCGCGCACGGCGCGCATACCGCATACAATAAAAATCGGTGATCGTGCAATAAACACAGCGCGACAACGCCCGATAAAATTACCAAAAGCCCCGAAAACACGTAAAGTCGTTTCAGGCGGTTCGTATAAACGGGCGGGGTTTTCACCTTTCCCGATATCACGGCGCATACCGAAACGAACGAAAACAACGCGTAAAACGCAAAATACGTCGCGGAAAAAACAAGAGAATACGAAAATCGTCTGCCCGTAAAGTACAGCCCGACAAACAAAAGCGACGTCACAAACAACATCGCCGTCCTTTTATAAAAAAACCTCGGCTTTCTGAAAAGCGAAAATATGCCGTATCCTCCCGCCTGAATTTGTTTAAGCGGAATCGGAATTATCAGAAGCGCGAGTATCGTCGTTATTACCGTCACCAAAAGTTGCATCGTTTCCATAAATAAAAGCGGAAAGTATTTTCAGAAAATAACCGCTATTATCTAAATATGAAAAATGCCCCGCGTTTGTGAGTAAAAACAGATGACTCGATTTAATTTTTTTGTTGAGTTTTCTCGCCATATAAAGGGGAGTGTCTTTGTCCTTATCGCCCCAGAATATCGCGGTGTCGGCGGTAATGTCAGACAGCAGATAAGTTTCGTCGTAGTTTACGACGTTTTGGAAGGTTTTTTTCATCACGGGCGAAAGCGCGCGGTAATCCTTGCTGCCTTTAAGCCCTTTTCCGAACTTTTTCAGGATTTTATGCAGCAAAATTTTCAGGCGGTATTTTATCCCCCTTCTGGGCTTAATTCCCGCGCTGTCCACCAGCACGAGTTTTTCGACTTTTTCGGGATACTTTGCCGCAATGTAAATCGCAACCCGCCCGCCGAAAGAATGACCGACAAGCGTCGCTTTTTCGATATTCAGTTTGTCCATAAGTGCCAACACGCCTTTGGCATAGTCTTTCACGGTCAGCGGATAATCGGGATGCGGCGTTTTCCCAAAACCGTAAAAATCAACGAGCGTGGAAGTTACGGACAAGTTTTTCGCGACAAATAAAAACGACCGGACGTCGCCGCCCCAGCCGTGTAAAAAAATAACTTCGTGTCCAGTTCCGAATCGTACGAAATTAAGTATAACTTATTCCCCCGTGTTCAACCAGTATATAAGAGCGTCGTCAACGCCCTCATAATATTTTTTGCGCCGTCCCGCCGGTCGAAAGCCGAAACTTTCGTAAAGACGGATTGCGGCGACGTTCTTTTCGTTCACTTCAAGCGTTACTTTTGAAACGCCGACATCTTTCATCTCGTCCAGAACGAATGAGAGCAGAGCTTTGCCGTAACCTTTGCGTTTTTCATCGGGTTTTACGGCGATATTGGTGATATGAGCCTCGTCAAGTATTCTATAATACCCCATATATGCGAGTACTTGCGCGTCTTTTTCGATGACAAAATAGTGTGCAAGCGGATTTTTCAGTTCATCAGCAATCATTTGCGCCGACCACGGCGTTTTGAAACTGACATTCTCGATTTCGGCAATCTCGGCAACGTGCGCCGCATTCATTTTTACGATTTCAGGCATTTTTCCTTGCCTCTCGTTCCGCCTGACTTTCGCGAAGATACAGCGGTCTTAAACTTTCCTTGAAGTCGTGCGCCCTTGCCTTTTTTTGAAGGATATTTGAAAACGCAAGGACGTAATCGTCGTTCTCGTTTCTGAAAAATTTTGTACCGGTGATTTCGTCGCCGCTCTCAAAATATTTCGTTTCGACGACGTTTCCGTCCACAACGAACGCGCCGTAATAATTGCCGTGCATAGCGTCGATAAGTACGACGCCCTCGCCTTTATCGTATGCGACAAGTTCAAAAGAAGTGACGTCGATGACGGGTTTTTCTTTGGCAAAAGACAACGCGTTTATCGTCGATACGCCAACCCTAATCCCCGTGAAACTCCCGGGGCCCGTCACTGCCGAAAACGCCGCGACGTCGTCAAGCGTAAATCCGTTTTCGCTTAATAATTCGTCGATAACGGGAAGCAGTTTCGACGTGTGTTTTTTGTTGCCCTCGTCGGACACTTTATAATAGGTTTTGTATTCGTCGGAAAGCACCGCGACCAGCCTGTCGCGCGTGGTATCTACGCCCAAAATCAGCATATTTCGATCTCCCTTTCGTCGCCGCCGCGGTTTTTGATGTTCACGTTGATTATTTTTTCAGGAAGACGCGTGAACTTGTTCCACTCGATGACGCAAACGCCGTTTTCGTAAAGATAATCTTCAAGCCCGAGTTCGTAAAGCTCGTCCTCGGAGGAAATCCTGTACATGTCGAAATGATACACGGGTAATCTCGTGTCGTCGTAAGCGTGCATTATCGTGAAAGTCGGGCTCACGACGGTTTTTTTTCCGTTAAGCCCCGCGACAAGCCCTTTCGTGAACGTGGTTTTCCCTGCGCCCAGATCGCCGTTTAACAAAATAACCTCGCCGCCCGAAAGGGTTTTGCCGAGGTTTTTTGCGATATTTATCGTTTCATCAGCGCATTTTGAAAAATATTTCATACGATGATTATATTACTTTTTGTCGCCGTTTGCAAGGTCTTTGTCGTCGTTTAACGCGCCATTATCGTCGTTTCGAGAAATTTCGTCCGCGTTTTCCGTATTCTTCGCAGTAAAAACGCCGTCTTTTTCTTCCGTATCGACAACGGTTTTTTCTTCGTCGGCACTTTCGCCGTCTTTATTTTCGCACGGGGTATACTTGTCCTCGTACACTTCCCTCGTTTCGAGTTTCAACGGGCGTTTGAGGCGCGGATACAGGAAGTACGTCACCGCCGACACGATAAAGCACCTCAAAAGATTGAACGGCAGAATGCCGACGCCCAGATACCATTTGTAAAAGGTTTCTTTCGTGACACCTTTGTAAAGACCGCTTACCATATTAAGCAAGACGTCCCAATTTCCCTTGAACATTGCCTCGACATAAAACGGAATCGAGATAAAACGGTTGACGATAATCGACATGACCGTTACCGACAAAGAGCCTGCGACAAGCCCCAAAAGTGCGGTTTTTTTGTTCTTTCTGCTATTGTATATGAGTGATGACGGCACCACGAAACAAATGCCCAACAAAATATCCGTCGCTTCACCCACGAAAAACGTTGAAGAAAGAGGGAATTTCAGCAAACATTTTATAATGATAACAAGACAGCCCGAAATCGGTCCCATCGAAAACCCGGCGATAAGCGCGGGAAGCTCCGAAATCTGGATATCCAGAAAAGACGGGAACATAAACGGCAACGGGAATTTGATGTTGTACAACACAAACGCCAATGCGGAATACATTGCAAGTTTCACGATATATTCCACCTTGTTTTTGCCGTCGGTGTAACGCTTGAAGTTTGATACAATGTTTCTTTTGAGTTCGGACATAAAAAAGCCTCGAAATTTATTTCCGAGGCGTCTTGAATCCGAATATCGCAAATTATTGCATGATAAACGACTTCTCCCATCCGGACTATACCGTCGGTCAGGGAATTGCACCCTGTCGCTTGCGCTTGTGGACTGTCACCACCGGTGAGGACTTTCACCCCGCCTCGAAGTAGTTTCATTATATCATCGGTCATTGCAAAAAGCAATATATTTTTCGGCGATTTTTGAGATTTTGAAAAATCGTCGTAACTTTTGTCCGATTTTACTTGCTTTCGTACTTTACGACGTTGTTGCCGTCCGACCAGAGTTTGTCAAGACAATATAAAACGCGCGTGTCGTCGTTGAAAATATGCACGATAACTCCGCCGTAATCCATGACGATCCATCTTCCCTCGCGGGTGCCGTCAACACGAAGCGGTTCAAGCCCTTCGCCCTTTGAAAGTTTTTCGTCGACGTTTTCGTATATCGCTTTTGCCTGCGCCGTGCTTCTTGCGGTCGCAATGACAAAATAGTCGGCAACGATAGTAAGGTGCCCGACTTTCATAACCGTGATGTCGGTTGCCTTTTTTTCATCCAGAAGGAAGCAAATTCTTTCGGCAAGTTGTTCTGAGTTCATAAATTCTCCTTATAAAAATTTATTGCTTTATCGGTCAAAGGATAAACCGCTCTTCCCGTTTCAATAACGTAGTCGCGGCTGTACGTAAGACACGTTATAAATCCTTTTTCAAAATCATTATACACGGCTTTTCTTAAACTTTCAACTCCCTGAAAATTTCTTTCGTAAGAAATAAGGTCGGAAACGTAAATAAGTTTTTCAAACTGTGACATGTTTTCGCGCCCCGTCGTGTGAAAGCGTATCGCGTTCAGCACGTCTTCGTCAGAGATATGAAAGTCGTTTTTGACGATTTCCGCGCTGACAAACTGATGCTGCACGGGCGTGCCGATCGAGTCCGACGGGATTGCGTTTTTTATGTTTTTTGGCAATTCGGTTTTGTCGTACATTTTCCCGACGTCGTGCAGCAGCCCCGCAAGCAGCACTTTGTCTTCGTCGATTTTTGGACAAAAGTTACGATTTAGCGACAGCGCGACAAGCGCGGTATTTTTGCTGTGGACAAGCCTTTTTGCGTCAAGATAAGTCGCCGCCTTGTCAACATATGGGAAAAATTCGGAATAAAGATTGCGCGACTTTATATACCTTCCAACGTTCTCGTCAAGCCCCGAAACGTCCGCTTTCAGCATGAGCCTGTCGCGAATCGTATGGCTGTCGACTTCCTTCCCGACGTATTCAAGAATTCTGATTTTACCGTTCCATTTTTCGTTCAGTTCTGCCGCCTTGTCTTTCGCACTTTGGTATCCTTCCCTGTCGAAAATGGCAATTTCAAAATTCCTTACGATAAACTCCGGCTCGTGCCAGCTTTCAAGCGCAAGCAGACTGTCGCCGCCGATGACGTAAACGAATTTCCCGTATTTTTTTTCAAGCACGGGAAGATTGTCGGACGAATAATTGACGCCGTCGTTTCTGTTTTCGATATCGTCGACGATAACGTTTGCGGAAACCTTCGAAAAAGCAATCCTCGCCATTTCGGCGCGGTCGGAAAAAGGCGTCTTCGACGCGCTTTTATGCGGCGGATTTTTCGTCGGCACGACGATCACCTTGTCCGCACAAAGTTCCCTTACTGCCGCCTTCAATATATTTGTATGTTCGACGTGGACGGGATCGAAACTCCCGCCGAATACAATTGTTTTTGCCATATTTATATTGTACCACTTTTTTCATCGCTATGCCAACAAAATAACCCGATTATTTTAGCGTGCATAACAAGAGTAAAAACGGGAAAAATCAATATATGGAATTTTATAAAATTATCGATAATATTACCCTGCGCGCGCTTGTGTTTTTTCTCAATGCGGTGTGGATACAATTTTTCGTAAAAAGGCTGTGGGCTTCGCTTATAATTGCGTTTTCGGTCACTCTTTTATTTTTCGTGATACTGAAAAAAGTTTTGGAAAAAATACCGCGCGACAAAATTAACAAGCAGGAAATTTACAAGTCGTTCGTACTTATGCCAAAGGACGAACTCAAAAATACTTACCTGAAATATTCTCACGACGAAAACTACGTTTTCTTAGCGATGCGCTTTTCTCCCGCGAGTTTTGACGACGTTGCAGCGGCGTATCGGGAAAGCGGCGAAAAAGACGCAACGATACTTACGGGAAACGTAAGACGAAACGTAATAACGTTTTCGGCGTCCCTTGACAAAAAGATTAAATTCGTCACGAAAAAAGACTTATATAAACTGTTGAAAGCCAACAACGCTTTGCCAAAGATAATGACAAAACACGCGGATAAACCGCCGATTTCACCAAAGGAAGTGCTTGAAATTGCGTTTTCCGGCGCGAATGCAAAATATTTCGCATACTCCGGAATACTCATTGCAATAACCGCGCTTATCACGCCGTACAGGCTTTATTACGGGATCATGGCAAGCGTTCTGATTATCTTTGCGCTCATTTCTTCGCTTCGCGCCGCACAGGAATAACATTAAAAAAGCAACCTTTTCGGTTGCTTTTTAACTTTACTTTTTCAGGACGGATATCGCGCTTTTTATCGTCTTTTCGTACGCTTCCATTCCGTACTTATCGACGTCGGATTTGCTTTTTTCACCGTGCGTCAGACAGCCCGCGCCGCCGATACAACCGCCGACACACGCCATGCCTTCGATAAAGTTTGCGTCAAGTCTGCCCTTCGATTTTTGCAAAAGCGCGATCTTGCACGATTCGATTCCGTCGCATGAACAGGGTTTGAGTTCAAAATCGCTGCCGTGTTCTTTCAGCCCTTCTCTCACCGCGTCCGCAAGCCCGCCGCACCGCGCGAAAATTCGTCCGAAATACGACGCGTTGTCAAGCACGCCTTCGGGAAGCGTCGTAAGGTCGATATCGCGGCTGTCGAACAACGCCTGCAACTCTTCAAAGGTCATCGCGACGTCGACGTACGGCTTCACTTCTTCCTTCTGCACTTCCGCTTTCTTTGCGGTGCAAGGTCCGATAAACACGACTTTGCAAGGCGCTTCGTTTTCTTTCAGATACTTTGCGATGGTTGCCATCGGCGAAAGATTATGCGACACGAACGGCACAAGATCCTTGAAATTCTTTTCAATATAATCCACGAACGCGGGACAGCACGAACTTGTAAGGAAGCCTTTTTCGGCAAGTTCTTTCGACTCTGCGTCGGCAACCATATCCGCGCCGAGAGCCGCCTCGACAACGGTATGAAAACCAAGTTCTTTCAATCCCGTGACGACTTGTCCTAGCTTTGCGTAAGTGAACTGGCTCGACACCGAAGGCGCAACGACTGCGAACACCTTAAACTTCTTGTTTTGCGCGCTCTTTTTCAGAATATCGACGACGTTTATGATATATGACTTATCCGTGATCGCGCCGAACGGGCATTGATACACGCACGCACCGCACGCGATACATTTTGAATTGTCAATGCACGCTTCCTTATCCTCGCCCATCGAAATGGCTTTCACTTTGCACGCGGTCTCACACGGACGGCGATAATTTTGTATCGCGCTGTACGGACAAACCTTTGCACACGCGCCGCATTCTTTGCATTTCGTCTTGTCGATATGCGCGACGTGATTATGGTCAAAAGTTATTGCACCAAAGCGACACACGTCCTCGCAACGGTGGGCAAGACAGCCCCTGCACGAGTTGGTGACTTCATAGCCGCCCATCGGGCATTCGTCGCACGCGATGTCGATAACTTCGATGACGTTCGGGTTGTTTTTGTCGCCGCCCATCGCCATTTTGACGCGTTCCGTAAGGATTGCCCTTTCTTTATATACGCAACAACGCATCGTCGGGACTTTCCCCGGGACGATGATTTTCGGAATATCCAGAATGTTTTCTTCAAGCGTGCCTGCCCACGCCTGTTTTGCAACTTCGCGCAGCACCTTATATTTGAGATACTGCACCTTTGTATCGAATTTTCTCATTAAAAATAAAAACTCCGTTTAGAAATAACTGACTTTAATGCGTTTCCCCATTTGTTTCAGGCATTTTGACAACTCTTCGACAAGGTTCATTTTTATGTTGAAGTTTATCGGAAGGTCGGGATTCTGATGCGCGGGATTGACCGCACGCCCGACGAAAAAGTTTATATCGGTGGCTTCTTCAAACAAAAGCCTTGCGATAAGACACGCGCCGTCGCGACCGAAACTCCACTTTTCGTAAAGTTTGTTTTCGTCCAGCGCGTCTTTTGCGTATTCCAGCACTTTACTGACGGTAATAACGCCTTCCGTCACAAGGTCGACGCCTTCGATTTCCGCAATCGGGGGAACGTCGCCGCCGTCGTAACGGATACTTGCGCGCAGGGGTTTTCCCAGATATTTTGCCGCAATTGACGAGGTTGTGCCGCCGCATACGATATGTTTGCCCTCTTTTGAGAAGAACAACGCCATCATACGGTTTGCGTCGTCACGGTTGGACGGCGGTCCGAAAAGAATATTCATCGGGACGCGTTGACGCACTTTTATGACGCACGCCGTGGCGTCGTCGCCCGGTTCCCCGCCGTACAGCCTGTTACATTCGTCGATAAGGATCGTGGAATAGGTTTTTGCGGTGTATCCTGCCGGCGCGATGGTTTCCAGAAAGTCGATAATATCTTCCCGTTTCCAGCCGAAATTGTATTCGCGCCCGATGCCGGCATGCGGACAGCCGTCGCTCATCGCGACGAAAATGTCGTTTTCCTGCAATTTTATCGTGGATTTCAGAATCTTTTTTCCGCCGATATTCATCTCAATCTTCGGATAATCGAAGTTTTTCTCGTCGCGGATAAGGATAACCTGCGGATTGTCGTACTGAATGATTTCCGCTTCCCTGTTTTCAACGATGTGGATAATCGTGAAAGTGGAATACGCCACGCCCCTGACCGAGCAAATCGGCAAAGTTGCGGCAATGGTTTCCACGCAGTCCTCGATTGTCAAGCCTTCCGCCATCATCGTCGAAATGATTTTGGACGTGAGCGTCGACAAAATACTTGCCTTTACGCCGCTGCCCAAACCGTCGGCAAGCACGATAACCGTCGAATTTTCGTCCTGTTCGACGACGTCGACGTGATCGCCGCATAGTTGCTCGCCGAAGTGGTTTATGCTTTTATATCCGATGTCAACGCACAAATCATTCATTGTCGATTGATTCCTTTAATTTCGTCAATGCGATTTTGGTTTCCGCCGCGGTCTCGCCAAGAAGCGACGCGATTTCCTGTACGACGCGCATTTGCTTGTCGACGACCTTGTCGGCGATTTCGATTGTCTGGCGCGAGATGTTTTCTTTCTTTTCGCGCTCGGTTTCCTCGTCGGTGACGTCGCGCATTATGCAGATGAGAAGGTGATACGTCGCGTCGTATACGACGGTTTCTTCCACGTATTTTTTGTATTCCGCAAGGTAAATTCTTTGGTCGCGGACGTTGCGTTTTGTCGACAAAACCTGCAAAAATACCGCGGGATCCATAATCCTCACTACGGGCTCGCCGAGAATATCCGACGCGGAACGCAAGTTCATGATTTTCCTTGCGGCGGCGTTGATTTGCTGCACTTCCAGATTTTCGTTCAGCACGAACAATCCGTTGGGCGTATTATTGACGATGCAGTCCGAAAAACTTTCGGCTTTGTCTTTAAGATACGGCAGACACATTGAAATTTCCGCCTTGCCCTGTAATACGGCAATCGCTTTTTCGCGGCAGGTATTGTACCCGCAAGAGCCGCAGTTGAGTTCGTCTTCCTTTCTGTACTTGCCCATTTCGCGCAGTTCTGCGTTGATTTCCGCCTCGGACGGCATTTGCAGCGTATGTTCGATCGGCACGAAATGTTTTCTGATTTCAAGCGGCTCGGGCTGGTTTACCGAAAAATCCTTGTCGCCGGCATACCTTGCGACCGCAGTGTAGTCTTTCACGGGGGAACGGTGGTATTTTTCCATAACGGGACCGCCCACGCAACTTCCGACGCACGCCGACATTTCGATGAAGCAGTTGTGCACGTTGCCGCTTTCGATATCTTTCAGACATTCTTTGCAGTTTTCCACGCCGTCGACCGCCATATAAGTGTACTTGTCGTTTTGAAGCGCCATCGTTTTAAGTATGCCGCCGGTTGTCGGGAAAAATCTTGCGCGGCTTTCGTTGAAGTCGTCCATATCCGATTCCGGCGCGATTCCTGCGTCTTTCAGCCATTCCGTAAGTTCCTCAAAAGTCAGGACGGCGTCAACGTACCCTTCGTAAAAGTCCGCCTCGTCCTTTTTTGACACGCAAGGTCCAACGAAAACAACTTTTGCTTTTGCGTTGCGCGTTTTTATATCGCGCGCGTGCGCGAGCATGGGCGACAACACGTCCGCAAGATACGGCAGCATATTCTGATAATATTTCTGGATAAGAAGGTTTACGGAATGGCAGCACGACGTGATAATAACGTCGCGTTTGTCGTCCTTGACCATTCTTTCGTATTCGTTTTTGACGATTGTCGCGCCGATTGCCGTTTCTTCCACGTCGAAAAAGCCCAGTTTTTTCAAGGCTTTTCTCATGCCTTTTATGCCGATGTTTTCATAATTCGCTATGAACGACGGCGCAAGGCTGACGTAAACGGGATCGCCCGACTGAATAAGGACTTTCGCCTTTTCGACTTCGGACGAAATTTCTTTTGCGTTTTGCGGACATACGACGAAGCATTGCCCGCACAAAATGCACTCGTTGCCGATAATGTGCGCCTGATTGCCCGAAAACCTGATGGACTTCACCGGGCAGTGGCGGATACATTTATAACAGTTTTTGCAGTTTGATTTTTTGAGTGTAAGACAATCGGACATAAATCCCCCTTTATTTTCCGTCGCCGAGTTTCGGCACGATATGATCGTGCCAGAACTCCTTGAACGATTCGGGCGTAACGCCCGTGAAAATTTCATCGTTTACAGTAACGGTAACGCCCACGCGGTTGCATTTACCTGAGCAGAAACTTCCCGCAAGTATCACTTCATCGTCGAGTTTTTGCTCCTTAACACTCTTTTCGAACAACGCCACGATTTCGGGCGCGCCTTTTAAGTGGCAGGAACTGCCGACACATATCTGTACGATAACCATTACGCCCTCGAAAGAATTTCGGCTTTGAAGAAGTCGTCGACGGTCTCGGGGCTTACCGAAAAGAATTTGTCGTCAACCGTCACGCAGACGCCTTCCTGACATCTTCCCATGCAGAACGTGCCACCGAGTTCAACCTTGTCTTTAAGACCGTGCTCGTTGATAAGATATTGCATCCCTTCAACAACCTGTCTTGATCCTTTTATATGGCAGGAACTTCCTATACATACGATAACTTTAATCATTTTTCCCTCCTATGCGACTGTTATTGATATTCTACGACGTTTACCCAGGACAACAGGAATTCGCGTTCCTTTTCGTTGCCCTTTACCGATTGCGAAGCCGCAACGATGGGCATCCATTTCTGGACGTATTGTTTTTTGGTATTGGTTTTTTCGCAGAACAAATTAAGATATTCGTTCGCCCCGTCGATGTCGCCGTTGAGCCAGAACAAAAGATAAGTCCTTGCGACGTCGGCAGAGGCATTGCCCTGCGTTGCGTGCGACCAGTCGATGACGTATGCCGTGCCGTCGTCCGCGATAATTATGTTGGACGGGTTGAAGTCGCCGTGGCAAAGTTTATTGTGCTTCGGCATTCCTTCAAGCCTTGTGTGCAGGTCGTATCGAGTCGTCGCGTCAAGGTCGGCTTCCGAAATTTTCCTGTTCATTTTGTCTTTCAGCTTGTTAAGAAGCGGACAGGTTTTGGACTGCACTTCGATCTGTAAATTCACGAAAAGTTCCAGATATTCGTGCTTTTTGTCGGGATTTTCAGCCATAAGTCTGTCCAGGGTTTTGCCCTTAATGAACTGGCTGACTATCGCCCATTTGCCGTCGATCGTTTCAACCGCCTTGATTTTCGGGATATTGAGCCCCGTTTCTTCGACGCGCGCCTGATTCAGCGCTTCGTTCAGAACGTCGGCTTTTTTGAAGTCTTTGTCAAACACTTTGACGCAGTTGTCGCCGTCGCGGTAAACCGTCTTATTGGTTCTTACTGCAATTACTCTGTCTAAATCCATACCCTTCTCCCTTTATTTTGAATTTTTCGTGTTATAAACCGTTTTGAAATCGCGGGGGTCGACGGTTTCCGTCACACCGACCACGGGTTCCGGCAACGGTTTTTCCGCAAAGGTTTTGCCGTAATATGCGTTAAGGTACATTTGTTTGATTTCGCTCATAAGCGGATAACGGGGGTTCGCGCCGGTGCATTGATCGTCGAAAGCCTGCTCCACCATATCGTCAAGTCGATTCAGGAAATCCTGCTCGTCGGGGACGTACTCTTTGATGGTCTTTTTGATGCCGACTCTTTCTTTCAGCCCGTCGATAGCCTTGATAAGGTTTTCAAGTTTTTCTTCGTCGGTGTTGCCGAAAATCCCCAGGTATTCCGCAACTTCGGCGTATCTTCTCAGCGTGTGCGGGTGGTCGTACTGCGGGAACGTACCCATTTTTGCGGGAACTTCCGCCGCGTTGAACCTTAATACTTCGTCAATCATAAGAGCGTTTGCCACGCCGTGCGGCAGATGATGGAACGCGCCGAGTTTGTGCGCCATCGAGTGGCATACTCCGAGGAATGCGTTTGCGAAAGCCATGCCCGCCATAGTCGCGGCGTTTGCCATTTTTTCACGCGCAAGCACGTCGGATTGTCCGTTGTCGTAAGCGCGCGGCAGATATTCGAAAATGGTTTTCAACGCTTTGAGCGCAAGACCGTCGGTGTAATCGGTTGCCATCATCGACGCGTACGCTTCCAGCGCGTGAGTTACGGCGTCGATACCGCTTGCGGCGGTAAGTCCGCGCGGAGCGCTCATATGGAAATCCGTGTCGATAATTGCCATTTTGGGCAAAAGTTCGTAGTCGGCAAGAGGATATTTCACGCCCGTTTTTTCATCGGTAATAACCGCAAACGGGGTAACCTCGCTGCCCGTGCCCGCAGATGTCGGGATTGCGATGAAGTACGCTTTTTCGCCCATCTTCGGGAAGGTGTAAACGCGCTTTCTGATGTCCATGAAACGCATTGCCATATCCATAAAGTCGGCTTCGGGGTGTTCGTATAAAACCCACATAATCTTGCCGGCGTCCATTGCCGAGCCGCCGCCGAGCGCGATAATGCAGTCGGGTTTGAACGCTCTCATTTGCGCCGCGCCTTCTTTTGCACAGGCAAGCGTAGGATCGGGAGCAACGTCGAAGAACGTCGTATGAACGATGCCCATCTCATCGAGTTTATCGGTGATAGGCTTCGTATAGCCGTTGTTGTAAAGGAAGCTGTCGGTAACGATAAACGCCCTTTTCTTTCCCATTACCGTCTTTAACTCGTCAAGAGCGACGGGTAAACAGCCTTTTTTGATATATACCTTCTCGGGTGCTCTGAACCACAACATATTTTCTCTCCTTTCCGCAACGGTTTTGATATTGATAAGGTGCTTTACGCCGACGTTTTCGCTGACGCTGTTTCCGCCCCACGTGCCGCAGCCCAAAGTGAGCGACGGGGTAAGACGGAAGTTGTACAAGTCGCCGATGCCGCCCTGCGACGACGGCGTGTTGACAAGCACGCGGCAGGTTTTCATACGGCTTTGGAACTCGTCAAGTTTTGCCCTTTCCGTTACTTCGTTGAGATATATGGACGACGTATGACCGTAGCCACCGTCTGCAATAAGTCTTTCCGCCTTTGTGAAGGCGTCCTGAATATCCTTCGCGCGGTACATTGCAAGTACGGGCGAAAGTTTTTCGTGCGCGAATTCTTCCGACAAGTCGACGCTTTCGACCTCACCGATTAAAATCTTCGTGCCTTCGGGTACGGTTACGCCCGAAAGCGAAGCGATCGTCGCCGCTTTTTGTCCGACGATTTTCGCGTTAAGCGCGCCGTTTATCAATATTGTCTTTCTGACCTTTTCGGTTTCTTCGGGATTCAGGAAATAACAGCCCCTGTCCGCAAATTCATTCTTAACGGCGTCGTAAACCTTGTCAAGGACGATGACAGATTGTTCGGACGCGCAAATCATACCGTTGTCGAACGTCTTTGAATGAATGATCGAGCTGACGGCAAGTACGATGTCCGCCGTATCGTCGATGATTGCAGGCGTGTTGCCCGCCCCGACGCCAAGCGCGGGCTTGCCCGACGAATATGCCGCTTTCACCATGCCGGGACCGCCCGTCGCAAGGATAATGTCGGCTTCTTTCATGATAAGGTTTGTCATTTCAAGCGACGGCACGTCGATCCAGCCGATTATGCCCTCGGGCGCGCCGGCTTTAACCGCTGCGTCAAGGACGACCTTTGCCGCGGCAATCGTGCTCTTCTTTGCGCGGGGGTGCGGACTGATGATAATGCCGTTTCTCGTTTTCAACGAAATCAGCGTTTTGAAAATCGCAGTCGAAGTGGGGTTCGTCGTGGGGATAACCGCAGCGATAAGTCCGACGGGTTCGGCAATCTTTTTGATGCCGTATGCCTTGTCTTCTTCGATGACGCCGCAGGTTTTCACGTTGCGATACGCGTTGTAAATATATTCCGACGCGTAATGGTTTTTGATGACCTTGTCTTCGACAATGCCCATACCCGTTTCTTCAACCGCCATTCTGGCAAGGGGTATACGCATTTTGTTTGCTGCGGTCGCAGCGGCAAGAAAGATTTTATCGACCTGCTCTTCCGAATAAGTCGAGAATTTCCTTTGCGCTTCGCGGACGACGGCGATTTTTTCGATGAGCGCGTCGACGCAATCGACTACTTTTACGTTGTTTTCCATTTGAAACTCTCCCGTACGTATTTATTTTACATTTTATCTGCTACTTCGGCAAGCGTATAAGCGGTATTTTAACGCATAAACGTTACTTTTCGTCGCGGTTGTCAAACTTTGTTAAAATTCTAACAATCTTTTGACATTGTTAATAATATAACAATCTTTCGGCAATGTGAAATAGTACTTTTATATGCTTATATATCAAAATATATATACGTCTTTAATTCTGCACTTACTCAAAGAAAAGAAAAAACCGATTGTATTAATACAATCGGCAATTTTTGATTTACAGATAACTCCTTTTCGCCTCGCACAGTTTCGTGATGAAAGTCTTGTCAAGGGCCGTCAGGTGATAATCTTTTTTATATATCAGCACGTCTTTGTAAACCTTTGCGTTTTCGGCGCAGGGTTTTGCGGTAAGCCCGTATCTTTCAAGGGTTTCAAACGGCACAGGCGACACCCACATGAACGTTTCGTCGTTTTTTGACAAGACGTCGAACTGGCTTCCCCTTTCAAACACGAATATTCTGCGCGTTATTTCGCCCTGCAACTCGTCCTTTCTGACTTCCGCCAGAGGAAGGGACGGCACGAACGGATCAGCGTGCGCGATTTCGATGTAGTTTTTAAGGTCGGAAAACCTGATTTCGTCAAGTTCGTTCAGCGCGCTTGTCTTTGAAAACACGAGAACGTGGTGAAATTCCGAAATAAGTTCGTGATTCAACCCCCGTTGTTCCGCCATTTCCTTGAAATATTTATCGTACTGCGCGGCGTAACGGACGATGCCGAGTTTATAATCCTTTTCCAGAATGTTGTTTATCGCGCGCAACGCGTTGGTTTCCTTATAAAAGATTTCGAAATTTCCTTCCTTTTCCAGACACTTCGAAAACTCCGCAAAAGCACTTGAAATATAACTTGCGCGCGGAACGGATATGGAAAACGACTTTTTCTCGTTCTCCTGCCCCTTGAACGCGTTTTCAACCTCGTTTATCTGGCGCAGAATCGCTTTTCCGTATTCGATAAGACGTTCCCCGTCGTGGGTAAGCGTCATACCCTTTGAGTTTCTGTCGAAAATCGTAATTCCAAGGTCTTTTTCCAATTCCTTAATCGCGCGGGAAAGGTTGGGTTGCGCGATGTACAGTTCTTCCGCAGCCCTTGAAATCGATCCGATCCTTGCCACTTCGACGGCATATTTCAAATACTGTATATTCATTTCTCCACCTCTTCGTTTGAATTATATTACGGCACGATAAAAATAAACTTAAAACACAGCGGCTTTGCTTAAAAAAAGTACGGCTTTGACACCGTACTTTTTATATGTTAACCGCGAAGTTTCTTTGCGGTAACCAGCCTGTTAAGCGCAACGATATAAGCCGCTACGCGGAAAGTACAGTCGTATTTTTCACGGGCGTCGAACACGTCGTTGAACGCGCCGACGATCTGACGTTTGAGTTTTGCGTTGACGTCGTCCTCTTCCCAATAAAAGTTTTGCAGGTTTTGCACCCATTCGAAGTAGCTGACGATGACGCCGCCGCTGTTGCTGAGAATATCAGGAAGGACTTTGACGCCTTTTTTGTTAAGGATTTCGTCCGCTTCCACAGAGGTCGGTCCGTTTGCCGCTTCGATAACGATTTTCGCCTTGATTCTGTCGGCGTTTTCAGCGGTGATCTGGTTTTCGAGTGCGGCGGGAATAAGGATGTCGCAGGGGAGTTCCAGAAGTTCCGCATTTGTGATTCTCTTGCAGTCGCCGGTGTAGCCGTCAAGAAGGTTCTTGCCGCTGTCGAGATATTTGTAAATGCCAGCGATGTCAAGACCGTTTTCGTTGTAAATCGCGCAGCTTACGTCGGATACGGCGATAATCTTTGCGCCCTCTTCCGCAAGAAGTTTCGCGCTGATGCTGCCGACGTTGCCCATGCCCTGGATTACGATTTTGCAATCTTCGGGTTTCATATTATATTTCTTCATCATTTCAAGGGTGACGAAACATACGCCGCGTCCGGTCGCTTCGTTTCTGCCCTTCGAGCCGCCGATTTCAATCGACTTGCCGGTAACGATGCCGTAAACGCTTTCGCCCTTCAACTTGCTGTATTCATCAACCATCCAGTCCATCGTCTGGGCGTTGGTGCCTACGTCGGGCGCGGGAATGTCGGTGTTGGGAGAAATGATCGCCGAGATTTTGTCAATGTAAGTGCGGGTAAGACGTTCCAGCTCGCCCTTGCTCATTTCGCGAGGACGGCATACGATACCGCCTTTGCCGCCGCCGTAAGGAATTGCCGCAACCGCGCATTTGAAAGTCATCCACGCAGAAAGAGCGCGCACCTCGTCGACGTTGACGTTCTGATGATATCTGACGCCGCCTTTCGCAGGTCCGCGGAGCGTGCTGTGCTGTATGCGGAAACCCTCGAAAACCTTCAAAGAACCGTCGTCCATACGTACGGGAAGCGCGACTTTCAGTTCACGTTCGGGATACTTGAAAGTGAGATAATCTTCCTCGCTTATGCCCATGACGCCGGCTGCCTTGTCCATAACGGCAACGAAATTATCAAAAGGATTATATTTTGTCATAATTTTTCCTCCAAAAGAAAAAGATTTCTTGTCTAAAATAAATTATAAGCGACGTAGCCTATAAATGCAACTATTTTTTTGCAAAAAATTGTACCGAAGTACAAAAAGATACTCTTGTGTATTTTGGTTTAATTTTCAAAGTTACTATCACGCCGAAAAACTTGAAATCCGCCCGGAATCGGACGGATATCGTCATTTTTCAAAGTATTTCTGCATTTCGTCCGCATTGTCGAATACGGGTGCGCCCGTTTTTTCAAGGGCAGCTCTTGCACTATGTCCGCGCGCAATCGTGGCGGCGTCAATGCCCATCGCGCGCGCCACTTCGACGTCGTGCGTCGTGTCGCCGACCATTACCGCCCTTTCAAGGTTGATTTCGGGGTGTTTTTTCAGCCATCTTTTCGCAATGTCCGCTTTGCCCGCGGCATAGATATCGTCGTTTGCGATTATGTCGTCGAAAAATTTTAGCGCGTCAATTTCGTCAAGCCACCTTATAAGGTCGTTTTTTTCGGACGCGGTCAACATTATTTGCTTTATCCCGTCGCGCTTAAACGTACAAAGTACGTTTAATATGTCAGGGAAAATCTTTGCCCTGCGACAATTCACGTCGTACCGCGCAATGTATTTGTGCGCCAGAACGTCAAAAGGCACTTCGTCGAAATCGAACCCGGCGTCCCTGTAATAATCGATGATGGGAAAACGGAAAACTTTGTGATACTCGGCGCGCGCGGAAAACGGCTTCTTCCCGTATTCTTTCAGAAGCGAATTTACCGTTTCCATGCAGATTTCGACGTCGTCAATAATAGTGCCGTTCCAATCCCAAAAAATAACGTCGTATTTCATAAAGTAAACAATATACTGTAAAACTACTTATCAGAAATTGCAGCTGTCGGGGTGACTCCCAAGCCTGCCGACTTCGGTGATGCCGTCCAGAAGTTCCACGTCGCGCGCGGACAGCGTAAAGTCGAAAACGTCAAAGTTTTCCTCGATTCTCGACGGGGTTACCGACTTCGGAAGGGGTATTACGCCCTTTTCCATACACCAGCGGATAAGAACTTGCGCCGGGGTTTTTCCGTGGCGCGCCGCAACTTCTTTCACGACGGGAATCTCAAACGCTTTGCCCTTTGCAATGGGTGCCCACGCCTCAACCGCGATATTTTTTGCCTTGCAGTAATCGACAACGCTCGTTTCGGGGTAACCGACGTGGATTTCGATTTGGTCGACCATCGGCGCGACGTTGCAGTTATTCAGCAAATATTCAAGGTGTCTTTCCTGAAAATTGCTGACGCCGATGCATCTTATCGCCTTTTCGTCGTAAAGTCTTTCAAAGGCTTTCCAGGTTTCTTTCACCGTTTTTTGCCAGTCGTCGCGGTGAGCAAGCGGTATCGGCCAATGGATAAGGTATAAATCGAGATAATCGAGCCCCAGATTTTTCATCGACTTTTCAAAAGCGCGCAAGGCGTTGTCGTATCCGTGATCGTCGTTCCAGAGTTTTGTCGTGATAAAAATGTCATTGCGACAGACTTTACTGTCAATTATACCGTCTTTGACGCTTTCTTCGTTGCCGTAAAAAGCGGCTGTATCGATAAGACGATAACCTGTTTCAACGGCTTTTCTCACGCCATCCACGCAGACTTCCCCCGCAGGGGTTTTGTATGTGCCGTAACCTATCGACGGAATTTTCACGCCGTTTGAAAGAGTTTTGTAATCCATTTTTCACCTCGTGTGCAAACTTGCATGCCAGACAAGATTAAAACGAACCGTGGTCTGACGGCGAATTTTTGACTAATACATCGTTACGCTCACGGCTTATACATCAAGTATTAACCCGTTCGCGTGCCTTGTCTTAGCCTAAAATTTCGCCGTCAGACTTGTCCGCAACCAAAACGCCGATATTTCCGATGATTTTTGGTAAAGGCGAACGCAGACGTACTATACGTACTTCAAGCGAGAATTTGACAAAAAGCGCGGAAATTGCGGCATTTTGGCAAGGCTCGTTTTAATCTTGTCTGGCATACCTATTTTACAATATGTTTGCGCTTTTTTCAATCACTTTTTGATCAAATTAACTCTTATTTGCGCCTCGTCCGTATTCGATGATGCTCGTAGAACTTGCTTTTTCGATTCCGTCTTCCGTTTCAAAGAAGTCGTTAAGTTCAACGGTATATACGCCGTCCTTTTCCGCCGCGCTATCATATGCGAAATCGCAATAACTTTTCGCTTTTTCGTAATCCGAAAAGGTTTTCAACACCTTTTCATCGTTTTCGAGCGTGAGAATCACGCCAAACGCTCGTTTTGCCCCGTCGGGGGTTTTGCCCAATAAATACTCAAAATACGTCATAAAAAATACACTCCTACGATTATTAACCATAAGAGCGCAAGAAAAAATCCCATCGTCCGACGGGATTTCATAAAGTACGATTTTATTCACCCATCGATCAAGCTTTGGCACCTTGCTTTGCAGGTTGCCGTGTGGTCAACGGGCTTGTCCCTCGCACACTCTTTATGGTAATTTCATATTACGTTAAATTTCTTTTGTTGTCAATCTTAATTTCAAAGTTTTTCGGGATATTTTTCAAGGATATAATCCATATCTTTGTCGCCGCGTCCCGAAAGATTGACAAGTATACTGCCGGTGCCCATCTCTTTTGCGAGTTTCATGGCGTAAGCGACGGCGTGCGAACTTTCAAGCGCGGGGATTATCCCTTCAAGCCGCGACAATTTGAAAAACGCGTCCACCGCTTCTTCGTCGTCGGCTGTTTTGTACTCAACCCGTCCCAAGTCCCTTAAAAACGCGTGTTCGGGACCGGCGGACGGATAATCGAGCCCGCTTGCAATGGAATATACCGGCGCGGGATTGCCGTTTTCGTCTTTCAGCATAATGCTGTTGAATCCGTGCATTATGCCTTCTTCGCCGTACGTCAGGCTTGCCGCGTTGTCGCCGATGTTTTTGCCTCTGCCCATAGGTTCGACGCCGATAAGCCTTACGGGATCGTTCAGAAACGCATCGAACATACCGATACTGTTACTGCCGCCGCCGACGCAGGCGCATACGACGTCGGGAAGTTCGCCAGTCAAAGCGATAAATTGTTCCCTTGCCTCCTGACCTACGACAAGCTGGAAATCCCTGACCATCATGGGAAACGGATGCGGTCCAAGCGCGCTGCCGATGCAATAAATCGCGTCGTCGTATTCGTGAAGATACGCTTCAAACGCCGCGTCAACCGCTTCTTTCAGCGTTTTCAGCCCTTTCGTAACCGTTATCACGTTTGCGCCCAGAACTTTCATACGAGCAACGTTCGGCGCCTGTTTTTTCACGTCGACTTCGCCCATATAAATGTCGCATTTCAGCCCGAAATACGCCGCAGCCGTCGCAAGAGCGACGCCGTGTTGTCCCGCGCCCGTTTCGGCAATGAGTTTTTTCTTTCCCATAAACGACGCAAGCAACCCTTCGCCCATACAGTGGTTGAGTTTATGCGCGCCCGTATGGTTCAAATCTTCGCGTTTTAAGTATATCTGGCACTTGCCGACGCTTTTCGACAGCCTGTCGCAGTGATAAACCGGCGTAGGTCTGCCCTGAAATTCCTTGCGGATACGACGAAGTTCCTGAATAAACTTCGACGACTTGCAAATGGTCTGATACGCGTCGTTGATTTCGTTGAACGCAGGCACGAGTTCGTCGGGAAGATACGCCCCGCCGTAACGCCCGAAGTATCCGTTTTTATCGGGATATTGTTTCAAAAATGTTGCAAAATTTACGTTGTTGTTTTCCATAATAAGACCTCCGAATTTGAATTTTTGTGAATTTTTGGCATAAAAAAGCCCGCTTGCAAGCAAACGGTACTATTCCGCCATCGGAAGTCCAAAAAATATAATGAAAATACGTCGGCAACCGCCGACAATATCGTCGTTTTCATACTGACTACTCTCATCTTTTCTAAACTAATCTAACGTCTTTCGACGATTCTATGCTAATACAAAATATTCAGATTGTCAACGATTTCGTTCATACTTTATCACAATAAAGTTTTTTCGCCGCAAAATACACAATTTATAAGTTATATTATTGTTTATATAAGGTAATTATCCTTTAATGAGTTTACGGCGGCAACGTTTTATGATAAAATGCCATTAAATAACAGGTACTTTATGTTCAAACTTGCAAAATACTTAAAAGGATACCGCGCAAAAACGATAATCGGCCCGTTTTTCAAACTTTTCGAGGCCTTTTTCGAACTTATCACGCCGCTTGTCGTGGCGTGGGTTATCGACACGGCGATTCCGCGCGGAAGATCGGGTGATTTTTCGGGACTGTGGATCGGCGGCGGCATAATACTTGCCCTTGGCGTGCTCGGGCTTGCTTTTACGATTACGGCGCAATTTTTTGCAAGCCGTGCGTCCGCAGGATTTGGCACGAATCTTCGCCGCGAGTTATATCACCATATCAACACTTTTTCTTACGCGGAACTTGATAAATTTTCCACAACGTCGCTTATCACAAGGCTCACGTCGGACGTAAATCAGGCGCAACAGGCGGTTGCGATGTTCATTCGCCTTATTTTGCGCGCGCCTTTCATATCTGTCGGCGCAATCGTGATGGCGATGATAATCGACCTGAAAATTTCGCTTATTTTCGTTGTTTCCGCGCTTGTTATCGGCGGGGCTTTGTGGCTTATCATGGCGCTGACGATGCCCGGATACAAACGGGTGCAGGAAAAACTTGACGAAGTTACAAGGCTCACGAAAGAAAACCTTTCGGGCGCGCGAGTAGTACGCGCGTTTGACGCGGAAACCCGTGAAATATCTGCTTTCGACGCCGCGGCAGACGTATTGTCCAAAACGTCGATTAAGGTCAGTTCCCTTTCCGCCCTTCTCAACCCGTTGACCTACGCCGTATTGAATATCGGCGTCATCGTGCTTTTGTATTTCGGCGGGGTGTCCGTAAACGCCGGCAAACTCACGCAAGGCGAAATAATCGCGCTTGTCAACTATATGACGCAGATTCTGACCGCAATGATCGTGTTTGCAAACCTTCTCGTAACGTTTACGAAAGCGTCGGCATCGGCTGCGCGTATCAACGAAGTCTTCGACGTCACCACCTCGATGGAAGAAGGCAGCGGCGCGTCGCCCGACCTTGACGCAAACGCCATCGAATTAAACGACGTTACTTTCACTTATTCGGGAAGTAGCGCGCCGTCTTTGTCAAACGTCAACCTTAAAATCGAAAAGGGTATGAGCGTCGGGATACTGGGCGGCACCGGCAGCGGCAAAACAACGCTCGTCAGCCTTATAACAAGGCTTTACGACGTGAACGTCGGCGAGGTTAAAATCTTCGGACACAACGTGAAAGACTATACCAACGACGAACTTTATTCACTGTTTGGAGTCGCGCCGCAAAAAGCCGTCCTGTTTGAAGGAACCGTGCGCGACAATATCCGCTGGGGAAAGGAGGACGCCACCGATGAGGAAATCGAAAAAGCCCTTGTCGTTTCGCAGTCCAAGGAGTTTGTCGACAACTTGAAAGACGGGCTCGACACAATGATAAATCAAGGCGGCAAGAACCTTTCGGGCGGTCAGCGACAACGCCTGACCATTGCCCGCGCCCTTGTTTCCAACCCGAAAATACTTATACTTGACGACAGTTCCAGCGCGCTCGACTTCGCAACCGACGCAAAACTTCGGAAAGCGTTGAACGAACTCAAAAAAAGCGAAAAACTCACGTCGGTCACCGTGTCGCAACGCGCGACGAGTATCAAATATTCCGACCTTATCATCGTTATGGACGACGGAAAAATCGTCGGCCTCGGCACGCACGACGACTTAATTTCTTCGTGCGACGTTTACCGCGAAATTTGTCTTTCGCAAAACAAGGGGGACGACGAAAATGAGTAAAGTCAGGAATAAAAAAACCAATTTCGACGCAATCGGAAAACTTTTGCGCTTCGCAAAACCGTACGTTCCCGCAATTTTACTTGCCCTGTTCTTCTCGATTCTGCAAATCGTCGCGACGCTTTTCGCGCCCGTGATCATCGGCAAAACCGTGGACTTCATCATCGGAAAAGACAACGTCGATTTTTCGGTCATCGCAAAAAACGCAGGGATACTTGCGGGGCTTATCGCCGCGGTATTGCTGTTCCAATATCTCAGTTCTTTGTGCATAAACTTCGCGTCGTTCAGAACGATAAGGGATCTTCGTCGCGAAGCGTTCAAAAAACTTAACGTCGTGCCCCTTTCGTACATCGACAGCAATTCGCACGGCGACCTTATGTCGCGCGTCGGAAACGACGTCGACCAGATTTCGGACGGGCTTATTCAGGGCTTTTCGCAGTTGTTCGGCGGGATCGTCACGATTGTCGGCACGCTTGTATTTATGCTGACGTACAACTGGCTTATCGCGGTTATCGTCGTCGTACTTACGCCGATTTCCCTTTTTGTTGCGTACTTCATCGCGAAAGGATGCCACGACACGTTCGCAAAACAAGCCGAAAAACGCGGCGAACTTTCGGGGCTTGTCACCGAAATGACGTCGAATCAGCGCGTCGTAAAACTTTTCGGATATGAAAAACGCGCGGAAGAAAGGTTCGCCGTCATAAACCGGGAACTTAAAATCTCGGGACAAAACGCGGCTTTCTTCTCGGCATTGGTCAACCCCTGCACCCGCTTCGTCAACAACGTGATTTACGCCGTCGTATGTATTCTCGGCGCGTGGCTCGTGATACGCGGACAAGGTATTCTCGGCATGGGCGCGTTCACCGTCGGCGGGCTTTCGTGCGTGCTGTCTTATGCCATTCAGTACACGAAACCTTTCAACGAAATAACGGGCGTCGTTACCGAACTGCAAACGGCAACCGCCGCCGCAGACCGCGTTTTCAACCTGCTTGAAACGGAAAATCAGTCGTCCGACGAAGGATTCCCCGACCTTGAAAACGTCAAAGGAAATATCGAAATCGACAACGTTTACTTCTCTTACGTCAAATCCAATCCGCTTATTCAGGGCTTTTCCCTTTCCGTGAAAAACGGCAAGCGCGTCGCAATCGTCGGCCCCACGGGTTGCGGCAAAACCACCCTTATCAACCTGCTTATGCGTTTTTACGATCCCGACAGCGGCACGATTTCCGTGGACGGCAAAAACGTGAAAGAAGTCACCAGACGGTCGCTCCGCTTAAACTACGGCATGGTATTGCAGGACACCTGGCTTAAACACGGCACCGTCAGGGAAAACATCGCCTATGGCCGTCCCGACGCAACCGACGAGGAAATTATCGCCGCAGCAAGAGCCGCGCATATCCACAACTTTATCATGCACCTTGAAAACGGCTACGACACCGTGCTCGGCGACGACGGCGGAAACGTATCGCAAGGTCAGAAGCAGCTTTTGTGTATCGCCCGCGTCATGCTCACTCACCCGCCCATGCTCATTCTGGACGAGGCAACGTCGTCAATCGACACCCGTACGGAACTGAAAATCCAGCAGGCATTCGAGATGCTGATGAAAGGCAAAACTTCGTTTATCGTGGCGCACCGACTTTCGACAATCAAAAACGCCGACCTTATCCTTGTGATGAACAAAGGCAACGTCATCGAAAAAGGCACTCACGACGAACTTATCGAAAAACACGGGTTTTATTACAACCTTTACAACTCCCAATTCGAGCATTGATTTGCAAAAACCGCATAAAAAAACCACACAAAAACCCCCGGATAAATCGGGGGTTATTTTTATAAGGTATCCCTTCCGGGAGATTGCCACGCTTCGCTCGCAATGACATTAAGTACTTCGTACGGAATAAATAAAAGTTTGTTAGTTAAAAAAATAGTAAAGTTTACGTACGCTCTTTATGCTGTTCCGTGCAACGCACTTTATGTCATTGCGAGGCATTGCCAACGGCGATGCCGTGGCAATCTCCCGGAAGGGAACCATATTAAAAAATCCCACGCAAGATACTTTTGTACTTGCGTGGAGAAAAAGGCGCACGCAAGCAAAAGAGTGAGCATTATTGCTTGCAATAATGTGATTTCAAAAGCGCAGTGTGCGCCGCGCGGCACGGTGCGGAGAAGTTTTTGTCGTTTTATGCGATTTCTTGTCCTTGATCTTCTTCGGTTTTTTGGAACTTCTTTTTCCACAAAACGTACAATATCACGCCGACCGTCGCCGAAATTACGTCGGTTATCGGCTGGCAGGCGACTATGCCGTAAACGGGGATCAGCACGTTCAGAAGATACATCAAAGGAATGTCCACAATGCCCTTTCTTATTATCGACAATAAAAACGCCTTGCCCTTTGCGCCGACCGCCTGAAAATACGACACAAGCATAAACGTTACCGCCATGAACGGGAGCGACGCGCAGTGAAGCCGCAGAAACTTTTCGCCATACGTTACCGTCGACGCGTCTTTGATGAAAACTTCGATGAGCGCGCCCGCCGCCGATTCCACGACGATAAGCACGGTTATCGCAAGCCCGACGCAATAACAAAGCGAAAGTTTCAGTGTTGTTTTCATTTTGTCGTACTTTTTCGCGCCGTTGTTGTATGCAATGAGCGGCGCAGCCCCTTGTGCAAGTCCCGTTACCATTCCGAAAGGCACGGCGTCGATTTTTTTTGTGACGCCGATTGCCGCCTCCGCAGTCTCGCCGTATCCGATCATAAGCGAGTTCAGCACAAGATTCGACACAGCCGACAACATCGTTTGAAGCGCGGACGGAAGCCCCGTAAACAATACGTTCCTTGCGATTTTTTCCTTGATCGCAAGACACGCCTTTTTCGGCGAAAACGACACGACGGATTTTTTCCTTATCACGATAAGCAATATCGCAAAATACAGCGTGGTAACGACGTTTGAAATAAGCGTTGCGATTGCTGCGCCTTTAATATTCATATTCAGCCCGAAAGGTAGCACGAAAAACGGATCCAGCGCAATGTTCAGCACGCCGCCCAGCGACAGCCCCAGCCCCGCGTGCAACGAGTACCCCTCGCCCCTTATTACGTTTGCGACAACCATATTGAAGACGGCGGGTACCGCGCCGAACACGACAACCCAGTCAAGATACGTCGCGGTATAGGCGTCAAGGTTTTCGGTCGATTTCAGCAGTCTTAAAAACGGCTCTTTCCATACGCCCACGATAAGCGACAGCAACGCCGCAACGATCACGCCGCCCCATATCGCAAACGCCGACGCGCGTTTTGCTTTGTCGCTTTCTTTCGCGCCGAGATAGTTTGAAATGCAGGTGCCCGCGCCGATACCGAACAGGTTGCCGAGAGCCGTCATAAAAAGTTGTACGGGAAAAATAATGGACAACGCCGCAAGTTGATAAGAATCGTTGAGTTTCCCAACCCAGAACGTGTCCGCAAGATTGTAAACGGTGGTGATAAGCTGACTGACGATCGTCGGGAGCGCAAGCCTTAAAATCGCGACTTTGACGTTGTCGCTTTCAAAAATCATCTCTTTTGATTTTGCCTGAAATTTGCTCATAATTCACCGCTTTACCCGCAGTATATTATATAATAAAAACAATTCACGGGCAATCGATTTGCAAAATAAGCGCAAAATGATTGTCTTTCGCGGTTTTTCGGGACAGCAAAAGACGACGCAAAAATGCGTCGTCTTACGAAAACCGTGGCTGCTCTGCATACTTATTACCATTTATATTTTTCATAACGCTACAATCTTTACTGCTTTACATACACACTGCACAACGCAAGCGTCTGTAAACAGCCGCCGAACGCCACCGCAAAGCGGTGGGGTTCTTTGTCCACGGTGTTTCGGGACAGCAAAAGACGACGCAAAAATGCGTCGTCTTTTGCTGGTGCCGAAAACCGGACTCGAACCGGTACGGATGTTACTCCGAGGGATTTTAAGTCCCTTGCGTCTGCCTATTCCGCCACTTCGGCGTCTTTGGAGGCATCACCCGGAATCGAACCGGGGATGAAGGCTTTGCAGGCCTCTGCCTTACCGCTTGGCTATGATGCCATACGCAAACGGGCTTTCGACAAAACTTTTGTCATATTGACTTTGGAGCGGGAGACGGGATTCGGACCCGCGACTTCCACCTTGGCAAGGTGGCATTCTACCACTGAATCACTCCCGCAAGTGGGCCGTTTTGCGCCGTCGTTTTCAGCGACTACTATAATATATCAAATAAATTGAGTTTTTGCAACTTATTTAACGCAATTTTTCACGCTTATTGCAAAATATAACGGCAAAAAAGAAAGCCGTCCATAATTTGCGCGGGCTGCGTTCTTTCTTTTTAGGGGGATAAAATTACGAAAGATTACTTATGTTCGGTGTGCCTCCTTATTTTACGGCGGTTGCCTTTTCGATCGTCATCGACCTGGTGACTTCCGTGCCGTTTCTCAAAAGATTTATTTCAACAACGTCGCCTTCCGAAAGCAGAAGACCGATGTTGGTGATGTCGTATTCCCGTTCGACGAGATACAGTTTCGATGCAAATCTGAACGATTTGATTACGTCGCCCTTTTGTACGCCGGCTTTTGCCGCGGGGCTGTTTGCTTCGACGCTTGCCACGGACACGGTATTCACGATTCTGACAGTACCGTCGTCGGCGATTTCAGTCGCGCTGTCGGTGACATGCACGGAAATTCCCATAAACGAGCGAAGTATTTGCGTGTTCGTGTTGCCGTCGCAGTTTTTCAGGATATTTTGTGCGGCGGGATACGCAAAGTCAACGGGGATTGCGTACGCCATTCCTTCGATTTTTTCGGAAACGACTTTTGCGTTGACGATTCCTATAAGTTCGCCGGAGTCGTTGAACAAGCCGCCGCCCGAGTTGCCTCCGTTGATTGCGGCGTCGACGCGCATTACCCTTATCTGCACGGTCGATACGTTATCCGCCGCCGTCATCGTGATATACTCGCTTTCCATCGACAGTATGCCCTGCGTTACCGCAATGCCGCCCGCGTTGGGGTTGCCGATTGCGATTACGGAGTCGCCGACGGTCATATCGCCGCTTTTCCCGATTGTCGTGGCGTGCGCGTTGCTTTCCTTATAAACGTCGCTTTGGATTTTCAGCACGGCTATGTCGTAACTCATCGAGCCGCCGATATACGTTGCCGAAATTTTGTATTTGTCAAGTTCCTGCCCGTAAAGGTAAACGAAAATTTTGTTGCTGATTTTGACGTCGGCGTCGGCGTCGTACACGACGTGATAATTCGTGATTATATACGCTTCACCCTGTTCCTTGTCGCCGCCTATGATGACGCCTGAGCCTGCCGAGCCGTACTCTTTCGACTCCTTATTATTGCCGAAAAACCCGATGGACGACGTAGTTTTCGTGAAGTACGAGTTTATCGACACGACGGACAATATCGCTTTGTTGACAGCGTTTGTCGTCGTTGTTTCGCCTTTGTCGCCCTTTTCGCCTTTCAGGCTTTTTAGCCACTCTTCTTCCGTCCCGGAAAACCCGTATTTTACGGCAAGGTCGTATGCGGAATCGGTGTATATCGTATCGCCTTTTAGGCTTTCAATCCATTCTTCTTCGGTGCCGGTATAGCCGTTTTTAACCGCAATATCGTATGCGCTCTTTCCCGTCGATACGCACGCCGTAAGCGTCAGCGCAAGACAGCAGATAATCGCAATAATCGCAACGATTGATACTTTTGACACTTTATCGTTTTTCATATGACCGCTTCCTTTTGATTTGATTTTATTATGTAAAAATTAAGAAAACTTAAAGTATTTATTAAAAATAAATTAAAATTGCAACAAAAAAACGCAACGGTTTCGTTGCGTTATCGTTTATTCGTTTTCTCTTTCTTTTTTGACGTGTCCGAAAGAAAATTTGTCAAAAGTTATCGTTACCACAAAGTCGTTGCCTTCGCCGCGCGCGCTGACTTTGCCCTTGTGCAGCTCAGCGATTTCTTGCACGATCGAAAGCCCGATGCCGCTGCCTTCGATGCCCGACGCCCTTGCCCCGTCGCTTCTGAAAAACCTTGCGAAATATTTGTCGAGATTGCCTTGTTCAACGTTTTCGGCGTCGTTTCTGAATTCCAGAACGATGATTCGTTTCAGTTTCGTAATCGTCTTTCTTGCCGAAATTTTGACGTACGATTTCCCGTATTTTACGGCGTTGTCGAGAAGAAGCGACACCATCTGCCTTAAAAGACCTTCGTCGCCGTACAAAATATATTTTCCCGGGATATTGACTTCGATATTAAGGTCGGCGGTTCTCACAAGAGCGTAATACGGCTCGGCAACGTCAGAAATCAACGCGCCGACGTCGATGTTTCTTCTTTCTTCAAGCGCGGCTCTTTCGTCGATTTTCGCAAGCGTCGTAAGGTTTTTGGTCATATTCGCCATTCTCACGACCTGTTTTTGGATTGCGTCGGTGCACTCGTTCTCGCCGTAGTCCATTTCAAGTATTTCGTTATTGGCGGATATTATCGCAAGCGGGGTTTTGAGTTCGTGGCTCGCGTCGGAGATGAAATGACGTTGCTTTTCGTAAGAGTTCGCAATAGGCTCGACGGCGCGCTTGGAAAACAAAATCAGCAGCACGCAAATCGCGCCCACCGCACTCAGACAAAAAATCATGCTCGACCGCATAAAACTTGTGAGAGCGTCGATCTGTCGATGGCAGTCCATAAACAAAACCATCGTGCCGCCGTCCGCCCTGTCGCGGTAAATAAGATAACGATAATCGCCGATCGCGCCGCTGTCTTCTTTTTCCGAAAACGCTTCGTCGCAGTATTCAAGCGCTTCTTCGGGCGTACTGACAAGTTCGGTCTTGACAAGATTGAATTTGCGGGGTTTGCCAGCCGCGTCGTACGTTACCGTGAAATATCTTGTGTCGAAAGGCGTCTCGTCGGTGCTTTGAAGCCCCAGATACCCCGGCGCTTTGTCGCCCCGATAATCTTTCGGGAACGCGCCGTCGTTTTTCGCAAGGATCATCAGCACTTTGTCGGAATAGTTCGCAATGTTTTTTCGGCTCACGACGTAAATGCCGGACAATATCACAGCCAGCACTATCACTATCGCAGCCATTGCGATTACTATAAACCTAATCCGCAGTTTTTTGATCATTTGGTTTCTTCCAGTTTATAGCCGAGCCCGCGCACCGCCTTAATGTTGACGTTTGCGCCGATTTCCGAAAGTTTTTTGCGAAGCGAGGATATATAAACCCACACGCCGTTGATTTCGGCTTCGCTGTCATAGCCCCACACCGATTCCATAAATTTCTCGGTCGAGATAAGCATATTGTTGTTTGCGACAAGCATTTCCATCATCTGGAATTCCTTGCCCGACAGTCTGACCTCGCCTTTTTCGGCTTTTAAGGTGTATTGCTTCGGATCGAGCGTGAGATTGCCCACCGTATACGTGCTGATAACATCGTTTTTGCGCCGAGTCATTGCGCGGATTCTCGCAAGCAGTTCTTTCATCGCAAACGGTTTCGTAAGGTAATCGTCCGCGCCCGCGTCAAGCCCTTCGACTCTGTCGTCGACTTCGCTGCGCGCGGTAAGCAAAAGCACGGGGACGTTGTTGCCGCCCTCCCTTACCTTTCTTAAAACGGTCAGCCCGTCCGCTTTCGGCATCATTATGTCCAAAATTACGCCGTCGTAATTGCCGAACGTCAGGTATTCGAGCGCTTCCGCCCCGTCGTAAACGGCGTCAACGGTATAATTATTGTGCTTCAATACCCTAACTATTGCGTTTGATAATTCTCTTTCGTCTTCTGCAAGCAATAACTTCATATGCTTTCCTACATTTTTCTTTTATGTTACTTAATAAAGTTAAAGTTTACCTTAATTAACTTACCGTAACGTCTTTGAATTTGTTTTCGTAATAATAAAAGTCGTCTTTGTCGATTTCAAAGCCTTCTTGCAGCACGCCGTCCGTGACGATTTCTTTTGCAAAACGGATCTGATCTGGCGTGATTTTTATCGCGTATTTTCCGCCGTCCTGCTCGCCGGACTGCCTTGTGCCAAGGTAATCGCCGCCGCCGCGAAGGGTGAAGTCGAGTTCCGCAAGTTTATACCCTTCGTCAAATTCCGTAAGGGCTTTGAGCCGCGGATTGCCCGCGTCGAGAGTATGCAAAAAACAAAACGCCTTTTTGTCGCCGCGACCGACGCGTCCCCTTAACTGATGCAACGTCGCAAGCCCGAATCTTTCGCTGTTGAGTACGGCAATCGTCGTCGCGTTTTTGATGTCGATGCCGACTTCCACGACGGTCGTCGCAATCAGCACGTCGATATCGCCCGCCTCGAACGACTGCATTATTTCCGACTTTTCTTTCGCTTTCATTTTGCCGTAAATAAGCGCGACGTTCACGTCCGAAAACACGCCGTTTTTAAGTTCCTCGAAAAGGGTTTTCGCGCCGTACGTTTCCATCCCTTCCGAGTCGCAGATTTTCGGGCAGACGATAAACGCCTGATTGCCCCTTTTCGCCTCGTCGCGGACGTATGAAAACATGCCGTCTTTTTTGTAATCGGGCACAAGAAAAGTCTTGACTTTCGTCTTATGACTTTTGTCGATTTCGGACAGTTGCAATTCGTCGTACAGGAGCATAAGGACGGAGCGCGGAATGGGTGTTGCCGTGAGCGTCAGCGTGTCGACTCCCGCGCCTTTTTCCTGCAAATCATACTTTTGCGCCACTCCGAATTTGTGCTGTTCGTCAATGACGACAAACGACAGTTTTCTGAATTTCACCGTCTTTGAAAAAACGCTGTGAGTGCCGATAACGACGTCTGTTTTTCCGCTTGCGATATCGCGCTCTCTTTCCTTTCTTTCCGCGCCTTTCACGCTGCCGGACATAAACGTAACGTTAATATTAAATCCGTCGAAAAACCTTTTCGCGTTGTTGAAATGCTGTTCCGCCAGAATCTCGGTTGGCGCAACAATCGCCACTTGATAACCGCATTTTACCGCATAAAGTGCCGAAATTAGCGCAACGATTGTTTTTCCGCTGCCCACGTCGCCGATAAGCAACCTGTTCATTCTGCGCTTTGATTTAAGGTTTTCAAATATCTCGTCAAGCGCGTTTTTCTGCGTCGGCGTAAGCGGAAACGGCAGGGATTTTACAAAGTCGTCCACCGCGCTTTTATCAAGGCGGTATTCAAAAACACGGTTTTCTTTCGCCTGCGAATTTATTATCTTGTAATACAGGATTTCTTTCATCGTGTCTTCCAGCGCGATGCGTTCCTGAGCCTTTAATCCTTCTTCTACGCTCGTCGGACAATGCGCTCTTATAAACGCGTCTTTTACACTTTCGATGCCGTACCTTTCGCGCACTTTTTCGTTTGCGATATCCGCGGGCGAAAACTTCCTTAATGCGTCGTCGACAATCCCCTTGAACACGCCCTGCTGCACCGCCCCTTTCGTGCGGTAAACGGGCATTATTCCCGACAGGTTTTTCTGCTTGTCGAGCGGCTCGATTTTAGGGTTGATAAGTTCCGCCCTTCTGCCCGAAAATTTTACCTTTCCGAACACGAAATACTTCTCGTCAGCCTTCACCTTTTGCAGCATATACGGCTGGTTGTACCACACGATTTTCAGCCTGTTTTTGTCTGTTTCGGGCGCGTCAAAATCCACCGCGTCGGCGGTGAAAAAACTCAGCCCGTTTTTGGTCTTCACGGGACGGGTTACCTTGACGATTCTTACCCTTATCAACGAAAATTGCCCGTCGCATAAATCGTTAAGCGAAACGGGCGAATTAAAATCGATATAAGTTTTTGGCAGAAAATTTATTAAGTCTTCAACCGTCGAAACGTCAATGCTTTGAAGTTTTCTGAGCGTCGATGGACCAACGCCTTTCACTTCTTCAAGTTTCATTATTCAACCGAGAATACGTAATAATAATAAGGTTGCCCGCCGTTGAACGCCATAACTTCGACGTCGGGATAAAGTTCCTGAATTTCGGCGGCGAGTTTGTTTGCGTCGTCTTCCGTGACGTCGCTGCCGAAGTAGAGCGACACGACGCTGCTTTCTTCGTCAATCATTTTCTTCAACGCGTGCTTCACGACTTCCGACGGGTTTTTGCCCCTTGCGACGATCTTCTTTCCGAAAAGACCGATGATGTCGCCTTCGTGCACCGAGAATCCGTCCATACGGGTGTTGCGAACCGCTGTCGTTACCTGACCGCACTTGACGTTTTCGATGGACGCGGTCATTGCCTCGACGTTTTCTTCCGCGCTTGCCTCGGGCATAAACGCAACCGCCGCGGCGATACCTTCCGCAACGTTGCTGGTCGGAATGACGAAAACGGGTTTTTCCGCAAGGTCGCGCGCCTGTTCTGCGGACAATATGATATTTTTATTGTTCGGCAGAATGAACACCGTTTTTGCGTTGACTTCGTTTATCGTGGACAATATGTCGTAAACGCTCGGATTCATCGTCTGACCGCCTTCCACGATTTTGTCGATTCCGAGGTCGTTGAAGATGGCTTCCATGCCCTTGCCGGAGCAAATTGAAATGATGCCGTATTCTTTCATTTCGGCTTTTTCGGACTCGCGCTTTTCGTTCAGAACGCGGTTTTGTTCCACCATATTTTCAACCTTGACACTGTCAAGTTCGCCAAGTTTCAGCGCGTTTTTCATTGCAAGGTCGGGACGGTTCGTGTGAACGTGCACTTTGACAAGGTCCAGATCGCCGATTACAAGCACGCAGTCGCCGATCGTCGTAAGGAAGTCGCGCAGTTTGTCGATGTCGGCAAGCGTAACTTTCGGACGAAGATTGATTATGAAAAATTCCGTGCAATAACTGAAATTGATATGCTCGTGATCGTCGGCGCTGAAAGCGTCCATGGGATTAAGCGCGATGTTTTTGTCTTCGGTCGGCGCGTCGGGAATTTCGATGCCCGCAAGAGAGTTGTACATACCCTTCATCACGAACATAAGTCCCTTTCCGCCTGCGTCGACGACGCCCGCCTTCTTCAAAACCGGCAGCATATCGGGGGTTTGTGCAAGTATTTCGTCGCCGTATGCGATGACTTTTTCCAAAAACGGCAGGAATTCCACCGCTTTTTTGCGCCTTGCAAGGTGTTGCGCCTTTTCCGCCATCGCCCTGACAACCGTCAGTATCGTGCCTTCTTTGGGCTTTTGCACCATGCTGTACGCAATTTCCGTGCCCTTTTTCAACGCCTGCGCGAATTCATAAGCAGTGAAAGGTACGTTTTTATTTTCCGTCGCAACAACTGCGAATCCTTTGAAAATTTGCGAACTGATAACGCCCGAATTGCCGCGAGCACCTTTGAGCGCGCCCTTTGAAAACGCCGTCGCACACTCCGCAACGCTTGCATTCGAGTTCAATTTCCCGAGTTCCTGCACCGCCATACTGAAAGTAAGGGACATATTCGTGCCGGTATCCCCGTCGGGAACAGGGAAAACGTTCAGACTGTCGACGAGAGGTCTGTTAATTTCAAGAAGTTTGGCGCCGGAAACAAGCATTTTCCTGAAATCGCCGCTTGTAAGTTCCACCATAAATATCCTTAATTATACTCTGACACCGACGACGTTGACCGTTACGTTTTTGACGCGCATACCCGTGTATTTTTCAACACTGTACGTGACCGCTTTCGTCAGAGATTCCCTGACGGCTTCCACGTTTACTCCGAGTTTTAATATGACGAAAATATCGATGTGCGCGACGTTGTCGGTCGTAACGACCCTGACGCCTTTGCCGTATGTCTTTTTGTTGAAGATTTTCGCAAGGTTGTCGGAGAAACGTCTGGACACGAGTTCCACAACGCCGTAGCACTCGGAAGCGGCCTTGCTGACGATAATCGCAACGGCTTCGTCCGAAACGGTGATGTGTCCGAATTTATTGTAAGTGCTGAGTGCCATATTTCTCCTTATAAAAATACCCTACTTTTGCTATATTTTACTATAATTATAAAAATTTAGCAACAATTATGCTTGCCAAAAGTGAAATTTAGTGATAAAATACCTATGTTTTATGCCAGTTAGGAGGTATTGAAGTATGTCAAGAGTATGCAGCGTTTGTGGAAAAGGACAAATGAGCGGTAATATGGTAAGCCACAGCCATCGCAAAACCAGAAGGTCTTGGGGCGCGAACGTCCACAAAGTTAAAGTTGTCAATAAAGACGGTACGACCACTTCCGAATACGTGTGCACCAGATGCTTGCGTAGCGGAAAAGTCGAACGTGCGTAATTTGCAATAAAAATAAGCCGCGATAAGCGGTTTTTTTTGCCCTTATTACTTTGTAATAAAATATCGTATAATAAACACATGAAAAACACGCCGGATTTCCGGCGTGTTTTTATTTTTGAAATATTGTTGTTAATTTTAACGACTTATTCTTTCTCTTTTGTTTCAACCTTTTCGCCCTTTTGTTTATTTCTTTTGAAAAGTCTCAAAAACTTTTTGATAAACTTAGGCGGATTAAAACATACGATTTTCATAACTTCACCTCTCGCCCGCAGTATATGCAAACGAATTCAGATATGTGAATGTGTCAAGGTGACAGTTATTATGGCATATCTTAGAAAATTATGTCGTTTTTGTAAATGGGATACTTTTCGGCAAGAGCGCGGACGCGCGCGTTGACGTCGTCGTATGCCGCCTCGCCTTTTTCAAGTATATCCGCGATGCAGTTGCCGACTTCCACCATTTCGTCTTCTTTCATTCCTCTGGTCGTAAGGCAAGCCGTACCGACGCGGATACCGCTTGTTACCGCAGGCTTTGCAGGATCGAAAGGAATCGAGTTTTTGTTGACGGTGATATGTACGTTATCGAGCCTTTCGGTAAGTTCCTTGCCCGATACGCCCGTCCCCAGAAGGTTCACGAGAATAAGGTGATTATCCGTGCCGCCCGAAACCATATTTATACCGCGCGCGCGGAAAGTTTCCGCAAGTTTTTTGCAATTTAGTATTATCTGATGCTGATACGCCTTGAACTCCGGCGAAAGCGCTTCCTTGAACGCCACTGCTTTTGCCGCGATAATATGCATTAATGGGCCGCCTTGCGTGCCGGGGAAAACCGCTTTGTCGATTGTTTTTGCGTATTCTTCCTTGCAAAGGATTATGCCGCCGCGAGGGCCTCTCAGCGTTTTATGCGTCGTGGACGTCACGAAATCGGCGAAAGGCACGGGGCTTGGGTGTTCGCCTGCCGCGACAAGTCCCGCGATGTGCGCCATATCCACCATAAGGTATGCGCCGACCTTGTCCGCAATTTCTCTGAAACGCTTAAAGTCGATGATACGGGGATACGCCGACGCGCCCGCAACGATAAGTTTCGGTTTGTTTTCAACGGCAAGTCTTTCAACCTCGTCGTAATCGATAAGCCCTTCTTCACGGGTAACGCCGTATCCTACGATATTGAACCATTTGCCCGAGAAATTGACTTTGCTTCCGTGCGACAGATGTCCGCCGCCGTCAAGGCTCATGCTTAAAACGGTGTCGCCGGGCTGCAAAACCGCCTCGAACACTGCAAAGTTTGCATTTGCACCCGAATGGGGCTGGACGTTTGCGTGTTCCGCACCGAAAAGTTGTTTTAACCTGTCGCGCGCGATATTTTCGGCGATATCCACGAATTGGCAACCGCCGTAATAACGGTTTCCGGGGTATCCCTCGGCGTACTTATTCGTGAAAAACGTGCCCATTGCCGCCATAACCGCGGGGCTTACGATATTTTCGCTTGCGATAAGTTCCAGATTATACTGCTGACGGTCGAATTCTTTCACGAAACTGTCGTAAAGTTCGGGATCGATTTCCTTAATCGTTTTCAAATCTACCATGATTTCTCCTTACGTGCAAAATGCAGGTTATTTATTGTTTTCGACAAACATATTTAATTGTTGAATGTTTTTATATCCGACGTCTTTTGCGACTTCCGAGCCGTCCTTAAAAAGGATAAGCGTCGGAATCGACATAATGCCGAAGCGTCTTGCAAGGGCTTCTTCCTCGTCGACGTCGACCTTTAATACGGTGACATCTTTGTTTTCCCCGACGTACTGTTCGATAACGGGAGCAAGCATTTTGCAAGGACCGCACCAGTTTGCCCAAAAGTCGACAAGGCACAGTCCATCTTTTTTTACAAGTTCGTCAAAGTTCGCAACGGTTGCGTGAATAATTCTTTCTGACATAAAACTCTCCTTTTAATCGTTGTTAATATTATTATCTGTTTAGTCCGTTTCAAGACCGTCGTCCTCGATTTCTTCGTCGGACTCCTCGTCTTCGCCGGCTCTTGTAATGATTTTCGTCATTTCGGGCACAAAGCCTTTTTTCTTTCTCACGACGAATTTATCAAGGATAACCGCAAGTCCGAGCCCCAGAAACAGCGCGACGACGCTTGCGATGATCTGCGCGGTTTCACCCATCGGAATAAACGCGAAAACCGCGATTGCGACAAGGATAAGCGGTATGACGTAAACGATGACTGCGGCGGTAAGCACGTACTTGCTGCCCATCGTAACTTCAACCTTATCCCCGACGCCGACGCCCAAAGTGTTTTTCAGAATCACTTCAACCGTCTTTCCGCCCTTTGAAACGGCGCACATACGGCACTGATCGCACGCCGACTTTCTGTCAAAGCTTACGACCACGTTGCCGCCCCGTTTGATTTTCGTTACCGTGCCCGATTCAATCATTTTTCTTCGGGTACGGCAAGACCGAGTTCTTTCAGCTGGACGTCTTCCACAAAGTCGGGTGCGCCCGTCATAAGGCACGACGCGTTCTGGACTTTCGGGAATGCGATGACGTCTTTTATGTTGTCGTCCCCGGTAAGGAGCATCGTCAGCCTGTCAAGACCGAACGCAAGACCGCCGTGAGGAGGCGCGCCGTATTTGAACGCATCCACGAAAAATCCGAAACGATTTTTGATGGTTTCTTCACTCATGCCGAGAATTTCAAACATTTTATGCTGCATTTCGGGCGTATGAATACGGATACTGCCGCCGCCTGCTTCCTGTCCGTTGATGACAAGGTCGTATGCGTTTGCGCGGATACTTGCAAGCACGTCGCGGTCGCGGCTGTCGATTTTGTCCATATCCTGCACGTTTACGCTGGTGAACGGGTGGTGCATCGCGTAAAAACGATTGTCTTCGTCGCTCCATTCAAGCAGCGGGAATTCGGTAATCCACAAAATGTCGTATTCGTTTTTGTCGTAAAGCCCGAGTTTGTCCGCGATATGCGTGCGAAGCGCGCCCAGACTGTCGTAAACGACCTTGTTTTTATTGTCGGCAACGACAAGGATAAGGTCGCCTTTTTCGGCATGCAAAATATCTTCGATATTTTTGATTTCATCTTCCGTCAGGAATTTATAGAAAGTCGAGGTTGTGCTGCCGTCGTTTTTCTTTGACGCCCAAGCAAGCCCTTTCGCGCCGTAGTCTTTGACGAAATCGGCAAACGCGTCGATTTCTTTCCTTGTAAATTTGTCCGCGCCGCCCTTTACGCAAATCGCGCGTACGCTGCCTTTTTCAATGGCTTGTCTGAACACGGTGAATTCCGAATTTTTCACGGCGGGCGAAATGTCGTTGAGTTCCAGCCCGTATCTCGTGTCGGGTTTGTCGCTGCCGAAACGGTTCATCGCTTCCGTCCAGGTCATGCGTCTGAAAGGCTTTGTGAAGGTGATATTCTTGCATTTTGCAAAGATATCCTTGATCATACCTTCCGCAATTTCCATGACGTCCTCGTCGTTTTCGACAAAACTCATTTCGATGTCGATCTGCGTGAATTCGGGCTGACGGTTTGCGCGAAGGTCCTCGTCGCGGAAGCACCTTGCAATCTGATAATAGCGGTCGAATCCAGCAATCATCAGAAGTTGTTTGTAAAGTTGCGGGCTTTGCGGCAAGGCGTAAAACGCGCCGTGTTTAATGCGGCTGGGGACAAGATAATCCCTTGCGCCTTCGGGCGTGGATTTTCCGAGGAACGGCGTTTCGATTTCCAGAAAACCGTTTCTTGCAAGGTAGTCGCGCGCCGCCCTTGTGATTTTGTCGCGCATGATAAGGTTGTTTTGAAGATACGACTTTCTGAGTTCCAGATATCTGTATTTCAAAGCAAGATTTTCGCCGACGGACGCTTTTTCGGAAATGACGAAAGGCGGAATTTCGGCTTCCGACAGAATTCTTAAATCCTTCACGTCGATTTCGACGTCGCCGGTGGGCATGTTTTCGTTGATATTCTTCCCTGTACGAAGTCTAACCGTGCCTTTTGCCGACACGACGTATTCTGCGCGTACGGAGCGCGCTTTATCGGTGAGCGCGGCGTCGACGCCTGCGTCGAAAGCAAGTTGCACGATTCCCGTTCTGTCGCGAAGGTCGATGAAAACGAGATTGCCGAGATCGCGCGTTTTTGCGACAAATCCCATGACGACGACTTCACGATGTTCGTCGTTTTTTCTCAAATTTCCGCACATATCGGTGCGTTTTAATCCGTTAAGTAATTCTGCCATAATTTATGCCTCGATAAAAAATTTCGTAATTTCGTCGATATTGACGGGCGTACTTTCGCCCGATTCCATATTTTTGACGTTGACGACGCCCTTTTCAAGCTCGTCCGTGCCAAGAATCGCCGTGAATTTCGCGCCGATTTTGCCTGCGTATTTCATTTGCGCTTTCACGCTTCTTCCCGTGAATTCGGTATCGGCGGATATGCCCGCACTTCTCAGTTTATTCACGATTTTCAGCGCGTCGAATTTAAGTTCATCCCCGACGTAGCCGACGAAAACCGTTACGTTATCGCACTTTTTCGGCATTTTGCCGGCGTTTTCAAGGACGAGAATCAGCCTTTCGATGCCCATACCGAACCCAACCGACGGACAAGGTTTGCCGCCGACTTCTTCCACAAGATTGTCATATCGTCCGCCGCCGCATACCGTGCCCTGCGCGCCGATATCGTTTGACACGAACTCAAAAACCGTGCGGGTGTAATAGTCGAGCCCGCGGACAATGCGCGGATTCACGACGTAAGGAATTTCCAGCGTTTCAAGACCTTTTTTCAGGTCGTCCATATGCTTTTTGCAGTCGTCGCAAAGATAATCGAGGATAACGGGTGCGTCCGCGTTGATTTTCTTGCATTTTTCTTCCTTGCAGTCGAGAATACGCAGGGGGTTTTTGTCAAGCCTTTCCCTGCACGTTTCGCACATATCGTCGATATGGTCTTTGTAATATTCTTTCAACGCTTTGTTGTATTCCTTTCTGCACGCCGGACAGCCTATGCTGTTGATATTGAGCGTAAGGTTGTCAAGCCCGAGCCTGTCGAATAAGGATTTTGCAATCGAAATCGCCTCGACGTCCATTTCTGCGCCGTAACTGCCGTAAAGTTCCACGCCGAACTGGTGATGTTCGCGAAGTCTGCCCGCCTGCGGACGTTCGTATCTGAAAACGGGCGTGATATAATAAGTCTTCACGGGAAGCGGCCCCGCGTACAGACTGTTTTCGACAAAACATCTCGCAACGCCCGCCGTGCCTTCCGGTTTCAGCGTGATCGAGCGGTTGCCTTTGTCGAAAAAGGTGTACATTTCCTTATTGACGATGTCCGTCGTATCACCCACGCCGCGCAGGAACAATTCGGTATGTTCAAAAGTCGGCGTGCGGATTTCTTTGACGTCGAAAAGGCGCGTCGTTTCACGGACGGCGTCTTCGATATAATGCCATTTGTAACTGTCCTCGGGGAGGACGTCTTTCGTACCCTTCGGGATATTGAAACTCATATTGCCTCTTAAATGATATAACGTCTTAAATTCATCGTTTTGAGCGTTCCCGCAAGATGTTCGTCGACGTATTCCTGATTTATCGTTATCGTGACGGGTTCGGTATTTCCGCCCGCGTTGAAACTCACTTCTTCAAGCAGCGCCTCCATTACGGCGTGCAATCTTCTTGCGCCGAGGTTTTCGCTGTTTTCGTTTTCCATGGTCGCGATTTTCGCAATCTCCTTGATGGCGTCGTCGGTGAATTTAAGTTCCACCCCGTCGACGTTCAGAAGTTCCTTGTATTGTTTCAAAATCGCGTTGTCGGTTTGCGTAAGGATAAGTTCGAAATCCTTTTCGGTAAGGTTGTCAAGTTCCACCTTAATCGGGAAACGACCTTGCAGCTCGGGGATTAAATCCTGCACCTTGCTGATATGGAACGCGCCCGCCGCGATGAACAAAATAAAGTCGGTGCGAATGACGCCGTATTTCGTCTGTACCGCGCACCCTTCGACGATGGGCAGAATGTCGCGCTGTACGCCTTCCCTCGACACGTCGGGCCCCTGCGAATTGCCGCGCGCCGCAACCTTATCGATTTCATCGATAAAAATCACGCCGTCTTGTTCCGCGCGCCTTAACGCCTCGGTTGCGATGCTGTCGTTGTCGACAAGTTTCGCGCTCTCTTCCGCGGTGAAAATATCCCTTGCCTGCTTCACCGTAACGGTGCGGGTTTTCTTTTTCTTGGGCATAAAGTTGCCAAAAATCGAGCCTATATTGATTTCCTGTCCCTGACCGACGTCGATTTGCATATTTTTGGGTTCATCCACTGCCTCGACGGAGATTTGCAGTTTGTCGAGATTGCCTTTTCTGAGTTCCTGCAAAATTTCTTCTTTCAGCGCGATATCGGGCTCGTCGCGTCCCGCCTGCTTTCTTAAAGGCAGAATAAGGTTGACGAGTTTGGTTTCGACTGTGTCCTGAACTTTGGGTTGAACCTCTTTGTACTTTTCTTCCCTGACAAGTCTTACCGCGGCTTCCACAAGGTCGCGCACGATACTTTCAACGTCGCGCCCGACGTAGCCTACTTCCGTAAACTTCGTCGCTTCAACCTTGACGAAAGGCGCTTTCACGAGTTTTGCAAGACGTCTTGCGATTTCCGTCTTGCCCACGCCCGTGGGACCTTTCATAATAATGTTTTTCGGTGTGATTTCTTCCCTTAATTCCTCAGGAAGCATACTTCTTCTGTAACGATTGCGAAGAGCGATTGCAACCGCTTTTTTCGCCTCGTCCTGACCGATGATGAAACGGTCGAGTTCATTCACGATTTGCTTTGGGGTAAATTCCATAATCACGCCTCCAAAACTTCGACCGTAAGACGGTCGTTTGTGTAAACGCAAAGATCGCTTGCGATTTTCATTGCGCGACGTACGATTTCTTCCGCACCCAGCGTGGTGTTTTCGTACAAAGCGCGCGCCGCGGCGTAAGCGTAGTTGCCGCCGCTGCCTATCGCGCAGACGCCGTATTCGGGCTCGATAACTTCGCCGGTGCCGCTGACGATAAGCATCACGTCTTTGTCCGCGATAATCATCATCGCTTCCAGTTTCCTTGCCTTGTCGTTGCGCCAGAGTTCCGCAAGTTCGACGGCGGAACGCATGAGATTTCCGCTGTATTTTTGCAGCATTTCTTCAAATTTTTCACTGAGCGCGAAGGCGTCGCTGACAGTCCCCGCGAAGCCCAGAACGACTTTATCGTTGTATATTCTTTTCACCTTTACGGCGTTTCCTTTGAAAACGACGCTCTCGCCCATGGTAACCTGTCCGTCGCCGGCGATTGCGGTCACGCCGTCTCTTTTGACGGCGCATATTGTTGTGCCTTTGAATGTAGTCATAGTTTCTCCTTGTTAAGGGCTTTTTGTTACCGTAAAATATATCATATTTTATCGGTAAAATCAATAGGTTATCGCAAAATAGTTTCGATCCACGTTTTCATATCTTCTTCGGCGCGCGCGACGTAGGCTTTACGACGTTCTTTTTTGTCGCGGCACTCGATCGCAGGCAGTATGCCGAAGTTACTGTTCATAGGCTGGAAATTTTTTGCGTGCAACGTGATATATCTCGACAGCGCGCCCGACATCGTGGTTTTGGGCGGCTCGACGGCGTCTTTCCCTTCAAGTTCCCGTGAAAGGTGAACCGCGGCAAGAAGTCCGCTCATTATGCTTTCGACGTAGCCCTCGACGCCGGTGATTTGTCCCGCAAAATATATGGGCGCGTCGCCTTTGAGTCTGAACGTCCTTGTCAGACAATCCGGCGAATACAGATAACTGTTCCTGTGCATTACGCCGTATCTTAAAAACTCCGCGCGGTGCAAAGCGGGTATCATCGAGAATATTCTTTTTTGTTCGGAAAATTTCAGATTTGTCTGGAATCCGACAAGGTTGTACGCCGCGCCGTCTTCCGTTTCCTTGCGAAGTTGCAGGACGGCGTAAGGACGTTTGCCCGTTTTCGGGTCGGTAAGTCCAACGGGTTTCAGCATACCGAAACGCATCGTGTCGTATCCCCTTTTCGCCATAACTTCGACGGGCATGCACCCTTCAAAAACCTCGCTTCCTTCAAAGTCTTTAAGCGGCACGGTTTCGCCCGAAATCAACACGTTGTAAAAGGCGTCGTACTCTTCCTTGTTCATCGGGCAGTTTATATATCCGTCGCCCTTGCCGTACCGACCGCTTTCGAATGCGAAGTCGTAATCGATCGACTGCGCGTCGACAATGGGCGCGACCGCGTCGAAAAAGAAAAGCCTGTCGCCCGTCTTTTTTGAGATGTCTTCAAACAGTTTGTCGGAAGTAAGCGGACCCGACGCCACGATAACGGGAACGCCGTCCGGGATACTTTCGACCTCTTCTCTTATCACCGTAAGCCCGTCGAATTCCATAAGCCGTCTTTCTACTTCTTTGGAAAACGCCGCGCGGTCGACGGCAAGCGCGCCGCCCGCCTCGACGCGGGTTTTATAGGCGCAGTCGATAAGCAAACTGTCCATTGACATAAGTTCGGATTTAAGCAGTCCCGACGACGTGTCGGGAACGTCCGATTTCAGACTGTTGCTGCACACGAGTTCCGCAAAATCGGCGGTTCTGTGAGCGGGAGAAGACCTTAAAGGTCGCATTTCGTACAAATCGACCTTATAATTTCTCTTTAATAATTGATACGAGGCTTCGCATCCGGCAAGCCCCGCACCTATGATAATTACTTTTTTATTGTTCGCCACCGTCTTTGAAAACCTCGGTATGATTGCAGTCTTTATTCGTGCAGGTGTACTTCCTGCCCGACTTGGTTTTTGTCATTTTCATCACGCTTTCAATGCCCTTTTCTTTGCACTCGGGACAGAAATACGGAGCGGGCAAATCCCAACTTACGAAGTCGCATTCGGGGTAACCGGAGCAGCCGTAAAAAGTCTTTCCCTTCTTGCTCTTTTTCTTTACGACGGGTTTCCCGCACTTCGGACACACCGCTTCCTGCTCAATCGAAGGCGCGGCGCCGGGCTCCGAGTAAGGCTTGGTATTTTTGCAGGCGGGATAGTTCGGACATGCCAGAAATTTTCCGTTTTTGCCGTCTCTCACGACCATTCTCGCGCCGCATTTTTCGCAAATTACGTCGCTTTCTTCCGACGCGATATGCACCTTTCCGCCGCTTGAATTAGCACGTTTTACAAGCGTCATGAGTTCGGGATAAAACTTTTCGATAATGGCTTGCCACTCGACGCCGCCTTCTTCGACCTTATCGAGTTCGCTTTCCATATTCGCCGTGAATTTCAAATCCATAATCGGCGGGAAATTTTTGACCATAAAGTCGCAGACCGCTTCCCCGAGGGGCGTGGGGACGATTGCCTTTCCGTCCTTTTCGGTGTACGTGCGTTTTGCGATGACGGAGATTATCGAGGCGTACGTCGACGGACGTCCGATGCCGTTTTCTTCCATAGTTTTGACAAGCGTCGCGTCGGTGTAACGCTGGGGCGGCTTGGTGAATTTTTGCTCGTGCTTGGTGTCTTGCAGATACATCACGTCGCCTTCTTGCATGTCGGGCAGCGTCTTTTCGGTCGCGTCGTCGTCATCGTCGTTCTTGTCTTCCAGCGGCACGTTGTTGTAAATCTTCGTGAAGCCGTCGAAAACAAGCGCGCGCCCCGTCACCTTGTAGCCGAGTTTCGCGCCGTTAAGCACGGGATTGTCGTCGGCGGTGATATGGACGTTGAGCGTGTTGTACACCGCGTCGACCATCTGGCTTGCCAGAAATCTTTCGTATATGAGTTTGTACAATCTGTATTGATTGCGGTTGATTTTGTTTTGCAGACTTTCAGGCGTGCGATCGAGCGATATGGGACGGATTGCCTCGTGCGCGTCCTGCGCGTCCGATTTCGTCTTATAAAAATTCGGTTTTTCGGGCGCGTATTTTTCGCCGTAATGGGTTTTGATGTAATTTATTGCGTTTGCCTGCATTTCGGGCGAAATACGCACGCTGTCGGTACGAATGTACGTTACGAGAGCGGTTGCACCTTCCCCTGCGATTTCGACGCCTTCGTAAAGTTGCTGCGCGATCTGCATCGTCTGCGGCGCGGTGAGCGACAGTTTTGCGGAAGCGTCCTGTTGCAGTGTGGACGTCGTAAACGGGGGTGCCGGGCGGTTTTTCGCGACGGCTCGTTTTGCGCTGTCAACGGTGAATTTTGCGCCTTTCGTGGCGTTGATTATCTTTTCGGCGTCGTGCTGGTTATGAATTTTCCACTTTTTGCCGTTTATATCGACGAAAGTGCATTTGAACACGTCTTTTTTGGACTTCGGATTTTGCTCATTCGACAAAAAGGCGTTTATCGTCCAGTATTCTTCGGGGACGAAGTTTCTTATTTCTCTTTCGCGGTTGACAACCATTTCGAGCGCGGCAGACTGTACGCGTCCGGCGGAACTGCCCTTTTTGATGCGTTTCCCAAGAATTGGCGAGATTTTGTAACCGACAAGTCTGTCAAGAACGCGCCTTGCCTGCTGACTGTTGACAAGGTTCATATCGAGTTCTCTTGGGTTTTCGATTGCGTTATTGACCGCCTTTTTGCTGATTTCGTTGAAAACGATGCGGTTTTTGCCGTCGGGGATTTCCAGACAGTTTTTAAGGTGCCAACTTATTGCTTCTCCTTCGCGGTCCGGGTCGGTTGCGAGATACACGACGTCGTTTTGTTTGAGCGCGGATTTAAGTCTTCTGATAGTTTCTTTCTTTTCGGGGTTGATTTCGTATTCGGGCTCGAATCCGTGTTCGACGTCGATGCCCAACGTTTTTTGCGGAAGGTCGCAGACGTGACCGCCCGATGCGAGTACCGTGTACCCTTGTCCCAAATATTTTTGGATTGTTTTCGCCTTTGACGGCGATTCGACTATAACAAGTGATTTCGTCATTATGTCTCCGTTATTTCAAGGTAAAATAATTACCGGAAGTTCTGTCGATAAGGTCGTTCATTTCCATGTTGAAAACGACGTTTTGAAGGTCGTTGGCGTTAAGCCCCGTTTTCTCCATAAGTTCTTCGAAATGAGTTTCGCCCTGTTCCAGAATTTCAAGGATCTGCATTTCGTAAAACCCGAGTTGCACGCTTTCTTTCTGCTTTTTGTCGGCCTTGACGCCCATTGCTTCAAGGACGTCTTCGGGCGAGAGAACGAGCGCGCCCTGCATTTGTTTCAGCAGGAGATTGCTGCCTTCGGCGGTGGGTTGATTTATGTTTGCGGGAACGACGAACACGTCTTTTCCCTGTTCCAGCGCGTGGTTTACCGTGATCATCGTGCCGCTTTTAATACGCATTTCCGGCACGAACACTGCGTCCGCAAGCCCGCTTATTATGCGGTTTCTTTCGGGGAAGTTATACTGCGCGGCGTACGTGCCCAGACGATATTCGCTGACAAACAAACCGTCTTCGTCAAGTATCCTTTCCATAAGAGCGCGGTTTTCGGCGGGATAACATACGTCAAGCCCCGACGCAACGACGGCAATCGTGCCGCCCTTTACGTCCAGCGCCGCTTTGTGCGCCGCGGTATCGACGCCCCTTGCGAATCCGCTTATCACGTTAAGCCCCGCCCGCGCGAATTCCGTCGCAAAATCACGGGTTACGTTCAGCCCGTACCTGCTTGCGCCGCGCGTTCCGACAACGGCTACGCCGCGATTTCTGAAAAGATATTCGTTGCCCTTGTAATACAAAAGCAGCGGATATTCGTCGATGTTTCTTAACGAGTCCGGGTAACTCTCGTCAAACACGGACGTAACTTTTACGTCGTGTTTTTGCAGGTCGTCCCATTCCTTTTCAAGGGTTTCTTCGGTTTTGAGGTTTTCAAGTTTCCCGAAAACTTCCGTCCCCAGTATTTTCAAAAGCGCGGGCTTATATCTGTCGAAGTCGGTCAGAAGGTCTTTCGGCTCGGCAATGCTCAAAAGTTTGTGCTTCCTTTTCAGCCCAAGACCTTCGATGGCGTTCAGTATAAGCAGCGCGTCGACGTTACTGTATTCAATCATGGTATTTCCTGTCGTAACTTCTGTATTGGATCGCCTCGGCGATGTGTTTTTCGGAAATGTCTTTCTGCCCGTCAAGGTCGGCGATTGTCCTTGCGACTTTTATGATTCTTGTCGTCGCCCTTGCCGATAAATTGAGTTTCTCGAATGCGCGTTTCAGAAGTTTTTCGCACCCGTCCGACAACTGACAATATTTTTTAATCATCGCGTTTGTCATCTGGGCGTTGCAGGAAACGTTCATCCCCTGAAACCTTGCGCGCTGTATTTCCCTTGCCTTGTCGGCGCGGGCTTTGACGTCCTTTGACGTTTCAAGCGAGGTTCTGTCGGTAAGCTCCCCGTATGATATATTATCGACCTCGATTTGCAAATCGATTCTGTCAAGGAGCGGTCCGGAAATTTTTCCGAGGTAATTTCTTATTTCCCTTGCGGTGCATTTACATTCCGCGGTTTTGCTGCCGTAATTTCCGCACGGACACGGATTCATACTTGCGACAAGCATAAAGTTTGCGGGATAATCGACGGTGCGTTGCACGCGCGATACTGTGACTTTCTTGTCTTCCAGGGGCTGTCGGAGCGATTCCAGCGTATGGCGTTGATATTCGGGCATTTCGTCCAGAAACAGCACGCCGTTGTGTGCAAGACTGACTTCGCCGGGAGCCGCCTTTGCCCCACCGCCGATAAGCGCAGGGATTGTCGTCGTATGGTGCGGCGTACGGAAAGGTCGCCTTGTGACGATGCCTTGTTCCGCTTCCAGAATCCCCGCTATGCTGTGGATTTTCGTGACTTCGATGGCTTCTTCGAAGGTCATATCAGGCATAATCGTGGGAATGCACCTTGCAAGCATCGTTTTGCCTGCGCCGGGCGGTCCCATAAGCAAGATATTGTGTCCGCCGCTTACGGCGATTTCGACGGCGCGTTTCGCAACGGCTTGTCCTTTTATATCCGACATATCGACGTCGTATCCGTCCGTTTTCAACGACGAGTCGTACGACGTGTGCAACACGGGAAGGTAATTTTCGACGCCGTTCAGAAAGCCCACGACTTCCGACAGTTTTTCAAACGCGAAAACCTCCGTGCCTTCGATGAAAGCGGCTTCTTTCGCGTTGTCTTTCGGCACGATAAACCTTGTGTAGCCCTGCTGCACGGCGGATATGAGAAGAGGCATCACGCCGCATACTCCGCGAAGTTTCCCGTCCAGCGAAAGTTCGCCCAGAAAAACGAATTCCTTGTACTTTTTCGTCACGATTTGTTCGGACGCGGCAAGGATTCCGACGGCAAGAGCAAGGTCAAAAGTCGGCCCGTCTTTTTTCGTGTCGGCAGGCGCAAGGTTGACGGTTATCCTTTTTGCCGGATAAGTCATACCGCTGTTTTTGATTGCGGAACGAATGCGCTCCTTGGACTCTTTCACGGCGGTCCCCGCAAGCCCCACAATTTCCATACCCGTAAGACCTGCCGAGATATCTGTTTCGACGTCGACGGCGTATCCTTCGATACCCGTCAGGGCGTAACACATAACTTTTGATAGCATATCTGCCCCCTTTTCTTATAGATAAGAGTGTAGCAAATAAATTCCGATTTGAAAACTGTTTTAAGTAATTTTTTTTGCGTTTTTTCGTCGACTTTATAAGGAAGTATAACCTATATATATTTATATAATATATATGCATAAATTAAAGTTAAAAAAATCCGAAAAAAAAGCCCCGCTGTCAGCGAGGCTTTCAAAGATAAAATCAGATTTCTTTCTTTTCTTTGATTTTAAGGGGTTGGATAAACACGCGCTTGTCGTTGGTCGTGATATCGTAAACAACCCAGCCGTAATAAAGTACCGTGATGCAGGCGATGATGTTTGCGATGATGTATCCCGCGTCGCCCTTATTGAAGTACGTGGTTTTGAACGTCGTACCGAGGAATCCGGAGAAGTTCATAATCGTCGCAACGTTGACAAACGACATAAACGCCAGAATACCGAACACCCAGAACAGCCTTTCTTCGCCGCTGACCGCAACGTACATAAGCAAAAGAATAAGACCTATTGCAAGCGTCGCTTCGTTCATATTAAGGCTGAACACCGACATCGCCGTCAGGAAGAATCCCGCGATAAGCACAAGTTCCGCCCTGTTGAAGTTTTTGAAATAAAGCGACACCGTGTAAACGATGAGAATCACGCTGAATACGATATTGAGCCAGAACGCCGTGTTGTTGACCGACGACCCGTTAAGCCCGAACAAGGCGTAAAGGTTGAACGCGTTGGACACGCAAACCTGCTTGTTGAACATATTAAGGTAATAATTCTTAAAGATATATACGATATGTCCCGCTTTGAACATGGACGCAACCGCGCCCGCCGAAATAAGCAGGAACAGCCAGAAACTCACAAACCAGCCGACGCAAATCGTGATAATCGTCTTTTTGTCCTTCGTTTTTGCCATAATGTACACTTCGTACGCAACGATGAACGGCAATACGTAAATGCCGATCGACGACCACAGGCAAGTCAGCAAACTTCCGATAAGAAGCATAACGAAATCCTTTTCGGTCAGCGCGTAGAACGTGACGAACAGCAGGAACACAAGCACGGGAACTTCGACGTCGTATCCGCCCGAAAGCGTGAACATAACTGGAAGCACCGCGTAAACGAGCGCAAGAAGCGCGGAAATCGCGTCGGAAGCGTACTTCTTCGCAAAGTAGTAAATCATCACGACGGTTGCGCCTTCTAAGATTATCGGGACGAGCTGCAACAAAACGTTGAGCGTACTCAGACTGTAATTGCCGAGGGTGATTTTGCCGACAATCCACATATAGTAAAGTTGCAACGGCGCGTATTGCGTATATTTAAGCCCTGCCGAGCCGATATCTTGTCCCGCAATGTCCCAAAGAGTTGCGCGCAATGCCGCAGTGCCCGACTGGTCGAACAGAACGCCCGCCAGAATAAAGCGGATTAAAAGAGCGATAAAAGCAAGCGCGCCCGCGGTCATCCACGACTTTTTAAGCAAGGGTTTGTCTTCTCTGTTCAGAAGGTAACGATACGCGACGTATGCGCCGGCGATAATCGCGGCGGTCGCGATTGCAAGCATAATAATGTAAACGTTGCCCGTTTTTGTAGAAAGAGCGTACGATTTCTCGTGCGGTTTCTTGATTTTTACGATTTCGCCCGAAACGTCTTTTGCCCTTACTCTTTGCACCGACACGTCGTCGAAGCATGCCTGACCGATTGTTTTTTCACCGTTTGCGCCAAGCGTCATCGCGACGGTGATTTCGTTTGTGTTGGTGGGTTTGACGTATGCGGTATAAGTCGTCCAGTTTTCCGAAACCTCGATGCCCGACGCAATAATTCTTGCGCCGTTTTCGGTGATTTCGATACCGCCGCCCTGATACGTGTCGTCCGAGCCGATTTTAAGGCTGTCGTTTCTTATGCGCGCGGTAACCTTATAAACGCCGTTTTTCCTGACGGCGACGCGCTGATAAAGCCTGACGTAGTTGCCGACGGTGCTGCCGTTGTTCAGAACGAGATAAGCGTTGTCGTCGTCATCGATCTTTTTAATGGTCGTGCCGTCTTTGCTGTTGTCGATGGCTTTCGCGATATACCAACTGCTTGAACCGTTGTCGAACGAGCCGTTTTCGATAAGTTCCTTTCCGTAAGCGTCGTCGTTGCACGCGGTAAATGCGAAAAAGCATCCGACAATCATAATTACGGCAAGAATCGTGCAGATTGTTTTTTTCATAAAATCCTCAAAATATCAAAATTGCAGTCTGCCGCGGCAAACTGCAATCTTATTTTTATTATTATTTCCTGATTTCTTCGACTTTCGCAGCCTTGCCTTTGAGGTCACGGATATAGTACAGTTTTGCACGACGTACTTTGCCGTAACGGACTATCTCGATGTGGTCGATCTTCGGGGAATGAAGGGGGAACGTACGTTCAACGCCGACACCGTAGGAAATACGACGTACGGTAAACGTTTCGCGGATGCCGCCGTTCTTTCTGGCGATAACCAATCCTTCGTATGCTTGAAGACGTTCACGGTTGCCTTCAACGACCTTAACGAACACTCTGACGGTGTCGCCCGGCTGGAAATCGGGAATATCTTTTCTGATACCTTCGCTTTCAATTAAATCGATAATGTTGCTCATTTTGACTTTACCTCCAAAAAAATTAACTAAGCGTTCGTGTTCCCGATTGTCCGTAACAGAGGACCGCCCGAAGTCATACTCAAAGAGTTTAGCATATAAAACGAAAACCGACAAGCGATTTTAAGGTATTTTCGCACAAAATTTGCCCTATTTTTATATTAAATAACAATAAAGCGCGCGATTTTCCCGAAATTATGCGGATTTCGGGCAAGATGCCAAAAGATAATAATACGAACGTTGCCAAAACGTCGATATTTCAGTGCTTTTATGAAAAATGCTCGCTTGCAGTACATTCAGTACAACTGCGTTCGCCTTTTCCAAAAATCATCTGAAATCTCGGCGTTTTCGGTTGTGAACAAGTTTTCCGTCGTGTTTTTAGAATAAGACAAGGCACGCGAGCGGCTTAATACTTTACCGTATAAGCCGTGAGCGTAACGCAGTATTAGTCAAAAACACGGCGTAAAACCTGAGTTCGTATTATTATCTGTTGGCATACAACCCAAATTATTCGTCCTTTGCCGCTTCTTCGTACTCTTTGACGTACAGGTTGTAAATTCTTTCAAGTTCCTTTTCGTCTTCGACGGGATTTACGAATTCTTCTCCGTTTTTGGTCTCGCCGTATTCGCAGATAAGCACTTCGTCCTCGGCGATGTCGTCGCTGGGATCGACGGGATTAAGGAAAAGATAATTTTTCCCGCCGTCTTCGATATACCATACGACGCGGAAGTCTTCGTCCTTATCGGTGTTTTCGTTATGAAGAGTGACGATTTCTTCTTCGTCTTCGAAGTCTTCGTCGAGGTTATAATTTTCTTCAAGAATTTCTTTTTCTTTGTCTGCCATAATATGCTCCTTAAACGTTGTGTATTTGCTCGATAACGGCTGCGGGATCTTCGGCTTTGAAAACCGCGCTGCCCGCAACGATGATATCGGTGCCTGCTTCTTTCAATTCCTTAAAGTTTTTCGGGCTTGCGCCGCCGTCCATCTCGATTTCAATGTTCCTGTCACCGATGAGTTTTTTGCACTCGCGGATTTTATCAAGGGTTTCGGGAATGAACGATTGTCCGCCGAATCCCGCGTACACGCCCATGATGATAACGACGTCGATAATATCAAGGTACGGCTCGATCATCGACAACGGTTTGTCGGGGTTTAAAACAAGTCCGCACTTCTTGCCAGCGTCTTTTATCGTCTTCAACGCGCCCGCAACGTCGTCCGACGCGTCGGGGTGGAAAGTGATGACGTCCGCGCCCGCCGCAATAAACTGCGGAATGTACTTTTCGGGCTTTATTATCATCAAATGCACGTCTAAAATGCCGTTTGTGTATTTTCTGAGTGCTTTTATCATGTCCATACCAAACGTGATGTTGGGCACGAAAACACCGTCCATTACGTCGCAGTGAATGACGTCGGCATGCCACTTGTCAAGGTTTTGGACGGCTTCCGCCATCTTTGCGAAATCCGCCGATAAAATGCTTGGCGCAACTTTAACTTTACTCATATCTTTTCCTCCATTTCTCATTCAGTTCGTTGTATAAAACGCAATACCTTTCGTATCTGTTTTTCGATATTTTTCCGCTTTCGACGGCGTCTTTGACGGCGCAATCGGGCTCTTTTATGTGAGTGCAGCCGGTGCGGAATCTGCACTTTCCAGCATACGGCGCAAACTCGTCGTAATAATATACAAGTTCCTGCGGGCGGAAATTTTCGGGAAGTTCCAGCATCGAAAATCCGCACGTGTCGATGATTCTCGCGCCGCCGACGACAAGTATTTCCGACTGCCTCGTGGTGTGTTTTCCCCTTTCGGTTTTTTTGGAAAGACCACCCGTTTCCTGCGATTCCGTCCCCGTCAGCATGTTGAGCAAACTCGATTTTCCAACGGCGGATTGTCCCGCAAGACACGCCGTTTTCCCTTTCGTTTTTTCAAAAATTTTATCCTTGTTAAGTTTTGTTTTCGCGCTTGTCGCGATTACGTCCAACACGTCCCGATAATCGTTTTCGGCACATTTCACGAAACTCTCGTCAGCAATATCCGTTTTGTTGATTAAAAGCACCGGCTCGATACCGTTCATTCTTGCGTTGACGATGATTTTGTCAACCAGCATAAAGTCGGGCGCGGGCACGGGCGCGATTACGATAAAACACACGTCCACGTTCGCGACGTACGGGCGTATCAGCGCGTTTTTCCGTTCGTATACCTTTGCGATTACGAAATCTTTGCCCTGTTTTTCGACGCCGACCTTGTCGCCGACGCGGATTTCGCCGTCGATTTTGAGTTTTCCGCGCGCATAGGACGTGACGATTCCGTCCGCCGTATCGACCTTATATCGGGAAGCAACGCCCTTTATCACAAGCCCGTCAATCATTCACGTATCTCCTGCGAAGTTGTCCGCACGCGCCGTCGATGTCGCTGCCCATGGTGCGGCGTACCGTTGCCGAAATGCCGTTTTCTTCCAGAATCTTTTTCATTTCTTCGGCGTCGTCCGCCCCGCGCAAGCCCTTTTCCTTGACGTAATTAAGCCTGATAAGGTTGACGTGGCACGGTTTTCCTTTCAGCACTTTTGCAAGCGTTAACATATTTTCCTTGCCGTCGTTGACGCCTTTTATCAATGCGTATTCGAAAATGTATCGCCTGCCAGTTTTGTCAAAGTAATATTTCGCGGCGTCAAGAATATCCGCGATTTTATATTTGTTTGCCGTGGGCATTATGGTTTTTCGTATTTCGTCGGTCGGGGCGTGCAGCGATATCGTAAGGGTTACGCTGAACCCGTCGTCGGCAAGTTTTCTTATTTTATCGGTGATGCCGCACGTCGATAACGACACGTTTCTTTCGGACACGTTGATGCCGTCCTTGTCGTTTAAAAGTCGCAAAAATTTCGTTACTTCGTCATAGTTGTCAAGCGGCTCCCCACTGCCCATAAGCACAACGTTCGTAACAGCGCGCTTGTCGGCGGTTGCGCCTTCGTCGCGGTTGACTTCCAGAATCTCGCCAAGGATTTCCCCCGCCGTCAGGTTTCTGATAAGCCCGTCGATGCCCGACGCGCAGAAAGCGCAGTTCATACGGCAACCGACCTGCGTCGATACGCACAAAGTATTGCCGTATTTATATCTCATCAGCACGCCTTCGACGATATTGCCGTCGTCCAGCGCGAAAAGATATTTCACCGTGCCGTCGCGCGACACGAGTTTTTTGAAAATGCTCACGCCCGTCACGACGTAGTCTTCCGAAAGTTTTGCGGTAAGGCTTTTTGGCAAATTCGACATTTTATCGAACGGCGTTGCCTGATGAACCCATTTAAACAGCTGTTTGGCGCGATAAGACGGCTCTCCGAAAGTTTTCAGAATTTCGGAAAGTTCCGCTTCGTTGAAGTTTGACAAAGCCGTTTTCATTTGCGCCTTAATCTCCTTATAAAGAACCCGTCGTGCGTATCGCAAGGCAGGTATTGACCGTCAAATTCCGACGGATATTTTTCAAAATCTTTATTGTTTTTCAAAAATTCTTCGACGTTGTCGTCGTTTTCTTCCTTGAAAATCGTGCAGGTCGAATACACCAGAAGCCCGCCTCTTTTCACGTAGTTTTTTGCGTTGTCGAGTATAGAATACTGCACTTTTTTCAACGCGGCAATATCGTTCTCGTTTCTGTTCAGAAGTACGTCGGGCTGTTTTTTCACGACGCCCATCGCGCTGCACGGCACGTCGCAAAGCACTCTGTCGAAATGCCCCGCCCATTCCTTATTGAACGCCGTCCCGTCAAAAAGCGTCGGCGTCACGTTTTTCACGTGCATGCGCCTTGCATACGCCCCGATAAGTTCCACCCTGTGCGGATGAATATCACAGGCAACGACGTTTGCAGTCGGGTTTTTTTCGGCGACGAATATTGCCTTGCCGCCGGGCGCGGAACATACGTCCAGCACGTTTTGCCCGTCTTTTACGTCAAGCGCGAGCGCGGCGTACGTCGACGTCAGCGACTGATAAGTAATCCGCCCTTCGATAAACAGTTTTTTCAGAAGCGGATTCATCGAAACGTAATAACCCGTCTTTGTTTTTTCAAATATATAGCCGGCGTTTTCAAGGTCACGTTCAAACTTTTCGTCCGAATAAATAAGATTGTTGGTTCTCACGTGGGTGCCGCCGCGTTTTTGTGCCGCGACAATCTCTTTGCCTTTTTCACGCCCGTATTCCGAAAAGATCTTGTTTATCGCCCATTCGGGATAACCGTACCTTATCGAAAGTGCATATGTGCCGTCGCCATCGGGCAGACTTATTTTTTCGGTTGCCGCGCGTTTCAGCACGGCGTTGACAAAGCCTTTGTACGCGCCCTTGTTTATGGTTTTTGCAAGGTCTACGCTGTTGTTGACAACGGCGTAATCGGGCAAAGAATCCATATAATCCAAACAATATATCCCTTGTTTCAAAACAATGCAAATTGCGCTTTTCGGGCGTTTATCCACAAGTTTTGACAACTTAAAGTCAAGTTCGTTGTTTTTTTCAAGCACGCCCATCACGATGCGATAAATAATATCGGCATTTTCGTCGCCTTCGATTTCTTTATATACGGCGTCGGACACGTACGCTCCTTCTTTGAAAATTTTTGAAAGCGCGTTGTAGCTTGAAAAAAGGTAATTTGCCATAATTACAGTTCTTCCCCAACGGCGATACGATGACCGAGAAGATAATCTTTCGCGCTCATTTTCCTGCCGTTTTCGGGTTGCAGAATTTGGATATTCAAGGCGTCTTTACCGCACGCGACGATAAGCCCGTCCTTGTCTGCTTTCAGCACCTGTTTGGGACTTCCCTGCATATTTTCGACCGTCGCTTTGATGATTTTCATCTTCTTTCCGCCACACGTGGTGTATGCCGACGGCCACGGAGTCAAGCCCTGAATCCTGTGTTTGATATCGGTTGCCGACATCGAAAAATCTATTTCGCCGTCTTCCTTTTTAAGCATGGGGAAATAAGTCATTTCGTCTTCGTTTTGCGGCGTGAAAGTCGCTTTTCCGCTTTCAATCAAATCAAGCGCCTCGATAAGCGCGGGCGCGCCGAGCGCCGAAAGTTTTTCAAAAAGTTCCCCCGCCGTTTCGTCAACGCCTACGGCAATGCGTTTTTGCAGAATTATATCGCCGCTGTCCATTTTATAAGCGGTTTGCATAATTGTCACGCCCGTTTCCTTTTCGCCGTTGATGACCGCCCACTGTATTGGCGAACTTCCGCGGTATTTCGGCAACAGCGAGGCATGCACGTTAATGACGCCGTGCGGAGCAATCGCAAGAAAGTCGCGCGACAGCATTTGTCCGAACGCGGCGGTAACGATGACGTCGGGATTAAGCGCGCGGATATCGTCGATGCCTTCACGGCTCACCTTTTCGTACTGCAAAACTTTCAGCCCGTGTTTTTCGGCGCACACCTTGACGGGACACGCCGATACGACGCCGCGGTTTCTCGGGCGGTCGGGCTGCGTGACAACCGCGATAACCTCGTGGTGGCTGTTTATAAGTTGTTCAAGACACAGCACGGAAAAATCCGGCGTGCCCATAAAAATCACTCTCATATTATTTGTCGACAGGTTCGTCTGTTTTTTTATCCTTGAAAAGGATACCGTCAAGATGATCGATTTCGTGACAGAACGCGACCGCCGGGAAGCCCTGCACGTCGTACGTTTGTTCGTTGCCGAAGCGGTCGAACGCCGTCACCTTGACGCGGTAAGGTCTTTTCACGTTGCAGTTGTAGCCGGGAATCGAAAGACAGCCTTCCTGCCCCACCTGACTGCCCTCGCTTTCGACGATGACGGGGTTGATAAGTTCGTACTTATTGCCGTCCTCGACGTCGACGACCGCGATACGTCTTAAAACGCTGACCTGCGGCGCGGCAAGCCCTACTCCGTCCGCTTTATACATGGTATCCCACATATCGTCGATAAGCACGCCGAGTCTTTCGTTGAATTCCGTCACGGGGCGGCACTTTTTTCGCAGCGCGGGATCGCCTTCTTTCGTAATTTGTCTTATTGCCATAATATGCCTCTTTTTTTATAATTTCTTAAACAAGCGACTGCGGATTGATTTCCACGAAAACCCACAGCCCGTCTTTGCCGCGATATGCGTCGGTGATTTCGAAAATACGCTGTTTGACGGTTTCGAAATTCTGCGGTTTTATACGCATCAGCAGTTGGTATCTGTACCTGTTCTGAATGCGGGTTACGGGTGCTTTCGAGCCTTTGTAATATATAAAGTCGGGCTTGAATTCTTCAAGCAGGACTTTCATTTTCTCGTTTATGTTTTTTGCGGCGTCCATCGCCTTCCGGTCGGACGTCGACGTAATAAGGATACGAACTATGTTCGTAAACGGCGGGAATTTGGTGACTTCCCTTGTGTTTTTTTCTTTCAGATAAAAGTTTTTGTAATCGTACGAGGCGGCGTATCTGAAAACGTAATGGCGCGGCGTATAGGTCTGGATAATTACCTTTCCGCTTTTACCCGCGCGTCCCGCGCGCCCCGCAACCTGCGTGATAAGCTGGAACGTTCGCTCGTTACTTCTGTAATCGGAAAGATACAGACTGAAATCGGCGTCCAGAATCCCGACAAGAGTAACGTTCTGGAAATCGTGTCCTTTTGCGATCATCTGCGTGCCGACAAGCACGTCCGCTTCGCCCTTTGAAAACGCCGAAAGTATGCGCTGATGCGCCCCTTTCTCGCTTGTAGTGTCGTTGTCCATGCGTAAAACGCGCGCTTCGGGCAAAACTTTTCTGACTTCTTCCACGACGCGTTCCGTCCCGATCCTGCCCTGACGGATGTTCGTCCCGTGGCATATCGGACAGCGGTCGATCATTTCGTATCGTTTCCCGCAGTAGTGGCATTTCAGCTGATTGTCTTCCTTGTGATAAGTCAACGAAACGTCGCAGTCCTTGCACTTTAATATAAAGCCGCAGTCTTTGCACATTACGAAACTTGCAAAACCGCGCCTGTTCAGAAAGATTATCGCCTGCTCTTTTGCCGCAATCGTTTTTCTGAGCGCGTCTTTTAGCGACGTCGAAAACACGTCGCGATTGCCCGCGCGAAGTTCACGGCTCATATCGACGACTTCCATTTCCGGAAGCAGCAGATTGTTTATGCGGTGCGGAAGTTCCAGAAGTTTATATTCGCCCTTTTCCGCCTTGTAATACGACTCCACCGACGGCGTCGCGCTGCCGAGAACAAGCGGACACGAGTTGTATCCCGCGCGGAACCCCGCAATTTCCACGGTGTCGTAACGGGGATTTCCTTCCGAAACGTAACTTCCGTCGTGCTCCTCGTCGATGATGATGACGCCGAGGTTTTCAAGGGGTGCGAATATCGCCGACCTTGCGCCGACGGCAACCGTCGCTTCGCCGCTTCTGAGCCTTCGCCATTCGTCAAACCTTTCGCCCTGCGACAAACCGCTGTGCAGTATCGCCACTTTGTCGCCGAATCTTTCCTTAAACTGCAAAAAGACCTGCGGCGTCAGCGAGATTTCGGGCACGAGCATTATCGCGGTTTTGTTTTTCGATAAAGCGTCCTCGATGCAGTGCATATACACTTCGGTCTTTCCGCTTCCCGTGACGCCGTGCAACAAAAACGTGCCGGTGCCTTTCGTGATTTCGTCAACGGCTTTTTGCTGGTCGGGGTTTAACGTCGGGCGGGATTTTTTGCTTGTTGATAAGACTTCGGGCGTCCTTAATTTTTCAACCGAATAAACTTCGATATATCCGCAGTTTATGAGCGAATTTACCGCCGAGTTTCCGAATGTTTTCGTAAGATACGCTTTTTTGACGTCGGAATTATCTTTCAGAAATTCCACGCAGGCGCGTTGCTGTTTCGCGCGCGACGATATCGTGTCCAGAAAAGTATCCGCGTCGCCCGAAAGCTTTGCGTACTCGACGTGAACGGGTTTTATCACTCCGCCGCGAAGTCCTGCCGGCAAAAACAGCCTTAACAGGTCGATATATCTTAAATTCAGGCTTTTTGAAAAGTTGCGCATAAGCGCAATCATTTCGGGCGTGACCGCAACGAAGTCGTCAAGTGGCTTTATTATTTCTTTGATTTTGTCGGGATAATCGGTTTTGCCTTTCACGCCGATGACGAATCCTTCCAGAGTGTTCTTCCCGAAAGGCACAAGGACGCGCTCGCCGACTTTCACGTCGTCGGGCATGATATAATCGAAAATCTTATCCGTTTCGGACAAGGCTATGTCAACGATTACCTCCGCTATCATTTATCAAAGCTCGTGCATGTGGTCAAGAATGATTTCGGCAAGGCGGGATTTGGGCATGATGTCGTAGTCGTAAACCTTGCCCGCTTTGGTGATAATCGTAGCGATGTTGGTATCGACGTTAAAGCCCGCGCCCTCTTTCGTGACGTCGTTGGCAACGACCATATCGGCGTTTTTCGCGGCAAGTTTTTTCCTTGCGTTTTCGATAAGGTCGTCGGTTTCCGCACTGAAAATAATCAGTTTCCTGTCGCCTTTGACCGCGCCGACCGCTTTTGCGATATCCGGCGTTTTTTCAAGTTCCAGCGACAATTCTTTTGCCTTGATCTTGTGGATTGAAAAGTTTTTCACGCGGTAGTCGGCGGGAGCGGCGGCTTTTACGATGAATTCGTTTTCTTCGTAATTGTTCATTACCGCTTCCAGCATATCGCCGGTGGACTTTACCCTTATCACCTTTTCGAAAATATCGGGGATATCGACGCTCATTCTTCCTGCGATCAGCGTGACGAGTGCGCCGCGTTGTACCGCGGCTTCCGCAATTGCCATACCCATTTTGCCGCTGCTGTGATTGGTGATATAGCGCACGCCGTCGATTTTTTCTTCGGTGCTGCCGGCGGTGATAAGCATTCTTACGCCTTCAAAATCCTGATTCGGCGTGAGAATGTCCTCGATGGCTTTCACGATTGTTTCGGGTTCAGCCATTTTACCTTTGCCGACGTCGCCGCACGCAAGTCGTCCGGAGATAGGCTCGATAATCTTATAGCCCTGCTTTTTAAGCCGCGCGATATTTTCCGTCGTATTTTCGTTTTCGTACATATTCGTATTCATCGCGGGACAGATGATTTTGGGCGCTTTGCACGCCATAATCGTCGTCGTGAGCATATCGTCCGCAATGCCGTTTGCGATTTTTCCGATGGTGTTTGCAGTTGCGGGCGCAACGACGAAAACGTCGGCGCGTTTCGCAAGAGCGACGTGTTCCACCTCGAAATCGAAATCACGGTCGAACAAATCGGTGATAACGCGATTGCCCGACAGCGTTTCAAACGACAGCGGCTGTACGAATTCGGTCGAGTGCGGCGTCATGATAACGATGACGGTCGCGCCTTTCTTTTTGAGCGAACTGACTATTTCGCACGCCTTATACGCCGCGATACAGCCCGTAACTCCCAAAACTACGGTCTTACCCTTTAACATTTTGTTCCCTTACGATTTTTTGTTTGCCTTCGTAAATCTCACGGCAGGCAATGGAAATTGGTTTCTCGCCGGTTGCCTCGACGATGCCGGGCTCCTGTGCGACGATAGTGCGCGCGCGTTTTGCGACGGCGCAGGTCAATGCATATCTGCATTCTGCCTTTTTGATAAGTTTATCGATGGGGGGATATACCATCATAACTTGTTACCTCCTTTTATTCTGGATAAAATTTCAATGCTGTTTTTTGTTCTTAAATTCTCGGCACGGATAATCGCCAGGATATCGTCCGCCGCCCTTTCGACAAAGTCGTTGACGACGACGTAATCGTACAACGTTGCGTTTTCCATTTCGGACAGCGCGGCGTCGTGTCTTATCTTAAACGTTTCGGCGCTCTCGCTGCCGCGTCCCGAAAGACGACTGCTGAGAACTTCAAGGTCGGGCGCGACAAGGAACATCAATACCGCGTCGGGATAATGCGCCCTGACGTTTCTTGCGCCGACGGGATCGATTTCAAGAATGATATTCTTGCCGTTTACAATCGCCTTTTCGACCTCCGATTTCAGCGTGCCGTAATAGTTGCCGTAAGTTTCGGTGTATTCGATGAAAGCGTCGGCTTTTATAAGCGTCTCGAACTCTTCGCGAGATTTGAAGTAATAATTGATACCGTCGACCTCACCCGCGCGCGGACTCCTGGACGTTGCCGACACGGAATACACGATTCTGTCGCTTTTTCTCAATACTTCTTTCAACACCGTGCCTTTTCCCGAGCCCGACGGACCCGACAACACGAAAAACGTGCCTTTTTTCATTCGTTTTCCTCCTTGCCTTTTGCCCTGTCGGTTATCGTTTCCGGCGTGAGTGCCGACAAAAACACAAAACCATTGTCAAGTATTATGACCGTCCTGACCTTGCGCCCCGTCGATACGTCCAGAAGTTTTCGTTCTTCTTTTGCGGCGGCATAATGCTTTTTTGCCTGCGGATCGCCTGCCGCCAGCACCGCGATAACTCTGTCAAAGTTGACGTAGTTGTCGAAACCTATGCTTATCATGTTTGCGTTATTCGACATTTTGCACCTGCTCTCTGATTTTTTCGATTTCGTTTTTCAGGACAAGGACGCGTTCCGTAATGCGGATATCGTTACATTTGCTGCCGATCGTGTTGGCTTCGCGGTTGAATTCCTGCACCAGAAAGTCCATATTCTTGCCCATCGGCAAGTCGGCGTCAAGCATCTTCCTTAAATGGCCGCAGTGCGAGTTGAGCCTTGTGATTTCTTCGTCGATCGACACCTTGTCCGAATAAAAAGCGACTTCGTTCAGAAGCCTTGCTTCGTCGATTTGCACGCCGTTCAACGCTTCCGTGATTCTTTCTTTCAGTTTCTCGCGGTACGCGACGACCGTTTCGGGGGCAATCGACCTGATCTCGCCCACGGTGCTTTCGATGACGGACACCTTTTTCAGAATATCGTTCCTGAGTTTTTCGCCCTCGAACGCGCGCATCTTTTTCATTTGTTCGGACGCGCCCGACGCTGCCGACACGATAAGCGATTTCAACGCGTCTTCGTCTTCTTCGACGGTCTTCGTTTCGATTACGTCGGCGGTACGCATAAGCGCGGTAACCGTAAAGTCGTCCTGCACGCCGTATTTGTCGCAAAGAACGTCTTTGATTTTAAGATATTCCTTAGCGACTTCTTCGTTCACCGAAAGTTCGACGCCGTCGTTTTTCGTGTTTTCGTACGTAACGTATACATCGAAGTGTCCGCGCTTGAAATTGTCGATAATAACGCGCCTTACCGCGTCTTCCGCAAACGACAAAACTTTGGGAAGTTTCACCGTGACGTCCAAAAACCTATGGTTGACGCTTTTCATCTCAACGGTGATTTTCCTTCCGTCGGACTCCGCCACGGACTTGCCGTAGCCGGTCATACTGTTCATTTTGCACTCCTTTTCCGCATTTTGCGGGGATTTTATTTTATCAGGAGCAATTCGTCGGGGGCGGATTTCAGTCTTTCGGACTTGCCCACGCCGATTGCCGTAACCTCTTTTTTACTGCGCATCGTGCCGATTACCGTCGCGTCCACGCCGTTGTTTCTCAGCGACTTCACAACTTTTTCAGGATCGGGTGTAACGATTAAAATGCTGCCGCTGCCGATAAGGCGCATCGGCGACACGTCCAGGATTTTGCATATTTTTGCCGTAAGATGCGTCACGGGAATCTGGTCGGCGTAAATCATCGCGCCCAGCCCCGACGCTTCCGCAAGTTCGGTAACCGCGCCGAAAACGCCGCCTTCCGTAACGTCGTGCATGCAACTGACGTTATGCTTCCAGACGATTTTCGCGTCCTCGACCACCGACACTTTTGCGATATATTCGCGCGCTTCGACAAGTTCTTCCGTCGTGAGTCCGTTTTTCAGAAGTTTGTCGGCGTGATCGTTTGCCATTATCGCCGTCGCTTCGATTGCGGCGGATTTCGTCATGACAATGCTGTCACCCGCTTTCGCGCCCGAGGATTTGACAATCCTTCTTGCCGTGCCGAGCATCGTGCAGGAAACGACCATACGATTGACCGCTTCCGAAAACTCCGTATGTCCGCCGACAATATCGACGCCGAGAGCCTCCGCCGTTTCGTGCGCTTCCTTCATAAATTTACCGACGTCTTCGGCAGATGCAGTCGTCGGCGCGATTATCGTCAGAAGACAACACAAAGGCGTGCCGCCCGACACCGCGACGTCGTTTGCCGACACCGTTATCGCAAGACGACCGGCATTGTTGCCCGTCGCCGTGATGGGATCTGTCGTAAGAAGTAAAATTTTGGGGGTTCTGAGTGCCGCGCAATCTTCCGCAAGCCCCGCCGATTGCAGGATTTCCGGATTTTTCGCCACGGTTTTGTCGAATACGTATTTTTGAAGTTCCTGCGAAGTAAGTTTGCCTATTCTCATAACAAAGCCCTCTCTTTTTACGAATTATTAATATTTTAGCACAAGCGCGCTTTATTTACAATAAAATAAGTTATCTTTTGTTATAAAATTTACGTGAATTGCAAATGTTTTTTTAAAAACGCGACGATTTTCGCTTTGGGAAAAGAAAAACGCCTTTATTTCGGCGTTTTCATAAATATGTCAATAATTTTTCAGATTATTCTTCCAGCATCTTTTCAAATTCGCTCTCGTCGATGATTTTCACGCCGAGTTTTTTCGCTTTTTCCAACTTACTGCCGGCTTCTTCTCCCGCGATAACCAGATTGACCGCTTTCGACACCGACGACGACACTTCGCCGCCACGCTCGACGATAAGTCTTTCCGCCTCGCTTCGCTTATATTTTTGTAAACTTCCGGTAAGCACGGCGTTGATACCCTTGAAATTTCCGTCGTTCGTTTCGCGCGCAGAGACGTTCACACCAAGGCTTAAAAGAGCGTCGATTTCTCCAAGATTTTTCTTGTCGTCGAAGTACGCGCGGACGCCTTCCGCCATAATATCGCCAAAATCGTCGATTGCTTTCAAGTCGTCAATCCCGGCGTTTATCACGTTATTCAGCGTCTTAAACCTTTGTTCCAGCTGTTTCGCCGCTTTCTTCCCGATATTCTTCACGCCGAGCGCATACAAGAAATCCGACAGCGCGACGTCCTTGCTTTTTTCAATCGCGTTTATGAGATTCTGCGCTTTCAGCTCCCCGAATCCGTCAAGCGTCATAAGGTCTTCTTTTTTGAGTTTATATAAATCCGAAAACTCCCTTACGTTCAGTTCGTTCAACAAAAGTTCCGCCGTTTTTTCGGAAAATCCGTCAATGTCCATCGCTCCTTTTTCTGCAAAATGCGTGAGCCTTTGCACGATTTGAGGGGCGCAGTTTTCGGTGTTCGTGCAGTACAAAAACACTCCCCTTTCTTCAACGGGCGCGCCGCAGTACGGACACACCGTCGGCTTTTCGATGTCGCGGCTTTCGCTCGTATGTTCGGCAATCCCCAGAATTTCGGGAATGACGTCGTTACTGCGACGAATGAACACGCGGCTTCCGATTTTCAAGCCTTTCTTTTCATAGTCGGCAAAGTTGTTGAGCGTCGCCCTTTTCACGGTAACGCCCGCAAGTTCGACGGGATCGAGTATCGCAAGCGGACACAGTTTTCCCGTGCGGGACACCTGCCATACGACGTCCCTTAAAACGGTTGTGGCTTCGTCCGCCTTGAATTTATATGCGATTGCCCATCGGGGGAATTTTTCGGTTTCTCCGAGAGCGTCGCGCTGATTTAAGTCGTTGACCTTGAAAACGATTCCGTCAATTAAAAAATCGAGCGTCGGGCGGATTCTCGACAACTCATCGATCGCGTCGCCGACGTCGTTTTCGTTTTTGCAGATTTTGAAATAATCGCCGACTTCGAAACCTTGTTTTATCAAAAAGTCCTGCATGTCTTTCTGCGTTCTGAAATCGCCGCCGTAAACGTTGTAGCACATGACGTCCAACCGTCTTTCGGCAGTAACTTTCGGGTTAAGATTCCTGATTGCGCCGGCTGCGCCGTTTCGGGCGTTTTTCAAAGGCTCGTCGTGCGTTTTGTTGTACTTTTCAAGCACGGAAAGACGCATTATCCCTTCGCCCTGAATTTCCACGTGATTTTTATATTCGATAGTTAAAGGTACGTTTTTGATGGTTTTAACCTGCAAAGTTACGTCTTCGCCGACAAGTCCGTTGCCGCGCGTCGCCGCCGACACGAGCATTCCGTCCTCGTACGTCAGGTTTATCGTAAGCCCGTCGAATTTGTATTCCGCAGTGAGTTCGAACGGGGCGTTCAACGATTTTTCGGTGCGCGCGTACCAGCCCTGAAACTCCTCAAAACTCTGGCACTTGTCAAGGCTAAAAAGTTTGTGGGTGTGTTTGTATTCCTTAAACTCTTTCAATACGGCGTCGCCGACTCTGTGCGTGGGGCTGTCGGGCAAAACGAATCCCGTTTCCTTTTCAAGCGCAACGAGCCTGTCGTACAGCCTGTCGTATTCGCCGTCCGAGATGACGGGACTGTCGAATTTATAATACCTTTCCGCGTGATAGTTGAGTTCTTTCACGAGATTTTGCATTTCTTCGAGAACGCTCATAACAACCTCATATTCTTTGCGGCAAGCGCAACGACGAATTTCTTTATTCCCAGATTTTCAAATTCTATACCGGCGATGGTTTCGTTTCCGCTGCCCGAAACCGACACGATTACGCCCGTGCCGAACTTGCTGTGTTCCACCTTGCGCCCGACTGTGTACTCCGAAACGTCCACGGCGTTTGCCGCGGGACTTGCGGGTTTTACGGCAGCCGCGCCCGTGTATGCGGGCTTGAACGTTGATTTTTGCTCGGACTGCGGCGTTTGCGGCGTTTTTGCGGGAACGTTTCCGATAAGTTCCTGCACGAAACGACTGCGTAGATTGTTCTGTCGCTGGTTGAATCTGAACCTGCACCTTGACGACGACACGTACAACCGTTCCTTCGCGCGGGTTATCGCGACGTACATAAGACGGCGTTCTTCTTCGATATTATCGTCGCTTTCGATAACGGCGTGCGACGACGGGAAAATGTTTTCTTCCAGCGCAACGATAAACACGACGGGGAATTCAAGCCCTTTTACGGCGTGTATCGTCGCAAGCGTAACGCTGTTGCTGTCGTCGATTTCGTCGGCGTCCGAGATAAGCGCGACCATTCTCAAAAAGTCTTCTATGGTTTTCCCGGGGTTGTCCTTGCTGAAAAGGTTGACGGCGGACACGAATTCTTTCAGGTTTTCCACCCTGTCGGGTTCCGCCTCGTCCGCCTTATACATATCGAAAAGCCCCGACGCTTTCAGAACATATTCCGAAAAAGCGACGGCGTCCGATTTCCCCGCGGCGTCGATAAGACTAAGCCACAGATTTCTGAATCCGGCAATTTTTTGTTTGGTGCCGGCGTTGAGCCCGTCGACGTTTTCGATATTTTTCACGACGTCGAAAAGATGCGTGCCGTTTGCGCCCGCGCACTCGATAAGTTTTTGTACCGTCGTGTCGCCGATACCGCGACGGGGTACGTTGATTATCCTTGCCGCGCTTTCGTTGTCAAACGGGTTTATCGCAATGCGAAGATAACACAAAAGTTCCTTGATTTCTTTCCTTTCGTAAAACCTTATGCCGCCGTAAACGCGGTATGGCATATTGTAAAGCGTCAAGGCTTCTTCAAATTGACGGGAGAGCGAGTTCGCGCGCATTAAAATGGCGATGTCGCCGTAGTTGTATCCCGCAAGCGTAACAAGGTCGTTTATGTTTCGCATGACGTAGTCAACTTCTTCGCGGTCGTTGTAGGCATTGAACACTTCAACGCGTTTACCGCCTTCTTTCGTCGTTTTAAGTACCTTATCGAAACGTTTCTTATTGTTTGCGATAACGCGGTTGGCGGCGTTCAAGATGTGCGCCGTACTGCGATAATTCTGTTCAAGTTTATAAACTTTGGCATCGGGGAAATCCTTTTTGAAATCAAGGATATTGCTGATTTCCGCACCGCGCCAGCCGTAAATACTCTGGTCCTCGTCGCCGACGACGAATATGTTGCCGTAGCCTTTCGCAAGTTGTCGGACAAGGCGATATTGAATTTTGTTGGTGTCCTGAAACTCGTCAACGTGGATATATCTGAAACGGCGTTGATAGCGTTCCAGAACGTCGGGATTTTCGTCGAAAAGTTTCACCGTGTTGATAAGCAAATCGTCAAAATCCATTGCGTTGTTGTTTTTGAGTTCCGCCTGATAAAGGTCAAAAAGGCGCAATGTTTCTTTTTTTATCTTGCTTTCCCCTATGCACGCTTCGGCGTACTCTTTGGGATCGTGATTAAAACTTTTTATGCGTTTGATATGACCGTAATAGGTGTCGAAAAGTTTTGCGTTTTTCTCGTTATCGGCGTCCGACGGCGACTTCATAATGCGCTTTAATACACGCGCGCATTCCGCCTCAGCATAGATACTGAAATTCTTGCCATAGCCGATTCTTTCGCATTCTCTGAAAAGTATCTGGGCGCACATGCTGTGGAAGGTGCTTATCCATACTTCGCAACTTTCGCCAAGCATATTCGCAACGCGCTGTTTCATTTCGCCCGCGGCTTTGTTCGTGAAAGTAATCGCAAGTATGTTGTAAGGATCGACGTTCATATTTTTGACAAGGTAAGCGACGCGCGTCGTAAGTACGCGCGTTTTTCCGCTGCCCGCCCCGGCAAGCACCAAAAGCGCGCCTTCCGTATCGACAACGGCACGCCTTTGTTCTTCGTTCAGATTTTCAAGAATGGATAAATCGGTCATAGGAAAGATTATATCATAATTCCCGTCTTAAAACAAATGTTTTAAGGTTATGCCGACAGATAATAATACAAACGTTGCCAAAACGTCGATATTTCAGCGTTTTTATGAAAAATGCTCGCTTGTAGTACGAAAAGTACAACCGCGTTCGCCTTTTCCAAAAATCATCTGAAATCTCGGCGTTTTCGGTTGTGAACAA